>Ga0208044_1000002_pt1 | contig 576519 bp, 508 predicted proteins | sample Sb_taG_8_FD_187712 | JGI IMG/M metagenome (GOLD analysis project Ga0208044, IMG submission 187712) | Peat soil microbial communities from Weissenstadt, Germany - Sb_50d_c_BC metaG (SPAdes) (version 2) | ecosystem: Environmental > Terrestrial > Soil > Wetlands > Peat | place: Germany...
CTTCAACGTCCGCCGAACTGGCGGCAAAAGGAACTGCGCTCTTGGCTTCGCTCACGATGGTTCTCCTTGCCGCCCTGCTCTGTAATTATCGCCGCGGTAAGTGTCTCACCGATATTGGCACGGAGGGAGATCATCATCCCTCGCTTCTCGTTCGCCGAGATAGTGTTGTGATACCACGATGGTGGTATCCGCAAGTGCGCCGTCAGTGGTAACAAAAAAACATTCGATCTCGTGATGGTTCTTCCGCTCTGCTCCCTCATAGTGGAGTAACGATTCCGCCGGATCGCAGATTCATACCAAGGAGCAACGACAATGACGAGCGCGATTCCATTCAACACGATGCTGATGCAAATTCCGGGGCGTGCCTCAAGCACACATGTAGAGCCACAAGACCTGCGTCACATAGTCGGCAAGGCGTTTCTTACGGCGCTTCTGCTCACCGGAAGTGTGGAGCGGGCCGAAGCTGCAATTTGGGAGGGCGATCAACAGATATCTCTCGACAATACTTTTGGAGAAACGCTATTCCGAGAAGCCGTGAATGCTGCGATCAAGCCGCAAAGTGAAACCTCTCAGCAGCCACCGGAAGAACTGGAGCACGCCTCGTCCATGCTCCCGTTCGAACTGCGGCGTGTCTTGCATCTCCCACCGGCTCTTCGCCATTGCTTTGTGTTGCGTTTCCTCGTGGGCTTGCCGCGGGAGGCCTGCGCCCGGCTATTGCACTTGGAAATCCGTCAAGTCGACGAGCGCGCACGCACGGCAATGTTGGAGTTGCCAACGATTCAAAGGAACAGGGAAGTCTTTAGAACCAACTGACACTCAGGGAACAACTATGAGAAACAGTGATGCAACTCAATGGTCGGAATCGGCTCATGACGTCGTGCTCGATTTGATGGAGGTGACTCTCGTGAACAGCTCACCCTACATCCGGGAATGGATGCGTCGCACGAGTGGTCTGCGGTGATGGAAGCGTGTGAGCGGAGGTTTTTCAGACAAATTCAAGAAAGGATATCCGATGAAGTACAACGCAATGGCAATCGACGTCAGAACACGAATCATCTACAGTGCGCTGGCGATCATGACAATCATGTTCAGCATGGAAAAGGATCTTATGGCACAAACAAACACATCGACAGTTGTGAAGAACATCGTTCTTGTCCACGGCGGGTTCGTGGACGGGTCCGGTTGGGAGGGCGTCTACAAAGCCCTGAAGAAGGACGGCTACACGGTCGCGATCGTCCAGAATCCGACCATCTCGCTGGCAGACGACGTTGCCGTCACGAAGCGGGCGATCGCCGCGCAGGACGGCCCGGTGATCCTCGTCGGTCACTCGTACGGCGGAGCCGTGATCACGGAAGCGGGCAACGACCCAAAGGTCGCGGGCTTGGTCTACATCACAGCGTTTGCACCGGACAAGGGCGAATCGGTGTCGTCGCTCATCCAGAATCCACCGCCAGGCGCGCCCGTTCCGCCGATCCTGCCGCCTCAGGATGGATACCTATTCCTCGATAAGGCGAAGTTCCCGGCCGCATTCGCCGCGGATGTGAGTCCAGACGCGGCTTCGTTCATGGCCGACTCCCAAGTCCCGTGGGGTGTCGAGGCGCCCAGTACTCCGATCAATCAGCCGGCGTGGCGAACAAAGCCAAGCTGGTACTTGGTCTCTACCGAAGACAAAATGATCCCGCCTGACGCCCAGCGAGCTATGTCCAAACGCGCAGGCTCAACGGTCGTCGAGGTAAAAGGCAGCCACGCCGTGTATGTGTCGCAGCCGCAAGCCGTCGCTCATTTCATCGAACAGGCCGCAACAGGTGCCTTGGCGGCTGGGAAGGAAAGAGCCGCAGTGGGTGCATTGGCATCCGCACAATAGGCTAGCGGATAAGGGGTTCGAGCAGGAGGAGGCTTTTGGGGGACGACCGGCGCACCGACGAAGCCTGGAGGGCAATACGCCGACTATCCACGCTTTAGCGCCGATGGTGCTTGGATACTCTTCGGGGAGAGTGCGCAAACTCCGGCCAGCTCTTGCGTTTCCTGGTGGGCACATTCTTGTATCGGTCCTATTGATTCTCGCCGTCGATAACGAAGCCGAGTTAGCCGGCATGCTAGCGCATTCGATTTCCCATGTTGCGGAAGGGCCGTGAAGATCGTGGCTGCCGCCGTGTACGACCCTGTGGCGCTGCCTGAGTATATTCGCCGAACGCAGAGCGATCAACCCAGGGTATTTTCGTTGATGCCTCCTCGTGAGCGACGGACCAGCTCTTTGGATGCCGCGATAGCGGCTCTCCCATCCCAAGACAGACGATGGTCCAGTGGGGAGTTTAAGGCCATCCAGGACAGAACGCGGGAGTTCGCGGCGTTATCGAGACAGCCTGGCACTCTGCGCCGAAGGGACGGGCAGTAATCACGCGCCGGGTTGGCTGGCGTCGCGCTTCACCCAGCGATAGGCGGCTACGGAATTCTTCCAGAAGTACTTTTCAGCGGCGGCCAGCCTGCCTTTGCCCGTGAAGTATTCGCGGACCACGCTCAGCACTTGCGGATACGTGCCCCACTGGTCGCTATTGGGCCAGTCGCTGCCGTAAAGCAGGCGGTCCTCGCCGAATATGTCCCATAGCTCGTCCAAGCGCTGCCGGTAGAAGTCTGAATCCGTGGGTACGCGGCCATCCACGCGGCGCAGGACTTCGGAGATTTTCAGATAGACTTGCGGGCGTTTTCCAAGCTCGCGCAGGTCGGCCTGATAGGCACGAAGGGCTTTCGGCTCGACGGGTGGATCGAGTTGCGGCAGATGATCGATGACCACCCGCAGATTCGGAACGAGGTCAGTCACGCGAACGGCGGCGGCGATGAGCGCGGGATCCTGATTCGCCGTATCCAGCGACAGACCAGCATCCGCCAGAGCCTTCAGATCCGCAATGAAATCGGACTTCGACAACTCGGCGCCGAGATTTCTTCCCCACAGATTCCCGTATCGAATTCCGCGAAACAGCGGGTTGCGGTGAAAGCGCTCAAGGTTCTTGCCGAATCCCGGCTTTCCGGGCTCCAGGTTGCCGACGGTTCCAACGATGATGGTGTTCCGAGCAGCGATGTCGAGTACCCACTGGTTGTCCTCAAGCCGCGGGCTCGCCTCCACTTCAATCGCCCCCTTGATGCCGAGAGGCATGGCGATATTGCGGTAGCGCTCGGGCAGCGCGGGCTTGTAGAGCACGGCGTCGTTCTTCTCGGGCCACGGCACGCCCTGGGGACGCGTCGGATCAAACAGATGGATATGCGTGTCGATGATGGGCACGGGCGCAGATTGAGCGGCGCCAACGAGAGTCGCAGCCGCCGAGGCGAGAAACGTTCGCCGATTCACGCTCGTATTGTATCGTTGTCCCTCTAGTCAAACGCAGCCGGGGCGTCAGGCTCTCGCAGACACTGAAAGACAAATCGGATCTGCTCGGGCAGGGTCCTCGTGAGCGACAGAGCCGGAATCTGATCCAGCGCAAAGAAGCCGGACTCGATTATTTCCGCGCTTGTAGTCGCAACGCCGCCGAGCAGCTCGCAGCGAAAAACCAGCTTATAAGCGTGGACGGGAATAGGCGGATGTGGGTGTTTGTTCCGATCCCAGCAGGCCAGCAGCTTCGCCACTCTCACGGCGTAGCCGGATTCCTCGCGCACTTCTCGTTCGATCGATTCGGCGGCGCTTTGCCCCACCTCAGCCCATCCTCCGGGTAGAGACCAGTACCCGTCTGCACGCTCGCGAACCAGAAGGAGGCGGTTATCATCGAATACCGCGGCGCGCACGTCCACTCGGGGCGTAGCGTAGCCGTGTGCCGCGGCGAATAATTCGGCAGCTAGTGCGATTCTTTTGGGTTCCGGCCCGGCAATCATCGCCGCCGCAATAGCGGACAGCTCATCGTAGCGCTCCACGTCGTATGGGCTGGTGGCGTAGGCGCGACCCGTCTGCGCAATGGCCTGGATACGCTGCCCTACAGAATGCCACTCGTTCGCAATTGTCTTCACGCAACCAGAGTAACCAAGCAGGAGTGGGACCGTCTGGCGGCGTTGAGCCGGCTGCTGGCGAATGACAACATGAAGTTTGCTCATGCTGAAAACCCTGACGCTCTCTCTCCTGTCCATTCTTCTCACGCTGCCCTCCTGGCCCGCGGACGTCATTTTCGGGCGGCGGGTGTACGCGGCGCGTGGGCGTTCCTATCAGCAGATCTGGACGCTCGACGCTCGACTCCCGCGCGCAAGATCGCACCGTTCACCACTAGCGAGTGATACTCGCGGTGTTGATACCAGCCTGCCGCTTCGTCACACGAGTGCCCTCGCGTGCAATGATTGCGCCGGCCACAGAGGTGACAGACGGGGCGTATTCTAACCGGGTCCGGTTGAAGATTTCTTCCCGGGTACGGCTGAGGCGCGCGGCCGATGACCGGGAATGGCAACATAAAGATTACTCATGCCGAAAACCCTGACGCTCTTTCTCGTTTCGATTCTTCTCACGCTGCCCTCCTGGTCCGCGGACGTCGTCTTCGGCCGACGCGTGTACGCGGCGAGCGGGCGTTCCTATCAGCAGATCTGGACGCTCGACTCGCGCGCGCGCAAGATCGCGCCGCTTACCACTAGCGAGCGGCGGCACGGTCAGCCAGTCTGCTCGCCCGACGGCAAGCGCATCTGGTTTCTGTCGGGCCCCTTTGGAAATATCGACGACAGCGAACTTTGGTGGTTCGATCCCCACGCGCGCACCGAGACGCTCGCCACAAAACTCAACGTTCGCCCGGTCTCGTTGCTGGGGGGAACGGAAAAGGGCGCATTTTTCACCGCGCTCGAAGGGGACAAGCCCGGCCTCTATCGCTGGGACGGACGGCTCACCAAAATCGGTCCGCTGGCAGACACGCTCGGCAGCGTGGCGCTTTCGCCCGATGCACGCACGCTCGCAGCGCAGACCGGCAAAGCGCCATCTGTGACGATGTTCGAGGCCTCGGGTGCGCAGGGCCGCAAGCTCGACAATTGCACAGATCCGATGTGGTCGGCGGACGGACGCAAGCTCGCCTGCATCGTGGGCTCGAGAATTCGCGTCGTAGACGCGATGAGCGGAGTCGAGTCGGCGCACGCGGAGTTCACGCTGCGTCCCACATCTCCCTATCTCGAAGATTTCTCACCGGACGGCAAACGGCTGTTGATTGGCACAATCGGTGCCAATCATACGAGCTCGAATCCGCAGTTGGATTTCTGGACCCTGGAGATCGCGACCGGCAAGTGGGAATTCGTCGGGCCGGGACCAGCGGCGATATTCGCGTCGGGCGGGGTGATCCTGGTGACGCCGCGCGATCTGGCGCCGGTAGGCAAAGTGCACGAATGGGTCTCGCAGATTCTGCTGGTGGACCCGGCCACGCACGCGCAGACACCCGTTGCAGCGGGCACTGGGAGCAATGTGGAACCGTGCCGGTGCAGGCAGCAGTAGTGGGCTACTTGAATTGTTCACTACCCAGGCCGCCCCTCTCGCGCCTGAACTCGCCGCGCGATCTCCTCGGCTGATACAATTTCCCTCCATGCGGAGATGCCATTTCATTGTGGCTTTTGCGTGCTCCACAGCACTCCTCGGCGCGCCTTTGGATCAAAAGGATGTCGAATACGGCCATCCGGATGGAAAGCCGTTGCTGCTCGATCTTCACGTGCCGGACGGTCCCGGGCCGTTTCCCACGGCCATTCTGGTCCATGGCGGAGGGTTCGATGAGGGCAGTAAGAGCACGAACGTCCGGCCGTTGTTCGATGTGCTCGCCAACGCCGGATTTGCGTGGTTCAGCATCGATTACCGGCTCGCGCCACAATTCCGTTTCCCGCAGTCGAGCGAAGATGTCAACACCGCGATCCGCTGGGTGAAGGCCAACGCCATGGAGTATCACGTCGACGTCTCGAAGATTGCCCTCATCGGCGAGTCGGCCGGTGGATTCTTCGTAAACTACGCTGGAACGCATGCGACGCAGGAAACGAGAGTGGCGGCCGTGGTGGATTTTTACGGGCCAACGGATTATGGAGAGCTTGCTCAACTGCGGCGGGACCACCCCGAGCGCTTCAACATGACGACCATCAACCGGCACGCGGCAAACGGGGGCGGCACTCATTTCTTCGGCGTGGAACAACTCGACGAGGCAGGTCTTGCCAAGCTGCGCGCCGTCTCGCCCATCGCCGCGGTCCACAACGGAATGCCTCCGTTCTTGTGTATTCACGGGACGAAAGACGACCAAGTGGCTTACCAGCAGTCAACCGAAATGTGCGCCGCGATGGAGATGGTTGGGGCAAACTGCAACCTCGTCACCATCGAAGGCGGCGGGCATGGGATGGGAAGCTGGCGCGCCCCGGAGATGCAGCACTGGAAGGCTGATATGGTGGCCTGGCTAAAGAAGACGTTGAACGTGTTTGCGGCTGATGATGTGATCTACTTGATGCGATGAATACGCATCGTCTTCATGAAGGAGGCAATACTCGCACCGGTAGCCAGCGCGCTCCGCGACGAATCGCCGCAACGACTCACTTACGTCACTTCCCAAGGTGAGTGTACTGTCGTGCCCGCGCCTTCGCCATGATCATTATGTGCTCAAGCTGCAGGTAGTCTTCGAGTTCAGATCGCTCTTCCGTTGAGATGCTCGCGCCCATCGAGCGTTCGACCAATTCCGCCACGCGCTGCTGAACGCCATCCGAAGGACGAAACGCGACCACCGCCTCTGGAGTCGTACCGGCGGCAATGAAATCGATGATTTCCTCGTACGATTTGGTTGCAATCATTCGGCGTGTGGAGTGTCGACTCCGCGTCGGGCCTCGTCCGGCCCCAACTCTTCAAGCATACCGCCAAAAGCGACACCGGGCGCAGGGGTTGGACACCGGGGCAAAAAAGGGGTTGAGTTGCCCGCCATCCGAATCCCAAACGCAAGCTCAGCGCCACCGGCCGGAGAGCCATCATGGCCAGCGATGAAGAAACGATGGGCCGACTATTCTGCCCACCCGCCGACGGATAACCTGCCGAACGGTTCAGAGCCAAAGCAAGTGCGATCACGCTGACCGCTATTCGCAACCCTAGCCGGTCTCAACCTGGGCCGCCATCGCGCTCGCCCGCCCCGAGATCGGCTGCGATCTGCGCGAACTGGTCGAGGGCGGCTTGCAGGTCCTCGACAATTTCGGCCGCGAGAACAGCGGGGTCCGGCAGATCGGACGAATCGCCCAGACTGTCATCCCGGAGCCAGAAGATATCGAGATTGGCCTTGTCGCGCTTGATCAGGTCTTCGTAGGAGAAGCACCGGAAACGCTCGGTTTCACTGCGCTCGTGGCGATTCTCCGGGTTGTAGCAGCGGACAAAGTCGTCCAGGTCGGCGCGGGTGAGGGTGTTGGTCTTCAGAGTGAAGTGCTTGTTGGTGCGGAGATCGTAGATCCAGAGCTTGCGGGTCCACGGCGTTTCGCTGGCTGGCTTGCGGTCGAAAAACAGTACGTTAGCCTTGACGCCCTGAGCGTAGAAGATCCCGGTGGGTAGCCTCAGCAGCGTGTGGACATCGCAATCATGAAGGAGGCGTTTGCGGATCGTTTCTCCTGCGCCGCCCTCAAACAGCACGTTGTCGGGCAAAACGATCGCGGCGCGGCCGTTGATTTTGAGCAGGCTGCGGACGTGCTGGAGGAAGTTGAGCTGTTTGTTACCCGTGGTGGCCCAGAAGTCATCGCGCAGTATTTCCTGGCGCTCCTTCACCTCGTCGCCGTCCGTGTTGATGATCGTGACGCTGGACTTCTTACCGAATGGTGGGTTGGTGAGCACCATGTCGTAGTTGACGGACGGCTTAGATGCGAGGCTATCCTTGCCGGCCGCTATGTTCTTTTCATTGCCGAGGCCATGCAGGAGCAGGTTCATGGCGCAGAGGCGAGCCGTGGACGCCACGAGTTCGACGGCGTAGAGGGCTTCGCTTTGCAGGTGGCGTTTCTGGTCGCGGTCGAGGTTGTGATCCCTCATGATGTGGTTGGCGGCCGAAAGGAGAAACCCGCCGGTACCGGCGGCGGGATCGATGATTGTAGTTCCCGGCTTCGGGCGAATGACTTCGACGATGGCGTCGATCAAAACGCGGGGAGTGAAGTATTGGCCGGCACCGGATTTCGTGTCCTGGGCGTTCTTTTCGAGCAGACCTTCGTAGATGTCGCCCTTTACGTCCGCACTGAGTGCGTTCCAAGGTTCCTTATCGATGAGATCGACGATGAGGCGTCGCAGGTGGGCGGGGTTCTGGATCTTGTTTTGGGCTTTTCTGAAGATGATGCCGAGGATGCCCGGCTCTTTGCCAAGATTTTCGAGGGTGTTGCGATAGTGTCTTTCGAGCGGCAGGCCGTCGAGTTCGATGAGGTTGGCCCAGTTGTAATCTTCGGGGATGGTGGACTTCTTCTTGTAAGGTGGGCGGGTCCGCTCGTGGTCCATTTTGAGGAAGAGAAGGTAAGTAAGCTGCTCGACATAGTCGCCGTAGGATACGCCGTCATCGCGGAGGAGATTACAGTAGTTCCAAACTTTGTTGACCAGATTGGAAGCGGCGGACGACATCAGGCGAGGACCTCGCGTTTGCGCGCGGCACGACTGATGGGAGTGTGCGCGCGTGCCGCGCGGATGCGTTCGAGCAGGACAGACGCTGGTTCGTCGTTGGGGTCTTGGGGGACGAGTCTGCCGTCGAAGGCTTTCTTAAGAATGGCTTGACGAAGCCGGGGGACGCGGCGTTGTGAATCTGCAACGGTCACTCCGAGTACCTCTGCAAGCGACAAGTCATCTTCTATGCGCCACACGATGGCGTCCATTACATCTAGAGGCTGCGCCGGCACTGGGCGCGAGCAACCAAAACATAAGGTACTTTGACATTTGTTTCAGCACCGGCCTTGCGAGCGCGACGCTTTGGCAAACATAGTGTTGGTCGAATTCATCGAGAACGGCGCAGGTGTCGCCAGTGTTGGCTCCAACGATTGTGATCAAGAGATCGCCGATTTGCACTGCGCTCCGTTGCACACTGCTGTCGCCCGGTGGGGGGTCTACCTGTTGCTTGAAGGACAGATCGAGTCGGCCCCGGCGCACGTTCTGCGCCATGATGAACGTTCCGTTTCCTCTGCCGTAGTAGCGTGACCAGTCCCTGGAACCACTGGTAATTCGAGTGCTCAGTTCGTCAAGGCTCATGATTTCCCAACCTTTTGGCACTCGCAGGGCGAGGGAATTGTCCGGCGGAAGCGGGGCGGGTGAGGCAGAATGGGACTCGCGTTGGGCGCGTATCCGTCGCCCCATCGCTTGATCGCCGATTTGTGTGCTTTCGGGTGGCGACAGCAGAGCGGCCGAGAGAATCCCATCGATGCACTTGGTCAATTTCTGCCTCACCCTGGCCAAGAGAGACGTGCCGGCATCGAGTGCAGAGAAATGTTTCTCGATCTCGGCGACGATGCGACGCTGCTCTGGCAGGGGTGCGAGCGGTACGCGATGTTGCATTACGTCTGCGGGCCGTATTGCTGGATACAAAGCGCCTTGAACTCGCGAGCACATGGCGGTGATGAACTGGTCGGTCTGTACAAGGTAATAGAGCCAGGCCGGCTCAACCTCCGCTGCACGTAAGACGTTGAAAGCAGTTGAGGCAATAGAACCATCGTTTTCGCTACTGACCATGGCTACGGCGTTCAGGTTCGGCCTGGTCATTGAAACTAATACATCGCCACGTTTCACGTTTTGGCGTGCCCGGTTGGGGGCTTCGGCCTTAGCGAGGCGCTTGGGTTCGGCAACTTGTTTCTTACCCACGTCGATGCTGGTGATGTCGATGTAGATGAACTCGTTTGAGCGCGGACCACCTGAGTCAACTCGCGGCTCGACTACTTCCCCGAGCAATGTCCAAGCCCAGCCCGGCGGCAGATCCTTCACTGGACCAGCACCTCGTTCAACTCATCCAACAGCGGCTGAAGCCGATCTCCGAACAATTGGTATGCGCGGCCTAGCCCGCCCTTCTGCGAGAACGGGAGACTCTCTAGATCGTCGGGCGTGATTTCTATGCTGGTTCCCACGTGTTCCGCAATGGCGGTTAGCCACTGAATTTGCTCGTCGCTGAAGTTGCTGCCGTTGGCCTGCTGTTCGGCGATCCAGTTTGCAAAACGCTGGCGGACGGATTCGGGAAAGGGTTCGAGCTGGCCCTCCTTGCTAAGGGCGAATCTGACCAAGGAGACGATGTTGGTGAAGACCCGCTCGTTCGAGGCACGAACTCGGGAGCGGTCGAGAGTTTCGTACGCCCGCCAGAGTGTCTCGGTGGTCCATGCCGGATGGGGTTTGCGGATGGCCTCGGCGAGATCACGCACCTGCTTGTAACTTAGCCGGAAGCGGTAAGGGCGGCTGTAGAGAATCTGCAAGGCTTCAATTTCGTCCCTATGCTCGATGAGATACTGTTCGAACTCTTTAGTCATCTTCGCTGCTTTGTCCTTCGCATCCTGCGAGTACTCGGACAAGGTCACTTCGTCCTTGCTGACGATGTCGACCACCTGTTCGTGCGATTTCTGAACGGCCGCGATGGTCTGGCGCAGCGCGGGGTTGGTTTTAAGGGGCTTGATGGCTTCTGCAATCGCGCGGCTGGCGGCGGATGTGATGGCTTCCGGCGGCGGGTCGGCCAGACCCGTTTCCTGACGCGCGAGATCTTCGTGAAGGTCGGGGTCGAGGGCATCGAGCAGGCCGTGAACAATGGCGGTGAGTTCGACGCCATGCGCGGCGTCACGGATGGCATCGGATTCAGCCTTGCTCACGCGGCGATCGAGGCGGGCGAGGCGGGACGCGAGCGAGGACACAACGTCTTTGTCGGTGCTGCCGAGGGCCACCGCTTCCAAGAGCTTGTGAAGCGGCACGTGCGGCTGGCGTTCGAGCGGGCGAGACTCGATTTGCGGGTGATCGGTGACACCAACGGCATCGACGATCACGAAGCGGTCTTTGGTTGTAGCATCGGGTGTGACGCTGCGAAGCTCATCAGAGTTGAGGACCCGCACGCCACGCCCCTTCATCTGCTCAAAGTAATTCAGGCTGCGCACATCCCGCATGAAGAAAAGGATTTCGAGCGGACGCACGTCCGTTCCAGTCGCAATCATGTCCACGGTGACCACGATGCGCGGGTTATACGTGGTACGGAAGAAACTTAGGACGCCATCCGCTTTCTCTCCCGCGTCCACCCACTCGACTACCTTCTCTTCTGTTCCGTCCTCACGCTTGACCTGTTTCGAGACGCGGACTTTTCCCGTGCGGTAGGTGATTTTCTGGCAAAAATCGTTACCCTTGCCGAACTCTTCGCGGACAATCTGGACGATGTCATCGGCGTGACTGTCATCGCGGGCGAATATCAGTGTCTTGGGAACCTCGGTGCGGCCCGGAAAGATGTCACTGAAGAGCTTGTCACGAAACTCGCGGATAACGGTGCGGATCTGATCCGGGGCGACGACGTCGCGATTTAGATCGTCGGAGGTGTAGGAGAAGTCGGTATCGAGCAGCTCGGCGCGGCGGGCGCGGGTCAGGCGGTCGCGCTTGTCGACCCAGTAGCCGGACTCCACGCGCGAACCGGCAGAGCTAATGCGCGTGTCGATCTTGTAAACGTCGTAGCCGACATTGACCCCCTCGGCCACGGCGTCCGAGTAAGTGTACGGAGGCATGACGTTCTGGTTGAAGAAGCCGAGGGTGTTCTTGGAGGGCGTAGCCGTCAGACCGATGATGAAGGAGTCGAAATACTCCAGCACCTGACGCCAGAGGTTATAGATCGAGCGGTGGCACTCGTCGGTGACGATGAAGTCGAAGGTTTCGATTGGCACGGCTCTGTTGTACTCGATGGGATCCGGCGCTTTGCGGAGTTGCGCCAGGGAGGCAGCGGAGGTTTCCTCGTTGCCGGGGTCGTAGTCTGGCTCGCCTTTTAGGATGGAGTAGAGCCGCTGAATAGTGGTGATGGCGACGCGGCACACGGGGTCGATGGCGTTCGACGAGAGGAGTTGGACGTTGTAGATCTCCGTGAACTTGCGGCCGTCGCCCGGAATCGAGAACTGCTGGAACTCGTTCAGGGCCTGTCGCCCGAGTGTGCGGCGGTCGACCAGGAAAACAACTCGTCGGGCACCAGCGTGGGCGATCAGGCGGTAGACGAAGTTGCAGGCGGTGAAGGTTTTTCCGCTGCCCATGGTCATGTGGATCAGGGCGCGAGGATCGTTCCGGGCTAGCGATTGTTCCAGGTTGGCGATGACGCGGTATTGGTGGTCCCAGAGGCCCTCGCGGGGCAAAGACGGCATGATGCGCAAGCGCCCACGCAGGCTGGAGCCGGGTGATTTGAGATCGGCTTCGAGCCAGGCGGCCAGCGTCTCGGGACGGTGGAAGCCAAAGACGGGCCGGCTGCGCGCGTCAGGTTCGAGAAGGTTTGTGAATCGAGTCTCGACGCCGGTGGACTCATAAAGAAACGGGAGCGGGCGGCGCGGTGCTGGAAGATTCTGTGGAAGCCCTTCGCTGTATTTGGCGGTCTGGATCTCGACGCCGATCAGGGGAACTCCCTCCTTCTTCGCCTCAACCACGCCGGCAGCGTACCCATCGACGTAGAGGAGGTAATCGGCAAAGCCATGCCCGGGTGCCAGTTGGAATTCGCGGATCGCGACCCCGCGTCCGGCCTCGATGTTAATGCTGTTGCGATTCTGGATCACCCAGCCGGCCGCGGTCAGCAGGCGATCGATATTAGCGCGAGCGCGGTCCTCTGGCTTGCCCGTGGCTGGAATGGTCATGGGCGATTCGTGGCGTACTCACAGGATAGCGCGGCTCAGGTGCTGCCAGTGCTGGCGATTCTTCTCGGATAAGAACTTCAACGCCTTCGCCATCGCCATGTTTCATCTGCGGCAGTTGACAAGCTCAGAGGCTGGTTAGGGTGAGCCGCACTTCAGCGCTGATAAGAGCGCAAGCGGAAAACAGTGGGCATACCATCCAAAAACCGGATTATGCCGGTGCTGGCTCCAAGTTTCTGAATTTATTTGATTTATCTGGTGCGCCCGGGGTGACTCGAACACCCGACCTTCTGGTTCGTAGCCAGACGCTCTATCCAACTGAGCTACGGGCGCCTGTTGCTGTAGCCGCTGCCTGCACCAGACAGCTTAACACAGGGAGCGATTTGGAGGCTTCCGGAAGGCTATGGTACATTACTCGCCCGGGAGCACGGCTGTGTCAATCAACTTGCGAAAACTCGCCGCCATAGACATCGTTTTCCTCGGCTCGAAGGTGATCCTGGTAGAATTCGCCGCCGGAGTCCTGCTCTCCATGGCGCTTGGCATTTTCGTGCTCCTTCGTGGGCGGACGTTTTGGCAGATTGTTCTGGGTTCCTACCTGGTCTCGCTGGGGATCAACTACGTACCGATGTTTGTCTATGCCGTAGCCATCACCAGGCGGCAAAGCGCCCACGTTGAGATAGCCCATGAACTGGCGGACAGACATCAAGCCATGTCCAAATACCGACGCCAGTCTCTGGTTTTGCTGATTCCGCTGCTGCCGCCCATCCTCGCGTGGATCGAAGGCCGGCGCAGGCTGGCTCAGAAATGAAAAGGGCGGCCCACCTGTTTCCGTCCGGACTCGAAGACTCTCGTTGCCGATCATCAGCCGCTTAGAAGCGCTATTGGCGCGGAGGCTATTTCTTCCACGCACGCCCATCTGATCGTTCGCCAGTCTTCTTACTGCCCGCCTTCCGGAAACCAAGTGCAGCCGCCCCGATTCTTGCCAGGTTCGATGTGTCACCTCCCGCCGCAACGGCGGCTAACAGCTCAGGAAACGCCCTCCTACTTGCTTCCCCGATGATGATTTTCCTCCTACCCATGGGCGATGTCAATAGCCCGTCCCGTCGAACGCAGTACTCCCAAAAACCGTATAGCGACAAAGTGTCACGCGCGCCACTGCTAACCCTGTAGCGCTATCCGTGCCGCTTGTCAGTTCTCGCAAAATGAGTTACCGGCGGGCCTCCGCGCGTCCGTTTTGTGGACGCCAACTTGCCCTCTACAGCCCCATGAGACTTCTAAAACCTCTGTTGCGATGGTCCAGCGGTTCCGCGAGCGACGGCAGCGCGGCGGTGACGGTGGCGCAACAGGCACCAAAAAAGGATTCGCGCTTCCACGGCCGGTGCAAGATCGTGTGTCCGGTCACGCTCGCGTGGACCGATGCCGATGGGCACACGCGAAAGACCAATTTGCGCGGCATCGACATGAGCGGCGCGGGCGTGTGTGTGGAATCGTCCAAACCGGTTGCGCCAGGCTCGCGCGTGTACGTGCAGGTGAAGCAACTGAAGCTGATGGGCGTCGGTGTGGTTCGACACTGTGTGGCCCGTGGAGGCAAGTATCGGATCGGGCTGGAGTTTCCCAACCCGCTGACCGCTACGTTTTGAATACAGGCAGGTAAAGCCGCTCAGGTGTGCCATTTTGTCGCCAGAAAGACGAGTGTGCCCAGGCGGCGCCTATCCGATTGGATAGCCCGTCAAACAAAACGGATAGATTGACAAAGTTTTCAAGAGAGGGAATGATTGCCCTACACGGTACGGCCTGATGATTTGGCGGCAGATGGCATGATGAGCGCCGCGGTTCATGCTTCTGTTTGCCGTGGTACTGCGATTGCTTATGGGGTAGTACCGAATGCAGTATCGGATTCAGAACGGAAGTTAACAGAGGGTCCGGCGCCGAGCGCTAAGGGGGCAACATTCGGTCTAGCGCTGGGTTCGACGATTTGAAGAGGGGCAACAGGAGGTAAAGACGATGCTAGGTTCATTGCTGAATACGTTTTTCGGATGCGGCCACGATCGCACCACGTTCCCGATCACACCGGGGCGCAAGTCCGCAACCGCCAGCCCTCACCGGCATGGCACGTACGTAGTCTGTCTGGATTGCGGCCAGGAATTCCGTTACAACTGGGATGAAATGCGCATCGGCGAACCTGTCAGCCGCCGCTCCTACACGCCTGCCACCGAATCTTTTTCGCCGGTTAATCAGTAAACACCCGTCCATAAAACAATCAGCCGGAGATCCGTCGAGGGATCCCCGGCCCATATCCTGGCAATACGAGCTAGCTTTTCTTTGCCGGATTCTCAACCCGCAGGTTGTTCACTACCTGCCCAAAGCTCAGGCCCACTTGCGAGGCGCGAACGCCCGCAATGGTTTTTTCCATTTCGTTGTTCACCACGCCCTCGAGCGTCACATGCCCGTTGTCCACAATGACGTGGATGGGCGGAATCGCCTGGATGGCATAGCGCGAGAGCGAAGGATCGCGATAGATTGATCGCGCCACCTGCAATCGCAGCCGGTCGTCGAACAACGAGGTCGGCAGAACCTGGATCTCATTGGTCACGCTGCGCACGCCCGCCACATGCTGGGCGAGCCGTCCCATGTCAGCCTTCTTGAACGGCTGGCTCACCTGCCCCACCAGATCCGCTTCGCCGTCGTGGACCTTCACGTTCACGTTGTCAAAAATCGTATACCGCGGATACATCCGGATCTCGTGCACGATCTTCTGCGCGATCTGCGCGTCGTTGTTACCGGCCGCCGGCACCTGATCGGTGGAGGCCATGGCGCTCCCCGCCGCCACCAGCATCGCGGCCAACATCAGTCTAAAATGCATTCTCTTCCTCATGGGGTCCTCCTCCTTCTACACCCGTATTGATGGTTGCTTGAGGAAGGCAGTTGCGTTCGGCGGGGATGTGTTTTGTAAGACTTCGTAAACGATGTAGGGGCGAGGCATGCCTCGCCTCGAAGCCGCCGCGACGTTACGAGTTCAGAACGAGAACAGCAGGCTGGTGTACCCGGTCTGCGCGCGGTACGCCTGGTCCGGCGTGATTTGTCCTGTGTAGAAATCTTCGTGGTAGCCGTAATACTGATAGCCCGCGTTCCAGCGCACCCGGTTGTTGATCTTCACCGAGAACCGCCCCACCGGAGACAGGAATTTCATGGGAAACGTCTGCGCAGCCTGGAATTCCGGGACGTCTGTCCCGAATCCTGACCCTTGCGGATTGCTCCGACCGTCTCCGGTATCCTGCACGTTGCTGTACCCAACGTAGAGGTCCGCCCGTTTCCCTAACGCGAAGCGCGCCCCCAGATTGCCCGTATGCAGATTGCTGATATAGAGCGAATATCCGGACACCGGGCTGTCACCGCCTTCAAAGAATGCCAGGCCGCCCAGGGTATCCAGGTGCATCTTCGAATAATCCGCGTTGAACGAGAGCCACCGCAGTGGCGACCAGGACAGATTCGCCGCGTAGGTCCTGGCGTGCGAACTGAACGCGGTGAATGTGACCGAGTTGTTGTTGTAGTTGGAATTCGCGTAAGCCGAAAACAGCAGGCTCTTCTTCTTGTATTGCACCCGCGCGCCCAGCGCTTGATAGTTTTTATCGCTCTTCGGCGTGAACGGCTGATTCGCGTGTCCGATTTCCGTGCTGAGCACGATGGTCACGGGCTCAATCGGCCGGATGCGCACCCCCGCTACTCCGGCGTTCAGAATGCTGGTCTGATAGAAGGTCGGCAGACTCTGGTCAAGAATGTTGCGCATGTACCGATCCGAATAGTGATATCCGCCGTAGAATTCCAGCCACTTCCACGCCCGGTAGTTCAAGTCCGCCTGGTTCGCCACCGTGCGAATGCCTAAGAAAAGAAAATTCTGCGTGATGAACTGCCCGGTAACGTTATTGAGTTGCAGAAACTCCAAGTTCCCATCTGTGCGCACGTTGTAGAAGGCCGTGCTGTTGGTGAATGTGAGCTTCGGCGTCAGATACACGCTGACATTCAAGTTTCCCGTCGCCACCGGACGGTGCCCCGTGCCCATCAAGGTGGACTGCAACAGTTGGGGTGCAGCCCCTCCGAGGAATCCGCTTTGCTGCGCCACGAACGCCCGCCGGTCGTCGCTATACGTGAAACGCCCGTTTACACTGAACCATTTTTTGTCCGTGAACAGGCCGACTCGCCAATATGGGCTTGTTCCGTGATACGGATTGGTCTGATAAGCCGCCACTGCATTCCCATTCGCGTCCGTACTCGCCGGCACGAAGAAATCCTCTTTGAAATCCTCCCAGCCGTGCATCCAGTTCAATCGAACCCCGAAGAACTGGAATTCGCTGCCCACACGGTACTCATTGCGCGCGTCCCGTAATGACGTGAGTCCCGCTGTCTCCGAATTCGCTGCACCCGTCGGTACCGCGGCGATAAACATCCCTACGTTCGTGATCTCCGGCCCTGCCTGCACGCCGCGCGAGTATCCCAGAAAGAATTTGTACTTCGAGTTAGGAAACAGCGTCAGATCGTCATCCTGCGCCGTGTAGCGGGTGTCGCGAAAATTTCCGCCGAACTGCCCGGCGCTCACCAGGCCCGGGTTGTAGTAATCGTTCAGCCGCCAATGCATGTCGAAGCGGTAAAGCCGGTTCTTTGCCACGCGCAGGATGGCCGATTCATACGGATCGTTGCCCAGCCCTTGCGTCGTCAGCACGATCTCGTCGAAATACTTTCCGTGGCCGTCGCGCGAATTCATACTGAAGAAGCTTCCCAGCAGGCGAATGCCGTTGCCAAAATTAACCTGGCTTTTGTACGAGTCGAGATTCCCGCCAACCGAGTCGAAACGGTCGCCCAGTTCGATCGAATTCACCAGGTTGTACTCGGCTACGTTGTCGCCCCGCGGCGGCCCAACAGGTTCCTGCGTTGTCGGCGCCACCGTCTGTTGCGCGTTGAGGGCGCCGAGAAGAATCAAGCCTAAAATCGCTGGTTTCATTCGGCGCCTCATTTCAGGAAGAATGCACTCGTGTTCGAGCCATGAATATGGCTGTGGCAATTGGTGCAGTTTTGATAGATAGGCGAGCGCAGATTGTGAAATTGAAACGGCACCGGATCTCCCTGGCCCGTCCGGCTGAAGCCCGGCGCGCCGTTGTGGCATTCCAGGCACATAGTGAACACCACCGGCCTCCGCAACAGTCGCGAATTCGCCGAGCCGTGCGGATAGTGGCACATCTCACAGCCTTCGATACGGACCGGCGGATGCTCGAATACGAACGGTCCGCGCTTCTCTTCATGACATTTCAGGCATGGTTCCTCGGCGGCGTTCACCTGGTTCATCATGCGCGGCCGCTCGCCGTTCCTCCACGTGGGCTGAAACGCCCCGTGCGGGTTGTGGCAATCCGTGCACTCCAGCGCCCCTTCATTCACGCGATGCTTGAACGGCATGGAAAATTGGGAGCGCACATCCGCATGGCAGCCGTAGCACATCTCCGCCTGCTTATCCGCCAGCAGAAATCTCGGCGCTTGAGACTTGTGAATCGAATGGCAGTTCGTGCAGACCACACCCGCCTGCGTATGCGACGATCTCCGGATATTCGCCCGCGCCAGCGTTTCCCCGTGGCACCGCAGGCAAGCGTCCAGAACCTTGGTCTTGTCCAACTGCGAGAACGCCACAATCGTCGCTTTCCCTCCGTGCGCCGCCACGTGAGCCCCTCCTGGCCCGTGGCAACTTTCGCAGCCCGTGTTCTCCGGAGTTTCTTTGCCCGAAGCCACGCTCTTGTAGTGCGGATTCTTGTAGAACTTCGACCAGATGTCGGCGTGGCAGGTCTTGCAAGGTTCCCCGCCCACGAAACCGCTCGGGGCATCCTTCTGCGCCAGCGCCGGCAGCGCAGCAAAGAGAACCGGGAATAAAAAAGCTACCGCGCGGGTCTTCATTGTGCCGGCCCGGTGTGCCATTGTCTGGGAGCAAACGCCATCCCTACGATTATCCTCGGTGACCGCGCGTCTCTGGTGTAAAAAAAAATGGGGCAACAAGTGTAAATCATGCAAATAAGCACTTGTTTCGCGCCATATCCGTTAAAGACGATTTCACCGCAGAGACGCAGAGTCGCAGAGACAAACAAAAGAACGGGCCAGATCAGCCGATTCTCACGCCAGTTTTTTCTTGGTTTTCTCGGCGCCTCGGCGTCTCGGCGTTGAATTCGGCCTACCGCACCTTGGGCACTTCAACAACGATTCCCAGCCCGTCCAGCAGCGTCCAGACCGCGCGCTCGTAGGCGATCAACGTCTTCTGGTAGCCGACGTATGCCTGCAGCAGCGAGCTTTCCACGGTGGCCAGCCTGGTTTGCGCGTCCAATACTTCAAAGGCCGTCACCCCGCCCAGTTCGTACTTTTGTTGTTCCGCTTCCACATTTTTTTGCGCCAGATCGCGCGCGGTCTTGGCCGCCTCAATCTGCGCCGCACTGCTCTGAATCTGACTGGTAGCTAGTTTCACCTGCTGGATCACCTGCTGCTCGATCTGCCGCTCGGTGTAGCGGTCGCGCGCGCGGTTCACCAGCGCATCCGCCAGACCTTGTGTCGCGGAGCTGTTCCGTACAGGTAAGGTCACGTTCACGCCAAAACCGTAAGTCGGTGACTGGAAAGCGAAAGTCTGACGCAGAGCTTCGCCTAGTCCGCTGGACGCGAATGTGGTTGGCCCCGTGCCCAGGGGCCCGGTAACTGGAATCTGGTCGCCCGCTAAGCCGTTGCCCCCGCCGAACGCCTGCAAGTCGACTCGCGGCACCATCGAATCGCGCGCCACTCGCACATTCAAATCATTCACGCCCTGATGCCGCCGGACCGCGCTCAATTCCGGGCGCTTTTGAAGCGCGCCGCCGATCGCTTCCTCTGTAGGTGGAACCGGAGCCACCTCCGCCACCGGATTATCCTCCAGCACGATCTCGATATTGCGCGTGTCGGGATTGAGGTCGGCCCCGATCAGCCGCCGCAACCCGTCCAATGCGTCGCGATACGCGTATTGCGCCTGGATGACCGCCACTTTCCTTTGCGCTAACTGCGATTGCGATTGAAAGATGTCCAGGCTGGGCAGAGCCCCCAGATCCAGCGACAGCTTGTCGCGCTCGTATTGTTTCTGCGCCAGGTCATATGCCTGCTGCTGTACTTTGATGTTGTCGCGCGCCTGCACAGCATCCCAGTATTGGCTGGCCGCCGCGGCCACCATGTCCGCGATACGGGCTTCGGTTTGATCGGAGGTAATCAGCAATTCCGTCCGCGCGATCATCAGCGGCGCCTTGAACTGCAGATTGGTGCGCCCCTGCCATAGCGGCTGCGTCACCAGAAAAAACGTCGACGTGGAAATAGATGGATTGAGAAAATTGAATTCGCTGTTAGTGGACGCGCGCGATGCGTTGAATCCGACACTGACGGTCTGGCCCGACTCGAGTAGCTGTTGGTAATTCATCTGCGTCGTCTGGCTCAAGAAGTCGAGCTCCGGCGCGCCGCCGATCTGGCTGGATTGTGCCGTGAGCGAGCGTGTGTTGTTGAAGCTCGCTGTAACGCTGGGGTCGAACGGCGCCTTCGCTCCCAGAATCTGGTCCGCCGAACTGAGCACATCCAGCCGTGCGATGTTGATCTCGGTATTGTTCTTCAGCAGAAGCGCGAGAAAATCCTTCACGTGGAGAAACAATTTCCCGTCGTGGACGCGCTCCTGTACGCCTTCCACCTCGCGCACCTGCACATCCGGCCCGCGAAACCGCTCGCCAATGAAATTGGGCAATGTCGCCGCAAGCCCGAACGAAGACGCCGCCAGCAGAACGATCAGTTGTAGCGCAGGGACACGCGCCTTTTGCGGGTACCTGCGGCCTTTTGTCGTCATCACAATCGTCTTCCGTTCCAATGCCCTTGGTAGGACAGGCATTCCTGCCTGTCCAATTCGCCTTTCTCCCCGGCCTGCGCCGCCCTATTCATACCGCAGCGCCTCAATCGGATCGATCCGCGACGCCTTCACCGCCGGGTAAATGCCAAAGATCATCCCCACCGCTACCGAAACCCCAAACGCGATGAAGATCGACGTCGTCGTCACGATGGTCTTCCATTCCGCCGTGCGCGCAATCAGCCAGGAAAGAAAATAACCGAACACGATTCCCAAGATTCCGCCTCCCACAGAAATCAACACCGATTCCGCCAAAAATTGCCGCACAATGTCGTTGCGCCGCGCACCAGTCGCCCTCCGGATCCCGATCTCTCGCGTCCGCTCCATCACCGTCGCCAGCACGATGTTCATGATGCCGATGCCGCCCACCAGCAGCGAAATCGCCGCAATCGCCACCATCACGTAGGTGAAAATGGTTTGCGTGCGCTGCTGCTGCGCCAGCAGATCCGCCGGAATCACTACGTTGAAGTCCGGAATGTTGTGATGTGTGGAGTTCAGGATCGCCGTCACCACCTTGGCCGTTTCGATGCTGTCCGCGCCCGGCTTGAGCCGTAGGTCAACCCCGTCCAGGTCGTCTTTCAGAAAATTGTTGTCCCAAAACCGGTACTCATACGTGCTCAACGGAGTATAGATGGCATTGTTCCGATCTTGCCCTTGCCCACCGGAGCCGGAAGAAATCTGCGGCGCCAGCACACCGATCACCTGCAACCAGCCATCATTCACCTTCACGTATTTGCCCACCGCTGGTCCGTATCCCAGCAGGCTCACTTTAGCCGTCTCCCCGAGAACGCACACCGCCGCGCTGGAGGCGTCCTGCCGTTCGTCGAAGAAACTCCCCTCCACCGTTTCCAGGTTGTGAATGGCAGCGTACGAGGGCCGCACGCCGACCAGGTCCGGCGGGTCGTGCGGCGGCTTGGGCAGCATGCGCGTGGGCCGCATCGACCGGCTCGGGGAAATCAGATCCAGTGAATCGATGTTGGCTTGGAGGATGCGCACGTCGCGCTCCGTCAATCCTGGCGATGAGCGGCGCCGCACCTGCAGTTCCTGAAAGTCGGTGGCCGGCCGAGCCTGCACCAGCAGATTGCGCACTCCCAGTTCTTCAATGAAGCGCAGCGACTCCTGCCGCGCACCCGCCCCAATCGCGAGCATGCCAATTACCGCCCCGACGCCGAAAACGATTCCCAGCATCGTGAGCGCCGTGCGAAACTTCTGCGCGAGGAGATTGGCCGCGGCCTGCGGCAGGTCGGAGAAATACCGCGAAACGCCGCGGCCGCGTTCCGCGATGGAAACAACCGATCCCGGCTTCATTTCGGAAGCGCCTGCAATGCGCCGCCCGCGCCCGCCTTCTTCTGCGTCTGCTGATCGGGATTCGCCAGCGCTACCACTTGCCCCTCGCGAACTCCCGTGATCACCGCCTGGCTCTCGCCGCGGCGGACCAGCTTCACATCCGCCGGCGCAAAACCGGAACCGGATTTGACGTAGATGAACGTGCGCCCGTCAGCCTCGAATACCGCCTGCCCCGGAACCCACAGCACGTTGCGCATCACCTCGGCATTAATCACCACATTCGCGTTCATCCCGGGGCGCAGTTCGGGCGATGGATCGTCGAGCGTGATCTTGCACTCGAAGTGCCGGTCCCAGGGAGGCCCGGAGGTGCCGCCCATGTCTTTAACGCCGCCGTGGAATTTCCGGAAAGGAACCGCCACAACCTGGACGTCAACTTTCTCACCCGTCGAGATGTGGCCCCGGTCCAGCTCCCCGATGTTGGCCGCCAGTTCCCAGCTCTCGAGATCCGGAATTTCGGCCACAATCATTCCCGGATTCACGCGGTCTCCCACCCGGTACGGCGGCAGCGTCATGCCCCGGTAACCCCAGTTGATGTTGGTGTTTTGACGGACGGACACGTATCCGCTGCGATGGGCCTTGACGGTCATGGCATCGATGTTCTTGCGCGCCGTGGCGGCCTGCACCTCTGCCTTCTTGCGTGCCGCTTCCTGGATCGCGATGCCCGCCTCGCCCGTCGCCTTGTAATTGGCCAGGTCCTTTTCGAGCTGCGCCAGCCGGTCCTTGACTGATTGCAAAGCCAGATCGTTTTGCTTGGCCACGATGGCCGAAAGCGTGGAGTTCTTCCGGCAATCCAGCTCCGCCTGCCGGACGTCCGCCTTCGCCTTCAGGAGCAAGTAGTTGTTTTCTTCCTGCTGCGCCGCGCCGTCCGCTTGGGCCTTGATCACCTGCTGCTCCGCCTCGGCCAGGTCCGCTTCGGCTTCCTTCAACTTGTAGGCTTGGTCCGTCGTGTCGAACTCGAGAACCACCTCGCCTTCCTTCACCACTTCTCCGGCTTTGCGGAGATTGGTGATATGCATATCGCTATCGCCCGTCATGGGCGCGGCCAGTTCTTCCGGATTCCCGCCGCGCAGCTCGGCTTTCGCCGCTACCGTCAGGGACACATCGCCGCGTTTCACACGTGTGGTCGGCAGCGCAGCCGTGCTCGTCGCAGTCAGCGATCGAAATAGCCGCAGGCCGCTCCATCCCAGTGCTCCCGCGATCACCGCGAGGACAAGCAGGAATACGACCAGCCGCAGAGGACGCTGGCGCCGGCGCAGGCGAACCGCTGGCGCGGGTTCCGGCCGTATCGGAGCCGCCGGGGTTTGGATCGCTGGAGTGCTCATGGTTGTTTCTTATCCTGGCTGAGATCGCTCAAAGAGACCACGCTGTTCTCCGCGATGCCGCGCACTGCAATCTCATCCGGATTGCGCGCCAGTATCTCCACATCGACCGCGCGGTAGGTCCCGTCCTTTTGAGCCACATAAGCGATTGGCTTGCCTTCGCTGGTAAAAATCGCCTTGCCGGGAATGCTGATGGCGTTGGGGATGCGGGCTGTAATCACGTCCATGCTCCCGTTCATGTCCGGCCGCAAACGCGCATCCGGCTTTTGAATCTCCCCATAGACATGGAAACTGCGGACCGGGGGCCACTCGCCGAAAGTCACCATGGTCAGCGGTGAAACCGAGGCCACTTTCGCGGCCAACGTTTCTTCCGGAAAGGCATCCACGTGTACCCGGACCTCTGCGCCCGTTGCCACACGGCCCCGATCCACTTCGTCCAGCCTTCCTTCCATGCGAATCGTGGAGAGATCGGGAATCACCGCCAAGGGCGCTCCGGACCACACGTGATCGCCCACTTTGAACGGCTGCCGGTTCGTCCATCCCTGCGAGTTGTTCATCTGATACACCACCACGCCGTCAATCGGGGCCTTCAGTTCCATCTCCCCCAACCGCTCTTTCGCCAGGTCGACTTCCGCCTGCGCCTTATCCAGTTGCCGGGTCACGGAAGCGATCTTCGCGTCGTCCGAGGCTTTGTGCAGGTTGACCGTCGCCTCCTGCACCTTGAGTTTCATCTCGGCCGATTCCAGATCCACCTTGCTCTCTTCACCCTGGATGACGCTCACAATAGCTTGCTTGGAGGCTTCGAGGCGCGCGCGCTCCACCTGGTAGCGCGCATTCGCTAAGTCGAGCTTATCCTGCTCCGCGGTGATGCGCGCCTGCGCCACCGCTTGGTCGAGCGTAGCCTGCGCCTGGCGCAGCGCGGCCGTCTTCTCATCCAGTTGCTGCTTCGCGCTGGATGGATCGAAGCGAACTACGGGCTGCCCGGGTTTGATGGCCCCGCCCGATGGCGCCAGCCAGACGATCTTCAGGTCGGGAACGTTCACCGGCGCCACCAGTTGCACCGAGCGCTTCACCGTCAGTTCTCCGCGGCAGACCACAATGACCGCGAACTCGCCCTTGCGTACCCGGGCCGTGGGCGGATTCACCGCGGCCTGCACCTTCCGCATGCGCGACACACCCCCGGCGATCGCGGCCACCACAATGACTACAGCGATCGCTACCAGGATTCGTTTCCATTTGCGGCGTGCGGCCATCTCAGCTTCTCTTTTCCGTTCCGGCAGCCGCTGGCGAGCTCACAGGTGAAAGAACTGTGTCTTCGCGGTCCAGACCTGAGGTGATCTCGATCCAGGTGTCGTCAAATTCGCCCACCTTCACCGCATGCTCCTCGTTGCGATCCGGTCCGCTCACACGCGTGACAAAAGGCTTTCCGTCGCGGTAATGCACCGCGGCCCTCGGCACCAGTAACGCCGGCTGCTTGGCCATCACTTCGAGGTCCACTGCCGCCGCCAGGTCCGGCAGCAGATGCGCGTCCCGCTCGTCCAGCCGGAAGCGGGCTGGAAAAGTCCGGATCGTGGCGCCCAGCAGTGGTGTCGCCGCCGGGCTCGCGGAATCGAAATGCGCTTTGAACATCAATGCCGGGTACGCATCCAGGTGTACTATCGCCTGTGACCCCTCCGTCAGCGCCGCGCCGTCGGGTTCGGCGACCTCCACATCCACTTCCATCGCCGAAGGATCGAAAATGCGCAACAGCGGCTCGCCCGGCCAGAGTTGGTCGCCTTCCTGGGCCGGTCCAAATGTGTCGTTATGCCAGGAGTTCTCGCGCGACACCATTCCGGGAAGCGGAGCCTTGATCACCAGAGTTTCGGAACTCGCCTGGGCGCGCTCCCAGCCCAGTTTCTGACGGTCACGCTGCAACTCCAGAATTTTGAGATCCGCAGCCTCAGACACATCGTGAGAGTGACCCGAGAGTTTTAGGCTGGCGACGTGGGCTTGAGCGTCCTCCAGTTTGGCCTGGTCCTTGAGGCGATCTATCTCACTCAAAATAGGTCCCTTACGAAGCTCTAGCTGGGCTTTCTGCAGATCTGCCTCGGCTTGCTGCAAATCCGCCGCCCGTTTCTCAGCATCCGCCCGGTGCTGCTCTTTGCGCTGATCGACCTGGTGGCGGAGATCTTCGTATTTAGCTTGTGCATCGCGGGCGGCGTCGACTTGCTTGGTCCGGTCAAATTCGGCCAATACGTCGCCTTCCTTCACCGCCTCACCCGTGGGTATGAGTTTGGTGAGGGTCATATCGCCCCCCTGGCCCTGCCCGTAGATTTGCGGCACGCGGATCGTCAATGCGTTGACTGCCTGAATGGTGCCGTTCGAGCGCACCATCCGGTGAAGCCGATCGAACTTGACCCTAACCCTTTTGAATTGTTCAGCCGATTGAACGTTGAGGGTGATCGGCGCGGTCCGGGCCTGGCATCCGGCGAGTAGCAGCACAAAGCAGGTTAGGAGCGCGCAACTCGCGCGCGGTGTTGAGCGGCGCAACGGCATAGAGCCATCCTTTCGCCCGTGGGGAGTAATACAGTTAGACGCCGGAACTGCCCGGTTCGTTGTGTATATGAAGGAATTAGAGAAACTGACCGCACACCAGCAGACTGTGGTGTTTAGCAACGTGTTCTCCAAAGTGAATCTTGGTTTATCTTATTCCATTCAGAAAGAATGGAGTAGACGGACACTTTCTCTAGTGGCGCGTTTACCACTCAGCACGGGTAGGTGCTCCCGGTCAATTCATGTGAGTTGGCTGGCCTTGCTCCTGGCTCTCGGCTTGCCGCTTACGGCGCAGCGGCATCGATTCCGTTACTACAGCCACGGCGACGGCCTGAAGGACACCGAAGTCCATTGCCTGCTGCAAGATCACATTGGGTTTGTCTGGGCTGGCACGGCCACAGGCCTGTTTCGCTACGACGGCGCCAAGTTCACCGCCTTCCCAACACCCGGTGCGGGAAGCATCGTTCAAGCGCTGGCCGAGACCCCGGATGGCACTTTGTGGGCGGGTACCAACAGTGGGCTGACACGCATGCGGGACGGCAAGTTGCAGCCGGTTGATACGGTTGGCTGGGCTGGAATTCCCACGCAAACCAGCTTGGTGGTGGACGCTGACGGACGGCTGTTTGCGGGTACGACAGAAGGTCTGCGGGTTGGTACGCCCAAAAGCGGGGACTTGAGTTTCACACGGGTACCGAATCCACAAGGCATCCTCGACCCGGCGGTCTATGGTATCCACATCGACCCGGCGGGCACGGTCTGGTTCGGATGCGGGAACAAGCTGTGTCTTCTGTCTTCTGGCCGGGCAAAGGAAGTCGGCAGTGAGGCCGGCATTCCCGATGACCGTTGGGACGCGATCCTGACCGATCAACAAGGCAATCTTTGGATTCGCAGCGTGCACCGGGTAATGGTCCGGCTGAAGGGGGAGCCAAAATTCCAGGAGCGTGATACGGGACTGGCACCGCCCATGTTCGGCGTAGCCTCCCTCCAGATGGATCGGGACGGAGAGCTGTTTGCGCCAAATGAAGCGGGCCTGAGCTTTCTTGCCGGAGACAGTTGGGAAACCATTGGGATTGAGCAGGGGCTGCCGGTGAATCCTACTTGCTGCGTGTTGCAAGACCGGGAAGGTTCGATCTGGGTGGGTCTTTCCGGAGCCGGAATAGCTCGCTGGCGGGGCTACGGACAGTGGCAATCCTGGACGCGCTCCGAGGGACTGGCAGGCAGCAATTCACAGGCGTTTTACCGGGACCGATCGGGCACATTGTGGGTTGGCACAGAGAAAGGCGTGCAACAATTCGGCCCGGACGGAAAGTTTTCGCGCGCCTGGACAGAGAAAGACGGCCTGGCGGGCCAGAAGGTGCGCGCACTCACTTCCAGCGCGGACGGCGCCATCTGGGTGGGGAGTGCTCCAGGCGGCGTCTCGCGATTGGACCCCCAAAGCGGAAAGATTCAACGTTTTGAACTGGGCGATGCGGGGGACGACATCCTGGTAGCCGGATTCGTGATCGATGCCGAAAACCGTCTATGGGTCACAACGCAGGGGCCAGTATTCCGGAGCACACCGCTCGACGATTCCCCCAGGTTCGAACGCCAGATCCCGCCGCTCAGCTCCTCGGCCGAGACTTTCGGCCAGATGCTCATCGATTCAAGAAGCCGATGGTGGTTCGGCGGGTCCCAGGGTTTATTGCGCATGGAGAACGGGCAGTGGACACGTTTCACTTCGAAGGACGGTATGCTCAGCGATGGCGTGGATAGCCTTGCGGAGACACCGGATGGCGCCATCTGGCTGGCATACTCCGACTCCACCGGAATCTCACGCCTCCGATTCGAACATGGCCAGCCGCGCTGGCAGCACTTCTCGGAGCGGAACGGGCTGAAATCCGACGAAATCGCCGCACTGGCAGCGGATTCACGAGGCTGGCTTTGGGCCACTTCGAATGACGGCGTGGATGCATATGATGGCCAGAAATGGCGGCACTTCAGCCAGGCGCAGGGGTTGCTGTGGGACGACTGTGTTGGGCGGGCATTATACGCCGATGAAGATGGCAGCGTGTGGATCGGAACCAGCCGGGGCATCTCCCACTACAGGCCGCCTTCACACCTGATCCCCGATGTACCGCCTCCGGTGGTCATCACCTCGGTAAAATTCAGGGACAAAACGTTGAAGCCGTCGCCAGGCCTGGCGGTTCGTTACAGCGACCGCCCCATGGTGGTGAAGTTCGCGGGCTTGAGCTTTCTGGACGAAGACGCGGTTCATTTCCGCTACCGGCTGCGCGGTGTGAGCGACGCTTGGGTCGATACCGATCAGCGCCAAGCCCTCTATCACAACCTACCGGCTGGAGCCTACACGTTTGAAGTGTTGGCGTGCAGTCCGCGCGGAGCGTGGAGCAAGCAGCCAGCCAGCTTCGCGTTTCAAGTACTCCCGCCGTGGTGGCAATCCTGGTGGGCAACAGGCCTGATGCTCGTGCTGCTGGGTGCGGGCGTTCGCCTGGTTTGGATGTGGCGCATCGCGCAGTTAACTCGGGAGCAACAACAGCTGGAAGCGGCGGTCCGGCAGAGAACGCACGAACTCGAAGCAGAGAAGGCCAACGTACTGGTCCAGAAGGCGCGAGCCGAAGAGGCCAATCGTCTCAAGAGCGAGTTCATCGCCAACATGAGCCATGAAATCCGGACGCCGATGAATGGGATCCTGGGAATGGCCGAATTAGCGATGGGTACCACGGAGATGGCGGAACAGCAGGAGTATCTGCACGACTTAACGGCCTCGGCGGAATCGCTGTTATCCATTTTGAATGACATCCTCGACTTTTCGAAGATCGAATCCGGCCGCATGGATCTGGAGAAGATCCCGTTCTCGGTGCAGAAGTGTTTGTATGACGCCACCCGGACGCTGACGGCCGCTGCGACGCAGAAGGGGCTGGAGATGCGGCGGAAGGTTGCTCTCGACATCCCTCCGATGGTCGTCGGGGATCCGGTGCGCTTGCGCCAGGTGCTATTGAACCTTATCGGCAACGCCGTTAAGTTCACGGGGAAGGGCTGGATTGCGGTGGAAGCCGGGGTGAAATCGGCGGATGATCAGGAGCTGACGCTCCATTTCACCGTAGCGGACAGCGGCCCCGGCATTCCGGCGGACAAACATGACGTGATCTTCGACGCATTCCGCCAGGTGGACGGTTCGACCACGCGAAAGTACGGTGGAACCGGGCTGGGCCTGGCGATCTGTACCCGACTGGTGGAATTGATGGGCGGCCGCATTTGGGTGGAGAGTGAAGCAGGCCTGGGCAGCAAGTTTCACTTTACGGCGCGATTCGGCAAGGCGCCGGAAGACACGGATGGCGCGACAACGAGCGGAGCGGGAGGAGCGCGGGAAGTTCCGGCGCTTAGCCGGGGCTAGACATCAGCGAAAAACAAGGCAAAAGACAAAAGGCAAAAGTGGAATTCGGAGGCGGCCTTTTGACTTTTGACCTTTGCCTTTTACCTTTTGTCTTCATCTCTAGGTAATCCCGCTTCGCGAAAGCGGCGATTCCCGGATGCGCTTGCCGGTGGCGGCGAAGATGGCATTGCACAAAGCGGGCACATAAGGCGGCACGCCCGGTTCACCGACTCCGGCCGGCGGCGCGCCATCGTCGATGATGTGCACGCTGGTGTGATAGGGCGCCTGGTTCATGCGGGCGACCTGGTAGTTGTGGAAATTTGACTGATCCACGACACCGCCGGTTGCGGTGATCTCGCCGCTGCGGGCGATGCTGGTCCCGAAGACCGCCGCGCCCTCAAACTGCGCGCGCACGGTTTCCGGGTTCACGACCGTACCCGCGTCGACCGCGGTATGCACCGCGGGGATGCGAAGCTCGCGTTTCTCGCTAACTCGGACTTCCACAACCGTCGCAACGTACGTCAGAAAGCTGCGATGCGCGGCAATCCGAGCGCAGCTCCCTTGCCGAACTGGCGCTTTCCCCAGATCAGAGTCCAGGGGAAAAGTTCGTGCGTCGGATTGCGCTTGGAGCGGCAACGCGGCAAACAGGAGGAGAGACAGCCGGCGATTCATGGTCGTGAGGATCCCTTGATTGTCAGTAAGACGCTTCAGGGCGCACAAGGTTTCGAACGCTGGTCCGCGGGTGAAGCCCAAGACTCAACGCCGAGAGGCCGAGCGAGGCCAAGGAGACAAGGGATCTGAGAAGCGGCCGCCGCTACGATCGTAGCGGTGAAAGCTGGTCCGTGCACATCGCGAAGCATCGCCGGCAGCGAGTCCGCGGGGCCCTAATATGTTCAGATAGTACTTGTAAATAAACTACAAACAGATCGATCTATCGTTGACAACAAAAAAAAGGAGATCCACAATACGTCCCATAAGGAGAAACGGATGTTTCGCAAGACAGCAGCACCCATCACTGGCTTATTCTTTTGGTCCGCTCTGGCTGCACATGGAGCGGTTCCGGAAGGGGTGGTCAAGGTAGAAACTGAGATCACCAGCGGCGTCCAGGCGAAGATTTCCCTGCGGAACGACTCGCCCAAGACCATCGTTGCGGTGGCCTTGACTACCGAAGCGCGATTCGCGGATGGCTCGCTTCAATCGCAGTCGCAGACAATCGATTGGATTAGCGATCTGCTCTCCAGCAAGAACGTCTTTTATCCGGGTCTCACTCGGTCGATCGAGACCCACCTTCCCTTGGGGTTGAAGGGTGACAAACCTGTCTCCGCAGTGGCCACACTGGATATGGTCGTATTTGAGGACGACACGAGTATCGGCGATCGCGGGTCTGTCGCCCGTCTCGGTGCTTCGCGTAAGTCTATGGCGGCTTTGGAAGCCGCTGATCTGGATCAGATCCAGAAGGCGTTGAAGGCTCCTGCGCCTAAAGATGCCATCCGCGAAATGATCCAACAGCGTAAAGCACGGGGGGAGTCTGGCGGGCTTTTGCGCCAGGTTCTTGCTCAACTCGAAGGCAATGCGCCGGCCGAGTCTCTGGAAGCGTTCCAGACGGCGCTTCGCAACTACCAGACGATGTTGCTGGCCCACTCTGCCCTGGAGGTGAAGTAACATGCGCACCTTACTGGTTTCCCTCGCATTCGCGGTGTCTATTCTCGCGCAGACTGGTCCCGACGCAGAGGAGTGCCAGACTTATAATGCCTACGGTCACGCCGGCGTTACACTCACGATGTCCTATCCTGGTAATCCCGCCTGTGTCGCCGGGTCAGTTACAAATGCCCTGCCGTGGCACGGCAGCACAGTGGGAACGGCCGTCTGCCCGCTGCAGTTCGTTGTCTCCACCAAAACATGGACCTATCAGCCCACTTATACTAGTGACTACGACGGTGGTAGCAGCGGCGCCGGGTGCTGGAATGGCTCCGGTCCAGAGGTCTTCAACCGTGGGACGGTCGACTGTTCCATCAGCGGAGATATATGCCAGGAGGCCTTCGTGACCGTTTTGGGGCAGTACATCGGTGTGCAGCCGGTGGGCGTCTACTATGCCGGTGCCACGTATTATTTCGGCGACACGGCCTGCTGGCCAGCCAGCGCTACGTACAAGTATTGCTGGAACCCAACGCCGATCATCATTGACGTCGACGGCGGGGGCTATAAGCTCACCTCAGCCGCCGGCGGAGTGAAGTTCGACTTCTACGGCACTGGTGACCCTATCCAACTCTCCTGGACCGCAGAAGGCTCGACCAACGGCTTTTTAGTACTGCCTCGGAACGGGACGGTGACCAACGGAATGGAGATGTTCGGTGATCTGACTCTTCAGCCCATTTGCGACAACCCGAATGGGTTCGCCGCGCTTGCAGGTTACGATGCGAACGGCGACGGAGTTATCAATGCGGAAGACCCGGTATGGTCTAAGCTGCGCTTGTGGGTGGATGCCAACCACGACGGCGTCGCACAACCCGAGGAGTTGCACACGCTTGAATCTTTGGGCATTCGCGCGATTTCCATCAAGTACGACACCGAGGGGCGTGTCGATCAATATGGGAACCGGTTCCGCTACCGTGCCCGCGTGTGGGACGAGGCCGGCGAGAAAGAGAAGTGGGCCTACGATGTCATTCTCGTAAAGGGCCAGTAGCAGCTTCGGACGCCCGTCAGCCCAACAGCTCCGCGGGCTGGCGGGCACCTTGGTATATGGGGGAAATGAGGGGACGAATCCGCCAGTTCGTCGGAGGGCTTCGTCCCTAGGTTTGAGACCAGCGATGGAGTCCAGGGGAAAGGTTCGTGCGTCGGATTGCGTTTAGAGCGGCAAGGCCGCAAACAGGAGGAGGGTCAGGCGGCGATTCATGGTCTGAGGATCCCTTGATTGTCAGTAAGACGCTGCAGTCCACACAACGTTTCGGACGCTGATCACCGCGTAATGCAAAGACTCAACGCCGAGGCGCCGAGAAAACCAAGGCAAAAAGCAAAAGGGGATTCGGATGCGGCCCTTTGATTTTTGACCTTTGCCTTTTGCCTTCATCTCCCCCTACCTTGGTTGAGTGGCCAGATTCGAAGTGGTGGCGGAGTGTGGGGCGACGCGGGCGCGGGCGGGCCTGTTGCACACGGCACACGGGACCATCGAGACGCCGGTGTTCATGCCTGTGGGCACGCAGGCCACGGTCAAAGGGCTCACGCAGCGGGATCTGGCCGAGGAGCTGGATGTCCGGATTCTGCTGGCCAATACCTACCATTTGTTTCTGCGGCCCGGGCATGACCTTATCCGGCGCATGGGCGGACTGCACCGGTTCATGTCGTGGCCGCGGGCCATTCTGACGGATTCCGGCGGGTATCAAGTTTTCAGCCTGAGCGATCTGCGGAAGATCGAGGATGCCGGCGTGACGTTTCAGTCGCATCTGGATGGCGACCGGCACGTGTTCACTCCGGAATCGACGGTGGATGTGCAGATGGCGCTCGGGAGCGACGTGATGATGGTGCTGGACGAGTGCCCGGAGTATCCGGTGAGCCACGAGTACGCGCGCGCGTCGATGGAGCGGACGGTGCGGTGGGCGCGCAGCGCGTTCGCGCATTACCGCGGGAGGCTGGCGAAGGATGGCACGGGAACGCAATCGCTGTTTCCAATCGTGCAGGGATCGATGTTCGCCGATCTGCGGCGGGGGTGCGCCGAACAACTTGTTGAGCTCGACGCGGAGGGTTACGCGATCGGGGGACTGTCAGTGGGCGAACCACGGCCGCTGAGTTTCGAAATGGTGGAGGCAACGGAGCCGTTTCTGCCGCGCGAGCGGCCGCACTACGCCATGGGAGTGGGGATGGCGGAGGAACTGGCGGAGTATGTGGCGCGTGGCGTGGATATGATGGATTGCGTGCTGCCGTCACGCAATGCGCGCAACGGCTACTTGTTCACTTCGCAAGGGCGGTTGATCATCAAGCACACCAGGTATAAAGAAGATCCGCGGCCGATCGACGAAAACTGCGGGTGTTACACTTGTCGAAACTATAGCCGGGCCTACCTGCGTCATTTATATCAGGCAGGTGAAATGCTGTACGCGGTACTGGCGACGCGCCACAACCTCCGGCGGTACCTTGACATCATGCGGGAGATCAGGCAGGCTATCTTACTGGGCCAATTCCCCAAATACTTGAAGACTGTCCGGGCGGTACCGGTCGAAGTAGAATAGTCCACATCTGGTTTCATCCGTGTATTTAAATCTATTTCTGCTGTTGCAGCAGACCCCCAACTCGCTGATAGGCTTTGCACCCATCCTGCTGATCTTCGCGATTTTCTACTTTCTCCTGTTCCTTCCCATGCAGCGGCAGAAGAAGCAGCAGAAGAAGATGCTGGAGGAACTGCAGAACGGGAATGTGGTGCTGACGAGCGGTGGCATCGTAGGGACGATTGTGGCGATCGACGGTGACACCCTGGTGCTTCGCGTGAAGCCCGATAACATCAAGCTGCAAGTGGCGCGCAGCGCGGTTTCGAACCTGGTTCCGCAGGAAGTAAAGAAGTAGGCGCAGAGTCAGATCATGCAGAAAAACCTCAACACCAAGACGTTAGTGATCGTTCTCACGATCCTGGTATGCATTTACGGGATCATCGGGATACCGAAGTCCGCGGCGGAGCTGAAGGCCAACATTGCAGACCGGATCAAGCTCGGATTAGACCTGAAGGGCGGAAGCCGCCTGGTACTCCAGGTACAGGTGCAAGACGCGGCGAAGGCAGAAGCGATCCAGACCATCGAGCGGCTGAAGGACGATATGCGGAAAGCCAACATCGACTTCGCTTCGATGGACAGCAACGATCCGGCCACGGTGGAGGCCGCGGACACGATTCAGATCACGGTGAAAGGAGTTCCGGCGGACAAATCCACGGCCTTTCGCAACCTGGTTGCGGACCACTTCTCGCCGTGGATCCTGACGGCAGCGAGCTCGAGCGAATACCGGATGAACATGCGGCCCAGCGAGATGCTGGCGCTGAAGCGCGACACGGTGCAGCGAACCGTGCAGACCATCGAGAACCGCGTCAACGCATTGGGCCTCACCGAGCCGATCGTACAACAGGAGGGCAGCGCGGAGTCGGATTACCGGATCGTGGTGCAATTGCCGGGGTGGAACGATACGGCGCGTGCGAGGGAGATCATCGGGACGGCCGCAGTGCTGGAAATCGCAGAGGTCAAAGACGGACCTTTCGCGAGCGAAGACGAGGCTCGGGCCAAGCACGGCGGTGTTCTGCCCATCAACACGAAGCTGGTGAAAGCGCCGGCACGGGGCAGCGAAGGAGAAGTGTGGTACCTGGTGAGCCGCAATCCAGTGGTCACGGGACGTGATTTGCGCAACGCCCGGGCAGGCACGGACGAGTTTCGCAAGTGGGAGACGAGCTTCTCGCTGTCCCAGGATGGCGGCAGGAAGTTCGAACGTTTCACCGAGGCCAACATCGGCAACCGGCTGGCGGTGCTTCTGGACAACCGGATCCGCAGCGTGGCCACCATTCAGAACCGGATCAGCGACCAGGGACGCATCAACAACATCGGCAGTGAGCAGGAAGCGTCGGACCTGGCACTGGTGTTGCGGTCGGGCTCGCTGCCGGCGGGGATCCAGTATGTGTATGAGCGAACGGTAGGGGCGTCGCTGGGGTCCGATTCGATTCGCGCGGGCATAATCGCGGGCCTCTCGGGACTGCTGGCGGTTATCCTGGTCATGCTGGTGTACTACAAACGGTCTGGTATTAACGCCGTCCTGGCCCTGGTACTAAACACGATTCTGCTGATTGCCGCGCTCTCCTATTTCAGCGCGGTGCTGACCTTGCCGGGAATCGCGGGAGTCATTCTGACGATTGGTATGGCGGTGGACTCCAATGTCCTGATCTTCGAGCGGATCCGGGAGGAGCTGCGCGCGGGAAAGGCAATTGTCTCGGCAGTGGATGCGGGCTTTGGAAAGGCTTGGTGGACGATTGTGGATACACACGTTACCACCATCGTTTCCTGCGCGTTTTTGTTCCTTTTCGGTACGGGCCCGGTGCGTGGTTTCGCCATCACACTGGTGATCGGCCTGCTGGCGAACGTGTTTACCGCGGTATTTGTTTCGCGCGTGATCTTTGATTACGAGCTGTCGGCAAAGCGCCAGCTCAAGACTTTGAGTATTTGACCGGTTTGTGATAGGTTTTGTACTCTCCGGCAAAATGAGCGCCCGGCGACGGAGCGGGGCGGGAACAAGAAGCGGTCGTACGGTGTCTAACAACATAAGCACTGGTACGGCCCTGGTACGGTTGGGTAATGGAGTTATTTAAAAATACAAACTACGATTTCCTAGGGTGGAAATGGCCGTTCATAGGGGCTTCGCTGGTGCTGTCGGTCGCAGGCTTGGTCAGCCTTTGGGCAAAGGGCGGGCCGCGGTACGGGATCGACTTCAAGGGCGGCATGGTCATGACGGTGAAGTTTGCAGGTAAGCCCCCGATTGACGAAATCCGCTCCGCGGTGTCTAACAGAGTGACGGGCGGAGGCGGAGTGAGCGTGCAGACGTTCGAGTCACAGCCGGGCGAAGTGGCGATCGGGACGGAACTGGCCGACCCCAGGCAGCTCGACCAGAACCGGCGGGCGGTGCTAGTAGCGCTAGAAACCACGTTTGGCCAGCCAGTAGCCGGAAAGCTGGATTTCAACGGCGCCGGGCGTGACGCACTGGCGGAGCGGCTGCGGGACGGGCTGGCGCGCAACAATGTGGCAATGTCCGATGCGGAACTGCAAAAACTGGTGAAGGACCTGTTGGATTTCCGGGACACGCCTCCGCGCTCGGGTTTGGTAACGAGTTTCGATCAGCTTTCGGCGCTTCCGGGGTTGAAGCCGGCGGTGATCAGCACGCTGAAACAGGAATGCTATCTGGCTCCGTTCACGGTGCGCGGCACGGAAGTGGTGGGGCCGCAAGTTGGGGCGGAACTGCGGCACCGGGCGATTTGGGCGACGCTTGCCGCGCTCGGTGGAATGTTGGTATATATAGCGTTTCGTTTCGAGTGGATTTACGGCGTGGCGGCGGTGGTGGCGTGTTTTCACGACACGATCATCACCATAGGATTCTTCTCCCTGTTCGATCGGGAGATCACCATGACGGTGATCGCGGCGCTGTTGACGCTCGTGGGCTATTCGATGAACGACACCATCGTGATCTTCGATCGCATTCGCGAGAATCTGAAGCTGTCGCGACGGGAGCCGCTCGAGCAGGTAATCAATCGCAGCGTGAATCAGACCTTGAGCCGGACGATCATGACTTCGGGTCTCACCTTTCTGACGGTGATGGCGCTGTTTCTGTTCGGCGGGCCGGTGCTGCATGGATTTTCGTTCGCCCTGGTGGTGGGAATTCTGATTGGAACGTATTCGTCGGTATTCGTCGCCAGTCCGATCGTGTTGTTCTGGCACAACTGGTTTGACAAGCGGCAGAGGGCAACAGTAATAGTTACGCCGGCGAAACTCAATCCGGCTAAAGAACCGGCGCGCAAGAGTTCGGCGAAAGCGGTGAAGTGACGACAGCCCCGCGGGTCCCAAATCCCGGCGGTGAGATGGAAAGGTTGGGGGGATATGTTTGAGCAGACATTTGTCGACGGAGTAGGAAAGACAAACCGGACGTGGACGGTGTTGGTTACGTTCCTTTGCCAGATCATGGCAATCGGGATTGCCATTCTGATCCCCATGATCTACTTCGATGCGCTGCCCAAGACGCAGCTGACTGCTATGTTCACGGCGCCGCCACCGCCGCCGCCACCACCGCCTCCACCCGCGGCCGCGCCGGTGAAGATGGTAAAAGTGATTCCGCGCCAGTTTGACGCCGGCCGCCTCATGGCGCCCAAGGCCATTCCGAAAGACGTGGCCATGATCAAAGAAGAGGAACTGCCGCCGCCTTCGGCTTCGGCCGGTGTGGTGGGCGGCGTTCCCGGCGGAGTGCCGGGGGGCACCGCAGGTGGCGTAATCGGAGGCATAATCGGGGCCGTGCCATCGGCGGCACCGCCACCGCCACCGCCACCGGTGGAGCAGAAGAAAGCTCCGACCCGCATCCGCGTGGGCGGACAGGTGCAACAGGCGAACCTGATCCGGCAGCCGAAGCCGATTTATCCGCCGCTGGCGAAGCAGGCGCGTATTCAGGGCGTGGTGCGGTTCAACGCCATCATCGGCAAGGACGGAACCATTCAGAACCTTCAACTGATCAGCGGGCACCCCTTGCTGGTCCCATCGGCAGAGGAAGCGGTGAAGCAGTGGCTTTACAAGCCGACGCTCCTCAACGGAGAGCCGGTTGAGGTAGCAACGGTGATTGATGTGAACTTCACGTTGAGCCAGTGAGGCAGAGTTTTGCAGTAAACGTTAGCTGAACGCTAAGTAATACATTTCACGCAGGAGAAAAGGAACAATGTTTCTACAAATGCAGGTTTGGGCGTTTTGGTTGTTGCAGGAAAGTGGAGCGGCAGTAGGCTGGGACCTCCGATCGCTGTGGCACCAGATGGGCGTACTGGCGAAGATCGTGGTCGCGGTGCTGTTCCTCATGTCGGCTTGGTCGATCGGCGTCATGATCGACAGGCTAATGGCCTTTAGCGCGGCACGCAAGCAGTCGCGACAGTTCGCGCCGGCGGTGGCGGGCGCGTTGCGCGAAGGAAAGCTGGATGAAGCGGTGAAGATTGCGGACCGGTACAAGAAGAGCCATCTGGCAAAGGTGGTGGTGGCCGGGCTGCAGGAATTTCAAGCGCACCAGATCAGCTCGGAGATTCCGGGTGAAGAGATCGAGGCTTCCAAGCGCGCTTTGGAACGCTCCGAGGCGATTGTGCACGCGGAATTGAAGCGCGGCATCAGCGGCCTGGCGACGATTGGTTCGACGGCGCCGTTCGTGGGGTTGTTCGGAACGGTGGTCGGCATCATCAACGCGTTCACATCGATTTCGACAGAGAAATCGACCGGCTTGGGCGCGGTGGCGGGCGGCATTTCGGAAGCCTTGGTGACCACGGCTATCGGATTGTTCGTGGCCATCCCGGCGGTGTGGATGTACAACTACTTTACGGGCAAGATCGAAGCGTTCGACGTGGAGATGGGCAACTCGAGCTCCGAGTTGATTGACTATTTCCTGAAGCGGTCGCAGCGCAGCGCAACGGCCCGCAAGTAGGTTTTAGCGTTCAGCGGCCCAAATCTGCAAGGGGCTCCGGGCGTTCCGGAAGGGGCGCCCGGGGTCCAAGGTCGAAAAGAGGAGTTTGCTATGTCGTTAATGATGAAGCACGGGGCTCCGCCTCCGGTAACGGACATCAATGTGACGCCCATGGTGGATGTGATGCTGGTGATTCTCATCATCTTCATGGTCATCACGCCGATGTTGAGCAAGGGCGTGAGCGTGGACATGGTGCGCACCAAGAACCCCATCGCCATGCAGGCGGCGGACAAGACCGACGCGGTGATTGTGGCGGTGACACGCGACGGGAAGAGCTATCTGGGAAGCACGCAGGTGCCGTCCGAGGATTTGGCGCCGAAGGTGAAAGATCTGCTGGCGAACCGGATCGATCACATGGTGTTTCTGCGGGCGGATTCGCGGGCCCGCTACGAAAAAGTTGTCGATGTGGTGGATAACTTGCGCGCCGCGGGTGTCGACCAACTGGGGTTGTTGACGGAGCAGATTCAGGAAACGCGGCCCACGACTAAACCTGGCACGAGCGCGGGATCAGCGGCAGGACAGTAACGGGAAGGGTGAGGGTAAAGGAGCAATCTTATGTCAATGGCAGTTGGAGGTAAGAAGGGGGCGTTGGCCGACATTAATATCACGCCAATGATTGACGTTCTGCTGGTGCTGATCATCATCTTCATGGTGATCACGCCGCTGACGCCAAGGGGACTCGAGACTCTGGTACCGCAACCAACGCCTCCGAATGCCAAGCAGGATCAGTCCGACCAGCGGACGGTGGTGATTCAGGTCCTGAAGGACCACACGATGAAGATTAACCAGGAGGAAACGGTGTATACCGAGCAGAACCTCGGCCCGCGCCTGGAGGACATCTTCAAAACGCGCGCGGAGCGGGTGGTGTTCGTTCGGGGTGATCCGGATCTGGAATATCAATACGTGGCTCGGGCGATCGATATTGCGCACGGGGCTGGGATTGACAAGGTCGGTTTGATGACCGCCAAGATGGAGGCTGGACAGTAATGAAGCGGAACCTGGTGGCGCTCCTGGCGGTGGCTGCGCTGGCGTTCCTGGCCACCGGCTGTAACAAGCTCAAGGCGCGCGACAACCTCAACAAGGGATCGCAAGCATTCCGCAGCGCCCAGTATGCGCAGGCGGTAGAACGTTTCGAGGAAGCGGTAAGGCTCGATCCGAACTGGCCGCCGCCGCGGCTTTATCTGGCCATGGCGTATTACATGCAGTACATCCCCGGAGCGGAGTCTCCGGAGAATCAGCAGATGGCAGACAGGGCTCTCGATCAGTTCAAGAAGGTCCTGGAGATGGATCCGAAAAACGACACGGCCACGAAATCCATTGCTTCTCTGTTTTTCTACGAAAAGAAATGGGAGCAGGCCGAGGAGTGGAATAAGAAGGTCCTGGAGCTCAATCCAAAGGACAAGGAAGCCTACTACACCCTTGGAGTGATCGTGTGGACAAAGTGGTTCCCTGCTGACGGAGGGGCGCGGGCGAAGCTGGGCATGACACCGGAGGCGCCTGGACCGATCAAAGACAAGAAGGTCAAGGAAGAACTGAAGGCGCAGTACCTTCCCATGATCAACACCGGCATCGAGAATCTTCAAAAGGCGCTGACGATAGACCCGGAGTACGACGATGCGATGGCGTATATCAACCTTTTGATTCGCGAGCGCGCGGATTTGGACGACGACGCGGAGCAATACAAAAAAGATATCAATACGGCCGAGGGCTGGGTGCAGAAGGCCATGGAGACCAAGAAGATCAAGGCTGCACGCAAGCCTACGACGACGGGAATTAACGCGCAGTAAGAAACCAGGTGCCAGGTTTTAGGTGTTAGCGACCGCGATCGACACCTGAGCATGCTACTAACACCTAGCACCAAGAACCTCACACCTTCTACAATTAATACGTGGCCACCGAACCTAGCGGGATCGGCGTTTCGCCGGAATTGGGCGGTGGCCCGCTTATCCCCCCGCCGGACGAATCACCTGTAGATAAACTGTACCGCGAGCTGGTAGCCAAGGTGCGGGAAGTCCGGCCGCGGGATGATCTCGCTCCTCTCGAAAGAGCCTTCCGTTTCGCCTCGGAAAAGCACAAGCTGCAAACGCGCGATTCCGGTGACCCGTACATGGTGCACCCGTTGATGGTTGCGCATCTGTTGGCGGACATGCGGATGGACCAGGTGAGCCTGGAGACCGGGCTTTTGCACGACGTGGTGGAAGACACCAGCGTCACCGTCGAGGACGTTCGCAAGAATTTCGGGGAAGACGTGGCGCGCTGCGTCGATGGCGTCACTAAGCTGAGCAAACTCGATTTCTTCTCGGCAGAGGAACGGCAGGCGGAGAGCTTCCGCAAGATGCTGCTGGCGATGGTGAACGACATCCGGGTCATCATCGTGAAACTGGCGGACCGGCTGCACAATATGCGGACGCTGGGGTTCATTCAGAACGCGGAGCGGCGCGAACGCATTGCACGGGAGACCATCGAGATCTATGCGCCCATCGCACACCGGCTGGGGATGGGAAAGATACGCGGAGAGCTGGAGGACCTGGCGTTCCGGCACATCGATCAAACAGCATATGAAGAGATCACGGGGCTGATCGAATCCGGGCGGCACGCCAATGAAGAACTCCTCAATAAAACGCGGCAGATGATTGAGGCCGAGCTACGGCGCGAGGGCATTCCGGCGCGCGTGGAGGGGCGCCTCAAGCGCGCATATTCGATCTATCAGAAAATGAAGCGGCAGAAAATCACGATCGAGCAGGTATACGATCTGATGGCGGTCCGCATTGTCACGGATTCGGTGAAGAACTGCTACGCGGCGCTAGGCGTGATCCACAACGAGTGGCGGCCCGTGCCAGGGCGGATCAAGGACTTCATTGCAATTCCCCGCCCCAACCTGTACCAATCGCTGCACACATCGGTGGTGGGACCCGAGGGCCGGCACTTCGAAGTGCAAATCCGGACCGAGGAGATGCACCGCATTGCCGAAGAGGGCATCGCCGCACACTGGAAATACAAAGAAGGCAAGAAGGGGCCGGCGGACGATGACCAGCGGATTGCGTGGCTGCGGCACCTGGTGGAGTGGCAGCGGGACATGCAGGATCCCGGGGAGTTCCTGTCCACCCTCAAGGTGGACCTGTATCCCGAGGAGGTTTACACCTTCACCCCGCGCGGGAAAGTGATCGTGCTGCCGCGCGATGCCACGCCCATCGATTTTGCATACGCCATTCACTCCGACGTGGGCCAGCAATGCGTTGGCGCGAAAATCAATGGACGTATTGTGCCGCTGCGCTACACGCTGCGCAACGGCGACATCGTCGAGATCCTGACGCAGCCGGGGCATGAGCCGAGCAAGGACTGGCTGGCTCTGGTCAAGACGTCGCGGGCGCGGAACAAGATCAAGCACCTGATCAACGCCAGCGAACGCGTCAAGGCCATCGAAATCGGCGAGAAATATCTCGAGAAAGAGGCGCGGCGGCTGGGTGTGCAGTTGAGCAAGATCCAGCGCGCCGATTTGGAACGCGTGGCCGGGGAATACGGGGTCAGCAAGATCGAAGACTTGTACGCCGCGCTCGGGTACGGAAAGTTTTCTCCGCGGCAGGCGCTACAAAAGCTGGCTCCGCAGCAAGTGAAGGAAGAGCAATTGGAGCTACCCAAAACAGGCGCGGTTGAACCTGCGCCGGGGCCAGTTCCGCCAGGCCAGCAGGATGGCGATGCGGTCATTCGCGTGAAGGGCGTGGACGATCTGATGGTTTATCGCGCCAAGTGTTGCAACCCGATTCGCGGAGAGGTAATTGTCGGTTACGTGACGCGCGGTAAAGGCGTGGCGGTTCATTCCAAGATGTGTCCCAATGTGCAGAACCTGATGTACGATGTCGAACGGAAGATCGATGTCGAGTGGGCGCGCAACACCGCGGACTCTTTTCCAGTGCGGATCGTGGTGCACACCGATGACCGGCCGGGATTGCTGGCGCAGATCACGTCGATTCTGTCGAACGAAAACACGAACATCCGCAGCCTGGAGGCGCGAACGGAGACGGGCCCGGCGGACCGGGCGCTGGTCGAGATGACGGTGGACGTGCGTGATAAGAAGCAATTGGAGAAACTGGTGTCGGCCATGCGCCGCATCTCGGGGATTCGCGACGTCGAGCGGCTTCTCAACTGATTCATGTCTTCCACCGATCCCGAGCATATTGCCATTTCGAAGTCCAAAGGCATTACCATCGACTGGAAGGACGGGCATACCAGCACCTACGGGTTGAGCTACTTGCGCGAGCAATGCCCATGCGCCACATGCACAGGCGCTCACGGAACGCCGCCAACCACCAAGCCCGCGCCATCCCCTTTTCCGATGTACAAGGCCGTATTAAAAATGGTGGACGTGGAGTCTGTGGGTAACTACGCCATTCGCATTGTCTGGAGTGACGGGCACAGCACCGGAATTTACTCCTTCGAGCATTTCCGGCGCATCTGCCCATGCGAGCAATGCACCGGCCAAAAGGGTTCGGCGGCGTGAAGGCCGGAGCGGTTTTCCCAGCGCAGCGGCGTGTGGAGATTGTCGAAGTAGAGGAGCCGAAGATCGCGTCCTCCACACAGGTGAAACTGCGAATTCTCGAGGTGGGCGTCTGCGGAACGGATCGTGAGATCTGCCAATTCCACCACGGCACCACTCCGGAGGGATCGGAATTTCTGGTGCTGGGACACGAATCGCTGGCCGAGGTGGTGGAGACGGGGCCGGAGGTGCGCAGGGTTCGCCGGGGAGATCTGGTTGTGCCAAGGGTGCGGCTGCCTTGCCGCCATGCTGCGTGCGCGGCCTGCCGCGGGGGCCAGCCGGATTTCTGCACTTCGGGTGATTTCGTGGAGCGCGGCATCAAGCAGGCTCACGGGTTTATGACGGATTTCGTGGTGGATGAGGAGGAGTGGCTCAACCCTGTACCGCGGGAACTCCGGGACGTGGCTATTCTAGTTGAGCCGCTGACCATCGCGGAAAAAACGCTGGCAGAGATGCGGGCGATCCAGCAGCGGCTGCCTTTCGACCGGCACGCACAGCGCGCCGTCGTGCTGGGAGCGGGACCGATTGGCCTGTTGGGGGCTATGGCGCTGGTAAATGCCGGTTTCGAGACGCACATTTATTCGCGTGAGTTGCCGCCGAATCCACGCGCCGATGTGGCTGCGGCGATCGGCGCCACGTACGTCTCATCACAGGTTCAAACGGTAGAACAGCTTGCTCGAACGGTGGGGAATATCGATGTGGTGTACGAAGCCATTGGAGCTTCACAGACCGCGTTCGACTTGCTGGAGGTGCTGGGCGCCAATGGCCTGTTCTGTTTCACGGGCGTGCCGCGCCACGGGCAGCCGATCTCGGTCCACATGGACCGACTGCTCTACAACCTGGTGCTCAAGAATCAGGCGATCCTCGGCGCCGTGAATGCGGGGCGGGATGCATTTGAAGCGTCAGTACGCGACCTGGGCGTGTTCTACCAGCGTTGGCCCGAGGCGGTGCGCTCGCTCATTACCGGGCGATACGCGCTCGAAGACTTTCGGGAGCCGATTCTCCAGCCATCCGGGATCAAGAACATTGTCGTGCTGGACGGGACGAATTGATGCCAGACCCTGAATCGAATGCCGAGTGCCGCCGGCTGGCCGAAGACGCCCGGCGTGAGAAAAACTGGAAGCGATGGGGGCCCTACCTTTCCGAGCGGCAATGGGGCACGGTGCGCGAAGACTATTCGGAGTTCGGCACCTGCTGGCATTACTTCCCGCATGAACATGCGCGCAGCCGTGCTTACCGCTGGGGCGAAGACGGCTTGCTGGGCATCTGCGACCGTGAAGGCCGCATGTGCTTCGCGCTGGCGCTATGGAACGGCCGTGACCACATCTTGAAAGAGCGCCTGTTTGGACTCTCGGGGCCGGAAGGCAATCACGGTGAAGACGTCAAGGAATGCTACTTCTACCTGGATTCGACGCCCACGCATTCCTACCTGAAGGCTCTGTACAAGTACCCGCAGGCGGAATTTCCGTACACGCAGTTGCTTGAGGAAAATGGCCGGCGCAGCCGCAAAGAGCCCGAATTCGAATTGCTCGACACGGGAGTATTTCGCGAGGACCGTTACTTCGACGTTTTCGTGGAATATGCGAAAGCCGGCACGGACGATATCCTGATCCGAATCACCGCCGCAAATCGCGGCCCGGATCGAGCGCCCCTTCATATTCTGCCGACGCTGTGGTTCCGTAATACGTGGTCGTGGGGGCGATCGGGCGAAGGCTATTGGCCGAAACCGAAGCTGTGGCGGTCGAGCGAAGACCGCATCAGCGCCGAGCATGCCTCGCTCGGCAGGTTTGAGCTCCAGGTGGAAGCCGGCGCGGAGCTATTGTTCACGGAGAACGAAACCAACTTCGAACGGCTGTTCGCATACAAGAATGGACAACCATACGTGAAGGATGCCTTTCACGATTACGTGATTCACGGGCGGCGGGAAGCGGTGAATCCGGAGTGCGTGGGGACCAAGGCGGCGGCTTACTACAAATGTGAAGTGGGGCCTGGGGAAAGCCGCGCCGTGCATTTGCGGCTTAGTGCGGTACCGGCCGCCAGCGATCATGCGGATGAGGTGATCGCGCAGAGAATCCAGGAGGCAGACGAGTTTTACAAAGAGCTGCTGACCGGCGCCGAAGGGACACGCGCGCTTGCACGGCAGGCATATGCGGGGCTGCTTTGGACCAAGCAGTTTTTCCACTATTCGGTGGTCGACTGGCTGGAGGGCGATCCCTCGCAGCCCGCTCCTCCCGCCATTCGGGCGCACGGACGGAACGCGGACTGGACCCATCTGTACAATCGCGACGTGATCTCGATGCCGGACAACTGGGAGTATCCGTGGTACGCGGCGTGGGACCTGGCGTTTCATATGATTCCGTTCGCGCAACTGGATCCGGACTTCGCCAAGGAGCAACTGGTGCTGCTACTACGCGAGTGGTACATGCATCCCAACGGGCAGGTTCCGGCCTATGAGTTCGCGTTTTCCGACGTGAATCCACCGGTGCATGCGTGGTCGTGCTGGCGCGTTTATAAGATGACCGGCCCGCGCGGCAGGCGCGACCGGCAGTTTCTCTCGCGTGTTTTCCAGAAGCTGCTGGTCAACTTTACGTGGTGGGTGAATCGCAAGGACGTCGGCGGCAAGCACATTTTCTCGGGAGGATTTCTCGGGCTCGACAATATTGGCGTCTTTGACCGTTCTAAACCGCTGCCGGGCGGAGGCATGCTGGAGCAGGCGGACGGCACAGCATGGATGGCGTTCTACTGCGCCACGATGCTTTCCATGGCACTGGAGCTGGCGCGCGACGACCCGTCGTATGAGGACATCGCGTCGAAGTTCTTCGAACATTTCGTGGCTATTGCGGACGCCATGAACACGCTGGGAGGCAATGGGCTCTGGGACGAGCAGGACGGATTCTACTACGACCAGTTGCATGTGGATGGCGTTAATATGCCGATGCGGGTACGGTCGATGGTGGGGCTGATTCCGTTGTTCGCCGTCGAGGTGTTGGAGCAACACAGAATCGACGCTGCGCCGGGATTCCGCAAGCGCATGGAGTGGTTCTTGCGCAACCGGCGGGATCTGGCGCGGCAGGTCTCATATATGGAGGCAGGCGGCGAGAACGCGCATGCGCACCGCCTGCTGGCGATACCGTCGCGGCACCGGCTGGAGCACGTGCTGCGTTACCTGCTGGACCCCAACGAATTCCTGTCGCCCTACGGCATCCGGTCGCTGTCGCGGATTCATTGCGAGCGTCCCTTCGTGCTACCGGTGGATGGCGAGGAGCGGCGCGTGGACTACGAGCCGGGCGAATCGAGCGAGCCGCTATTCGGCGGGAACTCAAACTGGCGTGGGCCGATCTGGTTTCCCACCAACTATCTGCTCGTCGAGGCGCTAGAACGGTATCACCATTTCTACGGAGACTCGCTACGCGTGGAGTGCCCGGTGGGCTCGGGAAAGATGATGAATCTCCAAGAGGTGGCCGGCGAGCTTTCCCGGCGCCTCGCTTCTATCTTTCTTCCCGATGCGGCGGGCCACTGCGCCTGGCAGGGCGACATGCGGATTTTTGCGGAAAGCCCGCACTGGCGCAATCTGGCGTGGTTCTTTGAGTACTTCCACGGAGACAACGGACGCGGCTGCGGCGCGAATCACCAGACCGGATGGACGGCGCTGATCGTTCGCCTATTGGGGAATGCAGGGCGGCTCAGGTAGTCTTCCAAGCCTTCCAACCGCGCCGAACGCGCGGTTACAATGGATTTCTATGATCAGACTGGAAACTGTGCTGGACTCATGGAAGACGGTCCGGCAGGATACCGCGCAGGCCGTGGAAGATTTTCCCGCCGGCGAAATGGACTTCAAACCGGTGAGCGACGTGATGACATTCGGAGAAATCGCGCGTCATATTCTGGTGGCAGGCTACGGCATCACGGGGATGCTGCTGGATGGCGTGGAGAACCTGGCTACGCCGCAATTTCGCGAAGACATGCAGAAGTACGCGGCGGAGCTGGCACCCACACCGGACGCCGGCAGTCTGGCTGCCGCGCTGCGCCAGAGTCTGGAGCGCCGGACGGCTCAACTCGCGGCGCAGCCCGCGGCGTTCTTCGACCATGTGATTACGCGCTTCGATGGGCTACGTGTCACGCGCCTGGAGACGGTGCAAATGGCCAAGGAGCACGAGCTGACCCACCGCGCGCAGCTGTTCCTATATCTGCGGATGAAGGGCATCGTGCCCGCGACTACGCGGCGGCGATTGGCCAAGCAACAGACCGCGTGACCTCCCGGTTGACGATTGCGCGTTCTGATATAAGCTATAAACGGGAAGCGAAATATGGTCACTTGTCCTGTGTGTGATGGAGCCATCGACGTGGACGAGGAAGATGTGGACGAAGGTGACACCCTGAGCTGCGACGAATGTGGCGCTGGCCTGAAAGTAGTGAGCACCGATCCGCTCGAAATCGAATCCGCCGAAGACCTAGAGGATGAAGACGAAGACGCCCTCGAAGACGAAGAAGAGGAAGAGGAGGATTGGAAATAGCGCATGACCGGGACTGTGAAGCGCCGCATGGCATGGCTGGCGGTTGGCGCTCTGCTGCTGACCGCAGCGAGTGCGCTGGAGGCAAAGAAGAAGAACCCCGAGGACAGCCTTCGCACGGTGCAGGGCACGGTTACGGACGCGGCCGAAAACCAAGTAAACGGGGCTATTGTGCAGCTCAAGAACACCAAGACGCTGCAGATTCGCTCGTTCGTGACCCAGGAACACGGCGCCTATTATTTTCACGGTCTCAGCCCAAATGTGGACTACGAGGTCCGTGCAGATTTCCAGGGAGCTTCCAGTCCCACCAAGACCGTGAGTTCGTTTGATTCGCGCAAGGAAGTAGCCATCAACCTCAAGCTGGAAAAAAAGTAAGCTGCGTCCGGGCATGGGCGTGGCGAAACGTCACAGCGAGGTCAGCGCCGTGATCTCCCGGACCCAATTACAATGAAAAGGTGACTTCAGCCAATCGATTGTGTCTCCTGTTGTTGCTTGCGCCTTGTCTTTCGGTGGCGCAGGATCTGAAGGAATTCGAAAAACGCGTCACTGAGTTCACGCTCGCGAACGGAATGCATTTCATCGTTCTGGAGCGTCACCAGGCGCCGGTGGTTTCTTTCCACAGCTACATAAATGCCGGAGCGGTGGACGATCCCGAAGGCAAGACCGGTCTGGCGCACATGTTCGAGCACATGGCCTTCAAAGGCACGGATACCATCGGGAGCAAGAACTGGCCGGAAGAGAAGAAAGCGATGGCAGCCATCGAGGAAGTATACGATCGGCTGGAACAGGAACGGCGCAAAGGGCCGCACGCGGATCCGGAGAAGATCAAGGCACTGGAAGCAGAGGTGAAAGAAGCCATCGAGAAGGCGGACTCGTACGTGGTGCCGAATCTCTACCCCACTATCATTGAAGAGAACGGTGGAGTGGGGCTGAACGCCTTCACCGCGCTCGATTCCACTCAATATTTTTACAATCTGCCGGCAAACCGGATCGAGTTGTGGTTTCTGCTGGAATCGCAGCGCTTCCTGCGACCCGTTTTCCGGGAATTCTATAAGGAACGCGATGTAGTGGCTGAGGAGCGGCGCATGCGTGTGGAGTCCAGCCCGCAGGGAAAGCTTCTGGAGGAGCTCAACGCGGCTGCCTTTGCGGCGCATCCTTACCGCCGCCCTGGCGCCGGCTGGGCCAGTGACATCCAGAGCCTTCGCGTCGTGGATGCCGAGCAGTTCTACAAGACCTACTACGTACCGGGTAACATCGCGATCGCGATTGTCGGTGATGTGGACCCCAAGCAGGCACGTGCGCTTGCCGAGAAATACTTTGGACGCCTGGCCACGGGTCCGCTGCCTCCGCTCGTGCACACCACCGAACCGCAACAGGATGGACCGCGGCAGGTACAGGTGGAGTCGCCCGCGCAGCCGTTCGAAGTGATCGCCTATAAACGGCCGGATCAGTACGACAAGGACGATCCGGTGTTCGACGTGGTGAGCAGCGTTTTGGCCGGCGGACGTACAGGCATCATCTACAAAGAGATGGTTCGCGACAAACAGATTGCGCTTGCGGCTGGCGCGGAAGCGGACCTGCCCGGATCCAAATATCCGAACTTGTTCGTGTTTTATGCGTTTCCGACGCTCGGCCACACGGTAGCGGAAAACGAAAAACTGCTGGACGAAATCATCGCGCGTTTCAAGAAGCAGAAAGTGGATGCGGACGCGCTGGCCCGGGTCAAAACTAAGACGCGAGCAGCGTTGATCCGGCGGCTCGACAGCAACTCCGATCTGGCGCAGTCGCTGACTGAGTACTACGTCGCTTACGGCGACTGGCGGAAACTGTTCACGTCGCTCGATGACATCGATAAGGTGACCGCCGATGATGTGCAACGCGTGGCGCGCAAATATTTCGTAAACAATTCCCGAACCGTGGCGTTTGATTTTCAGCCGCCGGCGGGCGAGTCTGCGCAGTCAGGAGACTCGCGATGAAGAAAACAGCGGTCGTCGCCCTCCTGCTGGCAGGTACGCTGGGCGCGCAGACGAAAAGTGAAAGCAAACTGCCTGCCACCGCGATTCCGTCGTACAAGGAATTGCAATATCCGCCACTCAAGCCGATCAAGATCCCCGACGTAGCGACCTTCACCATGCCGAACGGCATGAAGCTATACCTGCTGGAGAATCATGAACTCCCTCTGGTTCGGGGTTCGGCGCTGGTGCGCACCGGAAATCTTTTCGATCCGCCGGACAAGGTGGGACTTGCCACGGTCACCGGTATCGTGATGCGGAGTGGCGGTACCGAGGACAAGACCGGTGATGAGCTCGATGAGCAGTTAGAGAACATTGCCGCTTCAGTCGAAACGTCGATTGACGAGTCAATCGGTTCGGCATCGTTTTCGTGCCTGAAAGAAAACACCGACGAAATTCTACGCATATTTCACGACGTACTGACTAAACCTGGTTTTCGACAGAACAAGATCGACCTGGCCAAAACCGAGCTGCGCAGCGGCATCTCCCGCCGTAACGACGATCCACATGGCATCATGGAGCGCGAGTTTGCCAATATCGGGTACGGCCGGAATACGCCCTATGGTTGGCAACTGGAATACGCCACGGTGGACAGGATCACGCGCGACGATGTTACCGGCTTCTACCAGCGCTACTTTTTCCCCGAGAACATCATGCTCGCGGTGATAGGCGACTTTTCTGCCGCCGACATGAAAGCGAAGCTGGAGAAGCTGTTTGCCGATTGGAAAGTGAAGCAGCCGGCCGTTCCGCCGTTCCCGCCAGTCAACGCCAAGCCCCAGCATGGCATTTTCCTCGCCACAAAGACGGACGTGGAACAAACCTTCTTCTCTCTAGGCCATCTGGGTGGTGAGCTTCGCGACAAGGATTTTCCAGCGTTGGAGGTGATGGCCGATATTCTGGGCGGCGGATTTCACAGCCGGCTGGTGCAGCAGGTGCGCACGAAGCTGGGCTACGCGTACGACGTTTCCGCGTACTGGGGCGCCAACTACGACCATCCCGGGCTGTTTCAAATTTCCGGCAGCACCAAGTCGGCGTCGACGGTTGACACGATCAAGGCGATACAAGCGGAGGTTGAAAAGATCGGCAGCAGCGAGGTGACTGAAGAAGAGCTCAAGAGCGCCAAGGATACGGTAGCGAACAGCTTCGTATTCAACTTCGATACGCCGTCCAAAACGTTGAACCGCATTCTGCGTTATGACTATTTCGGATATCCGCGGGACTTCATCGACCAATATCAACGCGCAATTCAAGCCGTGACCCGCGCCGATGTGCTGCGCGTGGCCCGCGAGCACATCAAGCCGGATGAGTTCACCGAGGTGCTGGTCGGCAATCCGCAACAATTCGGCACGCCGCTGGCAGCACTCGGGCTTCCTGTTACCCCGATTGATTTGACAATCCCCGAACCGGCCAACGCCAAGGCCGAGGCACCCGCCACGGCCGACGAGGCCAGTTTGGCGCGAGGGAAGAAGCTGCTGGAGCGTGTGCAGCAGGCGGTCGGCGGCGCTGACAAGCTCGCCGCTGTGCAGGATGTCAGCGAGACGGTCGAATTGAGCATGGCGACGATGCCCCCGAACCTGAAAGTTCATCAGATCAACGCGTGGATAGCGCCTAGCCATTTCCGGCAGGAGAGCCAGCTTCCCTTCGGCAAGGTGATTGTGTATTCGGACGGGAAGAGTGGTTGGATGTCGACGCCGCAGGGCGAGCGGCCACTGCCTGAGCCGCAATTGAAGCAAGTTCGTGAAGAATTGTTTCGCAACTACTTCCGCCTCCTGTTAAGCGACAGGGACCCCGATCGGACAGTGAACTCTCCAGCCGAAGGCGTGCTGGAGATCAGCGACCGCGAGGGCAGCTCCGTAAAGCTCATTGTGGATGCCCAGACCGGCCTGCCGGCAAAAGAGGTTTACCGGGAGGCAGGACCGATGGGGCCTCCAGCCGCCATGGAGGAGGCGTTCGAGGGATTTGAGGACGCGGGCGGGATCCAAGCGCCGAAGGCCATTGCGGTGAATCGCGACGGGGAGAAGTACGCAGAACTCAGTATCACGGAATACAAAGTGAATTCCGGGATCAAAATCGAAGACATCAACAAGAAACCATGAAGGCAGCGGTGTTGCTCTGCTTAGCCGCATCCCTGGCCGGGGTGCGCGCGGAAACGAATCTAGAGCGCGGCAAGCGGGTGGTGGATGAAGCCGTCCGAGCGTTGGGCGGCGAGACTTTCCTGCACATGCAGGACCGCGTCGAAAGTGGCCGCGCGTATTCGTTCTATCGAGAGAGGCTGAATGGCTTGTCCATAGCCAAGATCTATACGCGCTATCTCATCCGGCCCGAGCCGCCTTTGGCTGGATTCCTGGGAGTGCGCGAACGCCAGGCGTTCGGAAAGAAAGAAGACAGCGCCATAATACTTGCCGACGGGCAGGGCTACGACATCACGTTTCGAGGCGCCCGCCCGCTCGCGGACGACGTGATTGAGCGGTTCCGGGAGAGCACGCTCCGCAACGTCTTCTACATTCTGCGGCAGCGGTTGGGCGAGCCTGGACTGATCCTGGAGTCGCGCGGCTCGGACGTGGTGGAGAATCAGCCGGTGGATATCGTCGACATCACAGATTTCGACAATCGCACGGTGACGGTTTATTTCAATCGCCTGACTCATTTGCCGGCCAAGCAGGTGACTAACCGGCGCGACCCAAAAACGAGAGAACTCAACGAGGAAGTCACGCGCTTTTCCAAGTACCGGGAAGTGAACGGAGTCCAGTGGCCCTACGACATCCAGCGCGAGCGCAATGGGGAGAAGATTTATCAGATGTACTCGGATTCGGTGCGAATCAACGTGGGTTTGACAGACAATCTGTTCACGCTTCCGGCCGACATGAAGATCTTACCGAAGCCGAAATAGACGCTCTTACACAGGCAGATCAATTTCAATCCGTAATCCGGGATGGGCATTGCTGGCCTGGAGCCTGCCTTTGTGCAGTTCCACCGCGCGCTGAGCGATGGACAGACCCAAGCCGACACCGCCGCTCTCACGGTTTCGGTCACCCCCAACGCGATAAAACGGCTCGAAGATGCGGGCTAACGCCTCCTCGGGAACTCCCGGTCCGTAATCGCGCACCTGCACGCGGGCTGTGTTGTTGTCGCACGTGAGGCGCACCTCGACCGCCGACTGCGGCGAAGCATAACGAATCGCGTTCCGAATGACGTTCTCCACGGCGCGCCGCAGCAACTCGGGATCGCCGGTGACGGTGACGGGACCTTGGGCATCCAATTCGAGCGAGCAGCCGCGGGCCGCCGCCTCAATCGAGCAATCGCTCACAATGTCCGCCAGGAGTTCATCCAGGCGAACGCGTTGGGCGCGCAAGGTGTTAGGATCGACTTCCGCACGGGTCGACTGCAGCAATCCGCCCACCAGCATATTGAGGCGGTCAGATTCCTTTTGAATGCGGTCGAGCGCGGCGTCGCGATTGTCTCCCGAGCGGGCCAACTCAATGGCGACACCTAGACGAGCGAGCGGCGACCGCAACTCGTGCGATATATCGAGGAGCAAGCGGCGCTCCGCGGCCACCAGGTTTTGGATGCGCTCCGCCATCCGGTCGAACGTGCGCGCCAGTTCGCCCAGTTCATCGCGTCGCGTAGACCCCGTGCGCGCGGAGAAATCCCCCTGGCCAAATCGCTCCAGAGCTGCCTGGAGTGCTCGCAGAGGTGACGTTAGATATCGCGCCAACAAATAGCAAAGTGCCAAAACCGCCAACAGCACAAGAATCTGCTCGGGCGGAAGAAGAGATCGCCCAGCCGCTGCCTCGGGAATCGAGAGTATGAACCAATACCGGCCGTCGGCTGTCCGGCGCGCGATCACGGACCGGTTCCGCCGCAGCCAGCTCCAGCCCCCGGAACGGATGAGACCGCGGCGATCCTCACCCGTCACCAGATCGCGGCCGTTCGCATCGGTGAGAAAAGCCTCGGCCTGGAACATTCCCTGTATCCGATCGAGGTCCCAGCGCAGCGCCTTCGGCCCGCCGGTTTCGTAGGCTTCGCGCGCCTCCCGCTCCTGGAAACGAAACGCGCGGACCATGGGAGCGTGGCGCATGGCATCATCAAACTGCGCCTCAATGAAGTTGAAACCCACGAACGCTGCTACCACCGTCGCGAGAAACCACAGCAGGATTTTGGCGAATAGCGACCTCACACGGCGCCCTCGGGCTCGCTAATGAACGTGCGAACGAATTGATATCCGGCGCCGCGGATAGTCTTGATGAGCGGCTGGCCGGTTTCGAGCTTCTTCCGCAAATGGCTGATGTGCATATCGACCGAGCGATCGAAGGCAGTCGCTTTGCGGTTGTAGAGGTGCTCCATCAGGTCGTCGCGCGATACAACCTGGCCGGCGGAACGCATCAGCAGTTCAAGGATGTCGAATTCGAATGTGGTCACTTCGATTTTTCGGCCATTTACAGAGACCTCACGTGTGCCTGGATCGATGCGCACGCCGTTGACTTCGAGCGGGCCCTCGGACGAGGGTGGCCGCTCGATGCGCCGGAGAATGGCGCGAATGCGTGCTAAGAGTTCGCGCGGATTGAAGGGCTTCGCCAGGTAGTCATCCGCTCCCATTTCGAGACCGGCGATGCGGTCCATGTCTTCGCCGCGGGCAGTGAGCATGAGTACGGGAATGTGGCTTTCCGCGCGCAGTCGGCGGAGGATTTCGAAGCCGTCCAAGCCGGGCAGCATGACGTCCAGGACGATCAGGTCAAAGCCGCCGTGCAGCGCGCGTTCCAATCCCCGCTTGCCTTCGTGCTCACACTCGATCGAGAATCCTTCGCGAGTGAGGAATTCAACCAGCAGAGAGCATAGCTCGGCGTCGTCGTCGATCAACAGGATGCGCACGGCTAAAATTTATCACGTGGAGCACCACCGAGAGCGGTGTTTTACATAGATTTACAGGGAAACGGCCGGTCGTGCACGTTTATCGCAATAGGAGGCATTTACAGTTATGAAAGTAGCACTAATTCGTTTTGCGGCGGCGCCAATACTGGCGTCGGGCCTGATGTGGGCCCAAGCACCAGTCCCGGCGGCTCCGGCGCAACCACCCGCGCAGCATGGTCAGTGGCAACGCGGACAGATGTTTGACCGGATGGCGGAGAAATTGAATCTGACCGAGGCGCAGAGAGGGCGGGCTAAATCCATTTGGCGATCGGCGCGCGAGTCCTCGCGGCCCATAGCGCAGCAGCTTCGCCAGGCGCATGTTGCCTTGCGGGAGGCTGCAAAAGCCGGCAAACCGGCCGGTGAAATCGATCAGCTCGCAGCCAACGCCGGCCAGGTGACCGGTCAGTTAAGTGCGGTTCGCGCCAGGGCGTTTGCCAAGTTCTACGCGATGTTGACTCCCGAGCAGCGGACGACAGCGGACCAACTAGGCGGCCACTTCCGTGGTATGTTCTTGGGTGGTCATGCACACGCTCCCGGAGCTGGCGCGGGTTCCTAGCGCACCGCCACGGGCTGTATCACCCGTAACCGGGTTGCGGCGAGTGTGCCTCGCGCGGCCGCTCACGCTCGCTGTAACCTCAATTCTCTTGTTGCAACCGGCTCACGCGCAGAAAAGACGCGACGCCATTCTCCAGTTGCGAGACGACGTATCTACCGCCATGGCGCACGCCAGCCTGACAGAGAAGCAGACGCAGAAGCTGGACCACTGCCGGCAAACCCTACTGCTCGCGGCGCAATCCGGCCGGGTGCACAAAGCCGCGACTAAGCGGGATCTCGACGCCGCGGTCAAAGATATCGAGAAAGCTCTTAGCGGTAGCCCATTCCAAGCCGACGACCGCGATCTGGTCCGGCAGGATATCGCGCAACTCCGTACCATCCAGCGGGACCAGCAGGTCAAACGCGCCCAACGGTAGTCACCTACTCGGGCTTGCCGATCTTGCACAAGGGATCTCCCACCACGATATTTTGCCAGCTCAAACTGGGGATCGAAAGATAATAGCTCTCGGCCAGATTGCGGCCGTTGAAGTAAGCGGGAAACAAGTACTGAGGGTGCGGCGTCGCAGCCAAATACGGCTCATAGACGTGTCCCGAACAGCCCGTAGCGCCTTCGTGTATGTAATCCGCGGTGAGCGTCTGCGGAGATCCGGCGAAAAAATGGGCGCGATCCTCCCAGGTAGTGATGTTCCAGCCATCTGGTGGACGCGCGAAAGTGCGCCCGTCGGTGGAAACAAACTCGGTAGCGATCGCCCCTGGCAGCCAACTGAATCCAAGCATACGCTGGTTCCGATCATGATCATTTGATCCCCACGAAGCGTAGCCGATCACCTCGCGCTGGCTATAAAGCACGCGGCTGGTATCCTCGAGTACCACCCGATCCTTTGGCAGAGCGCGTGCGGCTTCTTGCAGCCAGTCGTTGCCGCCATCGTGATCGCTGGCTTTCAGGTCGAAAACAAATTTGCCCCGATTGCGCGCTTGGAGCGAGCGGTCGATTATGGCTGCGACGTCTGGAAAGTCATATCCGGCGAGGCGCGTGACAAGGTAGATGGGAAACTGCCGATGCTGGAACCGGGCTTTCATTTGGCGATAAAACGGATTGGGCAGGGGGCCCGCCAGATCCACTGGCGCACCCTTCAGCTTGGTGTAGAGCAGCGTCAGTTCCGAGTCCACCGAGGCTGCCTCGGTAGCCATGCCCTCGCCGGCTCCCTTGATCTTCAGAGGCACTCCCAGTGTTGTGGCGATGTACAAGATTTTCTCCGCTAGCTCATGGGACTGCAAACAGCGAGCTACAGAGCGCTCGATTTCGGCATCGTAGATCGCCCGCGATATCTCTTCGGCCGCCGTTGTTTTGATGCGGCATAGATTCGCCAGGGGTATCTGTCGCTTGTGAATGTAGTATTCCCCAATGTGCCGGGACACGTTTGAAGATTGATTGACCACCACCAGGACGTTCTCGGCCGTTTGACCCGACAGGGCGGCCACCGAGAGTCCGGTGAGCAGTGCCATCCGGAATTGGTGTCCCACGTATCTACTTCAATTTTATAGGTGCAAACCAATAACACAATATCTTTCGGAGCGCCAAGAGAGCGCGTGGCGCACCATTCCAGGTCTGTTACAATGAGTACCATCATGCGGCCTGCGAGCCGGCTGCCGCAGCATAACCAACGGGAAGAAGTGCCCTGAGCACCATGGATTTTGATCAGCTTCACACGTTCCTCGAAATCGTCCGGCTGAAGAGTTTTTCCAAGGCCGCGCAAACGTGCTACCGCACGCAACCGGCGATCAGCGCGCAGATTCGCCAGTTGGAACAGGAGTTGAAAGCCGAACTGTTCGAGAGGTTTGGCAGCCGGATTTCGCTGACCACTGCGGGCAGAGTCTTCGCCGGATATGCCGAACAGATTCTCGATTTACGCCGCCGCGTGCAAGACGAAATCAACGAGCTGGAGCGCGTCCCGCGAGGGGAGCTGGTGATCGCGGCCAACGAGGCGACGTGCATTTACGTGCTGCCGCAGGTTTTCGCGGAGTATAAGAAGCAGTTTCCCGGCGTGCAGTTGCAGGTGGATCGGTCCTACGGCTCCCGCGTGGTTGAGGCGGTGACGGAAAACATTGCGGACTTCGGCCTTACTCAATTGCCCATTCAGGAAAAGCGGGTGCAGGTAGCGGATATTTATCGCGACGAAATCCGCGTGATTGCGCCTCCGAAACACCCCCTTGGCGATAGGGGCGCGGTCACTTGTTACGACGTTGCGCCTTACCCGCTGCTGCTGCCCAAATCCGGAACCACGCGCGCGCGCCTGAACGCCTGGCTCGAGCCGGTGGAGGACCAGGTGCAGGTTTCGATGGAACTGGACTCCACCGAGATGATGAAGCGGTTCACGATGGCAGCGTTGGGTCTGTCGTTCCTGGCTGCATCCAATTGCCGCGAGGAAATAGCCGCCGGGAAGTTGCGATCGCTTTCGCTCGCGCCTGAGCCGATGATGCGCCGGTTAGGGTTGATCTATCGCAAAGACAAGGCACTCTCCAAAGCAGCCTTGGGGTTCATTCAAGTGGTTCTGGAAAATTTCGTCGAGCCCGCGCACGAGAATGTGAAAGGGCCGCGGCTGGCCGTAAGATAGATATGGCGATGCGATGCCCAGCGTGCAGCCGAGGGTTTGAAGGCGATCTCGATAACTGTCCGCACTGCGGTGAACCGGTCCGGGCAAAACCAGTTGCGATGCTAAAGACCTCGACGATCCTCATTTCCTCGAATGACACCGAGAGTGTGTATCGTTCCGTGCGGGACATCCCCGAGCCGCTGCGCAAGAAGCTGTTGCGATCCACCAGCGGCTTGAATTCGAGAACGATTCTGATCGCCGATCGCCGCGGACAGCAGCAAATCGCACGGGCGTTACAATCACTGCCCGGAACTCCGTTGAGCGCACCCCGCGCGGCACCCAAGCTCACTATGGCGCACGCCGCCGGTATTTTGCTCGCAGGAGCCACAGGCGTGCTTGCGTGGTTACTGTTGTTTCGCCGATAACAGTTTCACGCCTGAAATCGCGTCACCGCCCGGAACATTCTGCCGCCAGCGGCGTCCAATCAAATCATGCGTTATTCCTGGACGCTGCTCGTGTTTCTGATCGTTCCGGCCTTTTCCGCGGATGTTAACGGCAAGAGCACACCCAAGAAGGCAGTCGAAAAAAAGGCGAAGCCAGTAGCCGTCGCGGAGGACTGGACTCTTTGGGGTGGAAAGAACCGCGATTTTATCGTCAACACGTCGGGCCTGGCGGATTCCTGGCCCGCCGGCGGTCCCAAGAAGCTCTGGAGCCGGCCGCTGGGAGACGGATACTCGGCCATAGCCGAAGAGGCCGGCGTGCTGTACACCGCGTTCCGGCGAGGATCGAAAGACGTGGTTACCGCGCTCGATGCGGCCACGGGCAAGACGAGATGGGAATACGAGTACGACAATCCATTCACCAACGCGTACTCGGAAGGAGCTGGACCTGGACCCTATGCCATGCCCCAGGTGGTCGGCGACCGTCTGGTTACGGCCAGCAGTACGGGGAAAATCCATTCCCTGGAGAAGAAGACAGGAAAGGTAGTATGGTCGCACAACCTTTATGCCGAGTTCCATGCAACCAAGCTCCAATTTGGTTACTCCTGCCATGCCCTGCCCTACAAAGACACACTGATCTATTTAGCGGGAGGAGAAGGAGACGGTGCTATCGCTTTCCGGCAAAGCGATGGCTCGGTGGTTTGGAAAGCGCTGCAATTCACGAATTCGCATTCCTCGCCGTTGCTGATCAATGTTGACGGCCAGCCGCAGGTGGTGGCGCTCGCGGCCAATACGGTGTTCGGTTTCAATCCTGATAACGGTGCGCTGCTCTGGACGCACGAACACAAAACGCCATACGGGCTGGCCGTCAGTACACCGGTTTGGGCTCCCGGGAACCTTCTGTTCGTCGCTTCGGCGTACGGTGAGGGCGCCCGTACGCTGCATTTGAGCCAATCCGGCGGCCGCACCACGATCAACGAGCTGTGGTACGACCCGCATCTCGAATTACACATTGGGACAGCGATTCAGCGGGACGGCTACGTTTACATTTCCAGCGGCTATAATGGCCCGGTTTTAATGACCGCGGTCGAGTTGAAAACGGGGACCATCAAATGGCGCGAGCGCGGCTTTGCCAAGGCGCAGCTAGTCTACGCCGACGGCAAAATCATTCTGGCCGATGCGGACGGAACACTGGCCCTTTGCCGGGTCAGCCCGCAGAAGTTCGAGGTGCTGTCCAAAGCCTCGGTGCTGGAAAGCATCGCGTGGACTCCTCCCACTCTGGTCGGGACGCGATTGTACCTTCGCGACCGGAAAACCGTCGAGGCTTTCGACCTCGCGCGATAATTCCGTTCCATACCCTCATTCAAAGCGCAGCGCGTGCATCGGATCAATAGTCGTGGCGCGGCGCGCCGGAAGATAGCCAGCCAGCGCGACCACGATCGCGATGCCCAGTGTCGCCAGAAGCAGGGTGACGATATCGGTAGGTTTGACACCGAACAATTCGGCCTCTACCAGCCGTGTGAGACCGAGCGCCGCGGCCAATCCGATAGCCAGGCCGGCGCCGGCTAGAAGCAGCACCTCTCGCATGATCAGGCGGACCACCGATCCGCCGTTTGCGCCCAGGGCCATGCGGATGCCGATCTCCCGTGTTCTGCGGGCCACCGTGAAAGCCATCACGCCATAAAGTCCGATCGCTGCCAGCAGAGTGGCTAGCCCGCCAAACGTGACCGACAGCGTCGCGAGCATGCGCTCTGTCAGCAGCGAATTCGCAACCGCCTGATCGAGCGTGCGCATTTCGTACGTGGGCACGTTCGCATCGACTTCGCGGATGGCCCGGCGCAGAGTGCCAAACAGACCCACCGGAGGGGCGCTACTCTTCACATATACCGTCATGCTGTCGGCCCAATCCTGCTGGGCGTACGGCACGTACAATTCGTACGGCACTTCCTCGCGCATGCTCTCGTACTTGGTGTCCCCCACGACGGCCACGATTTCCATATCCATCTTGGTTCCGGGGTCGCTACCGAATCCGATATGCCGTCCGAGCGGATTATGCTCGCCAAAATACCGCTTGGCGAATCTCTCATTCACAATGGCCACCTTGGGCGCGCCGAAGACGTCCTTGATGGTGAAATCGCGCCCAAGCAGGATGGGAATCTTCAGCGTTTCAAAGAATCGAGAAGAACAGAACTGCATATGCGGATCGGGATCCTCGCCCTGCTTCGGCGTGTAGCCTTCAATGGTCACCGAGTTGTCCCATTCCCATCCCTCGACAACCGGAATAACCGCCAGGGCCACGGATCGAACGCCGGGGAGGGCTGCGAGATGCTCGGTCAATTGCCGGTAGTATTGGCGAGTCCATTCCAGTTGGTAGCTTCGGCTCAGAGTAGGCTCGGCCCTGACCGCGACCAGGTTCTGGGTCTGGAAGCCAGGATGGAGCTCCTTCAGGTTGTTCAAACTTTGCAGGAAAAGCCCCGCCCCAACCAGCAGGAGCAGCGAGAGCGCTACCTGAGCCACTACCAGGCCCTTGCGCAGACCGGCAGAAGCGCCCCCGGCTACCGAGCCGGCTTCATCCTTCAAAGTGGCGGCGAGTTCCGGGCGGCTGGCCAGGAGTCCCGGCGCTAGTCCGAACAATACGCCAGTCAATAGCGAGACGAGCAGCGTGAACAGGAGGACACTGGCGTCGGGAGTAGTCGAAATCGTGATAGACCAGACATCGGCCGGCTGGAGGCTGATCAGTGCGCGGTCCAGCAAAACGGCTATCGCCATGCCCGCTACGCCGCCAAACAACGAAAGCAGCATGCTCTCAGTCAGCAGTTGGCGGATCAAGCGCCATCTGCCGGCGCCCAGGGCGAGGCGAATCGCAATCTCCTTCTGCCGCGACGATGCGCGCGCAATTAGCAAGTTCGCCAGGTTGGAACAGGCGATCAGCAGCACCAGGGCAACGATCGCCATGAGCGCCAATAGCGGTTTCGAAAACTGCTCACGCAGGTGCGACTGTCCCTTGGATGCCGGAATCACATCCATCCACATGCGGAGAAATTGTTCTTTGTTGTAAGCGCTGGCGTGTGCGAAAGCAGCCTGCTCGACCTCCATTCGCAAGATCTGGTGGAACAGCGGTTGCAACGCGGCTTTCGCTTGCTCACCTGTCAGACCGGGTTTAAGCCTGCCGAACACCTGGACAAAGCGCCGGCGGCGGTCATTCAACTCAAGAAACTGCCGCCCCGGCGGCATCACGTCGTGCATGGTGATGGGGATGCGGATTTGCGGGGAACTGCCGGGTTCGACTCCATTGAAACCCGCCTGGCTCACTCCGATGATGGTCAGCGGATAGCCATCGACAATTATCTTCTTTCCGATGATGGCGCGATCACCGCCGAAACGCGCCCTCCAGTAGGCGTAGCTGAGAACGGCGAGCGGATGGCCGCCTTGCATGAGGTCATCGGAAGCGTTGAACACGCGCCCCGCGGCCGCACCCACTCCCAGCACGGGAAAGTAGTTTCCAGAAACGAATTCCGATGCCACCAGTTCAGTTCTGCCCTCATAGTTGAGGCTGGCGATCGTACCGTTCCGGCAAAACATACCGCTAAACACCCCGTTTTTGTCGCGGAAGTCCTCGTACATCGGGTACGAAAGCGCATTTTGGCCATTGTTGCTGCCGTAGTGATTGCCGCGCCCGGTGAGCAGCACCAACTCTTCGGGGTGGCGCACGGGAAGATACTGCAAAATGAGTTGGTTGATGAGTGTGAAGATGGCGGTGTTAGCGCCGATGCCAAGGGCGAGGGAAAGAACCGCAACCGAAACAAAAAGCGGCGATTTGCGAAGAGTCCGAACAGCGTATCGCAGGTCTTGCAGCAGGGTTGCCATCAACCCTTATACTGAGCAGTTCGAAATTGGTTACTGAGCCGCCCGGCGGTTTATAGCAGGCTGCATTCGATCAGGTTAAGCTCTTGGACGACCCGCTGCTGCATGTCTTGTAGCGGCGGTTGTAGTCCTCTGGGGTCTTGCGGCAGTAGGCCCGATAGTCGTGCGGAATCCCATTCCCGTGGCGGGCCCGCAGCCGCGAATCCGTCCATGCTCGCGGCCGTACAAGCGGCCTGAACCAGCACTCGAACCTTGGGGCTGTCCGGCGTAACAGGATCGTGATGGTGGCCAATTACGTCAATCAGGCCGTATTGGAAATCCCAAAGTTTGGAGAGATACCCGCCGACCTGGCAATGGTCGAGCGTGAACATTTCGCGCTCCATGTCGCGAAAATCGTTCCTGCCGTCAGCGGCCGCCTTCTCCAGAAAACGGCCATAGGATTCGGGCGCAAGCTTGAACATTGCGATGCGCCCGAGATCGTGCAGAATGGCAGCCGTGTAGAGCATTGGACGGTCGAGCACATACCACTGCGCCAGGGCCTCACCCCATAGTGCCGCGGCAAGACTGTGGCGCCAGCAAGCGCGCAGAACGGGACTGTCCCCGGGCGCCATATAGTTCTTTAGCGCCACGGTAACCAGCATGTCGCGGATGCGGTTCGCTCCAACCAGCGACAGCGCCTTCAGAACGCTGGTGACTTCCCGGCTGAAACCGAACAAGGCCGAATTCGCGAGGCGGATTACCTGGCTCGACAGGGCCGTGTCCGCCATGATCAGACGAGACACTTCACGAAAGTCAGCGTCATCGTCGCTGATGATGGATAGTAGTTTGACGGCGACGGCCGGGAACGGCGGTAATGACTTAAGCCCCGGCAGCTTGCCGAAACTGATCTCGCCTTTAGAGTCCCCGCTCTCACCCAATCGCGGCTGTGGCATTCCCCTCCAGGTCGCGGTTGCCGGCTACAATTGTAACCGATCGGCGGCGATTCTCGACGGGTTTTTACGCCAAAACAGCGGGTTTGGCAGCGCCTAGTTCCTGCTCGGCTTCATCCATTCGGCCCAGCAGCCGAAGTGCAGTAGCAGCCACGTTCTCCGCGGTGAGGCCATAATGCTGAAAAATCTCCGCACCGGGCGCGGATGCGCCATAACGATCCACAGCGATGATGGTTCCTTCATCGCCAGCCCATCGGTGCCACCCGAGTGACGCTCCGGCTTCAATGGCCACGCGTTTCCTGACTTTGGCAGGAAGAACACTCTCGCGGTAGGCCGTACTCTGGGCACTGAACAGCTCCCAACTGGGCATGCTGACAACGCGAGCCTTCACTCCGTACTTCGTGAGCGCGCTCTGCGCCTTGACACAAAGACTGACCTCGGAACCGGTGCTGATCAGGATCACATCCGGCTGGCCAGCGGCCTCCGACAAGATGTACGCGCCTTTCGCAACGCCGGGATCTTTCGCGTTACTCCGATCGAGATGTGGCACCGCTTGCCGCGTGAGTACGAGAACTGTTGGACGGTCATGCTGTATGGCAAAGGCCCAGGCCTCGGACGTCTCGTTGGGGTCGGCCGGGCGGATGACCGTGAGGCCGGGCACAGCGCGCAAGGCGGCGAGATGCTCAACGGGTTGGTGCGTCGGGCCATCCTCGCCAAGACCGATGCTGTCATGCGTGAACACATAGACAACCTTGAGATGGCTGAGCGCACCAAGACGCACGGCGGGCTTCATGTAGTCCGAAAACGTGAAGAATGTCGCGCTGAATGGCAACACGCCTCCGTGCGCCGCCATTCCGTTTACGGCCGCCCCCATGGCGTGCTCCCGCACCCCAAACGCCGTATTCCGGCCGGCATAGCTCCACTCCCCACCGACCGCTCCTTGAGTTCCTGGGCCGCCGAACTCCGCGGGTTGGAAATCCCCCATTCCCTTCAAAGCGGTGTCGGTCGAAGGATTCAAGTCCGCCGACCCACCGATAATGTTCGGGATGCGCTTGGCCAGGGCATTCAACGCCGCACCCCCGGCGGCTCGGGTTGCAATCGGTTTATCTGTAGGGTTCCACTTGGGAAGATCGGCGGACCAGTTTTCGGGCAGCTTCCCGCTCATGATTTGCTGGAATTCGGCGGCTTCCTTCGGGAACGCCTTTTGATACGCATCGAACTTACGACGCCATTCCTCCTCTGCTGCTGTTCCGCTCGGAATTGCCTGGCGGAAGTAATCGACTGCGTTCTGGGGCAGGTAGAACTTGTCCATGGTGGGCCAGCCCAGAGCCTTCTTCGTCGCCTGCAGCTCATCTTCGCCCAGCGGGTTGCCGTGTGAAGAGAAATTGTCCTGTTTGTTGGGGCTGCCGTAGCCGATGTGCGTATGTGCCAGAATCAGCGACGGCCGGCGGTCTTCGGCTTGCGCTTCCTGGATGGCATGGGCTACGTCCTCTGTGTCGTTCCCGTCCGGTACGGTTCGCGTGTGCCAGCCGTAGGCTTCGAAACGCTTGGCGACGTCTTCGGTGAAATCCAGATCGATGGCCCCGGCCAGGGAGATGTGGTTCTGATCGTATAGATAGATCAGCTTGCCCAAGCGCAGATGCCCGGCCAGCGAAGCTGCTTCCTGTGTGACGCCCTCCATCAGGTCGCCGTCGCCACAGATCGCGTACGTGTAATGGTCCACGATCTTGTGCCCGGGGCGGTTGTAGCGGGCCGCGAGCCACGCTTCCGCGATCGCCATCCCCACGCCATTGGCGAAGCCCTGGCCGAGGGGCCCGGTGGACACTTCCACACCGGGAGTTTCACCCCTCTCCGGATGCCCCGGCGTCTTGCTGCCCCACTTTCGAAAACGCTTGATTTCGTCGAGCGGTAGATCGTAGCCAGTCAGGTGCAGCAGGCTGTACAACAGCATGGAACCGTGGCCGGCGGATAGCACAAAGCGGTCGCGGTCCACCCATTGTGGATTTTTGGGATTGTGTTTCAGAAACCGGGTCCACAGAGTGTAGGCCATGGCGGCGGCGCCCATGGGCATTCCAGGGTGGCCTGCATTGGCGTATTGGACCGCATCCGCCGACAAAATCCGGATGGTATTGATGCACAGGTCTTCAAGCGCTACGTCGGGTTTCAAATTCACACGTTCCTCCAACGTTTGAGTCTAGCAGTTGGATGCCGTCCGTCCCCGAGCGGCTTCGTCTAATCCGTTTTGTGCTGATGGAGATGGGGGTGAGGCTGCGCGGCGCCCTCTCCATGAACGTGATGGTGGGGGCGAACGAGCTTGGTGCGCTCGAGTAGGGCCACGTCGTGCAGCACGGCCAGAGGCGTCCCTTCACCGGCCACGGCGCCATTCTCGAGCACATAGCACCGGTCGGCAATGTCTTCCAGGGTGTCGAGGTCGTGCGTCGCGGTTATCACAGTTTTCGACCGGTCGCCCCAGGAAACCAGAAACTCAACGATTTGCGCCTGGCTGCCCGGGTCAAGCGCCGCGCTGGGCTCGTCCAACAGCAGCACTTCCGGATCGAGTACCAGAACCGACGCCAGCGCCACCCGCTTCTTCTCACCGCCGGACAGACGGTGCGGCGCGCGATCTCTCAAGTGTGCGATGCCCATCAGCTCGAGGGTTTCGCCAACTTGCTTGCGAATCTGATCCTTGGGCCATTGGAGCTGCAACGGGCCGAAGGCGACTTCGTCGAAAACGCTGGGATTGAATAGTTGAATGTCAGGGTTTTGAAAAACCATCCCGACGCGGCGGCGGAATCGGAAAAAGAATTCCTCATTCTCCAGCCTCTGTTCCGTCAGCTTTCCCCCGAAGAAGGAGATATCGCCATGTTCGGGGAAGTAGAGGCCGGCAAGCAATCGGAGAAGCGTCGATTTCCCCGACCCGTTTGCCCCGAGCAGCGCTACCCGCTCACCGCGGTGGACGCGCATAGATAGGCCATTGAGTGCCGCGACCTGGAGGTAGCGATATGAGAGGTCATTCACCTCAAAGGCGAGGTCAGACACGGTTTCTCTCATCGGCCCAGCCAAACGGCAGCGGCAGCGAATGCGACAAACCCGGCGGCCCGTAGCCAATTGGTCCAGCCCATTTTTCGTTCGTCCAACAGACGGATTTGGCCGCGAAATCCTCGCGCCATCATGGCTATGTGGACTTCTCCGCTCAATTGGAGGCTCTTGCCCAGAAGCACGCCCGCGCTGGCCGCCGCCAGCCGCCGCCGGTCTGACGGCGCCAAAATCCCAACGAGTCGCGACTCGCGAGATTCAAACATATCCCGGGCGATTTGCAAGAACAAGAACATGTAGCGGTAAGTCATCCCAAGAATGGCTACGAGAACGGTGGGCAAACGGACTGACCTCAGGGCAGCGAGTAAATGCGTCCACAGCGTTGTCAGAATCAGTAGAGCAGAGAGAGTCGCCGCGGTTTCGGCGCGCAGGACCAGGAAGGCCGCGGCTCTGAGGCCCTGATGGGTTGCAGACCACTCCAAAAACGGCAAGCGATAAACAATCTGGCCGGGAGTCAAAAAAATGGCAGGTAGCGCTATGGCGCCCGTGAAAACGGCAACGGCGAGCCAAACTCTTGTGGCCAGAACTCGAATCGGCAGGTGCGAAAGAAGGGCCAGCAGGATCGCAGCCAGGAAGATTCCGGCCAATACCGAGATGCGGCGCACCGCAATCGCCGCAACAATCAAAGCCGCGATGCCAATTAACTTTACCCTGGGGTCAAAGCGTTGTAATAGGCCGCCGGCTGCTGCCATGTCTTCCGCAAACAGCGTATGCTGCATCGCTTCCAGGAGACTTCGCATGGTTTTTTCAACGAAGCTTTTGCGCCGCGTGCGATTTGAGGGCATCCACGCCCGCTCGCGCGGCGACTCGGAGCTGCCCTTGCTTAGAAGCCCGGTACCCAGCAAGCAACTCGCGATGATGAGTCCGACTCCCACCAGGCCTGACACGAGATAGCCGAACGATGGGCTGCGGATGAACGCCGGCGCATATCGCGACAGCGGCGCCGTCCAGATCGTAGAGAGGCGCTCCAACCCGCCGGGGACACGGCCGGGCGGAAGTTGGTTGCCTGAAGCCGCCGCGATTTGTGGGCGAACTTGCGGGTCGGATAACTCCTGAGCGCTCCATTCTCCCCAGGCGCTGCCCACGGCCAGAATGCCAAGGGGAGTCAGTATGAGAAGGAGCGCCAGCCCCAGCCAAAGCTTGCGCGCAGTAGGCAATGAGATCGCATCAGGCGCCGACGGCGCGGCATCGTCGAAGTCCGGAGCATCGGAAGCGGTTCGCCGGAGGAGTCCCACATCTGTCCGTTGCAGATAAGCAATAATTCCCGCCGAAATGATAAATTCAGCGAGGCCAGCCAGCGTCAGGTGCCCGAGCATCATTGCCGGGACCGAGACGCTGAGCGGATAAGGGGCGTAGAGCGGGGCGCCGGAAATATCATGAAACAGGATGGGCTGAATGCCGAACTCAATGGCCGCGCAGAACGCCGCAATGTTGATCGCCACATACCCCGCGATCCCGGCTCCTAAGACGCGGCGCGCGGATCCCAACGTAGCCCGGAAGCCGATCAGCCGGTAGATCGCATAGCCCACCAGAGATCCGACGATAGCCATATTGAAACAGTTGGCGCCGATCGCGGTAATCCCTCCATCACCGAAGAAGACTGCCTGAATCACGAGGGCGATAGAGATCGCCAGCATGGAAGCCCACGGGCCGAGCACGATGGATGCGACACCCATTCCCACGGCGTGCCCCGTCGTGCCGCCAGGCAGAGGCAGATTGAACATCATGATGACGAAGGAAAATGCCGCGAAGACGGAAAGCAGCGGGATCATCCGGGTACTGAATGTCTTCTGGACGCGGCGCAGCGCCGTGTACCAGAAGGGCGTGGCAGCGCCCACGAGGATGCCGCAGGTGGAAGGACTCAAATATCCATCAGGAATATGCAAGAACGGTCCTTAACAGTCAGCAGCATAGCACGATTCCAGTATTCGTGCGAAAATCAAGGGCCTCACGGAAGGTCATGGGCGGACGCGGTCACCGTCAGACGTCCATGCTTCACGCCTTTGGCGGCGATCAGGGCATTGGACAATTTCTGGACCAGCGAGGCCTTGCCGCGCACCAGGATCACTTCGAGACAGTTATCGTGGTCCAGGTGCACGTGCAATGAAGAAAGCACCGCCGAATGGTACTGATGCTGAAGTTCGGTGAGTTTGTCCGTAATCAAGCGGGTATGGTGGTCGTACACCAGCGTTACTGTCCCGAAAACCTCGGCATCCGAGGACTTCCAAGCCTCTTGAACCATTTCATTGCGAATCAGGTCGCGGAATGCCTCGGAACGGTTCGTGTAGCCGCGCTCGGCGATGAGCTTGTCGAACTTTCCGAGCAGGTCACCATTGATGGCTACGCCAATGCGACAGAGTTCCTTCATATGCGTTAACAACAGCATACAACTACGATCTCGAATTAATTCAGGCGTGTCGGCGAAATCCGAATCGTGGCGCCGCTCGTATTTACATGAGAATCGGAGGAAAGCCGGCGCCGGCACAGGCCTTGATATTCGTGGCACGCGGTGTTAGTGTTACTAATCTCTGATTCGTGCTACGAGAGGCCTTTCGAACCAGGCGATGCTGCATTCCACTCTGTGCTATTTACTCATCGTGCTGAGCCTGGGCGCGCTCTCCAACGCATCCGCCGCATCCGGATTAAACGGCAGCTTGACCGACCCGCAGGACCGTGCGGTTTCCGGCGCCACCATCCGCATTCTCCGGCGCGCCGATTCGTCGCGAAGAGAAACAAAAACTGACGACGAAGGCCGATTCTCATTTGTGGCTCTTGACGCGGGCGAGTATCGGCTGACGGCCGAGGCCGCAGGCTTCCCGGTCATCACAAAAACAATCATGGTTTCTGACGATCGCGACCAAACCGAAAACCTTCAGTTTTCAGAGCTGGCCTCGCAAAATCAGTCCGTCACCATATCCGCAGGCGTGTCGGATTCCGGCCTTTACGCGCCGGATCCGGCGGAGCGAATCATAGTTCGCGATGAGACGCTGGATGCGAATCCGGGCCGTCCCGGTATGCCGGTATCCATCCCCGGCATGCCCGTTGAATCGCCGGCAGGCGGTATCAAACCCCCGCAATATTTCGTCCCTGGTGTCGCCGGAGACCACGGAGAACCGATCGCCATGTTCTTTCAGGTGGGAGGCTTTCTATTCCAAAACAATCTGCCGGTCAACGCCCATGGAAACGGTTATGCCGACCCAAACGTGATTATTCCCATCGCCATTGAGACCGTCGAGACCGACGGCGGTGCGTTCAATGTGCGGGAAGGCAATAACTCAGTGAACGGCGCTATCGTTTTCGGCTTGCGCGACCGTTTGGAACCGGTCATCAGGCTCACCGCAGACCCTCACGACGTGAACCTGGTGGGCGGCTGGAGCCCCGTCGATCCATCGAACAAACTCTGGCTCGGGCTCGAACTGTCATACGGGAATGGCTTTCTCGGCCGGTTGGAGCACCGCAGACAGATTAAAGAGAATGTCTCCAAAGTTTTCACTTTCGGCAGGCACGACCTTGCCGTTTACGGCATCGGCTATTACGGCTTTGCCTACCAGCCGGGCCTCATTCCCACCGACACCAATGTTCCCGGCGATACTATTGACCCACGCCAGCGCGAAGAGACCTCAAATGGCGCCGTGATCCTGAATGATGTCTGGCACCTGACGGATCAGAGTCAATTCCAGTTTTCGGCTTTCTACCGTTACTACACGCTAGATGTGAGACCGAATTTCGGCGACGGCCTCATCTGGCAGAGCGAACATCGCAACGTGAACTCCGAGGATATGCTGTACTCTCATAGCTTCAGCGAAGCATTCTCGATCATGGCCGGCGTAGACCTCCGGCGCGAAGCGCCCCGCGACCTGGATTTGGACCGCGCCGACGCCGCGGGAGTTTTCCAGCCTGTGACGGCCAATAACATCACCATCAACTTCTACAGTCCGTATGTTGCAGCCGATGGGACGCTACTGCGCTTCCTGCATTACAACATCGGCTATCGTAGCGACGAAGTGGGCATGGGCAACCAGGACCTGATGCGTGGTCCGAGCTATTCGTTCTCGCGGCACGCCGTGATCAACTCGCCCAAGGGGACACTTTCGCTCCTGCCGCCGGAATCCGCGTCGCTGCTGCCGGCAGTCTCATTGAGCTACGGGCAGGCGTTCCATGTAAACGACCCTCGCATCGGCACCACGGATATCTACGGCGGCACCATCGTAGCCAAGGCGCGAGCATACCAATTGGTCACCAGCAAGACCATCGCCGCTACAGAGTTTCGCGTAACTCTCGCTCACGTCACCACCTCTCAGCAACTGGCGCGCATTGACAATGACACTGGTCTCCAGCAGGATGTTGGACCCGGCGTGCTTCGATCCCTCACCGCGACGGCCCGCCGAAACTTCACGCACGGCTTTGTGCAGGGCTCTTTCGCGCGGGCGGATGCACGCGATCGTCTCACGGGCGAACCCACACCCGAAGCTCCACGCTTAATCTGGGACGTTCTAGCGACCATCGAAAAACTACCGTTCCACTTGGTAGCGCGAGGGGAGTACGAAAGTGTGGGCCGCAAACCACTCGGCGACGGTTTTGTCGCCGTACCAGTCCGCGAGTTGCGCGGCGCAATCCTCCGGCCTTTCGAGCGTCAGGGAATCGATGTAGGCGTGAATTTCTTGTGGGCGAGTGGCTATGGCGGCCAGACTTTGGAGACGCTCGCGCTGCCCGGCGAAGGCGATCCTTTCGAGCGCATCACAGGCTTCCCGCTCCGATCTTATGTGACCGCGTCGTTCACGTATCACTTCCGCCGCGGAATGTCTCGCTGATTATTGAAAGATGGTGCGGTCGAGAGGACTTGAACCTCCACGGGGGGTACCCACATGCACCTCAAGCATGCGCGTCTGCCAATTCCGCCACGACCGCAATTCGTGAAAACTACTTCTTCGCCGGCGCTGGAGCCGTTTGCTGCTTAGCCGCCGGAGGGACTGGCGCGGGCGCCGACTGCTTCGCCGGTGTGCTTCGTTCCAATACAGTTCCAGCTCCGCCGTTGCTGCGAGATGCCAAAATCGATAGCGCCAGCGACGTACACATGAATACGATCGCCGAAATCGTAGTGGCCTTGGACAGCAACGTTGCCGACCCGCGTGGCCCGAACGCCGTCTGCGATCCCATGCCGCCAAATGCGCCCGCCAGGTCTGCCGCTTTGCCGCTCTGGAGCAGCACGACAATGATGAGAAATATGCAGACCACGACGTGAATGACGGTAACTAAAATATACATAACTGGTCTTCTTAGTATAAGAAAACGGCGCTCCACGGGTCAAACCCGGCCGGGGGTAAGCAATAGGGCAGGCTGTTTCTACCCCACCCCCCGCGTTGGCCGCGGGTCCAGGCAACTTGCGGTGAAAGGAAGGAAGCGCGCAACCTCATAAATCCAACTCGACAAAACTTGGCTTTAAGTAGTGATATTCCGTCGTCGCTCCGCCGATGCTAACCATGATATGCCGGTGCGCTATTTGTGCAGCCCATTCCGCGCCGCCCGGCCCCGCCGAATCGGCCCAATGCATATTCACGCTAGTCGAGCTGTTCTGGAAGGTGCCCTCCCGAACTATATCCTTCTCCTCAACCAAGCTGCCATCCGGCTCAATAGTTAAACGCGTCCGACGTCCATGCCAATCGCCGACGATGGGGGCTGCCGGATGGCTACGATTGCGCCACTCACGAAATTTCTCAGCGGGATTATCCAGCACCAGTTCTTCGCACTCAAAATGGAAGGAAGTTATCCACTCGGGCTCGCCATCGACCGCCAGGTGGAGCTCACCGCGTTCAACCGACCACCGGCCTCGCTTCTGGACCGTCGTTCGGTACACGACTTTGTTGCCTGTAAACTCCAGGCTGCTCATGAGATGACCGTGCGACGGCCCGCTCGCCTCCCAAGTGCCGCGAACTGGTTTGAGCGGAGTTTGCCTCAACGGTTCAGCGACGGCGTCTGCGACCATGTAAGGGACGAGGAAAGCAATCAGGAACACCCCTCCCACCACATTGGCCACATCGGGCCCTGTGCCGGGTTCCCCTCGCGCATGGAAGAATTTCACGCCCGCGATCTCTGACAGTTCAACGTTCTGGCAGGCGGGCGGGCGGAAATCTGTCTGGAATGCAATGAATTGGTCAGTAACTCGAAGAATGCGGCCTTTTTGCTTCCGCCCGTCTGTCCAAGTCAGTTGTGCACTACCCAACCGTGGCTTCCGTAAGAGCTTGTTCGCCACCTCCGAGATTTTATGATTGGGCGGAGCTGGATCCGAAGCGCCGCCTTTCTCTTGCCCAGCCATGAGTGAGAGCATTAGAAGTCCCGCGAGTCTGCATCGGAAGATTTTGGTTGCCATGGCGACAGTGTACGGTCGCGAATTGGCTCGAAGACCGGCGGATGTGACACTTTTTTCACTGTCACAAGCCGTCGACGTTCGCGGTTTTTGCCCCGCGGCCGCCTTCGCGCGCTCGCGCGCCCATGCGTGCGCCCCGACCGGGCCAAAACCAGATCTGCGGCGCCCTGGGGGCTGGGATAGAAACAGGGGTCGCCATTGCTTACCCCGTCAAACCCGCCGTTGCGGACGTGTGCTACAATCCCGCTTCAACCAGATGAAACCAATCCTGTTTGCCGCCATATTTGTCCTCACCGCTGGGTCGGCGATCGCCGAAACCACGGTGCTCGATGGCTTCACCCTCATCGACGGCGCCGGTCGCCCCGCCGTCGCCAACGCCGCCATGATCATCGTGGATGGCCGCATTCAATGGGCGGGGCCGCAATCGCAACTCAAGGCGCCCGCGGATGCCCAGGTCACACACCTCACCGGCAAGTTCGTGATGCCTGGAATCATCAATCTCCACGGCCATCTGGGCAATACGGTCGATCTGGCGCAAGACCCCAAGAACTACACGCGCGAAAACGTCGAAAAGCAGCTTCGACTCTACGCTTCGTACGGGGTGACTACGGTGATGAGCATGGGCACCGATTCGGACCTGGTCTACCAGCTTCGCACCGAACAACGCTCCGGCAGGCCGCGCATGACCCGCATCTTCACCGCAGGCCATGGCTTCACCGGCTCGGGCGGTTACCCGACCTCCGTACCGGGCATGAAGGGCCTGCCTTTCGAAGTGGCCAGCAAAGCGGATGTGGATAAAGACGTAGAGTGGCTTGCCGGCAAGAAGGTGGACTTGGTCAAGATTTGGGTGGACGATCATCTGGGCCGCGAAAGGAAGATTCCTCTCGATCTCGCGAAAGCCATCATTGCCGATGCCCACCAGCACCACCTGAAAGTCGCGGCGCACGTCTTTTATCTCGAGGACGCCAAGGAGCTGATTGACGCGGGTCTCGATGGTCTGGCGCACAGTGTTCGCGACAAGCCTGTGGATGACGCGCTGATCGCTGCCATGAAAAAGCACGGCGCGTTTCAGGAAGCCGCAACCCTGACGCGCGAAGAATCCATGTTCATTTTTGGCAAACCGGGGGCGTTGCTCGAAGATGCATTCTTTACGCGCGGCGTCTCGCCCAACGTACTCGACACCCTGAAGAGCGCGGCGTATCAGCAGAAGATCGCGGCCGATCCGGATTACGCCAAATATCCGGCATTCCTCGAAACTGCCATGTCTAACCTGAAGAAGCTCTCAGATTCCGGCGTCAAGATCGGATTCGGCACCGATAGCGGCCCACCGGCGCGCTTTCCGGGCTACTTCGAGCACTGGGAGTTGCAGTTGATGGTGGAATCGGGGCTCACGCCGGCGCAGGTTATCAAGGACGCCACGCGGAACGCCGCCGAGTTCTTACAAGCGAAGGATCTGGGTACGCTCGAACGCGGCAAGTGGGCGGATCTCCTCGTGCTCGGCAAGAACCCGCTCGACGATATCCGCAACACGCGCACGATCGAAATGGTCATGATCGCCGGCAACAGGATCTAAGCGCCGTGTCATCACCAGCTCAACGTGATGACTTCCCGCTGGTAACCTGCGCCCGCCCGGAAATGGATGCGCAAGCTGTGGCCATCCGTTTCCGCTCCGGAAAGCCGGATTCCGGGCCGGTTGATGCGCAACAGCAGCTCCTGCGTCGAACCTCCCGGAGCTTCCACGGCGATCGCAAGCCGGTTGGCGGCGTACTGCTCGTCCAGCACCTTCAGTTGTTCCGTTCGCGCTCCCGCCTCAGGCAAGCCGTGCGCAGTTCCGACCTCAACCGGCGGCAATGCGATGCGCAGTTCGTGGATTGTACCAGGAGCCGTTGTGCACTCCTCGCGTGGCGCGTCCTGTGGGACCAGACACAATCGCTCAGGTTCGGCCGACCTCGCCTCCACGATGAGATGCTCGCCTGTCCGTTTGAAATCCAGGTCGAATTGAGATGCCCCAATCCAGACGTGGCGCAATTTCGCTGACTCCCAGGTCACGGGAAGATGAGGCGCCAAGCGAAGGGTGTGATGCAATACGTCCCAATCGAGTCCAAATAGCCCGCGAATAGCCGGGGTGAACGCCATCGCGGACGACCAGGTCTGGTGCGAGCTGCTGCGCCCCAGTGGCTGAAGGAACTCGCCCGAGAGCAGTTCGGTCACCGCGCCCAAATCCTGCGCGTAGGTTAGACCCACGTTTTGCATCAGGTGAGAATAGGCGGAAAGAGCGCGGCCGGCGCGATATTCGGCAAGCGAGACCCAGCCGGTGAAGAGCGGCCAGACGGTGCCCTGGTGGTAGCTGATGGGATCGTAAATCGCTTCCTTATCGCTCACATCGCGGGTACCCCAATCGGTCGAGAACTCGGCCGATGCCCAACGGTTCAGCATGGCCTCAGCGCGTGGCAGAGACAACTCGCCGGTCCACCACGCGACCGAAGGATAGATGGTCGCCGTTTTGTCGGTCGTGCCGTCCGCGTTGCGGCTGAAAGCGTAGAACTGCTTGGATTCCTCATAGTATTCGGAGGCGAGCTTCACGCGGATTTTCTCCGCCTGATCATGTGCCGCACGCGCTAGGGCATCATCGTGCATGAGCGCGGCCAGATGTGCCATCGACGCGCATGATTGCTGATCGAGCGCCGCCAGATAGATTTCCTGATGCGGCATTCCACCCGGCCAGGACTCCACCCAGCCTGTTCCTTCGGTGTTCTCGTAAATTCCGTCGCCATCCGAATCGTGCGCCCGCGTAAATTCATACGCTCGCTTCACGGATTCCCAATGGTCGCGGAGGAAGCGCGTGTCTCCGCTGGTGTTGACGTAGTCGTCCATGGTCATGACGAATAGCGGGGTGGCATCCGCGGCGGCATAAAAATAGGGCGTCGTTTTCCAGTCGGCCAGATCCGCCGTCTGCGAAAACTCATGCATCATCTTGCCGTCGGCGCGCTGACGGCGGATCAGGAATTCGAGTGCGGTGCGGCTCAGCGCGAAGTCGCCGTAGGAGTGCGCCGCATAGAGCGTCCACAGAGTGTCGCGTCCGAAGAACCAAGCGAAGCCCGGACGCGCCGAGTCGCCGGAGGCGTTGTAGCCCGCGATCATTCCCGTCTCGTCGTGAAACTTGACGCGCGCCTGGTCGATCGCCACCGCCGCCCAACGCATCGCATCATCGAACGCATGATCCGGGGTTTCGACAACCAGCCGTTTATCGAAGAAGTGCGCCCAATGATTCGCGGTCTGTTCATAGAGTTGTGGGAGGCGCGAATTCGCCGCCTCCAGTTGTCGACCGAGTGATTCGGCGTTGTTGCCCGTGGCCATCAGCAAGGGAAAAAACAGCTCCGAATCCTTTTTGGGATCGAACGATAGCTTGAGCTCGAGCGGGTAAGTCTTCGGCCGTTCCTGATATGGCGGCAGGATACCGGGAGTCGCGCGCGGAATGGCAACAGCGCCGGAGAAGGCAGGATTGTCGGTGTGCAGCACGTAATAGCCGCTGTCACCCTGCGGCACCCACTCTGCACTGGGCCGGCCGAAGTTGGGTGCAGGCCACATGCGCAGCATATCCGGTTGAAAGCGGAAGGTCAGGTGCAGCGGCCGCAGAGACGCGATCTCAAATAGCACGATCGGCCCGGGAGTGACGTTGTCGCCGCGTGGGACGAACATGTGCTGCTTCACGGTGAATGCCGCGTGCGAATAGGTGATGGTGGTGCGTTCCGGATGGACCTCGATAGCCGCGGCCAGCGGATTCAACTCGATGGGAACAGGGTAGTCGGCAAGCTCCACAGTAATGCGAAACGCGCTCAGCAGCTTGACCGGAAAGATCCACGCCTCAAATGTGCCATCCTGCTGGCCGAAGACCGCGCCCGTCTCGCCTGCCACAGTGAGGGGTTTCATGAGCTCGGCCGTGCGCGCGATGTGCAGCGGGCTCGGCGACATTGGGAAGCGTGGCACGGGTCGAAGCGGCAGGCTCTGCGCAGAGAGCGTCGCCAGAACGATGAACAACCCCACGATTAGTACTCGCATGTTCTTTCGACAGGATATAAGAAACCTCCAGTGCGTGCAGTGGATGTGTTCCATCCAGTCCGGCGCCGCCGGCGCTCCTCTACGAAGGTTTTCGTTGACAATACGAAATGCTTCGTAGTATGCTCCGTGCGATGGCCAAGATCAAGCAGCCCCGCCCCACCGACAGCGAGCTCGAAATTCTGCGCGTCCTATGGCAACGCGGCGCTTCCACGGTTCGCGATGTCTATGATGCGCTCAGCAAGTCCAGACCAATCGGCTACACCACGGTCCTGAAATTGATGCAAATCATGGCGGATAAAGGGTTGGTGCGCCGCGATGAAAAGGAGCGCGCGCATGTGTACAGTGCGCGAGTCCCGCAGGAGCAGACGCAGCGTCAAATGGTGCGCGACCTGCTCCGGCGCGCCTTCGATGATTCTGCCTCGCGGTTGGTAATGCAGGCACTGGCCAGCAAGAAAACCTCACCCGAGGAACTGGCGCAAATCCGTCAGTTGCTCGATGCCTATGACCGAGGGGAACCATGAACCTGCTAGGAACTCCCATCCATCTGCATGTGATCATCCCGCTAGGCTGGGCTTTGTTGGACTTTTTGTGGCAAGGCGCACTCATTGCGCTTCTGCTTGCCGCCGTCAACCTGTTATTACGGAGAGCCAGCGCGCACCTGCGATACGCGGCTGATTGCCTCGCATTGGTTCTTATGCTGGCCACAGTCGTAACGACGTTCTTCTGGTTCAGCCCGCGTTCCTGGCCGGGAGCGAGACCGCCTGAAACGTGGGAGTCTGCCCTCCAGACAACGGCCATCCTGGGTGCAAATGCCCCGGCGATCTCGAGCGGCTCCCCGTTCCTCTGGAAGCCATGGCTCGATGGCAATCTGACGTGGTTGGTCTGCGCATGGCTCGCGGGTGTCGTGATACTCTCGCTGCGCCTCGCCGGCGGCTGGATCTTCGCTCAAGCTCTCAAACGCCGCGCGCGGCCGGTAGAGCCGTCGTGGCAGCAGACCCTGACGCGGCTCGCGATCCAGTTCGGTATCCGCCGCCGCATTGCACTGTGCGAATCCATGGGAGCTAGGGTGCCGGCAGTGATCGGCTGGCTGCGACCCGTCATTTTGCTGACGGTGAGCGCCATGGTTGGCCTCACACCGCAGATGATCGAGGCCGTCTTAGCGCATGAACTCGCGCACGTTTACCGGCACGACTACTTGCTGAACGTGCTGCAAACCGCAGTCGAAACGCTGTTGTTCTATCATCCCGCGGTTTGGTGGGTGGGTAAGAAGATCCGCCAGGAAAGGGAAAATTGTTGCGATGATCTGGCGGTGGCTGCTTGCGGCGACGCCCTGATCTACGCACGCGCGCTCACGGCACTCGAAGATATCAGGTGCGCCCCGCCGCGACTGGCCGTGGCCGCCACCGCTGGATCGCTGCTCGCGCGTATCCGGCGCCTGGTCGAAGTGCGTCAGCCTGCCGGCAGCCCGGCCATCACCTGGCTGGCAGGTGTAGCCGCCCTGCTGACCTTGGGTGCTCTGTGGGCCGCGCACCCGATCTCAATGGAGTACCACGGCGGCGTGGCAACGTCCTATGCGGCCATCGGACCTGCGCTGGCCGCCCAAGTTACCTCGCCCGAAGCGAGAGCCGCGGAGTTGGTGGCGCAGGCGTCTTCGCCCGGTAAACAGACCGCGCCCCGGAGTTCGCTTCCCGCCATATCGCCGGTGAAATCTGCACGAGGCGAAATGACTCCCGGACAAATGTTTAGGAAGGCGACAAAGGACGGCGATCTGCAAACGATCGAGACCCTCCTTTCCATCGGTTTTGACCCCAATGCACCTGTCGACGGGTACGGGTATAAACCCCTCTGGTATGCCATATCGTCTGGCAGGGCTGAAGTTGTTGAGTTGCTGCTCGCCGCCCATGCTGATCCGAACGCAAAGCCAGCAAACGAACCGCCGTTTTATGCAACTCCCCTTCGCCTCGCACTTCAACAGCGCAATCTGCAAATGGCCTCGGACCTGATCGAGGCTGGCGCTCACGTCGACGCGAAGGGGAATTTTGGGCAAACGGCGCTGTACTACGAGGTAAGATCCGTTCACCTCGATGCGATTCGGTTCCTGATCGAGAGGGGCGCCGATGTAAATGTTCGGGATGCCGAAGGAGCCAGTTTACTGGACGACGCAGTCTGGACAGGATCCGTTGACAGTGTCGCCCTTCTGCTGGCGCATGGCGCTCGCTTGAATGAACCCGATTCCGAGACTGGCGCAACACCAATCAACGAAGCTGCTTATCGCGGCAACGCTGAGGTCGTTCAATATCTGCTTCAATTTCATCCGGACCTTAGGAATTCCCGACAAACGGGGCTACAGCCCTTTGGACAATGCATTACGATTTGGCAGAGAAGATGCCGCTCTGTTGTTGCTCGAGGCTGAACCGAAGGCGCCACAGGCATCCTTCGGGAAACTGATGGACGCGGCCGTTAGAAATGATTCGCCGCGTCTGATAGGGGCTCTTCTCCGTCACGGGGTAACAGCTAGTGGAACTCTGCCCTCAGGATCCACGCCTCTTGAGGCTGCAGCTCTTGCCGGCGCAACCAAAGCTGTGCAAGTCCTGTTGGACAACGGCGCCGATCCCAACCGGGGCTCCCCGCTGGAGGACGCTGCACTCAAGGGCTACGACTCAATCGTCAGTCAGCTCCTCGATCACGGGGCTCTGGTGAATCACTCAGACGGCGATTCGGGTGCGACGGCCCTGTATGCCGCATGCCTCATTCGGGAAGACCGCCGTCGTGAAGGTGTTGCTCAGCCGCGGAGCCAATCCAAATTTGTGCGGCAAGAATCACAGAACTCCGTACCAGGTGGCTCTCGATAACAGTTTTAACGATGTGGCAAGCGAGATTAAGCTGCACGGCGGCGGCAACAGTTGCCTGCAGTAGATCATCGCTCCGCAAAACCCTCTGCTACTCGTACCGCAAAGCATCCATCGGATCAGCGCCTGACGCCCGGCGCGCCGGCAGAAACGCCGCTAGAGCTGAGGTCAGAACCAGCAACAGAGTGACGGCCGCGAAAGCCATCGGGTTGGTTGCACTGCCCTCCGCCCACTTCGCAAGAAGGTCCTTGGAAACCAGACTCAGCAGAAGCCCGCAAGCCAGTCCGCCGATGACGCTCAGCGCGATGGAGCCGAACACGAGCTGCAGCACGTGCGCGCGTGTGGCCCCCAGCGCCATGCGAATGCCGAACTCATTGGTTCGTTGCGCGACGCCGTAGGAGACAACGCTGAAGAGTCCGATGGCGGCCAGGGCAAGGCCAACGATTGAGAATGCGCTGAACAGAGCAGCCACCAAGCGTCCGTAGGCATATTCGTCTTCCCTCTGGATCCATTGCTCGAGGTCGCGAGTTTCGCCGAACACCTGCTGATCCGGATCAACGGCCTTTATCTCGGCGCGAACGCGATTCAAGACCGCGAGCGGCGCGATTCGGGTTCGGACCAGGATTTGAGTCCACATCCCCATCCGCAGCGAATACGGCACGAACACGGCGGGCTTGATAGGCTTTCGCAGGCCGTCATCCCGGGCATCGCCCGCCACACCGATAATCTGCAGCCAACTATCGCTTTCGGGTGCCGCCTGCCCGAACGGAGGCTCACCCTTCAGATCAGGCAGTCGCAAAAGTTTCCCCAGCGCGTCGCCGTGCGGCCAATACTGGTGCGCCATGGTCTGGTTAATGACAGCCAGCCGCGCCCCTCGCACAAGTTCAGGCTTGTCCCAGAAACGTCCTTGCAAGAGTGGTATGTGCAATACCGAAAAGTACTCAGAACTAACGAAGTTTGCGCGCACCTGTTCCTGTTGGCCCGCAGGACGCCCGAAGATCTCGACTCCCTGAGGCCAACCGTTCGAGGGCGGCGTCGCATTAGTTGAGATCCCAGCCGATGCCACTTCCGGCATGGCCTGAACGCGCGCCAGAAGCTGCGTAAAGTAAGCGGACCGGTCCTCCCAACTGACGTGTGCGTTCTGGTGCACCGGGATGCCGACCGACATGGTGTTATGCGGGTCGTAACCAAGATCGGTTCGCACGAGCCGCACAAAACCGTTGATGGCGGCCGCCGCCGAGGTGAGAAGCAGCAAAGTCAGAGCGATCTGACCGGCCACGAGCAGATCGTACGTTCGTTTTCCTCGTGCGCCACCGGTCGAGCGCCGTGAGCTTGAGTGCATGAGTTGCGCAATCTGCGGGCGAGAAAGATGGAAAGCCGGCGCCAGCCCCGACATCATGCCGGTGATAATGGCGAGGACCACACTGAAACCGAGCACGGGAACGTTAATCCTGATTGCCGCTTCGTGAGGAAATGAAAACTCGGGCAACCAACGCACCAGAAGCGGGAGCAAACGATACGCCAGCGCAACACCGCCCAGCGCGCCGGCAAGCGACAACGCCAGGGCTTCGGTGAGCAGTTGACGCTGGATGCGCCAACGGGTGGCCCCAATGGCGCTGCGCACGGCGAGTTCATGCTGGCGAGCTGTACCGCGGGCGAGTAACAGGATGGAAACATTGGCACAGCCAATGAGCAGGAGAAGCGCCACCGCCGCGAACAGCAGATATAGAGAGCGGCCCAGATGTTCCTCGAACTGCTCGTTGAGGCCCTTCACGTGTACACGAAATTTCTTGGGGAAGTGTGTTGGGGTCTCTTTTGCGAACTGTTCGAGCAGAGGCTGCAATTCCGCATTTGCCGCAGCGTAACTGACACCCGGCCTGAGCCGAACAAGCGGCCCGTACTGGATGTTGGAATCGTTGGTGATCTTCAGCGGAAGGTAAACGGCGGCATCCTCCCAAGTGAAACGTGGAGGTAGAACGCCGATGATCGTGTAATTCTTATGGACAAGCTGCAGGTTGCGCCCCACTACCGTCGGGTCGGAATTGAAATGCCGCTGCCAAAACAGATAGCTCAGAACAACGACAGGCTGCGGGTCCTGGCCATCCGGGGCGTCGGAAGGAATTATGGTGCGGCCGAGCATAGCGGGCACACCGAAGTGAATCCCGGCGTTGCCTGTGAGCTGGGTGGAGGGAACATCCTCCGGCAGATCTTCGTCCGTTGTAGTCAGATTCCAGGTTCCCCAGGTTGCCGCCACGCTCTCCAGACACTTTGCCTGACGAAGAAGTTTGATTTGCGGCCCGGTCAAGGCGATCCACCGTGTGTCACCCTTTTCGTTGATCACGGTTAAGTGGATCATGCGATCGGCGCCCTTGTACGGATACGGGTTTGCCAGCAAGCCGTAAATGACGCTGAAAACGGAGGTGGTCGCCCCAATCCCAAGCACTAGTGAGAGGATGGCGGTCAGCGCCAGGCCGGGCTTCTTGCGCAGCTCGCGGAACGCGAACCGAAGATCTTGCAGCATGCTCTTTATACTGTGGAACGTCGAAAAAGTTACGTGACTCTAGGTGGTTTGAGTGCTTCAATACCATTTCGGCCGTCCCCAGGCTGCAAGTGGCTCTGTTTCATTGATTAAGTACGCGAGATACTGGTTCCATGCGGCATCCGTGGATGGCTGCGCTGTATCTGGGAATCTCCACCTGTGCGTGCTGGGCACAGCAGCAGATCGTGATCGACGCCCAGGCGTCCACTTCGCCCTTTCCTCACTTTTGGGAAGAAGCTTTCGGGTCGGGCCGCGCCATCCTCACCCTTCGCGAGAGCTACCGCAACGATCTTGTGGCGGTGAAGCAGGCCACCGATTTCCCACTACGTCCGCTTCCACGCTATCTTTCACGATGAAGTCGGCGTCTACAACGAAGACGATCGCGGGAATCCGGTCTATAACTTCTCCTACGTCGATGAAATCTACGACGGCCTGCTCGAACGCGGCGTCCGGCCTTTCATCGAAATCAGCTTCATGCCGCGCAAGCTGGCGTTCAACCCTGACGCCCTCCATCCCTTCTGGTATAAGCAGAACGTTTCGCCCCCGAAAAGCCTGGAGCGATGGGATGCCCTCATTACTGAATTTGCCCGCCACTTGGTGGCGCGCTATGGGATCGAGGAAGTGTCGCAGTGGTACTTCGAGGTCTGGAATGAACCGAACATCGATTTCTGGAATGGCATTCCGCGCGAAAGGAGTTATTTCGAACTCTACGAGCACACCGCCCGCGCGCTGAAGGGCGTCAGCGTTCACCTACGAGTCGGAGGTCCGGCTACAGCAGCAGCCGCATGGGTCACCAGTTTCCTCCAGTACGCCACCACGCATCACGTTCCGGTCGATTTCGTCTCCACGCACGCCTACGCTGACGACACTGTGGAGGATCTCTTCGGCACAAGCGAAGAAATCCCCATGGACGATCGTGTGTGCCGCGCTGTCGCGAAGGTGCGGAAAGAAATTCAAAGCTCCGCTTTGCCTTCGCTGCCCTTGTTCCTGACCGAATGGAACGTGCCTGGCATGAAGGAAGCGCGCGACACCTCCTACGTCGGACCCGCGCTCGCCAACACCGTGCGCCAGTGTGACGGATTGGCCGACATGCTCTCGTTCTGGACCTTCTCCGACGTCTTTGAGGAAGGCGGGCCCATCCAGCGTCCCTTTGAAGGTATGTTCGGATTGCGCGCCAAAGGCGGGATCAACAAACCCAGCTTTTACGCCTTCGGTTTGTTGCACCGTTTGGGGGATCGCCGCCTCGCGAATGCCGCACCGAACATACTGGCGACGCGTCGCGCCGACGGATCACTTGCTCTGGCGGTCTGGAACCTCGTGGACCCGGATCATTCGGGATCTCCCCTTCACGTACGCATCGCGTTTGACCACGTTCCGGCCAACGCATCCGTTGCTCTCAGTGTGGTCGATGACGATCACGGCAACTCTCTCGCCGCTTATCGTGCCCTTGGCAGCCCCCAGTACCCAACGAAAGAGCAGGTTCGCAAAATCAATGCGTCCACCGCGCTTCCGCCACCCGAGCGCTTGCTTCTGGAGGGCACTCATCTTGACCTCGAATTGCAGGTCAACGCACTCGCCCTCGTCCAGATTCCCGCAGCCAGGTAGACTCACCGGCAAATCAGCGTAGATGATCCGCTCGGAGCTGCTCCAGCAGCCTCATCCACATTTCACCCACGCGCATAGGACAGCCATCGAGAGAGTCACCAATTCCTCCTTCAGGCTGATATGATTAGGCCATGTGCAGCAGGCGCCGCTGGAAAGCCGCCTTGTTATTGGTAGCTATGTGTGCAGCGCTGACGGTCAGCGCCGCTGCAGCCTCGCCCGCGCACCATCATTCAGACGCCATCGGCTCGGATTGCGAGCTCTGTTGTGTCGGGCACCTGCCTGCTTTGCAATCCCCGCACTTATCCGATCTTCGGCCAGTGGTACAGTCGGACTGGCAAGCACCAGTTGAAGAATGCCGGTCCAGCCTCGATCCTCAATTCACGGCGACGCCAGGACGCGCGCCACCTCGCTGAAAACCAAACATAAATAGAGTAGCGGTGTGCGCCGATCGAAGTGTGCAACGGCGCGTGGGCATTTGGCTTGAATCCCGCACACGTGGGAGTCTGCGAGAGGAGATCATGTACCGCCTGTTATGGCATTTCTGCGTGGGGGGGCTGCTGGCAGCTTGTCTGGCCCCACACGCCTTAGCCCAGCGAACCTTCACTTGGCAGGAAATCCGCGATAAGTTCGAAGCCACCAATCCCACGCTGCGCGCCGGCCAGATCGGCATCGCCGAATCGCGAGCCCAGGAAATCACCGCTTATCTCCGCCCCAATCCCGACTTCACCGGCACGCTCGATCAGTTCGATCCCTTCCCCGATCCTCTGGGCAACTATCCTTACCGTCCGCTCGCCGGCGTGTTGCCCTTCGTCTCCGCCAGCTATTTGCATGAGCGCCAGCACAAGCGCGAACTGCGCCTGGAAAGCGCTAAGAAGGCCACCGATATCGCCGAATCCCAACAGGCCGACCTCGAGCGCACTCTGCTGTTCAGCGTGCGCGGCGCGTTCGTGCAGATCCTGCAGGCCAAAGCCGCGCTGAAGCTCGCGCAAGAGAACCTGGCTTACTGGGACAAGGTCCTGGGAGTCAGCCGCGATCGCTACAAAGCCGGTGACATCGCGCAAATTGACTTAGACCGCCTGGAACTGCAACGAATCCAGTTCCAGTCCGACCTGTTGACTGCTGAAGTCAATCTGCGCACCGCCAAAATCCAGTTACTGACTCTGCTCAATGACCGCACGCCGGTGGAGCAGTTTGACGTCACCGGCCCCTACGAGTTCAACGAACAGATCCCGCCGCTCGAGGAATTCCGCCGCATGGCGCTCGATGCCCGGCCCGATCTGAAAGCCGCCGTGCAGTCAATCGACAAAGCCCGGACCGATCACTCGCTCGCCATGGCCAACGGGTCGACTGACCCGACTTTCAGCGTGGACATGGCGCGCAATCCGCCCATTCCGGTTTACATGGGCTTCAGTGTGACCATCCCGTTGCGGATTTTCGATAAGAACCAGGGTGAGAAGCTGCGGACGCAACTGGATATCAGCCGCAATGAGAAGCTGCGCGAAGCCACCGTGGCGCAGGTATTCAGCGATGTGGACTCGGGCTACGCCATGCTGGACAGCAACCTGCAATTGCTGCGGCCGTACAAGGCGGATTATCTGCCACGAGCGGTGAAAGTGCGCGACACCGTGGCGTTTGCCTATCAGCGCGGCGGCGCCTCGCTGCTGGATTTCCTGAATGCGCAAAGCGACTATCGAAGCATTCAACTCAACTATCTGAATTTGATTGGTTCTTATTTGACCGCCGCGAGTCAATTGAATCTCGCGGTAGGTCGCGAGGTCCTGCAATGAATCGCAATGCCCTTCTGGCCGCCACTTTGTGCCTGGTCCCGTGGTTCCTGGCGAGCTGCGGCCGCGGTCCCGACTCCAGCGCGCCTCTGTCGGTTACAAGTACAACCGCGACCGGTGAGTCAAAAGCGCACCTCTTCACGGTGCCCCAGGATCAGATGGCACACGTACAGGTGGTGCCGGTTCAATCAGGCAAGTTGTCTCGCGTCCTTCGGCTGACCGGCGCAGTCGCCTACAACAGTTTTGAAACAACACCCGTGATCACGCAAATCGGCGGCCCGGTGGCGCGCATTCTGGTTTCGCCTGGGCAGGAAGTCAAGGTTGGCCAGCCCATGCTCTATGTGAGCAGCCCGGATTACGCCCAGTTGCGTACCAACTTTGTGAAGGCTCGATCCGCTTACGAGTTGGCTTTGAAGACCTATTCGCGCGCCGATGAGCTCTACGCGCGTGGCGCGCGTGCCCTCGCCGATTTGGAGCAAGCCAAATCCGCACGCGACCAGGCGCAGGGTGATTTGGACGCGACCGATCAGGCGCTGAAAGTCCTGGGTTTGAACCCTGAGAAAGTCGTGAAGGAGCCTGTCTCGCCCGAAATCGCCGTTTTCGCGCCCATTGCCGGCGTGGTGGTGGAGCGACTCGCGTCACCCGGGCAAGTGCTCCAAGCTGGCGCTACGCAGGTGTTCACAATTTCCAACATGAACACCGTATGGGTGTTGGCCAATGTTTATGAGCACGATCTGGGCTCCGTGCACATGGGCGATGCAGTGGAGATCCAAACCGACGCCTATGCGACCCGATTTCACGGGAAGATCTCATTTATCTCCCCGGCACTGGACGCCACCTCTCGCACCCTCCAGGTGCGCATCGTGACCGACAACCCAGGCGGAAAGCTAAAGAAGGACATGTATGTGACCGCCATCGTGCAGGCAGGCGCAATCGAAAATGCTTTGACTGTGCCGGACGCCGCTTTGCTGAGAACAGCGGAGAACGAGCCCTTCGTCTATGTCGTCGCAGACCCTGCCAAGCCTAATCAGTTCAGTCAGCGCCTGGTTTCCGTGGGTGAGAGCCAGGGCGGCAGGACCCAACTCCTGAGTGGCGCGCGGCAAGGCGAAAACGTCGCGGCAGATGGCAGTTTGTTCTTACAGTTCGCAAATTCGTTCCAGCGATAGTTATCATGATCCACCGGATCGTTTATTTCGCGTTGAAACAGCCCTTCCTCGTGCTGATGTTGACCGCGCTGATCGTGGTTGTCGGCGTCGCGTCGTTCAGCCGCATGCCGGTCGATGCCTACCCCGACCTCTCACCGCCGATGGTGGAGATCATTACACAGTGGGACGGACACGCCGCAGAGGAAATTGAACGCTTGGTCACTCTGCCGATCGAAGTCGAAATGAACGGCGTGCCGCAACTAACTTTCATGCGGTCCATTTCACTTTATGGCCTCTCGGATGTCATCCTCACCTTCCAGGACGATACAGATAACTATTTTGCCCGCCAGGTGGTCTTTGAGCGGCTGGCCCAGGCCGCTGTCCCCACTGGTGTCACCCCCTCGCTCTCACCTCTTTTCAGTCCCAGCGGGCTCGTCTACCGCTACGTTATTGAGAGCCCCGACCGCTCACCGCAAGACTTAAAGACCATCGAAGACTGGGTGCTCGAGCGCGGCTACAAATCCGTACCCGGCGTGGCGGACGATTCCGGCTTTGGCGGCACCGTGATGCAATATCAAGTGCTGCTCGATCCCGCGCGCCTCTATGGGTTTCATCTCACCGTGCCGGGCGTGATTCAGTCGCTTTCGGCCAACAACGGCAATGCGGGTGGCGGGTTCTATTCCAAAGGCGGCCAGTTCTACTACGTACGTGGGATCGGCCTGTTGCGCGACCGCAAAGATATCGAACAGGTCGTATTAGCGAGCCAGAACGGCGCACCAGTGCGTGTGAAAGACGTGAGTGACGTGGTGATTGGCCACGCACCGCGACTGGGCGAGTTCGGCTTCCAGGACCGAAACGGGAACAACCATGACGCTGTCGAAGGCGTCATTCTGATGCGCCGCGGCGAGCAGACCCAAAACGTCCTGAAAGGTGTCGAAGCAAAAACCGAGGAACTGAACCGGCAGTTGCCGCCGGATGTCAAGATTCGTCCTTATTACGATCGCAGTGACTTGGTCAAGCTGACCGTAGACACAGTCGAGGATAATCTGCTCCGCGGAATGATCCTGGTTCTGATAGTGCTGGTCTTTTTCCTCGCGAGTGCGCGAGCCGCCATCATTACCGCGCTTACGATTCCGCTGGCTCTGCTGTTCGCGTTCATCATCCTGCATGCCCGCAACATTCCTGCCAACCTGCTCTCCATCGGCGCAATCGATTTCGGCATCATCATCGACGGCACCGTCGTGATGGTAGAAAATATTTATCGCGAGTTAGACTCCCGCCGCGGGCAAAGTTACAACCTGACTGAGGTTATTGTCGCCGCTGCCAAGGATGTGGACCGGCCCATCTTTTATTCGGTCGCCGTCATCATCGCGGGCTATTTACCGATTTACGTACTCCAAGGCCCGTCCGGCTTGCTCTTTCACCCCATGGCCGATACGATGTCCTTCGCCCTGATTGGCGCATTGATACTTACTTTGACTCTCGTTCCGGTTCTTGCTTCGTACGCCTTCAGGAAGGGAGTCCATGAGAAGACCAACCGCATCTACGAATGGCTCAAACGCGAGTACGGTGCGGAGCTTGCCTGGTGTCTCAATCATCCTTGGACCACCATGGTCCTGGCAACGGTGGTTTTTGGAGCCACACTCCTTCTGGTTCCTTTCATCGGTGGCGAGTTCATGCCGCATCTCGATGAAGGCGCACTCTGGGTACGCGCCACCATGCCTTATACAATTTCCTTCGAGGAGGCCAGCAGAATCAGTCCGCAGATTCGCCAGGTCCTGATGTCATACCCACAGGTCACCGTAGTCGGTTCCGAGCTTGGCCGGCCCGACGACGGCACTGACCCTACGGGCTTCTTCAATGTCGAGTTCTATGTCGGCTTGAAACCGTATAAAGACTCAACCTGGAACGGTGCCATTCATACCAAGGACCAGCTGACTGAGTCGATTCGCCACAAACTAGAGGCTTATCCCGGCATTATCTTCAACTTCACTCAGCCGGCCGAGGACGCGGTCGACGAGGCCCTGACGGGACTTAAGAGCGCGTTGGCAGTCAAGGTCTATGGCCCCGATCTGAACGCTCTCCAGGATGCGGCACTAAAAGTCAAAGAGACTCTTCAGCACGTTCCTGGGTTTGCGGAGTTAACAGTAGTCCGCGAACTCGGTCAGCCCAGCCTCCTGGTGGATGTGGATCGTGAAAAGATCGCCCGCTACGGAATCAACGTTGCCGACGTGGAGGCTGTAGTCCAGGCAGGGGTGGGCGGCCAGGCTGCCACGCAGGTAATTCAGGGTGAAAAGCTGTTTGACTTAGTCGTTCGTATGAAGCCTGAATTCCGCGAAAGTGAGGCGCAAATCTCCAATCTCCTGGTCGCGACCCCCGGTGCGCAACAAATTCCACTCAGCCAATTGGCCACTATCAGTCAGGGCAACGGCGCTTCGTTCATCTATCGCGAAAATAATTCGCGCTATATCGGCATTCAATACAGCATCGTCGGCCGCGATCTGGCGCGCGCTGTAGGCGATGGTCAAAGAGCCGTCCGAAAGGCCGTGACTCTGCCTCAGGGCTATCGGATGGAGTGGGGTGGTGAATACAGCGAGTTCCTCACCGCCGAAAGTCAATTGAACGTAATTGGCCCCATCACCGTAATGCTGATCCTGCTGATTCTGTTCGCGCTCTACGGTAACTTTAAGTTCCCGCTCATCGTTCTGCTGAGTGTAATATTGACGGAACCCGTTGGAGCTCTGATCGCTCTCAAGCTGACCGGTACGCCGTTTAGCGTGTCTTCCGTTCTCGGCCTGCTCGTTTTGATGGGCGTATCGGTGGAAACAGCCGTGATCGATGTCTCCTACATCAACAAGCTACGTTTGGGCGGTCACGACATCCAGAACGCCACATATGAGGCATCCGTGGTCCGCTTGCGCCCCATCATGATGACCGCGCTTGTGGCGTGCCTGGGCCTGCTGCCCGCGGCCCTCTCCCATGGCATCGGCTCAGATACTCAGAGGCCCTTTGCCATCGTAATTGTCGCTGGCCTCATTTCGCGGCTGTTTCTGGGCCGAGTGGTGAGTCCTGTTCTTTACAAAATGGTCGCAAGGGAGGGCGATATTTTGCAGGTTTAGAACCACCAGAGCTCGCTACTCCGGCGCCGCCCAGGCCAGACCGTCCACGCTCTTTCCCGCCTCGATCAAGCGATTCACTTTCCAATCGGTCAGGCTGATCTCGGCCACCTGCCCACTGACATCGCAGGATACATACGCCACCTTGTTGTCCGGGCGGACCAGCACTTCCTGCGGAATCTTCGGGACGTCGATCACATGCGCGACTTTCATCGTCTGGAGATCCACCACAGCCACCTGGTTGGTTTTCTGAATCGCGGCCACCAGCCAACGGCCGTCGCGGGTGGGTGCTGTTCCATACGCTGAGCCCGGCAGATCCACCCACTGTTTCACTGTGTTGTTGGCTGTATCAATTACGGCGAGCCGCGGACTGGTCTGGTCGGCGGTGAAGACCCATCGATCGTCGTTCGAGATTGCGATGCGCTGCGTAATCTTTGAAACCGGGATGATCGCGATCGTCCTCTTCGCGTCGAGATCGAGGACGGAAACAGTTCCGGGGCCGACGTTCGCCGTGTAGCCGCGCTTGCCATCATGCGAAATGATGAGCATGTGTGATTCGGGCTCTCCAGTGGGAACCGAGCCAATGATCTTGAGCGATTTCGGGTCGATTATAGAAATCGTCTGGTTAAGTTCGGTGGTCACGTAGAGCAGCCCGTTCTTCGGCCCAAACAACGGGCAGTGCGGCCTGACGCCCTTGCCGAAATCGAGATTGCCAGTCACCCTCCGCGACGCAATATCGATGACCACCATGTTGGAGCCGTCGGTGCCGGGCTTGCCCACGCCCGAGTTTCCGTAGATCGGCACATAAGCAGTTTTTCCATCGGGCGAAGCGATCAATTCGTGCCCTGTCACACCACCCTCGGCGATCGTCGCGACTTGGCGTCCGGTCTCCGGGTCGATGATTCCCATGGTGTGCTCGCCTTTGTTGGCGACAATCAGCACGGCCTTCGACGAATGCGACGTAGAAAAAGACGGCATCACTGCTAACGCTAGCACGACCCCCCATCTGCCTCTATTACGAAACATTGACACCTCCACAATCCTCGATGAATTCTGTTCGTCGATTATACAGCGCCTTCTCTTAGCCGTTCTCGGCGTCTCTGCGTCTCGGCGTTGAAGCAGTATTTTTTGGTCAACGCTACTACTTTGGCACCGAAACCGTAACATTCCGGAATTTCAACCCACCCGTGTGATCGCCTTGAATGTAGAACGGACCGGGTTCGCCTTCGTTGGCGTCGATAGCGCCGCCCGTGATCCCCTCGATTTCTTTGTGATCAATCACCGTGATGCCGTTGTGCACCTCGGTTACGATACGGCCCACCAGCGTCACATCGAACGTCTCCCACTGGCCCGGCGCGCGCGGCAGTTCAGGCTGCGGTGCGATCCGTCCATACACCGATCCGATTCGCCGCTCGGGCGGATTCTCGCTCAAGGGCTCATACTCAATCTGGACTTCGTACCGGCCGCGCAGATAGAACCCGCTATTGCCCCCGTCCGGGCAATTCACCTCGTAGTGCACCTTGAAATCTTCGAACTTGCCCGTGGTTTTCAGATTCGCTCCATGCGCCGTGTTCATGAGCAAGCCGTCCTGCACCGTCCAGTGGCTGTGGGCCGTATCGCCGATCGGCTCCCATCCCGTGAGATCCTTGCCATTGAAGAGCGGCTCGGGATTGCTCCACGCCTTCGGGGCGCTGCGCTTGAGCTCCGGCGACCGCACACCTGTCAGGGGAGTTTTGCTGCTGTCACCCCGTTTCTGAAACCCCGTCAGCTTGTCGCCCGCTGCATCCAGCTCCCACGACATCGTGGACGAGATCGCCAGGCTCAGGTGCGACCCGGTGATCTTGAAATTCTTCACTTCGAAAACGTTGCCTCCGGTAGGCTGGTACCAAACTTCCAGCTTGCCGTCCTTTTCGCTCACGCCGATCCAACTGGCGCGATTGCCGCCCGGCATGTTGAAATCCCACCTGCCCAAAAATGGATTGCCCTGCTGGGCGAAAACAGTCAAACCGACGCTGGCCATTGCCAGCCCGATCACAAGTTTCTTCATGTCAGCAGTCTATTACAGAAAGGGAGGGTCCGATAGGTGGCGACATTGCCGCATTCCTGTAGCGCGGGGGTACCGCGTCGTTTGCGGGACACCCGCGGCTCTTCGCAAACCTGACGACCCCGAACTGCCGCAGGTCCCCGCACACTACGCGTGGCCCTTCGCTATTCCGTGGATCGCCATTCGTACCATCGATCAACGCAGAATCACCGCGCGACCTGATTCGCTACACCTCAACCGCCCCATCACCGGGTCGCTGAACCCGCTCTCCCCGGTTTCCACACGCCCGGCGAAACGCCGCAGAAACCGATCCGCGCCGACGATCGTCAAGCTGAAGTCGTACCAATGATGGCTCTGCGCGAGGGCCATCACGAGCCTGCGTTCGCCTCCCGGCTCGACCACCATCGTATGATCGCCATTCTTGTAACCGTGGTCTTTGACCTCCAGCGTCAAAGCGCGCGCCGCGCGGCTGATAAAACGAAGCTCGACGCCTCCGGTGAGGCCGTTCTTCGCCCGAGCATACTCAAACTGGATCTCCACGCGCGGATCTTCCTTATCGCCGCCAAACTCGCGCAGAAACCCGTTCGGCCCGCAAACGCGCAAATGGTAGGCCTGTTTCTCGAATCCATCCAGCTCCCACGAATCCGTCAAGCGTTCACCCGCGGCCACCGCATAAGCCCGCGTGCGCAATTTCACCTGGCCACGAAACTTTCCCGGTGTGTACACGTGAAACGGAGCTCCCGCCGCGGCCTTCCCGAACACCGCATTTCCAGCCAGGAGCACCATCTCGAACCGCTTGCCGTCCGCGCTGATCTCGCCGCTCACCGCAAGCTCGTACGGAAGCGCCGCCGACGGCCGCACGCCCGGCTCCTGCTGCGGCATCCACGCAATCTGAGATCGGCCTTCCCCAATCTGCGCCACGTCGTCAGCATTCAGTTTCCGGTATCCCGCCGGCATGCGCGTAAACTGCGCCTTGTGCACCTGTTCGAAAAAGGAATCTCGCGAAGGAAACGCCACTGCCGCTTCCCCGCCCTGGAAAGGACGAAAGGCCGACGTCAGATCGCCGCACACCGTGCGCCGCCACGCCGTAATGTTGGTCTCCCGAATCTGTGTCCCTGACCGATGACTCAACACGCGCTCCAGCAACTGAAGTACTGAGGTATGGTCGAACACTTGCGAACACACGTATCCGCCACGACTCCATGGCGACGCGATAACGAGCGGCACCCGATAACCCAACCCCACCGGACCACCGCGCGCGTCATGCGCCGGATTCCGCTTCAGATCTTGCTCGAGCGGCAGATACTCCAGGCTCGCATCGATTCCGGCCGACGTCTTCCCCGACTCCGGATTCCCTGGCTCCGGCGCCACGAACGGCGGAACATGGTCGAAGTACCCGTCGTTCTCGTCGTAAGTAAGAATGAAAATCGTTTTACTCCACACTGCCGGATTCTTCGTCAGGATGTTCAACGTCTCGGCTACGTACCAGGCGCCATACCACGGCGAGCTGGGATGATCCGAGAACCGCTCCGGCGCCACCAACCACGAGACACACGGCAGCTTGCCGCTATCGACATCTCTACGGAACCGGTAGAGCGGATCGCTTTTCGGGATGGCCATTTCACGATCGGCGGCGCCGTCACGATATTTCAGGGTCGACAATTGTCGGTACGCGGGATCCTCCTCGTTCGTCGTGAACGCCTTCTCATGAAGACTCCAGTCCCGCGCCGAAAGCCGTGTGCGGGCCTCCGGCGTACACTGCGCGCGTTCCGACTTCACATATTGGAGAAATCGCTCGGCCGCAGCTATCTTCTTTTCCTGGCCGCCCTGCGCCCGCAGCTTCTGAATTTCCGAGGGCAGCGCGGCCGCCATCCGCTCCATATGCTCCGCGTGCGTCTTCCGGAATGCGATGTGATATTGCTCGAACCACTCCAGCGGATTGTCCCCAAAGTTCGCAAGCCACGCGTCGTGCTCGCCTTCCAACCCGGACGGCGCGCTCAGTTCATTCTGATAAATGCGCCAGGAAATACCGGCCTCCTCCAGACGCTCCGGGAAAGTCTTCCAATTCGCCGAGGCTCCATAGTCGACATCGGAATTCCGCACGTTTGGCGTGAAAGCCGCATCCGGTTTCTCGCGGATCGTCCCCGTCCACAGGTGTAGCCGGTTCGGGGTGGTTGCCGTCAGACTCGAACAGAAATGTTGATCGCAAATCGTGAACACGTCGGCCAAGGCGTAGTAGAACGGGAGGTCTTCGCGATCGTAGTAACCCATCGTGAGCGGCATGCCCGCGCAATCCTCACGATCCGACGCCTTCGCCTCCAACCAGCCATCGTGGTTTCCGTGATTGCGGGCGTCGGTCTGGTCCCGCCAGGAATGTGGAAGGGATCCCAGCCATGTCGCTTTCGTGTCCTTGAGATCCAGACGGAAGGGCGCATACGTCTCTCCCGCTGCATTCGACTGTAGCCATACCGGCTTCTGGTCCGGAAGTGTCACCGCTCGAGGATCGTTGAACCCGCGAACACCGTGCAGCGTCCCAAACGCGTGATCGAACGAGCGGTTCTCTTGCATCAGGATCACCACGTGCTCGGCATCAAGAAACGAGCTGCCAGCCGGCGGATCGATCGCCGACGCTCGTTGAAGCGATGCCAGAAGTGTGCCCAAGGTTTTGGCACCGCCCGCAAAGGTGGCGGCTTGGCGGAAGAAGTCCCGGCGCGTACTCATCTCCGCGATTATCACAAATGCACGTTACAGTTCCGCAACAATGGCCGCCTCCCGCCGATGCCGCCAAATCCGGAAATGCTAAAATACCCGCCGATGCGCCGTCGAGATGCCTTGAAGCTTGCCACACTCCTTGTAGATGTCACCTATTCCGGTGCGCGGGACCAGGCGGCCACGCCGAAGCGAGTGATCGTCGGGGGAGCGGGACTTGCCGGGCTGTGTTGTGCCTACGAACTCACGCAGCGAGGCCACGATGTCACCGTCCTCGAAGCTTCCGACAAGACCGGTGGCCACGTGCGCACCATCCGCGAAGGCTTGGCGGACGGTCTTTACGCCGACGGCGGCGCCCAGCATTTCACCAAACCCGGATACGACTTGTACTGGAAATACGTCGAGGAATTCCATCTCACGGCGTTGCGTTACCCGCACCTTGACCGTCTGCTGCAGTGGTTCGATGGCCGCATGTTAACCGAAGAGCAGCTTCGAGATCCCAAGATCCTCGCCGGGTTCGGCTTCAATCCGCGCGAGATTGGCTTCCTCAAACGGCGCGAGTGGTGGGAACTGCCGAACCTATATTTCGGACCTTACATCGACAGCTTTCATGATGAGTATCGGCCCTTCGGCATCGGGCTCGACAAGCTCGATGCAGTCGGGGTGGCGGACCTTCTGAAAAAAGATGGAGCGTCCCCGGCCGCCATCGAGTGGATCGGCGATTCCGACAACTCTGCCCTGCACGTTATTTGGAAAGCCGCTATCCTCCGGCTGCGTGGTGTGCCGCTATGGCCGCGCGAGGTTTATCGGCTAAAGGGCGGCAACCAGACACTGCCTGATGCGTTTGCCGGGAAACTCGGCGGCCGCGTGCACAACAACTGCCCCATCACCGCAATTCGCCACGGCGACACCGGCGCCCGCGTAACTTATAAAGAAAACGGCCGCGAGCAGACGCTAGAAGCCGATTACCTGGTCTGCTGCATGTCCGCCGTAATGCTGCGGCAGATCCCGGTAGCGCCTGCATGGCCGGAGCTGAAGCAGTTCGCGATCTACAACATGCCTTATACCGTCGAGTCCAGGCCGATTTTCCAGTCGCGCACCAAATTCTGGAAAAAGGATGGCCTCAGTCCCAGCATGGATTTTCATGACCGGCTGTTCGATTCCGTTTGGGCCACCGGCGATGACGTTCTCACCGAGCGTGGATTGCTCATCGGTACCGCGCAGGGAAGCGTCACCTCGAAACAGGCGCTCTCCGTGTACCGCCGATACTATCCCGGCAAATCCGAGGACATTGAGCATGCCGAGGTACTCGATTGGTCGCGAGACCCCTGGGCCATGACCTGTGAAGCCATGAACTATCGTCCGGGTGAACTCCACAAATTTTGGCCGGCGGCGATGGAGCCTGTGGGCCGTGTCTATTTTGCGGGAGCGTACTGCGACAATATGAGCTGGGGGCAAGAAGCCGCCACCAGATCCGCGAACCGCGTGGCCCGTGCGATTCATGAAGCCTGATTCGCGGCCGCGCTGAAGCTTCACCAGGTGTATTGGTCTACGACTCTCGGCGGGCCCGAATTGCCGTTGATCACTTTGGTGTCGATCACCAGTTGAATGTTCTTGTGTTCCCAGTTCTTGGGCAATTGCTTTGCCACTGCCTGCAGATAATCCGGATCTGTCAGGAACTCGCCCGCGGCCGTTGTCCCGTAACCTGTCAGCCCTCCAGCCACCACCACCATGCGCTCGGTCATAGGCTCCAGTACTCGCGTGATGATGGCGTAGTCTTCGGTCAATTGCAGGTATGGCGTCGAGTAGTTCACTCCCCGATTCCGTGTCGATGGATTGCGTTGATCCTTGATCCAGAAGATGTCGTTTTCTCTCTCGAAACTGAAACGCATCGCACCCATCAGCCGCATGGTCCAATCGTTGTTGAGCGCGCCCACCAGAACTACGGGACCGTCCCGCAAATCCGCGAAGCTGGTCGAGCTCTCGCCACGCACCCGGTAGTTCTTCCCCTTGGCTGCAAGCAGACCCGTTAGCCGGGCAAGCGTCGTAACGTCGGGAAACGCCACGTTCTGACTTCCCAGGTAGTAAAGCTTGAAAAGTGTGATGGTCGCGGGAGAACCCAATTCTCGGTCGGTGGCCCTCGGGAGGTCTGCGCCTGACTGCTGCGCCGTCTCCGGCGAAGACCCAAGGAATTGGCGCTGCCCGACACACAACAGCACCGTGCTGTCAGAATCGAGAACTGGCGCCCAGAAGCGATCGAGTGCGGATCGTGGCACCCACGGCCGGATCCACACCAAGGCTGTCGCGATAACTAGGACCGCGGCTGCTCCTATCACATAGGGAAGATAGTGGCTGTTGCGTGGGGCCGAAAGCGGAACCAGCGGCGCTCGAGGGATTGTTGCCGGCGTCAATACCGGTGCGTGTGTCTCGAATACCGGAACGTATGATCCCGGTGATAAGTCGATTCGGATCTCGCCTTCGTGCCCATGCTCGTGATAATACTGGGCGATTCGCTTGCGAATCTCGCCCGCCGTCGCCCGGACGACAGGATCGGCATTGGTATCGTAGTTCGGTTCGCGGCCAAACACCTCCACCCCAAGCGTGCGCTCTCTCAGTTCCTCCTTCTGTCCCTCGAGAGTTTGCTCCACGATGTACCGCAGAAGGTTAGGGTAGCGTTTACTATTCTTAAATAGTGGATTCGCCAGCATCCGCTCCAATTGCATGCGTATCGCATCTCGCTCCGATTCGCTGAACGAGACGTGCCGGGATCCGGAGGATCGCAACGATTCCATGGTTGCGGGTGTGGGGCGCAAGAAACTCGCCTGGATGTGATTGTAACACCTTCTTTCAAGCGGTTAGCCGACGAACTATACGTTTGATACATCTACACAGGTCAACTGCGGTAACGCTCTGGAAATAGCTAAGTTCAAAGCAGTTCCAAACCTCTGGCGATTTGCTACCGTACAGATCTTGTTTGCCAATCTAGTAGCTCCGTACTATAAGGCGATAAGTCATTCGCTTTAACGTAGCGTTACATTCGTTACGTCTCGGGTCTCAATTCCCAAGTCGGCCGGGGTGCTGCCTTGGAGGTTGCTTCTTTGTCGAAGGAGAGGAGTCTCAAAAAATGAAAGTTAGCCTGCATTCCATCGGTCTACGCGCGGTCGCGCTGATTTTTTCGTTGGTTCTAATCAGCGCAGTTGGTTTTGGACAAAATACGAACTCGGTAGAGATCCGTGGCACCATCACGGACCCTTCGGGCGCCGCAGTCCCGGACGTGAGCGTCACAATTGTAAATACCGATACGGGCGTATCCAAAGTACTATCGACGAATGCCGCTGGCATTTACGACGCGGTCTCAGTCCTACCCGGCCACTATCAAATCACGTTTGCCAAGCAGGGCTTTGAGAAGCTCGTGCGCAGCGGAATCGACTTGACGGTGGGGACCGCTACGGTTGATGGCCAACTTACCGTTGGCGCAACCCAGACCGAGATCCAGGTCACGGCCGAGGCCCCATTGCTCCAGACGGAAAACGGCGAGCAGTCCACGACCCTGGACGCTCAGACCATGCAGGTGCTGCCGAACGTCAACCAGAGCTGGGCGAACTTCACCAAGCTGCTGCCAGGTGCGGCGGGCTCGGGCACGGGCGTTTCCGTGAACGGCAACCTGCCCTACTACAACAACTTCCTGGCGGACGGCGCCAACGTCATGCTGCCTCATAGTGCGAACTTCGACCAGATGGTGTTCGAGGATGTAGCCGAGGTGCAGATGAATACGTCGACTTTTTCAGCCCAGTACGGGGTCGGCGGCGCGGTCTTCAACCAGATCAGCAAGGGAGGCGGCAATCAGTGGCACGGTTCGGTCTACGAGTATTTCCAGAACGATGCCCTAAACGCCCGGAATTTCTTTTCCGCTACCGTGCCGTTCGAGCGTTTTGACAACTTCGGCGGCAGCGTCGGCGGACCGATTATCAAGAACAAGTTCTTCTTTTTCTTCAACGTAGACAAGACGATCAACAATTCGTCTTACGCCTCGATCCAAACTTTCCCGACGGCCAACATGCGCGCCGGGAACTTCTCCGATTTCAGCACGATCATTTACGATCCCAACACACTGGGGCAGGGCGCGAATGGTACGCGTATCCCCTTCGCGGGCAATCAGATCCCGACGTCGAGGCTGGACCCGCTGGCGCTTCAGTTCCAGAACTTGTTTCCCAACCCGAACCAGGGCGGTCTAACGAACAACTGGGCGGGGACCATCGAGAATCACGCGCCGTTCCTCAAGTGGTTTGGCCGGTTGGACTATAACCTGTCGGACAAAAATCGGCTTACGTTTTCGATCACCCAGAGCGACAATCCAGCTCAGTATCCGTCGGCGGTGCCGATCGGGAACCAGGTTGGAGACGTGGATCGCTACAATACTCAAGTTTCAGACGTTTACTCCCTCTCCGCGAACCTGGTGAACGAATTCCGCGTGGGATTCACTCGTCAGGGCAATTGGTTCGTCCCCACGAGCATCAACCAGAACTACCCGCAAAAACTGGGCTGGACGTATCCGGAAGCCAATCTGCCTCCGAGCTTACAGTTCTACGGATCTACGGGGACGGCTTGGATCGGTCCGGCGACCAACGCCGAGTATGTCGAAAATGGCATCGATACCGCGGACGTTGTGACGCTGATCAAGGGCCGGCATATTCTGAAGTTTGGCGGCGAAATTCTGGCCTATCAGGACAACTCGACGCCGTGGGGCAACATCAACGCCGCCACTTTCCAGTTCACGGGCGCCTTTACCCAACAGGCTCCCAACGGAAGTGGCGGTTTGGATTACGCGGACTTTCTATTGGGTCAGACGGCGGGCTGGAACGCCAGCAACACGCCCATCGTTGGTTTCCGGGAGAAGGTGCCGCAGTTCTTTGTTCAGGATGACTACAAGATCACACCGACCCTGACCCTGAATCTTGGTCTGCGGTATCAGATCCAGCAGGGATGGCACGAGGGCGAGAATCGCATCGGCGATTTCGATCCGACTCTCATGAATCCCGCTACCAAGACTCTGGGCGCGATGTGGTTTGGAGGCCAGGACGGGCGAACGAACCTGGAAAATAATCTGTACAACATTTTCCTCCCCCGTCTCGGATTCGCATGGTCGCCCAGGAGCAACTGGGTGGTGCGCGGAGGGTTCGGTATCTATGACGGCCCATGGAGCCTGGACACCTATGCTGGCGGGGCCGAGGGCTTGGGCACCAATAGCCACGGCAGCTTGAGCTCAACCGACCAGATTCACCCGGTCTTCGTTTTGTCGCAGGCCAACTATGGCAGCCTCAACTATGTAGGTCCGAACACCTCGCCCTCGTCGTTTAACGGACAAGGGCCAAGTTACTATCCGCGGAACACTCCGATCCTGAGGACCTATCAGTGGTCATTCAGTATCGAGCACCAATTCGGAAACGGCTTTATGGCTCAAGGAGCCTACGTGGGAAACCATGGAACCAATTTGTCCTTCCCGAACGATCCGAACCAGGTGCCGGGCAATCTACTGATGCAGAGCGTTGCGAACTCGGGTAATGCACAGAATCTGCGTCCATTTCCGCAGTTCTCGACAATCGGTGGAAACGCCTACAACGGGATCTCCAATTACGATGCGCTGCAACTTTCGGTCACCAAGCGCTACACACGTGGGCTCCAATTCAGCTTCAACTATACCTGGTCGAAAATGCTGACCGATCAGGATTCCTCCGGTTGGGGCAGCCGCGATGGTGGGCAACTGTGGCAGAGCGCGTACAACCCGGCCCTCAACTATGGGCTGTCGAATTTTGATATACCCCACATGTTCAAGGGAAGCCTGATATACGACCTTCCTTTCGGGAAAGGACGCACGTATCTGAACAGCAACGCGGTCGCAGACGCGGTTCTCGGCGGCTGGCAGATCGGCACCACCTTCGTGTTGGAATCCGGCTTGCCCTTTACACCGACGGTTGGCACAAACAACAATAGTGGAGCTCTTTCGGGTAACTGGTATCCCGATCTGATCGGCAATCCGCATGTCTCCAACCAGTCGATCAACAACTGGTTCAACACCTGTATCATTTTGCAAGGCGGAGCGACTTTCCCGAACGGTTGCACGAATCCCGCGTGGGCCGTTCCGACGCCGGGCCACTTCGGCACCGCGGGCCGGAACATCCTCCAGGGGCCAGGAATCCAAGATGTCGATTTCTCGCTCGGCAAGAACTTCCGCTTCCCGCTATGGCGCGAGACCGCGAATCTACAGATCCGCATCGACGCTTTGAACGGTCTGAATCATCCAAACTTCGACCTGCCGGGCACCGGTCTCGGGGGGGGTGGGGCCGGTGTCATCACCGGGACCACCGGCAACTACAACTCGACGAACTCTCAATTCGGGCAACGGACCATCCAGTTGGGCGCCCGATTCTCCTTCTAATCGCTAAGTAGCGCTCTCCAAGGGCGGCCGCAAGGCCGTCCTTGGGTCCCGCGCGCTCGAATGCGCATTCGCGATAGCCTACGGACATGGCAGTCAGAGCACTTCTTTACGCCGCTATCGGCGTATCCTTCAGTATTGCTCCTTTAATCTCTCAATCGAATCCCAGCCAACAAGAGCCGGTTGAATCGCACGCGCGGCGCGCCCAGGACTTTCTGAAGAATAATCAACCCGATCTCGCGGCGCGCGAATACGAAGCGATCCTGGCGCTCAACGCCGACAACGCCGACGCGCGCGGCAATTTGGGTGTCGTCCGGTTTTTCCAGGGCGATTACACGAAGGCCATTCCCGAGCTTCGCCGCGCCCTGCAATTGCGGCCGGCGTTATGGAAAATCCAAGCTCTGCTGGGCATGGCGGAGAAACGGACCGGCGACACGCTGAGCGCGCGCACCGATCTCGACCACGCGTTTCCGCAACTGCGGGAGGAGAAGCTGCGCGTCGAGACCGGCATGGAGCTGATCGAGCTTTACTACGGATCGAACGAATTGGAGAAAGCCGCGGCTATTGTGAGCGAACTGAAGCGGCTGGAGCCTACCAATATAGAGATCCTGTACACGTCCCATCAAATCTATGGGGAGCTGGCCGACGAGAGCATGCTCAGCGTGGGGATGCTGGCTCCGAAATCAGCGCGCATGCATCAGCTCATGGCCCACGAGATGGCGCGCCAAGGTGATACGCAAGGGGCGATCGCGCAATTCCGGCAAGCGGTGAAGACTGACCCGCAGCGTCCCGGCCTTCGCTTTGAGCTGGCGGAGATGTTGACCAATTCCGCAAATCGCGCTGACCAGGATGAGGCGGAGCAGGAGTACAAGGCGGCTTTGGCGGCGAATCCATTCGACGAGAGAGCGGAACGCAGGCTGGGAGATATTGCTGCCCGCCACTCGGATCTCAAAGACGCCTATGCGCATTATTCGCGTGCTTTGCAGTTACAGCCCGAAGATGCCGATGCGGATCTCGGCCTGGCCAAGACGCTGATCGCCATGAATGAGCCGGGGAAAGCGCAGCCTCTGCTGGAGCATTCGGCGCAGCTGGATCCATTCAACGTGGTGACGCGGTACCATCTCGCCGCGATCTACCGGAGACTCGGGCGCGCTGACGACGCGCGGCGTGAGCTGGCCGAATTTCAGAAACTCAAAGATATGAAGCAACAACTGCGCGAGGTTTACAAGGAGATGCGCGTGGAACCGGCGCACCAGGAGCGGCCAGACCCCGAAGTGCCGAATTAAACGATCTACTCACCCACTCGCACAATGAGATGCGTGATAGCCTTCTGGCCTGACCGATTGGCGCGCTCGACGCGCACGATGTAGTCTCCTGGCCTTTGGAAGGTATGCGTGGTAACGGCGAATCCGTCTTTGGCCAGAGGCGCTACATTCCCATCTGACTTCGTACGGGCAGTCGAGCCGTCACCGAAGTCCCACGCCTCCTCCCCATCGGTCGTGCCGAATGTTCGAACTTTGAAGATCACGGATGCTCCTGGAGCGATACCCATGGTCGGCCAGTATGCCGCCTGAATAGACGGCGGTGTCTGTTCCGGATGTTGCGGATCGGCTACGGTGACGGTCTCGAAATCGGAAACCGTGCGGCCGCGGTCATCGGTGATCTTGAGCATCTCGCTATACGTGCCAGGCTTGGAATAAGTACGCGCGACACTCGCGCCCGATGCCGTTGTGCCATCGCAGAAGGTCCATTCATAGCGGACAATGCGTGAGTCACTATGGGATCGCGAGCCATCCAGCATTACTTTCTCGCCTACAAGAGCAGCCTGGTGAGGCCGTGCGACGGCAATCAGGCGCGGCTGATACTGCCTCTGGTAGGCCTCCCACAAAAACGCATAGCCTTCGAGAGTTCCCAATCGGCCGGACGCCTGCTTGCTGAGAATCTCGTAGTGCAGGTGCGACCAGCCACCGCTCCCGCCCTCTTTTCCCAGCGTGCCGATTTTCTGCCCCATCTCCACGCGTCCGCCCAACTTCACTGACGGATCGAACGAGTACAAATGTGTGTAGCGATGGTACCAGCCACGCTGGTCGAGCACCCAGATGGTGTCGTTGAACTGGTGGTCGAGATTGGCACTCTCTTTTTCGCTCGCCAGCACCGTTCTGCCGACTCCCACCACGAGACCGCCGGTTGCCGCTAGAACATCCACCATCCCCTCGGCCCCGCCGATATCGAGGCCCGAGTGATAGTAAATCGGACGTGCGCCCATTCTCTCGTCGCCATCCACGTACGTCGGTTCGTTCGACATTTGCGTCCGCGACGCGAACCAGCGCTGACGCACTGGATAGACGAACGAGCCTGCCGGCATGTAGGGCGATCCCGCGGGCCACAGGCGCAGCCGAGCGTCTTTCGCCAGCGCCCAGAAATCGGACTTGCTGTCACGATAGTACGCTTTGGTGATTTCACAGTCTACTTGCACGGCGGCTATGCTCACCGGAAGACGATAATTTCCGCAGGACAGAGTCGTATGTGCGCCGTTGATCTCCACTTCCACGCGAGCATCCCGGATGGCGGAACGCACGCGGTCGCGCGTCTCACTCGTCGAGAGCAGCTTCACAGTCGCGGTCTTGCCGTCCGAGAGCGTGACTTGCTCTGTCACGCCCACGTCGAGATCGAGCGTGCGGAATAACGGCTGTTGTGCAGCCCTTAAGCTCGCAACGAAGAAAAGGCACGATAGGATTCTGCGCATGATGGGCTCCCACCGCCACGAGCGGCCTGTCGCAGTGAATTCGTTAGCATGACGCAACGGCTCCCTTTGGTCGTGGCTCAGTCTCTGGCGAGCTTTGGCACCGCTCCTTTTGGTTGCGGTTCGGCAAAGGTGCACAAACGCAGACCGGCAGGCGTCAGACCGATGTGTCATATCTTGCGACAACGGATGTGCAGAAAATAGGCCACCACACGAGTATCCTCGACGGCGGGCACACGCCGCGCGGTGGTCGCCGTGGCGAAGTCGAACGATCCGTCGGCGAAGGGGAGATCCACGGCGCTAGCGACCGCATACTGGATGCCGTGTGACTGCGCTTGCTCCGCGGCGAAGCGGACGAAGGTTGGGGCCACGTCTATCGCGAACATCCGGGCGCCACGTTGCGAGACCAGGCGCGTGTTATGCCCTTCTCCGCAACCGACATCCAAGCCGCGCTTTCCCGTCACGTCAGGAAGTAAATCGAGAAAAGCGGGCGTGTTGACGGCATCGCGATAGACATCCCAGCCCTGGCGTGCGAGGCGGGTCCAGGCGAGCGCATTGCGTTCCCAGTATCGTCCGGCCTGGCGATGATCCATTCAGCTATTTTCGCTGGAACAGTCATCCCCCGCTGAACCGCTGCGCCCGCCTGTCCCGGCTTAGCGCCAATAGCCGCGACGATAGTTGTAGCAGCCGTGCTCGTAAAAGGCGCGGCCGGGTACCCAAACCGCGTGCGGATGAGGCGGCCGTCGCCAACATCCGGGCACCCAGACATAGTGCCCGCGCCAATCCCAGAAGCCGTCAATCCAAACATAGCCGGCCCCCGGCGCGTAGCCCACGACTCCAACGACTGGGGCTGGCGGCGGCGGTGCCACATAATAACCATGCGCGGCGCAGCCCACCACAGAAAACATGGCCAGCGCCGGCACTAACCAAAACGTTCGTTTCATAGCGCCCTCCTGCGGTTAGAAACGCGGAGGGGCATGCCTCAGTTGCGAAGCTTCATCGAGCGTTAATGAAAAGGAAATTTCATGTGGGGGCTCACAGCACGTTGATTTCCTCGATCTCTACGCCGCCTCCAGCCCTATGGGCTAAATCGCCAATGAGGCAGAAAGGGGCCGCGACCGCGCCCCAAGCGAGGGTGCCGGGGACCATCACGAGTCCCAACGGAGCCGCGGGAGAAAACAGGTATCCGAATCCGGTCCGCAACCCTTCGTGCATGCCCTTTCCCAAAGACGCGAGCGCGTGACCTTTCGTGTTGATGGGGCGGACCGCGCGAATCCGGGCCAAAGCCGATCGTGCGATCTTGATCACTCGCTGGTCCTTAGTGGTGATTGAGATTTCGTTGACGTTGATTGCTGTGCAATAACCGAGAACCGTTTCTCCGCTTTGTGTGGTGATCGACAGCTCTCGATTGCCAGCGACGCGGCAGACCTGGTTCCACTGAACCTCGACCGGGCCTGCCGCCCGAGTGGCGCCCATTCCGATTACCATACAAACCGTTACCGTAACCGCTCGACCTATCAGATTGCTCGTCATGTGAACCTCCATGGCGGCAGTGTAGGGCCGAACGCGAGCGAGGAGATCGCGCGTTGTTACACTTTTTGAGGTGTCACAAGCGAAACCGCGATCGGCCTCGTATCATGATTAACTGGAGTGACTGCATGATCCGCACGCACGCGAGAATGGATCAACACGAATACGAGTTGGCCAAATCACGGGCTGCCAAGCTGGGTATCTCGCTGGCGGAGTTCTTACGCCGCGCGATCCGTAACGTATTGGCGGCCGACGGCGAAAAGCCATGCATCCACTATGCGGGCCTCGTCGACTCGGGCAATTCCCGCTCCAGCCGTTCGATCGATCAGATCGTCTATGGCAAGAGGGACTGAGCGCAACTAGCGGCTGGCTACACCTTTTGTTCCGTGACAAGCGCGCGCAACTCGGCGAGGAAATCGTCTGCCACGATGCGAAAGACGGTCGGCTTCACGGCCTTTGGCAGCTCGCGCGCCGATTTGATATCCGCGGCCACGATGTCGCATGCCGCGAGACCGTCCTGCCAGCCGGGCTCTTCCGGGTTGCGCTCGAGGATGTCCATGCCGGGAAATCCCAGCGAGGCGAGAAGTGTTGCAGACCATTGAAGAATTGATTTCGAACGGGAAACGACGGCGATCAACAATCCCGAGGTGGGCGGATGTTGTCCGGCAATCGCGTCCTCCATGGATCGTAAGCGGATCACGCGACAGTAAGACGGCTGGAGTTCCTTGACGGCCTGGGATGCGCATGCGGCGGTGACGAGGACGCAGGTGTCGGGGGCAAGCTCTTTGGCGGCCAGATCGAAGCCGGTGGAGGAGACAGGGCAGGTGACCGATTCCTCGATCTCCGCGGCCAGGACCCGCGCCAGCTCCCGATCGGGATGGACCACCAAGAAATTGCGCGGCGCCGCCTGCCCACGAAGCTCACGAGCCACCTTGGACACCGCGGCTTCGATCGCGTCGATCGTGAACCCGTGTTGCAGCCCCTCCTCGATCCACGCACGCACCAAACCTTCCGCTCCGCCCGCGGGTTCCGGCATCGCGAGATCACGCACAAACACGCCGCTACCCCGCTTTTGGAGAACCCAACCTCGCTCAGCCAGGTCCTGGTAGGCGGCGCTGACGGTGTTGGGGTGCACTTTCAGGCGCCGCGCCAGATCGCGGACGCTGGGCAGCCGCTCGCCAGGAGGCATCCGCCGGCTGAGGATGCCGAAAAGCAGTTGGGCCCCCAACTGTTCCCGGACCGGAATCGATTTGTCTCGGGAGAGCCAAAGCCGAATCATGTGCCGCGGGCACCCTCCAGCACGCTGCCCCGATTGTACCTGACCAAATCGAGATGCTGATATCATGCACCTTTGATCTCATGAGCTTTCTCGACGAGAAGTTTTCCCTCAAGAACAAGATTGCCGTGGTGCTGGGAGGCACAAGCGGCATCGGCCAGGCGATTGCGCGCGGATTTGCACGGGCGGGCGCCACCACCATTGCGAGCAGCAGAGACCACGAACGCGTCCAAGCACAGGCGGCTGAGCTGGAGTCGCTGGGGTCGAAAACCCTGCGCATTCCGAGCGACGTGCAGGACCGTGCCAGCCTTCAGCAACTGTGCGATGAAGTGGTGCTGGCGTTCGGCCAGGTGGATGTGCTGATGGTGACATCGGGAACATTGAAAAAAATGCCTACCGTGGAGGTCCCAGACGAAGATTGGAACCGCATCATCGACATCAACCTGAACGGCACCTTTCGGGCCAACCAGATTTTTGGGCGCCAGATGATCAAGCAGCGGCGCGGGTCGATCATCAACACGTGCTCGATGACCAGTTTTGTCAGCTTTGGCGAGGTGGCGTCTTATGCCGCGAGCAAGGCAGGCGTGCTGCTGCTTACGCGTTCGCTGGCTTGCGAATGGGCGAAACAGGGCGTCCGTGTCAACGCGATCGCGCCGGGTGTTTTCCGCACGCCGCTGAACTCAAAGGTACTGGATCTGCCCGAGCGGTCCGCCGCCATTGGCGCGCGCACTCCAATGGGCCGCGTGGGGCACGTTGAGGAATTGGTGGGCGCGGCTATTTTCCTGGCTTCCGACGCAGCGTCGTTTGTCACCGGAGAGACTATCGCGGTTGACGGCGGCTTTTTAGCCAAGGGGATATAGGAGGCAATTACAGCGTCTTCAAATACGCGATGAGGTCGTCCTTTTCCTCGTCCGACAACATTTCCTTGTAGGCGGGCATTCCGTTGCCGCCCTCGTCGACCTTGGCGCGGACGTTGGCTTCGGTGGGCTTCTTGCCGTTGTTCATTTTCTCGCGGGTGAAGAGACCTTTCAATCCGGGGCCCATTTTCTTTTCGGTGCTGTCTGCGTTGTGGCAGACGCTGCACTGCTGAAACGTCTCTTTTCCTTTTTCCGGGTCGCCCTTCTTATCGCCGGCGAAGCCCGGCAGCGAGCATAAGGCCAGTACGACGAAACCTGTCACAAGTGTGTTGCGGTTCATATCTCTCCTGAAATGGTAATCAAATATTCTACAATCTTCGGGTGCGGTCCGTCAGGATTGCCACGTCGTAAGTGATGCTCGGACCAGGCGTGAGGTTGCGGTTGTGAACACAAGTTCATTTTGATGTGGAATTTATGATGTCTGCGCAACCGGCAGGCGGCATACAACCTAGAATGGTTATATGCGCATCTTGTTGTTCAGCGGCAAAGGCGGCGTGGGGAAGACCAGTATCGCGGCGGCCAGTGGTCTGCAGTTGTCGCGTCTCGGCTACCGCACGCTCGTGATGAGCGTCGACCCGGCGCACAGCCTGGCTGATGCCTTCGACCTGGAAGTCGAGCTGTTCGGCGACAAGACCAACGACCCCTATCCGATCGACAGCAAGCTCTCCATCCACGAGGTCAATATCCAGAAAGAGATCAAGCGCCACTGGCGCGAGATCTCAACTTATGTGATCTCGGTGCTGCGCACCACCGGCATCAGTGACGTGGAGGCCGAAGAGCTTGCGATTCTCCCCGGCATGGAAGAACTGAGCGCCATGATGTACGTCAATCAGTTCCGCCGGGAGCAGCGGTACGACGTGATCGTGCTCGATTGCGCGCCAACCGCCGAGTCCATGCGTTTCGTGAGCATGCCCACCACGCTCGAATGGTACATGAAGCATGTATTTCCGTTTCAGCGCGGGCTGCTGAAGGCCGTACGTCCGGTGGCCAATCGGATCTCGCCGGTGGAGCTGCCGCCGGACACCTACTTCGCCAACGTGCAGGACTTATTCGGGCGCCTCGATGGAATCTCGGATCTGCTCGAAAATGCCGAGGTCACCAGTGTCCGCCTGGTGACAAATCCCGAAAAGATGGTGCTGCGTGAAACGCAACGCGCCTTCGTCTACTTCTCGCTGCACGGGCTGACGGTGGATGGCATCATCGTCAACCGTGTGCTGCCCCACGCGATCAAAGATGCCTGGTTCGAGGAGTGGCGCGCGTCCCAAGCCAAGGTCATGCAGGAGATCGACGAGTACTTCGCGCCGGTGGCGGTAAAGCGCGTTCCGTTGTTCACGCACGAAGTGCTGGGGCGCGAGCGGCTGGACGACCTGGCCCGCGTGCTCTACGAAGAGAAAGAGGATCCGGCCGCCGTAACGCGTACCGAGGCGCCATACACCTTCGAGAAGCGGAATTCGCATTACGAGGTCCGGCTGCGGCTGCCGTTCGCGGCCAAGGGGGAAGTGGGATTGTTCAAAAAGGGCGACGAACTGGTGGTCGAGATCGGCACGCTGCGCCGCCACATCGGGTTGCCGACCTCGATGGCGGCCCTGACTCCCGCGCGGGCCACGTTGCAGCATAAGATATTAACAGTGGAGATGAAAGAAGGCTGATATGGAAGAGAAACAGACTGCCCCACCGCAAGCCGGCTGCTTCTTCTGCACAATTGCCGCGCCGCAAATCGCGGCGCTGATTGACCACTGCTGGCCGGAAGACACGCAAGAGCACTTCCGAAAAGCCAGGGTTGAGGTGCTCAAAGGCATTCGGAGCCTGCTGGACGCGCGCATCGAGCACCTGTCGCAGCACGCGTCAAAGGGCACCAAAGTCACCGTGGAATAGGCAACCGGTGCTGTTCAGGCGGGCATCACCGCCGCGCTTCAAAGAAGCGCTGGAGTACTTCCACACACTCCGCCGCCAGCACGCCTTCGATGATTTCCACGCGATGGTTGAGGATCTCGGAATCCGCCACGCGAAACTTGCTGCGCACGCCGCCGAAGCGCAGATCGCGGGTTCCGAATACCAGCGTCTTGACGCGCGCCGCCACCAGCGCACCGGCACACATCACGCAGGGCTCGAGCGTGGCGTAAAGCGTCGCCTCTTCCAGCCGGTAGTTGCCTAACGTGCTGGCGGCCTCGCGCAGAGCCAGGATCTCGGCGTGGGCCGTCGGGTCGCCCGCGGAAATGGATGAATTCGAACCTCGGCCCACCACCTGTCCCGCCACCACAACCAAGGCTCCTACCGGGACTTCGCCGGCTGCGGCGGCTTGCCGGGCTAGTACCAACGCCTCGCGCATGAACAAATCGTGCATCGACTTCGTAGCATAGAATATATAGAAACAAATGTTTCGTTACCTTTCGTTGGTTCTTAAGAACTCCTGGCGGAACCGTCGGCGCACGTCTCTGACGATCCTGAGTATCGGGGTGTCGCTGGCACTGCTGGGAACGTTGATGGCTGTGTATTATGCGTTCTACTTCAGCGATACGCCGCCGTCTCAGGCGTTGCGGCTGGTGGTGCGCAATAAGGTCTCGCTCACCCAGCCTATGCCGAGGTACTACCGCGAAAAGATCCGTCCCATCCCGGGCGTCCGCGAAGTGGGGATCGAGCAGTGGTTCGGCGGTACTTACAAAGACGCACGCGACCCCAAGAACTTCTTTGCGCGGTTCGCCGTGGAGCCAGACAAGATTATGGCCATCCGCACCGAGATGCAGATCCCTGAGGATCAAAGGAAGGCATTTCTGCAGGAGCGAACCGCGTGCCTGATCGGCCGGCAACTGGCGGAAAAGCAGAATTTCCATTTGGGGGACCACATCTTTGTCCAAGGCGACATCTTCCCGGTGAATTTGGAGTTCATTGTGCGGGCGATCTACGATGCGCCTGAGGACAACGAGAACCTGTACTTCAACGTGGAATATCTCGACCAGGCGTTGGGTGCGGGCAAATGGGGACAAATCGGAACCTTCTACGTGCTGGCCGACAGCGCCGAATCCGTGCCGCGCATCGCCAAAGCCATCGATGATGAGTTTCATAATTCGCCGGCGCAGACCAAAACCGAGTCCGAACGGGCGTTCGCGCTCAGCTTCGTGGGTTTTCTGGGTAACGTGAAGCTGATCCTGATCAGCATCTGCGCGGCGGTGACGTTCACCATTCTTCTTGTATCCGCCAATACGATTGCGATGTCGGTTCGCGAGCGGGTGCGTGAGGTGGGCGTGCTCAAGACTCTCGGTTTTACGCGCGGTACGATTCTCTCTCTGATCCTGGGTGAAGCGATGGCCATTTCCGCGATAGGTGGTGCATTCGGTGTGCTACTGGCGTCGTTGTTGTGCGGCTTTGTGCGAAACGGCCCGGCATTTTCGGACGATATCCGGCATCTATCGATTCAGCCGCCGGTGGCGCTGGTTTGCCTGGCTGTGGCGGTCGGCATTGGTTTAGTCAGCGCGTTTATTCCTGCTTGGAACGCTTCGAGTATCCCGATCGTGGAGGCGCTCCGCGACACGGAGTAGGCATACATGGCAATTCCTTTGACCTACAACCTGCGCAACCTGGTAGTTCGAAAGACTACGACCATAATGACCGCGCTTGGCATCGGACTGACCGTGGCCGTTTTGCTGGCTATTCTCGCACTGGTCGGTGGGCTGCGCTCATCTTTGCAGGCGTCTGGGAACCCGCTGAACATTCTCGTCATGCGGAAGGGCACCAACGCGGAGCTGAGCAGCAGCGTCACGCCGGGGAATTTTCAGGACATCAAGTTCAAACCCGGAATTGCACAATCCAAAGGGCAGCCCCTGGCTTCGCTCGAGATGGTAACGGTGATCAATCTCGCCAGTGTTGACGCGCCGGACGGCATGAACGTGACGCTGCGTGGAATCACGCCGACTGGTATTGGGTTGCGCGACAATTTGCAGATCGTCTCCGGTCGGTGGTTCGAGCCCGGCAAGCGCGAAGTGGTGGTGGGCGAATCCATCCAGAAGCGTTTTCCGGACGCTCGCATCGGCCAGAAGCTGCATTTCGGACGCGGCGACTGGGACGTGGTTGGCATCATGTCCGTGGGGCGAGGCGCTACCAACAGCGAAATCTATGGCGATCTGAATCAGGTAAGCTCCGATTTTCAGCGGGCCGACGCCCTCAGTTCGGTTCTCCTTCGCGCCAGCGACCCTATGGCTGCCCAGGCTCTGGGCAACGACATTAAGAACGACCCCAGGCTCAACATGGACGCTCTTACAGAACAGGCTTATTATCAGGCGCAAACGAGCTCAGGCATCGTGATCGAATCGCTTGGAATTTTCGTATCCATCATCATGGGCGTCGGCTCCAGCTTCGCTGCCATGAATACCATGTACGCGGCCGTGGCACGCAGAGCGCAGGAGATCGGTACGCTGCGGGTGCTGGGATTTTCGCGTGGCAGCATTCTGTTCAGTTTCGTGGTTGAGTCCGTCCTGCTCGCGGCGCTTGGAGGGCTGGTCGGCTGCCTGCTGGTGCTGCCACTCAACGGTATCACTACCGGCATTGGCAACTTTGTAACGTTTAGTGAAATCGACTTCAACTTCCGCGTGACGGCGCAGATCATGGTAATGGGCGTCGTGTTTGCCATGTTTCTGGGTGCGGTGGGCGGGCTATTCCCCGCGGCGTCGGCTTCACGGAAAGAGATCCTCGCGGCGTTGCGCGGCATCTGAACACCATGGACGCAGAGCTGAAATCCTTGCAAATCGACCGCAACAAGAAGGGCGCTCCCCAACCTTCGCGTTGGGCTGTGCGGTGGATTATCGGCGGCGTCCTGGTATTTGTGCTGCTGGGCGCGGCGCGATTGGGCTATGACCGGCTGAACGCCGCAACCGAAGTGGCCGTGATTCGCGTGCAAGCGGAAAGCTCGGCCGCGGCCGGCCCGGGCGTGATCTTGAACGCCACCGGCTACATCGTAGCGGCGCATCGCATCGAGGTAGCGTCCAAAGTCGTCGGGAAAATCCTCTGGATCGGAGTTGAAAAAGGCGACCCGGTAAAGGCCGGCCAACCGCTGGTGCGCCTGGAGGACGACGAATATCGCGCGCAGGTCACCCAAGCCAAGGGCGCGCTCCTGAATCTGCAAGCGAAACTGGCGGAACTGGAGCACGGCTCGCGGCCCGAAGAAATTGCCGTGGCCCGCGCCAATCTGAACCAGGCGAAGGCGGACCAGGAAAACGCACAGGTGACTTTGAACCGGACCAAAGGGCTGGTGGCGGACAAAGTCCTATCCAAGCAGGCGCTCGACGACGCGCAAGCGAAGTATGACAGCGCCGTCGCGCATGTGAACTCGCTGCAAAAGACCTTGGATCTTTCAGTCCTGGGGCCGAGGCAGGAGGAAATCGACTCGATGCGAGGCCAGGTGGAACAGGCCAAAGGCGCTCTGGCCTACGCTGAGACACAAGAGACCAACACAGTGATCACCGCTCCCGTGACGGGTACGGTGCTCGAGCGCGCCGTCGAGAAAGGCGAGTTTGTCACAAACATGAATGTGGGGGACAAGGGCGCCAAAGGATACGTTGCGGCGGTGGCGGATCTGAACGATCTCGAAGTTGAGCTCGATATCAGCCAGAACGATTTCGCGAAGCTGGGACCGAAACAGAAGGGCATTGTGACCACCGACGCTTTCCCCGATCTCAAGTATGACGGCTTCATCAAAGAGATTTCTCCCGAGGCCAATCGTCAAAAGGCGACCGTGCAAGTCAAGGTGAAGGTCCTGAACCCGGACTCTCACTTGCGGCCGGACATGAATGCCAGCGTCGCGTTCATCTCCGACGACAAGCAGGCTGCCGCGGGAACCACGGCGCGGCCGATCGTGGTGATCCCCGCTTCAGCCATTCGTGACAGCGCGGTGTTCGTGATGTTCGATGGAAAAGCAGTCCGCCGGGAAGTGAAGACCGGTTCCACCAACAGCAAGGGTGTGCGCATTGAAAGCGGATTGAATGGCGGCGAGGATCTCATCGTCAGTCCACCGCTCGAGTTGAAGAACGGCGACCGCGTGCATCCCAAACAAGCGTGAACCATGACCGATAACGTAGTCATTCAAACTCGAGACTTGACCAAAGAATACATTCGCGATGAGTTTCACGTCGTCGCGCTGAAGGATGTCGATATCGACATTCACGGGGGCGATTTTGTAGCGCTCATGGGCCCGTCGGGTTCGGGCAAATCAACTCTGCTGCACCTGATCGCCGCCATGGACGTGGCGAGTGGCGGGCAAATCCGCGTGCTCGGCCAGGATCTGCGCGCCATGAACGACCGCCAGATCGCGCATTGGCGCAACGAGAATATCGGATTCATTTTTCAATCGTTCAACCTGATTCCCGTGCTCACAGCCCTCGAGAACGTAGAGCTACCGCTCAAGCTGACGAACCTCAAGAAGCAGGAGCGAATCGATCACGCCACGACGGCGTTGAAACTCGTGGGCCTGGGCGACCGGTTGGGCCACTATCCGCGCCAACTCTCCGGCGGCCAGGAACAGCGCGTTGCCATAGCGCGCGCCATCGTCACCGACCCGGCGCTGATTCTGGCCGACGAGCCGACTGGCAACCTCGACGCGAACTCTGCCGTGGAAATCCTGACGCTGCTCTCGCGCCTCAACAAAGAGCACGGCAAGACCATCATCATGGTGACCCACGATCCGCACGCCGCGCGGTTCGCGACCAAAATCCGCCATCTCGAGAAGGGCGCCTTGTTGGCCGAGGGCGCGGTGCCCGCGGATTAGGCCATTCTTGCGTGGTGGTACAATACATCATACCGGGTTGCCGCCCATGGTACAGAAGATAGCGGTTACTTTAGAGAAAGACACCGTCGCGGAATTGGACCGTTGGGTTCGCGAAGGTAAGTACGCGAACCGGAGCCGTGCGTTGCAGTCTGCGGTGGGCCTTCTGGCTGAAAAGGAGAAGCGTCGCCGCCTGGCGCGCGAACTCGCCAAACTGGACCGTCGCGAAGAGCAGCGCATGGCCGAAGAAGGTCTAGGGGCATCGACTTGGCCGCCGTATTAAGAGGGGACGTCTTCTGGGCCGACCTGAATCCGGTGCGTGGAAGGGAACAGGCCGGTCTGCGGCCTGTCTTGATCCTTAGCCACGATGACTACAACGCTCGATCCGGCACCGCGATAGCAATGGCCATCACCAGCCAGCCGCAGAAGTCCGGATACCCCCTAACTCTGAAATTCGGCGAGGGAAAAATGCCTAAGGAATCGTGGATCAAGATCTCGCAGATCCGCACCATCTCTGTCGAGCGGTTGGGCAGGCGTATCTGTCGAATTGACGAAAACGAGATGAGCCAGGCAATCGAGGGTCTTCTCGAACTGATTTCATAGGTTTGCAAACATGGCTGAACTCGAAATCCACCACGAATCTGAAGGCGAGCATGACCCGCGGGGACAGCAGGTCGGTGTGCTGGCCGCGGTGCTTGCGGTCTTGCTGGCAATTGTCACAATTCTGTCGCACCGCGCCCACACCGAAGGCGTGCTGCTCAAAACCGAAGCCAACGACACCTGGGCGTTCTATCAGGCCAAGCGCATCAAGCTCCACAACCTGGAACTGGGCGAGCAACTGATTTCACTGCTCGGCGCGAAGAATGCCGAGAGCGCTCAGGCCATCGAGAAATCTCGTCGCGAACAGTCTCGCTATGACAAGGAGGCGAAGGAAACCATGGCCCAGGCGCGCGAGAAAGAGGCGGAATCGAATCGGGTAGAGAGCCGCGCACTGCGCTATGACGTTGGAGAGGGCTTGCTGGAGATCGCGCTCGTGCTGTCATCGCTCTATTTCATATCGAGGAAGATGCTGTTCCCCGTGATCGGCGTAATCGCCGGCATCGGAGGTCTCGCGATCGCGATTGCTGGATTAATGGTGTAGGCGCCCTAGTGCCGGAAGTGGCGCACGCCGGTGAAGACCATGGCTAACCCCAGGCGGTCAGCGGCAGCGATCACCTCGGCGTCCCTCACCGAGCCGCCCGGCTGAATAATGGCTGTGGCGCCATTCTTCGCAGCCTCCTCGACGCCGTCAGGGAATGGAAAGAACGCATCTGAAGCCACCACGGTTCCTGCTAGCGGCAGCACGGCCTTCATAGCGCCGAGCTTGACGGAATCGACCCGGCTCATCTGACCTGCTCCCACTCCAACCGTGTGGCCCGCGCGCGCATACACGATAGCATTGGACTTCACGTGCTTTGCCACTTTCCACGCGAATTCGAGCGCTGTCCATTCGGCGTCCGTCGGAGCGCGCTTGGTTTTGACCTCGGTGGCAGAACGGTCCAGCTGGTGAGCGTCCACCGTTTGCGCGAGATAACCGCCGCTGATCGACTTCACGACGAGCGGCTCCGCAACCGCGGCAACCTTCATCAACCGCAGGTTCTTCTTGGCTTTCAGAATCTCCAGCGCCTGCGCTGAATAGTCCGGCGCGGCAATCGCCTCGACGAATAACTTGGCCACTTCCCGGGCCGTTTCTTCGTCCACCGGCTGGTTGAATCCGATCACGCCGCCGAATGCCGAAACCGGATCGCATGCAAGCGCCTTGCGGTATGCTTCCGCCAGCGTCTCCTGCTCCGCACAACCGGCGGGATTCGTGTGCTTGATGATGGCCGCTGCGGGACCGGTGAACTCGGCTGCCAGTTGCCAGCAGGCGTCGAGGTCGACCAGATTGTTGTAGGAGAGTTCCTTCCCGTGAAGTTGCCCCGCGCCGGCGATTCCCGCGCCGCGTGTCCCATAGAGTGCCGCGGACTGGTGCGGATTCTCGCCGTAGCGCAGGTCCAGCACCTTCTCCGCGCGAATATCGAGCCGCTCGGGCAACGTGCTTGCGCCGTCCACTTGCGCCAGGCGCGCCGAGATGGCGGAATCGTAGTCGGCCGTAGTGCGGAATGCTTTCTGCGCTAGCCGCCAGCGAGTCTCGCGCGATAGACTTCCATCGCACTGGCGCATCTCCTCATAAATTGCCTCGTAGTCGCCGGGCGATACAACAATGGCCACGTCGTGGAAGTTCTTCGCCGCGGAACGGATCATGGTCGGTCCGCCGATGTCGATGTTCTCGATCATTTCGTCGAGCGTCACGCCGGCTTTGGCCGCGACCTTCTCGAACTGGTACAGGTTCACGACCACCATATCGATCGGTGGAATGCCGTGTTCTGCGAGAGCCTGCATGTGGCCGGCTTTTCCGCGAATGGCGAGAATGCCGCCCGTGATTCGCGGGTGCATCGTTTTCACCCGGCCGTCGAGCATTTCGGGAAATCCCGTGACCTCGGAGACGTCTTTCACGGCGATGCCGTTCTCGCGCAGCGTCTTCGCCGTGCCGCCGGTCGAGATCAACTCGACACCCATCTCACTCAGCCGGCGCGCGAAATCCACAATGCCGGTTTTGTCCGTCACGCTCACCAGAGCGCGCTGAATTTTTGCCATCAACTGTAGAGTAGCGCAGGCTTATGCGGCGCACTCGCCGCGGCCGAGCTTGAGCGAGAAGTCGGTATCGTCGCCCCAGTCCTGGTAAACCTCGGGCGCGATTTCGATCGGCTTGGCGAGATCGCTGGTGGCTTGGCGGAAGAACTCGATCTTGTGGCGCATCACGTACTCACGGAAGCTCTCGCCGTCGGTACGATGGGCGATGTAGTGATCCAGAATACGCTGGACGGCCACGGGCGCCAGTCGCGCCGGAATGCTCTGCACGGCTAGGCCGAACCGCATCACACCATCGCGATCGTATCCGCCGCCTAGCAGCATCTGGTAGTACGGAATCTCTCTCCCGTCCACCTTGCGCGCGTTGCCGTAGAAGCCGAAATCGGCAATCCAGTGCTGGCCGCACGAATTGGGACAGCCGCTGATCTTGATGGAGAGGCTGCGCACCAGCGGATCGTCGTACTCGCGCACGGTCTGTTGCAAAGCCGCGCCAAGGTTCATGGACTTGGTCAGCCCAAGGTTGCACGAGTAGGCGCCAGGGCAGGTGGTGACGTCTTGAATCTCGCTCGCGCCCGCGCCGTTCAGCCCCAACTCGCCGAGAGCCGTGTACACATGCTTCACGCGGCCCAGCGGAATGAACCCCAGCAGTAGGTTCTGATCGATCAAGACGCGGATGAGCCCATCGCCGGCATCGGCCGCGATACGCGCCACGCCCCGCATCTGATCGCCCGTCAGGTTGCCTTGATCGACGCGGATCGTCACCATGGCATAACCCACTTGCCGCTGATTGCGCACGTTGGTTTGGAACCAGCGGTCATACTCCGCGTGGCCAGTTCCGTTGGTGCTCACCATGGGCAGCAGTGCGCCTTGCCCCAGAGGCTGCGGATGCGATTGATAGCCGCCGAAACCTTCCGGGACCATCTCCGGCGTGCCAATGCCGCCATCGGCGAGGATGTCCTGGTAAGCCTTCTCAATTTCCTCGCGCACCCACTCCCAGCCGCGCTCGCGCACTACGAATTTCAATCGCGCCTTGTTCTTGTTCTGCCGGTTACCGTACTTGTTGAAGACACGGATCACGGCTTCGCAGCGGCTGACCAGGCGCTCCGCGGGCACGAAATCGTCGAGCAACTGCGCCTCAGCGGGAAGGGGGCCAAGGCCGCCGCCCACCGTCATGCGAAATCCGTGCTTGCCATCGCGGACCAGCGCGTGCAGGCCGACGTCGTTGATCGCGCTGGCCATGCAGTCGTGAGCGCAGCCATCGAACGCAATCTTGAATTTGCGTGGCAGATTGTCGGTGAGCTGTTTGCGTAGAAACGCGTAAGCCACTTTTTGCGCATAAGGCCGCACATCGAATGCTTCGTCGTGTGAAAGCCCGGCCAACGGGCAGGCAGTGACGTTGCGCACTGTGTTGAAGCAGGCTTCGCGCGTGGTGAGTCCAACGTCCGCCAGCTTGTGCATCAGATCGGAAACACGCGTCAGGGGCACGAAATGATACTGGATGTTCTGCCGCGTGGTGAGGTGGCCCTTGCCGCCGCCGAACTCGTCGGCGACTTCGGCCAGCCGTTCCAGTTGCGGCGCGGTCACCATGCCGCTGGGGAATTTCGTACGCACCATCTGAACGCCTTGCTGGCGCTGCCCGTAAATGCCGTAACGCAGCCGGAATCCGCGGAATTCATCGTCGGTGATGGCGCCAGCGAGCACTTGCTGGGCCTTGGCACGGAACCGCTCGATCTCTTCGCGAATGGTCTGCTCGTGCTCCTGGTCGAAGCTCTCACGAGTAATCGGACTTGGCTCAGCGACAGAGGACATGGCTGATCTAGCGAATCTCCAGATTCTCTATAGAGATTACCGAATTAGCTGGAAAGATGCAACTACTTCTGCGCCGCCAGCCGCCGGAAGTATTCGGCGACGGCGTCGGCGTAGCCGGGGGGCACGGGTTGCGCGGCGCCACTGCGGACGCTGCCCACTTGCTGGGAGTCGGCGACGCGGCGGAGTTCGAGTTCGACCTGGTCGACGCTATCTACAAGCTTGCCGACGATTTCGCTAAGTCGTGACGGGTCAGCGGCTAGCAAGCGAGGATCGAGGCGCTGCATCTGGCGGATCAGATCCTGCACGTCGCGGTACGTGTCGCGGGGGACAGCCTGGTTGCCACGCAGCAGTTGCTCCGCCTGCGTAAGGTCGCGAACACCGTTGCGGATTACGCGGTCGGCGTAAGCCGAATCGACGCCACGACCCCAAAATTCGCCGGCGCCGGGGCCCGCGTGTCCGTCACCCTGCTGGAAGCCCGTCGAATCGCCACCACCTTGCTGGGGATTGCCGCCGGATTGTGATCCCTGGCCCTGCGCCATTTGCCCGGGCTGGTCGCCGGGCGCCTGACCTTGCTGACCTTGCCCCTGCTGACTTTGCCCTTGTCCTTGCCCGGGCTGCTGTCCCTGGCCCTTTTGTCCCGCCTGATTGCCCTTCTGCTGGCCGCCTTTCGCCTGCGACTGCCGGCCCTCGGCGGCGCTCCTCATCTGCTCGAGCTCGCGGCGCAACTGTTCGGCGCGCGCCAGCGCGGCTTCAACGTCCTGGCCTTGGCCCGGCTGCTGGCGATTGAGCGCGCTCTGCGCTTCACGTAAACGATCGCGCAATTGATTGAGCCCCTGGGTCACCGGCATTTCGCGGGGCAGAGCGTACTCCGCCATGCCGCGCCGCATCAGCTCGAGGCTCCACTTCATCTTGAGCCGCAGTTCCTGCTGCTGCATTTCACCCAGCGCTTCGCGCAGCTTGCTGGATGCCCCGGGTTGGCTACCGGACATGTCGCGCGCTGAGCGCTGCATGTCTTCTTCGAGCTTGGTTAACTCGTCGAGCAGCTTTTGCTGCTCGGCGCTCAACGGGCCGCCTTGGTCGACGCCGCGCATGTTTCTGGGCTGTCGCATACTCATCTGCCCTTGGCCCGGATCCTGGCTGCCCGAATTCGCCGTGTGACGCACGGTGTTTTCGAACTCCTGCTGCTCTTGAGCGAGTTGCTCGCTCCGGCGCGCGAAATCCTTCACCTCTTCAGCGGCCTGCTCCTTGCGCGCCCCGGCCAGCATTTCGCGCGCTTCACGCAGACGTTCCGCGGCCGCGCGGGCTTCCGCCTCACTCTGCTGGCCACCCTGATTCTGCGGAGAACCGGCATTCTCCATATCGCGTGCGGCTTGCTTGAGACGCTCAATCGCCCGGTTCATGGCTGCCGACTGCGCGGCCGCCTGTGGCGATTGCTGCCCCGACTGGCCGTCGCTTTGTTGCCCCTGCTGGCTTTCGCGGGATAGCGCACTAGATTGGCTGCGCGCCATCTGCTCCATCTTCCGACGCAACTCTTCGGCTTCTCTCTTCAGCAGCTCCTGTTGCCAGCGCTGCTCATACGCCTGCTGATTCTGCCGCCGCTGCTCCGCGAGTTCCTGCTGCCGGCGAGCCAACTCTTCGAGCTTGGCAAGCGCCTCCTCCATGTCTTTACGCTTCTGCTCGGGTGAAGCCGCGTTTTGTCCTGTCTCGTACTGATTCTTCTCGCGATCGAGCTCCAGATCGAACATGCCTTCCAGATCGCGTCCGGTTCCGAAGCCGCTGCCGTTGCCTCTACTGATTGCAACCTGAATGTCGCGGAACGTGGCTTCGGCGCGCGAGAGATGCTGCAGGGATTTCTGTTCCGGTGGCAACGCGCCCTGCCAATCGCGAGCGCTCAGCTTTGCTGTAGCTTGGTCCATGGCCTCAATCGCCTGCGCCATATCGTCGGCAAAACTCTTGACGGCGGGATTCGCAGAGCTCATATCACGGACCTGCATGCGGCCAGCCAACGATATTGCTTGATCGCGAAGCTTGGACTGGACGCCGGACAGCACCCTGGCGTTCTCCTCCTCGGCTGTCTTGTCTTTTGGAGGATTCTTGATCTGGTTCCAGGTGGCGGAGGTAATTTCCTTTTGATGGGCGGAAACCGGTGGCATCTGATCCGCGTCGCCTCCGCCTCCCATCTGCTGCGATTGCGTAAACGTCCGCTCGAATGGTTCAGCCTGAATAAAGAACATGTCCGTTCGGTTGGTAGCAATCGCGTTGTGCGCGGTAGCGTAGAAACTGACGATATCGCCGGGCACGAGTTTGTAATCTTCCAGGTACAAGGTTGTCGAACCCTCGGCCTTCTTTCCTTTAGTTCCACCGAGGGCCGCGGTCTTCTCGGGGCCGCCGTTCACGGAGTAGTGCAGATCCATGCCGCGCAGCGCGAAGTCGTCTTCGGCCTGCACCTGGATAGTGACTTCTTCGATCGGGTTCACTTTGGCGTCGCGTCCAGGCCGCGAGATACGGACCTTCGGCGCACCGGCTTTCTGGACTTCAATGAAGTAGTCGTTGCTGAGCCGCACCATATCGCCATGCTCGGCGGTGGCGATATGATACGCGCCGTCCTTCTGCATGGGGACATGCGCCACACCATCGTGCAGGTCGATTTTCGTACCGTCATCCAGCAGTACCGAGCCGCTCGAGAGCGGGCGGTCCGTGATGACCTTGATTTCAGCCTCGGTGCCCTCGACGGCGCGCAGATCGCCACCCGGATCTTCGACCGTCTCCTTAAGATCCGTCCATGACGGGTAGTGATAAGTCACGCGAAGTTTCTTGACTTCGGGCAGGTCGACAACATCGATGCGGTAGTGATTCGAGCGCACGCCGCCCGCCTCGACGTAGTAGTCGAATGCCTCGGGGACGCCGGTGAACAGAAACTCGAAACCGTTCGCGCCGGGTTGCGGGCTCATTTGAGCTTCTTCCCACTTGGAAGAGCTTTGAAACTTCGCGAACACTCTCGCACGGCTGGTTTGGAAAGCGCGGAGCCGAGCCGTGATGAGCTGATCGGATTTTCGCCGGACCGTGTGATTGCCGGGCTGGACCTGCACCTCGTAAAACGGTTGCAACTCGTGCGGGATGGCGCCCCAGAGCAGTTTGGTTCCGTAGCCGAGAAAGCCCACGCCGGAAATCGCCAGCCAGAGCAACACAGCCACGGCCACCGCCCCGGCCGACGCAAAGCCGAAAATTCGCTTTTGCGGAGCGATGCGCTCGGGCTCGGCTTCGCGTGCGGCGCCGAGTGTATCGGCGGCGAGCAGCTCCAGGAATGGATCGGGCCGTTCCGCGCGTTCGGCAAAAGTTACCAGCCGCTGCTCAAACTGCGGGCATTGCCGTTCGGCTTCGCGCGCCGCTACCCTCCGATTCAGACGGAGCAACGGCACAATAAGCCCCACGGCCAATGCGCCGGCCAGCGCGAGAAACAGGATCAGACGCGCGCCGAAAACGCTCGGAGGTGAAAACGCGAAGTAGTTGGCGATGAGAACGCCGAGGATTGTAAACCCGAGCGCCGCACCCGCCGTCCATGCTGCGCCGCGCCAGACGGCGAGCATTCGCAGCCGCCGCTCGATGCGCTCCAGGTATTCCGTCAAGCCATTGAGTGGGTTCATGCCGCCTCTTTATCGATTTCGAGATGCCAGTTTCCGACCAGAGATTCCGCGACTGCCAAAGCCAACACCAGGATCATGACGTACCACCAGAAATCCAGCGGTTTCCGCTCCGATTCGCCTGCGCCTCCACCCGGCTGCTGAGCATGCGACCCCTGACCGGTATTCTGCCACAGCGTCAGCGTCTCCCGCGGAATGACCGTGAAATCCGACTCACGCCGGTCGGGATTTACGGCGACTAGTTCGTTGTGACGGTTGGGCCGCCGAACCTCGTAGAAGCCCTGCTGGGTGAGCTGAATGGTACGCGTTTGCGTGGACTCGGAAAGCGTCAGGGCGCGCGCGCCATGCGGATCGAAGACTTCGATCGCGGCGCCAGACGGTTCGCGGCCGGAGCGCAGATCGAGAAAAGCGCCGACGGTGAAGTTTGCCGGGCGATCGTCGAGCCTGGCAAGATAGTGTGCAGTTTCGTCCACAAACGGCACGAATCCCGAGTGCAGCGGGAAGTCGTTCGAGACGTTGTCGAGGGTGGAGGCGAATACCAACACGCGGCCATCGCCCGTCGGCTGTTCGAGGAGCACGGGAGTCTGGTCGGATAGACGCGCCAGAACGCGCGACGTTCCGGGATCCACAGCGAAGTAACGGAAAAATTTCACATCGGACCAGTTGCTGGCCTGGCGAGTGGCAGGATGGGCGGTATCGAGGGTGGCCGCGGTCTGGAATTGTTCGCCGTCGCGCGAGTTGTAGCGGGCATCATGAATGGCGGCATCGGAGACCGGCACCTTTCGACGTGCAGCGGCCGCGGGGCCGACGGCTACGAAGAGCGAGCCGCCCGCGCGCACGTAACCGCGCAGTGCCTGATCGAGCGCGGCGGGAATGTCGCCAACATCAGAGAGCACGACGAAGGCATAGCGCGAGAGGGGCATTTCGGCAGCCTGGGCCGGGCTGGCGGATTCCAGCTTGAATGCCGCATCGCGTGACGATTCGACCGCAGTGCGGTAATAGAGTAGGTCACGGCCTTCGCGCCCGCGCACGAACAGGACAGGCAAAGGATCGGAGCGCTCGATCGAGAAATAATAGTGATCGTCGGCGGGGAAACTGTCGCCGGAATCGATCCGGACCTCACCCCGGTTCATGCCGTATGGGGCATCGAGGCCTGTAAACTCAGCGGTGGCGCGGCCGTTGGCGGGAACGTCCACAGACTTTGATCCGATCTCGTGACCGTTGAGCACCAGGGCGACGTGGCGTATTCCAGATGCCCCACCAGTACTCAGAATCGTAGCCTGGATTCGAACTTTTTTCACGTCGTAGATTCGCGCGGGGGCTGTAACGCTTTCCACTGCGAAGTTGCACAACGACCCTTGGGCTGCCGGATGCAAAACCAGCGTGACGTTGTCCCCGAGCGCGGCATCGGCGAAGCTGGGCGGCATGGAGGACTGCTGCATGTCGGAAAACAGATGCCCTTCGACCGGCATTTTCGCGGACAATGCCAAAGATCGCAGCGCGTGCGCCAGTTCGGCGTAGGAACTATGATCGTCGGACGGTTGGATGGCGTGGATTGCGGCGCGCATGGCGGAAACATCAGTCGACGGCTCACCCATGAGATGCGCTTGCGATCCGAAGGCCAGAACCAGGCCGCGATCTTCGGAGCGCAGCTTGGAAAGCGTCGCTTCGGCGTCCGATTTCGCCTGCTCGAATCGATCTCCCTGGCGCATGCTGAAAGAATTGTCTACCGCCAGCACCAGCAGCTTGCCGCCGCGCGCCGACGCCACGATAGTCGAGTTAATGAAAGGCCGCGCGAAAGCAAAAGCCAACAGAGCGATCAATGCCGTGCGCAGCGCGAACAGCAGCAGATAGCGCAAGCGGCGGTGCTTGATCGAGCTTTGCGTGCGCCGCTCGAAAAACATCAGCGAGCTGAAAGGCAGGGGAGTGGTCTTGTGCTGCTTGAGCAAGTGCAGCCAGATGGGCAGTCCTACAGCAGCCAGACCGGCCAAAAACCACGGCGCAAGGAAGCCCACTACATCCTCCCCTGACGGACAGCCAGATACTCGCGCAAGCCTTCATCCAGCGGTCGTCCCGTATTCATGAGGAAGTAATCGAGCCCGGCCGCGCGTGCGCGCGTCTGTAATGCTTCTATATGCGCCTCGATTTTGCGGCGGTATTCGTCCTTCACATATTCGGGAGACACTTCGATGCTGTCCTTGGTTTCGACATCGATGAGCAGCGCGGGCTCCCGCAAACGGGGTGCAATCTCCTGCGGATCGAGCACGTGAAACAGGATGATGTCATTCCCCCGAAAACGCAGGGGCTCGACGGTTTTGACGATAGTCTCCGGCTGTTCGTAAAAGTCTGAGAGAACTACCACCAGCCCGCGCCGTTTGAGGAAATTCTGAAAATGCGCGAAGGGTTTGGCGAAGTCGGTTCGCGTTCCCGGCTCGGCTTTCTCGATGGCGTGGAGCAGCCGGAATAATTGGCCCTGGCGTGTCGACGGCGCGACGTAGTTGACTACGTCTTCATCGAAAATGATCAGGCCGGCGGCGTCGCGCTGTTCATGCGAGAGATAACAAAGCGAAGCCGCGACGAAGCGCGCGTAATCCAGTTTGTTCACCGCCGACGAGCCGTAGGACATGGAGGCGCTGGTATCGAGCAGAATCAGCAGTTGGGTGTTGGTCTCGCCGCGGTAGCGCTTCAGATAACAGCGCTCAGTGCGAGCGAAGACGTTCCAATCCACGTGGCGTAGATCGTCGCCCGGCGTGTAAGCGCGATACTCGGCGAACTCCTGGCTGAATCCGAAATCCGGCGAGCGATGGAGCCCCGAGACGAAGCCATCCACCACGGTCTTGGCGACCAGGTCGAGCCCCGAAAGGCCGGCGAGCGTGGCGGGATCAAGAAAACGCTGGAGCATTGTCCGGACCTTTTTTTTCAACGCCGAGACGCCGAGACGCCGAGGCTTCTGAGAAGTTGTTCACAATTCGTCTCAGCCCGCCCTTTAGTGTTGAAGAGTTGAAGTTGATCAAGAGGCCAACGGGCTTACCGGAGAGTCTCAGATAGCTGAGTAGCTGAGCCGCGTGCAAACGCAGGAGACTTTCAACCGTCTTGAGTTCTACTACGATCAAGTCCTCGACTAGCAAATCCATCTTGTAGCCACACGCAAGCTTGATGCCTTTGTAGGCGACCGGCAATCCGACCTGACGCTTAAACTCCAAGCCGCGCTGAGACAGTTCGTAACAGAGGCACTCTTCGTAGGCCGACTCGAGCAAACCAGGTCCCAGGACGCGATGCACCTCAATCGCAGCACCGATGATACTATCGGTGATTAGATCTTCTCTCGGCGTCTCGGCGTCTCGGCGTTTCATCACTATTCCCGAGGGGCAGGCTTCCAATCCAGCAGCCGCTGCAGAATGTCGTCTTGTCTCAGGCGATCGGATTCGGCATGGAAATTCAATAGAATGCGATGGCGCAGGATGGGAGTGTAGAGCGCGCGAATGTCCTCGTAGGAAACGTGGTAGCGGCCCTTCTTCAGCGCGCGGGCCTTTCCGGCCAGTACGAGAAATTGCGCGGCGCGCACGCTAGCGCCGTAGTTTACGTACTTCTGAACAAAGTCGGGCGCGGTTTCGTCACGGGGGCGCGTGGCACGCACCAGGTCAATAGCGTATCGCGCGACCGATTCGCCTATAGGCACCATGCGCACCAGTTGCTGGAATTCCAGGATCTCGCCGGCGTTGGTCACGGCGTCGGCTTGCGCGATATGCGTGGTGGTCGTGAGATCGATCACCTGCATTTCTTCCTGGGGGGTCAGGTAGTCGAGAACCGTGTTGAACAGGAAGCGATCGAGCTGTGCTTCCGGCAGCGGGTAGGTTCCTTCCAGCTCGATGGGGTTCTGCGTGGCCAGCACGAAAAACGGCGCCGGAAGTTTGTAATTGTTGCCGCGCACCGTGCAGGCGAGTTCCTGCATGGCCTCCAGCAGCGCCGATTGCGTTTTGGGCGGGGTGCGATTGATCTCGTCGGCCAGCAGGATGTTGGCGAAGATCGGACCTTTCACGAACGTCCAAGTACGATGGCCGGTGGTGGCGTCTTCCTCAATGATGTCGGTTCCGGTGATGTCGGAAGGCATCAGATCGGGGGTGAACTGGATGCGCTTGAACACCAGGCCGAGAGTCTGCGCGAGCGTGCGCACCAGCAGAGTTTTGGCCGTGCCCGGCAGCCCGGTGATCAGACAGTGGCCGCCGACGAAAAGCCCGATCATAATCTGCTCGAGCACCTCTTCCTGGCCGACGATCACGCGGCGCACCTGGCGGACAATTTCCGCGTCTACCTCGCGGAACTTGGTGATGCGAGCCTTCAATTCTTCGGATTGCAACTGGGACGCGGCTAATGTCGACATGAGATTCTTATTTTCCTTGTTCGGCTTGCGATAGTTCGAGCAGCATTTTCTGCGCGGGCCTGTATCCGGGCGCGGTTTCGAGCGCCAGCACCAATTGATCGCGCGCGTCGTCGGTGCGGTTGGCGCGATAGTATGCTTTCGCCAGGTTGAAATGCGACGCCGCCGGATCGACTGGTTTCCACGCGAGCACGGCTTGGTATTCGCGGATAGCGCCATCGATATTGTTCTGCGAAAACCAGAGATCGCCCAGGCGCCGGTGCAGATCTTCATCTACGGGATCGATGTAATTGATACGGTTCAGCGCGATGGCGGCATCGGCGGGACGCCCGGCTTCCACCAGCAGGCTTGCGAGTTTCTTGAGAGTTTCCGGGCTACGCCCGCCGATCTTGGCGTAGCGCTCCAATTCCTCGATCGCCGCCGGTTTATTATTTAGCGCGAGGAAGGCGTCGGAGCGGAACTCGTAGAGATTGCCGGCTTCGACGTAGTCCGGATAAACGTCGCGAAGCGCGTCGCTCCTCTTGATGAGCTGCTCGTTATCGCCGGCGCGCGCCAACGCCGCGACTTCTTTCAGGCCCTTCTTCCAATCGTCGAAACCGTCCACGATGGTCTTGGTTTCGGCGTCGAGCGCCGCCAGGAATTTCTTGTCGAATTCCTCGGGCCGCATGGCCAATTCCTTCTCGATCACTTGCGGTGTGGTGGCGTTGGTTGCGAAATCGTGCATCATCGCGAGGAGCTTGGCGTATCCCCATTGGTGGGCGATGAATCCGCAGATACGCCCTGCCTGAAAGTACGAAACGACTACCTGGGTCGGATAGGTCGGGTGGACGAAACCGCGATCCAACTCCGCGACTGGTAACAGCTTCTTCTGGTGGATGGCGGCGATCACGTGGGGGTCGAGCCGGTCACCCCAATCTGGCGAGGCGGCGGTCTCCTCGTAAACGGCCATGCCCTCGGTAAACCAGCGAGGAACCCGATGGTGCGTGGCGCTAAGCACGTAAACGTGGCTCAACTCATGCCACATGGTAGTGGCCCAGTGGAAGTCACCGGGTCTGCGCCCGGAAGGGCTGTCCATCGCGACCACGTATCCGAAGGTCACGCCCAATGCGCCCAGTCCCGGCATTCCCTGGGTGCGCACGGCGAAGTCCTCGTGATTGGGGTAGACCTCCAGCTGCACAGGGCGGTCGAGTTTGAAGCCGTACTTCTTTTCGTACGTGGCGAGCGCGCGCTTCATCTCGGATTCGAAATATGGCCGGAGCAGCTCGGCTTCCTTCTTGTCCAGCTTGAGAATTGTCGTGTCCGTCCGGTAAGTCACGAAGTTCTTGTAGCTGTCGAGCAGCGTCAGGGTGTTCTTGGTCGGGTCGTCCTGATATTGATTTCGCCAGCAGAGCTCCAGTTCGCTTCGCGCCTCGTCCTCGTACCCTAGTCGCATCAGATTGATGCCGAGCTGTGAGTGTGCGGTCCAGAGATCCGGCTGAATAGCGATGGCCTTCCGATAGTAAGCGATGCCTTCCTCATAGCGCCGGTTGATCACGAAAAAGTGGCCGGCGAGTTCGTAGGCGTGTCCGTAGTGCGGATTCTGGGCCAAAATGCGGCCAATCCAGGGCGTGTCAGTTTTATCGCCCAGCCAGTCGATGGAGGCGTGGATGGCCATGGCGTCGAGTTCGTTGACTGAGATTTCGAGAGCCTTGTCGGCCTCCTCGCTGGCGCGGATGAAATCGGCGTCTTCTAGAGCAAGCCGCGCCAGCAGCACGCGCGCTTCGGCAAGCTTGGGGTCCACAACCAGCGCCTGATCGGCCAACTCGATCGCCTTGCCGTCAAACTTGTCCGCGGCCACCAGTGCCAGGCCCATGAGCGCGCCAGCGTGGTCCTTCTTGAGCGCGAGAGCCTCGAAAAAGAGTTGGGCAGCGTCGTTGGGCTGGAAGTGATCCAGAAACAACCGGCCCCAACGAACCTTGTAGTCCGGATTATTCGGATGGGCTTTGACTAACTCCTGGAAGACGGCGTTGGCGCCTTGATAGTCGTGCGCTTTCCATAGGGCTTCAGCTCGATCGAGTTCGCTCGGGGCGTGCTGCCGGACGGGTTGCGCATGAATGGCGGCCGCGAACAAGCAGACAGAGGCACAGAGACCGAAGGCTCTCACTGATCCAGCTCCTGTTGCGTTTTCGCCAGATCGAGCAGCAGCGCGGTCAGCTTTTTCTTGTACTCGTCGGGCGCGAGCTCCGCCTTGTTGTACTTCAGCAGATCGATCTGCTGTTCGAGTTGGTCCTTCTTCGCCAGCAGCTTCTTTTTTTCAGGATTATTGGCAATCGCGCTGGTTGCCCCCAAACGCACCAAGGGAAACGCCGCCGCACGCAGCCCTTCGCGATTGGCCGCCGAAGGATCGCGCACGCCTTCGCCCTTCCCTGTATCTTCCAGCATCGGATGCTCGGTGGCCAGCCGCTTCTGCGATTCGAAATATTGGGCCACCTTTTGCTCTGCGTAATGGAAGGCCTCGAGCGCCGAGATGGTTTCGTTCTTGTCCGTATCGGCTGCCGGATCGCGGAGCGCCTCCACCCAAAACCGGGCGAACACGGTGGCGTTACGCTCGGTGCCGCTCTTGGTCGCGGTGATCACGACGCGATTTTCCTTACGCAATGCGTTGATGGCGCCGCCACTGGCGCTGGTCATATCGACTACGAGCTGGCGTGCGGCTGGCACACGATCGAGAAGTGCCGCCAATTCCGAGCCGGAGAGATCCGGACCCGGCAGATTAATCTTGTAATCCACGCCGTCGAAGCTGCCGTGGCCGATGAGCATCACGACCAGCGCGTCATCGGACTTGGCTTCGTGCGCAATTCGATCGAGCGCTGCACGGACGTTGGCGCGCGTGGCCGCGGCGCCCTTGAAGGTTTCGATCTTGGCGTCGCCGCCAGCGGATTTCAGAATCGCCTCAATTTCGCCGGCCCAACCGGAAAAGCGCTGTTCGTAGTCAGGTTCACCGCCCAGGCCGGCTACGGTGACATAGAACGTGGTAGCGCGGGCCGCACACGCGAGCAGCAGGAAAACTGTTGCGAGCCTCATACCACGCCCCACTTCCGGCGTACAAGCCACTCGGATGCACGCAGCAGTATTGCCGCCAGGAAGACCACGGGCATGTCCCACAGATCTTTGGTTTCGCGCGTGGTGATGCCGGCTTCGGAGTATGAAATGTCCTCCGCAAGGCGCGACGCGCGATTCGCCGGGTAATAGTGCCCGCCGGTCTCTTCAGAAAGCTTTTCGAGCAGGTCGCGGTTCTGCGCCATGCGGAAGTTTTCGGCCACGCCATCCTCACGCCGGAAAACCAGAATGTCGCGGCCGACTTCCTCGGAACCCTGCCGCGCCACAACCTCCGCCATGTACGATCCAGCCTTATCCGCGGTCCATTCCCCCGTGTAGACGCCGGGGTCAAGCGGTTGAGGTGCCAGCGCCAGAGTTGCCGCTGCTCCACCTGGCCCGGCGACATGCGCTTCCACGGTAGCGTTTCCCACGGGCCGGAAGCTCTTGTCGCGAACTTCCACGCGCAGCGTCACGCGGCCTTCGTCCTCAAGGATGGGTTGTGGCGTGGATGCCATCACCTGTCCGGGTGTCTCGGCCACGAGCCAGCGCAGCAATTGCTGCCAGAACATCTGGTGCGTCTTGTCGCCCAGCGGCAGCATCATCTGCCAGCGCCAGCTTCCGCCGGTGGCGAATACGGCGGTGCGCCCGCGGCCATAATTCTGCGTGACCAGCAGCGGCTGCTGATGGTTCGTGGGCGTTTTCAGCTCAAGCAAAGTAACAGCGCCCGGTTTGGGCTCGCCCACCTGCTGGTAATCGGCAAGGGGCGGCATCTTCTTGGGATTCTTCCAGTGTTCGGCGTTTCGATCGGGATCTTCATCCAACCGGCAAATCACGCTCTCACGGCCCTGCGCGGTCAATACGGCGAACGCGGGGTCACGGTGAAACGTATCTTTGGCATCGGGAATGCGGACGGGTACGAGGTCGGCAAGTGCCGAGTGTGCCCAGCCACCGTCGCCCAGCGCTGCGCGGCCGCCCAGAAAGAGCACACCGCCGCCACGCCTGTCAGCAAAGTCACGGATCAGCGCCTGCTGTTGCGGCGTGAAGTAGCCAACCTCAGAGTTGCCGATGATCAGCCCATCGAAAGTGAATAAATCTTCTGCCTTGGAAGGGAAGCCGTCCTCCAGCCGCTTTCGGTCTTCGTCGTTCACTGCCTGCGTGTAGTTCTTGTTCTGCGTCGTACGAACCATGGAAGTGATTAGCAGGCTGCGATCCTCTTCCACGGCTCGGCGAATAAACTTGTACTCCCAGCGGGGCTCGCCCTCGAAATAAAGAACGCGCGATTTAGACGAAGTCACGTTGACCAGGCGGGTGAGTTGGTTGTTGCGCAGGTTCTCCTCGCCGGAAAGCGGCTCAATGGCGAACTGAAACGTGCGCGGCCCGGCTAAGCCCGCATTGAATACCAGCGTTTCGGTTTGGGGCACTCCTTCGGCTTTCAGAACGATTTCCCGCGACGCCAGCATGCGATCGCCTTCCCGAACAACGAGGCGCGCCTTGTCGCGTGTGCTCCCGAATTGTTTGTATGTGACGGCAGCGCTCAGCCGGGAATCGGCAAGGGCGCGGGCGGGCACGGCGACATCCGAAATCTCCACATCGCGCGAGAGTCTCTCGCGTCCGAAGCCGATAGTATGCACAGGAACCCGAGCCCGGCGAATTTGCGCGATGGTGTCGAAGCCGATGCCCCCGGAGTTGTCCGATCCGTCGCTCAGAAGCACCACCGCGCCCAGCGGCAATGTGGAGGCCTCGGCCAGCGCCTGCTCGAGACTGGCGCCGATGCGGGTGGCAGGCGCTGCTCCGCTCAATTGGTCCAGATTCTGAATCCGTTCCAGATTCCCGCCAAAGCGATAGAGGCGCACCTGGAACCTCTTCTGGAGGTCCACCAGCAGCCCTCCGTCAAGCAGTCTTTTCACCTGAGCCAGCCGCGTGCTTCCGTTCTCTGGCACGCTCATGCTGCGCGAATCGTCGATCATCACGGCAACCACGTTCTGCTGGGGCCGCAGCGTGGCAATGCTGATAGCCGGATGCCATAAGAGAAACAGGATCAGCGCGACCAGTGCGGTCTCAAGCAGCCAGACCACCACCGGCCGCACGCCCGACAGCAATCCGCGATGGCGGGACACGTGCCACGCGAGCGCGCCCGCAGCTAGAAGCACCGCAACCGCCAGCAGCCACGCCGGCCACGGAGCCAGGAACACAAATTGTCCGCGGGAAAAAACCGACGCCGGATATTTGAAGAGGAACTCAAACATCGAAATGAAAGCCTGGAGCCGCGGGGCTAGCCGAGCACTACTCCACCTTGTGCAGACGTGCGGCCGGCGGCGGAGGTAACGCCGTTTACGTCAGCGATTGCTTTATCCGCGGCGAAGGCATGAAAAGTCCAATGATTATTGGGAATCGCGGCAATCTGCGCGGGGTGGAGGAGCATGGGAGCCGCCCTCGTCTGCCTCTCAGAATATCACGTGGTCACGAGTGCCTTGAGATTGCGCCCGCAGATCACGCTGCCGGAATGCTTGTCACCACCTGGGCCTCCCCAGTGCGTTTCGAGACTGATGTAACCTCTGTAACCGTCCGCCACCAGAGCAGCAACCTGCCCCTTCCAATCGATCCCACATTCTCCCAGCGGCCCGAAGGTCGGCTTGTGGTCCTGGACGAAACAATCCTTGGCGTGCACGTGAACGATGCGCCTAGGCGCCAGGCGCTGGTAGCCTTCGGGGAACGGGTTCTCCCCCGAGACCAGCGCGTTGCAGGGGTCCCACACCACCTGGAGATTGGGATGATCGATGGCGGCGAGCACGCGCGCGGTCTCGGCGCCGGTTGCAATGTTGCAGGCATGCTCGTTTTCGAGCCCGATGATCAAATCGTTCCGGGCCGCCTTTTCCGCCAGCGCGCGGAGTGCGATGACTACCCGGTCGAAACATACCTCAGGCTTCACCGTTCGCCAGTACGAGAAGACCCTTACGACGCGCGCCCCCGTGCGTTTAGCGATCTCGAAGGCGCGATCGGTCAGGCGCGGCTGATCTTCGAATGTGTGCTTGGAGGCGAAGATATCCTGCTGGAACCGGGAATCGATCTCCGGCGCGTCGGGCAGCACGCACTTGAGCAGCGGAGAGGCGATCGAAATGATCTTCAACCCCGCCTCGGCCGTGATCTCGTTGGCGCGATCAAGCTCCTCGTCCGTAAGATCGAGAATGTTTTTTCCAAACACCATGCGCAGCTCGGCGGCGCTCATGCCGACCGCACTCATGGATCGAACGGCCGTCGAGATATCTGGAGAGAACTCGTCGGTGATGGCGGCGATGGGGAAAAGTTGAGGCATGAAAGGGCTATTCTAACTTGCATCCGGGGCAAGCATCTCGACAATGGCCCGTTTCAACTCCGGCAAGTCTCTCTCGATGACTTGCCAAACGATTTCCAGGTCAACGCCAAGATAGTCATGTACCAGGCGATTGCGGAAGTCGGCGATCTTCCGCCACTCAACGGCCGTGTACCGTGATTTCAGTTCTTCCGATAATCGTTGGGTCGACTCACTCAGGACCTGGAGGTTACGAACCACAGCGTCCTGCAGCAGGTCGCCCGGGCAAATTCGCTTTTGCCTGCGCTCACACCGCGTTCGATCCGGTTGATGCACTCCAGTATGTGCTCCAGGTAGACGCGGTCGTCCCTCACAAGGGGATGGCCTCACGCAGTACTCTCTCTCGCAACACCGGGTGTAACGCTCTTTCTGTGAGCACATCCACAGGCCGTCCAAGCAGGTCCTGTAACTCGAGGGCCATTCCGGAAGGGAACCAGGACGTAGTTTTCCCCACCACGTCAATCAGGAAATCAATATCACTGGCCGACGAATCTTCCTCGCGGGCGACTGAGCCAAACACTCGCACGTTCAATGCGCCATGTTTTCTGGCGATCGCTTCGATTTCCAGCTTCCTATTGCGAAGGATCTCCACTGTGCTCATAGTCCAATCCTACAGCTTCATCCGCTCGAGCTTGCGGTACAGCGTCTTGCGTTCGATGCCCAGAATCTGAGCGGCGCGGCTCTTGTTACCACCGGTGGCGGCGAGCACGCGGCGGATCTGATCGGTCTCGGCCTCGACGAGAGTTTCCGCCGGGCGGTCGCGGGAATCCATGGCTTCCAGCGCGTCGCGCACGGCCTCATCGTCGATGCGGCCGCCCTGCACCAGAATCACCAGCCGCTCGATCAGGTGCTGCAGCTGCCTCACGTTGCCGGGCCAGCCGTACTCCTCCATTGCCTTGACACCCGATTCCATCAATCTCACGTCGCGCGTGTAGCGCTGGTCGTACTTGTTGACGAAGAACCGGGCCAGGAGCGGGATGTCGCCGCGCCGGTCGCGCAGGGGCGGAATTGTGATGCGCACCACGTTGATGCGGAACCAGAGATCCTCGCGAAACTTGCCTTCCTCCACCATTTTTTGCAAGGGACGGTTGGTAGCCGCGATGACCCGCACGTCCACGGCCTTCGACCGGGAGGCGCCCACCGGACGCACCTCGCGCTCCTGGAGGAAGCGGAGTAGTTTCACCTGAATGCCGAACTCGATGTCGCCGATTTCGTCGAGGAACACGGTGCCGCGGTGCGCCGATTCGAGCACGCCAACCCGGTCGCGATCCGCTCCGGTATATGCGCCCTTGAGCGAACCGAACAGCTCGCTTTCCAGCAGTGTTGGTGTGATCGAGGCGCAGTCCACGGGCGCGAACGCTTGCGCGGCGCGCGGACTGTTTCGGTGGATCATGCGGGCCACCAGCTCCTTGCCGGTGCCGGTTTCCCCTTCGATCAGCACAGTGGCGTCGGTCGGCGCAACGTGCGAAACCGTTTTGTAAATTTCCACCATGGCCGACGAGCTGCCGATCATCTCCGACTCCGGCAAATCCTCCGGCTCGACCTCATCGGTCTCCTGGTTGAGCGCAGCCTCGGCGCGCTTCACGGTCTCCAGCATGCGATCGAGATCGAATGGTTTAGCGATATAGTCGAAGGCGCCGCCGCGCGTTGCGGCCATCACGGTTTCCATGGTGCCGCGCGCGGTCATGAGGATAACGGAGCACGAGGGATCCTTGCGTCGCGCGGCTTCCAGTACATCCAGCCCCGTGCGCCCGTCAATATAAATGTCGGAAATGACGATTGGATATGGGTTCTGGTCCAGGCGGGCCAGGGCCTCGTCGGTGGACGACACCGCGTCCACCGCATAGCCTTCCAGTTCAAGGAAGTTGACGATGGTGGCGCGTACCCCGGCGTCGTCTTCCACTATGAGCAAACGTTGCATGTTCAATTCGTGACGAGCGGCTTGGCCGCCACTGCTTGTGCCACCGGCAATCTCAGGGTGAAGCAAGACCCCTCTCCAGGCGCGCTCTCCACATCAATTCTCCCACCATGTTGAAGGACAATTTGCTCCACGATGGAGAGCCCAATTCCAGTGCCCGCCTCGCCCGACTGCTCGGCTCTCTTGGTCCGGTAGAACTTCTGAAAAATTTTGCGGACTTCCTTCTGATCCATGCCGATGCCCTGGTCGCGCACGGACACGGCGCAGTGATCGCCCTCGCGGCTCCCGGAAACGGTTACTTCCGTGTTGGACGGCGAGTATTTGATGGCGTTGGTGAGCAGGTTATAGATGGCATACTCCATCAGTTCGCGATCGCCGCAGAGGACTTCCTCGCACAGATAGGCCACCGTGATGCGGATTTGTTTGCGATCGGCCAGCGGACGGGCGCGATCTATGCAGGTGGTCATGACCTCGCGCACAGGAAAATTTTCCTTCTTCAGCTCCATCTCGCCCGCTGAAAGGCGCTCGACGTCCAAGAATATCTGGATCATGCGGCCCAGGCGTTTGGATTCGGAATGGATGAGCTGGGAGATTTCCTTGCGTTTCTCCTCGGGCATGGCGTAGCGGCTCATCAGCTCGCTCGACCCCTGAATGGCGGTGAGCGGTGTGCGCATTTCGTGCGTTACGAACTGCATAGCGTGCTGATAGCGATCGCGCTCAGCTTCGGATTTGACCAGACGCCGGCGCACATACACCCACTGCCACAACCCGGCCGATACCACAGAGAGCCAGGCCGCCGATACTCCTGGTGAAAATGGAAACACTGTGCCCCGACCGAACGCGAAGTATGGCGTGGCGTGGGCTACGACGAGCGTACAGGTGGCGATGGCGATGGCTCGCCAGCCCCAGAACCAGGCGAAGGTCGTGCCAGCAGTGGTGGTCAGGAGCAGGCAGAACAACACTACTGACCATTCGGGCGCGCTGGTGAGGAAGCGCTGCTGGGCAATGGTCTCAAACGCATTTGCATGAAATTCAACACCGGGAATAGGCGCCGGAGACGAATAGGGAGTAAACCACCGGTCCTTGACCGCGGTTTGCGCCGTCACGCCCGCGAACACAACCTTTCCAGCGAATTGGCTGGCCAGTGCGGGATTGTCGAGCAATTGCTTAAGCGTCACCCACGGTATCTCGCCTTTCGGCGGCCAGTAACGGATGCGCATGGTGCGTCCGGTAGCGTTGGAAGCCGGGATGGAAACCTCACCCAATTCCAGCGTGTGCGGCGTCTCCAGAATATCGGCGGACCGGCTGACTCGATACGCTTCCAGCGCGAGCGCCCAACGGCGGTCGTGTCCGGAGACTTTCTCCAGCGTCACCGACCGCGCTACCCGCTCCGTATCGACATCGGCGTGTACGTGGCCCACCGCCGCCGCCCACCGGTGGAAGCGCGGCAGCGGATCGTCCCAACCGCTACCGTCTGGAAGCAAGTCGCAGGGCAGAATCAGATTGTGTGTCGTGCGAAATGCGGACTCCAGTCGTTGGTCCGAATCCGCCTCGCCCTCATCCGCCAGGGTCACATCCAGTGCCACCGCCTTGGGGGATGCGGCTGCGATGCGTTCCAGGCCTTCCGCCAGGGCACGACGAAGACGAAATTGACCGCCCAGCGCGGTAAACGAAAGCTCGTCGATGGCCAAGACGATCGACTCGGGCTGCCACGGGGGTGGTTGCTTCAAGCGGAAGATCCAGTCGTAGGCGGTGTTGTCTATCTGCGTACCCAGTGGCGTCCAGCTGGCCACCAGCGCCACCAGGAACGCGCCAGCCAGCACACCGGCATAGGCGAAGCGGTGTTTGCTGGGAGACGGCATGGTCAACGTCCGGAGGCGGCGGGTGCGCCCCGCCCCACTACCTTTTCGATCTCCCCTGGTTCACGCGGCAGCGCAGCACTCAGGAGTTTGGCGCCGTGCTCCGTAACCAACACCATATCCTCGATGCGCACGCCCAGATTCTCCTCCGGAATGTAAATACCCGGCTCGATCGTGATCACCATGCCGGCATCGAGCGGAACGCTGGGGTCAGACCCGTCATGCACATCCAGGCCGACATGGTGACCGAGACCGTGCGTGAAGTATTTGCCCAGCGAATCGCCGTGTAGATCCTTGCCGTGCGAGTCGATGTAATCGTACGCGATGTGATACAGGCTGTTGGGGACGGTCTTGCTGAGCGACTGGCCGGGTTTCACCGCGGCAATTGCGGCCTTTTGCGCCCCAAGCACGATTTCGTAGATTTCGCGCTGCCGGCGCGTGAATTTCCCGCTGACGGGTATGGTGCGCGTGATGTCGGAAGCGTAGGCGGCGCACTCCGCGCCCACGTCCATCAGTAGTACCTCACCCGCGTCCATGCGGCGCGAGTTCCGCGAGTAGTGCAGATAAACCGAATTCGGGCCGGAGCCCACGATGGGTGCGTAAGCGCTGCGCTCGCAGCCGGCATCCTGGTAAACATCCAGCATGGCCGCGGCAATCTGGAACTCGTAGAGACCCGGAGTGGCGCGCTGCCAGGCGATGCGGTGTGCTTCAAGCGTTACGTCGGTCGCATGTTGGATGAGGGCGATCTCTTCGGGCGACTTATGCATCCGCAGTTTCGCAATCGCTAGCGCGGCGCCCGAGACGTCACGCAGCGGAGCGAGTTGCCGGAGCCGCGCCGTCGACGGCTGATCCACCAGCGTGTAGAGGCGTGGGTAGGCGTCGAGAACCGTTCGCAGCTCGGATTCGAATCGCTCCGCCGGCATCACCGCTTCGAAGCCGGTTATGCCTTTGGTGTCCGGGTCCAGGGGCCCCAGCTTGCGGCCGGTCCATTTTTCCTGATCCGGATTGCGCTCCGGCAGGAAAAGAATTTCGCGCGGAAGCTTCGCCTTGGCGTCGTAGCCGGGCGCTTTGGAATCTTCCGGCAGCGGCGCGAGCAGCAAAATGGCGCCCGGTTCCTGCCATCCGGTCAAATAGTAGAAGTTGGATTCCTGGAAAAAGCCGGTGCGCAGGTCCTCTTCGCGGTCCTCGGTGCGGCCAAAGAGAACGGTGACCCCATCACCTAACGCCTTGCGCAGATCCGCCCTGCGCGAGCGGTACTGCTCGGCCATGTGCGTATCGGCAATGCGCACGGGCGCAGCGATTCCGAACGCGGACGACAATATGACCACAGTGGGCGCAAAAAGCAACCGCATTTTTCTCAAGTATAACCGGGAACACGCCCGTGGCTGGCAGCCAGTTCTTGTTAGACTCTTCGAGTGTTCTGGTTTTGGTTCTTCGCGGGCCCGGCGCTCGCCCTGGCCGCCGTCGCACTTCGCGGGGAACGCAAGCGGGCGCGCTTTGTCGCCGAGCGGCTCACGCCCGGCACGAACCAAATTGCCCCACCTGCCACGGTGATCGCCTCTATCGAGGGAGACGGTGACGGTCTTCGCGAAAACCTGGCGGTGCTGGCTGCGCAGGAGTATCCAAGCTACGAGCTGATCCTGGCCGCCCGCACCGCCCTCGACATTCCCGCCGATGTCTTGCCCCGGCGCGTCATCGTGGTGCTGCGCGGTGCGAAAGGGAACAAGTCAGGTGAACGGACGGAAAACCTCCTGGCGGGTGTCCAGACTTCCCGGAAGCAGTCCGAGGTCCTGGCCTTTGCCGACGCCTATGGACACACTTCCCGGCAATGGCTGCGCGCGCTGGTCGCGCCGCTCTCCCAAGCAAGTGTGGGCGCAAGCACGGGATTCTATTGGTTTGCACCGGAACCGCCGGACTTCTGGTCGCTCCTGCGCAGCGTGTGGAGTGCGCCTGTTGCGGGCCTGCTCGGACCCGGTGATAACCCGTTCGTATGGGCTGGTTCGATGGCCGTCCAGAAAGAGATGTTCTACGAACTGCGCATCCCAAGTGCATGGCGGGAGTCGATCAGTGAAAGCGGCCCAGTCACCCGGGCCGTGCACCAAGCGGGCTTGCGGATTGCGTTTGCTCCCGGCGCCACGGCTGCTTATTTGGACCGTACCGGCATGCGCGATTTCCTGCGTTGGGCCGGAAGCCAGATGGCTCTTGCTCGCCTGTACGTTCCGCGGCAATGGTGGGGGGCGCTGGTGGCGCATTTCTTCTACTGCGGCAGCATGGCAGCCGCGATTGCAGCGTCGCTGAGAGGCTCAAGGGGCGCGGAGTGGGTTCTGGTGACGCAACTGGGCTTGGGCATGCTGAAAGGCGTGAATCGCGCCACGCTTGCCAAAGCGGAATTGCCCGAGAGCGAGGCTTGGTTCAAGCGCCATGCGTGGGTCCACTCGCTCTGGGTTCCGCTGGCAACCTGGTTGTGGCTGGGGGTTCTGATTGTTTCCGCGCTCCCATTTCGCCAGACGGCGAAGAAAACTGCCTCTTCCAGTCCGCAATCGCGGTTATAATTTGAAAACGAAGGGAGAATCACGAGTATGGCGAAGTCGCAGGATCGCGGCCGCAAGGAAGTCAAGAAGCCGAAGAAGAAGAAGGCCAAGTAGAGGAGGGATTGCGCAGGCGCCGCTCAAAACGGCGTCTGCGCTCCCAAAATTATGATTCGCTCTCAGTGGGTCCAACAACGAACAGACGATGCGGTCCGCACGCAGATTCACTATGCGCGCCAAGGCATCATCACCGGCGAGATGGAATACGTCGCGCGCCGGGAGAATCTCCCGCCCGAACTGATCCGGTCGGAAGTGGCGCGCGGGCGCATGATTATTCCCGCCAACATCAATCACGTTAATCTCGAGCCGATGTGCATCGGGGTGGCGTCGAAGTGCAAGATCAACGCGAACATCGGAAATTCGGCGGTCACATCGGAGATCGAGGAAGAGCTGGGAAAGGTGCGCGATGCGGTGAAGTATGGCGCCGATACCGTGATGGACCTATCCACCGGCGGCGACATCCCGCGTATCCGCCAGGCCATCCTCGATGCGTCGCCGGTGCCAATCGGCACGGTGCCCATCTATGAGGCGCTGAGCCGCGTGCGGCGCCTGGAAGACTTGTCGGCCGGGCTGATGCTCGAAGTCATCGAAGAACAGGCGCAGCAAGGCGTCGATTACATGACCATCCACGCCGGCGTTCTGGTCCAATACATTCCGCTGACTACGAAGCGCATCACCGGAATCGTGAGCCGTGGTGGCTCCATTCTGGCCGAATGGATGGTGAAGAACCACAAGCAGAACATGCTCTATGAGCACTTCGAGGAGATCTGCAAGATCTTCCAGAAATACGATGTCAGCTTTTCGCTGGGCGATGGATTGCGGCCCGGGTCAGTTGCCGACGCCAGCGATGAAGCGCAATTCGCGGAGCTGAAGACGCTCGGCGAGCTGACGAAGAAAGCCTGGGAATACGACGTACAGGTGATGATTGAAGGCCCCGGCCACATTCCGCTTGACCAGATCCAATTGCAGGTCGAGAAGGAGATGGAGATGTGCCACGAGGCGCCGTTCTACACTCTCGGGCCGCTGGTGACGGATTTCGCTCCGGGTTACGATCACATCACCTCGGCCATTGGCGCGGCCATGATCGGCTGGCACGGAGCTTCGATGCTCTGCTACGTCACCCCCAAGGAGCACCTGGGGCTGCCGAATCGGGATGACGTCAAAGCCGGCATCATGGCGTACAAAATCGCCGCGCACGCCGCCGACATCGCTCGCCACCGCCCGGGCGCGCGCGACCGTGACGATGAGCTTTCCCGTGCGCGCTATCGATTCGACTGGAACCGCCAGTTCGAGCTCTCGCTGGACCCCGAAACGGCCCGTTCCATGCACGACGAAACGCTCCCGGAAGAAGGCTTTAAAGACGCCCACTTCTGCTCCATGTGCGGGCCCAAGTTCTGTTCCATGAACATCTCGGCAAAAGTGGAGAGCTTTACTCCGGAAGAGGCCGAAGCCGTACTGAACAATACATCCGCGCCCGCGCTGGTACAACTTTCCGGCGCCGACTGATCGGTCCCGTGGCATCATCTACGGCGGGGGAGATATGCTGCGTCACACGTTGAGGACTCTGCCCTTGCTGCCACTGATTCTGGCCGCCGCGGTTTTCGGTCAAGCCTCGTCCACCGAACGAATTGCCAAAGAAGTACGGCATGAACTCGTCATGCTGCCGTACTACGGCGTCTTCGACAATCTGGCCTACAAGGTAGAAGGCGACACCGTCACCCTGATGGGCCACGTGACCAGGCCCACTTTGAAATCCGACGCTGAGAATGTTGTCAAGAGGATTGAGGGCGTAGAACACGTCAAGAACGAGATTGAAGTGCTTCCACCTTCGCCCAACGACGAGCGCATCCGGCGAGCCGTTTTCCGCGCGGTCTATGGCAATCCGACTCTCGAGCGGTATGCCTTGCAGGCCGTTCCGCCCATTCACATCATCGTGAAGAATGGAAACGTAACGCTCGTTGGGGTAGTGGCCAGCGAAGCCGATAAGAACATGGCCGGTCTCAAGGCGAACGGCGTCCCCGGCGTTTTCGCCGTCACTAACAATCTGCAAGTCGAACAATAGCCGGCTCAGCCGAAAAGCCGTGCTCACGCAGTCTGCGCACACTGCGGCTAAAATAGCTGCGTGCGGCGACAGGCGTGTCTATTTGCGGTCGCGTTTTTCGTCTACAACTTGAACTTGCGCCCCATTCCCTCGGGAGACACTGCTCCGGCCGCGCTGCTGCCGCTGTCTGTTGTATCCGGCCACAGCATCACGCTCGACCGTTTCGCCGAATGGTACCGGGGCCCACAACACATGAACGCGGTGTGGTTCACGCGCGCAGCGGACGGCCACTACTACTCGTCGTTTCCCATCGCTTTGCCGCTCCTGATTGCGCCTCTTTATGCGCCACTGGCAGCTTTGGACATCCAGCACATGCCGATAGGCCGCGTCGTGCTGCTTGCCAGGGTGATCGAGAAAATCAGCGCGTCACTGATCGCGGCACTTTCCGTCGTGGCTTTTCTTGCACTGGCGCGGAAACTCGTTGACTCGAAATCGGCATGGATGCTGACGATCGCGTACGCGTTTGGCTCCCCAACCTGGAGCATATCGAGCCAGGCGCTGTGGCAGCACGGGGCGGGCGAGTTGGCCTTCATTCTGGCACTATTGCTTCTGATGCGCGAAGGCGAGCATCCTGCCCATGTCCTCCTGGCCGCGCTCGCCGGTTGGTGTGCCGGTTTCGGCGTCGCGATTCGCCTCAGCAATGCGTTTCCATGCATATTGATGACCGCCTATGCGGGGCTGTCCCAGTGGCGGCTACGATCAAAAGCGGCATTTGCCTGCGGTGCGTTCCTGCCGGTGGCGGCTGTGCTGATTTATAACGTACGAATATTTGGAAGCGCCTTAGGCGCATATCCAGCCGGCTGGCTGCTGAGGGGAAATCTGCTGGACGGAATCGCGGGTCTGCTGATCAGTCCGAGCCGTGGATTATTGGTCTTCTGCCCGGTCTTTCTGTTTTCGGCAATCGGCGTGTACCGCTGGTTCCGAACCAGCCAGAAGCCGCACGCTCCTATCTACCTGATCTGCCTGGTGGTCGTCGCTGCCCATTTTCTGACCTTGGCAAGATATCGCCTCTGGTGGGGTGGATTCTCTTATGGGCCGCGCCTCATAACCGATGTAATTCCATGTCTTGTAATTCTGATGATCCCCGCCATGCGCCTGGTCGAGGCCTCGGGCCCATGGAAATCTGCCTTTGGCGCCACCCTTGTGTTCTCGATTTTCGTCCAGGCGGTCGGTGCTTTCTGCTATCCCAACGGCCACTGGGACTCACTGCCGCGCTCCGTTGACCAGTACCCGGAGCGTCTCTGGGACTGGCGGGACAACCAGATTGTCAGGAGCGCCTCGGCAGGTCCCGTACTGGCGCCGTACCGGCTCGGCTGGATCTGCCTCACTCATCCCGAATCGCTGGACGCAGCCCTGAAGCAGCAAGACGTCACGTTATGGTAGCTCAAACGTCCCCGCTGTATCATTCTTGGATTATGCACCGGTCTCTCGCGTTACTGCTTCTGACCGCAGCCCCTGCCAGTGCGGCGGCCCTCGACGTCTGGCCGAACTGGCGTGGCCCTGCAAATGGGGTCTCCAATCTACGCACCCTTCCGTCTTCGTGGACTGCGGAGCGCAATGTGGCATGGAAGGCCGATGTGCCTGGCCGCGGGCACTCTTCGCCGGTTGTCTGGGGGGACTATGTCTTCCTCACCGCCGACCTGGAAGGCGAAGTGATTCCGGGCGCCGAACCCCCGAAGCATACGCTGCATGGACAGCCCTTCGTGCACCCGGACAGTGTCGGCGGCACGCACAAGCACACCCTCAAAGTGCTGGCGTACAACTCGACCGCCGGAAAACTGCTCTGGGAGCGCACCGCGTACGAAGGCAGAGTGTTTGACAATACGCATCGCTTCAATACCTACGCCTCGCCCACGCCCGTGGCGGACGGCAAGTTCGTCTATGTCTGGTTTGATTCCCAAGGTCTCTACAAATACGATTTCGAGGGCAACCTGGTCTGGTCGGCGTCGCTCGGCGGCATTGCCACGCTTGGTGTCGGCTACGGTGGATCTCCCATCCTGTTCGAGGACCTGATTCTGCTGCTTTGCGATCAGGATGAGGGCGAGCACTCATTCCTGGCGGCGGTCTCCGCCAGCGACGGCAAAATCGCATGGAAGCTCGCGCGCAAAAACCAGATCACCTGGACCACGCCCGTGCTGGTCGAAGTCAAAAGCCGGAAGCAGCTCGTTGTCCCCGGGACCGAGGATGTTGTGGCCTACGATCCGCGAACCGGCAAGGAACTGTGGCGTAGCGAAGGGCTGGGCGGCAACGTCGTGCACACGCCAGTGGTGGGTCATGGCATGGTCTTTGTCTCGACCGGGTACCCGAACAAGAAGACCATGGCGGTGCGGCTTGACCCTGAGCCGGGCGAAGCGCGCGTGGCCTGGAAATACGAAAAAGGAACGGGCTACATTCCGTCGCCGATTCTCTACGGTGATTATCTCTACCTATTGACAGGCGCCGGCCTTTTGACGTGCCTGGACGCGCGCACCGGTGAGCCAAAGTACGAGGGCAAGCGCTTTCCGGCGCCGTCGCAGTTCGTGGCCTCTCCGGTCGCCTTCGATGGAAAGGTACTCATTAGCAGCCAGGACGGCGATACCTACGTGGTCAAGGCGGGGCCCGAACATGAGGTATTGGGCACCAACCCGCTCGGTGAGCAGATGTTCGCTTCGCTAGCGCTGGTGGGAGATTCCATCTACATTCGCGGCGAGAAGCATCTGTATCGGATTCGTGACGGTTCCCGGCAGTAGCCTTCCGGATCCGTACATGCCGCAATATTGAATAATAGTAGGCAGGCGCGAAGAATATATGCCCGAAAAGCCAGGCTCGAATGGTCACATAACGCGCAAGGATCTGGTTGAGGTCGAACGGCGGCTGATGGAGGCCATGCGCGACATGCAGACCGAAATTCTGCGCGGCCTCGAACGCTTCTCGCGCGGCAACTTCACACCGGCTGGAAAGCTCCGCCGTCGACCTTAATGAGCGCACCAACGCCATCGAGAAACGCGTAACGGCGCTCGAAACCAAACCGCCGCGCCGATGAGGGCTACGCATCGCCCCAAACCCCGAAACTGTAGAATAACCTTGTGCCCACTCTCTCCTTCGATCGCGCCCGTGCGTGCGTGATCGAGCGCGTCCTGGCTGGCCGGCTTTTCGCGGCGCCGGAGAGTGTCGCGCTGGAGTGTGCGGCGGGACGAGTGCTGGCGGAAGAGATTCGCGCCGACCGCGATTTTCCCGCGCTCGCGCGATCCGTCCGCGATGGGTTTGCCGTCCGAGCGCAGGATTTGCCGGGAATGCTGCGCATCATCGGCGAAGTGCGCGCGGGCGATCGCTTCGAAGGCGCGGTCGCAGCCGGAGAAGCCGTCGAAATCATGACCGGCGCGCCGGTGCCGCGCGGCGCCGATGCAGTCGTGATGGTCGAGCACGTCACGCGCGGCGTGGACGGCACGGTCTCGACCGATCGTGCGGCCGGCCCCGGACAGTTCATCAACCCGCAAGGCTGCGAAGCGCGCGCCGGAGAAACGCTCCTTTCGCCCGGCAAGCGGCTGGGCTTCGCGGATATCGCGCTGCTGGCCACAGTAGGCAAGAATACCGTTGCCGTCTGCCCCAAACCGCGCGTAGCGCTGCTCGCAACCGGTGACGAGATCGTGCCCGTCACCGAGACACCGCGCGAACACCAGATCCGCAACTCCAACGTTTATTCGCTGGCCGCGCAGGTGACTCGCGCCGGAGGCGTGCCGGTGATTCTCCCCGTGGCCCGCGATCAATACGGAGACACGCTTGGCCTGGCCGAACGCGGTCTCGAAGCCGATTTGCTGCTCATCTCTGGCGGCGTCTCGGCGGGAAAGTACGACATCGTCGAGCGCGTGCTCGCCGATCTCGGAGCGGAATTCTACTTTGATCGTGTGCTCATCCAGCCGGGCCAGCCGCTGGTCTTCGGCCGCGCCCGCGATAGATTCTTTTTCGGTCTGCCCGGAAATCCCGCATCCACCATGGTGACTTTCGAACTGTGCGCGCGCGCCGCGATCGAGTTACTCGGTGGCCAGTCGCATTCCGAGTTGCCATTTCTCCTGGCCCGCCTCACGCGCGATTTCCGGCACAAACCCGGACTCACCCGTTTTCTTCCCGCCATGCTCGCCTGGTCGGGTCCCCAGCCCCAACTAACCCCCGTCGCCTGGAGCGGTTCCGGCGATGTGCCCGCGCTCACTCGCGCCAATGCGTTTCTGGTCGCCGATGCCGATCGCGCCGAATGGCCAGCCGGGGAATTGATGCCGGTCCTGCTGAAATGAAGAAGCTTTCGCACTACGACAAGGCTGGCAGCCCGCGCATGGTAGACGTTTCCGGCAAGCCCGAAACCAAACGCACCGCGCGCGCCCACGCCTTCGTCCGCATACAGCCCGAGATCCTCGCCAAGCTCCCCGAAAATCCCAAGGGCAACCCGCTGGAGATTGCGCGCATCGCCGGAATCGCCGCGTCCAAGAAGACGTCGGAGCTGATCCCGCTGTGCCATCCACTGATGCTCTCCCATGCCGACGTGCACGTGCACGTTGAGAAGGATGGCGTACGTATCACGGCCAGTGCCTCGACCACGGCCCAGACCGGCGTCGAAATGGAGGCGCTCACGGCCGCGGCGGTGGCGGCGCTCACCGTCTACGACATGACCAAGGCACTCGATAAGTCCATTTCCATCGAAGAGCTGCACCTCGTCGAAAAGACCGGCGGCAAGAGCGGCGACTACCGGCGGAAGGCCCGCAAATGAAATCCGTGGCTGTCCTCACCATCAGCGATTCCGTTTCTGTTGGAAAACGCACCGACAGCTCGGGACCGGCGGTCCAGGCGCACCTCGAGCGCCTCGGCTGGCATGTGGCCTCAACCGCCGTGGTCGCCGATGATGTCCAGGCTATCCGCGAACGCTTGATTTCCTTCGCCGATAGCGGTAACGTGTGCGCCATTTTCACAACGGGCGGCACCGGCGTCGCATTGCGCGATGTCACGCCCGAAGCCACCCGAGCCGTCATCGACCGGGAAATACCGGGCCTCGCCGAACTGATGCGCGCCACCGGCCTTCGTTCCACGCCGTACGCCGTGCTCTCCCGCGCCGTGGCCGGAACCCGCGGCCGTGTCCTGATCGTCAACTTGCCGGGGTCGCCCAAAGGCGCGGTCGAGTCACTCGATGCTATCGTGGAATTGGTACCACACGTACTCGAGCTTCTAAGTGGCCAAACAGAACACCCTGCAACCAGGTAACGCCGGAGCGAGTTGAAGCATCAAAGAGATATGGTGCGTACAGGTTTGATTGCATTCATGCTGTTGACCGCCGCTTGGCTGGCCGCCGGGCAGACACCGGCGCAGCAACCCGCCCCGGAGACCCCGGAAGCCACTGCCGATCAACCCTTCCGCATCACCACTCATCTGGTGCAGGCGCCGGTAACTGTGATTGACAAGCATAGCGACTCCTACGTGGACGGTCTCCAGCCGCAGGATTTCAAGCTCTTCGATAACGGAAAAGAGCAAAACATCCACGTGGATGTGACGTTTCAGCCCATCTCCATGGTCATTGCCGTTCAGGCGAGCGACCAGGTAGAGGGCATTCTTCCCAAGATCAACCGCATCGGCTCAATGATCGAGCCAGTGCTGATCGGCGAACAGGGCGAGGCCGCGGTAATGGCGTTTGATCATCGCTTCCGCACGTTGCAGGATTTTACATCGGACCCGAACAAGATCGAAGCCGCCATCAAGAAAATCACACCCGGCAGCCGGAGCAGCCGCCTCATCGACGCCTGTACCGAGGCAGTACGCATGCTGCGCTCGCGCCCCGGGAACCGGCGGCGCATTCTGCTGGTGATCGCCGAAGTGCGCGATAAAGGAAGCGAGGGCAAGGTACGCGATGCGCTGCTTGATATTCAGATGAATAACGTCGACGTTTATTCGGTGGACATATCGCGCATGATGGCCGGCTTGACCGCGCCCGGTCCCATTCCGCGCCCCGACAACAATCCACCGGCCATGACCCCGCTACCCAATGAGCCTTCCACGCCCACCACCGTCTGGCAGGCTACCGGCGGTCAGGGAAACTCCGTGCAGTTTGTTCCCATGCTGGTCGAAATATTCAAAGACACCAAGGCCATATTCGTGGATAATCCAGTCGAGGTTTTCGCCAGGGGCAGCGGCGGGTCTCAGTTCTCCTTTGCCAAGCAGAAAGGTCTCGAAGATGCGATTCAAAGCATCGGGCGTGAGATCCACAGCCAGTACATCATCACGTACACCCCGAACAATCTCCAGGAAGGCGGATTCCACGAAATTCAAGTTGACGTGAACCGGCGCGATGTGAAGGTGCGCACCCGGCCAGGTTACTGGATGGCTTCGCTACAGAAGTGATCCTCAGCGGTGCGACACCTCATCCCCACAATCAGCAGCCCGCCGGTCGCTACCACATACCCAGCCCATAGTGCCAGCAGGATCCACGGGCTTAGGATGCCTGCCTTGTACGCCGTCAACCGGGCTAGAATCTCGCCGAGCCCGATTCGTTGCATGTCGGTGGCATCGAGAGCGGCGATCGATCCGTTGGGCCGGTGCGCGATAAGACCGGCATAGTAAGGGAGCGCGACGGCATGCAGGGTGTAAATGTCGAGGAGTACGAATAGCGAAATGCCGGCGAACGGAACATAATCGCGCAGCCGGGCTGGTGCGAGGGCCTTCAATCCGATGATCGAAATGGCTACTTCAGCGGCGACAACTGTGTACATGTACCAACCCATCGAGGTCGCCACACCCTTTGCCGCAAACAGTAAAAGAACATTGTAGAGCTGGCCGAGCCAGAAACTTGTGTAAATGGCTGCCAACATCAGAACAACCGGCTGCCGCGGTTGCCGGATCAGGCCAAAGGCGGCCAAAGCGATGAGCACTTAGAAGACGTGATACATCCAGCTCCGAATGGTCAGTGAACTCCAACCACCGAACCACAGATGAGACAGTAGGATGGAATCCACCGCGGCCGGCCAGTGGATCGCGCCGGCCTGGCTGAAAAGGCCGAAGGCGGTCACCTTTCCGCGCAGCATCGCGGACTCGCTCAACCCGGACAGCGTTCCCGTTTCCAATAGATTCCGCGCGTACCACCAGCCCGAAATATCAAAAGCGATGAAGAAAACCAGGAGCGCTAGAGCTTTAGGCCCACACGCGCAAAAAACCTTCTCATCCGTTAAAGTTTTCGTCGGTCTTTTCCGCCCTTGAAGATGAGGGCAGTTGTAAAGGCGACACCCAGTCCTGTTAAGCGGCTCGGTGCGGTTGCCCGTTCGATCGCCCCTGAAGCTGCCAACAACGTTGCAACACAAGAAAGGACTACCGGAGGAACTCTGATGAAAAACGTTTCAGTAACAATTGGACTCGTGGCATTGCTGCTCACTAGCGGGATCAAGGCACAGGACATCACCGTCAAATGGAAAGTAAGCGACAAGAAAATCAGCGTTGGGTATCTCCCCAAGGTGGCTTCGGATGGAATACAGAATGTTGTGACCATCGCCGAGACCGGCAAGGGTTTCACCGCGTTCGAAGACGAGCTGGGATCGTACGGGCTCGGAGTCATCAACTGGTCGGGTTCGTCGAGTTATCTGTTCAGTCCGCCTCAAACCACTCCGCAGATGGGGCACTCGCCATCGATCGCTTTGGCTTACAGTGGCGCCACGAATTATGACAGTGCCATCGAGGTGCACCAAGGCGGCCAATTGGGCGGAAGCTCACTGTGGTATCAAATAGGCAGTAACGCCCCTCCGTCTTTTTCAGGGATCCATTGGTCGGCTGCCACCACGTACGACACGGGATTCAACCCCACGGTCGCTGCCGACCTGAATATCCCGGCCCCTGCGACTACCGCCACTGTTGTCGAGGTGCATCAATCCGCGGTGAACCTATCCGCGCTTTGGTACCACGTTGGCACCCTGACCCTTGGGCCTTCGCCATCCATCAGTTGGGGTCCGGCGCTCGAAATCAATGGGGGCCTGAACCAAGGCTACGTGCCAACTGTGTCGATTGCTAACAATCTGGCCCTCTTGGTAGCGCAGGGAAGCGGCGGAACACTCTGGTATGCAATCGGAGTGGTGGATACCGGCACCTCGAGCATCAACTGGAGCGACCCAATTCCGTACGGAACCGGCTATAACCCGACCGTCTCGGTGTATGGCGATGGAACGACCGACTTTATTGGTTCCGGACGAGTCCTGGTGGAGGCACACCAGGTGGACAACACCACAGGATCACTGGTGTACAGTGCCGGCGTCTTGATAGATGGCCCACTCCACTCCGCCCCCACGTCGATCAACTGGAGCACAGTCACGGACGTTTCGTATGCCACCGGTTGCTATCCCTCGGTCGCAATCGCGTTTTACGGATATACACCGTCCAGTCTGAGCTTGACCGAGACACATGAAACCGCTTGCGGGTCCGCGACGACCATGGAGTCTTCGTTCGGTTACCTGGTGTCGAAGTAACTATCTGAGCTTTAATATGTGTGGGAGGGTTGGCCCGGCCAGCCCTCCTTGAGTTGCCCACCCCAAATCAGCCTCGAAAGTCGGTTCCCTAAATTCCCCACAGCACGCTAACACCGTTGCGATACTGTAGTTTTCTCTCTTGTGACGACCTTCCTTGAGCGCTACCAGGCTGGCACCGCGTGGCCGTATGGGATGAAATGATGCCGCTAGGAGAAGGTGTCCGCAAGGAGCCTCACGGAAAGCTCGGCGTCAACTGCGCTCTCTAGGGTTTGAGTTTGTATCGATCCCGGGGATACAGTACCGCTTGGCGCACATTCGGCAGGTTGAGGACTTGGCAGGTTAACCGTTCAAGTCCGATAGCGAATCCGCCGTGCGGCGGCATGCCCAAATCGAACATGGCCAGATGACTTTCGAAGTTTCCAGGTTCAATGCCCCTAACGCGCAGAGCCGCTTCCAAATCCTCGCGGCGATCGAGGCGCTGCCCGCCGGTTGTGATTTCCAGGCCTTGGAACAACAGGTCGAAACTGCCGGCTGCGCCACGCGACCCACGCGGAGCCGTGTAAAACGGCCGCGCCGCCAAAGGGAAGCCGAGCACAAATACCGCGGGAACCCCGGTCTCTCGTCGCGCGCGTTCGCAAAGCTGCCGCTCCGCTTCCGGATCCAGATCGTCTTCCAAGTCCGTGCGCCCAAACTCCGCCCGCAGCATTTCCAGGCAGGCATCGAACTCCCAACACGGAACGCCAAGCATCGAGGGAAGCAACTCCGCTCGATACTTCTTGATCACGTCCCCATGTTTCTGATTGAGATTCTCGAACATGTCGCTGAGCAGTTCTCTCTCGAACTGAATCACGTCCTCTGGCCCGTCGATAAAACCGAATTCAACGTCCAACGAATAGTATTCAGTCAAGTGGCGGCTGGACGCGTGCGGCTCTGCGCGATACACGTGCCCCGTTTCATAAACGCGCTCCAAACCCGCCACGCCATGCTCTTTATAAAACTGCGGACTCTGGGCGAGATAGGCGACGCGATCAAAATACTTGATTTCGAAAAGATTGCTGCCTCCCTCGGTGCCACCCGAGACGATCTTCGATGTCACAATTTCCGTAAATCGCCGGCGGTTGAGCGCATCGCGAAACGCGGCGAGGATCGCAGCCTGCACGCGAAAAACATCGCCTACGGCCTCGGTCCGCAGCGACAATGGCCGGTACTGGATGAGCGTCTCCAAGGCAACCGATTCCACTTGCGCTGCCGATTGGAAGGGCAGGTTTTGACCGGCGCGGTTCAGCACGCGAATCTCGGCGATGTCCACCTCACACCCGGTCTTAGCGCGGGGTTCAGCCCGAACAGTGCCCAGAATCTCGACGACATCCTCGACTTTGAGCTTGTGCTCCTTTAACTCCTCCGAGGCGATCACGCATTGTGCTTCGCCACTGCAGTCCCGAAGAATCACGAAGGCAGTCTTGCCGAGAATGCGAAGACGGTAAATCCAGCCCCTGAGCCGGACTTCTCCGGGAATGAATTCGGAAATGTTTTCGATGAAGATGCGCCGCGTTGCCGTCGTGACCATGCAAATCCCTCAGAACGAAATTTGCTGGAACCACGAAGTGCGGCGGTACCATCCAGCTTCCGGCTATGTGCCGGCGCTCGATTCGCGCATTGTCGTTGCGCCTCCGTTTCTCCCTACTCGGGCCTGTCCGGCTCCGAACTTCCGTTTCGAGAGAACCTCTCAGAGGGGTCTGTCCTCTTCGTAGAGTTAATTCCTTTGTAGCATCTTGCAAGGGGGGACATCAAACCATTCACGTTGCGCTGGCGACCTACTTTCCTCGTGATGGCATCTCGTCGCCTTCACGGGGCGGTTTGCCTCCGCGCCGCCGCATAATCTTGTCGAAGGCCTTAAAGTCCGCTCGCGCTTTCCGGTCTGCGAAGAATCGGGCAGTCTGCAGTGCTGAAACTTTCTCCGCCACTGCGGTAGCTACAAATTGATTGATGCTCGTTCGCTCCTCGCGGCTGAGCCGTTCCACTGCCTTTTTGAGTGATCGCGGAAGCCGCAAAGGATACGTCTGACTGTCTCTCATTGCCTGATCCTCGCTACACCCTATGGCTTCTGCTCCTGAATGGTCACACCTTGCGGCTTAGCAAATAGTACTGGGTCAAATGGAACATCCCCCCACCCGCGGAACCAGAAAATCTCACCCTTTTCTCCATGAACTCGTGACACCAACATGGGGCGTTCGGGCATACCATAGGAGAACATGGCCAGAGCAAAAGAACCAACATCAACCTTGTACAACAGCGTTTCCTTGGTCTGAAGAACGGGTCCTTTGTGCGGGTCAGCTCCCTTGCTCTTGAAGTATTCCATCTCAAATCCGAATTCGAGATCCTTGTCGGTGTCCGCAAGTATCGGCAGATGGCAATTGAAAGTCGGGCCGGGGTCGATGGCGTGCTGCGCGGTCTTCTACAGGAGATTCACCAGCCAGAAGTCCGGCTCGTTGACAATCGCTAAGCCGTGAATCCCGTTTTCCGGATCGGGAGCTTCCTCCGTGCGGCAATACCGGGTCCCCGCGCGATACATCACCTTAGGCTTAGTCGCAAAACTCCTCGCCGGTATGTCGGGACCCTCGAGAAACACCTCAACCCTCCTCATTACTTTCGGATCCTGCGGCGGCTGCGCCAGCGCCAAAGCAATGGCGAGAGCGAAGAACGTTGTCAAAAACCGCATGTCACCTGACTCCTGTCGAGCCGAGAATATCACGGGTCGCGTCGTCGCGTTTTTAACCGTCAATGACCCGCCGTCCGGCAGCTTCAGCGTGTCACCCACTATCCCTCACCATCGCCGCCAGCCGCTTCGGCGCAACTAGCTGATAGCTCCCCGTGATTAACTCCTTCACCTCATCCCAATCCACGTCGCCCATATCCAGCCTGAGCGCCACCCATCCCTTCGACGCGATGTACGCGGGCATGTAGAATCGTTTTGGATCCGCCGCAACCAGTCTCGCATTATCGCCCGGCAGCACCTTGCAGGTGACGCCAATGATCCCGTCGCCGTGATGGTCGTAGAGAAAATAGGCGAAGTTCTTCTTCTTGACCACGAAAGCCGCGTGTTGACCCGCACATGTTTCTTGTGGCCTCGGGCAGCGCGAGACAGATCTTGGTCAGCCGCGCCAGGCGCCGGTCTTCCGTGGCAAGTTTTACCATAGGAGTTACCCCCGCTTCAGCCTCTCAAGGTATCATGCAGAGTCGGATTCAGGAGGTCCTCGAATGCACCACCGCGTCCAGGAGCATCCGCACACTTAATATGACGCTCGCCCTATTGCTATCCGCCGCCGGCGGCTCGCGTATCACCGCTGCCGACTGGATCATGATTGCCCTCTATTTCGGCATCCTGCTGTGCGTCGCCGCGTGGGTGGTCCGAAAAGGCAAGGATTCCGCCGCGGATTATTTCCTCGCCGGCCGCAACTTGGGCTGGTGGATTATCGGCGCTTCCATCTTCGCTTCGAACATCGGCTCGGAGCACATCGTCGGCCTGGCCGGTTCCGGCGCAACCAGTGGTGTCGCCATGGCGCACTACGAACTGCACGCCTGGTGCCTGTTGGTTCTGGCCTGGGTGTTCGTACCTTTTTATATGCGCTCTATGGTCTTCACCATGCCCGAATTCCTGGAGCGCCGCTTCAGCGAGAAATCCCGCTACATTCTTTCCATCGTCTCGCTGATCACGTTCGTCATTTCCAAGATCGCTGTCGGCATTTTCGCTGGCGGCGTAGTATTCGCCACTCTGTTTCCCGAAATGAGCCTCAATATCGGCGGCGTTTTCATTGATAGTTTTTGGATCGGCTCTGTCCTGGTGATCGTCCTCACCGGCCTTTACACGACGCTTGGCGGAATGCGCGCCGTGGCATACAACGACGCCGTCCAGGTGACGGTGTTGATCCTGGGTTCTGCGCTGCTCACTACCTATGGGCTGATTCGCCTGGGCGGCTGGAGCGAACTGCGGCACTGGTGCGGGAGCGACATGTTCAATCTCTGGAAGCCACTGATTCCAGCCGGAGTTCACGGCACCTGGGCCCCGGTCATTGAGACCAACGCCGCCGGGCAGGTGGTCAAACAGGCATGGTATTTCAACGGAAACTTCCCCTGGCTGGGAATGTTGTTCTGCGCTCCCATCATCGGTCTGTGGTACTGGTGCACCGACCAGTACATCGTGCAACGAGCGCTGGGCGCGCCGAATGAAGCAGTTGCGCGCCGTGGCAGCATTTTCGCCGCGTTCCTGAAGCTGTTCCCGGTCTATCTATTTATCATTCCAGGGCTGATCTGTTTCGCGCTGGCTCGCAGCGGCAAGGTCCCCGAACTGACCTCGATGATCGGCCCCGACGGCCAGTCCATCCCGGCACTTTCGAATGGCGCTTTCCCGATGATGGTGCAGTACCTACTGCCCCCCGGCATTCGCGGCATCGTGGTCGCCGGCCTGCTTTCTGCGCTCATGGGTTCGCTCGCCGGCGTTTTCAACGCCTGCTCCACACTATTCACTGTCGATTTGTATCAAAAATGGAAGAAGGGAGCGTCCCAGCACCAGCTCGTCCGCACCGGCCGGATGGCCACTGTAATCATGGTGCTAATCGCGCTGGCGTGGATTCCCGTCATCAAGAATGCCAAGGGTCTCTATACCTATCTCCAGTCCGTCCAAGGATATCTGGCGCCACCCATCTTTGTCGTTTTCTTTTTCGGCGTCTTCTTCAAGCGGCTGAACGGCCACGGCGCGCTTTGGGCGATGATCGTCGGGTTCCTGCTCGGTATTTTCAGAATGCTGGTTGATACGCCCGTGACGCTTGGCCTCGAAGGTTTTCAGAACGGGTATGCGCCGGGGTCGTTCCTCTGGGTCGTGAACAATATCTACTTTCAATACTTCAGTGTTCTGATCACGATCGTCTCGGCAGTGGTCATGGTGGTGGTAAGCTATGCCACCGCTCCACAAGACCTCGCGAGCATCAAGAGCCTCACCTTCGGAACCGAAACCGCGGAAGATCTGAGCCGCACGCGGGCAAGCTGGGGCTGGAGGGAAGTGGCGGCGTCCGGCGCCGTTCTGACCTGCATTTTGGGAGGATATCTCTACTTTCGCGGTTGAGTGCCGTTTGGCACGGGAAGCGCTTCAGGCGCGCAATGGGGCTTGACCTGAATCCAGCGTCGGCCATTCGCGTCCAACTCAATTTCATCGACTGGGCCGCCTACATCGCTCTTGTTGGGAAGATACTGAATCGTCAGTTCCACCAGGCGGCGCGCTTTGAACCGGTCAAAATCGGGGCCGCTCAGATTCACTCCCCTCCATTGCGCGCGTTCGGCAATGGCGCGAGAGGTGCTCCCATGATCGAATTCGACGGCAATCTCACTCTGTCCAAGCCCGAAGTATCTCGTCGCGGAGCCGCTCCATGCCATGTCGCTTTCCTGATGGGATAAACCTCGCGCGCTATCGAAGCTGATCTTGCTGACGTGCACCCAGGTGCTTCCGTCCTTTTCGATTCCCGCCAGTACGCCGGTCGCAGCGACGCCATCATTGGACTTGGTATAAGCCAGCAATTGATTGCGCGGAAGAGCGAAAAGCCTTTGCGTCATCGCTTCGGCCCAACGGCCGAGTGCCGATTCTCCATCGCCGATTCCCATTCTTTCGCCGTGAAAAGTTTGGACGAGGACTGTATCCATCTCGGTGTCGGCGGCCCAACTCCGCGCGGGATCGGTGACGATGCCGGCGGCGGCAAATAACGTGTTGCTGTGTAGCGGGCCGATCTTACAATAAGTGTCGTCAACGCTCGCCACGGCGGTGCCGTTGGAAGCACCAACCCGGCTATCGGCGGCAAAAATTACATAGTTTTTCGCCTGCGCAACGATAACGATCGTTCCAGCGATTATGGATTCGCTCGCACGCGCACTCGGCGACGCGGCAAGAACCGTAAGCGCAAGAACGATTTTTGTTAATAAAGCCTCCAGAAAGGCAGCCTCCAGACGCACATTCTCTCACCTCTTGCGATTTGCTATCGTGGTTCACAATGACGGCGAGAGAGTGGGTCCATTGAAAATCTTCTGGTCTGCGATCTGTGCGATATGGCTTCTGGGCTGCTGCGCCGGAACTGTTGCTCTTCCCGCACGGGCTGCTTCTAGCCCGTCAGGATTCACGGGCGCCATCCAGGGGATGAAGCGTTCCGTCATCCCCATCGCCTGTATCAGCGCGAACGGAACCGTCGCGGAAACACTGACGGTGGAGGGGACTGGATTCTTTGTGGCGGCCGACGGCACCTTTATTACGGCCAATCACGTGATCGAAGGCATGGTCAGCAAAGCGCGGACGGCGCCATGCCCTTATGCTGCGTTCTACCTGCCACAAACCGGCGGATGGAGCGCAGACCAATCCAGCTTCCGCTCCGACTACTATGTTTTCCACGCCAACGAATGCAAGCGGGATGCGGACCTCGACATTGCACGCTGCCGAAGCATACGTCCGGTTGAGGCCGTGCACAAGATTGCGCCCGTGACGTTTGAAACCGGGGTTCAACCTGACGGAACGCCCATAGGCTTCACGGGATTTCCATTACATTTTCATATTCCTCTGAGTTCGGTCGGGAACATATCGGGCTATGTCGAGACGCGCGACGATGGCCGAGGTCCGCGCTCCATCATCATGGACAAAGAGGCGTGGCCCGGAGCCAGCGGGAGCCCGCTCTATCTTGCGAACGGCAAAGTCGTCGGACTGCTAAGGCAGCGTGGAGTGAATGAAGGTAACGGGAGAACCATCGGCTTACCAAGCCGGCTGATCCAAGAGTTCCTGAGCCAGAACGCCAGCCAGTAAGGATCTGCGCTTCTCAATGGCTTCACAAGTTCGACGCTCGGGCGTTCCCGGTGCGGCACGCTTATGGTCTGTGTCGCGGCCAGAATGTTAGTACCGCTCCCTATAGTCGCGGCAGCAAAGGCCATTTTCATTACTCGGGGCTCGATCCTCGCAGGTGGGTTCTCCTGACACGCGCCTCGTCCCTTCGTTAGACTGAAGTTACACCTGAATGCGCAAAGTTCTGCGGACCAGCGCCCTCCTGCTCGCGTTTTCTGCGTGCGCGCTTGCTGTCGACTGGAAAGCGCTGAAGCCCGAAGGCTACGTCAGTGATTTCGCCCGTGTAATTGACCCGCAAAGTAAAGCCGCCCTTGAACAGTACGCCGCGCGTGTCGAACAAGTCACCGGCGCCCAGATGGCTCTGGTGACGCTGCGCACGCTTGAAGGCGAGCCCATCGACGACGTCGCCAATACCATCTATCGCGCGTGGGGCGTGGGGCAGAAGGGCAAGAACGAGGGCATCATGCTGCTGCTCGTGGTCGGCGACCGTCGCAACCGCCTCGAAGTCGGCTACGGCTTGGAGCCGCTTCTGCCCGATGGTTTCGATGGCAGCATTCTTCGCGAAATGCGTCCGGCCCTCCGCCAGGGCCAGTACGGAGAGGCCATGATGGCCGCCGCGGAAACCATCGGCTCGACCATCGCCAAGGCGAAGAATGTTTCGCTCGACGCGCAGCTACCCCGGCGCATGCGGCGCTCAACCGGAAATTCCATTCCCTGGCCCGCGCTGCTGGTTTTTCTGTTCTTCGTGTTCTGGCTGCTTCGCGCCCTCGGCCGCGGTGGCCCCGGTGGAGGCGGCGGGTTCTGGACCGGCCTACTCCTCGGCAACCTGATGGGCCGTGGACTCGGCGGTGGTTTCGGTGGTGGCGGCGGTGGTTTTGGCGGATATGATGGAGGCGGTGGTGGTGGCGGATTCGGAGGTTTCGGCGGCGGGGACTCGGGCGGCGGTGGAGCATCGAGCGACTGGTAGTAAGATGATCGAGGCTGCATGGAAAATCTTCTGAACCAGCTCCTGGAAAGGCTCACCAAGGCTTTGGGCGATCGCGTCGTTTCCGTCGTCCTCTACGGCTCCGCCGCTTCCGGCGACCATCACGAAGGCTTTTCCGATGTCAACGTGCTCTGTGTCCTTCAACAAGTCACCGTGCGCGAACTCGAGCAGTCCGAGCCGGTTTTCCGCTGGTGGCGCGAAAAGAGAAATCCTTCGCCGCTCCTGCTCAGCGAACATGAGCTCGCCACCTCCACCGATTGCTTCGCCATCGAATTCCATGACATCAAAGCCCACCACCGCATCCTGCAAGGCAAGGATGTTGTCTCTGGACTAGTGGTTGAAGATACGTTCTACCGCGCGCAGGTGGAGCATGATCTTCGCGCTAAACTGCTGCGCCTGCGCCAGAAGGCATCGGGCTCACTCGGCGATAAGGATGTACTCCGGCAGTTGTTGGCCGATTCGGTTTCCACGTTCTGCGTGCTGTTCCGCCACGCCCTAATCCTGCACGGGTTCGAGGCGACGAGCAAGAAGCGCGACGTGATCGAACAGTCGCGGCAAAAGTTCGGCATCGATCCGCAACCATTTGCCAAGCTGTTCGATCTGCGCGAGGAGCGTGTCAAGCCGCGGGATTTGGAACCTGTCGGGCTGCTCGATTCGTATCTCAAACAGATCGACATTGTCATCAACGCCGTGGACCGGCTAGAGAAATAGGGGAGCGAACAAATTCATGAAGATTGCTCTGATTGTGATCGCGGTGCTCTTGGTTGTCGTCCTGGGTTGCGCCGGCCAGTACGTCAGTATCCGCAACGATCTGGTTACCCGCAAGGAATCGGTCACCGCCGCGTGGTCGCAGGTAGATGTCGCCCTGCAACGTCGCGCCGACCTGATTCCCAACCTGGTCGAGACGGTGAAAGGCTTCGCCAAGCACGAGGAGAAGGCTATCGACGACGTGGCTAGCGCCCGCGCCGCTCTGATCGGGGCCAAGTCTCCTTCGCAAAAAATCGCTGCCAATTCGCAGCTCGATGGCGCCCTCGGCCGCCTGCTGGTAGTCGTCGAAAACTATCCCAATCTGAAAGCCAATGAGAACTTCTTGCGCTTGCAAGACGAATTGGCCGGAACCGAGAACCGCATCGCCATCGAGCGCCGCAAATATAACGAGACGGTCCAAAGCTACAACACCAAGATCCAGTTGTTCCCCGATAACATTGTCGCCTCCATGTCCGGCTTCCAGCGCGAAGACGCCTACTTCAAAACCGAGCCCGGCGCCCGAACCGCCCCGAAAGTGGCATTCTGACTTTCTCGCGTAGCGCAGGGACACGCGCCGTCTGCGGGTACCTGCGACCTTTCTCTCCCTCTGCGCCCCCGCACAATTCCATGTACGATATCTTCTTGATTCCCATTTATGTCCACCCCCACATTTTCCAATTACATCAACGGTGAATGGCTCGATAGCCCTCAAACATTCGAGGACCGCAACCCCGCCAACACCGGCGAGGTCGTCGCTCTATTTTCGAAAGGCACCGCGCAAGACATTGGCCACGCGGCCGATGCTGCCGCCACCGCCTTTCCCGCCTGGTCCGCCACCGCCGGTCCCGCGCGCGGCAACATCCTCTACAAAGCCGCCGACCTCCTCGACCGCCGCTTCGATTCCATCGCCGCCGAAATGACGCGTGAGGAAGGCAAAACCCTGCCCGAGGCCAAGGGCGAAGTCCGCCGCTCCATCAATATCTTTCGCTATTTCGCAGGAGAAGGCTCGCGCATGCCGGGCCAAATCGTCCCCTCCGAGCGCGACCGCGTGCACATGTTCTCGATCCGCAGACCAATCGGCGTAGTCGGCCTCGTCACGCCCTGGAATTTCCCCAGCGCCATCCCCGCCTGGAAGCTCGCACCCGCGCTCATCTGCGGAAACACCGTAGTGTTGAAACCGGCGTCCGCCGCGCCTCTTAGCGCCTGGCGCATCGTCGAAGCCTTGCATGAAGCCGGCATTCCGCGCGGCGTTGTTAATTTCGTCGCGGGATCCGGAGGTGAATTAGGCGGCGCACTGGTCGCGGCCAAGCCGCTCAAAGCCATCTCGTTCACCGGTTCGTGCCACATCGGCAACTGGTTACACGCTGAAGCCTCCAAGCGCCGCCTGCGCATTCAACTCGAAATGGGCGGTAAGAACCCCACCATCGTTCTCGCCGATGCCGACTTCAACTCCGCCGTCGAGAACGTCGCCAATGCCGCGTTCTTCTCCACCGGCCAGAAGTGCACCGCCACTGGCCGCGTGATAGTCGAAGACTCCATTTACGAGAAGTTTCTCGCCGCGCTCATCGAGCGCACCAAGAAGTTGAAGGTCGGTGACGGCATGCAGCCGGGCATCGACATCGGCCCCTTGGTCGACCAGAACCAGTTGGACACCGTACTGAAATACATCGAAATCGGCAAGAAGGAAGCTGGACCGCCCAAGGTCGGCGGCAATCGCATCACCACCGGCGGCCTCGATAAAGGCTATTTCGTCGAACCCACCATCTTCGCCGACGTAGAAGAACGCATGACCATCGCCCAGGAAGAAATCTTTGGCCCGGTTTTAGCCGTGATACGCGCCAAGAATTTCGATGACGCCATGCGCATCGCAAACAATACCCCCTTCGGCCTCTCATCCTCTATTCAGACGACCAATCTTTCCCGCGTATTTGAATACATCCCCCGCGCCGAAGCCGGCCTGCTCACCGTAAATCTTCCCAGCGCCGGCGTCGAGTACCAGTTGCCCTTCGGCGGCACGAAGGATTCCAGCTTCGGCCCCAAAGAACAAGGGCCCGCCGCCATGGAATTTTACAGTGACTACAAAACGGTATATCTGAAATACTGAAGTCGTGTTGGCTAGCACCTAACACCTGCTTTTTATGAAACTCGCCCAGATCCAGTTCGACGGCCTCCGCGTAGCTGCAATATTCGAGGGTGACCACGTCCGCCCCATTCCCGGCTACACCATGGTGGAGCTGATTCACCGCTCCGAGGGAGAGGCCGAGTCGTTGCCCGCACTGGCCACCAAGCTCGCCAGCCACCACGCTGTTGCCGCCGCCCTACTCATTCCCATTCAGCCCGCCGAGGTTTGGGCCTGCGGCTGCACCTACGAAACCAGCGCCAGCTTTCGCGACGCTGAGCATGGCACGCGCGAGGGCATGTACGCTCACGTGTATCGCAGCGAACGCCCGGAGATTTTCTTCAAGGGAACGGCGCGCGTGTGTGTTGGGCCGGGTGAACCCATTGGGATTCGCGCTGATTCGAAATTCACCGCACCCGAGCCTGAGTTGGCCGCAATTCTCGGCAGCCGTGGCGCGATTCTCGGCTTCACGCTCGCCAATGATGTTTCCGCGTGGGATATCGAACGCGAGAATGCGCTCTACTTGCCCCAGTCGAAGGTTTATTCAGCCTGTTGCGCACTCGGGCCGGTGATCGTCACCGCCGATGAGCTGGTGAATCCTTACAACCTCGATATGACTTGCACCATCACTCGCGGTGGTAAGACCACATTCAGGGGACAAGTCTCCACCGCCCGCCTGCATCGGAAACTCGAGACACTTGTGGGTTATCTGCTGCGTGCGAACCCGGTGCCCGCGGCGTCGGTCCTGCTGACTGGCACCGGCATCATTGTCACCGAAGAAGCCGCGCTGGCTCCCGGCGATACCGTTTCCATTCGCATTCCTGAGATCGGCGAGCTGTCCAACCCCGCCGCCATCGTCGAGTAGGATCGCAATTCGGGACTGGCTTCGAAATTCCGGCGAACGCAATCACGAATGCGGCAGACGCCCCGATTCAGGAATTTCGTTGCCTCTCCCCGAATTGCCCTGTCCCCGAATTGCCCGAACTGCGCCGCGCGGCTTGCAAGCAGCTCTCCACTTCTTCGAGCAAAATGACAGGATCGATCGGCCGCCATAGAAATTTGGTGGCGCCGGCGGACCGCGCCACCTCCGTGCTGACATCGCGAGGGAGCGTAGCCGAGATCAGAACCACAGGAACTGTCCGAAGGTCCGGATCGGCCCTCATCCGGCGCGCCAGCTCAAAACCGGTGCCCTCCGGCATGTTCACATCCGACAGCACAACGTCGGGCCGGTTCTGCTTGGCCATCGCCAACGCAACTGTAACGTTGTCCGCCAGCATGACGTGGAATCCCGATGGCTCAAATATCGATTGCGCCAGTTCCAGGTTGGCGGGAACGTTGTCCACCACGAGAATTGTGCCGCGAGCCACCGCTTGCGTTTTCCTCGTCCCATCGAGCACCGGTTCGGCAGCCGTGGCAGCTTGGTAGTCACGTTGCCGCCGCTCTTCGGGTTTCAGGAAGGCCTCCACGCTTGCAACAAACGTCTCCGGATCGATGGGCTTGGCCAGGTAGCCATCGAACCCCACCGCTAACGCACGCTCGCGGTCCCCCACCATCGCCAGCGCCGTGATGGCCACCAACGGGATTGAGCGCAGGCGTTCGTCCTGCTTCAGCCGCCGCGCCACTTCGAAGCCATCGATTCCCGGAAGCTGAATATCGCAAAGAATCAAGCCCAGATCCTGGTTCCGCGCCAGTTCCATCCCCGCCAGCCCGTCCGCCGCCGTCACCGTCGCGTAGCCAAATGCTTTCAGCAGGTAGTTCATCAGCTCCAGATTGTCGGCATGGTCTTCTATGATCAGAACGCGGACCGGCATGGTTTTCACGATTGCGGGATCAGCAGCGTAAAGCAGCTGCCTTTGCCAAACTCGCTCTCACATTCAATCCTGCCCCCGATCAGCTCCGCCAGCTTGAGACTCAGGTGCAGACCCAGGCCCGTGCCCTCCACGCGCGCGGTGGATGCCACCCGTTCGAACGGCTGAAACAAGCGCTGCTGATCCTCGGTCCGGATGCCAACTCCGCTGTCACGAACGTGGACCGCCACCAGTGCCTCACCGTTTTGACGCGCCTCCAGTTCCAGTACTACCCAGCCCTGCGCGGTGAACTTGATGGCGTTGCTCGCGAGATTGATCAGGATCTGGCTGAGCGCCCGCCGGTCGGTCCGGGTGATGATGTGATAGTCCGGGAGCACGACGCGCAGTTCTAAAGATTTGGCCTGGGCCAGCGGCCGCAGCGTGGTGACTACTTCCTCCACCACCTCACCGCAGACGGTCTCCTGCAGACGGATCTCCACTTTTCCGGATTCGATCTTGGCGAGATCCAGCAGATCGTTGATCAGCGAAAGCAGGTGTCTGCCGCTGGATTGGATGGTCTTGAGCTGCTTGTCCTGGTCTGGGTTGAGCGGGCCGGGCAACTGCATGAGCAGCGTGCCGGTAAAGCCGATGATGGCGTTGAGCGGCGTGCGCAGTTCGTGGCTCATACTCGACAGGAACCGGTTCTTCGCCAAGCTGGCCTTTTCCAGCTCGACGTTCTTCTCCTGCAGAGTTTGCTCGAAACGCTTGCGCTCTGTCACGTCGCGTGCGGCGGCGAACACGCCGTGCAGCATCCCCGCCTGGTCATAAAACGTGGTGGCGTTATAGCTCACCACCGTCTCCTTTCCCGCGCGCGAACGCACCGTGAGCTCGTAGTTGGTGACGCGTTCCAGGCGCAGCACCTGGCGGATACCGTCCTCGGCGCGGTCGGCATCTGTGAAGTATTGCTTAAAGGCCGAACCGATCAGCTCCTCGCGCGAAAAACCGGTCAACGTTTTCATCTGCTCGTTTACGTCTGTGATGATCCCCAACGGATCGGTGGTCATCAGCGCGTCAATGTTGGATTCGATCAATGACCGCGTATAGAACTGCGAATCACGCAACCGGCTCTCGAGCTCCTTCTGCGCGGTGATGTCGCGTGCCGCCGCCAGGATACCCAGTGGCTTGCCGGCGGCGTCCGTGAACACGCCCGCGTTGAACGATACCACGATGCGCCGCCCGTACCTGGTGATCAGCGTAAGCTCGTACCCGATCACGCGGCGCTCCTCTAATGTTTGCAGCACACCTTTGCACGCCTGTTCCGGGTCGGTGAAGTAGGTGGAGAACTTCGCACAGACCAGTTGCTTGCGCGAATGCCCGGTCAGCCGCTCCGCGCCTTCATTGACGTCGGTAATGGTCCCGTCCGGGGCGATCGCGAACTGCGCGTCCGGTGACGCTTCAATGAGCGAACGGCTGTAGACTTGCTGCTCGATGAGCTGCGTCTGCAGGCGCGCCTGCTCGGAGATGTCGCGCGCCGAGGCGAAGATTCCCTGCACCCGGCCTTCCCCGGAGCGGAAGATGGATGCGTTGAAGGATACGGTAGCCTTGCGCCCCGTCTTAACCTTCAGCACTAGCTCGTAATTGGTCACTACACCTTCCGCCAGAGTGCGCTTCACGCCCAGATCGGCATTCGCCGGGTCGGTAAAATATTGCTTGAACTGCGAGCCGATCAGTTCCTCGCGGCTGTACCCCGACATGCGGCACATTTGCTCGTTGAGATCCGTGATGAAGCCTTCTGGATCCACCGTAATCAAGCCATCCACTGAAGACTCGATCAGGCCCCGCAAATACGTCTGCTGCTCGCGCAGTTGCTCTTCCAGCCGCACATGGTCGGTGATGTCGCGGGCCGAGGCCCAAATACCCTGCACGTTGCCGCTCTGGTCTTTGAACACCGAAGCGTTAAAGGAAACGTGCAACAACCTTCGCGACCGTCCCAATAGCGTCAGAGCGTACTCGGTGACGAACCCCACATCGAGCGTCTGGCGCACTCCCAGAGTGGCGCGTTCCGGATCCGTGAAGTAATCACTGAACGGCGTGCCCAATAGCTCCTGCCGTCCGTACCCGGTCATCTGGCACATGCGATCGTTAATGTCGGTGATGAAGCCGGCTCGGTCCACCGTGACTAATCCGTCCATGGTCGATTCGATGAGACCCCGCAGGTAAGTTTGCTGCTCGCGTAATTGGTCTTCGAGCACCTTCTGCGCGGTGATGTCGCGCGCCGCCGCGAACACGCCCTGCAGCTTGCCCTCGCGGTCAAAGAAAGTGGTTGCATTGTAGGAGACCACGGTCTCCTTGCCCCCCTTGGCACGCGCGGTCAATTCATAGTTGGTGACCCGGTCCTCCCGCAGCACCAGCCGGATGGCGGCCTCCGCGCGCAGCGGGTCGGTGAAGTAATTCTTGAACGGCGTGCCGATGAGATCGTCCCGCTTGAAGCCCGTAAGCGTCTCCATCTGCTGGTTAACGTCGGTGATGAGGCCCAGCGAATCCGTGGTCATCAGCGCGTCGATGTTCGATTCGATCAGCGACCGCGTGTAAACCTGCGAGGCTTGCAGCTTCTCTTCGAGCTGCTTTTGCGAAGCGATGTCGCGCGCCGACGCGAAGATGCCCTTGACCGCGCCCGCAGCGTCCTTGAATACCGCCGCGTTGAACGAGACCGGCAGTTGACGCCCGTCGGCCACCTGTAAGGTCAACACGTAGTTGGCCACCGACCCCTCACGGAACGTCAGCCGCACCCCTTCCGCCGCCCGCTCGGGCTCCGTGAAATAGGTGTGAAACGCCGAGCCTACCAGATGGCTCCGCTGCCGCCCCACCATCCGGCACATGGTTTCGTTCACGTCGGTTATCATGGTCTGCTCGTCAACCGTCACCAGTCCATCCACCGAAGCCTCAATCAGGCCGCGGTTGTACGCGCGTTCCTCCTTAAACTGTGTTTGCAACTGCGCCTGCCGCGTGATGTCGCGCGCCGAGGCGAAAATGCCGCGCACCGCACCCGACGTCTGGTCCTTGAAGATGGCGGCGTTGAATGAGACCAGGGCTTCCCGGCCGTCCTTGCTGCGTAGCGTCAGCTCGTAGTCGGTTGCCGCTCCCTTGTCGAGCGTCAGCCGTACGCCTTCGCCGGCGCGTCTGGGGTCGGTGAAGTATTGCGGAAACGGCGTGTGGACCAGCTCTTCCCGCGTGTATCCGGACATCCGGCACATGGTTTCGTTCACGTCCGTGATGATCATCAGCGGGTCCACGGTGATGAGGCCGTCGAGCGCGGCTTCGATCAGGCCGCGGTTGTACGCGCGCTCTTCCGCCAACTGCGCCTGCAGCTCCGCCTGCTGGGTGATGTCGCGCGCCGAGGCGAAAATACCGCGCACCGCGCCGGCCGCGTCGCGGAACACGGAGGCGTTGAATGACACGAGGATCCGCCCCCGCTGGCGCGTGGATAACGTGAGAACGTATTCCTTAACCACCCCGTTTTCGAATGTCTCGGCTACGCCCGAACGCGCGCGATCGGCGTCCACGAAGTAGTCGGCAAAGGCCGTCCCGATCAGCTCCTCCCGGCTGTAACCGGTCATCCTGCACATCTGCTCGTTCACGTCCGAAATCCAGCCCGAGGCGTCCACCGTGATCAAGCCATCTACCGAGGCCTCGATCAGCCCGCGGTGATAGGATTCCGATTCGCGCAACTGATGCTCGAGTTTCTTCTGCTCGGTGATGTCGCGGGCAGCCGCCAACACGCCCTGCAGCTGCCCCTCGGCGTCCCGGAACGTGCTGGCGTTGTAGGAGACTACCGTTTCACGGCCGTCGCGCGCGCGCGCCGTCAGCTCGTAGTTGGTTACGCGTCCGCGCCGCAGCACGCGGCGAATGCCCTCTTCCGCCGCCTCGGGATTGGTAAAGTGATTTTTGAAACGCGAACCGATCAACTCATCACGTGCGTACCCGGTCAGTGCCTCCATCTGCTGGTTGACGTCGGTGATCACTCCTACGGAATCGGTAGTCATCAGTGCGTCAATTGAGGATTCAATTAGCGAGCGCGTATAGAGCTGCGTCGCTTGAAGTTGCTCGCTCAGCCGAATTTCGCCGGAAATATCCTTGGAGATCAGCAGAAAGCCCACCGGCTGGCCGAACGAGTCGCGCCGTGGCGTGATGACCACCCGCGCGGTGAAATGGTCGCCGTTTTTGCGCGCCCGCTGGAGAGTTCCTTCCCACTTACCCTCGCGTAGCGCGATTTCCATGATCTCGCTGTGGCGACCGGCCGCCACATCCGCGGGAATGTGCAGAATCGAGGAGTTGGCCTTGCCTACTACCTCCTCCGGCTCGTAGCCGTAGAGACGCCGCGACCCCTCGTTCCACAACAGGATGGTTCCATCCAGGCCCTTGCCCACTATCGAGTATTCGGTCGAGGCCTGCAGGATGTTGGCAATGAAGTCCACCGCCTCCTGCGCTGTGCCCACGATGGCGCTGTCGAACAGTTTGGTCTTACGCAATTCCCTGGTGAACTTCAGCTCGCCGGAAACATCTTTGGAGATCAGCAGAAAGCCGGACAGATGTCCGTCTGGAGCCCGTCGCGGTGTAATGACCACGCGGGCGGTGAAGCGCTCGCCACTCTTGCGGACGCGGGTGAGCACCCCTTCCCACTTGCCTTCGCGCAGGGCAATTTCCATCATCTGCTTGGGGCGGCCCTCCGCCACGTCTTCGGGCGTATGCAGGATCGATGAGTTGGCTTTGCCCACCACCTCGTCGGGTTCGTAGCCGTAGAGCCGCTGGGCCCCTTCGTTCCACAACAAGATCGTGCCGTCCAGGTCCTTGCCGATGATGGAGTACTCGGTGGATGAAGCCAGAATGCTCGTCATTAGAACGAGCGACTGCCCAGCTTGCGTCGTGTCTAAATTCATTACTGCCATGAATGCATCACCTCCCGTCCGTGAACTGCCCACCACGCTCCGGGAATCAGCGCCGTGGACCGGACGCCGGCGCCGGGCTCGCTTGCAGACTCAATCCGTCCTCGCCCGCCAGCGATCAGTTCCGGGGAACCAGCAGCGTCAGCCTGCTGCCGTGGCCGGCTTCACTATCAACTTCTAACGACCCGCCGATCAGATCCGCCAGCTTGCCACAGAGGTATAGGCCGAGTTCGGAGCCCTTGGGCGGTTCGCCTTGTTGCACATGCTCAAAAACCTTCCGGATCCGCTCTTGGTCTTGGGGCTTGATACCCGGGCTCTGCGTCACGTGAATCGCCATCATCTTGCCGTTCGCGTGCATCGTCTCGCTCGTTCCGATACGCAGGGAACCCTGGTCACTGCACTTCACGGCCTGCCGCGCAAGTGTGACCACTATCTGAGTAAACGCGCGCTGGTGCGTCCGGACGGTAACCGATGGTTCCGGCAGGTCGACGTCCAGCCCCATGGATTTCGCCTCCGCAATCGGTCCCACCACCGATGCCACCTCCTTCAGCATCTCGCGGCACGAGCTTTCCTTACGCTCAATTTCGAGCGCACCCGATTCCACCTTGGCCAGATCGAGCACTTCGTTGATCTGCTCCAGCAAGGCCTTCCCGGCTGCCTGAATTCTCTGCAGTTGCCGCTCCTGGTCCGCGGTGAGGGGGCCTGCCAAGCGCATCCGCAGCGTGCCCGCAAAACCCAGAATCGCGTTCAGCGGCGTGCGCAGCTCGTGGCTCATGCTTGCTAGAAAAAGATCTTTAGCCGCCAGCGCCTTCTCGAGTTCGATGTTCTTTTGACGCAGCGCCAGCTCGAATTGCTTTCGCTCAGTCACGTCGCGGACCGAGGCGATCACCTGTATGCCGTCTTCGGTTTCAATCGGGCTGAGGCTCATCTCCACTGGAAACTCGCCGCCGTCCTTGCGCCGGCCATTCAAGTCCAGCCCGGCCCCCATCGGCTGGACCTTCGGCTCACGGAAGAATCCTGCTCGGTGGTCCGCATGACCGGGGCGGGTCGGCCCCGGCAGCAGCATCTCGACCGGCTGGCCCGCCAATTCCTCTCGACCATAACCGAAGAGCCGCTCCGTCTGGGAGTTGACTTGTACCATTGCACCGTCCCGATTCACCACGACGATGCCGTCTGGTGCGGATTCCAGCACTTGGCGAAACGTGGCGTTGGCGCGCTCCAGATTCTTGCGCGCTGATATATCGTGGTTGATCTCCAGAACTTCCAGGCGACCGTCGTGAGTTCGCGCCGACCATCGGCTGAAGACCGTTAGAGTGGCCCCGTCCCGCCGCACTTGCACCAGCTCGCCTTCCCAGTAGCCCGATTTCCCGATTTCACCCAGAACGGCCCCGAGGTTCTCCGGAAACTGGGTACCGAGCAGTTCGTGTGCCCGACGTCCCAGCGCCTGTTCCCGCTGCCATCCGTAAAACTGTTCCGCTCCCCGGTTCCAGAACGTTATGGAGCCTTCCGGTCCGCAAACCAGGATCGCGTCATGCGCCAGTTCCAGCAGCTCCGCCTGCCGCCGCAAGGCCTCGGCTACCCGCTCCAGTTCGGCCGTATCCTGCGCCAGCTTGTGATACATCGAGGCTACTTCCGCGGGATTGGGCATCTTGACCAGCCCGGGCAGTAAGGGAGCCAGAAGGATCGCGGTAGTCACTGAGGCGACCGCGGTCGCCGCTTTGACCACGCCGTCCAGCCGGTACGTGGCGTGCCACACCGTCCATGCGCCGAGCAGATGCGTGGTGCCACAAGCCAGAATAAATGCGGCAAAGGCGGCTAGAATCCAGCTGAACCCAATGTCGCGCCGTTTCCGCACGAACCAGAACAGCAGCACTGGGATCGAATAGTAGGCCAGCGCGATCGCCAGATCGGAGATCACGTTCAGCCATAGAACGCCGGGATTCCAGAGATAGCAGGTGCCGTGCGGCAAAAAATCGCTGTCAAAGAGTTTCTTGAAGAACTCGATCATGGGCTTCCTCTAATTTGCTGGACGCGCGGGTATCCGCTTATGCTGTGTGGCTGACGCCGGGATCACTTCTTTTGAGTTGATCGGCCTGGGAGCCTTTCCCCTCGGGCCACGCGCCCTCCGCACTTCCGTCCAGCGCTTCCCGAACCTTGACGGCAAGCGTGCGCGGCGTAAACGGCTTTTGCAGAAAAGGAATGGTTGGATCCAGCGCCCCCTGCTGCGCCGCCACGTCACCGGTGTAGCCGGAGGAGTAGAGCACTTTGATGCCAGGACGGTCCCGCCGGATTTCGCCGGCGATCTCGTTGCCGCACATCCTGGGCATCACGATATCCGTGAACAGCAAGTGGATCTCGCCCTCGTGCCGCCGTGCCACTTCCAGCGCTTCCTCCCCATCAGCGGCTTCGAGCACCGTGTAGCCAAGCTGGCCCAGAACACTCACCGTCAGCCGGCGCACCCGTTCGTCATCCTCGGCAAGCAGAACCGTCTCACTGCCCAACGGCAGGGGTTGGTAGTCGTTGCGAGGCCTGCTGACTTCGGTTTGCCCGGCTGCCCTCGGCAGGTAAACCTTGACGGTCGTGCCACGATTCGGCTCGCTGTATACCCAAATGTAGCCGCCGCTCTGCCGTACGATGCCATACACCGTGGAAAGCCCCAGTCCCGTGCCTTTGCCAAGCGCTTTGGTAGTAAAGAAAGGCTCGAACAGATGCGATCGCGTCTCGGCGTCCATCCCCGACCCCGTATCGCTCACCGCCAGCATCACGTAGTCGCCCGGCGGAACTTCGTGATCCACACGCTGTCGGTCGTCATCCTCACGTTGTTGGTCGTCGATTTTCAGATTCTCGGTTTCCAGCGTCAGTCTGCCGCCGAGCGGCATGGCGTCACGCGCATTCAGCACCAGGTTGAGGATCACTTGATCGAGCTGTCCGGGGTCGACCTTGGTCAGCCAAGCGTCCTCGTCGCAGCGGGTCACCAGCTCGATGTTGGAGTTGATCAGCCGCCCCAGCATTTTCGCAAGGCTGGCCACTGCGTTGCTTACGTTGAGGATCTTGGGTAGCAGCACCTGCTTCCGGCTGAATGCCAGTAACTGGTTGGTGAGCATGGCGGCTCGCGCGCCAGCGTCGCGGATGTCTTCGATGTCCAGCCGCCGCCGGTCGTGCGGATCCATGGCCGAAAGCACCATGTCGCTGTGCCCGAGAATCACGGTCAACAGGTTGTTGAAGTCGTGCGCCACTCCCCCGGCCAGCCGGCCGACCGCTTCCAGCTTCTGCGACTGCCGAAGCTGCATCTCCAGCCGCTTCCTCTCGGCGACGTCGCGAATAATAGCCTGGATCCGCCCGTCTTCCAAACCGCTCATGCTGACTTCCACTTCCAGTGGGCTGCCGTCGTGCCGTAAAAAGCGTAGCTCTTTGCGAAACACCTTGCCTCGAATCTGATCGATGGACCAAGGAATGTGGTTCCGGTCTTCCTTGGGGATCAGATCTTGCATGTTCCGTTGGAGAAACTCCTCGCGCGAGTATCCGAGCATCTCGATCAGCCTGCGATTGACTTCCATGTAATCCCCACGCTCGTCGGCGATGGCGATGCCGTCGGACGCCTGCTCCAGCACCATGCGATACTTCTCGGCGGCCTGCCGGCGCTCCACCACCTCGTGCTCCAGCTCTTCGGCGCGACGCTTCAGTTCCTTGAACAGGCGAGAGTTTTCATACCCCACGGCGAGTTGTGCGGCCAGCGTGGCGAGAAGGCGTTCGTCGTTTGCGCTAAACTCGTCAGCACCCAGCTTATTTCCAAGACCAAACCAGCCGTAGGTACGGCTGCGCGTGCGAATTCGGACCGCCAGATACGAATCCAGCGGACCGATCTCGGGTTTGCATCCCGGCATCTCCGATTTGTCGGGCCAATTTCCCCCTCGCTGGTTCCCCGCGCCGCTTAAGCTCTCGCAAACAGCTCCACCAAGCCCGCACGTGGGACACGGAGACGTGGGATCGCCAGCTTCCATTCCCTTGGAACAATAGCGCCGCGCTGCCTGGCCGCTCTCATCGGTGATGGACGCCGCCGCACAGGTTGCGCCGATGACCTCGCGAGCCGCCTGACAATAGCGTTCCAGCAGAACCGAAGGATCCTGCGCCACATTAAGCTCGTGCCCGACATCAATCAGCGCCTCCAAGCGCGCGCTCAGGTCCCCAACTTCGCCAGCTTGCTGCGAAACCTTGTCAGTCAGTATGCGGATGTGCTCGCGATCAAATTCTTCGGCCGGCGTCGCAAGCACTGCAGTAGGCGCTAGCCCCAGGGCAGCGTCCACAATGCGCAACACTTCCTCAGGTTCAACGGGCTTAGCTAACACGTACTCCACGCCACATTGGGCTGCCAGCGCGTGCGCTTCCTGCATCAAGTAGTGCGCCGAGTAGAAGACCACGGGAACCGAAGCAAGGCCGGCATCTGCCCGCAAACGTCTGGTGAATTCATACCCGTCCATGGTGGGCATGAGGATGTCGGTGATGACCAGATCAGGCCGTTCGGCGCGAGCCCGCTCCAGTCCTTCGAGGCCGTCACGGGCCTCGACTGTGCGGTGATTTCGATACGCCAGCAGGGTCGTTAGAAGTTCCCGATTACTTTCGCGGTCATCCACTATGAGGATGGTGGCCATTCCGGTCTCCAGGTTTTAGGCTTAAGCCCTTTCGTCGTCATGATTGGTGAATTTCACCACGGATGAACTCTCCACAAGGGACGTAAGAATAAGAAGATGTGCGGCATTTGGCTTGTTCTCTCAATGGAATCTGGGGCTGTGGGCAACACCACCGGGCGGATGTGCTGGACCTGGGGAGCGTGAGTAATCGAAGTCTCTAGCGGAGATAATAAACCATCCCACTGCCGCCTCCGACTTCATCTTGCCGATCTTAAGTGGGTTCACCATCAAGCGAATTACTGAAAACAGAGAGGATAAGCCCCTTATCAGGCACGCGATGAAACTCAGGTGACTGATCAATCCTCGGCCGGCTCGGTAGGTGGCTCGAACCCGTCGAGCAGATCCGGATTGGCGGCAAAACGCTTGAGCGTGCGAATGATGTTACCGGAATTGAAGCCTGCTCGCAGCAGGCGGCGGTAGGCCGACGCCAGGTCCTTTTCGTCCTGAAACAGGCCCGCTTTTGTCTTATCCCGGTACTTACGCCGGATGTAGTCCTGAATCAACGCGGTCTCGTCGACAGTCGCGTAGGTCTTGCCAGCGGTTGCCTCAGCCAGTGCAGGCGCCACGCGCCGGCGAAGCAAGTCCTGAACGACCCGGCGTCTTCCCAGCCGTTGATTCTCCAGCCGGGCGGTGGCAAAGCTTTCGGCGAACTTACGGTCATCGAGGTAGCGATACTCCTTCAGCCGGGCGAGGGTGGCCTCGACATCCTCGAGGCGCTGGGCACGTTGGCGCAACTTCTGGCGCAGTTCGCCGGACGAGCAGGCGCGCGCGCCGAGAGTTTTCAGAGCCAGCTCCCATAAGCCGCCGGCATCCAGCGGCGTTCGTTTTTGCGGTTTGCGCATGCTAACTAACCGTACAGAAGTTTAGCGGTTTTTGCGGCGGAGCTCCATCAAACCCATCACGGCGCGGAGTATACTGAAACTGTTTGACGGAACTACGAAGGGGGACTCATGGACAGCGATGATCTGGCGAGCTTTTTACTTGGGGTAGGCGTTGGAGTGGGCATCGGGCTGCTTTTCGCGCCCAAGTCCGGTGAGGAAACCCGCGAGCTGCTGCGGGGCAAGGCGGACGAAGGCAAAGAGTATCTGAAGCGGCGCGGTTCCGAGTTGAAGGATAGCGCGAGCGACATCATCGAACGAGGAAAAGAGGCCATTAGCCGCCAAAGGGATACGCTGGCGGAGGCCGTCGAAGCGGGCAAGCAAGCCTACCGGGAAGCCGTCTCACAGCCCGAGCCCTCCGAAGGACAGGTTGCTCACTAACCTAAGCTTTCTATGCCGGATGACGTTTTTCGCTGGGTGATTGCGATCGGCGTTTTTCTTTCGCTGGTGGCGTTCGTGGTGCAGACCGCTCTGGTGCTGGCCATGTTCCGCGTGACCAAAGCCATGCAGGAGAAGCTTTTGCCAATCATTGACGCCACCGGCCCGTTGGTAAAAACGGTGCGCTATTTTGCCGACGAGAATTTCCCCAAGTTCTCACAGATAACTACGGATGCCACTGAAGTCGTGAAGTCGCTGCACGCGCAGGTGGACCGGCTAAGCGAAGTCGTGAAAGATGTAAGCGATCGTGCGCGAGCGCAGGTGGCGCGGATCGACGGTGCAGTCGACCTGACCGTGGATCAGGTTCAGAATGCCAGCGCGTCGGTGAAGGATGCGGTGCTCCGGCCGGTGAGACAGGTAGACGGCATCATGCAAGGTATCCGCGCGGCTGTTGCCGTGATGGCCCAGGGGCGGCGCGAGTCCGTGGACCACGCCACGCAAGACGAAGAAATGTTCATCTGATGGCGAAATTGGCGCTGGTTTATGGCGTACGGCTGCTGCCGGCGGAGGAGTTGGAGTCGGTCGGCGAAGCTTCGATTGCCCTGAAGAACGGACGCAAAGCCTCAGTGACTATGCATCTGATTGAGGGCAGCAGCGAGCAGGAGATTCGCAAACAACTGCTGCAGTCGCTCGATGCGTTCTTTGAGTTTTATCCCGAAATCTAAACTCACAACCCGCCCGCGGAGGTAAAATGCCAGTCGTTCCATGAGACCACTGGCGTTGCTTCTGCTCTCCGTCTGGATCCTCTCCGCGGATGCTTTGAACTGCATCAATCATGCCGCTTCCTCGCCCGGGCTTGGCGCGCACATCGAGAACAATACGGTCGTGATCACTTGGGCGGGAGAGCGCGGGACGCCCCTCAGCGCATCGTTCGCGATTGAGCGGGCGACACCAGTGGTGCGAGAGCTGGCTGCCGGCGGCGCCGTGATCGCCCGCAATCTGACGCCGGAATTCACGACGGTGAGCGGAGTGCGGCGGGCCGCGCACGGGCTTGATTACGAACATCGCTGGGATGTGTTCTGGGATGCGCCGCTGAGCATCCCGGGACACGGTGAGAATCCGGGCCTGCCGCGGAAGCCGGAGGAAATCCGGAAGGGGCAGTCATCGTTCGATACGCATTCGTGCGAAGTACGGCAGGAAGGCGCCCGGATCGAGGTTTCGTTTCCCGGCCTCTCGTTAGGAATATTCTCCGGTCGCGTGCAGTTTACGGTTTACCGCGGCTCGAACCTGGTGCGCATGGAAGCCATCGCCAAGACGGACGAGCCCTCGGTGGCTTACAAGTACACGGCGGGGCTCAGAGGGTTTTCGACGCAAGATCTGGCGCGCGTAAGATGGCGCGACGCAGGCGGCAACCAGCAGAAGTACGAGTTCGGCGGGACGCCCAATCACCACGCCGTACCGCTCGTGGCGCGCAATCGGCTGGCGATAGCCGAGGGCACAGCCGGTAGCGTCGCCTTTTTTCCGCCGCCGCACCAGTTTTTCTTCGCGCGCGAGATCGAAGTCAACAACGGGTACGTGTGGTACCGGAAGGACGCCGACGGCACGTTCTCCATGGGAGTGCGCCAGGGAGAAAACGCGGGCGGGTACGAACCCATCTGGATCGAGCGCGTCTATGCGCTCTACAATGCGCCACCCGGCACCTGGCAGAGAATGGCCGCATATTTTTATTTGAGCGGGGCGAATGCCGCGGACACGCGTGACGCTGTGCTGGCGTTTACGCATGGTGACCGATTCCTCCCTGTAACCGGATATCAAGTGATGGCCACGCACTTCCACACGGCATTCGCAAAAGAACTCAGCGATGCCGGCAGCCTCGATGTGCAGCCTCCATGGATCTCGGCCATTCGCGATCTCGGCGTGAATATCGTGATGCTCGATGATTTTCACGATGATGGGCACCCGGCAGACACCGGGCGCGTCCGGCTTGATGAGTTGCGTAACTACTACGAGGCATGCCAACGCCACTCCGACCGCGATTTCCTGATCCTGCCGGGCGAGGAGGCCAATGTTTATTTCGGGGGGCATTACAATTTGCTTTTTCCGAAACCAGTCTATTGGACGCATGGACGGCCGGCGGGATCGGGATTCCAGGATGCGGGCATCTACCACCCGGCGAACGCCGCTGAGATGTATGAGATGGTTCGGCGGGAAGGTGCGCTCACCTGGCAGACGCATCCGCGCACCAAGGGATCGACGGGTTATCCCGACCGCATTCGGGAGCAGGATTACTTTCGAAGCGACCGCTGGCTCGGCGCGGGATTCAAAGCAATGCCCGTCGACCTATCCGAATCGCGCTTGTGCGAGAAGCGCTGCTTCGGCGTACTGGACGATATGAACAACTGGGGTGAGCCAAAATATCTGGTGGGCGAGGTGGATACCTACAAGAAGTTTCCGGATTACGATCTGTACGGCGATTTCAATGTGAATTACGTAAAGCTGGACGCGCTGCCACCGGCGAACGACTGGACGCCGGTCAATCGCGCTCTACGCGCCGGAGATTTCTTTGTTACTACAGGTGAGGTTTTCATTCGCAACTTCCAGGCGAGCTCTACGGGTGTGGCGGCGGACGTGGATTGGACCTTTCCGCTGGAATTCGTGGAAGTGGTTTGGGGAGATGGCGAGCGCGTGGAGCGGAAAATCCTGCGGACACCGGATGCCGAGGCTTTCGGAACGCGGCACATCGAGATTCCGGCCGACCTCTCACGGCAGAAATGGGTGCGCTTCGCCGCCTGGGACTCAGCGGTGAACGGAGCGTTTACGCAGCCGATGTTCTTGAAAAAGTAGGGGTTAAGCCGCTTTTTGAACCTTGCCGCTGCGGATGCAGGATGTGCAGACGCGCAGGCGCTTGGTGGCGCCTTTGACTACGGCGCGAACCGATTGCAGGTTCAGGTTCCAGCGGCGCTTGGACACGTTGTGGGCGTGGCTGATGCGGTGCCCGAACTGCGGGCCGCGGCCACAAACGTCACATACTCTCGCCATGATGGGGGAAATCTCCTTCAGAAACTGTAATTTTTGATTCTAGCACGCGCCGTTGACTCCGGTCACATATAAGTTTACTCTAGGCATAGAGCAAATAGGTATGGAGACACAACAGCGTGATCTGTTTCCCGGCGCACTCGAAATGATGATCCTCCAGGTGTTGCGGCGCGGCCCTATGCACGGTTACGCGCTCGCGCAGCTCATCAAGCGGACATCGGACGATTTACTCCAAGTTGAAGAAGGCTCGCTCTATCCGGCGTTGCAGCGCATGTTGAAGGCAGGCTGGGTGGCGGCGGAATGGGGCGTTTCAGCGCGCAACCGGCAAGTGCGGGTTTACAAGATCCTGCCGGCGGGGCGAAAACAGCTCGAACGGGAAATATCGAGTTTCGACCGCATGCTGGATGGGATTGCGCGGGTGATGAGGCCGAGTGAGTCATGAGGTGGTGGCAGCGCCGGCGCATGGCCGCGGAGGCCGCGCAGGAAATAGCGGCGCACCTCGAGGAAAGGGTCGCGGACCTGGTGGAGGCGGGCATGCCCGAACAGGAAGCGCGGCACCAGGCGGCGCGGGAGTTCGGGAACGCCATACTGATTGCGGAAACGAGCCGCGAGGTGTGGAGTTGGGGATGGCTTGATCGACTCACTCAGGACTTGCGCTACGCAGTACGCGGGCTGCGGCGGGACCCGATGCTGGCGCTGACGGCGGGGCTGACACTGGCGATCTGCATCGGGGCGAACACGACGGTCTTCAGCATTGTGAATTCGATTTTGCTGCGACCGCTGCCGTATCCGGGATCAGGGCGGATTTACTGGGTCAGCGAGCGGATGGGGCGGGAGGCAGAGACCGGCACCGGACCAGATTATTACAGTTTGCGCGATGAAAACCGGGTTTTCGAGGATGTTGCGGCGTATGACCAAACGACCGTCAACTGGACCGGCGTGGAGAAACCGGAACAGTTGGACGTCGCGCAGGTATCGCCATCATTCTTCCGTGTCATGGAAACGCAGCCGATGATGGGGCGCTATCTCGCCCCGGAGGAGCAGGGTGAGAAGGCTCCGTCGGTTGTGGTTCTGAGTTACGCATTCTGGCGCAGCCGCCTGGACAGTGATCCTCACGTGGTTGGTAGGACGATCACCCTGGATCGCGTACCCAACACGATCATCGGAGTCATGCCACAGGGTTTTGATTATCCGAGCGGAACCCACATTTACTGCCCGCTGCCAATGGACGAGACAACGCAGAGGCCACGATCGGTGACCCGGATGATGCGGGGGGTTAGTATGCTGGCGCGGCTGAGGCTCGGCGTCGGCCAGACTCAATTGGCCACCGAGATGAGCCGGCTTACGCACAACATTCGGGCAGAGTACCCGAGAGAATTCGAGTCAAGGGGTTTTCTGAAAGGAATGTCTATCCATGCCGAGCCGCTGCAAGAGCGCCTCACGGGTGATGTGCGTCCCGCGTTATTGGTGTTGAGCGGAGCGGTTGGGCTGGTGCTGTTGATCGCGTGTGTGAACGTGGCGAACCTGCTGCTGGCCCGTGCGGCCGCGCGGCAAAAGGAATTGGCCGTTCGTATGGCGATAGGGTCGCATCGACGGCGGATCATCCAGCAGATGCTGACCGAAAGCGTGATACTGGCATTGCCCGGCGGCTTGGCAGGTATTGCAATAGCCTCGGTGGCGGTGACTGTTTTGAATGCCTGGAAGCCTCTTGTGCTGGTGAGGTATCCGGAAATCTCGATGGATGTCTCCACCCTGGCGTTCACAGTGGCGGCGACTCTCGGGACTGGGCTGATTTTCGGCATGGCGCCTGCCGTGGCAGCCACGGGCGCTAACATCTACGACGCTTTGAAATCTGGCGGGCAGATGCACAGCGGCGGAAGAGGCGCCACAAGGTTACGTCAGTTGCTGGTGGTGGCGGAGTTGGGTGTATCGCTCGTACTGCTCATTGGGGCGGGCTTGCTTTTTCGAAGCTTCGTGAAGCTTGCGAAGACGGACCTGGGATTTCAGGCTGAGAGCCTGCTCACAATGCGCGTGAACCTGGCCGGTTTGCAGTATGCGAAGGCTGCGGGACAGAAGGCTTTCTATGAGGAGGTCTTGCAGAGGATCAAACAGCTTCCGATGGTGCGGCGCGCAACTGTTTCGACGGAGATTCCTTTAGGAGAGCCGTGGTTGTTGATTTGGGTGTTTCAGATTGCCGGCCACCCACCTCTTCCGATGGCGCAGGCGCCCCGGGCCGGCACTGCCATGGTGCAGCGTGATTTCTTCCAGACGCTTGGAATTCCATTACGGAGCGGCCGGATCTTTGGTTTTGAGGACACTCAGAGATCGACGGAAAAGATCGTGGTGAACGAGGCCTTCGCGCGCGAGATACTACCGGGAGAAAATCCACTCGGACAGCGCCTCGTGGTAGACCGGCGTGGCTCGCAATGGACGATCGTGGGAGTTGTCGGCAATATCCGTGGGAGTGCGCTCGGCGCGGAGCCGGAGCCGTTGATTTATCGTTGCACGTTCCAGACCGACAGCCCGTTCGAGACGCGCATGGGTGTAATCGTACGAACCACCGGCGACCCGCGAGCAGCGATTCGCGCAGTCGAGGGCCAGGTATACGCGGTGGACCGCAACCAGCCTGTATTCGATGTGAAGACGATGGACGAGCGGCTGGCGAATTCGCTGGCGCCGCAGCGGTTTCATCTGGTGCTGATCGGAACGTTCGCGGTGATTGCTTTGGTGCTTTCAGCACTGGGGGTTTATGGCGTGCTGTCCTACTTGGTGACGCGGCGCACGCGGGAGATCGGGATTCGCATCGCGATGGGAGCGCAGCCTCGTGAGGTTCAGCGGCTGGTGGTGGGAGAGAGCGTGGTGCTCTCGGCGCTGGCAGTGGTGGCAGGGCTGGGCGGCGCATGGGCGCTGACACGCTATCTGCAATCGATGCTCTATGGCGTGACAGCATTGGATGGCGCGACATTTGCGGTTATGCCGGTTGTGCTGGTGGCGCTGGCGATTGCTTCGTCTGTGCTGCCGGCGTGGCGGGCCTCGCGGATCGATCCGATGACGACGTTGCGGGAAGAGTAGGAGGCCGATATGTCCTGGTTCGAGCACGTTTTGCGTCGCCGGCAAGCGGCGGACGCCGCGAAAGAAGTGGCGGAGCACATCGAGGAAAAGGTCGCGGATCTGGTGGAGGCGGGAATGTCCGAACAGGAGGCGCGGCATAGAGCGGCACGAGAGTTTGGAAACGCCATGCTGATTGCAGAAGCGAGCCGCGAGGTGTGGAGCTGGGGATGGCTCGATCGACTCACTCAGGACTTGCGCTACGCGTTGCGCGGGCTGCGGCGGGACCCGATGCTGGCGCTGACGGCGGGGCTAACGCTGGCTATCTGCATCGGGGCGAACACGACGGTCTTCAGCATTGTGAATTCGATTTTGCTGCGGCCGCTGCCATATCCGGGGTCGGAGCGGATTCATGCGGTGATCGAGCACATCGGGCCGGGTCCGGCAGAGGGTATAGGAGCGGACTACTACAGTATGCGCGAGCAAAACCGCGTGTTCGAAGATGTCGCGGCATACAGTGAGCTGACGGTCAATTGGACTGGCATCGAGAAGCCGGAGCAACTCGACGCGGTGGCCGTTACGCCGTCGTTCTTCCGCGTGATGGGAACGCGACCCTTGATGGGACGGTATCTCGCATCTGAGGAGCAGGGAGAGAAGGCGCCGGCAGTGGTGGTTGTGAGCTATGCGTTCTGGAGGAGCCACCTGGGGAGCAATCCACACGCCGTGGGGACAACGATTACTCTCGATCGGCTGCCAAACACGATCATCGGAGTCATGCCGCAGGGATTTGATTACCCAAGCGGAATGCAGATTTTCATGCCATTCCAGATGGACGAAGCCACACAAAGACCGCGAAGCGCGAGTCGTCCGATGAGGCTTGTGAGAATACTGGCGCGGCTGAAGCCGGGAGTGAGCGGGACCGAATTGGCTACGGAGATGAGAAGGCTCACGCGCAGCATTCGCGCAGAGTACCCGAAGGAGTTCGAGGCAGCCGGATTCTTGAAGGGGATGTCTATCAATACTCAGCCTCTGCAGGAGCGCCTTACGGGAGACGTGCGGCCGGCACTACTTGTGTTGAGCGGAGCTGTGGGTCTGGTTCTGTTGATTGCCTGCGTGAACGTGGCAAATCTGTTGCTGGCCCGCGCCAGCGCAAGGCAACGCGAGTTGGCGGTTCGGATGGCGCTGGGGTCGCATCGCCGGCGGATTATCCAGCAGATGCTGACAGAAAGTCTGATGCTGGCGCTCCCGGGGGGGCTGGCGGGTGTCGCGGTTGCGTTCCTGGCAGTGACCGGTCTGAATGCCTGGAAGCCGCTGCTGCTGGTGAGATATCCGGAGATCTCTATCGACGTTCCCATCCTGGCATTCACTCTTGGGCTGACTCTCGTGACCGGGCTGATCTTTGGCATGGCGCCAGCTGTGGTAGCTACGGGAGTCAGTGTTCACGATGCGCTGAAGTCCGGTGGCCATACGCAGAGCGGCGGGAGGGGCGCCGTCCGGCTGCGTCAATTGCTGGTGGTGGCAGAATTGGGCATCTCGCTCGTGTTGCTGATCGGCGCCGGTTTGCTGTTCCGAAGTTTCGTGAATCTTGCCGCCACGGATCTCGGATTTCCGGCTGAGAACCTGCTCACAATGCGCGTGAATCTGGTGGGCTCGCGCTACGCAACACCCGAAGGCCAGAGGGCTTTCTATGAAGACGTGTTGCAGCGCGTCCAGCAGCTTCCCATGGTTCGCGGTGCAGCAGTTTCGACGCAGATTCCTCTGGGAGAGTCATGGCTTAACTTCAACCGATTTGAAATTGCGCACCGCCCCCCGGTTCCACTGGCGCAGCGACCTCAGGCGAGTGTGGCGGACGTGAGCCGCGATTTTTTCCAGACACTCCGGATACCTCTGCGCCGTGGGCGTCTTTTCGATCTGGATGATAACCAGAAGTCGACAAGCAAGATCATTGTCAACGAAGCGTTCGCGCGCACGATATTCCCGGGGGAGAATCCAATCGGGCAGGAGCTCACTTCTGATGGGCGCCATCCGGTCCCGCGGACGATTGTGGGAGTGGTTGGCAGCATCCGTGGGAGTGCGCTCGGAGCCGAACCAACACCGGTCATTTACCAATGCACCTGCCAGACCGACTACCCGTTCGAAACGCGTATGGGCCTGATTGTTCGAACTGCTGGCGATCCGCGAGCGGCGATTCACGCGGTGGAAGGCCAGGTATACGCGGTGGATCGCAACCAGCCTGTGTTTGATGTGAAGACGATGGACGAGCGGCTGGCGAATTCGCTGGCGCCGCAACGATTCCACCTGGCGCTGATCGGGACGTTCGCGATGATTGCTTTAGTGCTATCGGCGCTAGGGGTTTATGGAGTGTTGTCGTACCTGGTGACGCGGCGCACGCGGGAGATTGGCATTCGCATCGCGATGGGCGCGCAGGCGCGTGAGGTGCGGCGGCTGGTGGTAGGAGAGAGTGCGGTGCTTGCGGCGCTGGCTGTAGTGGCAGGGCTCGGCGGCGCGTGGGCGCTGACGCGGTATCTGCAATCGATGCTTTATGGGGTGACTGCGCTCGATGGCGCGACCTTCGTGGTTATGCCGGTGGTGCTAATGCTGCTGGCGATTGCTTCGTCGGCTTTGCCGGCGTGGAGGGCTTCGCGGATTGATCCGATGGCGGCGCTGCGGGAAGAGTAAGGGCAATTCGCGTACAGGCAACGAAATTCCGCATCGGGACACCAACCGTTTGCGAGATTCCGTTCGTCGGAATTTCGAAGCCAGTCCCCGAATTGCGACGTGTGCGCTCTGGGAGATCAGCGGGATTTATCGCTGGGCCCACTTGGGCCAGACGGTGGCGAGCGGCACGATGATTTCGGGATCGGCGGTTTTCAAAATACCGCCTTCGGCCTTGGTCGTGCCTACAGACGTGTGCACATAGGCAAGGCGCTTGCGGTGGTTGATGATCCAGACGTACTTTACGCCGAAGGCGAGATACTCTTCGATTTTTTCCTGAATGTCTTCGGCGCGATCGTCTTTGGATAGGATTTCAATACACAGGAACGGAGGCTTGCGGATGATCTGATCTTCGGTCTCACGACCAAGAAGGACGCAGAGGTCGGGCACGCGGAAGCGCTTCGGTAAAATCTGAGTCCGGCACTCCGGGTACGCCGAAATACCCCATTTCTGCTCATGACGTGCGAGATATGCACCGATCATGAGTTGCAGTCTCGAATGGTCCGTCTCCCCCACGTTCCTCTCGACCAGTTCTCCATCGACGTATTCAACGTCGGGATGGTAGCTGGTTGTGAGATATTCCTCAACTGATACCAGCGTGGTGGAGGGCATATAGATAGGGTACCTCGACTTATAGCCGGTTGATCAAACTCGCTACATATCCGGCGCCAAAACCGTTGTCGATGTTGACGACAGTCACGTTGCTGGCGCAACTGTTGAGCATGCCGAGCAGCGCCGCGAGGCCATGGAAGCTTGCGCCGTAGCCGACGCTGGTGGGTACGGCGATTACGGGGCAGGAAACAAGGCCGCCGACCGCGCTGGGGAGCGCCCCTTCCATGCCGGCGCAGACCACGACGACCCGCGCTTCCGCCAGACGCGAACTGTTTTCTAAGAGACGATGAATGCCCGCGACACCGATGTCGTGGATGGATTCCACCTGGTTGCCCATCACCTCCGCGGTGATTTGAGCTTCCTCGGCCACCGGAATGTCGCTGGTGCCGGCGCAAACAACGGCGATTTTGCCTTTTCCGCGGAGGGTCTTGTCGCGCCAGAAGCGGATGGCGCCGGAGAGTGGAAAGTGTTCTGCGCCGGCCATGTGTTGCTGGATGAGGGCGGCGGTGGCTGCGTCGGCGCGCGTGATCAGCACATTCTGAGAGACCGCCAGCAGGTGCTGAGCGATGGTCAGGACCTGATCGGGGGTCTTGCCCTTGGCGAGGATCACTTCCGGCATGCCGTGGCGCAGTTCGCGGTGGTGGTCGACCTTGGCGAAGCCCAGGTCTTCGAACGGCATGTGGCGTACGCGGGCGAGCGCGGCATCGACATCGACGGCGCCTTCGCGCACTTGCTCCAGCAGCGTGCGGAGCTGATCCTGATTCATAGACCTCAGAATAACAGGGTTATCTCAATTTCACCGCAGAGGCGCAGAGAGTCAACTCAGAAGCGCAGCGTTTGGCCTTCGTGAAGTCCGAGCCGCCTGGCTTCGCCGGCGCGCAACTCAAGCACGAACTGTTCCAGGTGATGGCCGCCATAGGTGAGACAGTCCTCGGGTTTGGTGGTGCAGATGGGTGTGTCGGCGGAAATTTCCATGATCTTATGACCCGTGTCCATGAAAATGATGTCGAGGGGCGCTTTGACATTGGCCATCCAGTAGCGCAAGTAGGCGGGCCTTTGATGGACAAAGAGAAGGCCGCGGCCCTGGGGGAGAGCGTCGCGGTACATCATGCCATGCTCCATATCAACTGACTTAGTCAATACTTCGGCGCGTATCTCCGTTCCGTCGGGTAGACCGATGGCTGTGGTGCTGGCCTGGTCGCTGGAACTGTCGTCGGTGCGGCTACAGCTTAGACTGAAGCAGATGACCATCAGGACGGGGACGAAAAAACGCATGCGATAAGATGGTAGCTTCTTTTGCTCCGGCGCGGCAGAGGCCCGAGCGGATTCCACGCCATGTTCTGGAAACGAGTCCGGCTGACACTCGAAATGATCAAGTTCGAGCACTCGGTTTTCGCGCTGCCGTTCGCGCTGACTGGCGCCATGCTGGCGGCGCGCGACAGCGGCATGAATCTGGCCGCGCTCCGGTGGAAACTTATCTGGATTGTGGTGGCGATGGTGGGGGCGCGATCGGCGGCCATGGCATTCAACCGCGTGGTGGATGCGGAAATCGATGCACGCAACCCGCGCACGCGCATGCGTCACATTCCCGCGGGAACCTTATCGGCGGCATTCGGATGGGGGTTCGTAGCGGTCGCGGGCCTGGTATTTCTTTACGCCACCCGCGAGTTGAACGCGCTGTGCTTCAAGCTAGCGCCCCTTGCCCTGGGAGTGATTTTCTTTTACTCGTTTACGAAGCGATTTACCGCATTTTCACATCTGGTGCTTGGATTCGCCCTGGGAATTGCGCCGGCGGCGGCGTGGATCGCGGTGCGGGGTGCGCTCAATGTGCACATTCTCTGGCTCACGGCCGCGGTGATGTTCTGGACGGCGGGATTCGACGTCATTTACTCGTGCCAGGACTATGAATTCGACGTGGCCGAGAGCCTGTTCAGCCTCCCGCGGCGGATCGGAGTGGCGCACGCGTTGCGCGTTTCCCAATTGCTGCATGTCCTGATGATCCTGTGCCTGTTGGCGCTGGTCCACGATCTTGACCTCGGATGGCTGAGCCTCGCCGGAGTCGCCGCGGTGGCGCTGCTGCTGGTCTACGAACACAGCCTGGTAAAACCGAACGATCTCTCGCGGGTGAATGCGGCGTTCTTCACCATGAACGGATGGGTGAGCGTGCTATTCTTTGTGTTTTGGGCCGCCGATGTGTGGCTCGCGCGGCGCGCGTAACTATGCAAGTTTTCGTCGAAGATTCACGACTGCGGCCGATACTCGATAAAGTCGAAGCGGGCGAACGTTTGTCTTACGACGACGGCGTTGCGCTGTACCGGACGTCCGATATTCTGGCGCTCGGCTACATGGCCAACCTGGTGCGCGAGCGGCTCCACGGCGACGTCACTTATTTCAATGTGAACCGGCACATTAATCCTACCGACGTTTGCGTGGCGAGCTGCCGGCTGTGCGCGTTCGGAAAGCGGGCGAAAGATCCGAAAGCGTATACGATGTCGCTCGACCAGGTGTGGCACGTGGCGGGCGAAGGCTGGACCGAAGCGGTTACGGAATTCCACATCGTGGGCGGTCTGCATCCGGAGCTGACGCTCGACTGGTATTGCGAGATGCTGCGCGGCCTGAAGGAGCGCTTTCCGCAGGTGCACTTGAAGGCGTTCACCATGGTGGAGATCGGCTATCTCGCACAGCGGACGCGGATTTCGACGCAAGAGGTACTGGAGCGGCTGCGCCATGCCGGCATGGATTCGCTACCGGGCGGCGGCGCGGAGATTTTCTCGGATCGTGTGCGGCGCATCATCTGCGACCACAAGATCACGGGCGAAGAGTGGCTGGAAACCGCGCGCACGGCACACCGCCTGGGACTGCATTCCAATTGCACCATGCTCTACGGCCACATCGAGACCGATGAAGATCGCGTGGATCACCTGCTGAAATTGCGCGCGCTGCAAGATGAGACACAAGGCTTCGTGACCTTCATTCCGCTGGCATTTCATCCGGACAATACGCCCCTGCGGCATATTCCGAAGACCACGGGCTTCCTCGACATCAAGAGCATCGCGGTGGCACGGTTGCTGTTGGATAACATTGCGCACATCAAGGCGTACTGGATTATGATGACGCCGCGGGTCGCGCAGATCGCGCTGCGCTTCGGCGCGGACGATATCGATGGCACGGTGGTGGAGGAGAAGATCTACCACGATGCGGGCGCGACCACCAGCCAGTCGCTGCGGCGCGGCGAACTGCTGCGGCTGATCCGCAAAGCGGGCCGCGAGCCGGTGGAGCGCGATACCCTGTACCGGCCCGTGACGCGCACGGAAACGACGTTCACCGTGCTGGTGTAGTTCCCCGCGGTTCAAGTAGAATCTAAGCACAGATTCCCATGATCGAAGGAGGTTCTATGCGCGTTGCAAAGTGGATTCTCGCTGTTCTCATTCTCCTAACCGGTTGCGGCGGCGGTTCGCGGCATGATCCGCAGGAGAAATACTACCTTCTGTCTTCGAACGTGAAGATTCCCTACTGGCAGACTGCCGGCAACGGGCTTATGCGGGCGGCCGCGCAATTGCAACTGCGGGCGGAAGTGACGGGACCCGATACGTACGACGCCAATGCGGAGCAGCAGGAGTTGCGGCGGCTCACCGGGTTGCAGGATAAGCCTTCCGGTATCCTCGTCTCAGCAGCCGATGCGACGCTTCTGCAGGGCGACATCGACGCAGCCGTCAGCGCGGGAATTCCGGTGATCACGCTGGACTCCGACGCGCCCGGCAGTAAGCGGCTGCTGTTCATTGGCACCAACAACTACCAGGCGGGCGTGATGGGAGGCCGTGTGGCGGCCAAGCAGATCAACGGTAAGGGTAACGTCGTGGTCTTCACCATGCCAGGACAGGCGAACCTGGTGGAACGGCTGAATGGCTACAAATTCGCGTTCAGCGAGAATCCCGGAATCAAGATTGTAGAAGTGGTGGACATCAAGGGTGATCCACGGATTGCTTTCGACAAAGCCAGTGAAATCGTCGAAAAACGGCGCGACAAAGTGGACGCTTTCATTTGCCTCGAAGCACAGGGAGGCAAGGAAGTGGCGGAGGTGCTCGATCGCAACAAAGTGACCGGCAAGACTGTGGTCGCGATGGACACGGACGAAGATACGCTCAAGTGGATTCAAAAGGGAGTGATCGCCGCGACGATTGCGCAGAAGCCTTACACCATGGCGTATTACGGCTTGAAGATGCTCGACGAGTTATATCATCACAAGCCGGCGGCACTCGACCACAATTGGGCGCAGGATCCCTTCTCGCCCCTGCCGACGTTCGTGGATACAGGCGCCACGCTGATCACCAAGGAGAATGTGGATAGTTTTCTCAAAGCGCGAGACGCGGTGAAGACCGAAGGAAAATCGTAGCCGGGTTTAGTCCTCGCGGAGCACGGACGCGGGGTTGACGCGGAGAGCCGCGCTGGCAGCAGCGAAGGTCGCAGACAGGACGATGCCCAGCACGGTCGCGGCCGCGCCGGTCAGGGCCAGAGGGTCAGTAGTGGAAACGCCGTACAGCAGTCCGCTGAGCGTTGGCGCTAGGAAGAGGAAGCCGAAAACACCGGCGGCCACGCCTATGCCGGCGAACATCACCGGCTTCGCCGAGAGCAAGCGGATCACAGCCGCCGGCGGCGCACCCAGGGCCACGCGGATGCCGATTTCGCGCTTCATTTGAGCAATCGCATATGCGAGGGCGCCGAAAACACCAAGTGCGGCTAACGCGGCGGCAGCGGCACTGAAGGCCGCGGAGAGCCAGGCTAGCGTACGTTCGGGCCACAAGGAGACATCCACTTCCTCGGCGAGCGTGTGGATCTCATCGAAAGGGAGGCGCGGATCGATCGCGTGGAGGACCCTGCGGGCGGGGTCGATGATAGCCGCGGGATCATTGCGAGTGCGTACGTGCAGGATAAAGTCCGTGCCTTGCCAAGATGCCCAGGGCCCATACGCAATCGGCTGCATAGCCTCGCGCAGGGAGCGATATTTGGCGTCGCTGACAACACCGATGATCTGATGGCTTGCTCCGGCGGGCTGCTTCCAAGCCTGACCAAATGTTCGCCCGAGCGGATCGCCGTGAGGGCAAAGGTGACGCGCGAAGGCCTGATTGACGATCATGGGCTCTGGCTTGGCGGGCGGCTCGTCCGGGCGGAAGTTGCGGCCTGCAAGGAAACGAATTCCCATGGCGTCGAAGTATTCCGGCGACACCCAATTGAGGCTGGTATTCATGAACTCAGTCGCGGGCGCTATTTGGCCGGTGGGAGTAAACGTCGATTTCATTCCGGTGCCGCGCATCAGGCCACGTGAAGCGTCACCCACCGCGGCCACACCAGGCAGGTCTCGAACAGCGGCCTCCAGGCGCAACCGCAGGCTTCGTGCCTGTTGGGGCGTATAGCCTAACGTGCCGGGATCAAGCGAGAACGTAACGACGTGGTCGCGGTCAAAGCCCGGATCGAGCGCTCGGAGATGCTGGAACGTGGAAACCAGTAGACCCGCGACGGAAAGAAGCACGGTGCACAATGCCACCTGGAGTGAGACGAGCATCCAGCGGAGCGGCTGACGGGACGTGGCTCGCGAGGCTTTGAGTGCGGTGTGAAGATCGTGCCGCGTAGTCTGGATGGCTGATGGAAGACCAGCCAGCAGCGCCGAGGCAAGGCAAAGCAGAAATGAGAAAGCGAGCAAATGCGCATTTGGCTTCAGGTTCAACGACACGGTGACGAGCGTCGCGCTCAGATCGCGTATCGGCGGCAGGGCGCGAACCAGCAGGGGTATGGCTGCGCAAGCCGCGCCGACACCGAGGATCCCTCCCGCCAATGACAGCAACAGAGTTTCCGTCAACCATTGCCGGACCAAATGCATGCCGGTGGCTCCGATGGCGAGCCGGACGGCGATCTCGCCCCGGCGGGCGGCTGTGCGGGCAAGCAATAACCCGCCGATGTTGGCGCAAACGATGAGCAACAGTAGTGCGCCGCCGCCCATGAGTAACAGAAGAGCGGAGGCGAACTTCGGACGCAGTAAAGATACACCGTTGGCGATGGGCTGCAATTGAAACTGGCCGGTGGTCCAGTAGCTGGCTTCCTGGGCGCCGTGGAACTCCTGGTCAAGAGCAGCTTTGAAGATGGATTCAGCCTCTGCCTGGGCGACCGCCAACGTAATGCCGGAACGAAGCCGGGCAACGAGCGAGTAGCCCAACTTGCGATAGGAATTGAAATCCGGGTTGGTAAACAGACTATCGGCCGCGATCAGCGGAATGAAAACGTCGGGTGCGGTTTCCAACTGTACGCCGTGGAATTCGCGCGGCATGACTCCTACCACGGTGAAGGCGCGATTCTGTAAGGTCAGCCGTTTGCCAATGGCACCGGGATCGCCCGCGTAGGCGCGCGCCCAAAATGTATAACTGAGCACTGCGGGCAGCACGTCGGATGCGTGCAGTTCATCGGAGGGAGTCAGTGCTCGCCCATAAAGCGGGTGCACACCAAGAGCGCTGAGGAAGTTGCCGCTGACGATCTGACAAGGGATGTTGCGGGCACCGTTCGCGTCGCGCACAGCCAGGATTGCTTCGTGGTAGGCAAAAACGACCGTGAAATTCCTGGCACGCTGCGCGAGCTCACGGTAAGTCGTGTACGTGAAGTAGCTGCGCGCACCGAGCGGAGCGGCGAGTTGCACCAACCGCACTAGTTCGTTCGGCCGCGCGACGGGCAGCGGACGCAGCAGCAACGCGTCCAGCAAGCTGAAAATTGCGGAGTTTAGCCCGATGCCCAGGCCGAGCAACATTATCACAGTCGCAAAGAAGCCGGGTGACTTGCGGGTGAGCCGGAGGGTATAGCGAACGTCTTTAATCAGCGCATCGAACAAGACCTCACTCCTCTCGCAGAGCTGCCATTGGGTCGAGGCCGGCTGCGCGACGCGCCGGTATCCAGGATGCCAGGGCGGCGATGAGGAAGAACAGGATCGAGATTGTCGTGAATGTAGACGGATCTGTCGCTTTGACTCCGACCAACATGCTGGTCATTACGCGCGTTAGGGCGAAAGCCGCGCAAAGGCCGATCGCAATGCCGGTGGCGCTTAGTTTTAGTCCGTAGCCGACCACAAGGCGGAACACACTTTCAGGCGCGGCGCCCACGGCCATCCGGACGCCGATTTCCGCCGTGCGTTGCCGCACAACCGTAGACAGCACGCCATAAAGTCCGACGGCCGCCAGTAGCGTGGCAACAGCCGCGAACACGCCGATCAACACCAGAGAGAAGCGCGTACCAGACTGCGCCCCGCTAACCAGCTCGTCCATGGAATGAATGTCGGTGATGAGCAGTTGCGGAGCGAGCTTTCGGATTTCGGCGCGGGCTGGGACGGTGTAGCGGCTGGGGTCGCCTGTGGTGCGGAGCGTCCACCAACCCACGTTTCCGTAGTTCAAGTAACCATCGGTGACGTAGATTTGTTCGCGGCCGGGCGTCGCCAGCGAGACATCGCGCTGGTGCGCCACAACGCCAATGATTTCTGCCCATTCAGCCTCCGCCCCGCGTAAACGGAAGAGAATCCGTTTTCCTACGGCGGATTCAAAAGGAAATGCTTGGGAGGCGAAAGCCTGGTCAACAATAATGATGTTGCGGTCAGGCGAATTGTCCGCTTCAGTGAATGTGCGGCCAGCGATCACGGGAGTATGCATCGCCTCAAAGTAGCCTGGCAGGACAACCTGAAAGTCGGCAGCTTGAAATTTGGTCGGATCCGCTAGCGCTTCTGCCAAGCCCCAACGGATCGGCGTGAAGCCACCGGCGAGCGGCATTGGGTATGACGCGGTGACGATTCGGACGCCAGGGATGCCTGCTAGGCCGTCGTGAAGCTCGCGCATGAGGGCTTGTCGAGCGGCCGGGGTATCCGCATAGTTGCCCAGCACCTGGAACGTGAGCAGGTTGTGCGGCTCGAACCCCAAATTGACTCTCTGAATCGCCAGGAAAGTGCGAAACATCAGGCCCGAACCAATAAGGAGCACGAAACAGAGAGCCACTTCCATAACCACCACTCCGTTTCGCAGCATTCCGCCTCCCGCCGCGGCGGTTCGTCCGCTCGCCCGAAGAACCCGAACGATGTTTGGCCGCGCAGAGCGAAATGCGGGTACGAGTCCGAAGATAGCGGCGGCGGCGAGCCCGGCTAAGGCCGAGAACGCCAGCACTGCAGGATCGATGTGGACGGCGTTGAGCCGCGGGACATTTTCCGGTGCGATTACGAGCAGCGCATGCATCCCAAGCCATGCCAGGCCGAGACCACCCAGCGTTCCGAGGGCGGAAATAACCATCGCTTCGGCCATCATCTGGCGGGCCAGCCGCCACCAGCTTCCGCCCAACGCAGTGCGCACGGCAAACTCGCGCTCGCGGAGCGAGGTACGCACGAGCATCAGGTTCGCCACGTTGGCGCAGGCAATGAGCAGCAGAAATATGACGGCGCCCATAAGCGCCAATATGGCGGGTTGGACTTCGCTCACTAGGTGCTGTTTCATCGGCTCGATGCGGATATATTGGCCCGCGGTCCGCATAATCGGACTGACGCGGTGGAGCTGCCCGGTGATGGTATCGGCCTCGGCTTGCGCACGCTCCAAGGTGACGTCCGGTTTCATCCTGCCGATGACGCGCCACCGCACATTGTTGCGGTTGGCGGTATCGTAAGTAATCCGCGCGGCGAACCAGACATCCGGGAGCTGTTCCACGTTGGCATCCGGTGGAAAGAGCAGCTCGAATCCGGGCGCCAGAACGCCAACCACAATTGGCCGTTGCCCGCCGGCCAGGGGAAGTACTTGACCAAGCACGGATACGTTCCCGCCGAAACGCCGCTGGAAATATCCGTAGCTCAGAATGGCGAAGGTGGGAAGTTGCTGAGGTGGCGGCCCACCCGGCGCAGCTCCGGCTTGCGGCAGTGGCGGCTGCGGCAGGCCGTCAGAATCCTGGAAATCCCGGCCAAGGATCACTCGGGCACCCATCAAGCTGAGAAAATTGGTCGAGACCACTCCGAAACGCACCTGCTCAGGAGTGCCATCCGCCTGGGGCATGGGACCACGGCCAGTAGTAACGGCGCCGAAATCTTCAAATGCACGCTTTGCGCCGTTGCGCAGATCCAGGAAATCGGCGTTTGAAAACGGGAAATCCTTCACGTTTCTCCGGCGCATGTCGTTGCAGGCTAGAACCAGGCGATCAGACGCTTTATAGGGGAGCGGGCGCAGCAGCACGGTCTCGGTGACGCTAAAAATCGCGGTGCTGGCTCCGATCCCGAGCCCGATGGTGATTACTGCGGCAAGTGAGAATCCAGGAGCTTTTCGCAACGTTCGCAAAGCGTAGAGCAGGTCTTTGAGGAGCATATCTTGTAGAACGGCTAGACCAACGACAATTGCGTTATTTTCAGCTCCAAGTGATATCGATCATCTGCCGGGACCGAAAACGTGTGACGCTGTGCACTAACTTGGCGGGCGAACCGTTCAAGGCGCCCTCAACGATGGCGCGCAGTTCCGCGGGCGTGTAGGCGCGGCGGATCGACTGGCAGCCGTCCAAGGCGACAACGCGCATGACGAATGGCGCCACCAGCACGGTAAAGAGGGCCAGCGGCATCCAATGCCGCACCAGATCGAGGACGATCAAGCGCCGGACGGAGCGGCTGGCGTTGCGCACTAAGGCGGTGATCTCGTCCTCAGTCAGATGGTGGAATACGGTCACGCAGATGGCCACATCGGCATCGGGCAGGCGATCACGTGCGGCGTCCGCGGCCACGATCGGGACATCGAAAAACTGGCGGTGCGGCGGCCGGAGATCGATACCCTGGACGTCAACTTGCAGATCGCGCTGAATCGCGCTGAGCAGTTGGCCGTCGCCACACCCGATATCGAGCACGCGGCCGATGGGATGCGGATGACGCCGCAGCGCATCCAGAATCGCGCGCTGATTTCCCAGGAAACGGTGTAGCGCGCCTAACTGGCGATGAAAATGCTCCCAAGTCTCCAGCGGAACATGCGGATCGTCCATAATTTCCGGGTTGAGAGAACGGCGCATGCGAACACGAGAATTGTAGCAAGGCTAGCGCGCTGGAAATTGTTAGCGTTTCACGAGTGGCGGATGACCAGGACGTCGCCATCCTTGACGATGTATTCCTTGCCCTCGAGCCGCAGAAGACCCTTCTCGCGCACGCCGGGGTAACCGCCGAGATCCACCAGCGCTTTCCAATTGACCACCTCCGCGCGGATGAATTTCTTCTCGAAATCGGAATGGATCGCGCCCGCGGCTTTTACCGCCGTGCTGTCGATGGGGACCGTCCAGGCGCGCACTTCCGTCTCGCCGGCAGTGAGAAATGACATCAAACCGAGCAAACGATAGGACGCCGTGATCAGGCGCTCGAGACCGGATTCCTTCAAGCCGTAGCTTGCCAGATACTCGCGCGCTTCTTCAGGCGCCAGCTCGGCCAGCTCGGCCTCCACCTTCCCGCACACGGCGGTGAAATCGGTGTGCGCCCGGCCTTTCAGCGGGCCTGTGCGGTATTGTTCCTCGATTTCGTGCAATCGCGCGGCCTCTTTTTCCCCAATGTTCAGCACGTAGAGCATCGGCTTCTGCGACAGAAACTGAAAACCCCGGATGCGCTTTTCGCCGTCCGCATCCAGCTCGAGCTGGCGCAGAGGCTGGTTGGCATCGAGCAGTGCCTTGCATTTCTCCAACAGCTCGAACTCACGGTCGAGCTCCGGGTTCTTGACCTTCTTGCGGTCTTTGTCCAGGCGCTCGATCCGCTTTTCGATTACCACGAGGTCACTCAGCACCAGCTCGGTCTCGACGTCCTCGATATCGCGGACAGGATCGACAGATCCCTTCTCGTGAGGCACGGTCTCATCCTGGAAAAGCCGGACAACGTGCGCAAAGGCATCGGCTACACGCAGCCCGGCGAGATAACTCGGGTCGCGCAGGTGCTCTTTCGAAATGGCGGGGAAGTCGACATACTCGACGGTAGCGTGCGTAATCTTCGGCGGTTCAAAGATCTTGGCGAGTGCGTCCAGGCGCGCGTCGGCAACCTTCGAGACGCCCGTGCGCGCGGCGGTGGAGCCGAGACGCGTATCCTGGTGGGCGCCGGTCAGGATGGTGAACAAGGAAGTCTTGCCCACCATGGGCAAACCGATGATGGCAGTTTTCATGAATGAGATGGCGGACTATAACGGAACGTCAACCTGGCTCAGAATCTCTTCAATAATACGGTCGCCCAGGTCGCCGCGCCGCTGCGCCAGGGCCGCGCGCGCGTTCACCACCACGCGATGCGCACAAACCGGCCCGGCCACCCGCTTGACGTCATCCGGAATCGCGTAATCGCGGCCCTCCGCTAGCGCCAGGGCCTGAGCGGCGCGATAAAGGGCCTGCGAGCCGCGCGGACTGACTCCCAGCGCCAGTGATTCGTGCGCCCGCGTTTTTTCAACAATCGCCAGCATGTAGTCCACCAGGGATTCATCCACGATTACGCGATGAACCATTGCCTGTAGGGGAAGGATTTCCTCGGCGGAAAGCACCGGATCGATCACCGCTCCCGGTTCGGCAAAATTGCGGAGAATCTCGCGCTCGCTTGCAGTATCCGGATACCCAACGCGGAGCCGCATAAGGAAGCGGTCGAGCTGCGATTCAGGCAGCGGATACGTGCCATGGTGCTCCACCGGGTTCTGCGTTGCGATCACCATGAAGGGCGTAGGCAGCGTGTGCGAGCGGCCGTCGATGGTCACCTGGCGCTCGTTCATGGCTTCGAGCAGCGCCGACTGTGTTTTCGGAGTAGTCCGGTTGATCTCATCGGCCAGCAGGAAATTGGTGAAAATCGGCCCGGGCTTGAACTCGAAGGCTTCGGAATGGACGTTATATATCGTGACACCGAGCACGTCGCTGGGAAGCATGTCACTAGTGAATTGCAAGCGGTGAAAACTGCAATCGACCGAGCGCGCCAGGGCTTGCGCCAAAGTGGTTTTGCCCACCCCGGGAACATCCTCGATGAGCAAATGCCCGCGGGCCAGAAGGCAGACGAGCGATAGCCGCACCACTTCCGCCTTGCCGCGAATGGCGGAGCCGAGCGCCGACTCGAGCGCTGCCAGTTTCGCAAATGCCACGGGAGGAGCGAGCACCACCGGCGGGGCTTCCATAATTTCCCGCTGCGCCATTACCGCTATGATACTAAATTCACCCCGTGGAATCGGGGTTGCTGCATGATACCGTTCGCAGAATACTGTGCCAGGATCCAGGAACATCTGGAGCAGGCGTATCATGTCAATGTCGTGACACGGGACATCCCTGATCCCCTGACTGGCGATTTGGATGGCCTGGAAATCCATATCGATCCCGCTGTGAGTCCGGAGCAGCGCCTCTTTCTGCTGGTGCATTTATTTGGTCACACCGTTCAGTGGAACGTGAACTCCGGCGCCTACGCGATCGGCGGACTATTTCAGCCTCCAGTCAACGACCAGCTCTTAGCGACGATCATGGAGTATGAGCAAGAGGCGGCAAGTCTGGCCCTCACCGTGTTCCACGAGATAGGAATCACCAGCGTCGATCAATGGCTTTCCGATTACAGCGCGTGCGACCTGGCATATCTGAGACACTACTACCAGACGGGAGAAAAGAGGACCTTTCAGACGTTCTGGCGAGACAATACCCCTGGCATCGAACCGAAGCCGATCCCGCCATTCACGCCCAGGAAACGAGCTTTTCGCGGTGACGGGCTGGTGATCTGATGAAACGTGCAGTTGTCTTACCGGTTATCTGGATTTTGGCTGTAGCGGCGCAGGGCAATCCGCAACCGGCGGCGAAGACCAGCGTGTGGACGCTCGGCATCTACGCCGGAGCCTCCCCGCTTCAATTGCGGCCGGCGCCAGGCGCGGCCAACCCCGTCTTGTCTGCATCTGACGTGACGGATATGAAGGTCGATGCGGTTGCTCATCCGTTCCTGGTGATCAAGGATCAGCGGTATTACATGTTCTTTACCGCCAAGGATCTGAAATCCGACGCCGGCGGCATTGGGTTGGCGGAAAGCAGCGACGGCGTCAAGTGGAAATTCCGACGGACGGTCATCCGCGAGCCGTTCGTGCAGTCGCACCCGTTCGTATTCGAGTGGCAGAACGAGTACTACCTGATTCCGGAAGCGCACACGGAAACGGCGGTCCGGCTGTACAAAGCGACGGCGTTTCCCGACGAGTGGAAGTACGAAGGAAACCTTCTGGAGGGCGACCATTTCATTAGCCCGACACTGGTGCGGTATAAGGGCCTGTGGTGGCTGTTCACATCGCCCAGTGGGAACGACACGCTGCGGCTGTTCTACGCCTCCGAGCTTAGAGGACCGTGGAAGGAACATCCGCTCAGTCCTATCGTAAGAAAGGATTTGAAAACCGCGCGGCCCGCCGGCCGGCCGTTTGTGATCAACGGCTCTCTATACCGGTTGGGGCAGGATTGTTATCCGACCTACGGGCGAGCCGTGCGCGCGTTCCAAATCACGGAAATTAGCCCGACGACCTACGCCGAGAAAATGGTGGAGACGCCCGTGGTCGAAGCGTCGGGAAAAGGCTGGAACTCCGACGGCATGCACCACGTGGACGCACAGCGGACGGGCACAGGGCAGTGGATCGCTGTGGTGGACGCGCTCGGCGTCCCATGAACGTGTTCCGATGTCGCTCTCAGTTGCGGTCCCCACAAATACCGGACAATGTGGAGGCGCCGCATCTGGTAAGATACTGATTTCAAGCCTATACGGGCGCGTAGCTCAGTTGGTTAGAGCGCCTGCTTCACACGCAGGAGGTCACAGGTTCGAGTCCTGTCGCGCCCACCACTGCCTTCACTTCGCGTGTATTGCCGCCGGAATAGCGACGATGAAGATTCCGTCCATAATGGCATGCATTAACATGCAACTGACTGAACGCATATAGCCGCAGTGTCATCCCGGGCGTTCGTGATTTGGTGGGTTGAAACGCCTGGGATCAGGAGGAGTAATGGCCCGCCGAAAGCGACTGCCAGCCCTTTGAGGGCGGATGCCCTTCCGGGGGAACTTGACTTCACTGCAATCTCGGAAACATGGTTCACGTGGAAGACCTCGTGGCCTTCAGCTCTGGCGGTTTGTCACCGGCGCTATTGTCCGCGATAGAACACACGCCAGATCTTTCCGTGCTGGCTCTCGCTGATAAACAGTGATCCATCGGGTGCCTCGGCCACTCCATCGGCGCGGGCGCGGGCGTTGTCGGGATTCATGGGCGGAGTTTTGCCGGCAAAACCCGAAGCAAAAACTTCGAAGTTGCCCGCGGGCTTCCCATCCGCGAACGGCTGGAACGTTACGTTGTAGCCTTCCTGCGGCATGGGCGCACGATTCCAGGAGCCGTGAAACGCGATGAACGCGCCGTTCTTGTAGTGCTCTGGAAATTGCGCTCCGGTGTAGAAGGTCAGGTCAACCGGCGCCCAGTGTGCCGGGAAAGTCGTAATGGGAAGGTTAAACTCGCTGCACCGGCCGGCCTTCTTCCCATCGCCGCCATACTCCGGGGCCAGGAAGAGTCGCTTCTCCAGGTAATCGTAAACACAATACGGCCAGCCGAAGTTCGCCCCGGCCTCCGCCACACGATACATGGGCTCGGCCGGCCGTTCGGCGTTCTCCTTGGCGGTGAACATACCGGGCCAGAGGGTGTCCAATTGATCCCGGTTGTTCATCACGATGTACAAAGCACCGTCATGCCATGCAATGGCCGGCATCTGACGCATGCCCGTGGCAAAACGGGTGCCGTCCTCCTCCTTCTGCCCCAGTTTGCTCTCAGAGAATTTCCAAATGCCGCCGTGCTTCTCGAGCAGCTGACAAGGATCTTGTCCGGGCACCTTGGGCCGGCGATTTTTCGGCTGGCAGGCATTGGATGGTGCGCCGATGTTCACGTAGAGACTGCCTTGCCCGTCGAACGCGATGCCTTTATCGCCATGTTCTTCCACTCCCGGCAAACCCGAGACCACGATTTCCGGCGGCCCCGGCGGCGTCAACTCACCCGGCGACATCTTGTACCGCTCGACCGAATGAAACTTCGCGACATAGAGGTAGCCGTTTCGCAGCGCCACGCCTGTCGTGCTGTCCTGGCCGATCCGTTCCTTGACCTCGAAACGGCCATCTCCGTTGGTGTCGCGCAAGGCCATTACGCCGCCCTTCTTACCGTTTGCCTGCAGGGCCACGTAGATGTCGCCGTTGGGAGCGGCCGCAATGTGCCGCGCCGTTCCAATGTCATCCGCCACCACCAGAGCGCAAAAACCCGGCGGGAGTTGGATCCCTCCATTGTCCGGATCGCAGGCAGGCGCATTGGCGCCTGGTAGACTCCATGCGATCGCCAGTAAAAAGGCAGCGGCGCGTGCCACCGCAGTGCATCTCTTCTTCTTCATCATGAATCCGCTTTTTTGCATAACTCTGTATAGAATACAAGACACGATCCCCCGCGTGGATTCCCTGGCGACGCTAAACTACAGAAATGATCCGAAAGATCCTGATAGCGGGCGCCTCGATCGCGATCGCTCTGGCGTGGGCCGAGCCCTCGGTCTGGGATGGTGTTTATTCATCCGCGCAAGCCAAACGCGGCCAGACACTGTACGCGAAGTCATGTGCGTCCTGCCATCGCGCCGACCTGGAAGGGCATGGACCTACTCCATCGCTGGCGGGCTCAGAGTTCCGCGACCGCTGGGATGGCCAAACGCTGGGCGATTTGTTCGAAAAGACGCAGGCAACTATGCCAGGAGATCATCCGGGGAGCTTGAGCCGAGAGGACAATGCCGCGATTCTGGCGTTCATTCTGCAGTCTAACGAGATGCCGGCTGGTGAAAAGGACCTACCGACCGACGGCGATTCGCTGGCAAAGATTCGTTTCACGGCCGCGAAACCGAGCCGCTAGTTCATCGCTCCCAGGCCGTGCACATATCCGCACTTTCGGCACAACGAGAATGCTTCCGCGTTGTCGACGCGGTGCTTTACCGGTGGGAGCGTCTGCAGATAGGCGAAAACCGCGCGCAAGTCGTCATCCTTCATATCGCGAAAGTACGGCCAGGGCATCACCGGGTTGATCTTCCGCGCATCATTCCATCCAGTGCGCATGACCTGCAGAAACATGCGCTCGTCATAATACGGAATGCCGGAAGGATCGGGTGTGATATTGGCGCTGGCCACATTGCCCCAGGCTCCTTGGAAGGGCATGCCGCCGGCGAACGCCATACCAGGCAGATCTTCTTCGTTCTGCCGCGGCGTATGGCAGTAGGTGCACGCCGCTGCTTCAACCAGGTATGCGCCGCGCCTTTGCGGCGTCGAGAGGTCCGGAGAGAAACTACGCAGCCGCGGTGGCAATGGCTTCATATGCGCCATCACCGCCTTCGGAATCTCGGATTTGGGCAAGGCGTTGTGCAGCGGCGGAAGCGACCGCACATAAACGATGATGGACGCCAGGTCCTCGTCGGAAAGCTGCGAGAACTGGCGATAAGGCATCTCGATATACAGGGTGCGGCCGTCGTGTCCAATGCCCTGGGTGAGAGCGCGGTAGAAGTCTTCATCGGACCATGTCCCGGCTCCCGTTTCACGATCCGGAGTGATGTTGGGAAACGTGAGGCTAAATCCCGGATGCAATACCCTGCCCCCACCAATCCGGCCAGCCGCGGGCAGACCGCCTGGCGAACTGGCCCAATCGCGTTCGGAGTGGCAGTGAAAGCAGATCGCCACTGCATTCGCCAGATATTTGCCGCGCTCCAGGCGGGCCGGCGTCCTTTCCAGGGGAAACCGCAGCGGCGGCTTTCCACAACCGAGCAACAGGGCCAGGATGACAGGAGCACACCGAAGCAGGCGCGCGGCGAGGCGAGTCTGGTGTCTTATCCAAACTCGACCTGTCGGCATGGCTTGATTCAGTACGCATTGGCCCATCCGATGAGAGTAGCAGTCGAGACCGGAGCCCGCGATTGGCATCTTCGGACGTCACGGCCCCACGATCTGCACGTCCTTCGTGATTTCTTCTTTCTCCTCCTGATTCCGTTTTTGGATTTCCTGGTACTGCGCCATCAGCGCCGTGGCGCGCGTCGTATTCCCCTCCTGCTGATATGCATGGGAAAGCTGGTAATGGAGTGCACCGTCGTCATCCAATTCCAGAGCCTTTTCCAGATGCGGAATCGCTTCCCGGTCACGATTCACTTTCGCTAGCGCCAGTCCTAGCGACGCATGAGCGGGGAGCATGTTGGGATTTGCACGAAGCGCGTCTTCCAGGTAGGGGACGGCATTTTCCGGCTGCTCCGTGCGGAGCAGGCTTTCCCCCATCATGAAGTTGAGATCCGGCGACCTCTCATCGCCCTTCCTCAACTTCTCGATCATCGGAATGGCGGCGTTGTAGTCATGCGCCAGGAAGAGCGAGGTCGTCAGCTCACCCTCCAGCCGGCTGTTTCCGGGAGACAGCTTGAGCGCCGCGCGCCACTCTGCCGCAGCCTCCAGGTCCTGATTGCGGCCATGCGCCAACTGCGCGTGCAACGCGTGCAGTTCTAAGGACTCCGGAAGCGCTTCGAGACGTGCAAAAACTTCGAGCGCGAGTTGATCGTAGGCCTTGATGCCCCAATACAACTGCGCATCGCTCGCACTTGGGCTGGCGGATTTGGCGGCCTCGGCGTAGCGGTTCTGCACAAAGAAGCATTCCGATGGATTGTTTGCGCAATTGGGCGGCGGAAGGCTGTCCTCCTTCCGTTCCTCGATGGCGGCCCAGCCAGCGTGTCCGGCTTTGCCGTAAATCACCGCCAGGCCGGAATGCACACCGCGAATAGGCGGCAGAGAGCGTTCGGCTTCTTTGAAAAAGAAAAACGCGCTGTGATACTGCTGAGCCTTCAGACGCGACGCCCCGATCAAAGCCGCCACGTATGCCGACTGCGGCCCCTTTTTCTCGAGCCGGTCAAACAGGCGGGCAGATTGCTCCTGATAGGTCTTTCCCAAGCCGTACCATGCCTTCGAGTCCGTGGGTGTTACCGCGGTGAGCTTCCGATATTGAACGGCGGCCTCATCCAGATCGCCCGCGCCCAGGAAGGCGCTCGCTAGCATCCCGCGGGCTTCGTTATTGGAAGGCTGGAGAGCCAGCAGCTTTTTCAGCGGGGGGATGGCGGCCTGTGGTTGACCTAACTGGAGTTCAGAACTTGCCAGCGAGTTGAGTGCGGGGACGTTACCAGGCTCGGTTCTGAGGACCTCCTCGAATCGTGGAGCGGCCTTATCCGGATGCCCCGCCATCTGCTCGGCGAGCCCCAGGTTCAACAGGAGTCCAGTGTTTCCCGGGACGGCTTTTACCAACTGCTCACAGAGCGGGATGGCCTGCTCAAACCGCCCTTGCGCCATGAGCTCCTTCACCTGGCGCGAGAGGGCGGCCAGATCCTCATTCTGTGCGGCGCGGAGCCCTGCCGGGAGAGCCGCTAAGGCAAAAAAAAAGCGGCCCGCCGGGCGAGCCGCCTTTTGTTGGAGACCAACTGCATCAACTACAACGTTACCATTGCAAGCGAAGTCCGAAGCGGATGTTGCGCTCACCCGAGGAACTGCTGATATTCATGAACGTACTGTCGGTCACTCCGTTGTCCACTCCACCCGCAGCCCCGCCGAAGCCGTTGCCCGTACCGCCGCCGCTGAAGGTACTGCCGAAGTGCGATGTGTTGGGTAGGTTAGTGAACTCGGCACGGAATTGCAACGTCATACGCTCCTTAATTGGGAATAAACGCATCACCGACATATCCGTATTCCACATCCCGGGTTCCCGGAGGATGTTGAGACCGGAGTTCCCGAAACCAACCGTAGTCACCGGAGCAAACGCCGCCGGGTTGTAGTAAGTTGTACCTGGTCCTACGTGGCCCAGAAGCTGCACGGTAGGAAGAACCTGATTTGCCGTTTGCGTGTTGGTCCCGCCATCGTTAAGGGACGTATCAGGCGCATACACAGTGAATGGAATACCCATGTAGCACGCCTCTCTGCCGCTTAACTGCCAGTCACCCAGAACCTTGGCGGCAACACCTGAGCTCATATACTTCTTGTTCTTGCCGAAAGGCAACTCATAGACCCAACCGATTTGGAAGTTTTGTGGCTGGTCGAATCCGGCGGTAGCGCGGTTGCGCTGGAACATCGGCGCATAATTCCAATTGACACCTTGCCATCCGTCGTCGTCCGCATAGTCGATAGCGTGGGACCAAGTATAGGCGCCTTTGAGCATCAGCCCTGACACGAACGAGCGGCTGAAGGCAATCTGCATCGAGTTGTACTCAGAGCTCAGATAGCCATCCCACATATCGCTCCCCGATGTGCGCCCATAGAGCAAATTGTACGGGAGATTGGCCAGCGTAGAACCTGGATAACCGGTGTTGATGTCCCGGTCAGCCAACTCGTGCACGGTATGGGAAGCTACGTAACCGATGGAAGCAATGATGTTCTCCGGCAGCTTGTGCTCGACCGTGAAATTCCAGGATTGCGTGTAGCCGCGGTGAATGTATCCCCAGGGGCTGCGTTCGCTGGCGTTCCCGGGAAGCGGCACAATGCCAGTGGAAATATCCGGCAGTGGAACCGGTGGTATGCCCTGCGCGAGCGTACTGGCATAGGAGAAGCTGTTGGGCGATTTCGTCTCCGCATTAATCGTCAACGGGTAGAAACCACGCAGCGGGCGCGAGAACGGAAGGGGATCGTAATTCATTCCATAGCCGGCACGAATGACGGTTTTCTCACCAAGGCGGTAGGCGACTCCAACGCGTGGCGCGAACAGCGTGTGGCTGACCTTGATACCGGCATCCACCGGAACGCTGCCTCGGCCACCCATCATGACGTCATTCGTCGCGGGGATGTACTGCTCAATTCCCTTTCCATTGCTGCGCGTCATGAGCGGATAGAACTCGTATCGGAGGCCAAGGCTCACGGTCAGGTTCTTCGTCACCTGCCAGCGATCCTGACCGTACCATCCCAACTGCCACTCGCGACCGGTCATCAGAATGTACTGGACGCCCTTCTGCACGTCATCCGACAGGCCCAGCAGCATCTGGGCGTAAGCGTTGAGCTGGTTCGAAACTGTAGCGTTCCCACCGCCTGTGTTGAGCGTGGTGGTCTGACCATTGAAGTCCAGCAGACCGCGCGGGCCGCCGTTGCTCAACTCCGGTTGCCAATGGTTCAAGTGATGTCGAACCAAGTCGAATCCGAAGCGAAACTCGTGCGCGCCCTTTGTCCAGGTCAGGCTGTCGCTATGCGTAAAGGTCTCATCATGGCGGAACAGCGGCATCCAGTTTGGAACGCCGAATCCCGTGTATGCGCCCATGCTGATGTCGGGGAAACCGCTATCTCGAATGTCATTGCCATTCAGACCAGGAATTCCGAGAATGGTGCCGTAGTTTTTCCCGTAGTCGTTGGCAAGCACGGTTTGATCCAGGCGGTTCAAACCGAGGTTCCCGGTCAGCACCAGGTTGGGGGTGAACGTGTACGTGTGCCCGATCGTGGCCACGTAAGTGGTCGTGTTACCCAACCCAGGATCCGCACCGGGGGCGGGACCGCCGGCCACTCCGAAAATACCTTGGCCGCCGGAGGTCGCGACCATCTCCCCGTATTTAACGAAGATGCTGTGGCGCTCGGTCCGATTCCAGTTAAGCTTTGCGTCCGTCTGGTATCGATTCAGGATCGGCCCACCGGCAGCGTAATAGTTATTGGCGATGCCACCAAGATTCGGTTCCGGGAAGTACCCCTGAAGATTCTTGGCCTGCTGGACGATGAGGTTCCCCGGAATGATGTTATTGGCAAACGGCTGGCGACCCGTGCCATCTGCATTCCCGGTGAACGGATTGTAGATCGTGGTTGCGTTAGCGCCAGTCAGATACGCACTGAAATTGCCATTTTTCTGATCGTCGGTGGGTACCGTGAAAAGGCCATTAGCCGCGATCTTCTGGTTAGTTCCATCGAAACTGATGAAGTAGAACAGCTTATTCTTCATGATGGGCCCGCCAATGGTGGCGCCGTAGTTGTTATAAATCGCGACCGGCTTGCTGTCCGCGAAGAAGTTCCGCGCGTTGAAATGCTGGTTGTTGTCGAACTCAAACGCGCTGCCGTGAATCTCGTTGGTCCCAGACTTGGTCACCAGGGTGATGGCGGAAGCACCGGCCAGCCCTTGATCGGCATCGGCCGCGCTGGTCGTGATGTTGACAACATCCACGTCTTCCGCGGGCACCACGTAGCCGACATGGTGCGGAAGCCACACATTGATGCTCTCAGCTCCGTCAATTTGCGTGATGTTGGTTTGCGCATTTGCGCCATTGATATTGGTGTGCAACGCGCGGCCGGGCGTGTCCGTAACCGAGTTCTGGAATGTCGACGGGGTCGCGCCAGGAACCAGATCGATCAGGGCCTGGTAATTCCGGAAGCCGCCTAACGGCATGTTCACGATGCCTTCAGAGGTCAACTCCGTGTGGGTATCCGCCTTGTCGGTTTGCAGTTCCAGCGCTTCCGCCGAGACGGTTACGGTCTGGCTGGCTTCGCCAATTTCCAGGTGGAAATCAAGCCGGTTGACCGTGTTGGGCGTGATGGTGAAAGCCGATTGCTCTATAGTTTTAAATCCCTTGGCTGTGGCTCTGACCGAATAGGTACCCGGACTCAGATTGACGACGCTGTACCGTCCGCCGGAATCCGTCGTCTCCTGATGTGACTGCCCGGTTAAGGTCTCTTGAATACTGATGACGGCGTTTGGAACCACCGAGTTGCTCTGATCGGTGACTGTACCGACGAGCTGGCCGTAGAGTACCTGTGCTCGAACCGGAACGGTTACAAATGTCGTGACGAACAACAGAAGCGCACCGGCCAAGATACGGTAACTGATTCTGTCCAACCACTCGCGCTGGATCATAGTTCCCCCTTTTTAAGAATCTCGTGGGGATATGGCGAGGCCCAACTCAACCGTTCGCGTGAGTGCGAACAGACACTCAGTTCTGTGTGAGCAGGCTCCAGTACCCCAACTAGCCGACTACCAACACGCCAGCTCTCGCGAGCAGGCCAAAGCATCGTTTGGAGAATCTTATGACAGTTTACAAATAACTGCAAGACTTTTCTTGACTTTTCTTGAGTGTTTTCCGAGTCAACTTGCGTGGAAAAACGTACAGAGCTGTCTCATCTGCGCACGAGAGGGCGGAGCTTTTGCCTCAACCAAGTAGATGGTGTTAGTGGCGCTGGAGCAGCGCCAGCGCCTGCCTGGCTGGCTCGAACGAAGGGTTGGCGCGCAATGCAGCTTGGAACTCCGCTAACGCTTCCTGTTTTCGGCCGAGCTGAGCGAGTACCTGCCCGAGGTTGGTGTGCAATTCCGCGTCGGCGGGCCGAAAAACCAGCGCCTCCTGATAGTGGGTGGCCGCCCGTTGGAAGTTCCCCGCTTTGGCGAAATCGTCTCCCCAAAGGTAGAGCACCTCGCCCAAGTGCTGCCGGGCTTTCTCGCTCTCAGGAGCTTCGGTCAATACCTGCCGGAAGTTCTTCGCGGCCGAGGGCCAGTCGCCGCCCGCGGCTTCGGCGCTGGCCAGATTGAAGCGTGCGTCGGTGTAGGCCGGATCCAGATTGACGGCCCGTTGGAACAGTTTTCCGGCGTCGGGCAGGTTGGATTGCGCCATCAAAGCTACGCCCATCTCATTCGCTGCGAGTGCGCTCGTAGGCTGTGCCAGAGCGGCCCGTTCAAAATACGGAATGGCTTCGGCCGGTTTGTTTTGATCCATCAGGAGCGCACCCAGGTTGAACTCCGCGGAAAAATCGCCCGGATATTTTTCCAGCCGGTGCTTCATGAGGGCTTCCTGGACGGCGGCGCGCTGATCGGAATCCGCCACCGGCAGAACCTGCAACCAAAGATGTCCCATCTCATCGGTGGAGGAGTTGCCCGCGCTTATTCGTTTCGGCGGGTTGTTGGGGTTGCGGGCGTTGGCGCTCGAGTTGTCGTAGTGATAGCGCATGGAAATGACCGATCCACGCGGAAGAAAAACCGGCTGCTTCGAGCGGTAAACACCCTGCCAGTTCAGGTCCCAGTGTGGAATCCGGATCAGCCATTTCCGCGTGCCGTCGGGCAGCGTCGCGTAGGCTTCCATCAAAACTGCGAGATAGTGCGCGTGCGGATAGATGGCCAGCACATGCAAGTCGACGGGAACGGTGAAATCGTCAGAAACGAGAAAGTCGGTGTCGCCCGGCGGAATGTCGATGGCGCTATCGTGCTCCAACTGAACCAGCATCGGGAACTTGGTTTGGGGCTTGGAGGTGAAGTAGATGCCGATTTCCGGACTGATGGTCTCGGGCTTTCCGGTCGGGCGCAGGTGGACATTCAACACAAGATTCATGCCCGGCGTGGCGCGCCACGCCATGCCATCTGGTGCAACCACTGGTTCACTGCCGGGCTTCCAGGAAAGGAAGTGGCTGTCGGGATCGAAAGAATCCTCTTGCACCGTGATGTCCATGCCTTCGAAACCGGCGCCGGGCTTTGATTCCAGCCGGCGCGCGTTGCCGGCGCGGTCGATGATGACATTGGCATGATGGAAGACCTTTGGATTTCCGGGCCGGACTTCAATCGCGCGCACCCAGGCCTCGGTCTTTACCCGCACGGGCATGACGAAGTTCCAGAAAACCTCGCCGCCGCCCGCACTCAGCTGGTAGGGTTGGGTGACATGAAGGACCATATCAGGCGGGCCTATTTGCCATTCCGAGCTGAACTTCGGGGGTTTGGGTGCGTTCGCGATAGTGCCAGGAAGCTCCCCGTCAGCCACCCATTGCTGAATGAGTTGAATCTGGGCGTCGGTCAAACGCCGCTCCTCGGCGAAATCTCCATAACCGGCTTCGGGCTGCCAGGGCGGCATGAAGCGGCGCTTGGTGACATCGGCAATTTGCGTCGCGTGCTTCTTCACGTCCTCCAAAGAGAGCAGCGCAAATGGCGCGGATTCACCGGGCCTGTGGCAAACCGAGCACTGCGTGTAAATGATGGGTGCAATGTTTCTGTAAAACGTGACCTTGGGAGCCGGCCGGGCCGGGACCGCAATCAATAGCCAGAGAAGAACCACTCCCGGTTTCCACATCGCGTATGATCGCAGTATATCGCCGTGCCCGACACTTCGTCCCTGCATTCCCATGAAGCCAAGCCACGAAACCGATTTGCCACGCTCCTGATCTGTATGGCGGCCGCGACTAGACTGGCGACGGGCCAGGCGAAAGATGCCAAACCCTGGACGGGCGAATTGCGTGACGGCGGAGGACACCAAATCGCGGGTGCCGTTATTCGTGTGGGGACAGGCTCCGCGACAGCGACGGCCAAAACGGGAGCGGATGGCCATTTCAGCCTCGCGGGGCTAACGCCGGGTCAGTACACGCTCTCGGTTGAGTACAACGGCATCGCGGCAGCTCTAGCCGGGACACTGCAATTGCCTGGCGACGGAGAGCACGTGATTCTGACATTGTCCGCCGATGGAAGCCTGACGCTTGCTCAGAATGGCGGCTCGCGTGAAGGCACCGGCGGAGAACAATTGTCGGGCAAAGCGGTGTCTTCCCTTCCCTTGAACAAGCGCGATTTCAGCCAGTTGCTTTTGCTCGCGGCGGGCACGATGACGGACACCAACGGTGCGGCGAACTATACCCAGCAGTTTGCGGTGAACGGCCAGCGAGGAACGGCGGCGGTGTTTGCCATGGACGGCGCCGACAGCACCGACCCCGAGCTGGGCGGAGCGACCTTCACCAATCTCAACGTGGACGCCGTGCAGGAGATCCGGTCGAGTTCCGGGTGGATGCCGGCTGAAATCGGGCGTGGCGCCGCCGGCTTTACTGACATCATCACCAAGTCGGGAACCAACGATTTCCACGGATCGGTGTTCGAGTTTCTGCGGAATTCGGCGCTGGATGCGCGCAATTTCTTTGATCACCGTTCGCTGGCTGAGCCGCGCCGGATTCCGCCGTTCATCCGCAACGAGTTCGGCCTGACTAACGGAGGCCCTCTCATCATTCCGGGCATTTACAACGGACGGAACCGGACGTTTTACTTCGCGGAGTATCAGGGCTTTCGCCAGGTTTTGAGTGACACCGAAGTGATTCCAGTCCCATCGATCGACGACCGCGCTGGCCGTGACACCACCGCATTTCCAGGCGACACACTGATTGTTCCGGTGAACCCCCAGATAGCGAAGCTCCTTTCCCGGTATCCCTTGCCGAACGATCCACAGGGACCTTACGGTGCGCGCACGTACGCCACGTCAGCCAAAGTCACGACAGTATCGGATCAGTTTTCGGCCCGCCTGGATCACCGGATATCCAGCAAGTCGCAGTTGTTCGCACGATTGACCATGGAAAACACCGTTGGACCGGTCACGAATCCCAGTCAAATTGTCATCGATCCGAATTTTGCGGTGGAGTTTACGGATCAGCAGCGCAACGCGGCCATCTCCTACACGCGAACACCATCGGCTAACTCGACCATGCAGTCGGCCATCAGCTTCACGCGCGCCACACCCCAGTTTCCGACACGCGATCACCAGGACCCGGGGTTGGCGTTCGGTGACGGCTTGTATGAGTCATTCAACGCCGCCGCCGGGTCGGTGCAGGGATGGTTCGGCAATTTATTGCAGCTTCGGCAGAATTTCACGTGGATTCGGGGAAAACACACCTTCAAAGCAGGTGGGGAGGGGCGGTTCAACCGCGACACTTCGCTGTTTGGCATCGACCCCAATGGCCTGTACCAGTTCGGCGGCGGCACAGCCTACTCGCCGGTGGGGATCTCCTCGCTCAGCGGAAAACACGATATCAGTCCCGGCGATCCGCTGCCGGATGCGCTGACAGGATTGCTGACGGCGAGCGCATTTTCTTACACAACCGCAGTAGCCCCGCCGCTTTTCGCGCAGGGCGATCGCCTTGGCGACTCCCCCATTCATCGCGACGCTTACAACGTATATTTTCAGGACAGTTGGAAAGTGTCGGACCGGCTGCTTCTCAATTACGGACTTCGCTATGAAATCGAGTCCCGCCTCCGTGAGCCGGGAAAGCGCACATCGGCGCCCGTACTCAATTCCGCCCTACGCGGATCGGAATTGCTGATCAATCCGGAGCCACCCTATACGCTCGACAAGAACGGGTGGGGGCCAAGGCTGTCACTGGAATGGCGCGCGTCGGAGAAAACCCTCGTGCGCGTAGGCGGTGGAATCACCACGCTGCTGATCAACCTTTATCAGGACAACCTGTTGACTGGCGGTACGCCATACGTATTCTACCCGCGTATCACAGCCAGTCCCAGTGAGTTTATCCCGTTCGGCCAAGCGATCACCTCTGCGGAATTGCCGCCCATATATGCAACCAACGGATCGCTCATTTTTGCATCAGGCAACTCCAGGCTGGTGCCCGCCAATACGCTGATGGACGTGTTGCGCTTTGAGCGCGACCTCGCCGCCCTGTCACCCGACCACCGCATCGTGCCGCTGGCCGTGGTCGGCATGGCGCCAAATTTCCGGAACGGTTACATCGGCAGTTGGACGGCCGGCGTGGAGCACAAGCTCGGAGGAGCCACGCTGAATGCGGCCTACGTTGGCACAGCCGGAGTCAGGTTGCCGGTGACGGATTCACCCAACGGATTCGCCGGCGCCTCACCCGAGTTCGCGCCGTACACGCAATTCGATTCTTCCGGCGCGATCACCGGCGGCTACGGGCCCGTGTTGCTGATGACCAACCGTTCGCACTCCAGCTACCACTCCTTGCAAGTGTCCGCACAAAAGGACCTCACGGCCTCAGGGCTCGGATTTCAGGCCAGCTATACGTTCTCAAAATCGCTCGACGATACCAGCGCGGTATTTGGCGGATTCATCTCAGGATTTTCCGGCGCCGTATCGCAGACCCTGCCCCAGAATCCGTACGATGCCCAATTGGACAAAGGCCCGTCCACCTTCGACATTAAACACGCCCTCACGTTTAGCTTGTTCCAGGACCTTCACGCGGATCGCGCCGCGTTCCTTCGGCCTCTGGGCAAGACCCTCACTGCCGGTTGGCAGTTATTGGGCATCGGAACCCTTACGAGCGGCCTTCCCTTCACCGTATATTCAGGAGTGCAACAGACCGGGGTTGGATCGAATGGCACCGATCGGCCGGATCAGATTGGTGTGCCCAATCTGTCCACGAGCAGAACCGTGCGCGAGGACTACTTCGGTCTGGGCGCCGCCAATGCCTCGCTATTTTATGTGCCGATCAATCTTCCGGGCGGAACGGGCCCAAATCACGGGACGTTCGGCACTCTCGGCCGCAATACGTTCCGCGGTCCGGCGCTTCGCGACCTGGACCTTGCGCTGATCAAGGACACTCCGCTGAAATTCGGAGCTCGCGGCGACCTGGCCTCACTCCAGTTCCGCGCCGAGTTCTTCAACATCCTCAATGTCGTCAATTTCGGACTGCCATCGAATATCCTCCTCGGGCCGGGCTTCGGAGAAATCAGCCGGACCGCCGGCACGTCGCGCCAAATTCAGTTTTCGTTGAAGGTAATTTACTAAGCGCATTCAGCCGGATTGTGTTACCGGCTACTGCGGCTCGCGAACCGTAAGGACCTGGTCGGCTTTGACGTTTTCGATTACCTGGTGCTTACCGCTGGGCCAAGTGATCTCTATCTTATTCAAGACCGCCATCTTTCCCAGCCCGAAATGGACCGGAACGAGGCTCGAAGATGCATAGCTCACTGCGCTGGTCATGTCATTGAACTGATTCCCGATTCGAATATGCGCGCCGATGCCATCGCGATTGCTGCGCGTTCCGGTAAGCTTGATGGCAATCCAATGATCTTGGCCAGGACTTACGTTTCGCCAGAGTTCCGCGGATTCCCCGAGCGAGGAGACCACGGCGTCGATGCGCCCATCGCCGTCGAAATCCGCATAACTGCTCCCGCGGTGCGCCTTCACCTCATTGAGTCCCGCATCAGGCATGCCAGTGAAGGTTCCATTGCCGAGATTGGCGAAGACGAAATCGGGCTCCTTATAGGCTGCAGCCTCAAACAGTTCCACGCGGTCGTTCACGTGGGAGTTGGATGTGAATAAGTCTTTCCAGCCATCGTTGTTGAAGTCGAAAAGGCCGGTACCCCATCCGCTGTGCGGTGCGCTGAGCGCGGCCATGTGGCTGGAGTATGTCGCATCCGCGAAGTGCCCGCCTCCAGTATTTCGGAAAAGCGGAAAGGTCTCGTGAGCCAGGGCGGTTACGGCGATATCCGGCCGCCCGTCGTTGTCATAGTCCCGAAAATCCGCGCCCATGCTGGCCACCGCTTTGCCGTCTTCACGCAGAGCGACGCCGGCCGCAAGTGCCACTTCTTCGAACGTTCCATTGCCTCGATTGTGAAATAGGAAATTCGGCATGTTGTCATTGGTGACGAAGACGTCGGGATAGCCGTCCTGATCGTAGTCGGCGAACGCCAGGCTCATTCCGCGGCCCGCGAAGGAGGCAATCCCCGCCTTCTCGGAAACATCTTCAAAAGTTCCGTCACCCCGGTTGTGGTAGAGGGTACTGGCAAGCCCCTCGAAATATTTTGGGTGACAGTAGACGCGAATCCCACGGTTTGAGTCGCCGCAGAAGCGATCGTAGTCCGGCGACCATTTCGCGTAATGAACTACCCAGAGATCCAGGCGGCCGTCGTTGTCGTAGTCAAACCATCCCGCGGCAACCGCCCATTCACCGCTGCGAATACCCGCCTTTGCGGTTACGTCTTCGAACTTTCCGTTGCCGAGATTGTGATAGAGGATGTTGCGATTGACTCCAGCGACGAATAGATCCGGGTGGCCGTCGTTGTCATAGTCTCCCGCCGCGGCTCCCATGGAGTAACCATCTCCGGAGACGCCGGCCTCCTCGGTGACATCGCGAAACTTGAGGCCGCCTTCGTTGTGATAGAGGCGATTCCAATACTTCTTGTTGGTCTTGGCGAGCGAAGGCAATTCGGCGCCATTGGTGAAGAAGATGTCCGGGCGGCCGTCGCCATCGTAGTCGAAGACAGCAACGCCGCCAGCCATCGTCTCAATCAGGTGTTTTCGAGGAGTGGGGCAATTTTCCAGGACGAAGCCTATGCCCGACACGGCCACGACATCTTCGAATCGAATGGGTTCCACCGGAGGCGCGGTTCCTCCGGCTCCATAGAGCACCAACCACAGACACGCACACCCCGCGACCAAACTGAGAATCCTGAACACTCTGTCGACAATTCTAGCGAGTATCAACTCCGCCCTGGCAGAGTGGCGGCCTCGGGATCCGGCCCGGTGTAGTTGGCGCGCGGGCGGATCAACTCGCCCGACCCGTATTGCTCAATTGCGTGCGCGATCCATCCGGCCGTCCGGCCCAACGCGAACAAGACAATGGGTGCGTGTGCGGGCAAGCGGTAGGTCCGCGCCAAAGCCACCAGCCCGAAATCCAGATTCGGAGGGTCGTGGAGCAGCTCGCGAGCCGCGCGGGCGAGTGCCCGTACCAGAGCCCACTCCTTGCGATTGCCGCTGGCTTCTGCCAGCCGCATCAACATTGCTGCCCGTGGATCGCCGGCTGGGTAGAGGGGATGACCGAATCCCGGCAAGCGCTCTCCACGACGCAGCCGATTCGCCACCATATTGCGTGCGCGTCCAGGCGTTCCCGTTTCCGCAAATAACGCCGATACACGCCATGTTTCGCCACCGTGTCGCGATCCCTTCAGCGCCGCCATGGCAGCCGACACGGCGTCATACGGCGAGGCCCCGGCCGACGCCGTGCACCTGGCCGCAAACGCGGACACATTCAGTTCGTGATCCGCGCATAGCACCAATGCCATGCGAATCACCTCGCCAACTGCTGCCTTCTTGGGAGGCCATACGGCTTCGAGAGCCAAGTGAACGGGAACTCGCGAGTCTCGCCCCGCGACAACAGTTGCGAGCAACCGAAAGATCCGTGCTCCTGCCTGGCGGACCGCCGCTGGACGCAAGTCGTACGATGCCAGATCCATCGCCCCTGCCAGCGACAACGCCATCTGCATCTTCACCATCGGATCTTTGGTGCACATCCGAATATGAGCCACTTGTTGACGCGACAGCGCGCAAGGTTGGTCGAACAGTCCCCCAAGTTCCGGCGCTTCCACCGCCCACAACAACTCGGCCACCTGCTCGAGTGTCGCGCTCTCGGCCAGCTTCAGCGCATCCCGGCCGCGATAGTAAAGCTTGCCATCATGTATGAGCGTGATGCCCGACGGGAGCACGGGGCTTCCCCAATGCAGTCCACGAGCGGCTGCCTTCGCTGGGTCGCGCCGCGTCTCTTTGCGTTCTCGTAGCCGCTCTATGTCTTCCCGATGGTACCGGTGCTCTCGCGGACGGCCCGGTGCGGGCTCCGACTGCAATTGGCCTCGGCTTTTGTACGCGTATAGCGTCGCAAGCGTCACACCCAGCGCGTCCGCGGCCTGCTTCGCCGTCAAGTAGCGTCGATCCGTTGCCATACATTGATTCTACAATCCACGTTGACGATACAACGTGTGCCGTTCAATCATGAAAGTGTGACCAATGGACTGGAAGGAGTTGTGGCCGCCACCACGCGCTTGAGCCATGTGGATGGTGAGGCTGGGCGGCTCACCCTCGCCGGGTACGCAGTGGAGGATCTGGCGCCATACGCCACTTTTGAGGAAGTTGCGCATCTGCTCTTGCAGGGCCGCCTGCCGGAACCAGCGGAGCGCGTGGCCTTCGCCAAGGAGTTGGCCGGACGGCGAGCGCTGCCTCACGGTGCAATCGAAGTCCTTCGCGAAGCCGCGGCTGCGAATACGACGCCTATGGATGCCCTGCGCATGGCTGTGCCCATTCTCAGCCTCGGCCGGGCGGAGAACCCCCTGGAGGATGCCATTGCCGCCATCGCGGCTTTTCCGGCAATCGTGGGAACCTATTGGCGTTTTTGCAACGGCGAGCCACCCGTTCCCATCCGCTCCGATCTTTCGCACGCGGCCCACTATCTACATCAACTGTCCGGCGCCGAACCAACCGGTGATCGCGCCCGTGCGTTAGAAACCTACCTCAACACCGTCTGCGATCACGGCCTTAATGCCTCCACTTTTGCGGCAAGAGTCATCGTCTCCACTCAGTCGGACGTCATCTCCGCGATCACCGGCGCAGTGGGCGCGCTCAAAGGTCCGCTGCACGGAGGAGCGCCCGGTCCCGCGCTTCAGATGGTCTTCGAAATCGGCAGTCCGGAGCGCGCCGAAGCCTTCATCCGCGCCAAGCTCGATCGGGGTGAGCGCCTCATGGGATTCGGACACAGAATCTACAGGGTGCGCGATCCGCGGGCGGATGTCCTGGCCCGCGCCGCCGATCGGTTCTATTCGACAGGTGGCGACAAGCGCCTCTACGAGCTTGCGCGGAGCGTGGAAGCTACCGCGCTGCGCCTGCTTCGCGAACGTAAACCGGACCGCCCGCTCGACACCAATGTCGAATTCTACACGGCGCTCCTCTTGCATGGTCTTGGACTGCCGCTCGAATTGTTTACGCCCACGTTTGCTGTCGGCCGCGTCCTAGGCTGGTCCGCGCACTGCTTGGAGCAGCTTCGCGAGGGACGGCTGATCCGGCCGCAATCCACCTATGTAGGCCCGGTGGATCTCCACTACCATCCGGCTCCGATGAACGGGGCGTGACGAATGGGAGCCTAGCCAGCCGCGGCCATCGCCGTCGAGGAGAGCGCCCGGTAGTAGCCGCCTCCCGGCGAAATCGTGTGGGCGGCGGCGAAGGAGGAGAAGTCCACGTCCGCTAAATCCTCGCCGAATTCCTTCACCACGTCCCAGGTCTGAGACCCGATGGGTTCGTTCGGAATGATCGTGTGCTTGTCAGCCTCAATGAACAGCTCGCTGCCGACCGGCACATAGTTCCACCCTTCCGCGCTCTTGAAGAGATTCGCCAAATCGTTTCCGACATCAGGAACCAGAGCTAGCACCGCGACAGCGGCATCAATAAAACTGGCCGACGGCGGCACGAGCGGAACTATGTCGTCGTAATTCTCATAACGCACCTGGTTGTTGATCACAGCCTGATACCCTGTCCGGAACCCGGTGTCGCCTGGCCTGGGTGAAGCGAAGGTGACCACCTGCTGAATCGGGAGGCGGTAGGTCTGGCTCAGGATGTACGCGCCGATAGAGGCCATCGCGCCGCCGAGGCTGTGCCCCGTCACCAGGATTTTCTTGGACGGCCCTGGGTTCAGGCGCTGCGCCGCCGCGGCCACGCCGGCGATGATCGACATGGTCGCCTCGTAGAATCCGCTATGAACCTGGCCGGGAACATTCGGCGCCGGCTTGGGCACGTCGAAAAAGTCCTCCAGCCAGTTGAGCAGGCTCTCCGGATCTTTGAGTGATGGTGGCAGCGTTCCACGGAACGCCACGATGATTCCGTCGGCGTTCTCTCCTACCAGGCACGCATTGATTGAGTCAATGCCGCCGCAGACCGGCTTAGGTGTGCTGGTGTAGCCCGCAGCGGGGCTATAGACCGAATCCGGCGTGTAGGCACATCCGCCGGGTACGATGTCGTATGCGCAGCCACATGCGCACAGCAAACGAAAGTTCAGACTCGTAGAAACCGCAGGAGTCATGGCTCGCACCCTCCTCGGTGCGTTCTTTCACAGTTCCGGGACGAGGGTAGCATATCGCTGCATCGAGCTCTATAGGCCTCGAAATCGGTTTGGATCAGGCCGGCTCGGCGTGGCATCCATGCTGATCGAGCCAGCGATCGACTTGTCCATTTACCGAGGCGTGACTCTGTGGAACTTTCGCGCCCGCTTCGTCTAGCGTTTCGAGGATCGCCACGTAGAGTTCCGGATCACCGCCGTGCGCAGCCGACCACAGGGCCTGCCCGAGCACTGTGCCTCCGTAGGTGTTCTCGACTTCCAGCGGGGCTTTGTGGCGTAGCAGCAACTTCACCGTGTCGAGTTGCCCGCCGATTACCGCCCAGTGCAATGCGGTCTGACCATCGCGGCTGTGAGCGGCAAGGTCCGCTCCCTTTGCGAGCAGAAACTCGACAACAGTGTTCCGGCCGTATTCGCATGCCCAAAGAAACGCGTCCCTCAGTTGCTCCTCGGTGACCTGAGGGTAGAAAGCCTCGACCAGATCGAGCCGGCCAAGGCCCGCTGCCGCAACGAAGTCGACATGTGCTCCGCGGCTGGTGAGAAACTCGGCAGCCTTTAAGCGTCCGTTTGCCAGACAGCCGGTCACCATGGATTGCCCGTTGCCGGCTCCTGAGGGCTGGTCGATATTCGCACCGTAGTCGAGCAACATCTGAAGCAGCGCCTCTTGGACACCTGCACGCTCAGGATGAACGCTGGTGGCGGCTAGCTCTAGAGTCGTGCATCCGCCGCCATACACATTCGCAATCGCATCGACTTCGGCTCCCGCTCGCAGTAATGTCTCCGCAATGTCCACGATGTTCCTGGGCGTCTTCTGCCGATAGCCCTCGACACCGTTCGCCGAAACGTAATGCAGCAGCGTTGCGCCGTGTTGACGCCGGGAACGCGCGTGAATGAGCACGGGCTCCTCTCGCAGCAAGCGTTGGAGGGTGCCGATGTCGCCACTCACAATCGCGTCGGCCGCCGCTTCAAATCTCGCTTCGGAAGCCAAGGCGTTGACATGCTGGGTGAACTTCGGCCAGCTTTCGAACCCGTGGGACCGCGCGATAACGAATTGTGCGTCGGTGAGGGCGCACTTCTTATCGCCATCCAGCAACTTGCGCTGCGCGAACTCTGCGACTTCTTCGATCCAGCTTTGCATGCGCACCGGAAGCTCGGGCGTGATCGCTAAGCCAGACAACTCACTTAGACTCTCAATCCATTCTTTAGCCCAACCGCGAATGGCGGCGGGCTCACCTGATTTGCAGGCCTTGATCAGTTCCTTTGCGATCTTCTTGTAGCGCTCGATGTTCGGTTGGGGCGGAAGCGGAAGGGCGTCTTGCGGATTGGGAAACATCCGAATCTCCTTTCAGTACATGCCTGGAGTCCGCACGAATCAGGCTGAAAGAAGGTTCGTGACCTTCAAGTTGTTAGGTGGGTGGGCACGGCCCTTTCCGCGGACTGGATGCGCCCCGCGCGCTGCTCTCCTTTTATCAGTTCCGTGGAATAAAGACAACAGCTCGTACCCCGTGGCTGTGCTATCGCTCGCTCTGTAGCATCGCGAGAAACTTCGCTCGCACCGATTCCGCCGTAGCGTTATCCGCGGCAATGACGAGAATCGTGTCGTCGCCCGCCAAGGTGCCGACGACTTCCGGCCACTCTCTGTCATCCAGCGCAACGGCTACGGAATTGGCGTGACCCGGCGAGGTCTTCAGTACGATCAGGTTCTGCGCCAGGCGCACGTCGAGCAGGAATTCAGCGGCGAGCGTTTCCAGTGTCGGACCAGCTTCTGACGCCGTGATCTGGCGGTAGCCCTCGGGCGTCTTGGCGAGCCCGAGTTCGCGGATGTCCCGCGAGAGCGTCACTTGCGTGGCGGTGACACCGAGTTTTTTCAGCTCTTGAGCCAACTCGTCCTGCGTGTAAATGGACTTCGCGTGGACCAGTTTGAGAATCTGTCCCTGGCGGAAGCTCTTGCTCATGCGCGCATTTGAGCGAGGCGTACGCGAGCGTCGGCCAGCGCTTGCCTCACCGCCGCGGGTCCCGTTCCGCCGGGTACTTCACGCGACTTCATGCCTTCGGCGGGATCGAGCAGCCGCGCCATTTCCGGCTGGAATTCAGGGGCGAATGCCGCCAGCTCAGCCGCCGTCCATTGCGCGGGCTTCTTGCCGCGCCGCACGCTTTCGAGCACTAGCTTGCCGACAATTTGATGCGCACGGTGAAACGGAACGCCGGCCCGTGAGAGGGCCTCGGCCAGGTCTGTCGCTACTACCCAGCTATCGGCGGCGGCTTCGCGCGGCCGCTCCGCACTTAGCTTCACGGAATCGGCAACCACGCGAGCCATTTCGAGCGATCCCGCCAATTGATCGGCAGCCTCGAACAGCGGCTCTTTATCCTCCTGCATGTCGCGATTGTACGTCAACGGCAGGCCCTTCATGGTCACTAACATTGCGTTCAAACATCCGATGACGCGCCCGCATTTGCCGCGAATCAGCTCGAGCGAATCCGGATTCTTCTTTTGCGGCATCAGGCTCGATCCGCTGGTCACGCCGTCACCCAGTTCCAGCCAACTGAACTCCTCGCTCGAGTAGAGAATCCAATCCTCCGCCAGCCGGCTCAGGTGCAGCATGGTGGTCGATGCCGCATAAAGGAAGTCGAGAACGAAATCGCGATCGGCGGAAACATCCATGCTGTTGCGCGTAATTGCTTCGAAACCGAGATCGCGCGCGATGGCCTCGCGGTCGAACGGAAACCCGCTGCCGGCTAGCGCACCGGAGCCGAGCGGCAGGATATTGGCGCGCCGCCGCGCTTCCGAGAAACGCTCCGCATCGCGGAACAGCATCTCAAAATAAGCCAGCAAGTAGTGCGGCCAGAGCACCGCCTGTGCGCGGCGCATATGCGTGTAGCCGGGAATCACGGCATCCGGATATCGCCCTGCAAGATCGAGCAGCGCAACCGCAAGATCAGCCATCAGCCCGCGCACGCGGTCACACTCCTCACGCAGCCACAGCCGCATATCGAGCGACACCTGCTCGTTGCGGCTGCGGCCTGTGTGGATCTTATCCGCGACGTCCCCTGCTCGCTCCTTGAGTTTGCGGATCACCAGCGTGTGGACATCTTCATCGGTCGCGCCATCGAAAAACGCGGAGTCGTGCGCTTCCGTGCGGATTTGTTCGAAAGCTTCGACAATACGGCCGCGTTCTTCCGCGGTGAGGATCCCCACACGTTCGAGCGCGCGGGCAAACGCCTGCGAGCCGCGAATATCGGCGTCGATCAGCCGCTTATCGAAATGCAGGGAGCCGGAGAAGCGCTCGAAAACTTCGGAGGGCCCGCTCTCGAAGCGCCCTCCCCACAGCTTCATGCGTGTGCCGCGGGCTTGCCGCTCTTTTTGGCTTCAAGGGCCGCTCGCACCTGGATCGGCAGCCCGATCAGGTTGATGAACCCGCGCGCGTCTTTCTGATCGTAGCTCGCGCCCATGGTGAAGCTGGCGATGTCGAGCGAGTAAAGCGAATACGGGGACTTACGGCTCACCGGTTCCAGATTGCCTTTGTACAGCCGGAGCGTCACTTCGCCCGTCGTGGTTGACGACACCGTTTCGAAGAACGCGTCCAGCGCCTCGCGCAGCGGTGTAAACCACAGCCCGTTGTAAACCATCTCCGCGTAATCGAGCGCCAGCCGCTGCTTGTAGTGCAGCGTGTTTTTGTCGAGCGTCAGTGCTTCGAGTTCCCGATGCGCCGCCAGAATCAGCGTGCCGCCCGGCGTTTCGTAGCAGCCGCGCGACTTCATCCCCACAAACCGGTTCTCTACCAGATCAATGCGTCCGATGCCGTGCGCACCCCCCAGCTTATTGAGCTTTTCGAGCAGAGCCACGCCGCTCAACCGCTCACCATCGAGCGAAACGGGCGTGCCCTTCTCGAAGCCAATGGTCACTTCCGCTGGTTTATCCTGCGCGTCTTTGGGGCTCTTCGTCAGCATCCAGATCTCATCTGGTGCCGCATTAGCGGGATCTTCGAGCGCGCCGCCCTCGTGCGAAATGTGCCAGATATTGCGGTCGCGGCTGTAGATCTTCTTCGTCGATTGCGATACCGGCACGTTGTGCTGCGCCGCGTATCCGAGCGCGTCTTCCCGCGACTTGATGGTCCACTCCCGCCATGGCGCGATTACGGCAAGGTGCGGCGCGAGCGCTTTATAGGTCAGCTCGAACCGGACCTGGTCATTGCCCTTCCCTGTGCAACCATGCGCCAGCGCGTCGCAGCCCGTGCGCAGCGCAACTTCCACCTGCTTTTTGGCCAGCAGCGGCCGCGCAATGGAGGTCCCCAGCAGATACTTATCCTCGTAGATTCCGCCCGCGCGCACTACGCGCCAGAGGTACTCCGTGACAAACTCCTCGCGCAGGTCCGCGATATGCACTTCCGACGCGCCGGTCTTGCGCGCCTTCTCTTCGAGTCCGGCGAGTTCGTCGTCCCCTTGCCCAATATCCCCGCACACCGCGACCACATCGCAGTGATAGTTCTCCTTCAGCCAGGGAATGATGATCGAAGTATCAAGCCCGCCGGAGTAAGCGAGGGCTACCTTGGTTGGTTTCATAGGTTTTAGGTGCTAGGCTTTGTCAGATCCCGGCAGCTTTTCATTAGCACTAGAACCTGAGAACTGGCACCCGAACACCTAGCGTAACATCATCAACAGCAGCGCCTTCTGTGCGTGGAGCCGGTTCTCGGCCTGGTCGAAAACGATGGATTGGCCGGATTCGATCACTTCGTCCGTAACTTCTTCGCCGCGCTTGGCGGGCAGGCAATGCATGAACACGGCGTCGGGCCGGGCGTGCGCCATCAGGTCGGCGTTCACCTGGTGCTCGGCGAACTGCTTCCGCCGCTTCACCGATTCCTTCTCCTTGCCCATGCTGGTCCAGACATCGGTGTAGACCGCGCTGGCACCGGCGACCGCCTTGGCAGGGTCATTAGTCACTTGTAACCGCGCACCCGAGACCGCGGCAAGGCCTTCCGCTTGCGCGACAATTTCCGCGTTCGGCGCGTATCCCTGGGGTGTCGAGATCGCGAAATCGACGCCCAGCCGGACCGCGCTGAGCATCAGCGAATGCGCTACGTTGTTGCCGTCGCCAACGAATGCGAGTTTCAACCCGCGCAGTTCGCCGAACCGTTCACGCAGCGTGAATACGTCCGCCAATGCCTGGCAGGGATGATAGAGATCGCTCAGCGCGTTGATGACCGGAGCCGACGACCAGCTCGCCAGTTCCTCGATGGTGGTCTGCGAGAACGTGCGCGCTACAATGCCTTGCACCCACCGCTCCAGGTTGCGCGCGACATCTTTCAGCGGCTCGCGTCCGTCCACGGGGCCTTCGCTCACCACGGAATCGCCGCCCAGTTGCTTAATGGCCAGATCGAAAGTCAGACGTGTGCGCAGCGACGGCTTCTCGAACAGCAGGCAGATGTACTTACCGGCGAGCGCCCGCGCAAACTTCGCCGGCGCGCGCTTGACCTTTCCGGCGAGATCGAGCAGGTACTGCACCTCATCATCGGTAAGGTCCAGATCGCGCACCAGATCCGTCGCCGCAACTTGCGTGATCGGTTGAGCCGCTATGAGGGTTGCCACTGGTCCAGAGCCTCCGATGAATGATTATTCACTCTTATGAATAATAATACAGGGCGGAGGGGTCGGCTGTCAATGTCCGATTTTGGGAATGGGTTTGTTTAGTGATTATCTACTTTGCACAGGAGAAGATTTTACACCACAATGGGTAGTGGCGTGACAGGCCGGACTTTATGCGTTTGGAAAGAGGAAGTCCTCTAAGAAAAACCGCGAAGCCTGATCGTTCGTAACGGGCGCTCCGGTGGCATCAATCAGACAGACGTTGCGCCTCGCGTCAAGTCCGATGCGGAGACTCTTTTGTTCCTCGTCACCGATTCGGGAAAACACGCGTCGGCCAGGTTTATCCAGGCAAACGTCCATGGCCGCCTCTGGAGTGTTCATGCTGGCGCTTGACCGTATGATGTGGATGCAGTCGCCGATCCGCTTGGTTACAGCTATCAGGTTGCGCTCTCGCGCAAATGGCGTGCTGCCATAACTGGATGCCGACTGTTCGAGCTGGATGAAAAGGAGGTTCCACAGCTCGGGCATCCCCGCGTCCTCAGTTGCACGTGCATCCACCCAAGTCATTTGGTTTAATTCTAACAACGTCGTCGCAGTGATAATATTGAAGCGGAGGGCGGGGGGATCGGACCCCAATGCCCGTCAAGACATTTGCGGTTTATAAGACCGCTTCTCGCGCCAGCGAGACGCCCTCCGGTAACGTGGTGCCGACCTAGGCCCGATCCGCCAGCCCTGAGAGAGTTGAAACGGATCGGGCCAGTTACGGCCCACCGCGCCGGTGGGCTAAGCGCGGTGGGCTAGGCTTCTTATGAGTAATTGCATTGTTGCCCTCCGAGGATCATGGTCAGACACCATGCAGCGTGCGCGTCAATGCGTGGGAATGCGTGGAAATGCGTGGAAAATGAGGCGTGGGAATGCGTGGGGGCGTGGAACCGCTACTTTAAATGTGGTTTTTCGACCGTGAGCAGGCGAGTGAACCGCTCATTGGATGTCTTTGTTGCCCTGCGATCAGCGCGCTCCCATCGCTCAAATTCGGTTCTGGTCTTATAACGTGCCGACTGCCAGATGTCCTTACGCGTGATATGTTTTTTAGTCTCACGGAACACCTCATCGATGTAAGAATTCACCAAGGCTCGGCGTTGTTTGCTCTCGTGATTTCCAACGCCGACTGTGCGGTTGCCTGATGTTGCGACCTCACCGGAGTTTGCGGATGGCGAGACTCCAAGCTCGCGGGCGCGCTTCATCGCTGCGGGTTTCCAGTGATGCAAACGTCCCAACAAATTTGCCGCCAATTTTTCGCGAAATCCTTGGGCTACGAGATCGGGCCATTTGCTCAGTAATTTTTCGGCTTCTTGAATGATGCCGTTGCGCACCTCATGCAAGTATGGTTCGTACCACTTTGGGATCGCTTCATAATTCCTGACCAGGAACGAGTTATAGTGGGCGCGGATCTCGAATCTCTCTCCCAGGAAGCGTAGGATTGGTACTTGACGGTCTTCACTTTCCTGCATCTCTTTGACGAATTGCGCATAGGCTGCGGAGTCGTCCTCTTCAATCCGCTTTGCTATTTCGGCCAGTGGGTCAGATTTATGCGGTTGCTCCATCGCACCTCTTGCAACGGTGCGATGGAGGGCTTACGATGAGGGTGTCTAGGTCTCATCGAGAAGCCCCGGCCTCCGCGCCGGGCTTTTCGTTTAGAGAACCATTCTAGCGGGGATACGTGATGATCGGCAGTGTGAAGGTTCCAAAAGAGCAGTTCGACGCAGCCCTGCGGCAGATGCTGCAAACGCCGCCGCTGCCGCTGGCCGAAATAAAAGGAACTCGCCCGCCCGCTAAAAAGGCTCGTCCGGTTCATCGGAAGAAGGCAAAGCAGGTTCGCTGACCTTCGCCGTGAGCGTTTTATACTGAAGCGCCTTCCCTATCAGTAGAGCCATCACCACCAGCGTGAAAATATCCTGCGAGTCCCGGTTGTTCCAGCGGAACTGAAACTCATCCAGGTAGCGTTGCAGGTGTTTCACTGAGACCTGATGGAATGAGCCTATTAGCCCGCGCTTGAACAAGCCCCAATAGCCGTCAATCGTGCCCGTGTGAACGTCTCCGCGCACCCATTCCTTTTCGGAGTGGTTGACTATCTCGTGACTCTTGATGTTGTTCGGCATGCGCTTGTACATCTGGCTTTCGTCGGTGTAGACCTTGGCTTCTATCGAAATGTTGTCGCGCAGCTTTTTGATGATGTGGAATCGATTCACTTCCGGGATGTGCCATGTCCGCACTTTGCCGCCGCGCTCCACGATACCGAACACGGGCTCTTTGTCCCACCGTTCGCGCTTGCGTCGCTTGTCATATTTGCCGCCGATGTACGTTTCGTCCGCTTCAACTTCGCCCGTGAACCGCGCAGTGGGAACGCCCTGGAGTCCCATCGCTTCGCGGATGCGGTGGCAGAGATACCAAGCCGTCTGATACGACACGTCCAAGTCGCGCTGCACTTGCTTCGCGCTCAGTCCCTTTTTCGCGTTGACCATGAGAGCTACAGCCAGCAGCCATTTTTCAAGCGGCAGATGCGTGTCGTGAAATATCGTGCCAGTGGTCGCGGTGAACTGATGTTTGCAGGTAGGCTCCAAGCACTCGTACAAATAGCGCAGCGGGCCGGGCTTCACGGCTCCGGTCTTGCGATCTTTCCGGTTCGTGCGGGAGTTGTATTTGGAGATGCGGTTTCCGCCGCACATCAGGCAGCGGACGCCATCAGGCCAACGCAGGTTTTCGAGGTAATCGAGTGCGGATTCTTCGCTGGAAAACCGCCGGGCGGCATCTATGATGTTCATGACTAGATGTAGTATGCGCCATCCCCGCTCCTGTGTCAACTAGATAATCACTGTTTGTTTTGAAAAAAACAAAAAAAAACGGTGCAAGTGCCGGTTTTTGAAGGCTATTACGAGTGGAAACCATCCTGCGTTCAGGATACCCTAGCAGGCAACAGCCGACAGTGCCTAGCCTTGCAGATCCAGCGTACTGAAGAAATACTGCAGCTCAACTTCTGCCGTCTCGGGCGCGTCAGAGCCGTGGATGCAGTTGCGCTCGATACTCTTCGCGAAGTGCTTGCGGATGCAGCCTTCGGCGGCGTTCGCGGGGTTGGTTGTGCCCATTAGTTCGCGGAGTTTCGCGACGGCGTGCTCGCGTTCGAGCGCCATTACGATGATGGGGCCTTCGGTCATGAACTTCACCAGGCTCGGAAAGAATGGCCTCTCGCGATGGACGGCGTAGAAGCCTTCGGCCTGCGCCTGAGTCAGACGCGTAAGCCGGAGCGCCAGGATCTTAAAACCGGCTTTTTCGAGCATGGCGAGGATATCGCCGGAGTGGCCTTCGGCGACGGCGTCGGGTTTGATAATGGAAAACGTTCGCTCGGTCATAACAGGCTTTTGACTTTTTCTCCCATTTCGGCGGGCGAGGAACAGACGGTGATTCCCGCCGCCTTCAGAGCTTTGATCTTGTCCGACGCAGCGCCGGAACCGCCCGAGATGATGGCACCTGCGTGGCCCATACGGCGGCCGGGAGGCGCGGTCTGGCCAGCGATGAATCCCACAACCGGCTTCTTCACGTGCTCCTTCACATAAGCGGCCGCGGTCTCTTCCGCATTACCGCCGATCTCGCCGATCATGATGATGGCGTGGGTTTCCGGATCTTCGTTGAAGAGGCGGATGGAGTCGACAAAGTTGGTGCCGATCACCGGGTCGCCGCCAATGCCGATACAGGTGGATTGGCCGATGCCAAGCTTGGTCAACTGGCCCACGGCCTCATAGGTCAAAGTGCCGGAGCGCGAGACCACGCCGACGTTCCCTTCCTTATGAATGTGGCCGGGCATGATGCCGATTTTGCACTTGCCGGGCGAGATGATGCCTGGGCAGTTGGGGCCGATCAATCGCGTGGACTTGCCGCGCAGGAAATCCCAGGCACGGACCATGTCGAGTGCCGGTATGCCTTCGGTGATGCAGACAGCGAGCGGGATTCCGGCGTCGGCGGCTTCCATGATGGCGTCAGCCGCGAAGGGCGGCGGCACGAAGATCACCGAGGCATTGGCGCCGGTCGCCTGGACGGCTTCGGAAACAGTGTTGAAAACCGGCAGGTCGAGGTGACGCGTGCCACCCTTGCCGGGCGTGACGCCGCCGACTACGTTCGTTCCGTAAGCGACCGCCTGCTGTGCGTGGAAAGTGCCTTCTTTGCCAGTGAAACCTTGGACGAGCAGGCGCGTGTTGCGATCAACGAGGATGCTCATGCCGCCAGCCTCACGACTTTCTCCGCGGCATCACGCATGTCCTCGGCGACAGTGAAGTTGAATCCGGACTCGGTAAGGATTTTGCGGCCGAGCTCGACATTAGTGCCTTCCATGCGAACCACGACCGGCACCTTGATGTTGAGATCGCGGGCTGCGCCGACGACACCGGTGGCCAGCGTATCGCAGCGCAGGATGCCGCCGAAAATGTTGATGAGCACCGCCTTTACGTTATGGTCGGACAAAAGAATGCGGAAGGCGTTCTTCACCTGCTCGGCGCTCGCGCCGCCGCCCACATCGAGAAAGTTCGCGGGCCTTCCGCCGGCATATTGAATGATGTCCATGGTGGCCATGGCGAGGCCCGCGCCGTTGACCATGCAGCCGACTGTGCCGTCGAGCTTGATATAGGTCAGGCCGAACGTAGAGGCTTCGACTTCGAGCGGGTCCTCCTCGTTGCGGTCGCGAAGCTCCATCAGATCCTTGTGGCGATTGAGGGCGTTGTCATCGAGATTGATTTTGGCGTCGAGTGCGAAAACTTTGCCGTCCTTGGTCAGGATGAAGGGATTGATTTCAGCGAGTGACGCATCGATCGCCACGTAGGCGCGGGCGAGCGCCATCATGGCCGCCACCGCCGCATTCACGCTGGCCGCGGGAATCCCCATCCCGAAGGCCAGCTTGCGTGCCTGATAGGGTGCGAGCCCTGAGTCGGGTTCAAAGGCCTCTTTGAGGATGAGTTCGGGAGTCTTGGCAGCGACCTCTTCGATTTCCATTCCTCCGGCGGCGGAAGCCATGAATACGGGCTTGGCTTGCACACGGTCGAGTACGATGCCCAGGTACAACTCACGCTCGATGGGCAGCGTCTCTTCGATCAGCAGCCGCTTGACGACGCGGCCTTCCGGCCCGGTTTGATGAGTGACAAGCGTCATGCCGAGAATCTGCTTGGCGAGCTCCTCAGCCTGCTCAGCGTTGCGCGCCACTTTTACGCCACCGCCCTTGCCTCGCCCGCCCGCGTGAATCTGGGCCTTCACGACGACGCTGCCACCGATCTTCTTGGCCGCAGCCACCGCCTCTTCCGCCGAGAACGCAACCTCTCCGCGCGGCACGGGGACCTTGTAGTGGGCCAAGATATCCTTGGCCTGGTACTCATGAATTTTCATGGATTATGGCGTGCTAGTATGGCGAGAAAGCCAAACTAATTCTTCACTATAACATGCCTTTTTTGCCGTTCCTTCATGCAGTCGCCGAGCACCGCCATCTGCAAACGGAGGAGGCGCACGCAGCCATGCAGGCTATTCTCACGGGCGAAGTCTCGTCGGTGCAGATTGCCTCGTTCCTAACGGCCCTGCGCATGAAAGGAGAGACGGTAGAGGAGCTGGTGGGATTCGCGCGAGCGATGCGCGAGGTGGCTGTACGCGTGGACGTGGGACTCGCGGGCGAGCCGCTGCTCGATACATGCGGGACGGGCGGCGATGGACAGGGGACCTTCAACATCTCGACGGTTGCGGCATTCGTGGTGGCGGGCGCGGGCGTGCGTGTTGCCAAACACGGGAATCGGTCGATTTCGAGCCAGGGAGGGAGTGCGGACCTGCTGGAGAGTCTCGGCATCGCCGTCGTCCTTCCGCCGGAGAAAGTCGCGCAGGCCATTCGCGAGATCGGCATCGGATTCCTGTTTGCGCCGGCAATTCACACCGCGACCAGACACGCGCATCCCGTGCGGCTCGAGCTGAAGATGCGCACTGTATTCAATCTGCTTGGGCCATTGACGAACCCAGCCAACGCGACGGCGCAATTGGTGGGTGCGCCGTCAGAACACGCCGCAGAACTGATGGCCGGAGCGCTGGCACAGCTTGGCCTGGAGCGCGGATTTGTGGTCCACGGCTCCGACGGGATGGACGAGATCACGACGACGGGAACGACCACGGCATTCGAGATCCGCGAAAGCCACGTGGAACGGCTGACACTTTCGCCCGAGGATTTCGGCGTGGAGCGCGGGGACGGCGCGGTGCTGAAGGGGTTGGGGAAAGAGGGGAACGCGGCGATTGCGCGCACCGTGCTGGGCGGCGCCACGGGCGCACAGAGGAACATCGTGCTGGTGAACGCGTCGGCGGCGCTAGTGGCGGCGGGAAAGGCGGCGGATTTCCGCGAAGGGATCGAGATTGCGGAACGGTCGATCGACTCTGGCGCGGCGTGGAAGAAGGTGGAGGAACTGGCGCGGTTCCGATAGGCCGTGCCGCCGCTACACGACGCCGGCGTGCCGCTTGAGAATTTGTGGGAGGTTCTGGGAAAAAGCCGAGCGCGCGAGGACCATATCGCAGCCGGTTTCGTGCGCCTGTTGTTTAAGTTCGCCCTGCACGTGGGAGAGATACCCGATCATGCTGACGCCTTTGTAATCCGCGCTGGCTTTCAGCTTGCGGATAATCTCAAGCGGGTTCACGCTTTCGAAATTCAGATCGAAGATGATCAGGGCCGGCTTGGCTTTGGCTTTGATCAGTACCTCGTCCTCATCCTTGATGAATTCCACGGACATGCCGGCACGCTTGGCGGCGTCGTTGATCTTGACCGAGAAGAACAGATCGCTGACTACTGCCAGGATTTTCTTGCTGCCCTGCTTTTGCATACAATTCGACTACAACAACTCCTCCACGGACAAACTCCAAGCTGACCTGGTCTTTGGACCCGATTGAAAATCGGAAGGAAGAATCATCTTACTCGCTTCGTAGGGGCTGCGCAAGGCGAGCGACAGCGCAACGGATTCGTAACAGTCATCTCCGCCGCTCTGGTCGAACCTTGCGATAAGCTGAACAACATGCCCTTGGAGAACCCGTTTCAGGATCCTCTGCGCTTTGAACGCCGCATACCGGAATGCGCTGTGGCTATTTTCGGAGCGAACGGCGACCTGACCAAACGGAAGCTGCTGCCGGCGCTCTACCGCCTAGCCTACGAGAGGCGCTTGTCGCCGGGATTTGCGGTGCTTGGGATTTCGCGCACGCCCATGTCCGACGACCAGTTTCGCGCGAGCATGCACGATTCGGTGGCCAAGTTTCTGGAAGATTCTCCGTTCGATGAAGAAGTCTGGTCGGCCTTCGCCCAGGGCCTATACTACATGGCTGGAGACATTGGCGATCCCCAGGCGTTCACTCATCTGGCGGCCAGCCTGAAGCAGATTGAAGACTGCCGGCACACGGCGGGCAACGTGCTGTTTTATCTTTCAACGCAGCCCAGCCAGTACGCGGCGGCAGCCAAGGGCATCGGAGCGGCAGGCCTCGCGGAAGGCAAAGGCTGGCGGCGAATCGTGATCGAGAAACCTTTCGGGCACGATCTGGAGAGCGCGCGCGAGCTGAGCAATGAACTGCACGAGGTGTTTCGTGAGTCCGACATCTACCGGATCGACCACTACCTGGGTAAGGAAACGGTGCAGAACATTCTGGCCTTCCGGTTTGGAAACGGCATCTTCGAGCCGCTGTGGGACCGGCGCTACGTGAACAGTGTGCAGATCACCGCGGCGGAATCAATTGGCGTGGAAGGCCGCGGCGGGTACTACCAGGAAGCTGGCGCGCTGCGGGACATGATTCAGAATCACCTGCTGCAAATCATGGCGACCATTGCCATGGAACCGAGCGCCACGTTTCAGCCGGACGCCGTACGCGATGAGCGCGCGAAGCTGCTGCGGACCATCCGCGTGATGAAGCCCGACCAGGTGCTGGCGAATTCGATCTCCGGGCAATACGGGCCCGCGCGGATCGGCGGCGCCGACGTTCCCGGTTTCCGGCAGGAAAAAGGAGTAGACCCGCAATCGCAGACGAACACCTATGCGGCGGCAACGTTCTTCGTGGACAATTGGCGCTGGGCGGGAGTGCCTTTTTTTATTCGCTCTGGCAAGCGGCTGCCTAAGCGCGTGACCGAAATTGCCATCCAGTTCAACGATGCGCCGCATGCGGTGTTCGGAGACAATGGCGACGAGGCCACGCCGAACCTCTTGATCCTGCGCATCCAGCCGGAGGAAGGAATCTCGCTGCGCTTCCTATCGAAACGGCCGGGCGCGGGCATGAAGCTGCGGCCGGTCTCGATGGATTTCAATTACGGATCGAGCTTCGGCGAGCGGTCGCCCACCGCGTACGAAACGCTGCTGCTGGACGCGATGATCGGCGACGCAACGCTGTATACGCGGCAGGACATGGTGGAGGCGAGCTGGGGCGCGGTGGAGCCTATTCTCAACGTGTGGCAAAACCACAAGTTCGAGTTTCCGAATTATGAAGCAGGGACATGGGGGCCGAAGGCCGCCGATGAAATGCTGGCGCGCCACGGGCACACCTGGAGGACGCCGTGAGCACCACCATCCAACCCGAGCGGGTGTTGCGGGAGCTAGCGGAACTGTGGGTGACACTGGGCAAGGAATCCGACCCTGGGCATTCATCGGGGGTACTGCGCGCGTGCGCCATGACGCTGATCACGCTGGTGGAGGAATCGGAAGACCCGAGCGACGTCTGGTCCACCATGGCGGCGCTCATGCCCGAGCATCCCAGCCGCGCCATTGTGATTCGCTTCCGCGAGTCGGCGACACGTGAGCTTTCGTCGCGCGTGTTCTCGCAATGCTGGATGCCGTTCGGACATCGCCGCCAGATCTGCTGCGAGCAGATCGAGATCAGCGCGTCGGATGCCAGCTTGCCGGACCTGGCGCCCGTTGTGCTTCCCCTGGCGGTTGCGGATTTACCTGTCATGCTGTGGTGCCGCAGCGCACGGCTGTTCAGCTTGCCCGACTTCCCGCAGATCGCCAAAATCGCACACAAGCTGCTGCTCGATTCGTCGGCGTTCCCTGACCCGCCGGAAATACTGGCGCGGATTCAAGGCTCGGGGAAGATCGTAGGTGACTTGGCGTGGACGCGCCTTACGCGCGTGCGCGAGCTGATCTCGCAGATTTTCGAGAGCCGCAATTACTTAGCGCGCTTGGCCGATGTGGCCCATGTCAAGGTTACATTCGGAGGAAATGTTCCACCCACCGGTGCATACTACCTGGCGGCGTGGATTCTCGACTGCCTGGAGAGCGCCGGCGCGCATCCACGCGTAGACTGGGAACCGGTATTGGGTGATCCGCCCGGGCAGATTTCGCGCATCGAGCTCTCGAGCGCGGCGTCGGACGGATTGCGCCTGGCTATCTGCATTTCGGGAGAAAGCGCGCGGCAGTGCGCTGAAGTCCAGATCGATTCCCTCACAACGCACACGGTATTCCCGCCGGACAACGATTACGTTCTGCTGCGTGAAGAGCTGGCCATTCCCGGGCGGGATGCGGTCTACGAACGGAGCTTGGCGCGTGCCAACAAGCTGGCGGCGGAGAAGAAGTGAGCGTCGAACGTAACATCTTTCGAGATGCACCAGCGGCTGCTGAGGCGTCCGCACGATATATTCTGGGCGTACTGGAAGAAGCGCGCGCCGAAAGAAACCACGCAACCATCGCGCTATCGGGCGGCTCCACGCCCAAGTTGCTGTTCGAGCGCATGGCCGCGTCGGATTTCAAATGGGACGGGATACACTTTTTCTGGGTCGACGAGCGCCCGGTGCCTCCGGATGACGATCGCAGTAATTACAAGCTGGCTGCTGAGGCGCTGCTAACGCCGGCAGGCATCCCAAAACAGCACGTGCATCGTATCCATGCCGAACTGCATCCAGCGGCGGCGGCGGACATGTACGTGGACGAGATCCGCGGCTTCTTCAAGCTCCAGCCCGGCGAGTTGCCGCGCTTTGATGTAATCCATCGCGGCATGGGCCCCGATGCGCACACCGCCAGCCTGTTTCCTGGAGAGGCGCTGATCGCCGACCGGCAGAAGATCGCCGCGCCGGTGTGGGTCGAGAAACTGTCGCAATGGCGCATCACGCTGCTTCCGGGAGCGCTGCTGGCGGCGCATCACACCGCGATGCTGGTGGCAGGCGAGGATAAAGCGACAGCGGTCCGTTCTGTGTTTGAGGAGCCGTACGATCCCGGCAAGTATCCCGCGCAGCTCGGACTGCGTGATGCCAGAGAAGTAGAGTGGTTCCTCGACGAGCCGGCCGCCAGGCTATTGCAGCGGGTAGTGCGCTAAAAGTGCGTTGATTTCGGCGGCGGTCTTGTCACTGGCGACATTGTTCCGAATGAAACACCCATCCCTGTAGCGCGGGGATACCGCAGGGCTGGCGGGATACCCGCGGTTTTTCGATCCCAACGGACGAAACTGCCGCAGGTACCCGCAAAAGGCGCGTGTCCCTGCGCTACATCTGTCGACGATGTTCCGCGCCATCGATCAACCCAGAATTAGCGCACGACCTTGCAGCGCTGAACGCACAAATCGGGGATAATGGAACATAAGCGCCTATCCTTCGTGAGGTGACTTTGCCATGGCTGTACTCAGCCAACCCCAGGCTCTTGTCGAGCAGCAGGCGCGGGAGTATCGCGGCGTCAGCGTGTGGGTGACGGCGCGGGAAGCTTTCTGGATCGCCCTGGAAGCGTTGCGCAGCCACAAGCTACGCTCGTTCCTCACGCTGCTGGGCGTGGTCATCGCGACGACCACGCTGATCGTCGTGATGTCGATTGTGAACGGCATGAACGTTTACATCGCCACCCACATCGCGAATCTCGGCAGCAACACTTTCGTATTGCACCAGTTCCAGTGGGAGCAGGGGTTTGACTCGTTTCTGAAGGCACAGCGGCGCAACCAGCCCATCCGCATGGAGGATTACGACTACTTGGTGGAGGACCTTCGGGGATACGATCACATCTCCGCAATTGCGCAGCTCCAACCCAACCCACGAGCACGCTACCGGGAGCACTTGATTGATGAGATACAGCTGACAGCGGTGACGCCCAGTCACGCCGACATCGGCCGTGAAAAAGTGGAGCGAGGTCGTTACATCAACGACACCGACTACCAGCACAATGCGAGAGTCTGCGTCATCGGGCAGGATTTGGTGGAAAAGCTCTTTCCCTGGGTTGATCCGCTGGACAAAGATGTCCTATTGGCTGGCATTCCGTTCCGCGTCATCGGCGTGATGGAAAAAGTAGGCAGCACGTTCGGGCAAAGCCAGGACAACTTCGCCATGGTTCCGTTGACTACCTATCGCGCCATTTGGGCGACACGGCCGGAACTGCTGGTATTCATCATGGCGCCGGATGCGCCGCACATGCTGGAACTCGAGGATGAAACCCGAGTGCTGATGCGCGTCCGCCGGCACGTTCCTTACAAGGAGTCTGACACTTTCGGCATCAACGCCTCCGACACGATCATGAGCCTCTGGCAGAACCTGACGGGCACCATCTTTGCCGTGACCGTTGGCCTGGTAGCGGTATTCATGGTGGTAGGCGGAATCGTGATCATGAACATCATGCTGGCCAGCGTGACCGAGCGCACCCACGAGATCGGCATTCGTAAGTCGCTGGGAGCCAGGCGGCGGGATATTCTGTGGCAGTTCATTATCGAATCGGGCGTGATGGCCGCGACGGGCGGCCTCACGGGCGTGCTTCTCGCCGTGCTGATCGCCAAGCTGGTCAATATGGTTTTCACAGCCTCGGTTCCCACCAGCGCCGTGATCTTGGGCCTGGGTCTCTCCACGGCGGTGGGTTTGTTTTTCGGAATCTATCCTGCCAGCAAGGCGGCGCGCCTGGAACCCATTGAGGCGTTGCGAACAGAGAATTGAGCTCGAGTAGGCGATGCAAGCGTACCGTCAACATGTTCGCGAGAATCTGCGGCTGGCGCTGGACACCCTTCGCACGCATAAGTTCCGTTCGTTTTTGACGGTGCTAGGCGTGGTCATCGGCACCACCACGGTGATTGCCGTCACTTCGATCATTGCCGGACTGGACAAACAACTCGTAGACGTGATGGAGCAGTTCGGCACGCGCACCTTGTACATCTACAAGATAGAGATCGGTAACCCGCACCGATTGACACCCGAGGAGCGGATGCGCAAGCCCCTCACGTACGAAGACGCCATGGCCATCAAAGAGCAATGTCCTTCGGTGGACACGGTGTCGGTAGAGCTGTTTCCGGGGATAAACGACAGGGGTTTGCCGCCCGTCACCGCCAAGTACAAGGGCCAGGATATGCTCGACGCCCTCTTTGTCGGCGTCACTGCCGAGCACGTCCGCCTTCTGAACGCCGTGCTCGGTGAAGGCCGGTTCTTTACCGATGTCGAGGACCTGCACCGGCGTGAGATCGCTATCATTGGCGACGGTGTTCGCAAGCGGTTTTTCCAAAATGAGGATCCCATAGGTAAGACGTTCGTTGTGGACGGGCACAGCCTAGTAGTGGCCGGCACACTCACCAAGTTCAAGTCATTCCTCGGCGATGATCGGAATGACAAGGCCATTTTTACCCCCTACGACACCTTCAAGAAACTTTATCCGGAAGCCAAGGACAACATCATTTTTGTTCTTGTACAACAGGGGAAAATGGAGCAGGCCAAGAACGAAGTTGCGGAGCTATTGCGCCGGCGCCGGCACGTCAAACCGAACGACTCCAACAACTTTGGCGTTGCCAGCGCGGAGTCAGTAATCGGAAATTTCCGCCAGATCATCAGCACCGTCGCGCTGGTCATGGTGGTGATTTCTTCCATCGGTTTGCTGGTGGGCGGCATTGGCGTGATGAACATCATGTTGGTTTCGGTGACGGAGCGGACGCGCGAAATCGGCGTGCGCAAGGCCATCGGCGCGAGGCGCAGCGATATCACGTGGCAATTCCTGCTGGAAGCCATGACCCTGACCGCATCCGGCGGACTCATCGGTATTCTGATTGGCTGGCTTCTGAGCGTTACCATTCGGACTTTAGTGCCAAGCTTGCCCTCGACGGTGCCTCTGTGGTCCGTGATCACCGGGTTCGTGGTGGCGACAAGCATCGGGCTTTTCTTCGGTATGTGGCCGGCGGTGAAAGCGGCGCGGCTCGATCCGATTGCGGCCTTGCGGCACGAGTGAGAGCGCAGCGCTTACACGCGGAGGAACCAGCCCCGGCGGTACATCACGTAAGCCACCAGGTACATCAGCAGGGTGTAAGAAATTGCGAAGAGCAGGGACGCATTGTAAGGCGATGCCACGACGGCGAACAGGCTATTGAGCCATGCATGCAACGTCACTACCTGCCCTCCGGAACTGACTTTGATCGCATTGAATACCTGATCCAGTAACTCAGACACCATGTACACCGTGATCGCGTTCATTCCCATGATGACCAGTGGCTTGGTGAACCGCTTATATCCGCGGACGTCCACCAGCCAGACCATTACCGCGAAGATCACAAAATCCAAGCCGGCCATGAACATCGAGAAAGAACTGGTCCAGAGCTTTTTGTTGATGGGCAGCCAGATGTTGCAGATCTGGCCGGCGGCGAGAAGCAACACTCCTACCGCGAAAAGCCACATGGCCCTCTGGGTGAGGGAGCGCCCCATGCGCAGGATGTGTCCCGCCATGACTCCGAATAGAACCGTGGCGATCGCGGGAAGAGTGCTCACGATCCCTTCCGGGTCCCACGTTTTTGTATACAAGTAATTGTGCGTGCCCAACACGATGCGATCGACGTAGTGCGCGAAATTGCGCTCGAGGTCCAGATGGCCGGCTCCATACCCGGGAACGGGAACCAGCGTCATCAGGAGCCAATAGCCGCCAAGAAGTGAAATAATCCACAGGATCTGGCCGCGAACACCGGTGGTCAGGTAGATTGCCGTGGCAATCAGGTAACAGATAGCGAGGCGTTGCAAGACTCCGAGCAGGCGCTGAGTGGAGAGATCAAAGTTCGGGTAGGCGTAGACGATGAGTCCGAGAACGTAAAGAACCAACGCCCGCCGGAAAGCTTGGCGGAAAATCTGGGTCCGGGACACGCCTGCCGCCAGTCGTCGCGCGAGCACGATTGCGATGGCGACGCCGATGATCCAGGCAAAGGACGGAAACACGACATCCGTGGGCGTCCAGCCGTTCCATTCCGAGTGCTCAAGGGGAGCGTAGATGTGTCCGTAATCCCCAGGGGTGTTCACCAGCACCATGAGCGCCATGGTCGCACCGCGGAAGGCATCGAGAGAAAGCACGCGTTCAGCGAGTGGCCGGCTGGGCGGAGCCGTTTCAGTTTGGACGCCGGTAGACACCGGCGTCGTGAGAGGCTGAGGCATTGTATCTATGATGATACGCTGCCGGCGATGGTTACAGGCCGAACTTCCGCACCAGCGCCAGCGTACCGGTATCCGGGCCGCTCTGTTTTCCAGGCTGGGTGGTGGACCAAACCAGTTGCAGGGCATTGTCCGAGGCGAGCTTCAATTGGATTTCGCCTTTCGATCCATCCTCGCCCACCCAATTGGCATTGGCGACTTCATCCTGAATCTTGCCTTCCAGATAAAAACGCACCATGGGCGGATCGGGAGCGCCCATGCCGGGATAGCGCGCGCGGAAGCGGCCTTCAACCGAGTCCTGCTGCGCGCTGAGGATGAGATCGACGGACTCAGGAGTGAATGCCGAAGCAACCGTCCCGATCTTGGACGCCGGAAGCACCCAAACACCGGAAAGCCTGCCGGTTCCGGGAGCGGGACGTCCGCCCAGCACACGCCCAGTCAGGAAATCGAGCTCCTTGGCTTGCAGCACGGTCTGCTCCAAGGCGTGATCCCTTTCTGCTTTCGTGGCGGCCAGATCGGAGCGCAGCGCATCCAGATCCACCGGTTTGTCGGCAGTATCGGATGCGGCCGCGGGTGGCTGCAGCGCCGTGGTTGCCGGAGCGGGCGGATTCGGCGCGGCGCTAACTTGCGCCGGCTCCGATGGCTCCCCAGCCTGCTGGCTGACATACCATCCGATACCTATGATGCCCGCGAAAGCGCAGATCAGCCAGCCCAGCGTGATCCAGGCGCGCGCCCGCGACCGGCCCACATTGCGCTCTTCGCGTACTGGTTCCTCGGGTTCTTCCGCATCAGGACCCGCTTCATCCCCACCCGCCAACTGCGCATCGTAGCGGCGCCGCCGCGCAGGATCGGAAAGGACCGCATAGGCGCCGCTCACCCGTTTCAACTGGTTCTCGGAGAATCGTTTCAGCGAAGGCTCGGACGACAAATCCGGATGGAGCAGGCGCACCAGGTTCAGGTAGGCTTCCCGAATCTCCTCGCCGGAGGCGCCGGCGGCGAGACCTAGGTCGTCATAATGCGTCAGAGCCGAATTCTCCTGCTGTCGATCTTGGATTCGTTCCACTCGCCCAGTCCCATCGCTCCGGCGATCTCCACGTGCTCCGGCTGCCGGTTCCAGAAGGTACTGTACTTATCGGGCCGGTCTTCGGCGATCGTCTTCATTCCCATGGCCACGCGCTTCTCATCAATTGCTTTCCAGCAAATGTGATCGAGCGCCACCGGGTCCGTCGCAAAGTAGATTGTCTTGTGCTCCCACACGAACTCCGGACGCGCACCTGGACCGCCATGATACAGGCCCTTCACGCCGTCGAGCACATGCAGCACCGCTTTGTTGCGGATCACTGGCATCGAAACCACCGCCGGAATAAATTGCCCGCAAGTATTGAGCGTGCTCGAGGAATGGCTCCGGCAAACGTTGTTGACCAAACCGTGTGAAAGATTCTTCAGCGCGAGCGTCACTCCGGCCGACTGGTGATCTTTCAGCACTGGCAAATTGATCAGCTTATTGACTTCCTTGGTGATGAAGTGCGCGGCATAGGAGCGGCGCGCCGTCAGATTGCTCGCGTCGTAACCCGGCAGCGTCAGGGCCATATCCATGTAATGATCGGGATCGTAACCCTCGATGGCCTGCTGCACCTGATCGAAGGTTGCGACGGCATTCGAAGTTCGCACGCCTTCGGGTAGCCACTTATCGAACCCGGCTTGGAAGAACTGATCGCGATAGCGATCGTAAACTACGATGTCCTTGTTCTTGATGCCGGCCGCGTTCAGGCCCGCGATGATCTCGCGCACCACCTCGGCAGCCGAGATGACATGCGGCTGACCCACGGGATTTACTTTAATGCCCACCACGTCGCCCGGCTCGACAAACAGCCGCCACGCGTCGGCCCAGCCATCGGCGCCCGTGAGTTCCGCCATGCCCTTTCGCATCATCTGATGCACCGGCTCGGCTTGATAACGGCCGTCGATGATCGACGCGGGATGCTCCACTGCGACCACCCGCCCGCGAAAAAGACCGGGCATGGCAAGTTTACTAGCGTCGGCTTTGGACGATACCTGCGCCGGCAACAAGCGGGTAGCGCCGAGCGCGCCGCCAAAGGCTTTCAAGCAGTTCCGTCGCGTCAGGTGCACTCCGATCCCGTCCTCCAGGTGTCTTGGTTCTTACAGTAGCACAAGGCGCGAACGGCGAAAATCCGTTTTCAGGGGCCGAGACGAGGTTGATTAATCAAAGTAAACGGCGCCGAGACGGACGACGAATGGTTACTCCGGAACTCCCGCCTTTTCCAACAACTTCCGGATGCGTCGCAGTTCTACGAACTGCTCACTCAAACCCAGCGAGCGCATCATGTCACCAATAGTAGTGTGCGGATCGTTAGACCAGAAGAGCCCGCGGTCTTCCTCTTCGTAGTAACGGAAGCCCACCTTTTCTCCATACTTCTCGCGCAGCGCTGCACCGTTATGTAGCTGTGGGCTCCAGGGCAGAATGGCGTAGCAGAGATCGATCTGTTCGACGAGAATATGTGCGGGCTCTCGGATTTGCGCGGCAATTCTGCCGGTCGGTTCGAAAATGGCAGCGTTGTTACGCCACGTGCTGGAGACGACGTAGTAACGGTTCTCCATTGCCCGCGCCGCGGGCCGGACAGTCTGCGGTGATTGCGTGGGCCAAGCCACCAGCTCCGCGCCATGGCGCGCCAGCTCCGACCACCCGTAGTCGTACTCGATGTCGAAACAGATCTGCATGCCCAGCCTGCCGAAATCACAGGCGAACACCGGCGCTTCCTTGCCGGGCGTCGTGCCGCCCTCGAGCGAATTACTGCCCGTATGCACGGCGAGGTGAATCTTGCGGTAGATGCCGACCACTTCGCCATCGCGTCCGAAAAGGATCGCCGCGTTGGAACATAGCTTGTTCTCTTTGTTTTCGAGCAGATAAGTGGGAACGACGATGTAGCAATGTTGTTGGCGCGCTTTCTTTGCGAACGTATCGCGCAGCGGGCCTTCGAGCGGGACCGCGTCGGCCATGACGTTGCTCGACGTCTCACCAGTCACAGCAGTCTCGGGCAGGACCGCGAGATCCAGCCCGCGCCCATATTTTCGTTGCGCCTCCGCGGCCATCTGATCGACCAGACCAGTGAGTTGTTCCAGCCGTTTTGTGAGTCCCGGGTACCTCTCCCAAAAAGCTTGCATGGATGTCCCGACGATCACTTTGCGTGGCGGCAGATCGGCGGTACTGCGCACATTCAGCTCCGCGGCAGCAGCCGTCTGGGCCAAGAGCACCGCGGCGACGACGGCCAAATCCCAAGTCCCAAATCCCAAATCCCGCTTCTTCATACCGTCACTCCCACCCGCCACAACAGATACCCGATCGCCTGCCGCACGTACAGCCAGCGCTCGCGCCAGTCATTCGGCGGGTTCAACGACCGCGGTGAGCCATACACCTTCATGCCGCTCGATTGGAGCATGCGCTTCGCACGAAAGATGTGATACCCGTCGCTCACCACAATGCACGATTTCAATGCCATGCGCCGCATGATTTCGGCCGCCGAGGCGGTCGAGTAGACTGTGCTCGCGCCTTCCGCGTCCACCACGATGGCTTCCGACGGCACGCCACGGCTCACCAGATACGCCCGGCCGACGTCGCCTTCCGTATAGACAGGGTCGCCGCCCGCACCGCCCGTAGTCAGAATTCTCGGCGCGAGACCTTCCTTATAGAGCGCGAGCGCATGATCCAACCGCGCGCGCAGCACCGGCGATGGCTTGCCGCGATACTCGGCCGCGCCCAGCACCACGATGATGTCCGCTGGCTGCGCTTCATCCACCGTGGACTGGTGCGCTATCCGCTCCGCTACATGGACCACCTCCGCGGCCAACGCGAGTAGCGCAATCGCGCCCGCAATACCGACGGCCCATTTCATCTGCGTTATTCTGATTTGAACATTGTAAAGGAAACATGGCCCGAACCGAGACAATTTCCAGCGCCGCGAACCCGCTTATCAAGAGCGTACGCCGGGCCATCATGCATGGCAGCCTGACCGAGGACGGACTGTGCGTGGCCGAGAGCTTTCACCTGCTCGAGGAGGCATTGCGGGGTGATTGCGCGGTCAAGATGGTGCTGGCGGCGCGCTCCGTCGAATCCGCCGTGGAAGCCCACGTGCGCCGGCTGACCAGCATCCGCATGGCGGTATTGCCCGATGCGCTGTTTCAGAGCCTGGCCGGGACCGAGTCAAGCCAGGGCGTGATTGCGCTGATTGCGCCGCCCTCCTGGGTCCTCGAGCAATTATTCCGCGGCCGCAGTCTGGTTGTGGCGCTCGACGGCGTCCAGGATCCCGGCAACGCGGGCACGATTGTCCGCGCCGCCGAAGCCTTCGGCGCCACTGGCGTCCTATTTCTCAAAGGCACCGCCAGCCCCTACAATCCCAAAACACTGCGTGCCTCAGCCGGGTCGCTGTTTCGTGTGCCGTTCGTACATTCAGTCGATGCCGAGCTGGCGCGCGCGGCGTTCCAACAGAACAAGCTCGACGTCTATGCCAGCGTGCCATTCTCGAACGAGAACCACGTGAAACCACTCGTGTATGCGGACCTCAGCCGCAAGTGTGCTGTGATTATCGGCAGCGAAGGCCGCGGCGTCAGCGACAAACTGCATTCGGGCGCCATCGATCTCGCCATCCCCACGGCCGGCGTCGAGTCGCTCAACGCCGCCATGGCCGCGTCTGTCATCCTATATGAAGCGCGCCGCCAAAGGTCGCTCAAGCCGTGAGCCTGTTCGACACGTCGCTGCCCGAACCCGCACGCACTGATAGACGGCGCCCGCTTGCCGACCGCATGCGTCCCGAGACGCTCGAGGAATACGCCGGCCAGGAGCACATCCTCGGCCCAGGCAAGCCCCTGCGCGTGCAGATCGAGCGCGATACGCTCGGCTCCATCATTCTCTGGGGCCCGCCCGGCGTAGGAAAGACGACCCTTGCCCGCCTCATCGCGCGCCTCACGCACTGCGAGTTCATGGCCTACAGCGCCGTCCTCAGCGGCATCAAGGAAATCAAGGCGATGATGGCGGACGCTGAGCGTCTGCGCACGGTGGGCCGCCGCACCATCGTCTTCATCGACGAAATCCATCGCTTCAACAAAGCCCAGCAGGACGCCTTTCTCCCCTACGTCGAGCACGGCGACATCATCTTGATCGGCGCGACCACCGAGAATCCGTCCTTCGAAGTGATCTCAGCGCTCCTTTCACGCTCGAAGGTGCACGCGCTGCGGCCGCTCACGCCCGAAGAGATTGTCGGCCTGCTCAAGCGCGCGCTGGCGGATAAAGAGCGCGGGTTGGGCGAACTCGCAATCGAAGCTTCGGATGAATTGCTGGAGCAGATCGCCGTGCTCGCGAACGGCGATGCGCGCGCGGCCTACAACACGCTCGAAGCCGCCGTGGCAGTCTCCGAGGGAGGGACGCTTTCTCGCCAGGCCGTGGAAGACGCCATGGAGCGCAAGGTCCTGCTCTATGACAAGTCCGGCGAAGAGCACTTCAATTTGATTTCGGCGCTGCACAAATCCGTGCGATCGAGCGATGCCGACGCCGCGCTCTACTGGCTGGCGCGCATGCTGGAATCGGGCGAAGACCGGCTCTACATTGCGCGGCGTCTGGTGCGCATGGCCATTGAAGATATCGGCCTGGCCGATCCGCGCGCGCTCGAGCAAACCATAGCCGCGCAGCAGGCCGTGCATTTCTTGGGAATCCCCGAAGGCGACCTCGCGCTCGCGCAGGCGGCGATTTATCTGGCGGTTGCGCCGAAATCCGACGCTGCGTACAAAGCCCTGGACGTTGCGCGCGCCGATGTGGCGACCTCAATCGCCGAACCGGTCCCCCTGCATCTACGCAACGCGCCGACACCGCTGATGAAGCAGTTCGGCTATGCCGAGGGCTACCAACACGCCCACAAATTCGAAGATGCGCTCACCGATATGGAGTGCCTGCCGCCATCACTCGCCGGCCGCAGGTATTACTATCCGACCAATCGCGGGCTGGAGAAGCGGATTGCCGAGAGGATGGAGGAGATACGGGAGGCACGGAAGAAGAAGTAGTGACCCGTCCGGGCGAGTTAGTGGCACGAAACCGTTCCCTCTGGTCACGGCATCTCGGTTTGAGGTTTTCCGAGCCGTGACCGCAGGGAGCGGTGCTAACATGCTTGCCGCGACTGGCTCCTTGTGCTAGCACTCTCCAGTCCATGCTTTACCGTGCGCCAGGGTTTCGATTGTCCACGCTTGGACTGTGCTTCACCTTTTCGGACTTTCCGTTGCTCCTCCTTCGTCAGCATGTCATCGGAGTTGAAAGGGCGCGGCTAGATTTGCAAAGTTCGGCTAGGCATACTTACAGCGTATTGGCTCGCCGGAGAGTGTCAAGTTCCGTCGGGGCTGGTCTCCGACAATTCAAAGCGCCTACTTTGCTCGTAGAATCAAGAACATGAGATCCCTCGTGTCTATCGCGATGCTCTTTCCCCTCGCCGCCCTCGCCCAGCACTCTCACTCCGCTCCCGCCCGCCAAGCCGTCCTCATGCCCGGCCTGGGTGATGTTCACCATCCCATCACCACCAAGAATCCCGAAGCACAGAAATTCTTCGATCAAGGTCTTGCGCTCATCTGGGCGTTCAATCACGACGAAGCCCTTCTCTCGTTTCAGCGCGCCGCGCAACTCGATCCGGATTGTGCCATGGCGTACTGGGGAATCGCGCTGGCCGTCGGCCCGAATTACAACGATCCGGAGCCCGATCTCAGCCGCGAGAAGACGGCTTGGGACGCCGTGCAGCACGGCATGGCGCTAGCCTCTAATGCCACGGTACCTGAGCGCGATTACTTGATGGTGCTCTCCACGCGCTACACCAACGAGCCCAAGCCCGATCTGAAACAATTCGCCCTCTTCTATAAGACGGCCATGGGCTCGCTCGTGCAAAAGTATCCCGACGATCTCGATGCCGCCGTGCTCTACGCCGAAAGTGCCATGGACTTGCACCCCTGGCAGCTTTGGACCGCCGATGGCAAACCCGCCGCGGGGACTGAAGAGATCGTGGCCACGCTCGAATCTGTGCTCAAGCGCAACCCCAATCACATCGGTGCGAATCATTTTTACATTCACGCCGTCGAAGCTTCACCGCATCCTGAGCGCGCGTTGCCCAACGCCGACCGCCTTGCCAAGCTCGCCCCCGAAGCCGGCCACCTGGTCCACATGCCCGGCCACATCTACATCCGCACCGGAGATTACGCAGGCGCCGTGCGCGCCAATGAAGATGCGTCCGAAGTCGATCGCCAGTACATCCAGAAGTTCAACGTTACCGGCATGTATCCGGCGATGTACTACAGCCACAACCTGCATTTTCTGGCCGTGGCCGCCAGCATGGAAGGCCGCTTCACCGAAGCCAACAACGCAGCGGCGCAGCTCGTGGGCAACACCACGCCCCTGCTGAAAGAAATTCCTATGGTGGAAAGTTTTCTGCCCACCCGTATGCTCGTCCTGGTGCGCTTCCACCGATGGGATGAAGTGCTGAAGCTCCCCGAACCCGACGCCGCGGCACTCACCACGCGCGCTCTTTGGCATTTCTCGCGCGGGATGGCCTTCGCACAGACCAGCAGGACCTACGACGCCGACTATGAACGCCGCGCCCTGTTCGCCGCAGCGAACAACGTTCCCGAGGACGCAGTTTTCGGATTTAACCGCGCCCGCGAAATCCTCAGCCTGGCCGCACACATGCTCGAAGGGCACATCTCCCTGGCGCGCGTCTCCATCCCCGCAGCAGTCGAGCATTTTCGGCAAGCCGTGCAAATTGAAGATGCTTTGCGTTACGACGAACCACCCGACTGGTATATTCCCACCCGTGAATCGCTCGGCAGCGCCTACATGATCGGCAACCAATACGACGACGCCGAGAAGGTTTTCCGCGAGGAACTGGCTCGCCATGCGCGCAACCCTCGTGCTCTTTTCGGGCTCTGGCAATGCCTGAAAGCCGAGGGAAAGAAGGCCGACGCCAAACAGACGGAATTGGAATTCCGCGCTGCCTGGAAGAACGCGGATGTGAAACTGAGTATTGACGACCTGTAGCGCCCGGCGCGCCGGATCTCTCTGCAATTTTCTTTTTTCGGGATGTCGAGAATGTCAAACGTGCTCCGACTCACCTATGAAACCGCACATCCAGTGCGAAAATCGAAGGAGCACACGACATGAAGTACATTCTGATGATGCACTGCCCGAGGACGGGTTACGACACGTTTGGCGCCTGGCCAAAGAAGGACATTCAGACACATATCGCGTTCCAGAAGGATCTTGACAAGTCGCTACGCGAATCCGCGGAGCTGGTATCCGCCGAAGGATTGGCCAGCCCGCATCAGGCTAAATTGGTGTGCGCCGGGAAGGACGGCACGCCGATCACCGACGGTGTATTCCCCGAGTCGAAGGAGTTTCTCGCCGGTTACTGGATCGTTGAGGTCGCGAGTCCGGAGCGGGCGTATGCGATTGCCGCCAGGGCGTCGGCGGCGCCAGGGCCCGGCGGAACCCCGATTAACATACCGATTGAAGTGCGGCAAGTGATGAGCGGGCCGCCCGACGAACTGCTGTGATATCTGCGCCTTTGGACGCCCGTGCCGAGCATTTGTTGCGCGAACTGGCGCCGCAGGTCCTCGGTGCTGTCGTCCGCCGTTTCCGCGACTTCGCCTCGGCCGAGGACGCCGTTCAGGAGGCATTACTGGCGGCAGCCGTTCAATGGCCGGAAGAGGGCGTTCCAGACAATCCTCGCGCCTGGCTGATTCAGGTGGCCTCGCGCCGCATGACCGATTACGTGCGCAGCGACATGGCCCGGCGGCGCCGGGAAACCGCCGCGGCCTTGGAGACGGACCAACTAGCGCCCGCGGTGGATGTCGCAGATGAAACGGATCAGGACGACACGCTCATCCTGCTCTTCATGTGTTGTCATCCCGCCTTGACTTCGTCGTCGGCGATTGCACTCACCTTGCGCGCGGTGGGCGGCCTAACCACGGCCGAGATCGCAAACGCGTTCCTGGTGCCCGAGGCGACCATGGCACAGCGGATCAGCCGGGCCAAGCACAGCATCAAGGCTTCCGGTGAGCCATTCCGTTTACCGACGGCTCAAGAGCGGTCCGAACGGCTCCGCGCCGTTTTGCACGTGCTCTATCTGATCTTCAATGAAGGCTACACCAGCAGCGCCGGCCCACATCTACAGCGGCTCGAGCTATCGCATGAGGCCATACGCCTGACGCGAGCCGTTCGCAGTTTGCTTCCGGGCGATGGCGAGGTCGCGGGTTTGCTGGCTCTCATGTTGTTGACCGATGCGCGTCGAGCAGCGCGCACTGGGCCGGACGGTGAGCTCATCCCGCTCACGCAACAGGATCGAACGCTGTGGGACCGGAAAGCGATCTCCGAGGGCATCGCGCTTCTCACCGCGACGTTATCGAAGGGATCAATTGGCGCGTACCAGTTGCAGGCCGCCATCGCTGCCGTTCACGACGAAAGCGCCCGAGCTGAGGACACCGACTGGCCACAGATCCTGGTGTTATATGAACTGCTGAAACGGATGTCCGACAATCCCATGGTGATGCTCAACCATGCCATCGCCACAGCCATGGTGCGGGGTCCGTCCGCTGGACTCGAATTGCTAAATGCGCTCGACGCCGATGGACGCCTGGCGGGCCATCATCGTCTCGACGCTGTTCGCGCCCACCTGTTGGAAATGGCCGGCGAACATCAAGCCGCCATTGCACATTACCGGACTGCCGCAAACCGTACGACGAGCCTGCCGGAGCGGAATTACCTCATGACGCAAGCCGCACGGCTCAGGGAGAGCACAACCAGCCCGGTTTCAGGCGTTAAGCGAACCGGCCCGTAGGCACAAAGGCTGCCGGCAGTTAGGCGTTGAGTATGTCGCTGGGTACTCTCTTTCAATTATTCGACTATCTGGGAACAATCCGTCTGGTTGCGGTGTCATCAGGGCAGGAGCATCCCAAAATCAGATGCTGGAAATTTGCTCGCTCACGAAGCGGTTCGGCGGAATTGCGGTGGTCGATAACGTCAGCTTTACCCTCAAACCGGGCGAGATCCTCGGGTACGTCGGGCCGAACGGTGCGGGGAAGAGCACCACCGTGAAGATGATCATTGGACTGCTCGAACCAAGCGAAGGCCAGGTTCGGTTCGATGGCAGAAGTGTGATCGAAGACCTCCCTGGCTTTCAGGCGCGTCTCGGCTACGTTCCGGAGGAGCCGTATCTGTATCCACACTTGTCCGGCCGCGAATACCTGCAACTCACTGGACGGCTGCGCGGGCTGCCCCGAGCCATCCTGGATTCCAAGATAGATGAATTCCTGCGCCTGTTCTCCCTGTGGGAAGATCGGCACTGCCCCGTATCCGCGTATTCCAAGGGCATGCGCCAGAAGATCCTGTTGTCGGCCGCGCTGCTACACAACCCCGACCTGCTGATTCTCGATGAGCCGGTTTCGGGGCTCGATGTCACAACCGCGCTGGTGCTGCGGGAGTTGCTGGAGGGGCTGGCCGCGCAAGGCCGCATGATCCTTTACAGCTCGCACGTTCTCGATGTGCTCGAGAAAGTCTGCTCGCGCGTGGTGATCCTTTGCAAAGGGCGCGTGGTTGCGCACGATTCAATTGCGCATCTGCGCGAGTCGATGCATGAATCGTCGTTGGAGGGCATTTTCGGACAGCTCACGAGGGAACAGAACCATCGGGCCGTTGCGGACCACATCCTGGAGGTGATGCGGGCGTGAAGTGGCTCGATGAAACGCACGGCGTGCAATTCGAGCTGATCCGCCATTTTTTCGCCCGCATACTCGATGGCGACTGGTCCTCATCGCCAGGAGAGTGGAGGTCAGCGGCGATCGGTGTTTTCTCCCTGTTCCTTCCGGCAGGGCTGCTGCTGGTGCGGGAGGGGACCATGGACGCGAATTACGCTTCCAAGTATCTCCGGCTCGCAATGGCGGCTGACCGTGCCGGGATGCGCGCCGCGGCAATCGCCGATGAAGCTGCTCTGATTACGCTGATGGTCTGCGTTACGGGCCTAATAGCGCTGCTCGAATGGCAATCGCTATTTCCGAGCGGGCGCGATTACTTAGCGCTGGCCTCCCTGCCCGTCCGTTCCCGGCAGATTTTCGCTGCCCGATTCACATCCGTGCTTCTGTTTTCCGCCGGAATTATTGCTGCGATGAATGTTCTGCCCAGCCTCATTGCACCCATCGAATTCGGCGGAGGGTGGCAACTTGACTCCTCCTATTGGCGGCACGCCTGCGCCCAGGCCCTGTCATCCGGTCTAGCCTGTTTCTTTGTCTTCTTTACGATCGTTTCGCTGCAGGGTGTGCTCCTGAATGTCGTGCCCGCTAGCCTCTTTACGCGTGTATCCGTCCACGTGCAGGGCGCTCTCACCGGCTTGTTTCTGCTGGGTGGATTCTATAGCTGGTCAATAAAAGAGTGGGGGCCCCAAACGATTGCCAGGCTGCCGGAGTTCGGCGCGTGGCTTCCCCCGGTCTGGTTTACCGGGCTGCATCAAACGCTGACCTGGGAACACGAAGCGTTCTTCATGTCCATGGCGCAACGGGCGCTGATCGCTTCGGGAATTGCCGTGGCGCTCGCCCTCGGCACCTATCTCATTAGTTACCGCCGGTATCGCAAGCTCTTGTTGGAGTCGCCGATGCGGCTGGTGACGCCCAGGGTTTGGCGCTGGGGCCTGCTCAGGCTGCTGGCTCGTTCACCGCGCCGGGAAGCGGTGATGGATTTCATGGCGAAGACTCTGGTGCGCAGCCGCACACACCGCTTACTCTGGATGGTCTACCTGGGGGCTGCGGCAGCCGTGCTTCTGAACAGTTCGCTGATTGACGGCGCCATGTTCACTGGTTCCGCGGGCTGGGACAAGGCGCTGGAGTTTCTGGTGCTGTTCTGGCCGATCGCCTGTTCAGTGGTGGTGTTGAACGGCTTTCGGCATGTCCTATCCGTTCCGGCAGAGCTGCGCGCGAACTGGATTTTTCAAATCACGGAAAGCCAGGGGCGGTCGGAGTGGATGTCGGCGGTGGAGCGCTTCGTACTCGCTTACGCCGTTGCCCCCATTTACCTGGCGATGTTTCCGGTCGCGGGATACGTCCTGGGCTGGCCGTTGGCAGTTCGTATGACGGCTCTGCAACTGCTGGTGTCGCTTTCGATATTCGAAGTCCTCTTCTATAGCTGGCAGAAGCTCCCTTTCACGTGCTCGTACATCCCGGGTGAGCGTCCGCTGGCAGGGATCGTGGCCAAGTACATGGCGATGCTCTGCGCGGTGGTGCCGATTCTCTCGATTGTGATTGTAGTCGGCAGCCAGGTGCTTTTCCTCTTTCCGATTTACCTGGCGATGTTCGGCGGCCTTTGGATATGGCTGTGCAGACGCCGGCGCGAGGGATGGGGCGAGGCGAAATTAATTTACGAGGATTTGCCCGCGGCGGTTACGGATCTCGGGATCAAAGAGGTCACCAAGTTTTCATCCGTCGTTGTGGTCCACCGGACCAAGGCTCACTCGTAGCGGAGTGCCACCATCGGATCGACCTTGGTCGCCCGCCGCGCGGGAACGGCGCAGGCTGCCGCGGCTACACATCCGACAAAGACCGAAAGGCCGATGAACGTCAACGGATCCAGCATACTCACGCCAAACAGCAGATCCATGCTGCCGGGAAAAACCAGCGTGGCGTGCAAAACCGCGGAGAACACCGCCGATCCAGCAAGACCTAGACAGCCGCCGATGAATGCGGGCTTCAAGCCGGACAACACTACTGACGCTAGAACATCCCTCGCGTTCGCCCCCAGCGCCATGCGGATGCCGATCTCGCTCGTGCGCTGCGTAACCAAATAAGACATCACGCCATAGATCCCCACCGCTGCCAGCGCCAGCGCCAGGCCGGCCAGCACAGCCGCGAACGTCGTGGTGGTCTGAATCATGAGGTTCTGCACCCTTACCGGATTTTCTTCGAGACTGATCATCGATAGGCCCGGTAGCAGCTTGCGATCCACCGCGTCAATCGCTGTGCGCATCGCTGCAAGCGCATCTGCACGCGTCCCCTGAATCCGAACCAGCGTGGCGTAAAACGCCGTCGCACTGGTCGGCAGGTAGATAAACGAGGGGTCGATCCGGGAAAGGTTTGCGCTGCGAACGTCTTGCGCTACTCCGACGATCTCAAATTCGCCATCCCACCTCCCGGTAAATTTCATGTCCATCTTTACCCGCCTTCCCAGAGGATTTTGGCCGGGCCAAAGCAGGCTTGCGCCGGAACTGCTGATGATCGCCACAGGTGCACCCGTTTCTCCCTCCTGGCGCGTGAAATTGCGGCCGTGGAGAATGGGAATGCCCACCGTAGCGAAATAAGTCGGCGACACATGATTTGCCAGGCTCCGCGCAACAGCCCCATCGGACGAACCGGCATTACCCTCGGGCATGACGCGAGGTGTCCAGGTGCCCGTGAATGGGGGACGCTCCGCCAACGTCACGCCCCTGATCTGGCGCAGGGCGTCGAGGTGTTCCACAATCTGTTTTTGAAGGGCGTGAGCCGTTGACTCGTCAAGTCCAAGATCACAAGAGACGATGAATGTATTCCTGGTATCGAAGCCTGGATCCGTGGCTTGCGATCGCAGCATCCCGCGCACAAACAGACCCGAAATAATCAACAAAAGCATGGAAATGGCGACTTGACCGCCTACCAGTACTCCCCGTAGCCGCGAGCGGCTCAACCGGCGCCCGGTTTCTTCTTTGAGTGCTGTCGTCAGATCACGCCTCGAGCTCTTTAGCGCGGGGGAGAGGCCGAAGATCACGCCGGTGATGATGGAGAGCAGGATCGTATACGCGAACACGCGTGCGTCCGGCCCTGACGGGATTGCCAATGGAGTGTCGCTCCAGTAAGCGAGTTGCAGGAGTGGGGCTATCGCCAGCCACAACAGCTTGCCGGCCCAGACAGAAAACAGCAGGCCCGCTAGTCCGCCCATCAGAGAAAGCAGGATACTTTCCGTCAGCATTTGCCGGATCAATCGGCCGCGACTGGCTCCCAGGGCGAGGCGGATACTGATTTCCTTTGCCCGCAAAGTGGATCGGGCAAATAGCATGTTCGCAAGATTGGCGCAGGCGACCAGTAGGACCAAGCCCACGACAATCATGAGGCCGGCAACCGCGGTCTGAAATTGCGGGTCCTCCGTATTGGCGAAATACGTCGCGCGTTGCAATGTCACGGCGACGGTTTTGTCGCGCTCCAGATGCGCCTGGCCGAACTGGTGGGCCATCACCGCCATTTCCGCCTCGGCTTGCTTCTGTCCGGTTCCTGGGCGCACTCGTCCCAGGATCTGAAGCTGGTATGCGCCTGCCCGATTGAGCCAGTCCTGCCCTGGCATCAATTGTTCCTGCATCGCCAGCGGCGCCCAAAAATCAGGAATTTGCGGTGGGAGGCCGGTGCCAATGAAATCCGCGGGAGCGATCCCCACGATGGTGAATGCCACGTCGTTCAGCTTGACTGTTTTTCCGAGAGTTTGCGTGTTGGCATTGAATTTACGCTGCCAGAATGGATAACTGATCACCACCACCGGATGTTGATCATCTTCCGGAAGGAACGCGCGCCCAGCCAGCACGGGAACGCTCAGAGCCGAGAAGTAGTTCGCGGAGACGAGCTGCGCCGTCGCTTTTTCAGGCTCACGGAAGCGGTTCGATTCCAAACCGTTCGGCAGAGCGGCAAACACGCGCACCGGCCAACTCGCGGCGACCATGCTGGTGAACAGGCTGTTGTGCTCGCGGTAGAAGGCGTACTCGGGATACGAGAATGCGTACTGATCATCGCCGCGGCTGCCGCTGACAAACCAGCGCTTGATCCGTACGACGGTATCCGCTCCGCCCGCCGGCAAAGGCTTCAGCGCAACGGCGTCATAGGCGGTGAAGAGTGTCGCGTTTACGCCTATGCCCAGCGCGAGCGCCAGAATCGCCACGATGGTGAAACCGGGACTCTTGCGCAGCACACGAAACCCGTAGCGGATATCTTGGAAGACGCTTTCGATTGCGGGTAGCCCACGCCGCTCCCGATAGGCCTCTTTCGTCTGCTCGACGCCGCCGAATGCCCGCCGCGCCGAGTACCGCGCCTCTTCAGGCGGCATGCCCCTGCGGATATTTTCCTCGGTAGCCATCTCGATGTGCGCGCGCAGTTCATCGTCGAGCTGGCTCTCTAGTTGACGCTTGGTGGAAAGGCCACGAACGCGGGATGCCAGGACACGAAGCCAGGACATGGCGGACTCCGTTAGGCGAACAACAGGAGCATAGCCGGTTTCCCGATAGGTTGTCAATTGTGGTCTGTTAAGAACGGTAGCGCAGGGACACGCGCTTTTTGCGGGTACCTGCGGCAGTTTCAGAAAAGGACCGCGACTCTCCTACTCGTACCGCAAGGCTTCCACTGGATCCAGTCGAGACGCCACCACTGCCGGCCAGACGCCGAAGAACACGCCCACGGCGACCGAAACTGTGAACACCGTCACAACGGCCCAGGCGGGTACTTTCGACGGCAGGCTCGGGAACAGCGCGCTCACCAGCAAGGTGACCAGGATCGAAAACACGATGCCGATGATGCCGCCCGCGCCCGTGAGGGTCACGGCTTCGCTCAGGAACTGGATCACGATGTCGCGCCGCCTCGCCCCGACGGCCTTGCGCACGCCGATCTCGCGCGTCCGCTCTGTCACACTGACCAGCATAATGTTCATCACTCCAATGCCGCCCACCAGCAGGCCGACCGCTGAGATCGCAATTGAAATCAGTAGGACCATACCCGTGATGCGGTCGAAGTTCTCGATGATGGAATCGGCGGTCGAGATAGTGAAATCGTCGGCCTGGTTGCGTGGGACATGCCGCAGCCGGCGCATTGCGTCGCGAATTTCCTCGATCGCGTCGGCGCGCATTCCTGGGCGTGCTTTGGCCGTGAGCAGAAAGTTGTTGGCCTGCGGATAGCGCACATGTGCCGTCTGAAACGGGATGACCACCTGGCGGTCGAGGCCGTTCTCCCCGAAAAATCCACCTTTGGCCAGAGCGAAAACGCCGACAATCTGATATTCGGCGCCATCGATCTGAACCGCGCGTCCCACCGCATTTCCCACCGGAAACAGCGCATCGGCCAGGCTGGAACCCAGGACCGCGACGAGCTCGGCACGGCGATCCTCCTCCGGAGTGAAGATGCGGCCCATCCGCATCTCGCGCGGGGAGAGTTCGTAAACATTCGGCGTCGCGCCCATCAACCACATGTTGTCGGATTCGAAACCCGGGACCTTGGCGCTGAAAACAGCGCCCCGCGGCGGATTGATGGCGATGCTGAGCGCCGTCGCCTCAATGGAATGCACGACGGACTTGAGATACTCGGCATTCTCCGGGCGAAGCGGCCGGCGCTTCAATTCTTTGGGCCGCGCACTATTGCCGCTGGGATCACCGCTGACACGCGCGATGAAAATGTTGTCCGGTCCGAACTCCTGAAAGAAATCGACAATGCCCTGGCGCAGGCCAGTCAGCAGCGATGCGACCGTGACGACAGTGGTGATGCCGACCACGATGCCCAAAATCGTCAGCCCCGAGCGGAACCGGTGCGTCCAAACGGCTTGGAGCGCCATGGACAGCGTTTCCTTGGCGCTGATGCGCATTGGTGAGGTCATTCGGCGCGCAGCGCAGCTATGGGGTCGAGCCGCGCCGCCCTCCGTGCCGGGTACCAACCCGAAATGATGCCGACCGCGCTCGAAACGAAAATCGAAAGAAGGATGTATGGAGCGGTGATCTTGAGCGTCGCGCCGAAAAGCGCCGAGAGCAGCGCGCAAACGAGTGCGCCGGCGGCCAGGCCGACCAGCCCGCCGGCGAGCGAGAGAATGACCGACTCGGTGAGGAATTGCAGCATGATGTCGCCCTGCCGCGCCCCCAGGCTCTTGCGAATACCGATCTCGCGCGTACGCTCCGTGACGCTCACGAGCATTATGTTCATGATCACGATCCCACCCACCACCAGTGAGATGCAGGTGACAGGCACCACCACCGCGGCGATCACGCCGAGGATCTGATCGACGAAACTGCGAACGGAATCGGGCGTCAGCACGTCGAAATTGTCATCCTGGCCGGGTTGCGCATGGAAATGGCTGCGCAGGGCTCCTCGCGCTAAGTCGAGCGCCTGCTCCATATCGAGACCGCTGCCCGGCCGCGCCCTCCCAAAAACGGCTGAGCCGCGCTGGCTGCCGTACATCTGGTTGTAGATGGACATCGGGATATAGACAGGATCGTCGAGGCTGCGGCCGAACGACGATCCCTGGCGCTCGAGCAGCCCGATAACCGTAAACTCAATGCCGGCAACGCGGATGGTGCGGCCGAGCGGTGACATCTCTTGAAACAAGGTCGTGCGAACGTCCTGGCCGATCACCGCCACCGGCTTTCGCATCCGTTCCTCGGTTTCGGTGAAGAAGCGGCCGCCTTCGAGCGGAACGTCGCGGATTTCCGGCAGCGTGTAGGAAGCGCCCAGGATGAAACCACCCTCATAAACCTGGTTATCGCCTTTCACATCCTCAGTGTGTTGAGCGTAAGGGCTATAAATAATGCTGTCGCCTGTGACCGTTCGCAAATAGGTCACATCATCGGGGCGGATGCGCTTGTTCTTGCGCTGCTTCTCTGCGAGCTGCTTTCCGCTCAAGCGCCCGACGGAAGCGACCTGTGCCACTAAGAAGCTGTCGGTGCCAAAGGCTTTAGCGGTGATGTTCTCGGCGTAGACGCCCAGGCCGTCAATGGCGGCTCCAACCAGGATGACGCTCGCGACGCCGATGATCACGCCCAGCAAAGTGAGGAAACTGCGCAACTTATGCGCCCGGATGGAGTCCAGGGCCAGTGATGCGGCGGTCACAACCTTGTGATACGAACTCAACTGGGCGCCTGATCCTTCATGTTAGACGTAACACAGCGAGCCACCATTACGCCGCTTGCGTTCCCTCCCCCGCAGCGACTACGCTAAGTGGTGCCGGAGGTGGCCCTTGGCAACAACCGTTGAATCCGCGTCCGTAGCGGCACAACAGTCTATCCGCATTCCGCAACCGATTCCCCGCAATATTGCGGTGGATACTTACCGCGGTTTCGTGATGCTCCTGATGATGGCTGAAGTATTGGAGCTGGCCCGCGTGGCCGCCGCTTACCCCGGCAACTGGTTCTGGGCTTTCCTGGGCTGGAACCAGACGCACGTGACGTGGGCGGGCTGCTCTCTTCACGATACCATCCAGCCGGGCTTTTCTTTTCTGGTTGGCGTGGCGTTGCCGTACTCGATCGCGAGCCGGCTCGCAAAGGGCGGCACTTTCGGGAAGATGTTCGGGCACGCGCTTTGGCGGTCATTGGTGCTCATATTTCTCGGCGTGTTTCTGCGCTCGACGCACAGCTCTATCACCAATTTCACGTTTGAGGACACGCTGTCGCAGATCGGGATGGGCTATCCGTTCTTGTTTTTGTTAGGTTTCCGGCCGGCGCGTTGGCAATGGGGAGCGCTCGCCGCGATTCTGACAGGTTACTGGCTGGCGTGGGCGCTGTATCCTGCGCCGGGCGCGAACTTCAACTGGCAGGCCGTATTCGTTCCGCCCAACTGGCAGCACTACACAGGTTTGGCCGCACATTGGGACAAAAACAGCAACCTCGGGAACGCCTTCGACCAGTGGTTCTTAAACCTCTTTCCGCGCGTGAAGCCGTTCGTGGCGAATGACGGCGGATATCTGACGCTCAGCTTCATTCCAACGCTCGGGACGATGATCCTGGGCCTGATTGCCGGGCGCTGGCTGCGGGAAGCCGCGCCGAAAGTGCCGGTGAAAAAAATGTTTGTGGCAGGCGTGATCGGAATCGCGGCCGGCGCTTTTTTGCATTTTACCGGCATCTGCCCGGTAGTGAAGCGCATCTGGACGCCGGGCTGGGTGCTGTTCAGCGGCGGGCTCTGCTTCCTGTACCTGGCGATCTTCAGTTGGATTGAGGACGTGAAGGGCTACCGCAAGTGGGCGTTCCCGCTAGTGGTGATCGGCATGAACTCGATCGCGGCCTACCTGATTGCGCACCTGTTTGCCCAATTCATCTTCCATTCGTTCCTGACCCATCTGGGCGAGAAGCCCTTCCAGATTTTCGGCATCGGGACGGAGCCGTTCCTGCTGGGCGCGGCGGTGCTGTTCACGTACTGGCTGATCCTGTATTGGATGTACCGGCGGAAGTTGTTCTTGAGGATCTGAAAAACAGGTGTCAGTAGCCGTTCTGGGCGCGGGGGCGGTGGGGTGCTATTTCGGCGGTATGCTGGCGGGGGCGGGAGTGCCTGTCACTCTCATCGGGCGCGCACGGCACGTCGAGGCGATCAACGCTAACGGGCTTTTCCTCGACGGACTACGCTTCCAGGAGCGGATTCCGATCTCGGCATCGACCGATGTGAGCGCGGCGCGCGATGCGGACATCGTGCTGTTCTGTGTCAAGATTGTCGACACGGAACAAGCCGCAAAACTACTCCGTCCGGAAGCCCTCACTATCAGCCTACAAAACGGTGTGGACAATGTTTCGCGCATCCGGGCGGCCACCGGTGTCGAAGCGATTCCTGCAGTGGTTTATGTGGCCGCGGCCATGACCGCTCCGGGACGTGTGAAGCATTCGGGACGAGGCGATCTGGTGATTGGGGATATTTGGGGAAACGATCGTCTGCAACGGAGTCTCGCAGACCTTGCAACAATGTTCGAGCAAGCTGAGGTTCCATGCCGGATTTCAGAGAATGTCGAGGGCGAGCTTTGGACGAAAATGATCATCAACTGCGCGTACAACGCGATTTCTGCATTGGGACGGGCGAAGTACGCGGCACTCGTTCGGGATCATTTGACGCGGGACTTGATGAGGCGGGTCACGGAGGAAGCCATTGCCGTCGCGCGCGCCGGGGGTGTCCGGCTGCCCGACGTGGACCTGATAGAAGCCGTGTGGAAAATCGGTGATGCCATGGCCGAGGCCACGTCATCCACGGCGCAGGACATCGCGCGCGGAAACCGGACGGAAATCGATTCTCTCAACGGTTACATCGTCAGGCGGGGCGCCGAGCTAGGTGTCGCGACGCCCGCCAATCAGACTCTACATGCGCTGGTTAAGCTGCTGGAGGGCAATTCGGGGACAGGCAACGAAATTCCGCAATGAGCTCTACTGATCCTTCGAGAGGGCACCGCTGGAATTTCGAAGCCAGTCCCCGAATTGCAGCTTCTACAAAGACTGCAAGCAATCGGCGATTTCCTTCTCGTCGATCGCGCCCTGCTTGATGAGCTTCCACACCGGTTCCGTCACGTCAACCGTCGTCGCGCCGGCGCCGGAGCAGGCGCCGCCATCGATCACCAGGTCGACGCGCCCATCCATCATGCCGAAGACTTCGATGCCGCTGCGGCAAGTTGGGTGGCCGGAGATGTTGGCGCTGGTCGAGATGAGCGGCTGGCCAAGAGCGGTGACGAGAGCGTTCGCGACAGTGGATTTCGATTGCCGGACCGCCAGACGTCCTGTGTTGCCGGTGATCTTGAGCGGCAACTTTTCCGAGGCGGTAACGATCAACGTCAGGGGACCGGGCCAGAAGCGCCGGGCCAGGAGAAAAAAGCGGTTGGAAAGGTCCTTGGCGAGTTCTTCGACCATGGTGATGTCGGCGACCAGCAGGGGCAGCGAGCGGTGGATTTCGCGGCCTTTGGCGAAGAAGACGCGGTTGACGGCACGCAGATTGAACGGGTCGGCAACCAGCGTATAGAGCGCGTCCGTCGGGATGGCGATCACTTTGCCCCGCCGTACCGCGGAGGCCGCGCGCTCAATCGCCTCGGGTTTAGGCTGTTCCGGATCGATTTCGATCAGATCGGTGGCCACTGTAGGGTCAGGGTATCATACGCACAACTCTGAATAGTGGTGGCCCGTTTTTCGGAACCAAGCCGCTGGCAATGGGTTCTAATGGCTCATGCGCGATTTCCTGTTTGACCTGCGGTACGCCGCGCGCACGCTGCGGCTCAATCCAGGCTTCGCCACGGTGGCGATCGCTACCCTGGCGCTCGGCATCGGGGGCACGACGGCGATTTTCAGCGTGCTCGATCCGGTGCTGATCCGGCCGCTGCCGTATGTGGAGCCGGAACGGCTGGTGTCGGTGGCCAGTTATTTTCCCAGCATCAAGCTGGAGACGCTGGTCAGCGCGGATTTCGCGCAGTTTGCGCGCGAGAATCACACTTTCGCGAGCATGGCGGCTTATCCGCACGGGTTGAACACGCTGAAACTGGATGCCGGGGACGGATCCGTTCGCGCGACTGCGACGCGTCTCTCCCCCAGCTTCTTCCCGACGCTCGAGGTGCAGCCGTTGCTCGGGCGAGCCTTTCGCGATGATGAATCGCGGCCGGAGACGGCCAACGTGGCCATTCTGTCTTTTGGTTTGTGGCAGCGCGTTTTCGGTGGCGATGCGGGCGCCGTGGGGAAGCGGATCGCGCTGGACGGCGAGCCGTACACGGTTATCGGCGTGATGCCCTCGACCTTTCGATTTCCGGAAGAAGAAAAAGTGGATATGTTTACGCCGCTGCCCATGGGCAATGCGGCTCTCCAGCACGGCAAGGACATGCGGACATGGCGCGGCATCGGCAGATTGAAGCCGGGCGTCACGCTGGCCGAGGCGCGCGCGGATTTGGAAACGATTTTCGCCCACATTCGCGCCCAGTACAAATGGTTTTACCGGAATGACGTGCAGCTTCGAATAGTTCCCCTCCATCTGCACCAGGTACGCGATGTGCGGATGGGTCTGCTGATCCTTGCCGGAGCCGTGGGATTTGTGCTGCTGATTGCCTGCGCGAACGTGGCACATGTGATGCTCGCGAGAGCTGCGGGCCGCGCGAAGGAGATTGCCGTGCGGGCGGCGCTGGGCGCGGGCCGGCTGCGGCTGGTGCGGCAGTTGTTCACAGAGAGCGTGCTGATTGGCCTCGCGGGCGGCGCCTTCGGGGCGTTGTTGGCGTTGGTCGGATTGCGGGCGCCGGCGCATCTTTTGCCCGCGGACATTCCGCACATCGACGAGGTTGCCGTGAACTTTCGCGTGCTGGTGTTTGCGGGGCTGGTTTCCATCGCGGCAAGCGTGCTGTTCGGACTGGCGCCCGTTCTGGCGGCACTGCGGACGGATCTGATCGAGACACTCAAGCTGGGGAATAGCGGCCGCTCGGGCAGCCGGCGCTCGTTGCGCGGAGCGCTGCTGACGGCCGAGATTGCGTTCTCGATGGTGCTGCTTGCCGGAGCGGCGTTGCTGATGGAAAGTTTGTGGCGGCTGGAGAATGTGCCGTTGGGATTTCAGGCGGAAAGAGTGGTGGTGGCGTCCATTCCGGTGCAGGGAACCTCTTATGCGAAGCGCTCGCACCAGGGCGAGTTACTCGATGCCGCGCTCGAACGTGCCACGAGAATCCCGGGCGTAGTTTCGGCGGCGGTGGCGGATTCTCTTCCACCGGAGGACAACGGCGGAATTCAGACATTTACACGAGAAGACCGTCCTTTGCCGGAGATGGGCCACCGTGGAGACAACATGATCCGGCGCGGAGTCAGTCCGGGTTACTTCCGGACGATGGGAATTCCGCTCCTTAGCGGGCGCACCTTCACCGCGAGCGATACCGCGAGTGCGCCCGAGGTTATGATTGTGAATCAGGCTCTGACGCGGCGGTATTTCCCCGGAGAAGACCCGATCGGCAAGCGCATCGGAGGGCTGCGGCCCGATTTCCAGTGGAAAACCGTCGTGGGAGTTGTCGGCGACGAGAAGAACGACGGCATCCGGTCGGCGTCGCAGCCAGAGGCTTTTTCGCCGCTCACACAGGAACCGGAGCTGGAAGTACCGTCGCTGATCGTGAGGACCGTAGCCAATCCGCGAGACACCGCGGCGCTGCTGCGCGAGGAGTTACGCGCTCTCGACAAGACGCTCCCCGTTACGGTGCAGACCATGCCCCAGCAACTGGCGGAATCGCTGGCGCGGCCGCGATTCCAGACGCTCATAATGGCGATTTTCTCGGCGTTGGCGCTGGCGATGGCGGCGGTTGGCGTTTACGGCGTGGCATCCTGGACTGTGGCGCAACGGACGCGGGAGATCGGCGTGCGCATGGCGCTGGGGGCGGCGCCGGGGGACGTTTCGCGGCTGGTGTTACGCGGAGCACTTGGGCCGTTATGTACAGGAGTTATGGCCGGAACCGCCGGGGCATTGGCCACGACACGCTATTTGGAATCGCTGCTGTTCGGCGTGAAGCCGAATGACGTGTTCACGCTGGCGATGGCGGGATGCGTGCTCGCGGCGGTTGCGCTGCTTGCGACTTACGTTCCGGCACGGCGTGCGGCGGGCACGAATCCGGCGGTGACGCTGCGGTCGGAATGAAGGGCCGGACGTGTCCGGCCCCTACAACGGCCGACCACTCCCTTTGGTCGGGGCTCAGCAAGGCGGCTGCAAAGGCGAGATTAGCGATACACTCTTGGGCATGCAGCGGCGAACTTTTCTGCTATCTACTGCCATCTCCGCGGCGCGAATGGCGGGGGCGAACGATCACATCCGCGGGGGCGTTATCGGCAGCGGCGGCCGGGGCCAGTTTCTGACCGCCAATTTCAAAGAACTGGGCGTCGAGATGGCGGCGGTTTGCGATGTCTATGAACCCAATTTACAAAAGGGTTTGAAAGCCGCGTCCACGGGCGCCAAAGCGTACGACAACTACAAGAGCCTGCTCGAGGACAAATCCATCGACGTCGTGGTGATCGCGACGCCGGATCACTGGCATGCCCAGATGGTGATCGACGCCGTGGAAGCCGGGAAGGACGTGTACGTCGAGAAGCCCATGGTCCACGTCATCGACGATGGGTTTCGCGTGATCGAAGCCGTGCGGCGGACCAAGCGGGTGGTGCAGGTGGGCACGCAGCGCCGCAGCTACGACGTATTCCAAGAGGGCAAGGCGCTGATGGACCGGGTGGGAGAAGTGCGGCTGGTGAACGCCTGGTGGTTGAACCATCAGAAGAGCCTGAGCCAGACGCAGCTTGCCGGCAAGCTGGATTGGAACCAGTGGCTGGGCCCGGCACCGCGCCATCACGCCGATGCGACGCGCTTTTTCAACTGGTACTACTTCTACGATTACTCGGGCGGCTTGATGGTGGGGCAGGCGGCACACGTGATCGACGCCATTCACTGGTTCATGAATTCCTCGTATCCGCTCACAGTCACTTGTGCCGGTGGGTTCGTGAACCTGGAGGGCGCCGAGATTCCGGAGACGACGTCGATGGCGATCAACTATCCGGAAAATTATCTCGCGGTGTTCACGGTTGGCTACAAAGCCATGCATTATGCACCGGCGAACGACCAACTCATGCAGTTTCACGGATCGAAAGCGCGGCTCGACATGGGGCGTGAAAGTTACGCGCAATACCTGCAAAGCGATGCCGTGGAGATGTTTCCCACCATCGAGAAGAAGCAGCCGGGTAGTTTTGAGGGTGCCACCCGGGCGCACATCCGCAACTTCATGGAATGCGTACGGTCGCGAAAAGATCCAAATGCCACGGTCGAGATGGGCCAGCAAGCGAGCGTAGTGTTGGCCATGGCGGTGGAGTCGATGCGGTCGGGGCGGCGTTTGAAGTGGAATGCGAGTGCGCGGAAGATGGAAGCTTAGCGCCGGCGGCGCGAGCGTTCGCTGACTACGATCAACAGGGACAGCACGAGGAACAGCGCGATGGCGGCGATGATGAATTGCCAGACATGCGTTCGCAAAAAAGTGGTGGATTCCTTTCCCAACCGCACGCCAAGCCAGGCTTCACCGAAATAGCGGGGAATCCGCGCCAGCAGAATCACCAGCAGAAACGTAAGTAGAGGCGTGTTAAGGGCTCCCGCGCAAATCACGAAGACTTTGAGCGGCATGGGAACGGGCATAATAGCGGGCACGAACACCGTAACCAGGCCGAAGCGATCGAACCAGCGGCGGAAGCGTTGGGAGCGGCCGTGCTCGACGCGTTGCAGAAAACGCCGGCCGCCGTGACGCGCGATCAGGAACAGAGCCGCGTTGCCGATTACCGAACCGGCCACTGAGATCGCTGCGTACAGGTAAGCGCGGTCCGGCTCCTTGACCGCCAGGAATACCAGGTAAGCGTCCAGCGCGTTAGCGATCGGAACACCGCAGGAATCGAGAAAGGCGAGCGCCAGTAGTCCCCACGGCCCGACAGCGACGAGAAAGTTCGCGATGTTTCTGAGCAACATTCATTCTAACCTTGAGCGAAAATGGTTCACGAGATGCTGACTCGCCGCCAGGCAATTGCCGCGCTTGCTTCGCCCGTTATGCTCGATAACAAATATCCGATCATCGATCCGCATGTGCATGTTTGGAAGCACGACCCGCGCTATCCGTGGGCGGGGGAAACCAAGAACCCGCCCGAGAAGGATGCCACGCCGGAGATGCTATTGGCACTGATGCGAGCCAATGGCGTTGCGCGCACAGTGCTTATACAAGTGATCTACTATCGGTGGGATAACAGTTATGCGGCGGATGTGCTGCGGCAGTATCCGCAGTACTTTCGCGGTGTGGCGCGCGTGAATCCTGAAAGCGCGGCCGCGCCGGATGACCTTTCGCGGCTGGTTCAGGAGCAGGGATTTCAGGGGGTGCGGTTGAGCCCGGCGGAAGATGCAACCGGCGATTGGGTTCGCGGGCCGCTGATGCCACCGCTATGGAAGCGATGCCATGATCTGAAGGCGTCGATGAACATTCTGACGGGTACCAGACGGCTTCCGGATATCGCTGCACTTGTGGAGAAGTTCCCGGATCTCACCGTGGTGATCGATCACATGGCGGATTGCCCGTCTGATCGGCCCGACGAACTCAAGAAATTGCTGGCGCTGTCGCGCTACCCGAACGTGTTCGTGAAGGTGTCGCACACGTGGTCGGTTTCGAAACAGCCGTATCCGTACCCGGATGCGCAGGAGCAGGTGAAAAAGCTTTATGACGCATTCGGGCCGCAGCGCCTGATGTGGGGCACGGACTGGCCGATGGTAGAGGCGCACTGCAGTTACGCGAGGGCGCTCGCGATGGTGCGCGACGAAATGAAATTTCTGAACGACGAAGACAAGAGCTGGATGCTGAGCCGGACGGTCGAACGAGTGTGGAAATTTACGTAGCGGTGGGTTGCACGACGGCAACGGGCGGCGCATCTTCGCGCGGCATGGCGATCCACCCGATGATGTATCCGATGAAGCCGGCGCCGGTGGTGAAGGCGAGAATCAACCAGATCACGCGGACCACCGTGACGTCCATATCCAGATAACGCGCGAATCCGGAGCACACTCCGGCGATCTTTTTGTCATACATGGGGCGCGAGAGGCGGCGCGGCGAGGTGACGCGTGGAGTCGGCGGGGCGCCAGTCGCTTTGCCGCACTTGGAGCAAAACGCGGCATCTTCGGCCATTTGGAAACCACAACCAGTGCAGTACATATGCAATTCCCCGTTCAGAATATAGTACGCAAATCGCGCCCCTGAAGTTCACCGCAGGTAGAACAGGCTGAGCCGAGGCAACTTTTGGCGTTCGAGAAGCCGGCGCTCCAAATATTGCTTTTCCAGCATGGATAGCTGCGGCGCGCTCATCTTACCGCGGTAGGGGCGCAGCTCACTATCGAGATCACGTCTGGCCTGGAGTAACTCATCTTCTGTCTGGGAAGCGCGCGCCACGGCCAGCATCTTTTCTTCGAGGACGGTCAGGTGCTGTTCGAGACCTTCGAGATTGCCGGCGTGATTCTCGATCTCCGCGGAGAGGCGATCGAGCGCTGCGGCGATCTCATGATACGCTGAGCCCGCGTGGAGCAGCGCCGCTGCGTTTGTGTCGAGATAGGTGTGCAGATCCGCGGGCGTGTACGGACTGGATGACCGCTGGTTCGGCGCCGGCGTGGTTGACTGCTGCGCTTCCGCCAGCACCGCCTGCGCGCAGAATGCCAGCGAATTGACTTTCTGTGTTTTTACTTTGCGGCCGCGCCATTTCTCAAACGCTACATCGATGCCACGCAGCACCGCTTCGAGTGGGACGCCCGCGTTTTTCCAACTCTCGATGAGAGCCCAATCGAGCGGCGAGAGCAGAAATAAGCTCGTTCCGCGCACGCGTTGAAAATGCTCTTCGATCTCTGTGAAATAGTTAAAGTAGTTGAGGGCGCCGGGTTCGTTGGTCACGCGCGGTGCTTCCGCTCCCAAATCAGGCGCAGACCTTCGAGCGTCAAGTGCTCATCGACATGCTGCACGCGTTTCGAACCGCCTGCGATCTGGCTCGCCTGGCCGCCGGTGGCGATGACCTTAGTCTGCGGACCAAGCTCAGCGATCAGCCGTTCGAGAATGCCATCGATCATGCCTAGTGAACCGTAGTAGAAGCCGGATTGCAGGCACGCCACGGTGTTCGTGCCGATGAGCTTTTCCGGCTCGCGAAACGCGACCATGGGCAGCCGCGCCGTTTTGCTGAACAACGCCGCGATGGAAATGCCGATGCCGGCGGTAATCACTCCGCCAAGATATTCACCTTTGGCAGAAACGACATCGAAGTTGACGGCTGTCCCCAGATCGACAATGACGCACGGCCCGCCGTACTTTTGGAACGCCGCCACTCCATTGACCACGCGATCGGCGCCCACTTCTGACGGCCTATCCACGCACATGGGCAGACCGGCGTCGGCGGGATTGATAAAAAATGCTTCGCTACCGAAGTAACGTGGGGCCATGGCAGCCAGTGATGGATCGAGTGGCGGCACTACGCTCGAAATCACCACGCCGTCCACGCGCGCGATATCGAGGCCGGAAAGCGCAAACAGGTTGCGCAGCAGAATTCCCCACTCGTCGGCCGTCTGGTCATGCACCGTGCGCAGCCGCCACTGCGCGGCGAGCGTGACGCCGTCGAATGCGCCGATGGTCAGGTTCGTGTTGCCAACATCGAGCGCGAGCAGCATCAGGAGGCGGGCCTCACGCCGCCGGCGAGCACCAGGTCCTCGGTGCCGTCGTCCTTACGAAGAATGAGAAAGCCGGAGGCGTCAAGACCGGCCGTGGTTCCTTCCACCACAGCGGAGCCTTGTTCCACCTTTACGCGCTTGTTGCGGGCGTAACTCGAGCGCAGCGAAAACATACTCAGGATTCTCTGTTTGCCGTCTGCGCCGGTGAGAATGCTCTGATAGCGATCAACGGCATTCAATAGCGCCACCAGAAGCTGCTCGCGCGAGTGCGGCCGCTTGGCAGCGATGCGAAGCGACGTGGCTTCGGCGGCGATATCCGCCGGAAATGCGGAGTGGTTGACGTTGATGCCGATGCCGGCGATGGCGGCGGAATCGAGAAGTTGCACCAGAATCCCGGCGACCTTTCGGCCGTCGAGCATCAGGTCGTTGGGCCAGCGGAGATCGCAGTGAAGGCTCGCAGCCTCGGCGATCGCGTCCGCTGCCGCGAGGCCTAGCGCCAACGTCAGAACCGGTAGAGAGTCCGGCGCTAGATCGGGACGCAGGACGATCGAGACATACAAACCGGCGTTCGGCTCCGAATGCCAGCGCCGCCCGTGCCTTCCTTGCCCGGCAGTCTGTTCGTCGGCGACGACCACCGTGCCAGGCTCGCATCCCGCTTCCGCCAGCCGCGTCGCTTCGAGCATCGTGGAATCGAGCGTCGGGAAATAGAAGACCGGCTGCGGCCAGTTTTGACGAACGAGTTCGACATCAAACGGCATCAGTCGAGCTCCAGGCGAAAGCTGATGTCCACCGCCGGTGCGGAATGCGTGATGGCGCCAGAGGAAACGTAGTCGGCGCCCGTTTCCGCGTAGGCGCGAACGTTTTCGAGCGTGATGCCGCCTGAAAGCTCGACCTTGGCGCGACCTGCGATCCAACGGATGTGCTCGGCGGCTTCTTGCGGCGTCAAATTATCAAGAAGCAGGTGCGTGGCGCCCGCGTCAATCGCTTCTTCCAGCTCGGCACGCGTGCGCACTTCGATTTCGATGGGAAGCCCGGCTGCTCGCGCGTTCTCCAAAGCTTGCCGTACGCCGCACGCCGCGGCGATGTGATTGTTCTTGATCAGGATGGCATCGTAGAGTCCCATGCGGTGGTTGGTCACGCCGCCCGCGGCGGCTGCCATCTTCTCCAAGCGGCGCAAACCGGGAGTGGTTTTTCGGGTATCGAGGACACGGCAGCCGGTACCCGCGACGGCATCGGCGTAGCGCCGCGCCAGGGTTGCGATCCCGCCGAGATGTTGCAAGAAATTCAACGCTACGCGCTCGCATTCGAGCAGCGTGCGCGCTCGGCCGCGGACTGTGGCGAGAGTTTGACCGTCGGACACGCAAGCGCCGCTCAACTTCTCTATTTTGAGCGATTCCACGCCGCCACGCGCTTGATAGATCAGCGGCAATAACTCGGTCCCCGCCACGATCTGTTGCTCGCGAGCGAGAAACCGCCCCTTCGCCATGCGATCCTCCAGCACGCACGATTGCGAAGTGACATCGCCAGGGCCGACGTCTTCTTCCAGCGCGCGCTCCACCGAGTCCACGATGTCGGGATGCGAAAAATCGATCATGAAGAAGATCCGTTGAGCGCCTTGCGCACCTTGGCGAGCTGCGTCTCGTAGTCGACGAGTTTCGTCTTGATTGATTCAACAACGTGCGCTGGTGCGCGGCTGAGGAAGGTCTCGTCACCCAGTTGGCGCGTGGAGTTGGCGATGTTCTTTTCGAGCTGCTCGCGCTCTTTTTCCAGGCGCTTGCGCTGTTCGGCGAGATTGGATTGCGGAACGTTGAGTTCGATATCCCCTTCGGGCCAGGAGATGACGGCACCCGACTGGGGGGCTGGGTCGTAGGAAGGATCGAGCGTCACGTTCGTTCCTGTTTGAATGATTCCCTCGTAGTACTTGGCTGCGTCGTGCAGTTCCGGTCGCTGAGAGTACAGCACACCCGTCAGCTTCACTTTAGGGTCAAGCTTCATCTCCGTTCGAAGAGTTCGCGCTGACGACATGATGTTCTGCAGATAACGTATCTTGAGCTGCCCTGGTGAAGTTTTCCAGGCGTCGCTCTGCTTGGGATACGACGCAAGGGCAATCGACTTCGGTCGTGCCTGCGTTGCCGGCGCCAACCGCTGCCAAATCTCCTCGGTCAAGAACGGCATCACCGGATGAAGCAGTCGCAGAGCTGCTTCGAAAGCCGCCAGCAAATTGCGCCAGTCCGCCGTCATCCCCGACTCCGGCTTGAGCTGTGCTTTCTTAATCTCAAGATACCAATCGCAAAACTCGTGCCAGAAGAAATGCCATAGCTCCTGCGCGACTTCGTGATAGCGGAACTGCCCGATCGCCAGATTGACAAATTCCGCAACCTCGCTCAACCGACTGAATATCCAGCGGTCTTCATCGCGGACATGGCCCTCGTCGCCTTCCGGCCGGTACGCCTGCAAATCCTCTGGAACCCACGGCTGCACACCCGAGCGCTCCATGTTCATAAAGATCAGCCGTGCCGCGTTCCAGATCTTGTTCGCGAACGCGCGCGTCGATTCCATGCGCTCTTCGGAGAGCACGATATCCGTCCCGGGTGCGGCGCCCATCAGCAGTGCCAGGCGGACCGCATCCGTCCCGTATTTCTCCGTCACCACCAGCGGATCAATAGTGTTCCCCTTGGTCTTCGACATCTTCTGGCGTTCGGCGTCGCGCACTAAGCCGTGAATGTAGACCTGGTGGAATGGCACCTCGCCCATGAATTCCATGCCCGCCATGATCATGCGCGCGACCCAGAAAAAGAGAATATCGAAGCCAGTGATCAACAGGGATGTCGGATAGAACTTGCGCAGGTCCTCGGTGTCATCCGGCCAGCCGAGCGTCGAGAACGGCCACAACTGCGAGCTGAACCACGTGTCCAGCACGTCCGTATCCTGCACCAGGCGCGCACTGCCGCATTGGCAGCAGTTCCGCGGCTCTTCCCGCGCTACGTTGATTTTGCTGCAATCCTGGCAGTGCCACGCCGGAATGCGGTGCCCCCACCACAACTGCCGCGAGATGCACCAGTCGCGGATGTTGTACATCCACTCGTAGTAGACCTTGGTCCAGTTCTCCGGGATGAAACCGATTTTCCCGGATTCCACCACTTCGATCGCCTTCTCCGCCAGCGGCTTTGTTTTCACGAACCACTGGGTGGAAATGAGTGGCTCGACAATGTCTTTCGTCCGCTCGCAGCGGCCCACGCTGAGGGTGTAGTCTTCGATCTTCTCGATGAGGCCCCGCTGTTCGAGATCGGCGACCACCTGCTTGCGCGCCTCGAAGCGATCGAGCCCCGCATAGCGGCCCGCCTCCGCCGTCATGCGCGCATTCTCGTCGATCACCTTGATTTTCGGCAGATCGTGCCGCTTGCCGGCTTCGAAATCGTTGGGATCGTGCGCCGGCGTCACCTTCACTGCGCCCGTGCCGAACTTCGGATCAGCCAGCTCATCCAGGATGATCGGGATCTCACGATCCATCAAGGGCAGCATCACGGTTTTGCCATGCAGCTCGAAGTAGCGCGCGTCGCGTGGATTGATGGCCACCGCGGTATCGCCCAGCATGGTCTCCGGTCGCGTCGTTGCAACCACCAGATAGCGATCCGTCCCCACCACCGGATACCGGATATGCCAAAGATGTCCCGCTGTCTCCTCGTGTTTGACTTCGAGATCGGAGAGCACGGTCTGGCAGCGTGGGCACCAGTTGACCATGTATTCACCACGGTAAATCAGACCCTTTTCCCAGAGCCTGACGAATACTTCGCGAACGGCGCGCGAAAGCCCCGAGTCCATGGTGAAGCGTTCGCGGCTCCAGTCGCAGCTCGTGCCCATGCGGATCATCTGCCGGATGATGGTTCCGCCGTACTGCTCTTTCCATTTCCAAACGCGCTCGATGAACTTTTCGCGCCCGATCTCGTTCCGGCTCGTCCCCTCGCTCGCGAGCTGCCGCACCACCATCATCTCGGTCGAAATGCCCGCGTGATCGGTTCCCGGCAGCCACAGCGTGTTGTCGCCGCGCATGCGGTGCCAGCGGACGGTGCAATCGATCAAGCTATGCTCCAGCATGTGGCCGATGTGCAGCGAGCCGGTCACGTTGGGCGGCGGAATGACCAGCGAGAAAACCGGCGCGCCGCTCTTCACATCTGCGTGAAAGATTCCGGCGTCGATCCACCACTGCGCCCAGTGCGGTTCAAACCGCTGCGGCTCATAGACTTTCTCGAGTTGCATGGGGAAATTTCAATATAACAGAGGAGTCTTAGCGGCCCGAATGCGCGCTATCGGCCGACGGTGACAACCCGATGCGCTGCAGAAGCTCAGTAAAGCGGGGCTCCCGGCGCAGTGGATCGAATCGCGGCTCGGTACCGAGCCACACCAACATGACGTCGTGCTGCTCATAAGCTTTGTAGAGTTCCTCTAACGCCATGGTCGTTTTCCCCGCGCCTGTGTACGCCACGGCCATCCAGAATGGAGAAACATGCTGGCTGCGCGCGAGTTCCTCGAGCTTCACGAGAAGCTCGCTCGCTTGTTGCTCGCGCCCAGCGGCCATCAGGATGTGACTCAAAGAGGCTACAGACGCGGGATGGCCGGCGGAGAGTTCCCGCGCGCGTTCTGCGGTCTCCATAGCCTGGGTATGCCGGCCCTGTTGTTCGTAAATCCATCCTAGGATCGACTGAGCGGGCGCAAATTGCGGTTCCAGGTCCAGGGTGCGCAGCGCCTCTTCCAATGCCCTCTCGTAGTCGCGTCCCATGTAAAGATTGTAGGCCACCTCCACGTGAATCGGCAGCGAGAACGGATCCAGTTCGAGCGCCAACCGGCTCTCGCGAAGAGATTGCTCCGTCCGGCCCAGCGCCGCCAAATAAGACGCGAACATGCGGTGCCCATTCGCGTATTTGGGGTTCAGCTCGAGCGCTTTGGCGTATTCACGTTCCGCGCCCGCCCAATCCCAGTCGTAGTTCTTGAAGACGCCCGCGAGGGACGCATGCGCCTCAGCCAGGCCCTCGTCGATGGCGATGGCCCGCCGCGCAGCCTCTTTCGCCTTGGGCATCACGTCGGCGGCGGGAGCCAGGCCCATAAATCCGAGCAGCCCGAAGGAATCCGCGAGACCCGTGTATGCCAGCGCGTAGTTCTGATCTCGCTGGATCGCGCGTTCGAAATACTCGATCCCTTTCCTCAGGCCGTCCTCAGTCAGCCGGTTTAAATGATAACGGCCTTTCAAGTAATCCTGGTAAGCCTCGGTGCTCTCGGTGTAGCGTTTGGCCAGAAGGCTGCGGTCAGCTCCAGTCAACCTCACGCGAAGCTTCTCCGAAATTTCCCGGGACATTTCCTCTTCCACTGAAAAAATGTCGGCCAGCTTCCGGTTGTACTGTTCACCCCAAAGTCGCCAGCCGTTTTGCACGTCCACCAGCTCAGCGCCCACTAACAGAGCGTCACCGCGTTGCTGCACGCGGCCAAGCAACACCGCGTCCACGTTCAGCTTTCGCCCCAAGGCCCGTGGGTCAAGAGTCTTGTCCTTATAGCGAAACACCGTGCTTCGCGCCATCACGCGCACGCTGGACAGACGGGAAACATGATTGATGACGCTCTCCGTGATTCCGTCGGCCAGATACTCGGTTTCGGGATCGGCGTCCGTGTTGGCAAAAGGCAGGACCGCCAGCGATTCCACGGCACGGGGCCGCTGGGTTTCTGAAGTTGCTGTGGTCGTGGCGCTACTGACCGGCGCGATGAATCGGTACCCTCGGCGCGCCAGGGTCTCAATGAACCGCGGGTTTGCCGGAACATCGCCCAGCGCATGGCGCAACCGCTTGACCGCCGCATTCAGGCTCTGCTCGAAGTTTACAAAAGTGTCCGCGGGCCAAAGTTCCTTGCGCAAATCTTCACGCGTGATCAATTCGCCGGGTTTTTCCAGGAGCTTGATTAGCACCTGCACCGGCTGGCCTTCCAGTCGGACGTGACGTCCTTGTTTACGTAATTCTCCCGACCGCAGATCAAGGTCGAACACACCGAACCGGACGGTATGCGGCGTGCGCGCGAATGATTCCATTTCAGTTACAGGCTTAAACAAGTGTATCAACGGCTACATAGCGTGTCATGCAGACGAATAACTACATACAAATGAGAAATATACGAAATCATATCGATTTGTGTGACAAGTCACTCCGGGTGTATTGAGGCATCCTCGCGTTTGTCGCAAACTGAACTCGTTCCCCACCTTAAATGAATTGAGAAATGAATTGAGGAGATTGTAATGACGCAGCCGCAACCGGGGCCCATCCATTCGACTGGCTATAAAGACAACCACCTGACGGTGAACTTCGAGCGGGAAGTGGCCTATCTAGACGGGACGCCCATGAAGCTCACGTTCAAAGCGTACTCTCTACTTGCCTTTTTGGTTCGCCACCCCGGCGAGCTGGTGCCACGCGAGGAATTGCTCCTGCTGGTATGGGGATATACGTCGGAGGTCCGTACCCGCACGTTGGATGTACACGTTCGCCGTTTGCGAAAGAGCCTCGGCAGCTATGGAGTCTCTTACATTGAGACGATCTTCGGAGTCGGCTACCGCTTCCAACCTTACCGGGCAACAGCGCGGAACGAGGCTCCAGCCGTAACGTCACTGCGCGACGCAGAACCAGGCTCGCAATGGAGAATGGCGGCGGGCACAGCCCAGTAGGCACGAACCGGAGCCCGCGCCAGCGGAAGTGCTATCTTAAGTTTTTCCGATGGCCAAACCGCTGACGCTGGGCGCGTCATTCGCCGCCGCAAACCTTGCGGCACTCGTTCTCGCCACCTCTCTTACCGCCGCTGATTCGCAGCTCCTTCGCCTGGAACACGAAATGGAGCGGGTCTCGCAGATCGCCGGCGGCGAGGTGGGAGCGAGCGCCATTCATCTCGAATCTGGGCGAAAAGTTTCGTTCCATGGGGACGAGCGGTTTCCCATGGCCAGCACCTTCAAGGTCCCTGTGGCGGTCCAACTGCTTCATCGTGTCGATCTGGGCGAGTTGAAGCTCGACCAGATGATCGAGATCCACCCTTCGGACTTGCATCCGGGCAGCGGTACGCTCACCAATCTCTTCAGCCAACCCGGTCTGGCAGTGTCCATCCGCAACCTGATGGAGCTGATGCTGCTCATCAGCGACAACAGTGCCGCCGACATTCTGCTACGACTCGCTGGCGGACCCGACGCCGTGACCGCGCGCATGCGCGATTTGGGTATCGATGGCATTAGCGTGAACCGCCCGACGGCCCGCCTGATCGCCGAGTGGGACGGCGTGAAGAACCTGCCCCCGGAAAACCAGTGGTCACCGGCGATGTGGGAGAAGCTGTTTGACGCTGTTCCGCCCGACGAGTCCAAGAAAGCGGGCGCCGCTGCCGATAAGGACCCCCGCGATACATCAACTCCCGATGCCATGGCTGCGCTGCTTGCGCGGATCTGGCTGAAGGATAGGGATGTTCTGAAGCCCGAATCAGCCGGCCTGCTGCTGGACATCATGCGGCGCTGCGAGACCGGCCAGGCGCGGCTCAAAGGCATTCTCCCCGAGGGCACGGAAGTCGCGCACAAGACGGGATCGATTGGCGGCACTACCAACGACGCCGGCATTGTCACTCTGCCCGATAACACTGGCCACGTCGCGATTGCCGTGTTCGTGAAAGCTTCGGACAAGCCGGTGCCGGCCCGTGAACGGGCCATTGCCGAGATTGCGCGCAGTGTGCACGATTTTTTCTTGTTCGAGACGTCGCCCGGCGCTCTCGACTACGATCATATGGCCCAGAAGATTGTCGAAGCCCTCAAGCCTGGCCGCGGCGAGCGCGTTCTGTTCGGCGGCGATCCGGATTATTTCCAGGAACTCAGCGACGCGTTGCGCAAACGGCTGAAGGAAGCAGGCGCGGTGGAGACGCGCGATCTCAACTCGGCGGAGATCTACCTTTGGCTGCCGCTGGGCAGGCGCAAGATTTCAGCCGACGAACGCAAGGCGCTGGAAAACTGGCTGGAGCACGGCGGCACGCGCCGCGAGATTCACTTTCATTGGGCGGAGGGCAGCGTCGAGGCCGACGGCCTTCCAGGCGCACATTCTGCGGTCCTCGATCGCGCGTATCAGAATGCTCTCGACATCGACTATCCGGCACTTTCGGCCGCGCAGGATCGCGCCATCAAACTGTTGCGCTCCGGCACCGTGCGCGTGCGGACACCCGCCGGAACTGATATTAGTTTTCGCGTGGGCAACCGTTCGTTCAACAAGCAGGACGGGAACGCGTCAGGACGGCGAGCACGGGCGGCTCGCGTACGCGTCGATCGTGAGATCGAACTGCCGGCAGGGGTGCTGCGGGTTGCGCCGGTTGAGGAGAGCGTCACGGGCCATCTGGTCATCCCCTCGGCCCGCTTCCCCAAAGGCATCGTGCGCAACCTGAAGCTCGAATTCCGCGAGGGCGAGCTGACCGGTATTTCCGCGGACGAGAACATGGAGGCCGCTGACGAAGCCATCAGGGCCGGTGGTGATGCCGCGCGCAGCTTTCGTGAATTCGCTTTGGGATTCAATCCAAAGCTGGAGAATTCCTTGAACAGCTCCACTCTGGCTTACTACGGTTATGGCGCGGGCGTGGTGCGCATGAGCCTTGGCGATAATACTGAACTCGGCGGCCAGGTCAGCGGTGATTTCGTGCGATGGTTGTTCTTCCCCGACGCCACCGTGGAGGTCAATGGTCAGATATTGACCAACCACGGAAAGCTTGCCGACGGCTACCAGCCCGCAACTCGTTAACTCCAATGCTCGAGTGTACCCAGGGGCTTTGGGGTCAACGCCCTTCGTGTTAAATTCCGCCGCCTCCCCAAGAATTCGACGAAAATCCGGTGACAATCAGGCGATTTGGATGTATACTCCTTTCCCTGCGGGGGAAAATAGTGAAAACTGAGTGCGAATTGAGAAAACGCTTTGCCAGGGTGGTACTGTTCCTGAGCCTACTGGGGCTGCTTTCATTCCCTTGCTTCGCTGACGTGTTGGCGAATTGTACTCCCAACTTCTCCACGTGCGACATACCAGAGAATGTTGTGGTGGATCTGCCGTTCGCAACCTTCGCCGGCGATGTCATCGTGCTGGAGCCGGACCTCAGCGCCATTAGTGATGTATTCAGGATCTTCAACGATATATTGGATACGGGCGCGGGAACTGGCGTGGGAGATCAAGCGTTCTTGTTCAGTTCCGATGACAGTACTCCGCTCCCCTCGACCTTCAGCGCGAACGCAGTCGTCATCGTCGAAGGGCCAAACGGAATTGCCTCATACACTTCGAGTGGAACCGGAATCACTTATATTCTGGGTACCCCAGAGCCTGCAAGCTGGGTACTCGTTGGCATCAGCCTCGTTGTACTTGCCTGGTTCGCGCGAGCGCGACTGCGATCGCCGTTGCGGCTCCGCGGCACAGAAAACAGGAATCCAGCCGGTTAACCGGTTGTCGTACTGTGGAATCGAGCCATCAAAAGGTATTGCCATATCGGAGGTTCATTATGCCCGGTCGTTTGCTGACCTCAACCAGGTCACTATTTATCGTTGGAGTGGCGATTTTTGGTTTTGTTCCCGGTTTCGGACAGGGTACGTTGGAACTCGCAAATGGCACCAAGGTAAAGGTGACCCTAAAACTGGGCCGGGCACTCGGCCCCGGACCGAAGCAAAAGCTACGATCGAGTTCGGCCCCGACGCCTCCCGGGCTGACCTTCTTCACAGCCGACCATCTCTCGTTGAATAGCAAGGAACTCCCGTTTAATATCGTCGGGACCGACCCCAGTCTCGGAGCGGCCACTACCATTGTTCCTTCCGTACTGGTACCGCTGAAGTTCGTCTTTCCGAATGCTGGCAACCCCGTGCTGGACGGGACGAACATAATCGCAGCAACGGAGAATTCACCCATTTTCTTGTCGGCAGACTACACCACCGGCGGTGTTGACCTCGGAACCACGCAATTCGGGGATGCGATTCAACGGGGCGAGTTCTGGAATCTGCCAGGGTTCTCTCAGGCCGGCTATCACGTGCTTCTCGGTACACCGGTGGTTGCGCCAACCGTAACCGTCAAGGTTCCGGCAGGCGAAGGTAATGCGTTCCAGCTTCAGAACGGCGGTTTCCTCGGCGTAGTGGACCCAGTCTTTTTCGATCAGGTCCTTGGAGCCGTGCTGCCGTCATACACCGCGAACCAACTTCCGATTTTCGTGACCGACAACGTCGTTTTGGGCTCGCAAGGGCAACTGCAGTTCTGCTGTGCGTTGGGGTTCCATAACTCAGCGTTTGGGCCCAATGCGACGGCCCAGACCTGGGTGTTTGCAACGTTTGTGGAGCCCGGCACCTTCTTCGGGGATCTCATTGTGGATGTGCAGGCTCTTAGCCACGAGGTATCCGAGTGGTTGAACGATCCCTTTGCGGGAGGTCCGCTTTTCGGCGGTGTCAATCTGGTTGCTCCCTACGTGCTCCCTGGGTCGGGCGGCGCCTGTCAACTCAACTTCGAAACCGGCGATGTCCTGGAATCCCCTCCAGTGGCATTTGTTCAGATAACCAATGGAACCAGTTACCATCTCCAGGACGAAGCTTTTTTGCCCTACTTTCTGCATATCGCGCCTTCGTTCTCCGTGGGTGGCTTCTACTCTTTCCTAGGGACCTTTCAAACCTTCTCGACCCTGTGCGGACCGGGCTAGAGAACTAGAGAGGGTTCCGCGCCGGGCGCTCGTTTGGCGCTGTTGACACTGCGGCGCCTGGCGGGCCGTCCGGGAGAATATATTCGAACCAGCCGTCCATCATCTCCTCTGTGCTCGGCTCGCCCCACCGGATCGTTTTCGATGGATCGGGATTGTATTTGTTGTTCGGTGAGTTGTCGAAGTGGGCGGTGATGATGATCTTCGTGCCCTTCTCGATGGCCACCGGCTTGGCCAGTTGATATTCCGTTTGCCAGTTGAAATCGTACTTCGGTACTGAAAATAAGGTTTCTCGCCGGCCATTCGGATGAACCGCGTCGAACTTCATATCCTTTCCGCGCAGGTGCATATGCGCCGTGTAGGACATTAGATCCACGTTGTCTGGAAACGTGTAGCACGCAGTGACGCGATGATCGGGATCGCCCGGCGGTATCAGAAACAGGAAATTATGTACGTCCAGCCGGCGCAGGCGCTGCTTCGGCGGGGTCCTGGCAACGATTAAACCGACACTCGTGCGATCCGTCTCGTCGGACTTGACGGACTGCGCATTGTAGTGGATTTGAAAGGTCAGGCTTGAGCCGGCCGGAATTAGGCGTGCATATCCCGCCGGAAAAATGTCCGGATCCTTGCCCGGCAGATACGAGCCCAACATGGCGCCGTCCTCGCTGGCATGTCCACCCGGCCAATTGCCGCCATCGGGTGACGAGCAGCCGTCGTCCACCACCGGTAGCGACGGGTTAATGTGGTGCACCTGTCCATCCTCAATGGTGAAAGGTTCATGCTCGGGCTGCTTACGCTGCTCCGGTTCGTTGGCCGGCAGCGGCTTAGGCGGCGCGTGCAAGAACACATGCGCGTGATGCACGACGCGCCGGTTTCCGGGCCTGAGCTCCACCGCCGTTACCCACGTATCCTCCGTGAAGTTGGTTGGCACGGTGAAGTACAGGTAGGCATCCGGAGCGTTTACCTTCACCAGGTAATCGTTGGGAATAGGAATGATCACATCGGGCTTGCCGATTCTCCAGCCTTCGGTAAAATGAGGCGCCGGCGGCAGGTCCTTCGGGTCGCCTTGTGGTGCGCCTCCAACCACCCACGCCTGGACTGTGGCAATCTCCACATCCGTCAAGCGGCGGTCATTTCCAAATTCGCCGTAGTGTGGATCGGCGTGCCAGGGCAGCATCTGCCGGGTCAGCACCGCTTCGAGAATCGCCTTGGCCCACGGCCGCGCCTGTTCGAATGTCAGGAGCGGCATTGGCGCGATATCGTTCGCATGATGGCAGGCCACGCAACGCTTGTAGAGAATCGGAGCCACATCGCGGGTGAAAGTCACCTCGCTGGCGGATGTAAGCCACACGCCACCCAGGGCCAGCAGGAGCACTGTGGATTTCACCGCGATTCTCTTCACCGGGATCCCTCTCCTCTTCCCAGCTTCTCCTCAACGCTGCGTACTTTGTCGTCCATGGTCTGTTCGCGATCGGTGCGAGTACCTACTCGAATGTTCGTGGAGATGCGCGGTACGCCCATGGCATGAATGGTTTCGTGGCACTGCTTGATGGCGGCGAACACGGCGTCCCATTCGCCTTCGATGTTCGTCCCATAGGCGTGGAGCCGGGTCTTCAGGCCGGCTTCGGTAAGAATGCGCTCGCATGCCGCCACTTCACGGGAAACCGACACTCCGATTCCCAGCGGGATGAGGCACAAATCGGCAATGACTTTCATCAGTTCGCTCAAATACAGCCTAGCGAATGGCGGGCCGCCGCGTCACTATCAGTTTCAGTTTTGGAATTGTTTTGTCAGGAAGGCTTTTCCGGCGTGGCTGAGGCAGCGCCCTCGCGTAAGGGATGCGCTGCCCCAGCACTTGCCGCCACTACCGCCGCGCCATTTCCACCTTTGGAGTTGCCAGATAGCCCACCAGGTGGTCCTTGGTAATCTCGTTCACCACGATTTCGTAAGGCTGGCGAGCCTTGGCCACGTAGAACTGCACGGGCTCATTGAGTGTCCGGTCGCGTTTCTCCACCGTCCGGTCATCCGCCTCGATTTCAATGGTGAACCGGCTCCGCTTGGGGTCTGTTTTCTTCACCAACAACTGGACGCCCCCGACCTTTTGCGGCGTCTTCGATTTCGTCAGGTTGAACTCGACATAATTGCGTTCCCCGATCGCCCGCAGCGCGGCAAGTTCCGTCCCGTTAGTTGCGATCCGGTCGCTTAGCACGCCCATGTCACCGCGCACGCGCTTCAGGTCCGTCACCGTATTCTCGAGTTCGGTCTTCGTGGATGCGACGTCGGTTTTAGTGGCCGCAACGTCGTTCGTGACGTCGGCCAGCTTGGAGTTTGCCGTGGTAGCGCTCTGTTTGACCTCATTCAGCTCCGATGCCACCTGCTGCTGTTGTTGCTGCTGCTCGGCCACCAGCCGCCGCGCTAATTGATCGGCGTGCTTCAACGCGTCCACTTTGGCGTGTCCCGCGGTTTCCGCGGCTTCCTGGCGCGCTTCGGCAAGCTCCGCCTGCAGCCCTGCTAAAGACTTAGCATGCGCCGAATCACTGAGAGAGGCATTCTCGCGCAGCTCGGAAATCTGCTGCGAAGTCGCGGCCTGCCATTGCGAAATCTTCGCATCCACGCGGCTCAGCCGCCAGAACAGATATCCGTTCGCTATTGCCAATACCACCAGCATTCCAGCCAAAGCGAACTTAGTTGCACGTGCGCTCTTGCGCTCCTCCTCATGCGTTGCAGACAGACCATCGTTATCCATCTTCTTTACCCCTTTCGCGTACTGCCCGCGCCGGGAAACCTGACCCGGCGCTCACATGCGAGAGGGCAATCCGGATACCAGAGTCCGATGACTAATGGAATCAGTGGGTATCACGAGGTTATCTGCTGCACACCGTATTAAGTGCACGGCCGTGACAAGGAAATATCTACGCGTTACCTAGAGATGATTCCATAGGGACCGCTCGCGGGAGTCGTCGGTTTGCTGCTCCTTTTGTGCGTGCAGAAGGCGCCGCCCCACCCCGCTCAGGCCGATCGCCAGGCTCGCGGTTAACACCCCGCCTCCCACCAGAATGATGAAAGCGGCCAGGAACACACTGCGGGCGAAGTCAAGCTGATCAGCGGCTACAACCACTGCCACGAACATCACGACGATGCGCACCACTACAGCCAGACGGCGGGCGCCGGGAATGCCTTCATTCACGGCCCACACCAACATGCCACGTCCGAGATAGTGACCCAGCCACGCTCCGCCCAAGAGAATCAGGGCGGCCATGACCAATTTTGGCATCAGAAACACGAGGCTCTGAATGATTTGAGTGGTGATATCCGTGTCGAAGACACTCAGGCCGAGTAGAAAACCAGACAAGAGAAAGGCCCAGTAGACGGTCTCGGCCACGATGCGCGTTGCCCGCAATCGGCCCGAGGGATCGATCATGAAGGCCAGCCCGCTCTGCCGCAGGAATTTGTCGATTGCGGGTCCTTTGAAGATCCGGTAAAGCACCCAGCGCGCCACGACCGCCATCAAATAGGCGCCGAGAAAAAGAATCACGGCCGCCAGAAGTGAAGGCAGGTAGATCGTCACATATTTATACAGCCGATCCAGCATGCTTTCGAGAACCGTTTGCAGTGTTCGGACCATGGCTTCACACCTCCAACTTCGCTTGTTCGGCTCGCTCCGGCACTGGCGGCATGTGCGATGTCTCCATTGCCGGAGGAGGCTCGTTGACCCATTGATTGAGTAAGTAAGGCTTGAGTGACTCAAACGTCAGACACAGTTTTTCGATATCTTCCTCGACTCTCACCGAACCCACCTTCTGCGTTTGCTGAACGAACGAGGCCACACGCCCCAGATACAGCGGAGTCAAAGACTGTAATAGCTGACGCGACAAAAGCGGATGCTTCTTAAACGCGCAGGCAAAATCCAGGATCACTTTTGCCCACAGCTCGTCCTCCATCCGAAAATCGCGGGCGCCGCCGCACGCCGTGTTCGCCAGTTCCTGCAGGTGGGAGTATGTCTCCTGCTGCAGCGCCGTGGACCAGACTTCTCCCAAATCCTGGCAACCGCGGCAGAAGGCATTCACCATGCGCTCGACGTTCACATCGATCGGGTCTAAGCCGACGTCGTACCGGAACCCGTACAGCGCCACCGGCTGGCTTCCGATCCGCTCCCGCCAGACTGCTTCATACTCCTTCATGAGCAGGAACACGCTGCCCACCACCTGTTGCAACATCGCACTCAGGTCGGAACTGGGATCCTTGGCGTCATGCAACTTCGCGCCGAGAAAACTCTGGCAAACGCGAAAACCTTCCGCCATGGCGATAGTGGTCATCCAGATGTCGATGCCATAGCGCGCTACATCGGTCTCCCAATCGTCTCTTTCGAGATATCGGGCAATCAGCCTTGCTGAAATGCCGAATTCTCCGCCGATCGGCTGCCGCACTCGCATGCCATACAGAGATCTCGTTAGCGGATACACAATGCTGTTGGTGATGGTGCCGTCGTACTTATGGCGGTGGTAGTAGGGAGCGACAAAATCGAAGTCAGCCGAGAGAATCGGCCGCAACAGCAGATCGATCCACTCCGGCGTGATCGAGCGCAGGTCGGAGTCAACCACGGCGCAGGCTTTCGCCTCGAGTAGTGCGGCCATCTGGAAGACCAGGCGGAAGGCGCTGCCCTTGCCGGGAATTCCGTGGTATGGAACCGAGAGGCGGTGCGCCGGGGCAAGCGGCGTCGAGACCAGCATTAAGTGCCCGTCGTCAAGGCTCTCCGAAAGAACCGCTTCTCGCGTGTTGTCCGTCGACCCGCCATCGGAATTGATCACCACCCCGGTCAGTTGCGGGAAGTACTTGCTCAGTCCCGCATTGGCGGCCCGAACCACGTGGCCGATGGTCCGGCCGCTGTTGTAGCTGGGAATGCCGATCACGATGTCGGCTTTGCCGATTGATTCGGCGGCCCGGAGCGCATCGTCGGGCAGCGGCTCTGCCATGGGACGCTCCTACGCGGCTCGTCCGGCGACCTGCCGGGCATCTTTGTCTACCGCGTCCTGCAGCAATTCGAAGAATTCCGGGATGGCCGCCAGCACGCGATTCCAGTTGGGGATGAGAGGAAGGCCCAGTGGATCCTCAATGAACTCGGTCGCCGCCCGGCGTAGACTCCGCGCAAAGGCCGTGACCGCGATCTCCTCGGCGTGCCGGTCAAACTTCAGTCCGTTCAGCATGGCGTCGGCATAGTAACGGTCGCTCGTGTCCTGGGCCATGCGGACGTAGCGCACTTCCAGGCTCCGGAAATCGTCCGCGCTGAAAACCAATCCTTCCGCCGCCAGCGTCCGGAATAGCGATTTCGCAATGTCACCAGCCATGCGGTTGAGTCCCTGGGTCGGGTCGTCTTCCGACATCGGCTGGTGCTTGTGCTCGTAATTGTCCATCAGGTCCACTTGGCAAGTGCGGGTAACCGCGCAGTTACGGTAGACCTCCGCCAGTACGCCCACTTCCAGCCCCCAGTCCCCGGGTATGCGGTTCACGCGCGCCAGGTTGATGTCCATGGCGAACTCGCCCGCCAACGGATAGCGGAAACTGTCGAGATACTTCAAGAACGGCGCGCCCGGTGCCATACCGTCCAGCACCCGGATCAACGGAGTCACGAACAGCCGCGTCACGCGCCCGTGCAGATGATCGGTGACGCGCGCGTAGTAGCCTTTGCAGAATTCAAAACCGAGGTGCGGGTGCGCCACCGGGTAGCACAGCCGCGCCAATAGTTGCCGTTCGTAATTGACGATGTCGCAATCGTGCAAGGCGATCACGTCGCAATCCCCCGCCGCCAGAAAATAGCCGTAAGCCAGCCAGCAGGCACGGCCCTTGCCGTCACCCCCTGCCGATAGCCCGCGCCCTTCCAGCATCCGCAGCAAATCCTGTATTCTTTCGCTCTCGATCCAAACCGTCGTGACCGGCGTGTAAAAGTCTTTGAAAAATGTGCGGGCGCGTACATATTGCTCCTGGGTCGCCCTTCCCAAGACCAGGACGATCCGTTGCAGATAGCGCACGCGCTTGAGTTCGGACACGATCTTCTGCATGGCAACGGTCTCGAACTCCGAGTACAGCGCGGGCAAAACCAGTCCGATGGGACGATTCCGGGAGAATTTCTCGAGGTCGGCTTCCAGCCTTTCAATGTTATTGGGCTTCAGCCGGTGAAGAGTCGTGACCACTCCGGTTTGGTGAAAGTCAGCCATCAGAATCTCCTCAGCACGTGAATAGACAGATTTTTAGTGCGCTCAAAAGACTGGGCAATTGAACTGCCACTGCCCGCGGGCTTCTATTTTCGCGTCGTCACAGGGCCCAACGCATTTGGGCGACAATGCACATTTTGCGTGTTATGCAGTTTCGTCCCGGTCGCACAGATGGTCACGTAAGATGTCCAGCACAGCGTCGCTCCATCCCTCTGGGCCTTTGTTCTCCGCCACAAGCGCATTCGGGACCCGTTCCAGGATCTCGGTGACGTCGGCCGAGCGCACCACAACCGGAACGTCCACCGCGACGAGGAGCGGAATGTCGTTCAGGCTGTCGCCCAACCCAATGGTGGTCACACGGGTGTCGGCGCGCCGCCGGAACAGGCCGGTGAGCAGCTTGACGGCACATCCTTTGTCGTGTTGTCCGCTCACGTGCTGAAAGCGTCCGCCTCGCACGCTCTTCATTCCTTGCGCGGCGATAGCCGCCTCCAGCTCGCCTGCGCGTTCCAGGTCGATGACTTCGAAAGGCTCGTCGTACTTGCGGCGCTTGGCCCGGATGGCTTGTTCGACAGGAATGTGGCAGGCTGAGGCGATCTGCTCCGTCGTCATTTCATGGAAACCTCGAACACGGCATCCGCTGGCACGCGAGGCGAGTTCCAGGCGGGTAATCACCTCAGCATAGGGCATGCCCTGCGCAATCACCTCGTATCCGTTCCACCGAGTGGCGCCCGGAACTCCGCCGAGATAGCCCGCGGGGATAAAGATGGCACCCCCGTTCTCCACCGCAAACGGATGGTCATTTGCCAGGACCCGCCGCCAGTGCTCCAATTCCGCGCGCGTCTTGCTGGTGACCAATATCCAGGGGATGCCGCAATCCCTCAGGAGCCGCACGGCGGGTTCAGCAGCATCCCAGGCGTAGGTATCGCGATCCAGCAGCGTTCCATCCAGATCGGTGAATATGACGGTCATGGAAAAAGCCGGCTAAATCGGATTTCTGCCCTGAATGACGCGAATGAGCACCGCGACCAGAGCCAGCACCAACAACAAATGCAGGAAGCCACCGAGCGTGTATGACGTGACTATGCCCAGCAGCCACATGATCACCAGAATGACAGCGATAGTCCAAAGCATGTTGTGCTCCGTTTCTATGAGAATTGCAGGCGCCGCCCGTGGAGTGGTTCAGCCCCGCGGGACATCCGGAATGGCCGGGCGAATATTCGGTAGTGTGTTCTTTCTCACGGCGACCAGTGCGAGCCCTTTCAATTCGCCGCGGATGAGATAGCAGCTTTCCTGCCAACCCCGCTAACATTCTGATGTAGCGCCGAATTCGCCGCGTTCCGTAGTCGCGCGTCACCTCGCCAGCGCAGACTTTTTACACGGTGGCAGGGTCGGCGAGCGGGCCGTCGCGTGGCGGAACAGCATTATCTTGCGTCATCATTGTTCTTGGTCAGGGCGCGTAAAATTTAACGGGAGATGATGAAATGCGAATGCGAATATACATTGTCGGGTTGCTTGTGGCCACAACCTTGTTTGCCACCAAGATCAGGAACCCGACAACACGGCGCCTACGCGAAGCAGGGACGGTGTTTTCCGAGATCATGTCCGCACCGGATAAAGGCATTCCGCATGAGCTGATCGAGAAAGCTCACTGCGTGGTAGTTGTTCCCGGCTTAAAGAAAGCAGCGTTCGTTGTTGGCGGACAGTTCGGCAAAGGTTTCATCACCTGCCGTAAGGGACATACCGGCTGGTCCGCACCCGCGGCGGTGCGCATTGAGGGAGGCAGCTTCGGATTCCAGATCGGCGGCGCGGAAATCGATGTCGTGATGCTGGTCATGAATGACCGCGGCGTTGATCGCTTACTCTCCAGCAAATTCACACTCGGTGGTGAGGGCGAAGTGGCCGCAGGACCGGTCGGCCGTTCCGCCACCGCGCAGACCGACGCCAAAATGACCGCGGAGATTCTCTCGTGGTCGCGTTCGCGCGGCATCTTCGCCGGCATCTCCTTGGCTGGTGCAACTCTGCGGCAAGACCTCGACGACAACGCCGCTCTTTACGGCAAGAAGCTCGAGAACGAGGAAATCGTGAGGGGCAACGTAGGCGCGCCGAAAGCCGCCGCGAGGCTGCTCAAATTGCTCAATCAGTATCCGTCGGTCTCCTAGGCGCGTAACACGTAATTCGGGGACTGGCTTCGAAATTCCGACGAACACAATGATGGAAACGGCAGCCTGCTCGAGTCGGAATTTCGTTGCCTGTACCCGAATTGCCCTCACTGACTCCGCAAGATTCCCCGCGCGCTCATTTCATGCTCGCGAGTGCCGGCATCGGGCCTGATGGCTCTTTACTGTCCCATAACTGGGGTACACTGGGCATTCTTGCCGTTCTGAAAACACCCTGATATGTCCGGACCTCTGAAACTCGCCATCGCCGGGGTTGGCCGCATGGGAGCCATCCACGCGTTTCACGCCCATGAATTATCCGAAGAAACCGGAAGCTGCACTTTGGCCGCGCTGGCCGACGCCAACGTCCAGCGCGCACGCAGTTTCGCCGCGCAATTCGGCCGCAACATTCCGGTGTTTGCATCCATTGAAGAGTTGGCCGCCGCGGGCGTTGCGGACGCCACCGTGGTCGTAACCCCCACTGCGGATCACTCCCGGCATGCCACGACCCTCGTAGAAGCGGGGCAACGCGTTCTACTCGAAAAGCCTCTGACCGGCGCCTTGGAGACGGATCGGGATTTCGCCGCCTGGCTCGATAGCAACCATCCCGACGCCCTGATGCTCGCGTTTCAGCGCCGCTTTGACGCGCCTCTGATCTACGCGAAACAGCTCATGGACACCGGCGTCATTGGGCGCGTGTTCAAGATCTATTCGGCCCTGGAGGACTCATTTCCCGCTCCCGATGGATACAAAAGCGGCGGCATTCTTCCCGATATGTCGGTCCACAATGTGGACGAAATCCTATGGCTCACCGGGCGCATGCCCACCGCCGCGCTCACCATTGGTTCGAATGTCTACAGCCACCGCCTCACCACTTGCGAAGAGGATTTCGACGACGCTCTCCTCTATCTGTGGTTCGGCGAGGATGCCGTCGCGCAGGTTCAGGTGGCCCGCAATCACGTTTCGGGTTACCGCGTCGAGACCTTGATCTTCGGTGAGGAAGGCCAGATTCACGTCGGCCACTTCGATCAAAAGCTGTTCGAGATTACTGTAGAGGCGTACGGCCGCAGAGACCGTAAGGACCCGCTGGCGCACCTGACCTTCGCCATGCGCGAGTACGGCCGGGCGCTTCCCGAGTTCGTCGATCGCTTTGGACCAGCCTACAAAGCCGAGCTCGGCGCCTTCATCGAATGCTGCCGTACCGGAGCGCCTTTTCCTACCACCCACCGCGATGGTCTGCGCGCCCAGCAGGTGATCTCCGCGGGAATGCAGCGCGTGCTGTCATCGGATCAGGCGGCGCCGGTGCGCTGATGATCACGCGGCGCCGGGCGCTCGGTGCGAGCCTGCTCACCGCCTTGCCCGCGTGCCGGCGATCTGGCCAGAAGATCATCGGCGTCGTTCCCAAGGCAGTTTCTCATTTGTTCTTCGTCTCCGTGCACGCCGGCGTCGATCAGGCTGCGCATGATTTCCATGTAAACACCCTGTGGAATGGACCCGATAACGAAACCGATTACACGCGGCAGATCGAGATCGTGGATGCTATGGTGGCGAGGCGTGTAGACGCGCTGGCCATCTCCGCAACCGAGGAACGGGCCCTGGTCGCACCCCTGGAACGGGCCATCCGCGCGGGCATACCCGTGACCGTTTTCGATTCCGCGGCGGCCATCGAGAACTACGTAAGCTTCATCGCCACCGACAACTACGGCGCGGGTCGCACGGCGGCGCGCACATTGGCCCGTCTGATCGGAGCCAAAGGCAGCGTCGGTATGGTGATGCAAAAGCCAGGCGGCACTTCGACCGTTCTGCGTGAGCGCGCATTTGAGGACACCGTCACGAAGGATTTCCCCGGTGTTCGGATCGTAGCCCGGCAGTACGGCATGGCTGACGCCGCGCGATCCAGAGCCGCCGCCGAGAATATTCTGACCGCTTATCCGGATCTCGCCGGCCTGTTCGCATCGAGCGAAGCAGCTTCCATCGGCTCCATCCAGGCGGTACGAAGCCGGAACCTCGCGCGAAAGCTCAAGCTGATCACCTTCGATTTCAGCCAGACGCACCTCGAGGCGCTGCGCGACGGTACCGTCGACGTCATGCTGGTTCAAGACCCGTTCCATATCGGCTATGAAGCGGTGAAGTCACTCGCCATGAAACTCAGAGGCCAGACCCCGGCCCATCGCCTCGACCTGCCCGTCCGCTTGATCGCTAAGTCCGACCTGGAAAAGCCCGAGGTCCGGGCACTCCTGTCTCCCAACTGGATGAAAATCCGATAAATCCCGCTTCTCACCCTACTAACTGAAGTAGACATTGGTTTTCCCGCGTGGTTTCGAAGCAATAGAAAGTGGAGGGGGTTGTCCCGTTTTGAAGCTTATGCTGCGCGCTAGCGGCCGGTTCCTTTGCGTGCTGGTGTTCTTGGCCCCGCTGGCTTTCCGCTCAACGATATCGATTCAAGTACTACAGCCACCCCGACGGATTGCGGGAGCCAATATTTGCCCTCACAGCGCACGCCGGCAATGACATTCGCGAGCAATGCCTGGCAGCCGGTATGGATCGGTTTCTAACCAAGCCCCTCGAGCCGCGGAAGCTGTTCGAAGCGCTAAAAAAGCATTGCTGTTTCCCAGCAGCAGAGAAGTTAAGTTGCACCGCGTGGAAATAAAATACCTATCCCGCGCTGTAAAAACTGCCCGTTTTGCGTGAAATCGCTCCGACATTCAGGCGGAAGTCGCGCTTTTTCAATGTCTCTCTCACTTGGAACGAAATCTGCTGCGGTCGAGGCCAAATGATCGTGCAAGAGCGCCCCCCTGTAGAGGGCATCCTGCTGGTGCGCGAAGACAATCAGTTGCGTGATTTCTGCCGCGATTGTTTGAAACACCACGGATTTCGAGCCATCGAAGCCGCGGACGGATTTGAGGCGATTTTAATCGCAGCCAGTCACGACCGGCCAATCGACCTCTTAATCACCGACATGGAAAACGCGCGCATTAGCGGCGTTGAACTGGCGTCGATGCTCCAGTCGATCTCGCCACAGATCCGGGTCATATACCTTGCGGGGGCCGGCGAGAAAAAGAGGCAGGTCGTGGAGGCCCAGATTCGCCAGCTTCGCAAGGTTTGCGGCGCTGCCGCGTCACAAGCCACGAAACTCGTTGTTACCGGGCGCTGGCAGCGGCCTTAGGATTGGCATCTTGCCGGCGAACGCCCGTCGTGCGGAATTCTCGAAATTCCGCGCGCACAGCGGTTTCCCTGTTATTGGCGGCAGAACGAACGATGCGGCCGCGCATCACCAGCTTTAGCGCGCAAACTCCCTGAAGCAGATAAGGCCACTGCAATGCCAGTTCGACCAAGCCCCGCTGGGGGAGCCGGTCGTCGGTCTCAAAGAGGACGCCGCCGCTGCTGATATTCAGGGTTCTGCCGGTTCCAGTCTGTTCCACCCGGCCCCCGCGCAACACCTTGTATTGAAGGTCCAGTGAAATCGGATAACGGTCGCGCGCACGTTGGTCGGTTCGCTCCTCCGACCGCAGCGATGCGCTTCGTGTTTCTAGTAGTAAACCATGAGTACTGCTACGTGTAGTTTCCATGTCCTTGGGGTCCCACTTCGTAAGTGCAAAGTAGGGGCCAAAGCCCGGGCGTCACTGCATTTCGCTCTGGACGCATGAATCATTTGGAGATATCGCCGATCGCGGTCCGGCGTCGATTTCAAGAAAGCGCGCGCGTCCTATCGAATCAGATAGCAGGGCAATCCAAATGGATAGTCGCGTTGCCTCGGGCTTCCTCCGTGCATTAGACTTGCAGATGGAAAGCGGGTGTCTAGATGTCCAGCCGGAACGGAGACAAGTCGCAATTCGGGCGATTGCGAAAGGAAAAGATTGCACGCCGAGTTCGTATGCGGGAACTCAGAAAAGCAATCACCGAGAAGACCGGGGTTGACCCGCTGCGCCGCAAATCTTAACGCACCTTCATTTCCTGATCCCCAGCATGACAACACGCGTCATACTTCCTTTCCTGTTTGCTGCCACTGCGTTTGCGCAGGGTGACTGGCCGGTATACGGCCATGATGCGGGAGGCGCGAAATACTCTCCGCTCTCCGGTATCGACAAAAGCAACGTCAAACAACTGGAAATGGTGTGGACCTTTCACTCCGGCGATATTTACGACCCGAAAGGCCACGGCAAGCAGTCGGCATTCGAATCCACGCCGCTGTTCATCGATGGGACGCTCTACATTACAACGCCCTTCGGTCGCGTGATTGCGCTCGATCCCGACACCGGTCAGGAAAAATGGGCGTTCGATCCAAAGGCAGATACGCGCGCTGGGTACGGTGACTTCGCCAATCGCGGCGCCGCAGGCTGGAAGGACACGAGGACCGGCCAGCGGCGGATCTTCGTAGCGACCATCGACGCGCGTTTGTTTGCAGTGGACGCAGCTACGGGCAAGGCCGTCGACTCATTCGGCCAAGGTGGGAGCGTGGACCTGCGCACCGGTCTGCGCAATCCGCCGCACACTAAGTGGGAGTACGAGGAGACTTCACCGCCAGCCATATTTGGCGACCTGGTGATCGTCGGCTCGGGCGTGGCTGACAACCAGTGGGCCGATGCCGCCAGCGGCGAGGTTCGCGCGTTCGACGCCCGCACGGGGAAGCTCATCTGGACCTGGGACCCCATGCCTGGACAGAAAACCGGGGCGGCGAACACATGGTCGATCATCTCGGTTGATCCAGAGCGCAAGCTGGTGTTTTTGCCGACGGGCAGCGCCAGCCCGGACTACTATGGCGGCGAGCGACCTGGCAACGACCTTTACGCAAACTCGCTGGTTGCGCTCGATGCGGAAACGGGCAAGATGCGCTGGCATTTTCAGACCGTGCATCACGATCTGTGGGATTACGACATCGCGTCGCAACCCACGTTGTTCACCATGCGCCGCAACGGCAAGGAGATCCCGGGCATCGCGGTTGGGTCGAAAACCGGCAATCTTTTTCTATTGAATCGCGAAACCGGTGAGCCGCTATTCGGTGTGGAGGAGCGGCCGGTGCCGCCGAGCGACATTCCCGGCGAAAAGGCTTCACCAACGCAACCCTTTCCGATTCTGCCCAAGCCGCTCGTGCCGCAGAAACTCAGCGCCGAGAACGTCTGGGGACCGACCGAAGAAGACCGCAAGTGGTGCGAGGATTTCCTCAAGGGCAAACGCGCCGAAGGGATCTTTACGCCGCCTAGCGTTCAGGGCTCAATCATTTTTCCCGGCAACATCGGCGGCATGGCGTGGGGTGGCGCGGCGTTCGATTCGCGCAAAGGGCTGCTGATCATTCCAACGAATCGATATGCCGCGTACATCCGGCTGATCCCGCGCGACCAGTTCGACGAGCAGGTGGGCAAGGAACCGGGGGTGGAGTACGCGCGGCAACGGGGCACACCCTACGGAATGGCGCGGATCTTCCTGCTCAGCCCGAAGAAGCTGCCCTGCAACGCGCCGCCGTTCGGCGCTCTGACGGCGATTGATGTCTCGACCGGCGAACAGAAATGGGAGGTGCCGCTGGGAATCTTTCCCTGGCACCCGGATCGCGCCGACGCCGACAAGCTCGGATCGCCGGCCCTAGGCGGGCCCATCGTGACGGCCGGGGGAATCATTTTCATGGGCGGCACGGTAGACGGTTACTTCCGGGCATTCGATGTCGACTCCGGCGCGGAGCTTTGGAAAACCAAGCTCCCTGCCGCGGCCCGCGCCACTCCCATGACGTACCGGTCGGCAAAGGGCAAACAATTCGTGGTGGTTGCAGCCGGCGGATTCGATGGGCAGACGCCTAACGACGCGCTGGTGGCATTTGGGCTGCCGGACAAATAGAGCAGTCTGATCGTCCAGTAGCGCTCCGTTTCTAAATCGAGCGTGACTCGCCCGGCCAGCTTGGATCTGTGGCTCAGAACGCCGGGTCCGGGACCACTGGCCGGGCCAAAGTCCGAGATGCCGACAAACCGTCAACATGGATTCGTAAACGCTACGCTCGTGCTCGCGCTGTTGTGGCCCGTGTTCTGGCTCCTCGTCTTCGTTGCGGAGTCGTTGGCGTGGCACACGCCTCTGTTTGTGACGGCGTCCTGGGCGGGCGTGGGTCTGCTGTTTGATAGCATCGGCTTATGCGATCTGGGCGCCGCCGGCTGCGTGATCACGACCGTCGTCCTCGGCGGGACGCCGCGCGTGGCCGGGATTCTGTCGTATGTCCAATTCCACCAGGCATGCCCGCCTCTGCACAATCCCGCACAGAGCTGGACAAGCCACCCGTCCGGATCGCGAGGTGGCCCTGGGTCGCCGCATGGCCGTGGGTAGCCATCTTCGCCGCCGTCCTGGCCGCCTATTGGCCCGCCCTCCGCGGCAGCCTGCTCTGGGACGATACCTCCCACGTCACCGCTCCCTTCCTCCAATCCCTGCACGGACTCTGGCGCATCTGGTTCTGGCTCGGCACGACCCAGCAATACTACCCCCTCCTGCATAGCGCCTTCTGGCTGGAGCACCGCCTCTGGGGCGACGCCGTCCTCGGCTACCACTTGGCCAACCTCGCACAGCACACCTTGGCGGCCTGTCTGGTGGTGTTCATCGTGCGGCGTCTGGCGTTGCCCGGAGCCTGGCTCGCCGGCCTGATTTTCGCCCTGCATCCGGTCTGCGTCGAAGCCGTAGCCTGGATCTCGGAACAGAAGAGCACCCTCTCGGCCGTCTTCTACCTGTCCTCCGCACTCGTCTATCTGGGATTTGATCGCACCCGCCGCCACTCGTCGTACTTATGGGCGCTCGGGCTGTTCGTGCTGGCCCTGCTCAGCAAGACGGTGACCGCCACTCTTCCCGCGGCTTTGCTAGTCATTTTCTGGTGGCAGCGTGGCCGCCTCGACTGGCGGCGCGACGTGCGTCCGCTGCTGCCCTGGTTCGCGCTTGGCACGGCCGCCGGTCTGCTCACCGCCTGGGTCGAGCGGACTTTTGTCGGAGCGCAAGGCCCGGATTACGCGTTGGGTCCCATCCAGCGCCTGCTCCTGGCCGGCAGGGCCATTTGGTTCTACCTCGCCAAGCTGCTCTGGCCCATCAACTTGGCCTTCAGCTACCCGCGCTGGAAAATCGACCCGACGGTCTGGTGGCAATACCTGTACCCGCTCGCAGTCATAGCGCTGCTGATAGCGCTGGCCATGCTGGCCCGCCACCACCGCGGCCCGCTGGCTGCCATGCTGCTCTTCGCCGGGACCCTCTTCCCGGCGCTTGGATTCCTGAACGCGTATCCGTTCGTGTACTCGTTCGTGGCGGACCACTTCCAATATCTGGCCAGTCTCGCCGTTATCGTCCCCTTCTGTGTCGTGGCCCAAGGCCGGGTTGCTCTCTGGGCCCGGCCCCTCGGGCCGCCCCTCGCCGCCGTACTACTCCTGGCCCTGGGTGCGCTGACGTGGCATCAAAGTGGCGCATACCGCGATTTGGAAACGCTCTATCGCACCACGCTCGCGCGCAATCCGGATAGTTGGATGGCCCACAACAACCTCGGTCTCGCTCTGTCGAAAGTCCCCGGACGCCTGCCCGAAGCTATCGCCGAATATCAGGCCGCGTTGCGCCTTAACCCCAATGACGCGCAAGCACATCTCAACCTGGGCAGCGCGCTGGCGCAGATTCCCGGCCGCCAATCTGAAGCTATCGCTGAATACCAGGCGGCGCTGCGCGTTTTACCGACCTTGGCTGACGCACGTAGTAACCTGGCAATTCTCCTGGGGGAAACTCCCGGCCGTATGCCGGATGCCATCGCCGAGCACCAGGCGGCGCTCCGGTTGAAACCGGACGATCCCCACGCGCACCTCGCTCTGGCGTACACACTCTCGCTTCTGCCGGGACGCACAGCGGACGCCATAGCCGAGCTTCAGGCCGCATTGCGCATCGACCCCCGGAATGCCGAAGCGCACAACGATCTGGGCCGCGCCTTGGCGCAACTACCAGGCAAGCTCCCGGATGCACTCGCCGAATTCGAGACCGCGTTGCATTTGAAGCCCGATTTCGCCGAAGCCCACAACAACCTGGGCAGCGCTCTCGCGCAAACGCCGGGTCGATCGGCCGAAGCCATGTCCGAATTTCAGGCTGCCCTGCGCATCCGGCCCAATTTCGCCGAAGCCCACAATAACCTGGGCCTTGTCTTGCTGCAAATGCCGGGACGCACAGCGGACGCCATCGCCGAGTTCCAAGCCGCCCTGCGGGCTCAGCCGAATTACGCGCCAGCGCACACAAACCTGGGCGACGCGCTGGCCGTCTCAGGACGGTTGCCGAAGGCTGTCGCCGAATATCAAGCGACATTGCGAATTCTGCCCAACGACCCTGAGGCACACAACAACCTGGGAATGGCGCTCGCGCAGATCCCCGGCCGTCTGCCGGATGCCATCGCTGAATACCAGACGGCGCTGCAACTTCAGCCGGACTACTTGCCAGCTCGCGGTAACCTGGCCGACGCCCTCGCGAAGATTCCTGGCCGCCGCGCCGACGCCATCGCCCAATATGAAGCTATCCTGCGCGTCAGGCCCGACCTGGAAACAGTGCGGCAATCCATCCAACGGCTGCAGGCGAAGCAACGATGAAAACCGCGTAGGCCGATCTTCCGGACTAACGATGCCAAGCGGCTGCGGGCCATCGGATGCAACGGCACGATTCTGGCTGGAATCGCTGATTTCGTTTTTCCTCCTCAATTCCTAAGGCACCATCGGGCGCTGACGCCCAGGGCCGGCGACCGACTCCGGCGCTGACGGTGGCTCTTGAATCGGACCGCTGTCTGCGCGCTCAGCTACGTGAATGCCGGGCACAACTGGCCTGTTCTGCGGCGTCCCTCGGGTGAGATTGAGCGTCTGCAGATCGGAGGGTTGCCGCTCGGCATCATGCCGCACGCGCGATACGAATGCGGAAGTACGAGCCTGGCCGGAGGCGACCTGCTAGTGATCTTCACTGACGGGCTGGTCGAAGCCGAGGACGGAAAGGAGCAGGAATTCGGGGAGCCGCGGATGCTGGGAATACTAAACACTGTCGCGGGCAAAAGCGCTGGCGAGGTTCTCAGTCAGCTTATGGCATCGGTGGACACTTTTGTCGGTGTGGCGCGGCAGCATGACGACATGACATGCATGGTTGTGCGGAGGTGCGATAAGGGGGAGTGTAGTGCGACCGGGTTGATGATTGATTGTGAACGGTTCTACCTCCAACGATCTGAATCAGTCCTGCAAAGCTCTTAATGTCCGAGGCGACATGCTCCTGTCGGCCTCATGTCGGGAGCGGGAATCATCGTTTGAATCTCCCGGCGTTCAGACCGATTTCCTGAGACCCACATCTCGGCCACTTGAATTGTTGTGTCGAGCGGTCCCGATAACGGGCAGTCCACGAACCAGACAGACAGGCGGGTAGCAGACACAGGCTTTTGGCGCTAAGCTACGCCCATGGTCGGTCCCACAGCCCAAGTCGTAGCACTCGCCTGTCACTTGAACGGGCGTGCTCGTGGACTACATGTTGACCCATTCTTCCCCTCGAACTCGACCGCGAGATTCTGCGAATGTGTTCACTTTGTGCGTCGTCAGCGGGGGTGGTTTGGCCAAACCGAGAAGTGGACGATAGCTGCGCAAACACCCGACGAATGGCTGGCCCGTGAGGCGCAGCCAGCGCGGAGGGCGATCATCGCCCACCGGCCCATCGATGATCCCCGTATCTCAGACCGCATGTCGGCCGGGTTGGTCGGTGGCGGCCGGTGGCAGTTGAACGTTGCGTCGGATGGACGAATGAATGTGTGGGAGGCAAAGTGGGAGGTCGGTGACCGGACAGCACCCGATCAACGGATTTGGAGGGTGAGTTACGCATTAGTCGCCGAGAATGCTAATGCGGCACCGGCAAGGCTTGAACCTCTAGACGCCGTCATCCCGACACTAAGGCAGACCACCTCGGATGTCCTAACATTCTGTGACGACCATCGCCTAGATAGTTTTGCACAGTGCTTTCGCAGGGCTGCTGAGTGTCTGGTCGCAAACGATCCCCTGGCACTCGTCTACCATAAAGATCTCGCCCCGGAAGGGCTACTCAGCCTTTCGGCAAAGCAGGTTCTTGCTGCCTGCCAGGCCGCTTGGGTGTTCGGTGGCATGGGGTCGTGGAACGACTTGGAGTTCGACGGGCAAGAGGAGAGCAGGTACCAACGGCTTTCGAAAGAACTGTTCGCGCTGTTGAATATGGGCATTTCTGCCAGCGTGAACTCAAGTTGTTAGTCTGTTCGGCAAGCGTTTTGGCTGAGGGCTGAAAAACAGGCTTATCGGACAGCGCGCGGGCTGGAGTCGGCCGGGGTGCCGATTCCGAGGTCAGTCCCGCGAACGCCGGTCACGTGCGGATGCAGAACAGGCTTCCTGCCAAACTCGGATATAAGCTCGCGAGTCCGGAAACGTAACCTGCTACCCTCCCTCTCTGTTTCGTTGCATCATAAATCTTACGTATGCGGAACTTCGACAGTCTTTCGGAGCGCGAGATGCTTGCGCTCGCCATCTCCTTAGAAGAAGAAGACGAGCGCGTGTACGCGGATTACGCGGAGGGCTTGCGGCAGGATTTTCCGGGCTCGGCGGCGGTATTCGACGGCATGCGGGAGGAAGAGTCGTCGCACCGGCGGCGGCTGATCGAGATCTATCAAAAGAGATTCGGCGATCACATTCCACTCATCCGGCGGCAGGACGTCAAGGGTTTTGTCACCCGCAAGCCGGTTTGGCTGGTGCGCCCGTTGGGTCTGGACACCGTGCGGAAGCAGGTGAGCGCGATGGAGGTGGAGAGCCGGCGTTTCTACGAAAGCGCCTCGGCGCGGGCCCAGGACCCCGGCGTGCGCCAGTTGCTGGATGATCTGGCGCAGGAAGAGCGCACCCACGAAGACCGCGCCGACAAACTGGAAAAAGACAAGCTAGGCCCGGACGTGAAGGGCCAGGAGGATGAGGCCAACCGGCGTTTGTTCGTGCTGCAAATCGTGCAGCCGGGTCTGGCGGGGTTGATGGATGGCTCGGTATCCACGCTCGCGCCGGTGTTTGCCGCGGCCTCGGCGACGCGCAATAGCTGGGATGCTTTTTTGGTGGGCATGGCGGCGTCCATCGGCGCGGGCATCAGCATGGGCTTTGCGGAAGCGCTGTCGGATGACGGAAGCCTCACCGGCCGCGGCCATCCGTGGCTTCGCGGCGTGATCTGCGGGCTCATGACAGCCCTGGGCGGCGTGGGCCACACACTGCCGTTCCTTATTCGGGATTTCCAAATCGCGATGGGGGCGGCGGTAGTCGTGGTGTTGATCGAGCTGGGCGTTATCTCCTGGATCCGCCACCGGTACATGGAGACGCCGCCTCTTTCGGCGGCCGTGCAGGTTGGCTTGGGCGGCGCTCTGGTGTTCGTGACGGGGATGCTGATCGGCAGCGCGTAAAAACTGGCAAAAACCGGTAAATACATCGCGAAGATTCTGTGTCTTTGTGCGATCCTGCGTCATCCAACAGAAGGGTGAGAAAAGGCAGTACCACGGGACGCCATTAAAGATCGCAATGCAATGTACACCATGTCGTGATTTCTTGCAGCGCTTGAGTTACTTTCTGGATGAAGACGCCGGCGAGCGAATTCCAAAGTGGTGCCAGGAGCACTTGCAACAGTGCCCGCGCTGCGCCTGCGTGCTCCGGACCACGCGCAAAACCATTGAGATGTACCGGCGTTGCGACCCGCCGCCCATTCCTCCTGAGATTCGAAAGCGGATTTGGTCCGCGGTTTTCGGCGCGCGCCGGGTCTGACCCGATCAGGGGCCCAGCATATCCGCGGGTTGGAGCCCTCTGGCAAACCCACCGAACCGGAATGGCAGAGGTTTATAGTCGCCAACTAAATCCACGTTAGTTCGTGGCGGGATCTGGCTCTCTAACCCCATGGCCCAGAAACACGCATTCACGATCAAGCGACGCAGACTCTCGTTCTCCAGATCCTCCGCCGCTCCCATGGTCGTCGTGAACACGCGTGCGCCACTCTTGCTCGAGTAGGTTTTTGTCCACGCGACCGGCATCATAGGATCGTTTTTTGCACCTGCAGCGGGCGGATCGGACGGCTGCATGCCCTGAAGCACCTGGCCCAGGATGAGCGGCTGGCTGTCGCCCGGCAACGGGAGCCGCACTTTGTAAACATCTGTGGGCACCCAAATGTCGCCGCTGTGAATGCCGCGAAGGATGGGATGGCCCTCCTGCTCCCGGACCACAATGCCTCTTGTGCTCTGCTTGCCATGATCGCCGTGGTGGTCGATCCACGTCTCACCGAGCACCTGCCTGCCGAAACCGCCATCCCACTCCTTGCTGTTCCAACTGTAGCGTTGGTATGTTTTGCTGGTTTTGAGATCGAATGCGTGCGTCGCCGTGCGTAAGGCGACAATGGGGCGGCCGGCTTCCACGTAGTCCACAATGTGCTTCATCTGCGCGTCGGGCAAGTCGCGGAATCGCGTGAAGATCACCATGAGATCGGCATTGTCCAATGCTTCGAGGCCAGGGATGTTATTCCGCTGGTCTGGATTGATGGTGCCGTCTTTGGCGTCAATGGCAAACAGAACCGTACACTGGAAACCGTGACGCTTGGTGAGGATCTTGGCCAATTGCGGCAGGGCTTGCTCAGAGCGATATTCTTCATCTCCACTGATGAGCACGATGCGCTTGCCGGAGCCTGGGCCGCTGCCGGCCGTGATAATGTTAGCCGACCCGGCAAACAGCAATAACAGCGCAATCATTTTGTTCATGGCCTAATTCTCAGCCGGAATGATAGCAGACGCCACTTGTTATGATGTTCGCGTGATCGCTCTCGAAATCGACAGTGCGGCGGGGTACTTGCGTTCGCGCGGCATCGACACGGCGGGTGCACGCATCACCGAGTTGGGTGGCGGCGTATCGAATACCGTTCTGCTCGTGGAGGGCAATGGGCAGCGCTTCATTCTGAAACAAGCGCTCGGGAAGCTGCGTGTCCAGGACGATTGGTTTTCAGACCGCGGCCGCATTTTTCGCGAGTCCGCGGCATTGACGTGGGCTGCTCCACATCTGCCGGACGGCGGCGTGCCGGCGATTCTGTTTGAAGATCGTGAGAATTTTCTGTTCGCGATGACTGCGGCGCCGCCCCAGGCCGAGACGTGGAAGTCGCTCCTGCTGAGTGGAGAATTCGATGCGGGCGCCGCGGAACGCATTGCGCGGATGCTGGCGGCGATGGTCTCGGCAAGCTGGTACGATGCGGAAGCCGAGCGTCTATTCGGCGACCAGACTGTTTTCGATCAATTGCGTCTCGACCCGTACTACCGCACCACCGCCGCACGGCATCCGGATCTCGCGCCTCATTTCGACCAGCTCATGCGGGAATCATCCGCGCGCCGAGTCAGTGTAGTGCATGGCGATTGGAGTCCCAAGAATTTTCTGGTGACCGCGGGCACGATTATGGCCATCGACTTTGAAGTTGTGCATTTTGGCGATCCCGCATTCGATACCGCATTCCTGCTGAATCATTTACTGCTGAAATCGTTCTACAGGCCGCAGTGGAGTCGCGAACTCGCGGGGCTGGCCCTGCGTTTCTGGGACACCTACCGGGCGGGGATTCCGGCCGAATCCGATTGGATCGAGGCCGCCACTCTGGCCCATCTCGGATGCCTGCTGTTGGCGCGCATCGATGGCAAGTCGCCGGCGGAGTACATCACGGCGCCGTCGTTGCGCGAGGAGATCCGCGGGTTTGCGCGAAATCTCATTCTGGGGCCGCCCGCGCACGTTTCCGACGTTTTCGAGCTGGCGCAGAGGTGCGCGGCGTGAGCCTCAACATCCTGAATCTTCGCGCTATGGAGATTCTCGATTCGCGTGGAAATCCCACTGTGATGGTCGAAGCCGAGCTATCCGATGGCACGGTGGCGGCCGCCAAGGTTCCCTCCGGCGCTTCGACTGGCATGCACGAAGCCCGGGAGCTACGCGATGGCGATCCAGCACGATACGGCGGGAAGGGCGTCCGCAAAGCTGTCGAGAACGTGCAAAGCGTTTTGGCGCCGGCGCTACGCGGCGCGAGCGCGGAAAATCAGGCGGCGATCGATCGGCGCATGATCGAAATTGACGGCACACCGGACAAATCGCAGGTGGGCGCCAACGCCATACTCGGCGTCTCGTGCGCGGTGGCGCGCGCCGTGGCTAAGTCGCGGGGCATTCCGCTTTGGAGCTACCTTGCTGGAGCCAGGCGTGCCGTGGTGCCGGTGCCGATGGTGAATATTCTCTCGGGCGGGCTGCACGGCGGGCATAATTTCGAGTTCCAGGATTTTTTGGCCATACCACTAAAATTCGGGACGTATGCGGAAGCTTTGGAAGCTGTGGTGGCTGTGCATCGGGCGGCCCGCGACGTTATCGAGAAGCGCGGTCCCATCCTGACAGGCGTAGCGGACGAAGGCGGGTGGGGACCGCACCTCGCCAGCAACGAAACAGCTCTCGATGTGATGTTGGAATCTATCGAGGCAGCGAACTATCGTCCCGGCGAGCAAATCGCTATCGCCATCGACGTGGCGGCATCGCATTTTTATAGTGATGGCAGGTACGAGCTGCGCACTGAGGGAAGGTCGCTCGTGTCCCGAGAGATGATCGACCTGCTGGCCGGATGGGCGGCTCGTTACCCGATTGTATCGATCGAAGATGGTTTGGCCGAAGACGACTGGAGCGCTTGGTGTGAGCTTACGGCAACCCTCGGCGCCAGGATGCAGCTCATCGGTGACGACCTGTTCGCCACCAACCCTAGCCGGCTGGAACGCGGTATCCGCGAGTGCGCGGCGAATGCTGTGCTAGTGAAGATGAACCAGATCGGCACGCTCACCGAAACGTTTCAGGTGATCGACCGCGCACGCGAGGCGGGATTCCACGCGGTGATCTCGGCGCGTTCCGGGGAAACGGAGGATGACTTTCTCGCCGATCTCGCGGTGGCATCCGGCGCGGGGCAGATAAAGGTGGGCTCCGTCACGCGCTCCGAACGGCTGGCAAAGCATAACCGGCTGCTGGAAATTGAGCTTTCCGGCGCCATCGCATACGCGGCGCATATTGAACGCAAGTGATATAGTTGGTCGCGTCGAGGTGTTTTTGTGCTCTGGCTGCGCGGCCTGATCTTCACGGTTTTGGTGCCGTTCGTGGTGGGCTATCTCGTTCCGCAAAACTTGCGCGAGCCGGGCGGAGCTGCTCCAGGCGCATGGCAACTGGGTTACATCCTGTTTGCCGTGGGTGCGGCGCTGTATTTTTGGTGCCTGGTCTGTTTTCTGCTCGCGGGCGGCACGCCAGCCGTTTTCTTCACGCGTCACTTCAGTTTCCTGATCGGCAAGGAACCACCGGACGTTGTGCGCACTGGCCCGTATCGCTACTCGCGGAACCCGATGTACGTCGGCGTCGTCGCGGCGATTTTCGGACAGGCGCTGTTGTACCGGTCCCGTCCTGTGTTTGTGTACGGTGTGTGCGCGGCGCTTACCTTCCATCTGGTTGTGGTCCTTTTGGAAGAGCCGCACTTGCGGAAGGCGCGGGAAAGCTACGAGACGTACCTGCACACTGTTCCGCGGTGGATCGGTTGGCCGCGCGATTGACGCGAACGGCTTACGGCTGGCAGACTAGCGGCGTCAACGCCAGGCCCGGTCCGGTTGGCAAAACGAATCGTGGTATGGGCGGGTTTCCCGGCGGCGGTGGCGGGCCGAGGGAGCTAGTTTTAGGCTCTACGCCGAAGGGGGCGAGGCCAACGATGGCAGTCGCGTCACCGAGTGAGGGGGCATCGGCGAAGATGGGGATGTCGAATTGCTCGCCAAAGACAAACGCACAAACACGCAGCGTCTCATAAACTGCGGTCAAAACTCCGCCCTGCTCGACCATCGGAGCTAGACCTGCCGCGTCGCCAGGTGTGGCCGTGAAGGGACCGGAGCCGTTGGCGTTCGTCTCGATTCTCCGGGCAACGCCGGGTAGGTTGCAAGCAGTCGCCGAGGCTGGCACTATGACTGGCGAATACAGGGTCACACCGGGCGGGGCATTGGCGATGCGAACAGCAATTCGCGTACCTTGGTCCGCCAAGCCGGCCCGCGCTAGGTTTCCGTGACCAGCCAGGGTGGGAAAAGTGCTGTTGAAGAAATCAGTTTCAGAAAAGAAAATTGAGGCGCCGAGGATGTCCTGGTTGACAGGCGCGGGGGAGGTGTTGTCGTCGACAAACGGGGCGGCGGTTCGTGGCTTAAAGGAGGCCGGGAATCCCTTCACGGCGAGCAGGTCCACTTGCGCAACTCGTCTACCTAGAAGCGTTGCAAGAGTCGCGGCTTGCGGCGCGCACTGAGTGGGCGAGCTGGCCGAAGACACGAAACCGTCCTGTACCTGACCGATGAACTGTTGTGGATTGTTCTTCACCGGAGCCGGCATCGTCCCAGTGGTTGACAATGTGGCGGTGACAGCCACGGGGAATTGGTTAAGCGAAATCGGTCCGAACGAGGCAACATCGAGCCTGAGATTAGTGAATCGCACTACGAGTTCTTCGGACGACCCGCCCGCGTTGATTGGAACACCCACCCAAGCGAGCGAGTTCGGTCCCGCCACCATCCCTTGAAAGACGTTTGGATGACCGGCGCTGCCCTCATACGTTGAGTTGAGGTCACCCCCACTCACAATGGCGCAGCTTCCCGCGAGGTTGACCGTGCCGCCCGGCGTTCCGCAGACTCGCTGTTGCGACGGGCTTGGCTCATTGATTAGCAGAAGGGCTTCCGACCACCCACTTGCTAAAAGTCTGCTCGTGACGGGGGCGTTGAAGGTGAGCAGAAAGTTGGCGGTAGGTACCGGCTGGCCTTTCGGGGTTGGTGTGCCGCCGTCGCAGACAATCACGACATCCCCGGTTTTCTCGGCAATTCCTCCCGAACGAAGCTGGGTTGGGTTTAAACCCGTAACAATGCAATCACCGGATTGCGCCTGCACAACGGCGGCGCAACATAAAAAAACGGCAGCCATCACTGCCGCATGGATCGACCTTTGAAAGAACACGATTGAGACTCTCCGGGTAACTTGTCGAGTTTCGGCCAGTCTTACTCGTTTGTCAATTTCAGAATTGTTAACGATTCGAGCTACTTCACCGGCACAAACTCCACGTCGACGGGCGCGAAGGCCTCGATCTTCTGGCCCGGCGTGAGCTTGCCGGTATTGTGATCGATTTGAAACACAACCAGGGTGTCGGAGTCCTGGTTGGCGGCAATCAGGTAGGAACCAGTGGGATCGATATCAAAGCCGCGCGGCGTTTTGCCCTGCGTCGAAATGCGCTCCACCGGCTTCAGGGTGCCTTTCGCTGAATCGACCGCAAATACCGCGATGCTGTCGTGACCGCGGTTGGAACCGTAGACGAACTTGCCGGAGGGATGCACGCGCATCTCGGCCGTGCTGTCTTTATCCGTCACTGTGTAGCCATCGGGCAGCGTCGAAATGGTATCTAGCAGACGCAGCGCGCCCTGTTTTGGATCGTACGCGAAGGTCGAAGCGGTGCACTGGATTTCGTTGATCACGTAAACAAACTTCCCGTTCGGAGCAAAAGCGAAATGCCGGGGACCGGCGCCCGCCGGCGTCTTGCCGAAAGGTGGGTCATTGGGCGTGAGCGTCCCTTTTGTGGGATCGAAGCGATAAACCAGAACCTCGTCGAGTCCCAGATCCGCTACGAGCGCGAACCGATTGTCCGGCGACGGTTGGATGCAGTGCGCATGGGGCCCTTCTTGCCGCTCTTTGTTGACGCTCGATCCATGGTGCTGGATCGCCGTCGATGCTTCGCCCAATTTGCCGTCCGCGCCGATGGGAAGCACCGCAATGCTGCCGCCGTCATAGTTCGCTACGAAAAGGTTCTTGCCGGTTTTGTCCACCGTCACATGACAGGGGCCGACTCCGTGCGAAGAAACCTGGTTCAGGAAGGTCAGCTTGCCGGTCGTGCGATCGATGGAGTACGCGGCAACCGCTCCGTTCTTCTGTCCATCCAAATCGCCAACCTCGATCGACGCGTACAGGAAACGGTAATTCGGGTGGATCGCCAGGAACGACGGATTGTTGCTCTCCGCCGCAAGCCCGATGGGCGCCAGTTTACCCGTCGCGGCGTTGAAGCGAAAGACATAAATGCCCTTGCTGTTCTTTCCGGTGTAGGTGCCGATATAGGCCAGGTAGTCGCGCTCCGCGCCGGACGCCCCCATGGCAAACAGGAGCGGCGCCAGTGCGAGCGTGAGGCAGGAGAGAGAATCGTGCATTGTGATCATCCGTCCTATGAAACCGCACCCGGCGCAGTCCGCGCAACCTGCGCTCGGCTCCTGGGCCTCAAATTATGCCGGATGCGTGAATACGATATTCCGGGTAAGGTTTGCCTTTCCTCTAATATCCCTTATAGACTATTAGGACGGTAGCTTACCGTATAGGATCATCTTTAATAAACGGGGAGGACTGCCATAATGAGTATTTTTAACAAGCGTCAGGAAGAGGCTCCACCCGCGCCACGTCCCGCGGCGGCTCCGCCGTCGAATTTCATCGAACCGAAGAAGGAGGCAACACCTTTGTCCAGCACGCCCTTTAAAACCCCCGAGCAGCCGCCGGACAGCACGCGCGGTCAAGCCAGCATCGGGAAAGCCGTGAAAATCAACGGCCAGATTTACAGCAAAGAGGACCTGTACGTCGACGGCGACGTAGAGGGTACCATCGAACTTCAGGAGCACCGGCTTACCGTTGGTCCCAACGGTAAGGTTCACTCCAGTGTAAAAGCGCGCGAGGTTGTGGTTCTGGGGAATATCCAGGGCAACGTCGATGCCAGCGACAAGCTGGAAATTCGCAAGGATGCGCGGCTCGTGGGCGACATCAAGACGGCGCGCATCATCATCGAGGACGGCGCCTATTTCAAGGGCAGCATCGATATCGTGAAGCCCGAGCCGGCCAAGTCCGCGGCCAGCTCGGCGCCCCGGCCACAGTCCGTCGCCGCTCCCGCCGCTGCGAATGCTCAGGGAGCCGCTGCTGTCGCCGAGGTCAAGCGCTGAGTTGAACGAAGGGGGGCAGGCAGTTGATTTCGGAACGACTGAGGAGCATGCTCCGTCGTCCAGGGGATGCGGTGTCCCCTGGCGCGGGGGTGATTGCGCCCGTCAATCATTCTTCGGCCCCAACCCTCTTCGATAAAGAGGTCGTTAGCTCGCGCGCCAGCCGCGGCCTGGAGCAGTTCTTTGCCTATCACCGCGGGCAAGTGGGCTTGTCCATTCTCGATTTTGCGGGCGCCAGCCAGCAGAATATCAACTTCATCACCAACCTTGGACATCGCCTGTACTCGGAGGACTTCGTCAGAACCCTCGACGATATCTTCGGCAACGCAAACCCCAACGACCAGGCGAACCAGGGGCTCATTGATCAATTTTTGCGCCAGACGCTCAACTTCGAGCCCGAGCAGTTCGATGGCGTGCTGGTGTGGGACGTGCTGCAATACCTGACCCCCGCTCTGCTTGCCCCCACCCTCGATAAGCTGTGTACTATCGTTCGGCCGCACGGCTACCTGCTTGCCTACTTCCACTCTGACGAGAAAGCCCGGCATGTGCCGTTCTATTCGTTCCGCATCAAAGATCAGCAGAATCTCCTGCTGGCGCAGCGCGGCACACGCAAGCCGGCTCAGATTTTCAACAATCGCAGCCTGGAAAAGCTGTTCCAGAAATTTGATTCGGTGAAGTTCTTTCTCACCCGCGAGCAGTTGCGCGAAGTGATCGTGCGACGGTAGGCGCGGTTTCCCTCAGCGGTACCGTCCGCGCATCTGGTGCCAGCGCACACGGAGTGGATCCAGGAACGCGGCCATACCACCGATTGCGCTGACCTTTGTACCCGCCACGTCGTTCCACTGGACCGGCACTTCTATCACCGAGTAATTAAGTTGTCGGGCAATGACCAGCGCCTCCACGTCAAACCCGAAGCGCTCGATCTGTTGGCGTTGAAAAATTTCGCGGGCAGCACGCGTTGCCAATAGCTTGAATCCGCATTGCGTGTCTTTGAAGGGCAAGCCCGTGACCATGCGCACCGCCAGGTTGAACACCCTTCCCGCCGATTCCCGCAAAAGCGGCTGGTGCACGCCGATGAGCGACCGGTCAAGCGCCCGTGAACCGATGACCACTTGAGCGCCGGAATCGCCCGCGGCCGACCACAGTTTTTCGAGTTCCTCAATGGGCGTGGAAAGATCGGCATCGGTGACCAGCGTCCATTCTCCCTGGGCCTTTTGGATTCCATTGCGCACGGCGTAGCCTTTGCCTCGGTTCCCCGGGTTGCGCAGCACGCGGATGGGAGTACCCACCGGCTCCATGCTCTGCACTACCCGCACCGTAGCATCGCGTGAGCCGTCGTCTACCACCACAATCTCGGAAAACTCCCATTCCGGCCGCGTTAAATAGCACCTCAGCCGCTTGAGGGTGGCAGGCAGGCGTTCTGCTTCGTTGTAAGCAGGGATTACGATCGAGAGTGAGCGAGTCAAAGCGATTATAATAGCCTATTTCCCCCAAAGGAGAATCGTTTGTCCTTGGAAGACGAGCTGCTACGTCAGCGCTGGGCGCGTATCCGCGAGATCGAAAGCCTGGGACACCGCGCCTATGGCAGGCGCTACGATTTCACCCACACCATCCCACAAATCCTCGCCGGCTACGGCTCGAAAACCGCGGAAGAGCTGTCACCCGATTTGAAAGTGCGCGTTGCCGGACGTGTAAAGACCATCCGCAGCAAGGGTAAGGCAGGCTTTGCACACCTGGCGCAAAACGGCGAGCAGCTCCAGATCTACGTGCGCAGTGACGCCGTCAGCCCCGATGATTTCCGCCTCTTTCAGATGCTCGACATCGGTGACGTCATCGGCGCCGAAGGCCACTTGTTCCGCACGCGCACGGGCGAGCTGTCGGTGCACGTGGAGCGCCTCGAGTTTCTCTCGAAAACGCTGCTCTCTATGCCCGAGAAATGGCACGGTCTGGAGGACGTGGAAACCCGCTACCGCCAGCGCTACCTCGATCTCATCGCCAATCCGGAATCGCGAAAGGTCTTCGTCACCCGCGCCAAGATCATCGCTTCGCTGCGCCGCCAACTGGAGGAGCGAGAATTCATCGAGGTGGAGACGCCGATGATGCAGCCGCTATACGGCGGCGCGACCGCCCGGCCCTTCATTACGCATCACAACGTGCTCGATATGGACCTCTATCTGCGCATCGCGCCCGAGCTGTATTTGAAGCGCCTCGTGGTCGGGGGTCTGGAGCGCGTCTACGAGATCAACCGCAATTTCCGCAACGAAGGTCTCGGGTACAAATACAATGCCGAGTTCACCATGCTCGAGTTCTATCAGGCGTATACGGACTATCGCGGCCTGATGGACCTGACGGCGGAACTGCTCAAACAGGTGGCGCTCGACGCAGCCGGCTCAACCGAAGTCGAGTACGAAGGCGCCCGCCTTGATTTCGCGAACCTGCGCCGCTTCTCCATGCGCGAAGCCGTGATCGAGTTCTGGCAGGGGGCCGATCGGCCGACGCCCGACGACGTTCGCGATCCCGAGTGGCTCCGCCGTCACTCCGAAAAAAGCACATCCGGCGAAGCCCTGGCCGACATCTTCGAGCGCGCAGCCGAATCGCAGCTCATCCAGCCTACGATCATCTACGACTACCCGGTCGAAACGTCACCACTCTCGAAGAACAAACCCGACGACCCCGCCTTCGTGGAGCGTTTCGAGGTTTACGCCGGCGGCATGGAAATCGGCAACGCCTATACTGAGCTGAACGATCCGCAGGAGCAGCGCCGGCGCTTCGAAATGCAACTCGCCATGCGGGCGAAGGGCGACGAAGAGGCGCACCAAATGGACGAAGATTACCTGCGCGCGCTGTGTTACGGCATGCCGCCCGCGGGAGGCGAAGGCATCGGCGTCGATCGCCTCACGATGCTGCTCACCGGGACGCGCACCATCCGAGACGTGATTCTGTTCCCGCTGCTACGGCCCGAAGGCGAGCTTGGCATCGCCCAGCGTCTGCGCGCACTCGAGACTTGAGGCCGTGGCCACCGGGTTCGAAACATTCGTCGCCCGCCGTTACCTGCGCGCCAAGCGCAAGGAAGCCGTGGTCTCCATCGTCACCGTGATTTCGGTGCTCGGGGTGGCGGCTGGCGTGATGGCGCTGGTGATTGCGCTGGCCGTCAACAACGGGTTTTCCAACGAGCTGGAGAAAAATCTGCTTCGCGCTACCGCTCACGTGGATGTCCTCGAGAAGGAGACCGCCAACGGCATCGAGAACTGGGAGGCGCTGATCGTGAAACTGCGCAAGCTTCCCCACGTGATTGGCGTGACTCCAGCACTGTTCGCCCACGTCTTTTTCCAAGGGCCGGCCAATGGGGATGGCGGCATCCTGAAGGGCATCGATGTCGATTCCGAACTTCGGGTCGCCGACACCCTGAAACAGATGAAAGCCGGTTCGCTCGATGGCCTGAAAAACACCAGCAGTCCGCCCGGTCTCATCATGGGGTCCGGACTGGCCCGCACTACGGGGATGGTGCTGAACAGCCAAGTGACCGTCATGAGCCAAGGCAAACTGACGCCGCTCGGCATGATCCCCAATTTCCGGCGCTTTCGTGTTGTCGGGATCTTCGAGACTGGTTTTCCCCAGTACGATGACATCTGGGCATTCACGTCTATCAAATCGGCTCAGCAAACTCTTTCACTGCCCGACTTGGTAAACGAAATCGAGTTGAAGCTGGACGACCTGAACCTCGCGCCCGAAGTTACCAATGAGGTCCAGAAAGTGCTCGGCCCCCGCCTGGTAGCGACCAATTGGATGGACGAGAACCGGCCTTTGCTGAACGCATTCAAGATGGAGAAGGTTGTGACTTTCATTACCATTGGACTAATCCTGTTCGTCGCGGCGCTGAACATTCTCATTTCGCTCGTCATGATGGTCATGGAAAAATACCGCGACATTGCAGTGCTGATGTCCATGGGCGCGCGGCGCAATCAGATCCGCAAGATCTTCATGCTGCAAGGCGTGCTCATCGGCGTCACCGGCACGGCGATCGGACTCGTGGCCGGCTACACGCTGTGCTATTTCGCCGATCGCTTTCGCTGGATCCAGCTCGACGCGCAAGTGTACGCGCTGAGTTACGTGCCTTTCGAACCCCGCATCTGGGACGGCGTTTGGGTCGCGGCAGTCGCTCTTCTCATCAGCTTCCTCGCCACCATCTACCCCGCCCGTAACGCCAGCCGCCTGGCGCCCACCGAAGTATTGCGGTACGAGTAAAACGTCGGGCCGCGCGAAGTGGTCCACTTGACACCCGTTCCGTTCCAGGCGCATACTTCCATAGACATCTAGGACTCCTGGCGTGGGGCGCAGACATGTCGTGGATCAATCGACTCATTGGATCGCTTCGTAAAAATCGGTTGGAAGACCAACTCGATGAGGAGCAGCAGTTCCACCTCGAGATGCGGAGGCAAGAATTTATCGCGACGGGAATCGAACCAGGAGAAGCTCGATGGCGTGCCCGCCGGCTATTCGGCAATCAACTGCTCCTGAAAGAAAGGACGCGCGACATGGACACAATCCGCTGGATCGAAACGCTCTGGCAGGACCTTCGCTATGCCGGACGCATGCTGCGCAAGACGCCTGTGTTCGGCGCGGTGGTGGTTGTTACGCTGGCGCTGGGGATTGGCGCCAACACGGCGATCTTCACGCTGATCAACGCGGTCATGCTGCAAAACCTGCCGGTCAAAAACCCCGGGGAATTGGTGCTTTTTTTCGACGGGATCGACGACGGAGTATACGACGGCGATGGCTTTCCCGGCGACATCTTTTCCTACCCCGCGTGGGAGTACTTCCGCGATCGCAACGAGTCCTTTCAAGAACTCTGCGCATTCCGGCAGAGTTCCGATCTTCTGGTGATGCATGTGGCCGGTTCCCCTGATTCCGGCCCCAAAGAGCAGGCGGACGGGCATCTCGTGTCCGGAAATTATTTCGCCGTGCTGGGCGTTCAGGCCGTGATCGGCCGGATGTTGACGGCCAAAGACGACGCCCTTGCCGCCCCTCACGTAGCCGTCATCAGCTATGACTTTTGGCGCCGGCGTTTCAACCTGGATAACTCGGTGATCGGCAAGTCCGTTGACCTGAATGGGACGGTGTTTCACATCGTCGGTGTCGCTCCACGGGAATTCTTCGGGGAGCGAGTGTCGTCGCCGCCCGAATTCTGGTTGCCGCTTTCGCGACAGCCTCAGGTGTTGCGGCGCGCTTCATGGTTGGCGAATCGCAATGTGCACTGGCTGAACCTGATGGGGCGGCTTAAGGCGGGCGTGACGCCCGAGCGTGCCCAAGCCACCGTTAATACCCAGCTACAGCAGTTCTACGCCGCTGAGGCCGGGACGCACATCACACCGGAGCGTCTCAGGCAACTTCATGAGGCGTACGTTCAACTGAAGCCGGGTGGGCGAGGCATCTCCTGGATGCGCGTGATGTATTCCGAGCCCTTGCACCTGTTGATGGCGGTGGTCGCCTTGGTGCTACTGATCGCCTGTGCCAACGTCGCCACGCTTTTGCTGGCGCGTGCATCCGCACGGAGCCGGGAAATGTTTGCGCGGCTGGCGCTGGGAGCATCGCGAAGCCGGCTGATGCGCCAGTTACTCACGGAGAGCCTCCTTTTTGCCATTTTAGGCGGCGCTGCGGGAATCGCGCTCGCGTGGTGGGGTGTTAAAGTCCTGTCATCGATGGTCAGGGTGACTTCGGTGGTGAATGTCCAACCGGATGTCGTGGTTCTCTCGGTCACGCTCGGCCTTTCGGTTGTGACGGGAATCGGATTCGGGTTGGTACCGGCATTGCGATCGAGCCGCATGGCCGGAATGGTCCGCAGTTTTGGGAGATCGTCAGATTTCGGGATGTCAAAGTTCAATCCGGCGCACGCCCTGGTAATCCTTCAAGTCGCCTTGGCATCAGTTCTGCTGGTCGGGGCGGGAATGCTCACTCACAGCCTGCTTAATCTCCAGCGCCAGGATCTGGGATTCCATCGGGACAACCTGTTGCTGGTGAGAACCGACGCTCGCCTCGCCGGCTATCAACCGGCAGGGCTTGTGCCGCTCTACCAACAAATGCAGGATCGGCTGAATGCCCTGCCCGGCGTGCTTGCCGCGACGATCGCTCAATACAGTCCGATCAGCGGCACCAGCAACTCGAGTAACTGCTCTATCGAGGGGTATGCGCCTCCACCAGACAAAAACATGGACGTATACACGGTGGAGGTCGGGCCGCGATTCTTTGAGACGCTCGGAACCCCGCTGGTGTTGGGGCGGCCTATCGAGCTCCGCGACACCCCCGCTGCTCCGACCGTGGCCGTGGTCAACGAGTCCTTCATTCAGAAGTTTCTGCCAAAACAAAATCCAATTGGCCGTCACTTCAATTTGGGCGCGCCATTCCATCCGCCCGGCGCGGAGATCATCGGCGTGGCGGCGGACTCCAAGTATTACGCGTTGAGCGAGACGCCAAAGCCCATGGCGTTCTTTTCCGCATGGCAGTCCGGTGGACGGGAAGCCTATGTGGGCGAATTGCTGATCCGGACTTCACAGGATGCATCGGGAGCGGCCGCCGAAGTGCGGCAGGCCATGCATCAAATCGACAGCCGCCTGCCGATTCTCGATGTCTCAACCCTGCGCCGACACATCGACAATTCGTTAGATCAGGAGCGGATGATCACCAATCTATGCAGTTTCTTCGGGTTACTCGCACTCCTGCTAGCCTCGATCGGGCTCTACGGGACCATTGCGTATTCGGTTGTGCGAAGAACCAACGAGATCGGCATTCGCATGGCCCTCGGCGCGCAGCGCCCGCAGGTGCTCTGGATGGTACTGCGCGAGGCGGTGGTGCTGATCATACTGGGGTTGATGTTTGGATTGCCTCTCGCCTTGGGCGCGACTCGCTGGATCAAGAGCTTTCTTTTCGGCACTCCGCCGGTGGACCTGGCGGGTATTGGCGCGGCTATCGTGCTTATGATCGCGGTTTCCGCGCTCGCCGGTTTTCTGCCGGCACGACGAGCAACCAAGGTCGACCCTATGGAGGCGCTGCGATACGAGTGATGCATCGAGCGCGCCAAAACTGCCTAAAAGCCATTGACAATCATTTTAGTTTAAACTAAACTAATTTCCCAATGATGCCCTCGGCCCTCGAGGCGATTGCTTCCCCGCGCCGGCGCGAAATTCTGCGGCTGATATGGAATGAGGAACAGCCGGCCGGAGCCATCCACCGCGCCATGCCGGATGTCACATTCGGCGCGGTTTCGCTGCAATTGCGGTCGCTCGTGGAGGCCGGCCTCGTGGAGGCGCGTGCCGAGCAGCGCAACCGCTTCTACCGGGCGCGGCGCGAGGCCTTCGGTCCGGTGGCGGAAATCCTCGAGCACATGTGGGACGACAAGCTGTGGAAGCTCAAGCTGGCTGCTGAGCTGGCAGAATCGCGCCGCGGACCCAAGCCGCGCCAGCGTCGCAACAAGAAGACCCGCAAGAAGAAAGGACGTTGATGACTTATGCAGGAATTGCCACACCACCTGGACCGGACGGTCGTGATTCAGGCCAAGCCGGAGACCGTATTCCGATTCTTCACCGACAGCGCGCGATGGGCAAGCTGGTGGGGCGCGGGCTCAACCATCGATGCCAGGCCGGGCGGCAAGGTGTATATCCGCCACGCCAACGGAGTGGAATCGGCGGGCGAAGTACTGGAGGTGCACGCCGGAGAGCGGATCGTATTCACCTACGGTTTCGTCGGCGGCAAGCCGATTCCGCCGGGGAGCTCGCGCGTCACCATTCGCCTCGAGCCGATTGAGGCCGGGACACGGCTCCATCTGCTGCATGAATTCGCCGAAGCCGCTCCGCGTGATGAACACGTGCAAGGCTGGCGCTTCCAGTTGTCGCTGTTCAGCAACGTCGTCGCGAATGAAGTGTACGCGGGCGCAGCCAGCACGGTGGATGCCTGGTTCGGCGCATGGAACATTGCCGACGCACCCGCGCGCGACGAAATTCTCGCTCGGATCGCAAGCCCAGGAATCCGGTTCCGCGACCGCTTCAGCCTGCTCGACGGCGCAGCGGACCTGACCGCTCACATCAGCGCAGCGCAGCGATTCATGCCCGGCATCCGGCTCCAGCGCAAAGGAGATGTCCGCCATTGCCAGGGTACAGTACTCGCCGATTGGATCGCCGTAGACAGCGGCGCGCAGCCGCGGATGTCCGGGACCAGCGTCTTTGCATTTCGGCCCGACGGGAAAATCGATTCCGTGACGAGTTTCACCAACCCAACCATTGCTTCGTGACAGGAGGAATGATGACTTACCGGCACTCATGGTGGAACAGCGGCAGCTTCCGCGCCGCGGCGGCATTGGACTTTTCCTAGCGCCTACGTAACAAAGCAACGGGATTGGCGTCTATATAAGGGCTCAAGATCGTCAAGAAGGCAGTCCCCACTCGGAGGTGCTGGATGGAAACGTTGTTCCGCGAATTGCGCTATAGCCTGCGGATGCTTACGAAATCTCGCGGATTCGGTGCAATCGCAGTACTGACGCTGGCGCTCGGCATCGGCGCATCCACGGCAATCTTTTCCGTTGTGGACGCCGTCCTGCTGCGCGCGCTTCCTTATCCGAATCCGGAAAAAATCGTGCGCGTCTGGGAACAGGCTCCTGACGGTCACGGAATGCAGTTCGCGGATCCCAATTTCGACGATTTTCGTTCCCAGAACAATACGTTCGCGCATCTGGCGGAATACGCCGAACTGCTGCGATCTGTTTCCGGCGGCAGCGAGGCTGTGCGCGTCCACATAGCCGAAGTCACCAGCGGCTTTTTTGAAGCCCTCGGCGTCGCGCCTTATCGCGGCCGCGCTTTTGCGCCCGAAGAGCAGCGCCTCCACGGCACCCCGGCAGCCATCGTCAGCTATGGTTATTGGCAGCGATATCTCGGCGCTGCAACGGATCTCTCCAAATTCCACTTGACCATGGAAGGTGCTGTCTATCCCGTGATTGGAGTGATGCCGGAGGGATTCGATTTTCCAGCCGGCGTCGCCGCATGGATTCCCCGCGAGTTCTCCTTGGACGGAAGCCGTACCGCACATAACTGGCACTGTCTCGGCCGCGTCCGCGACGGGATTACCGTCGCCCAGGCGCGCGCCAATCTAAGCGCGATTGCCCGCCGCATCAAAGATCAATACGGAAAAGAGGTTGATCTCAACGCCGCCGCCGTCGTGCCTCTCGCCGACGCGATGGTCGGAGACGTGCGCACCGCGCTACTGACGCTTCTCGCAGCCGTGGGCCTGTTGCTTCTGGTCGCATGCGCCAACGTCGCCGGCTTACTTTTGGCGCGCAACTCCGCGCGCAGCAAGGAACGGGCTGTGCGTGTAGCGCTCGGGGCCGGGCGCGGCCGTCTCATGCAGCAGTTCCTCGCGGAGTCTTTTTCGCTCTCCTTAGCCGGAGGTGTATTGGGCATTTTTCTGGCGGCTTGGGCCGTCAGGATACTTCCGGCAATTCTTCCGGCGAATTTGCCGCGACAGCAAGGAATCGCCATCAACGCATCGGTTTTACTGTTCGCTTTGGCTGCCGTTGTTGTTGTCGCAGTTTCGCTCGGCCTCTTTGCCGCCTGGCGTGCCGCTACGGGAGATCTCCAGGCAGCGCTAACTTCCGGCTCCCGAAGTTTCACTGGCTCGGGCGCCAGCCAGCGGTTTCGCGGCTTTGTGGTGGTCGGCGAAATCGCCATCACACTGGTGATCTTGATCGGAGCCGGCCTGCTCGGCCGCAGCTTCTTGCGGCTCATTGACACGAGTCCTGGATTTCGGCAGCAGAACCTGGTCACCATGGAGTTTTCACCTCCAAATCCCCAAGGACAAATATTCGCGATGGATCAGGCAGCCGTCGCGCGCCAGGTCCACCTTATGGAAGATATATCGACCCGGCTTCGTACAATCCTCGGTGTAGAGAGTGTGGGTTTGGCCGGAGCGATGCCCGTCGCCGCCGGGGACAATCTCGCTGATGGAGGCTTCCTCATCCTCAATGGCCGAAAGCCGCCCGCCAATTTCGAGGATTTTGAACGTATGTCTCAAAATCCTTCCGTAGTCGGACACGCCCTTTATTGCGTGGCCGGCGAGGAATACTTCCGCACCCTGGGCATTCCCGTCATCCGCGGGCGGATGTTCGGTGAACAGGATAATTGGAGTTCGCCGCATGTTGCCGTGATCAGCGAATCGTTGGCTCGCCAGCGTTGGCCCCATCAGGACCCCATCGGTCAAGTGATCGAGTTCGGCAATATGGACGGCAACTTGAAGCCGCTTACAATCGTTGGAATCGCCGGGGATGTGCGCGCGCAGGGCCTGGATTTCCCGCCGAGCCCGGTCATTTACGTCGATTACCGCCAGCGCGGATTCAACATCAATTCACAGCCCACCATCCTGATGCGCAGCGCCGCCCCCGTGGGACAAATCATCTCCGCCGCGCTCGGCATTTTCCACGATCTCGCTCCCGATGTTCCCGTCAAATTCTCCACGTTCGCCGATGAAATGGGCGGCTGGCTCGCAAACCGCCGTTTTCTGCTTCTGCTTGTGGGATCATTCGCTGCCAGTGCTTTGGCTCTTGCCGCCGTCGGCATCTACGGAGTTGTGGCGTTTTCGGTTACGCGCCGCACTCAGGAGATCGGTATTCGCATGGCGCTCGGCGCCGAGCGTAGCGACGTACTGCGTCTGATCGTAGGTGAAGGCGCCCGGCTCGCGGTGTCGGGCGTTGCCATTGGCGTTGCTGCCTCCTTCGTCATCACGCGCCTTTTGTCCAGTCTCCTTTTCGGAGTGAGCGCCACGGACCCAATCACATTCGCCTGCGTGGCAGTGCTTCTTTCTCTCGTCGCGTTGCTCGCTTCGTACATCCCCGCGCGCCGCGCCATGCGCCTCGATCCCAATATCGCATTGCACTACGAATGAGCTGCGGCCCCACCCGGCCGCATCTGTTATATCTTCAAAGCTTCCGGAGTCCCTCATGCCCTCCAATTTCCGCCAGCCCGGCGACGCCGCCTTGGGGATGGACCAGCCCATCCATCGCCGCGACTTTTTGAACTCCACGCTGCTCGCTTCGGGCAGCGCTCTGCTGAGCGGCTTGACACCCACCCAGATGCTGGCGGCCGAAGATTGGACGGGTTACGGCGGCGTCGGCGATTACGCGCACTCCAACGGCAACACCGCCGAAGTGATGAACGCCGCGCATCGCATTCGTGATCACGCGTATGATTCACTGCCGGCCGACGTCAACGACACTGGCGATACCTACGATTGCGTGGTGGTGGGCGGCGGCATCAGTGGACTTGCGGCAGCCATGTTTTTTCGCCGTGGCGCCGGCGCGGGCAAAAGCTGCATCGTGCTCGATAACCATCCCATCTTCGGCGGCGAAGCCAAGCGTAACGAATTCGATGTCGATGGCCATCGCTTGATCGCGCACCAGGGGTCGGCCTTCTTCCCGATTCCGTATCCCCACAGTTTCATCGCGCAGTTTTACGACTCGATCGGCGTCGACTGGCACAAATTCGAATACCAGAAGTGGAGCGGCCCATCGCCCGAGTTGCAGCTGAGCCGGACGCCTTACCAGATGCTGGGCATCGAACCGGCAAGCTACGGTTTCTATTTCGGCGCGAAGTTCGGCCATCCGCGGGGCATGTGGCTGACCGATCCGTGGGGCAGAAAGCTGGACGGCGCGCCCATTTCCGCCGAGGCGCGTGCCGACCTTCTTCGTTGGCGAGCCGGAGCCGACCCGCAATTTCAGCCGCCGAAATACGCGGGCGACCCGGTTTCACGCCATCTCGACACCATCACGCTTGAACAGCACTTGATGGAGCTTTACCACATCAGCCGAGAGACGGTCCGCACATTTCTCTCGCCCGTCGAGGGCGGCGGTTACGGCCTCGGACCGGATGCACTCTCGGGCTACTGCGCCTACGCGGCCGACATGCTGCATCCGCTCGACATCAGCGAAGGGTCGGGTGAGCAGATGTTCGCCGATGGCAACGCCGGCTTTGCGCGCCACATAGTGAAGGCGCTTGTACCGGACGCGATCGAGGGTCCGGCCTCGCTCGACAACCTCTGCCACGGCCGCGTCAACTTCTCCGCGCTCGATCAGGCCGGCCGACTGATGCGCATTCGCCTGAACGCGACCGTCGTGTGGGTGAAGCACCAGGGCGATCCTCAGAAATCCGAGTTCGTCGATGTGCTCTATGAGCAGGGCGGCACGGTTTACCGGCTGCGCGCGCGCTCGGTCATCATGGCCGGCGGAAGTTGGACCAGCAAGCACATTGTTCGCGATCTGCCCGCCACCCATCGTGATGCCTATGCGCAGTTCTACCGCGCGCCGTGCCTGATGGCCAATGTCGCGGTGCGTAACTGGCGCTTTCTTTACGACATGGGGATCACCGGTTGCCGCTGGTTCGAGGGCCTCGGCAATTACATGGAAGTTCGCAAGCTGCCGACCTTCGCCGCATCGTCACCGACTATCGGGCCCGATTCGCCCGTGGTGCTCACGGTCAAGATTCTCTTCTCCTACCCTGGTGCGCCCATCGAAGCGCAAGGCCAGCACGGACGCGCGGAGCTGCTGGGCACTTCATTCCGCGATTACGAACGCCGCTTGCGCGAGCAGTTCACCGCCATGTTCGAGCGATCTGGCTTCAACGGGCCGCGCGACATCGCCGCCATCATCCTGAACCGCTGGGGCCATGCGTATGTCACGCCGCAGCCCGGCTTCTTTTTCGGCAAGGACGGCAAGCCCGCTCCGCGCGACGTTCTGCGCAGCGCTCCTTTTGGCCGCATCACCTTCGCCAATACCGACCTCGAAGGCGCCATGGACCACCGCAATTCGATCCTTGAAGCGCACCGGGCGGTGGGGCAGTTACTGGATCAGGTGCTGACTGCGTAGCGACGAGGAGCCGGGAACGGTACGTCCGCTTTCCGTTGCGCCACGCCATCGAAATTGCGTGTTCGTCATGCTTTTGACAATGGTCAAATTTGTGACGGAGGCGAGGTGCGTAACTTGATGATTCCATAGGCTCCCCACAGTGGCCCACCGTTTGCCCACACAGCCTTGCCCGGAGGAGCCTGGGATGGCCCCACAGTCGCTCATATCGCCGGTCGGCACCTACACATTCACTGGGCCTCACATCATCCAGTCGCCGACCAGCTCGCGCATCGAGGTAGGCCGGCAGGGGCGAACGCAATCCCGCGTTAATGCTCCTTCGTTTTTCCGCCGATCTGCCATAAAGCCGGGGCTGCCAGCCCGGTAAAGGCGGGAGAATGCAGAAGCGTATCCAATACGTAATTGCGCTGTTACTTGCAGGCTGCGCGGGAGTCATGGCGCAGACCTACACAGGGACTTTCCAATCGCACCATGTATCGGTCAACGGCGTGGCGACGGATTACAAAACGCCAACTCTGACCATACCGTTCTCCATCAGTAACGCCGGGGCTTCCATCACCGCGCAAATCACGGTGACTTTCCCCGCAACCACGCCTCCCGGCACCGTCGCCTCCCCTGCTTTGAACTTTCAATCGCCTCTCCAGGCAACGTTCGGGGTGTCGGGCACGTTCACCACCGCCGACGACACATTCTCCAGCGAGGTCGTGTTGGTGGATGGCGACCCCCTGCAATCTCAGGCATGCGCCATCGTGGACGACACGAACCCCGCGCCGCAGGGCACCAGCGATTTTTCGGCCACCAGTCCATGCACCCTGAACTGGATCTCCATAACGAGCGCTACCGCGCAGCAGTTCACCTTCGAGACCGAGGGGTCGGTCTTTCTGACCAGGGCGGACGGCACAGGGGCATCTTTCGGCTTCAACGTCACCACCACCTATGCCATTTCGGCGGGACCGCTCACGCCTTCGCTGGACCTCGCGGTGGACCATGTGGAAGTCGTGCAGGTTGTGCAACATAAGGACAACAGCATCCCTCTCGTGGCCAACAAAAGCACGGTTGCGCGGGTGTTTGCCAAGGTGAGCGGCAATAATTCGCAGCCGTTAGCGGGCGTCTCCGGGCTCTTACACGGCTTCCGGAACGGCGCTGAGCTGTCAGACTCGCCTTTGTCTCCCAGCAGCAATTCGATCACGGTCCCCGTGCAATACAATCGGGCCAACGCCGGAGACTCGCTCAATTTTCTGCTGCCGAAAGACTGGACCGCTGCCGGTTCCTTACAACTAACCGCCGAAGTCAGCCCGCCCGACGGCGTCACAGAGCAGAACACCGCCAACAACACTTACCCACTCCCGCAGCCCATCACCTTCACTGGGCCCGCCGGCATTCCGTACCCCATCAACATTTACTACTGGACTGTCTGCTACCAGCCACCTGGCGCTGAAAAAACGTGTCCCGAGGCCGACGTCAGCAGCGCCGACAGTTTCATGCCCAAGGTTTTCCCCATTCCCGATGACGGTGTGCGGTATATGCCCCTGCAAACTCCTGAAAGAACCTGGACGAAGCCGCTGATCACTCAGGCCGACGTCAACCGCATGTTTCTTATGTTGCGCAAGGTTTATTTGATCCTTCAGACCCACCACGCCAAGGTCGATCAGCTCGCAGCTTGGTTGCCGTATATCGCAGGCGCGAAACAGTCGGGCATGGCGGATGTCGTTTGGGCCGGACTTGGTGGCACGAGCCGGGTCACCTTCAATCTCGACACCAGTGCAACCGCGGAAGATATCGGCTGGCTTCTGGCTCACGAGACAGGCCACAACCTGGGACTCCGGCACACCACTACGGCGGATGGCTGCCAGGCGGAGGATCCCTTCCCAGGGCATGATTGGACAGCGAAAAATGCCACCATTCAAGAGGTCGGCATGGATCCCCTCACCATGGAGGTGAAGCCCGCTACCGCCAAAGACCTGATGTCGTACTGCTATGATCCCCTCTCGAACGCTTGGATCTCCGACTTTCATTACGGACAACTCCTCAAATCACAGGTGCTGAAGCGTGCGGCGTCGGCAGGGTCTATGGCGGAGCCGGCGGCTCACAATCAACCGGCGGCTACAAAGGCAGAGGACACGACGGCCCAGTACCTCCTGATCAGTGGCTCAATACGCGCTGACGAAACCGCCGGCAGCCTGGATCCGGCCTATCAGCTCAGCTCTTTGACACCCGGGGAATCCTCCGATCCCGCCGGCAATCATTGCCTGCGGTTCACCACCAGCACCGGCGCATCCAGTGACTTCTGCTTCACGCTGTCCTTCCAATCGCCGGAAACATTCGCGCCCATGGATGAAGAGAGCTTCGCTTTTCGAGTCGCTCTTCCTGCCGGGACCACGCGCATCGCCTTGCGGCATCAAGACCAGGAACTGGCCTCCTTGACGGTCAGCAGCCAGGCGCCATCGCTGCGGATTCTCACACCCAGCGCTCACGCCAAGTGGGACGGATCGAACACCATCACATGGTCTGGCTCCGACCCTAAAGGAAATCCTCTGTCCTACCTTGTCCAGTACTCCGCCGATAGCGGCGCTTCCTGGCTTCCCATGGAAGAGGATCTCGACCAGCCGCGGTTCACCTTCGATACCGCGGAGATCCAGGCGGGCCCGAATACCTACTTTCGCGTGCTGGCGACCAACGGGGTGACCACCGCCTCGGCCCTCGTGGGCCCGATTGAAATCGCCGCCACGCCGCGTATCGATGCGTCGCCTACCCTAAATTTCGGCATCGTGACACCGGGTAAGAGCGCGAATCAAACCCTCTGGCTGCGCAACAAGGGAAACGGACCGCTGGCCGTGAACTCGCTTAGCATCGATAATCCGGTCTTCACCGTGGTCTCGCCGGCGGCGCCCTTCACGCTCGCCACGGGCGGGCGGCAACCAGTCATCGTTCGCTTCACACCGGCGGCCACTGGCGGACAAACTGGAACGCTTACCATCGCTAGCGACGACCCGGCTAACGGTGCAATCAAGGTGGCCTTAACCGGGGGGCTGAACACCGGTTCAACCGTAGCCGCCATTTCCGTAACGCCCACCAGCCTGGCCTTCGGCAGCGTCGCCGCGGGCCAAACCAAGGATCTTTCGCTCACCGTGCGGAACAAGGGCGCGGCGGCACTGTCAGTTGCATCACTTTCCCTTGGGAAGGGCATGTTCAGCGTGGTCTCACCCTCCACACCGTTCAACGTGGCGGCGGGCAGCCAGCAAACTGTCAAGGTGCGCTTCAGCCCGTCAGCGGCAGGCTCGCAAAGCGGGACGCTGGCCATCGCGTCTAATGATCCGTTGAATCCAACTGTCAACGTCAGCTTGTCGGGACAAGGTGCCGTCGCCGCGCCGCCAGCTGCGACCGTGGCCTTTTCCGACAGCTTCAACCGGCCGGACGCCACCAGTTGCTCGCTGGGCCAAGCCGACATGGCCCTGGGCGGCAGTGGCGCGTATTACTACCTGCCGGTGTTCTCGGGGGCGAACATTGTCTCCGGCGCTCTACAGAACAACGGCAAGGGCGACGGGGGCGTCCAGTTAACGGACTCCGCGAATGCCTGCAATGACGGAACGCGTGGCATGAACATCGGCCAGGATCTCAATATCCGGGTGGATTTGCTGGTTCCTTCCGACCCTGCCGGAGATTCGTCGGAGGCCGGTCCTTACCTCCGCAGTCGCGCCGCCGCGGCGAACGATGGCATCCTGGGCGGGGACAACTCCGGCTACTGGATTCAGCTTGTCAGCACCGGAGAAGTCAAGGTGAGGAACACCAGCTCCGCAGCCATCGTAGCCTCTACCGGCAAACCCGCGGCTTTTGACAACACGGTATTCCACACTCTCGAGGCCGCTGCACAAGGCGGGCAGATGCAGGTGGCTCTGGATGGACAACTGCTCACCTTTACCCAAGGTTCGGCCTCCACGACAACGGTGGCCATGCCGGATACAGGCGGCTCCAACGATGGCACGGCCGGAATCGCCTTTGGGCGTGAAAACGCGTGGCCGGCGATCGGCGGGCAGTCCGCCCGCAACCTGATCGTAACCTCGTACCGCTCACTCGCCGCACACTAATCTCGAAGCAAACTCCATCCTGGAGGTGCATCGTGCCGTGCGGCAGTTGCTGGTTCAGGAGCTGACGGAGTAGGAGCAGATCCGCGGGTAGGCCGGGCGTGCCCGGCCACTACAATTCGTAGGGTAGGTAGATCGTAGGGGCAAGGCATGCCTTGCCCTGCGCTTTATTCCTCCCGTAACGCGTTCATCGGATCCACCAAGGCCGCTCTTCGCGCGGGCGCGACACACGCTGCCGCAGCGATCCCGGCCAGCACTACCACGGCGCCACCGAACGTCAACGGATCGTGCGGCGTTACCTGGTACAGCACGCTGGATAGCAATCGCGTCAGTACCACAGCTCCGGCAAACCCAATTGCGACGCCCACCAGAACCGGCCGCAGCCCGTCGGCAAGAACCGACGCCACTACCCACGTTGCGTCCGCGCCTAACGCCATCCGGATGCCGATTTCCTTGGTCCGCTGCGCAGTCGAGTGCGCCACCACTCCGTAGATGCCCACGGCCGCCAGAAACAGTGCCGCTATGGCGAAGAATCCCAAGAGCACGGTTTGAAAGCGCGGCTGGCCGGCACTTTCTTCCACGCGTTTCTCCATGGTGGTCACGTCGTACACCGGCTGGTCGGGATCGATCAGGCGAATCACGCCCGCGGCCTCACGCGCCATCTCGAGCGGCTCGTTCACCGTCCGCAGCACTATGGATACTGCCCGTGGAGGTCTCTGCTGAGCCACGGGCCAATAAAACTGCGGCATCGGCGCTTGGTCCAGCGCTCCTGTCCTGAGATCGCCAATGATTCCAACAATCGTCATCCATCGCGCACCCGGTTGCGGCGCTCCGACCAGGATCCTGTGCCCAATCGCATCGCCCCGTGGGAAAAAGCCGCGCGCGAGCGTTTGATTGATCACCGCCACTTGCGGCGCATCCATTGTGTCGGCAGGCGAGAACACGCGTCCCGCGAGCAGCGGGATTCCCATCGTATGAAAGTAGTCGACGCCTGTCGCGGTCGTGTGGGCAATCTGCCGCACCGAACCGTTCGGATTCCAAGGGCGCCCCTCAATCGAGAACGGATTTCCACCGCCCGTATCCGCGCCCACCCGCGCCACCGGCAACCGGCCAACCATGCTCGCGGCCGTCACGCCCGGCAGACTTCGTAGACGTTCTTGCACCTCGGAAAAGTAACTGATCCGGCGACGGTCATCTTCTTCATACCGAGGCCCCGAGAGCTGAATTCCCATCGTCAGCAAATGATCCGGGTGAAATCCGGGATCGATCTCCCGCAGCCGGGTGAAGCTCTTCAGCAATAATCCCGCACCCACCAGCAGCATCAGCGCAAGTGCAACTTCGGCTGTCACCAGCGCGCTCGACATCCGCCGCCGCGGGCGCGATCCGCGCAGTCCCCAGTTCACTCGCGTCGCGGCCAGCGCCGGTGCCAGGCCGAACAACAGACACACGAAACACGAGATCGCGAACGTAAACGCGAGGGCACGCCCATCCACGCCGATCTGTGCAACCGCCGGCAAATCCGTGGGGCTGAGCGCGCGCAGCGTCGAGACTCCGCCGTAACTCGCCACCACACCCGCTACGCCCCCCAGCATGGCCAGCACCCCCGCCTCAGTCATCCACTGCCGGACCAATCTTGCCGAGGACGCGCCGAGCGCCCGGCGCACGGCGATCTCTTTCTCCCGAGCAGTAGCCCGCGCCACCAGCAGATTGGCCACATTGACGCAGGCAATCAAGAGCACCAGGCCAACCGCACCCAGCAGAATCAGCGTGCCTGCACGGTAATCTCCCAGAAGCTGCTGGCGCAAAGAAATGACACCGGCATGATATCCCGCGTCTTCGCCGTTCGGCCCGCGATAGGGATGGATTGTCTCCTCGATATGCTGCGCCGCCGCCGTTATCGACGCCTGCGCCGCCTCGATGCTAACTCCCGGACGCAGCCGGGCCATCATTCGGAACTGCCATGCATATGGTTCCGCAACCGGAGGAAGCGGCGTCCATACGTCCACATCTTCATGGTCAGGCGCCATGACCCCAACCACGGTGTAAAGGCGATCGTCCACGCGAATCGTCTGTCCCACGATTCCCGGATTGTTGCCGAACCGGCGTGTAAAAAGCTTGTGACTAATAATCGCCACGCTGTTGCGCTGCGGCTGCCAATCGTCCGGAGCGAACGCGCTCCCGATCGCGGTTCGCGCCCCCAACATTTCGAGCAACCCGGTTGAAAAAGACCGAACTTCAATCCGCTCGGCGTCGCTGGCACCGGTGAGATTGCGGGTATCGTCCCGGTAAATGGCTGCCGCTTCGAACACCCGGCCATCCGCGCGATACGCATCGTAGTTCACCAGACTCACCGGCAATTGCCGCACGCCAATCTTCCAAAGCTGATCCCACACCATCACCAGCCGGTCGGCATGCGGATAGGGAAGCGGGCGAAGCAGCATCGCGTCAGCCACGCTGAAGATCGCTGTGTTCGCTCCGATGCCCAGCGCTATAGTCAGCACCGCAGCGATGGCAAATCCCGGCGCATGTCTGAGTTGGCGAAGCGTGTAACGAAGATCGGTCAACATCTGCCGATCATAGCAAGCGCCCCGAGATTACAAGGGTTACATCGTTATCAGACTTACCACCTCTGCGGCCGGCGCACCGGTTCCGGTTTCCGTGGCCACGGGAATGAGCCGATCGCGCCGAGCAGCATCCCTAGGGATAGCTCCACTCCCGCTTTAAAACTCACCGCCCCGCCAGTGAACCGGTACAGCGAGAGGAACATCCCCTTAAACACCAGAATGAATATTCCGAGGCTCCACAGAAAAAAGAGCACCCGCATGGTTCCGCTCATCGCCAGCAACAAGGTAATCAGCCCGGCCAGCGCCAGTCCTAGCAGCCAATAGGAGAGCGATTTACCCGTCCATGGCAGAAATCCCAGATTCAATTCGCCGCCGCTGCGTAGCGACAGCGCGGAAATGGCCAACGCAAAAAGTGCGAGCGCAGCCCCGAACAGGTAGCTAAAAATGCGCAAAAGGGCCTTCATCGTGCCCACTCCAGACTCCGGGATTTAATGGCAGACCGTTATTCTACCAGGGATAGACGCCCCTTGACCCCTTGCTTTTCAACAGAATACAATCGATGCTGTAGGGGAAGGCTGATTCCATCCTATGTCTGGCCCAATGTCCGGCCCAATGTCGGGCGACGACGCGCTGAACCTGCGGGAGCAGGAAATTCTGCATTCCATCGTCCGCAGTTATATCCTTACGGGCGAACCGGTTAGCTCGCGTTCCATTTCTGCCCGGCGAAGCCATCCGCTCAGCCCCGCCTCCATCCGCAATGTGATGGCGGAACTTTGCGACGATGGCTATCTCGAACAGCCGCACACCTCGGCCGGCCGCGTTCCCACCGAAAAAGCATTTCGCTGTTATGTGCGCTCGCTCAGCGCACGGCCCATGGCGCGGGCGGATGCCGAGCGTGTTCGTGTCGAGCTGAGCGAAGAAGACACGGTGGAAGGGCGGCTCGAGCGCTCCTCGCGTATTCTCACCGAGCTAACCTTGCAGGTGGGAATCGCCGTCGGGTTGCCGAGCACTGGCCAGTTGCTCGATCGCATTGAGCTACTCGAGCTGGCGGACCGGCGCGTGCTCATCGTTCTGGTGACGAGCGACCACAACGTTCACAACCGCGTGGTCATGATAGAAGAGCAGGTTTCCCAGGATGAGCTGAATGCCCTGCGCAATTACGTAAACCAGAATTTCAGCGGATGGAAGCTGGGAGATGCGCGGCGGGAGTTGCTGCGCCGCTTCGAGGAAGAGCGCGCCGCCTACGATGCCACGCTGCGCCGCCTGACCGTGCTGTATTCCAAAGGCCTGCTGGTTGTGGATCAGGCGCCCGAAGTGCACATGGAGGGCGCGTCCAATCTGGTCGGTATCGATCTGCACCTGACGCGCGAACATATGCGCGACCTGCTCCGCGCGCTCGAAGAGAAAAAGCGCCTGATCGAGCTGCTGGACCGTTTCTTGGAACAGCCCGCCGGCGAACTGGGCGTGCATGTTGGGCTTGAGGATGCGCATCCAGCGATGAAAGAGCTATCGCTCATCGGCATGACCTTCCCGCTGCCCAGCGGCATGATGGCACGCGTCGCCGTGCTGGGCCCCATGCGCATGCATTACGAGAAGGCCATGTCGGCCGTACTGCATATCGGACGAGCATTCGAAAACCTGCCGGTATAGCTTAACGGCACTGGTTAATTCCCATGTAGGGCAGCACCCCTTCGCGAAACTGTTGGACCTGCAACACCTTTACATCACTTTGCGCGGAAATGCGCGTCAGAATCGGATCGAGGAATCGGCCATAGCGCTCGATGGCCGGCCGGTCGGCTTTGACGATGGCTTGCTCTACCGAATTCTCAATCTCCGGCGTGACAAGTTCAATGCGGCCGACGAACACGCGCGCAGTTTCGGTGGGGGCAGGATCAACGTGCAATGGAACAATACCATCCACCGCGTGCGACGACAGGATGTAGATCAGTCGCGAACCCTCTTCAAACCACGAATCCTGCCAGGTACTCAGCATCGCCCTCGCCTCGGCCGGATACAAGCCTTGAGCGACGAGCGCAGCCTCGAGATCGTATCGCAATACCGCCATGGAGCTGTCGAGTGAAGGACGATACAACGTGACCGCGTCCGCTACGGCGCCCACATTGCGGAATCCCACGTGCCCCGCGCGATTCTCAAACAGGATGGCAATGGGCACGGGCTCCTTGCCTGTATTCTGGACAGCGATCCTACCATCGCGCTCGATCCGGACGGAAAGAGGTACGGGAAATCGCGCCACGCCGCGATAGAACAGGAACTTCTCGTGTTGCTCGCCGACAGTGATCGGAGCGGCATCGGTGGCGCGAGCAGCATAGTAACGGCTCGGACCGTCCTCGATGGGCAGCACCGGCGAGGTATCCGGCTCCACTTTGATCTTCGACCATTCGATCGCCCCGGTCAGGCTCCTCATCGAGGTATCAATCCCGCCCAGATTGCTGGCAAGCCTGCGCACCCGCTCGCCATTCCTACTTTTCTGGTACACCTCGTACTCAGCCTGCGGATACCACTCCGTGATGAGTCCCTTTGGAAAGGACACCTTCACATGCGCTTCTACTTCGCGCGGGCTGTAGAAGAAGATGACCGGTGTCTCCATGCGCACGGTACCCTGAAGCCGCCACTTAAAGCCACGATATCCGTAGTCGTTGACGAAACCGGGCAGATCGCTCTTGCAGCCCAGAGCGTCCCATTCAACGGCCGAGCCATCCTCTCCGGCCACGGACGTGAAAGTGCCCCATTCGTGGATCGTTAGGCCGCTCGCCTGGCTGCCATCGACGTTGGCTCCGGCGAGATATGCCGCGGTGGAAATCAGAAGAACCGGAAGTGCGAGTTTCATTTGCCGCCTCCTGTTGTGAGCGCCTTTAACGCAGCGTCGATTTCCGCATCCGTGGCAGGACGCGGGAAAAACTTCGACGATTCCCGAATGAAGCCCTTGGGACCGACCGGCACAATGGCGCCCGCGATTGAATCGGCGCACGTGCCCTTCAGATTCACCACCCAATCGCCTTCAGCCGGCCATTCGTGGTAAACGGCATAGACGCCGGGCTTGCCCATCATCATAATCTTGAGCGCAACCGATCGCCGCTCGCCCTTCACGATCCCTTCGGCCGCGCCGCTGATCGCCGCCTTCGCCGGCTCCGCACAGCCTTGCGTTCGAAAAACGAATGCCGCTCCCTTGGCGTGAAAATCCTGGGCCGCCACGGGGCTGGCAATGTTGAATGTGAACCCTTCCGCGAGCACCAGCGCTGCTACCGCGCAGGCCGATATGCCGAGTCTCCACATCAGAAAAGCTCCTTTCAGAACCATTAGACGCGCATCCACGATTTTTCTTCCCGGTTACCAGGTCCAGGCCAGTTCTTCTCTCCAACGCTTGAGAGTCTCGGCATCCAGTTTCAACGCCTGATCGCGCGAGACGCCCGCCGGGACAGGCGTCAGAGCCGCCATGCGCTCGTATACGCGCCCGCGCTCGTCCACCGGCACCCGCGAGAGCAGATGCCAGAGTGTCAGCGTATCGCGAACACGTGCGCCGGCCAGGATGACGCTCAAGTCGTCGCCGCCGCCTTTTTCGAAAGCGTACCTCTCCAGCGCCTGCTTCACATTCTCCGGCGCGTCATCGAAATAGGGAATGCCCGGGCCGGCTTGCGGACGTGTGCGGCAGCTCGCACCGGCGGGAACCAGCGATTCCAGGCCCTTCCATTGAAACAGCACCCATCCTTTGGTTACTTCAAGCCGGCCGAAGCCGTCCGCATCCACCTGCAGCGCATATTCGCAGCCGAGATCCACGGCGGTGCCTGCAGCCGTATCCACGAAAAATAGGCGGGGCGGTGCTGAGATCTTCGCGCGGATCTCTCCTCGCACGAGTGCCAGCCGGTGTTCCGATGGCCGCGTTACTAGAACACGCACCCGTGTATTCGGCTCCACATCCACCGATCCAATCTCGCCGATCTTTACCGCAGCCCTTGACCTGGCATTGGTTTCGATCCACTCCCCTGCTCCGATGTGGCCCGAGGCTTCGATCGGCTTCGATCCCACCACCGGCGTGCCCGCGAGCCGCACCACTTCCCAACGCACCCCAGAGCGCCGCCCCACACCCCAGTACGCCAGCCCGATCACGACTGCCAGCGCGGCCGCCAACGCCCAACGCCGCCATGGCTCACGACTCGGGCGCGCCTGAAGCTGCCGCTCGATCGCGCTCCAGATCCCGTCGGGCGCCTCAACCATCGGTAGATTTTCCAGAGACGCCATTCCCGCCCTGATTTGATCGCACTCATTCCCGCACCGCGTGCACTCGGCAACGTGTCTCTCTATGCGCCCCGCCCAACTCTCCGGCAGTTGCCGATCGATGTAAGCCGCCAGCTCTCGTGAGGGATGCCGAGTCAATATCATGGCCTCCTAACCAAACCCTTCAGCCGTTCACCAAGAATCCGATGTCCGCGGCTCAACCGCGAAGCGACGGTCCCCATCGAGCATTGGAGAGCCTTGGCCATCTGCTCGTACGACAGGTCTTCGAAGTACCGCAGCAAGACCGCGACGCGGAACTTCGGCGGCAAAGCCGATACAGCGGCACGAACCGAGCTAGCAATCTGTTTGCGTGAGTAATCGTCTTCTGGCGAGCCGGGTCCGGCAATCGTGTCCACCTGGCGATCAACGGAGAAAACAGCCGCCGATTTCTGCCGCCTGCCCGCGTCCATGCAGGCATTGACCACCAGCCGGTACAGCCAGGTGGAAAACTCCGCATCGCCGCGAAACTGCGCGATCCCGGTCATCAGTTTCAGAAAAACCTGCTGCGTGATGTCGCTCGCCGCGGCCGCATCGCCATGAGAAAAATAGAGCGCAATCGAATAGACACGGTCCTTGTATAAGTCATAGAGCGCACGAAATGCGTCCCGATCGCCAGAGCGGCAAGAGTTGATGATCTCCGCGCTGATCTCGCGATCACTCAGAGGAACCACCGAACATTGAGACGGAGTTCCCGCCGGCTTTCTTCCATCTTTTTCGCCGAAATCAACTTTAGCCGATCAGGAAGCGTTTTACCGCTCCGTTGATCGACGGTGCCGAACTACGATCGACCGATGTAGCGCAGGGACACGCGCCGTTTGCGGGTACCTGCGGCCTTTCGGGTTCGTCACGCCAAGAAAGCAAGCGGTTATACGCTAGAAGAGAAATTTCAATAAAAACTGCACCGTCCGCGGAGCGTTCCACTGACTGACGTTGTTATTGAATGAAGCCTCCGTGCCGCTTGGTCCCAAGTACGTCTGATCGCCCACCAGCCAATTGACGTTGTTCAGCAGATTGATGGCCTCTGCGCGGAACTCCACCTGCTTTCCTTCCGCGACGGGGATCATCTTGCGCAGGCCGAGATTGAGATTGAACGCCCCGGTTCCTGTGAACATACGCCTCTGCAAATTGCCGAGAGTGGCCGGGCCGGGCTCCTGGAACGCGCTGGCGGGAGCGTGGACGTAGCTCACCGTTCCGTCCGGATTCTCCCGCATCCCGAAGAACGGTTGGATCTGGCCGGCGATCAACGATGTGACTACAGTGTTCTGGCCGGAATCCGCCTGCGAAACCAACGTTCCCAGTCCCGTGACCAAGTTGACCTGGCCGTCTGGCGCAACGACGTAGCCGCCGGAGAGCAGTGAGAACGGCGCACCCGATTGCGCGATCACGATCCCGCTCAGGCTCCAGTTTCCCAGAACTCGTCCGGCGAGCGTGCTTGCGCTTCTGAAGTAGGGCATGTCCCAAATCGCGGTTAGCTTGAATGCGTGCTTCTGGTTGAACGGCTCGGGAGCGTTTTCGAGCGAGGGATTGTGCAGATACAGGTAGGGATCGATGGCGCCAGTTTGGTAATCGTCCAGGTTGCCCAGAACCTTTGAGAAAACATAACTGGCAGCCAGGTTCAGACCGTTCGCCGTGTGCCGCGATGCCGTGAGTTGCAGCCCATCGTACCGTGCGGTGCCCAGTTTCGATAACAAATCGATACCACCGGGCGCCACCGGATTTCCCAGAACGTAATAACCAGCGTTCAGATCGGGTGCGTAACCCTGCGCCATGTACCAGCGGGCCAGCTCACCAACTTGTCCTGTCTCGATCAAGGAGATGGCGTGCACGTCCGGCTGGCAATTCACGGTGCTGAAATTCGCGCACAGTCCGCCACCCGGCAGCAGGGGAAAACCGGTGGTCGGGCTGCCGCTGAGCAGGGCCGATCGCACCTTCAGATATGCCGCCAAAAATGCAGGCGGCAACATCACCTGGTTCCGATCCACAGAACGAGCCGCCTCGTTCAGCCGATTTCCCAGGTAACGCGCATCCAATTGAAATCCGCGAACTTGGGTCTCAATTCCCAGGTTCCAATATTCCACGTTGGGCGTCCGCAAGTCGCCGCTGACGGCATAAACTGTTCCAGGCGGCTGATGGTAGCTGCGGTCGAAAGCCAACAGAGTTTGCAGATTCAACGTGGACGGAAGCTGCGGCGTTGGGATCACCAGCCCTGGCGAGAGGCTACCGCGCCTTGCCGGGATCGCCGTCACGTTGAAGCTCTGAAACGGATTCCGCAGCGCATAAATGCTCATGTTCGGCAGCAAGTCGTCCGGCATGTAGCTAACGTTGAGGCCGCCCCGCACTACCAGCGGGAGCGTGTCGAACGGTCTCCAGGCCGCGCCGATATATGGACTGTCGTTGTCGAGATCGCGCGCGTACAGCTTCTGCCGCGTCGAAGCGAAACCGAACGCCAGGGTCTGGTCATACACGGTGTTGGCCAGAAAAGACGAGAGACTGGGAACGATCGCCGTGCCGGTGTTCTCCTGCGCGGGCGACAGATAGTCGTACCGGAAACCCCAACTGATATTGAGCGAGCGCAAGAGTTTCCAATCGTCGTGAAAATAGCCCGAGAGCATGTTGGCGGAAAGCCGGCTGCGAGCCGTGGATCCGCTCGAGTATCCCGAGGTCGGCGATGCGATGTTGAAGCGCTGATCGATTTCGGAAATTATGCCCGCTGCGATGTTGTTCACGACATAGCGTGGTACGGTGAGCGAATCGAGCAACCCGTTGTTGAAGCCGTACGTGTTCAGCCGGTATTGCTGGATCCACGCACCGAACCGCCACGAGTGTTTGCGATACACCCAGTGCAGATCGTCCTGGTAGCTGTACAGGTCGTCGCTCATTCCCCGAGGGTCCATGCCCGTCATGGGTTGGCTCACCGAAACACTCGGGTCATTGAGGATCGCTATGAACGGGAACTGAGAGCGCAGCGAGTTGCGGAAATCTAGCGTGGGAAGGCTCGCGCCCACGTGTACCTCGTTGGTCAAGGTTGGGCTGATCGACCATCGCCAGAACCCCGAGTAAAGCTGCGATGCAACGTGAATCGTGGTGTCCGGCTTCGGCCCGAATACCGACGAGTCTGTGGGATCGTCGGTCGTGCTGGTATCGCCGGCGAGCGTCACGCCAAAAAAGTGACGCGCCGAAGCCAGATAGTCCAGCCGCAATAATCCCAGGTTCACCGTACTGCCATTCTGCTGCGTGCCGCGGTACGTTCCGGATGTGCTCGATGGAATGAGATTGAGAACCTTCTGCAATAGCGGATCCTGGCTGGTGAGCGCATTCGTGAGTACTTCGCCCGTCCGGGTGATGGATGACCTGTCTAGATCCGCTTCGTAATTCGCAAAGAAGAAAAGCCGGTTTTTCAGCAGCGCGCCGCCGAGCGAGCCTCCCACTTGATTGAGACTCGTTTTAGCGGGAGTTCCCCGGGTGTTATCGGTCCAGTACTGCGCACTCAGCCCGTTGGGGATACCGAGCCAATAGCCCGAACCATGGAGCCCGTTACTGCCGGTCGGCGAGCTGAACATGATCTGCGAGCAGCCGCACCCGAAAACACCGCCGGTCACGATGCCCACTTCTTCAATCTGACCGGTGTGCAAGGCGAGAGAGATGGAACTCAGTGTCTGCGGCGGGGCAAAGTTGGTCTGTACGTTGACCCCGTCCAGCGTGATGTTCTCGACGGATGTGGACTGCCCGTAAATTGAAGCAGCGCGGCCATTGTCCTGCACACCGGGAAGCGTCTCGAACAGCGGAAACGGGTCACGGCGCGACGTCGGCAACTGGTTCATTTCCAGTGACGTTAATGATGATGCGACGGCGACATCCGTAATTTGCAAAACGGGCGTAGTCATTACTGGTCCACGGTCGCCCCCGGGAACCAACATGATGGTCGGAAGCGAAACCGTGACACCGGCAGCAACGCGTTGGTTTGTCAGCACGACGCTCAGAAATCTCTTGGCTTCTAGTGTCAGATCATATGTCCGAGGCGACAGAGCCGCGAACACAAATGCACCGCTGCTGGAGGTCACCGTTTGTGCGTAAACGATTGAAGATCCAGCAAGAGTAAGCGTCACCCGCGCGCCAGGAACGGGGCTGGTCGTCGGATCCTCCACGGTACCCACGATTCGCCCCGTTGCCTGGGCGGCGGCGCTACCCGGTGCCAGGCACGCCAGACTGAGAATCACAAGCCACCTGGGCATCGGTCGAATTTGCAGGATACCGCGTGCGAGAGATCTTGCGCCATTTGGTAACCTAAAAACGTGGGGAAAGAGAACCAGGAGCCAGACGTGAAGACGCCGTCTCCGCAAGATGAGAAGGGCGACGGTGGACACTCGCTGGCTGCCCTAGATATCGACGCGCAGGTCAAGACGCGCTTCGGAGACGAACAGCGCAAGCTCGTCGATCAGATTGAGCAGTTGAAGGCAGAGAAGGCCGATCTGCACGACCGTTTGCTCCGCCGCCAGGCCGACTTTGAGAACTTCCGCAAGCGCGCCGAGCGCGATCGCTCGGAATTCGTGCAATTTGCCGGCATGGAGTTCGTGCGCGAAATGCTGCCCATCCTGGACGACTTCGAACGGGCGCTGAAAGTCGAGTGCGCCGATGCCAGTTACACCAAGGGGATCCAGCTCATTTACACGCGACTGTACGAAGCCTTAAAGAAAATGGGCCTCGAGCCGATGGATACAGTGGGCAAGAAGTTCGATCCGAACCAGCACCAGGCGATTGAGCGGGCGGAGACCGATCAGGCTGAAGATCAAACCATCCTGGGCGAATTCCAGAAGGGGTACAATTTTAAGAACAAGCTGCTTCGGCCAGCTATGGTGAAAGTTGCCGTCCGTCCCTCCTGACTCTGAGCCATGCCCGTGACCAAACGAGATTACTACGAAGTACTGGGCGTTGGGCGTGACGCCGACGACCAGCAGATCAAGAGCGCGTACCGCAAGCTCGCTCTACAACATCATCCCGACCGCAATCCCGACAATCAGGAATCCGAGGAGAAATTCAAGGAAGCCGCGGAAGCCTATAGCGTCCTGAGCGATCCGCAAAAGCGCGCGGCCTACGACCGGTTCGGCCACCAGGGATTGCAATCGGCCGCCGGAGGCGCAGGGTTCGATCCCAGCAGCTTCGACCTCAGTGACATTCTGGGTGAGTTCTTCGGCTTCGGCGACATGTTCGGCTCAGGTGGAGCGCGGGGTCGCAGCCGCCCGCAGCGTGGGCAGGATGTCCGCTACGACCTCGAAATTCGCTTCGAAGATGCCGTGTTCGGTATGGTGGCCGAGATTCAAGTGCCGCGCTCGGAGTTATGCGACCGCTGCGGCGGCAAAGGCGCGGAGCCGGGCAGTGGCGCCACCACCTGCCCAGCCTGCCACGGGCGCGGCGAGGTGATCTATCAGCAGAGTTTCCTTTCCGTGCGCCGCACGTGCGGGCAATGCGGAGGAGCAGGCCAAGTGATCCGTACGCCATGCCGGGAGTGCCGGGGCCAGGGTTACAAGCAGGTAAATCGCAAGCTGAAGGTCAATTTACCTGCCGGCGTGGACAACGGCACCCGCCTGCGTCTGGCGCACGAAGGTGAGCCGGGAGCCAACAGCGGCCCGCCCGGGGATCTGTATGTGGTTCTCAAAGTCAGAGAGCATGCGTTCTTCGAGCGGCACGAGTATGACCTGCACTGCACCATTCCGGTGAACATGGCGCAGGCGGCGCTGGGAGCCACGATTGAGATCCCCACGCTCGAACAGCCGGAGACTTTGAAAATCCCCGAAGGCACCCAGACCGGCGCCCAGCTTCGCATCCGCCACAAAGGCGTGCCTCACGTCAACAGCCACAACCGCGGCGATATCGTGGCCCACATCGACGTCAAAACTCCAACCAAGCTCACGCGCGATCAGAAGAAACTGCTGGAACAATTGCGCGACACGCTCCCCACTGACAATCAGCCTGCTGAGAAGGGCATCTTCGAGAAGGTCAAGGATTATTTCGTGTAGTCCGGTAGTGGGTGTCGCGCCGCTTGAGGTACATTCCGCTGAAGCCGCTCAAGGAATGCGCCGGCTCCCCGGGAATGACCAGAGACATGCCCGGGTTGTCCCAGGCGTCTTCGAGATCATAGCCCAGCGATGAGAGTTGATCGAGAAGCGCCTTCCGATTCGTGATCTGATAAGGAGAAAAACCGGTCCCGGTACTTTGCAGTGTCACGAACGAATCGCCCTCGCAAACAGGCAACTTGTTCAGCAAGAGATGCTTGGGCCTGGTCCCAATTTCCGCTAGCACTTCCGGAAGGGTCTCGGGAACGTATTGGAGCGAGCCGGAAGCCAGAAGAATGTCGCCACCGGCGCAGTCCGATAGTGTTGTGGTGAAGGTTAGCCCTGCCGGTGCGCCCTCCTTAGTGTGGATTCGCAGTCCGGCCTCCACCACATCCGATAAATCATAGACAAGCCAGCAAAGATGCGGAGGGTAGGTAATGTATTTCTGGTAGGAGTAAAAAGCCATTCCTACGTTGCCGCCGAAGTCCACGACTGAAGAGCATTCTGGCAACAGGCGTGACAGCCAGAAGATTACCGGATAGTCGCTTGCCAGGACGATCCGATGGTTTTTTTCGTAGCAGTAGGCCGAGTCGTCATAACGAAGGGGCTTGGTGTTGGGTGCTGCTTGCTTCGCCTCTTCGAAGGTCCGGTACACCCCCCGAAAGAGCCGCCGGCGCCCCGAGGCCCTCGCAAAGTGCTGCTCGTATATGATGTGCGCCACGTAATGGGTGAGCGGCAGCCTTCGCAAGTTGTTTAGGAAGAAGACGATCGGCTTGTCTATCAGGATTTCCCGCGCTGTGCGCCTCGGCCCGGTAGTCATCAAGTGGCAAAACAGAAGTTAAGGATATTATATACTGAAATTGCGCGTAATGATTCGAGCAGCAAACGATTTCATCCTGGCACTTGGATCGCCCTTCCGTGGTTTATTCCAGACCATGGAGCAAGCCGAAGCGGCGGCGCCGCGCTCACGAAAATTCGGCTATGACAATCGGCAGGCCGCGGAGTTGTATCAACAATGTCTGGCACCGCGGTGGGGCGACTACGCCCTCATCTACTGGCTCTCGCGGCTCATCCAAGGTGGTTCAGAACTTCTCGATATCGGTGGGAACATTGGAGTTGTCTTTTATGCATTCGAGAAGTATCTCTGCTACCCGTCGGATTTCAAGTGGGTCGTCTATGATCTCCCCGCTTCCGTAGAGGCAGGAAAGCGGTTCGTCAAGGACCACCCGCGTGAGGCCCTGGTATTCACAACTCGTTTGGGGGATTGCCCGAATCCCGCCATCCTTCTCGCCTCGGGCGCACTTCAGTATATCGACCGCCCGCTTTCGGACATGCTTGCCTCGTTTTCATCGCCCCCGAAGCACGTGCTCGTGAATAAGCTGCCGGTTTCCGACGGCCCTCCGTTCGTCACCCTTCAGGACATCGGCCCCTCCGTCTGTCCCTACAGAGCGTTCAACCGGGCAGAATTCACCGCCAGTCTGACATCCAGCGGATACGATCTGGTAGATCAGTGGAATATTGGCGATCTGCGCTGCAGGGTCCGGTTGCATCCATCGAGACGTGCTTCTTACGTCGGCATGTACTTTAGACTCTCTCAATAGAACCCTTCGCCGGGCCGATAAGCACATCATGGGGCTGCGTCCACAGCGCGCGCTGGCGTTGGAAACGCTGGAGTTATGTGCGGAGTTTCGCGAATGCCTGTGCGGCCGTGTACGACGGATTCCGGCGGTGCAGCCGGTTGTGTGGGTGGCGATCGCCGCTGCCATCTGCGCCGGCCGATCGCATTCGCCGAAAAGCTGCAATCCGATGGCCGATCTGAGCGACGCGGAGTACAGGCGGCGGTACGAACTCGGCCGGCGGCGATATTATGCAGAGCGCGCCGAACGGAAGGCGCTCAGGAAGGCGTGGGTCAGGGAAAACGGCCCTTGGCTCCTTCTGGCCGTCATTGGCGTCTTATTGGTCGCGGTTCTCGGTTTTACACAGCCGCACAGTTTTATCGTGATGACGACACTGGCGTTATATGGCGTCTTGGCGTGGGCGGTCTGCTGGGCGGTTCGCGCATCCTGTTGATTCCGGAGGATGGCCGTTTACGTGCCTTCTCCCGGAATGTGATGCCGAATGCCGTTGTTTTGTACCGTTCTGATTCATCCCCGTTCCAATCCGGGACCGCTTTTGGCAATCGAGAGCGCCGACGGCTCGACCGGGCCCGGGAGAAGGGCTACCTGGACGCGCGCTGCCGCCACTCTCGCAAGGTGATTGAAGCGTTTGGTTTGTGGTGCTGGCGGCTGAAAGTCCCCATGGTGTGGTTTGAGCGGCAAACGCCACGCTCCAAGTACGGTCGTGTCCAACTGGAACTGTTCACCACGGCTAACCGGCTGACCGCCAGCGGCCAGGCGGCCATCCAGTCCCTCTGCGATGGATTGACGGTTAAGGGACAACCTCGAATTTCGCCATACAGCGTATTTTGCGACCGCGTGCCACTCAGCAGGGTGGAGGAACTGGCCAAAGCTGCTCTGCGCGCCGCCACCCGAACGTGGAATTATGAGCCGGATCACCGCGGCACCGGACAACGAATCGACGCCGAATCGTGGCGCACCGCATCGGCTTGAGAGGCCTTGAACCGTTAGATTGGCTGGCGTATCATCCTCTGGATGCCGCAAGCCAAAACGTTCGCCCAACGCAAGTCTCTCTACAGCGTCCATCCCGGCGTCCTGACGACCCAACGCTGGGTGGCTGATCTTCCACAAAAGACAGGCAAGTCACTCGAGCAGTGGATCGCTCTGGTGAAAAAATCGGGACCACCCACGGAAGAAGACCGCCGGGAGTGGCTCAGGACGAAACACAATCTGGGTACAAATGCCGCGTGGTGGATCGCGGAGCGCGCCGACGGGAAGAATACCGAGGACGACGATCCGGTGGCCTACCTGAAAGCGGCGGAAAAGCATGTCGACCAGATGTTGAGTGGATCGAAGGCCGCTCTGTGGCCCATCTATGATGAACTCTTGCAGCTTGGCTTGAAACAGGGGAAAGATGTGAAAGCATGCCCCTGCCAGACAATCGTTCCGCTCTATCGGCACCATGTCTTTGCCCAGATCAAGCCCGCCACGCGCACGCGCATCGATTTTGGTTTTGCACTCCGGGAGACTAAGGCGTCAGGACGCCTGATCGACACGGGCGGCTATGCCAAGAAGGACCGCATCACCCACCGCATCCCGATCACATCGACCGCGCATATCGATGACGAAGTGCGTCGCTGGCTCAAAGCTGCGTACGATCTGGACGAGTAAGCTCGGTCGCCTAACGCGCTCATCGGTTATGCTTGATCCTTATGCCCGAAACCAGCTTCCACGGCCGGCGCGCCTCTTTCATCGAGAACGAGCGCCTGCGCATCACCGTCACCCATGAGGGTGGACACATCGCCGAGATTCTCGACAAAGCCACTGGCATCAACCCGCTCTGGATTCCGCCATGGCCGTCGATCGAGCCTTCCACATACGATCTCGCCAAGCACCCGGAATATGGCAACGATTCCGAAAGCAAGCTATTGGCGGGCATCATGGGCCACAATCTGTGTCTCGATATTTTTGGCGAGCCGTCGGCGGAGGAGGCGGCGGCGGGCATGACGGTGCACGGCGAAGGGTCGGTGGCGCGTTACGACGTCACGACCGACACCACCGGTTTGACCGAGCGTGCGCAGTTTCCGATTGCGCAGATGCGCTTCGAACGCCGGATTCGCTTTGGTGGCGAGCGTGCGATTGAGATCCGCGAGACACTCGAGAATCTGTCCGCCGCGGACCGGCCCATCGCCTGGACCGAGCACGCGACCCTCGGACCGCCATTCCTCGAACGCGGCCGGACCGAGTTCCGGGCCTCGGCCACGCGATCGCGAACATTCGAAGAGGACATGCATCAACCGGGCGAGTATCAAAAGCGCGGCGTAGATTTCGATTGGCCGAATGTACCGACACTGGATGGCGGACATGCGGATCTGCGGGTGTACAACAGCGCACCGGTGTCCGCGGCCTTCACTTTCCACCGGATGGACCCGCGGCTCGATCACGCATACTTCGTGGCATTTTCTCCCACGAGCAAGCTGGCATTCGGTTACGTGTGGCATCGCGCGGATTTTCCATGGCTCGGCATCTGGGAAGAGAACCACGCCCGCACGCTGCCTCCGTGGGGCGGCAGGACGCTTACACGCGGCATGGAATTCGGCGCCTCACCCGTTTCCGAAACGCGGCGAAAAATGATCGAACGCAACAAGCTGTTCGACACGCCGTGTTATCGGTGGATTCCTGCGAAGGCCACGTTGCACGTTCGTTATTGGGCGGCACTTGCGCCCGCCGATCGTGTGCCCGAAGCGCTTGTCTGGGCGGGCCAAAACGACGTGCGCTTCGAGTAATGCATTCGCTGCGGCCCGCGACCGAAGCCGATCTCGACGAGATCTGGCGCATTCAGGCAGCATCGGGCCAGGCGGCGCAATGGAAGCCGGCGGACTACCTGACGCATGAGTGCCTGGTGGCGACCGTGGACGGCCGTCTGGCTGGGTTTGCCGTGGCACGGTGCACTGCTGCGGACGAGATCGAAATCTTGAACGTCGCGGTGGATCCACCCTTCCGCCAGCGTGGCATTGGCCGCAGTCTGATCCGCGAGTTGATCGGGGAAAATCCGGGGACGGTTTTCCTGGAGGTTCGCCAATCCAACATCGCTGCTCGTAAGCTCTACCATTCACTGGGATTTGAGACGGCCGGAGTCCGTCAGGATTACTATAGTCAGCCGGTGGAATCCGCTATTGTCATGAAGTTTCATTCATGTTAAGGTCTGAGTTAGACGGGCCTGGAAGCGCCCGCCGTTTCTTTCAAAACCGAATAAGTGCAGATTACCCACCGAGCCTTAAATCGAGTTGATCGACTCGGCGCGGCAACCTCACTCGAGGAGGAATGCCTGGATGGATCGAAACGCACAAGAAGAGCTGAAAGCGCACCTGATGCAGACGGATGAGGATTTTCGACACCTGGTGGAGCAACACTCCGACTATGCCCATAAGTTGGAGGATCTGGGGTCGAGGCCGCATCTGTCCGATCAGGAACAGATAGAAGAAGTCCGGCTGAAGAAGCTGAAACTTCACGCCAAGGATCTGATTGAGGAACGCCTGAGCCGCTACCGGACTCGGAACGTGGCCTGACATCAGGTGCGCTGAACTGAATTGGGGAAAGCCCGGTCTGGACTCCCAGATCGGGCTTTTTGTGTTTTTGGAGGTCTAGAATAGAACCATGAGCACGAAGGCGCTGGTGCCCGTCGAGGAATACCTGCGAATGAGCTTCGAAGGTTCGGGGCCGGAGTATCTGGACGGCGAGCTCGTGGACCGAAGTACTGCCGGCGTTGCACACAGCAGTGCACAAGCGAATCTGATCGCGTATTTCGGGATCCGGCGCGCCGAATTTTCCTTCCAGGTGCGTCCCGGGTTGCATATGCGCCTGGCGCCGAGCAGAATTCGCGTCGCGGATGTAGTGGTGTTTCTCGAAAAGCCGACCGAAGAGATTCCTTCCGTTCCCCCGCACATTGCCATGGAGATCGTTTCTCCAGGTGATCGCTACTCTGAAATTCACAAGAAACTGGACGAATACTGGCGTTGGGGGATCAAGCATGTCTGGCTGTTGGAACCGTCGTCCCAAGGCTTCTCCGTGTATGACGATGCCGGTCTTCGCGAGGTGCCCACGCTCGAATTGCCCGAGTTCGATCTAACGATTCAGAAGTCCGACGTCTTCGAGTGAGCGACGAGCCGGTTCGGATTCCTATTACCGACGTTTTCGATTTGCACACAGTTCCGCCGCGCGATGTGAAGGCGGTGGTGGAAGCCTATCTCGAAGAAGCGCACAAGCTGGGGTTTCGCGCGCTGCGGATCGTCCATGGGCGCGGAATCGGGGTGCAACGCGAGATCGTGCGCGGAGTCCTGGCACGGACGGAATTCGTGGAATCGTTCCGCGATGCGCCGGCCGAAGCGGGGGGATGGGGAGCGACGATCGTGGATCTACATTAGCGGCTACGCTCTGGCGCGGGCGCGGATCCGGCCGCAGGATTGTAACGCGGGTTGTCGGGATTTTGTGGCTGATCATCGGGCTTCACCAGCGGCACGGGCTTCGCGCTGTCAATCCATGCAGTGTAGGCCAGATCGCGCAGGAAAGCGGCGCCGGCAGCGATGCGTTTGTAGACCAACTCGCGCGCCTCTTTGTCGTCTTTGTTCTTGAAGCCGCCGCGTAGATCGATGCGATACACGTCTTCCACGAAGTTGCGCGAATCGAGTGAGTGTTGGAGCACCGCCTGCCATGGGTCGTCCAGATAGCGCGCATCTTTCGGAACGTACTGAAGCACGTCCGCCTCGCCCGTCGCGATCAGGTCGACGTATTCGGATTCAAACCGGCTATGAATATTCGGATCGCGTGTATATCCCTTGGGATTGTCGCCGGACCAGCCGTCGTGGTGGATGGAGTCGTGGAGCGGCATAGCGGCGTCGGCGGCATAGTGGCCGGTCCAGCCCATGTAGAAGGCGATGTCGGTCAGGAGCATCTGCTTCACCTGGGAGGGGTCTTGGAAGACCGGCGAGATGGCCGCATAGAGCTTCGCGATATTCCCAAAACTTTGCGGATCGGGCTCGGCCACGTGGCGGTAGAGGCGCATACCGGCTTTCATGCGCTCATAGCCCTCCATGATCGAATACGCCTGGAGGCCTGTGTAACGGATGTTGAGCAGCTTGGCGCGGTCCGGATCGGACTTGCTCACCCGCAGGTATTCGTCGTGCACACGCAGGATGAACTCGGTCCGCGAGCGGGGCGGGTCAGGAATAAAGTCGAAACCCTCGGTATACCAACTATGATTCGCGTCTTCGGAAATGCGCAGGAATGGCTCGGAAGGGCTGCGCCAAGTGTCGGGAATGGTGCCGAGGTGCCCGATGTAGCCTTTCTGCGCTTTGAGGAACACTGGACCGCTTAGCGGGATGGTCTCGACGGCGGCGAGGTTGGCAAGGGTGTGGCCGCGAATGCCCCAGCCGATGAGACTCTGGATCGCCAGCAATTGTGCGCAGAGCAAGGCGGTAGCTTTTTTCTTCAAAGGTAGCTCCTTGGAAGTGGATCTCGGCCCGGCGGGCCGGCATCTATGATGCCACGCGAGGGAATACAACTTGATTACAAGGCTGTCGCCACCGGGTGAGTAAAGGGCCATGTTGGCGGGCCGCCGGCACGGATGAAAATGAGAGCGCAGCGGAGGATCTCGAAGAGCCGGTGTAGGCAATTCGGGTACAGGCAACGAAATTCCGAATCGGGGCGCCGACCGTTTTCCATGATTGCTTTCGCCGGAATTTCGAAGCCAGTCCCCGAATTGCGGTGTGTGCGACCTGGATTACAAGCCCCGTTCACCAGGTGTAATGGGCGATGTAGGTGACGGTCTTTTCTTCGTCCGGTTGCAGGGATACCCGGAACTCGATGGTCTGGGCGTCTGTCTTGTTGAACGGCATGGAGCTGGTGGTGATATCCCAGGTGCTCCAGCGATAGAGGTGCTCGACGACGCGGACTTCGGCGGCCTCCTTCTTGTGGTTGCGCACTTTGATCTCGAAACCTTCGTCCATCATCTGGCGGCCCATGTCGTTATGGAAGACGGTGCGCTTGCGCTCTCCGGTGAGGTCGAAGGCTGAGCCGGTGAACACGCGGATCTTTTCGTCTTTCGCGGTGTGGTCGATGGCATCCTCGCCGGTGAACTCCAGGCGCCCGTCGGTATCGCGGCGATAGAAACGAATGCGTCCCTTGGGCAACGGCATGCCCAGGTGGTTGGCGTCGGAATTCAGGAACTCGCGCATCACCCAGACCTTTCGATTGGAGAGCGTGCCGTAACTGGCGTCCTGCCGGATGGCTTCCGCCTGCCAACCCTGGTAGCGGCCAGCGTCGATTTTCGCGCCGTCGTAAACGTAGAGGACCTCGGCCTTCACGTTGTTCGCGCGCACGAATTCCACCTGTTTTGACTCGCTACCGTGAATGGTGATTGGGCGCTGGAGCGTGTAGAGATGGTATTCGTCGAAGGTTTTTTCGACTACCTGGGGGCCGGACATTTCCTGCACGGCCATGCCCGCCGACCCCATCATCATCGCCCGCGGACCGCCGAACCCGGGCGGCTGAAGCTTATTCACGTCGCCAGCCATGAGTTTCACGCGAGCATTTTCAAATTCCTTTCCGCTGCGATTTTCCAGCGTGACCCAGCCGATGATGTCGAGCTTGTTGGCGTCGCCTTGCACGAAATTGTAATCGGCGTTCCAGTTGAATCCGCCGGTCACGTAGGCCAGCTCGGCATTCACGAGGCCGGCGTGGTCGGTCTCGATGGTCCAATCGAGCGTGGGCTGGAGGATCATGCCGGCGCCGAGACCGGGGAATAGCGGTGTACCGGGCAGATCGAATCGCAGTTTGCCCGCAACCTCGATGATGGGTTGCGCGACGCCCGGTTGCTGCTGGCCGTAGGGCGAAGGCTGGTTGAACCACTGAGCCGGCGCCACGGCCTCGGCCCGCACAATTTTGCCGGAGACGGTTTCGATACGGTCGCCGTTGTGGACCTGGAATTCGATAGTCTGGCCCTCGTAGCGTCTCATCAGCGCTTCGAGCGAAACCGGGTCGGCGCGATAATTCTGTTCGAGGATGCGGAGCAAGCGCTGGCCGCTGGGGTCACGCAGCATGACGGATTCGGGCTCCAGTTGCGCGGTCGTCCCGGTGAATTGGATTTGGTTGAGACCTTGTTTCAAGTCAAGCGGAATGGTCTCGCGGACGACGGCGAACTGCTGGTTGTAAACGGTGAGCGCGGGGTCGGCGGCCAAACACACGGCTGCGATGAGAGAGCAGAGAACAGTGGCGCGTAATCGCATGAATGATCTCCTCCAGTTAGACGCCGGTTACGGGAGGAAAGTTGAGGGCACGCCGAGTGCCACGGGGACGTGCACGAGCCGCAGGGTAGAGGCTGGCGGAGAACTGTGAAAGCAGGGACTCTGCGGGCGGCGGCAGCACAGTGCCGACTTGCGTTCGGCGGCTGTGATAACTTGTGGGAGGAATGCGACTCTCTCATGTTCTGAGCGCCATCGCCGTGGTTTTGGCCGCAACCCTCTGCCTGTGCGCGCAGGAACAAGCCACGCCAACGAAAGACGCGCGACCCAATGAAGCCCAGGGGCTCCCGCCCAGAGCGGCGCCGACCGATTATCAGTCTCAAGCCAAGGCGGGCGAGGTGACGATAGCCGCGGAATTCGATGGGCACTCCGTCCCGACGGAAGAGCAGACGCTGAATACGGAAGACTTTGTAGTTGTCGAAGTAGCGCTATTCGGCCCGCCGGGAGCGCGCACGCAGATTTCCCTGGACGACTTTTCCCTCCGCGTCAACGGGAAGAAGGCGCCTGTGCCCGGCCTGTCTTACGTGGTGGTGTTTTCCTCTCTGAAAGATCCCACATGGGTGTCGCCGGATGCGGAAAAGGCAAAGGAATCGAAGACCAGCATCGGTACGGGTGGTGGTCAGGATTCCAGCAACACGCCGGTGGTGATCCATGTTCCCATCGAGCTACAGCGCGCAATGCAGCAGCACACGCAAAAGGCTGCGCTGCCGTTGGGAAACCGAACTCTTCCTCAGGCTGGATTGCTTTTTTTTCAATATCGAGGCAAGGAGAAGGGCATCAATTCCGTGGAGCTGATTTACAGCGGCGCGGCGGGGAAGGCTACGCTGGCGCTGCAGCGGTGAGGGAGGCTGGATGGCCCGGAGATTTGCCGGTCTTGTTCTTGTTTTGTGGCTAGCACTGGCATTGGACGGCTGCGCGTTCGTGCTACTTCCCAGAACCTTACCCTCGCAGCAACGGCTGAGGATCGTTGACAAGTCCACAGACAACTACATGGTTCGCCTGTCATTCCCGAGTGCGAAAGAATACCGATTTGACGGTGAGGGCAGAGTAACGATCGATGTCCCGGCCCTATTTGGTGGTTGTAGAGCTATGGTCGGACCGATCCCCCTTAACCGCGCAGTCAACCCCGTGACAGCCAAGCGATTTGAGGTTCTCCGACGGGGTAGGATCGTTCGGAAGCTTTCACTGGAAGAAATCACCAAGCTACCGACGGACCACGACGGCTACCATCTGCTGAAACTCTAGACGGCCGCCGCCCGATTCGCCACGGCCGCTTTGATGCGCTCGACGGCATCCATCAGGTTCTCATATGAGTTCGCGTAGCTGAAGCGGATGTAGCCTTCGCCGTACTCGCCGAAGGCGGCGCCGCTGAGGCAGGAGACGCCGGCGTCGTAGAGCAGATGATCCGCAAGCTCCTTCGACTTCATGCCGGTGCCGGTAATGTTGGCGAAAGCGTAGAACGCGCCGCCGGGGAGCGCACAGCGGAAGCCGGGCACCTGATTGAGGCCGGCGCAGAAGGCGTCGCGGCGGCGGCGGAATTCCGCGACCATCGCGTCCACGGCCTGCTGCGGGCCATCGATGGCGGCGAGGCCGGCGCGCTGCGTGAAGCTGGCGGTACAGGAGTTGGAATTCACCATCAGCTTGGTGACCGCTTCCACCAGCCACTCGGGCATCACGCCGTAGCCCATGCGCCAGCCGGTCATGGCATACGTTTTGGAAAAGCCGTCGAGGATGATGGTCTTCTCCAGCATGCCGGGCAGGCTCGCAATGGATACCGGCGCCTCGCTCGCGTAGTAGATGCGCGAGTAGATTTCGTCGGAGAGCACCATCAGGTCGCGGTCACGCACCAGATCGGCGATGGCGTGCATGTCCTCGGGCGGGATCAGCCCACCGGTCGGATTCTGCGGCGAGTTGAGGATGAGCAGCTTGGTTTTGGGCGAAAGGCGTTTGCGCAGGGTGTCGAGATCGAAGGAGAAGCCGCGTTCCTCGACCAGCGGAATCGGCACAGGCACGCCGCCGGAGAAGCGGATCATGGATTCGTAGATGGGAAATCCGGGGTTGGGATAGATCACTTCATCGCCCGCCTCGATGAGCGCGAGCATGGGGAAAAAGATGATGGGCTTGCCGCCGGGCACGATGGAAACGTGCTCGGGGCCGACGCGGATGCCGCGGGTGCGCGAAATATAGCGCGCAATGCTCTCGCGCAACTCGGGCTGGCCCTGGGTGGGACCGTAATGCGTGTAGCCTTCATCGAGGGCCTGCTTGGCCGCGGCGATGATGTGGGCCGGCGTAGGGAAATCGGGCTCGCCGATTTCAAGATGAATCACGTGCCGGCCCTGGCGCTCGAGCTCTCTCGCGCGCACCAACACCTCGAAGGCGGATTCCACGCCGATGCGACTCATTCGCTCTGCTAGTTTCATGGGAGTTTGCGGAAGAACGGGACGCCGTCGCGTGTTTCAACCTGCTCGACGCGATCGTCGATGGTTACACGATCGCCCACAACGCGGCCCGTCGTGCGTGAACCGTTTTCGAGGGTCACGATCACGACCTGATAGGGGACGTCGGCGGCAAAAGCTTCAGGCGCAAGATGCACGACAGTATCGGTGTAGACGGTGCCGGTCATACATTCCCCAGAATGCTCACGACGCACGACGCGCCGGAACCACCAAGATTTTGCGCCAGGCCGAGCGAGTGCCGCTTGAGCTGCATGTCGCCGGCTTCGCAGCGAATCTGGGCCACGATGTCGCAGAGCTGCGCCACGCCGGTGGCGCCCACGGGATGGCCCTTGGATTTCAGGCCGCCACTCGCGTTGATCGGCTTTTCGCCATCGCGTGCGGTCGCGCCGGAAGTCTCGAACGGCCCGCCGCAGCCTTTGTCGATGAACCCCAAGTCCTCGATGGCCACGATCTCGGCAATCGTGAAGCAGTCGTGCACTTCCGCGAACTGAATGTCGCGCGGTGTGACTCCGGCCATCTCGTAAGCTTTTTGCGCAGCGCGCCGCACCGCGGGAAACGTGGTGATGTCGGGCTTCTGGTCGAGCGCGACGAAATCCGACGCCTGGGCCACGCCCAGAATGCGGACCGGCTTATCGGTAAAGTCGCGGGCGCGGTCGAGCGGCATCAGCAGCACTGCCGCGGCGCCGTCGCTGATCAGCGAGCAATCGTAGAGGTATAGCGGCTCGGCCACGGGGCGCGCGTTGAGCGCCTGATCCATGGTGATCACCTTGCGCATGTGGGCATCGGGATTGAGCGCGCCATTGGCGTGATTCTTGACGGCGACCGCGGCGAGATCCTCGCGGGTTGTTCCGTACTGATACATGTGACGGCGGGCGATCATAGCGAACAGCGACGGGAAGGTGGAACCGGCCTTGATCTCGCCGGAACAATCGCCTGCGCCTGCCAGAATTTCGGTGACGCGCGCGGTGGGCTGCGAGGTCATCTTCTCGACGCCGGCGACCAGGACGCAATCGTACAGTCCGCTCGCCACCGCCGAAAACGCGTGGAAAAATGCGGAGCCGCTGGAGGCGCAGGCGGCTTCGAAACGGGTGGCGGGAACGTCGCGGATGCCCAGGGCTGTGGAAATGTACGGTGCCAGGTGGTTCTGGCCGACAAAAGATGGGCCTGCAAAGTTACCAAGGTAAAATGCTTCCACCTGCAACGGGCTAACATGCCCTTTTTTCAAGCACTTGTCACCAGCTTCGACTGCTAACGAGCGTAAATCGCGGTCGGCAAAGGCGCCGAACGGCGTTTTGCCGGCGGCCACTACCGCTACTGGTCTCATATAATTAGCTTAGCGCGCAAAGTAACCTCCACGTTTGCCGTTCGCGAGCGTCATGCCTATTGTGGGCATGGGAAGCGTGTATAGCGAAGTCATGAGCGAATTGGCGCCCCCGCCACTCGAGATCGTAGAGAGACAAAACCGGTTTGTCTCCGACAATCTGCGGCGTATTTTCCTGCAGATTTATCGCATTGTGGGAAACACGGCCGATGCTCAGGATCTCACTCAGGAAGCCTTCATCAAAGCCTTGCAACGGCAAGAGCAGCTCAAGGACGAAGAGAAGGCGACCCATTGGCTTTCGCGCATCGCAACCAACACTGCTATCGACTTTCTGCGGCGCCACGGCCGCGTGACGCATTGCGAAGTGGATGTGCACACGGTGAGTCCGGACGAATCGCCGGAGGATTTGCTGCTGCGATCGGAGCATCGTGACTATCTGGAAGACGGGCTGCGGCTGCTCACGGCGCGCGAGCGTGCGGCGCTAATGTTGCGCGATGTTGAGGGCTGCTCTGCCGAGGAAGTGGCGGAGCGGCTGGATTGCTCCAAGGCCACGGTGCGGTCGCATATTGCTAACGCCCGGATCAAGCTGCGGCGCTACATGGCCGGGAGGAAACGCTGATATGAGCAAGCATCCGAGTGAGGCGAATCTGGCGCTACTGGCGGGCGGTGAGCTGAGCGGCTGGCGGCGGTGGAGCGTCGCGCGGCACGTGGCTGGATGCGATCAATGCCAGCACGAGGTGGCGGAGTTCTCTACGCTGCGTGAGGAAGTGCGCGTGATGGCGGAGATGCCGCAGCTTTCGTGGAACAGTCTGGCGGCGGAGATGCGGGCGAATGTCCGGTTGGGACTGGAAGCAGGCCAGTGCGTCACGGAGCGTCCAGCGGTGCACGGTGCGTTCAGCCTGCGCGCAATGGTCGCGTGCGGCAGCCTGGCGATGCTGCTGGTGGTGGGCTTTTTGATTGAACAGCCGGCGCCGCGAGCCAAAGAATCCAAAGTCGCCGAGGCGGTGCTCGAAACGAACGGCTCGGGAATCCAGGTGACCGAGGGCAGCCAATCCATGATGCTGCTGAACGTGGGCTCCCGCGATGTGCAGTATCAGGCGGGCGGCAGCGCCATGGGCGCACGCTACGTGAATTCGGATACCGGCCAGGTGACCATCAACAATGTCTATGTGCAGTAAAGTTGCGGCAGCGGCGTTTGTTGGCGCGATGGCGCTTTGTGGGCAGGACGTCCCTCTGGATCTGCACAGCTCCATCGACATCAAATTACCGCCGGATTCTCCCGTCGCTTTGCTGAATACCAATGTGCGCGATTCCGGCGCCTCGCAGCGCGGCGGGGCCATGGTGATCGATCTGCACATGGCTCTTTCGCTGCGGAACTCCGATTCACGCACGATCCGTGGCATCACACTGCTGGTGACAGCGCAGGAAGTAACGCCGGGCGGAAAAGCGTCGGTCACCGTGCCCAGCCTGAACGTGGCATCCGGTGAGGCGTTTCCCGTGCGCATCGATCTGCGTCTGTTGCGGCCCTTGCAGGCGGGAGCGGGCCCACTGGTTCAGGTCAGCCTGGACGGCGTGTTGTTCGCGGGATTCGATTTCTATGGCCCCAACCGGTTGAACTCGCGGCGTTCGATGACGGTGTGGGAAATGGAGGCGGAGCGCGACCGCCAGTATTTCAAGTCTGTTCTGGCTTCGACCGGCCCTGAGGCACTGAAGCGTGAGATGCTGGATTCGCTGGCGCGTCAGCAGGAGCGCCCACGGATTGATGTGCGGCTGTCGCGCGGCGGCCGCTCCGTCACTTCTGCAGCCGAACCGGAGCGCATGGCGCGGTTCGCGTTTCTCAAGATGCCGGATGCGCCGGTGGAAGCGATCGATGGCTGGGCGGAAGTAGCCGGCAACGAAGCGCGCACACCGACCATTCAGGTGCAGAATCGCTCGTCGCGGCCGGTGCGCTATGTCGAGATCGGATGGATCGTAAAGGACCGGGAGGGTCACGAGTTTCTGGCGGGCTCGGTGCCGGCGGCGGAGGGCGACCTTTTGCTACCGCCGGGAAAAACAGGCCGCGTGCTGCAGGATACAGCGCTTCGCTTTTCACGGAGTGCGGGTGAACCGGTCGCCATTGCCAGCATGACGGGCTTTGTCAGCAACGTGGAGTTCGCCAATGGCCGCGTGTGGGTGCCGAGCCGCGCCTCGCTGCCGCGGATGGCGCCGCCTTCGCCCGAGGAGCAGCGCCTCGCGGATCTTTATCGCACGAAAGGGCTGGCCGCGGTGGTAGAGGAGCTGAGGAAGTATTAGGGCCGCATTCGCTCAGTACCTAGGGGAGCGTGTTCGGTGAGCCGTTGTGCCGCAAGCACTAGATCCTGGAAAGCCCGCGCGCTGAAGAGCGAGTGTGAAGCTGCGCCGCTCTGTATCTGAGGAACAACCCGATTAAGCCCATGGAAGATTTTGCTGATTTCTGATACTGTAGGCTGGCGCTGCTCTCGTACTAAGCAGTTACAGATCTCCCGAAATACTCCTTTTGGCTTTCCACCGTGAACGTACGGATCGCTGCCGGCGAGATCGCTCAATGACTTGGAGAGCCGGCGCTTCTTCGCCTCAAAAACAAACCAGGTGCCCGGACCGCCCAGTCTCTCGTTACATACGGCCAGCCCGAGCTCAAACGGCATGTTAAAACGGGGTGTAGGCGGGCTCTTCAGGTCCAGCTCCACGCGCGACAAGTCGTGAAATGAATATCCGCAGGATGTAATCAAGTCGAGGATCCTGTCCAAACGCCCTCTCCCACCAGGTATTTCTAATGTTGCTCTCGGGACGAGTCCAAATGCGGTGAGGGCCGTTACGTAGGCCAGAAAGAGATCTCGGAACTCGTCATCGTAAGGGATGTTGAGAAATGCGTGCTGCGGGTTGACAACCGCGTTCTTAAGACTTGGCGCCCTTGTAGAATGCACGTTTTGGTGCTGCTCGCTTTTTTCTCGTCTTATGAGCTATCACACCATTGACCGAATCGGCAAGACGCACGATTTCCTTCACACGAGATGGCGGAACTCCGAACAGCCGTGCGGTCTCCTCAACTGAGGGGTAGGGACTATCGAGCTTGACGGGGCCGTTCATGTCTATATCCACAGTCTACACCCAACGTGGTCTACTGATTGCGCCGTTCATTCTTCCAGCCAGATCCGTCAATTGGCCTCGCATCTCTTCCACCGGCAGCTTGACTCGTTCCCCGTGCCCCGGTAGCACCCACTCGAATCTGAATTGCTTCAGCGCGGCCATAGACCGCGTTTGCTCTTCCCATGAGTACCAGCAGACGTCGCGGCCGGCGTTGAGACTGCGCAGTGTGCGGCTCCACCAGAGATGATCGCCTGTGAACAGAAAGCGGTTTTCGAGCAGCAGGCACGTGTGGCCACGAGTGTGGCCGGGAGTGGGAATGGCCCAGAAACCGGGTGCGAGTTCCACGGAGTCCATCCCGTCGATCACGAGTTCGGCGGAAGGCTGGGCGGATAATTCCTTGCGGTGAATGATGCGGCGGCTCGCGAAGCGCGCGGCGTACTTCTCGGCTTCGGCGACGTCGTCGCGATGCGTCAGGAAAATATGCGCGATGCCCCCGAGCTTTTCGAAGCGATCGACGAGATGCGGCAGAAATTTCGGAGAGTCGATGAGCCAGTTGCCCTCCGGACGCACGACGAAGTAGCTGTTCCCGCCGAAGGACTTCGGGGAATTGAAACCGCAGTAATACACGCCGCCTTCGAGGAGCAACGGAAAATCCGCCTTGGCTTCACGGGCGCGGCCGGGATCGAGCGTGCCGATCGAACCCGTAGGACATGCGAGCAAAGCACGGGATGCACTGCGAACGGCATCAGGGGTCGGAGGCTGTGCATGAACGAACGAGTACTCGCCCGCATCGGCGAAAACCTCGGGAGCGAGCTGGCGGCAAGTATCGCAGTCGATGCAGGTTTCGTCGACGAAGAAGTCGCCCGGAACATTCTCGGCCACGCTGCGGCGGCGATCGGCCATCCTTCGATGGTCGCACGTTGTATCCTAGATATTTCTCATGGAGCTGAAATCCGTCCCCCTCGAAATTCCCGACGGCGGGAATATCATCCTAGGCCAGACGCACTTCATCAAGAGTGTCGAAGATCTCTATGAAGCCCTGGTGAACACGGTCCCGCAAATGAAATTCGGTGTGGCGTTTAACGAGGCTTCGGGGCCATGCCTCACGCGTGTGGACGGCAACGATGAGGCGCTCACAACTCTTGCGGCGCGCAATGCCACGGCGCTGGGCGCGGGCCATATTTTCGTCATCGCCATGCGCGATGGCTATCCGATCAACGTACTGGGGCGGATCAAAGACGTTCCGGAAGTCTGCTCCATTTTCTGCGCCACGGCCAACCCGGTGACGGTGATTGTGGCGGAAAATGAGCAGGGGCGCGGCGTTGTGGGTGTGATCGACGGCGCTTCTCCCAAGGGCGTCGAGACCGCTGAAGAAGCGGCGCGGCGGCGCGACTTCCTGCGCAAAATAGGCTACAAGCGCTGATGATCGCCAGCGAGCAGCAACTCGAGGATTTGCTCTCCGAGCCTTCGCAGGCCGACACACGCGCCGTGGCCGAGATGCTGGGCGACCTGGTGATTCTCGGCGTCGGCGGCAAGATGGGGCCCAGCTTGGCCAAGCGAGCTAAGCGCGCATGCGAGCGAGCCAAGTTTCCCAAGCGCATCATCGGTGTGGCGCGTTTTTCCGATCCCGCGCTGCGGCAGGATCTCGAATCCGCCGGGGTCGAGACGGCTAGCGTGGATCTGCTGGCGCCGGGTGCGCTGGCGTCCCTTCCCGACGCTCCCAACGTGCTCTTCATGGCGGCGCGCAAATTTGGATCGACGGGTGCGGAGCATCTCACCTGGGCGATGAACACGCTGCTGCCCGCCCTGGTGGCAGACCGCTATGCGGCATCGCGCATCGTGGCTTTTTCGACGGGGAATGTGTACCCGCTGGTTCCCCTGGCGCAGGGCGGGGCGACCGAGGATATGACGCCCGGACCAGTCGGCGAGTACGCGCAATCCGCCCTGGGCCGCGAGCGCGTGTTCCAGTTTTTTTCCGAGCGGAACCGCACGCCGATCACGCTGTTGCGGTTGAATTACGCGATCGATCTTCGCTATGGCGTACTGCTGGATATCGGACAGAAAGTCTTCGAACGGCAGCCGATCGACGTGACCATGGGACACGTCAACGTGATCTGGCAAGGCGACGCGAACTCCATCGCGCTGCGCTCGTTCGGATTGGCGCAATCGCCGCCCCTGATTCTCAACGTAACCGGGCCGGAGACGGTGCCGGTACGCTGGATCGCGCGCCGTTTCGGTGAGCGTCTCGGCGTGGAGCCGATTTTGGAGGGCGCTGAATCCGGCACGGCCCTGCTGAGCAATGCGGCCCGCTGTCACAGACAGTTTGGCTATCCATCGGTCACGATCGAACAGATGATTGAGTGGGTGGCCGATTGGATAGGCATGGGCGGGGCGACGCTGGCCAAGCCCACACACTTCGAGCGCCGGGATGGCCGGTTCTGATGGCGCAGCCGGAGAACTGGCGCGACAAGCTACGGCGCGGCGTGGTGATTCCCGCGCATCCACTGGCTCTCAACGCCAATCGCAAGCTGGATGAGCGGCGCCAACGCGCTCTCACGCGTTACTACCTGGCTTCGGGCGCCGGAGGCGTAGCCGTGGGCGTACACACCACGCAGTTCGAGATTCGCGATCCGCGCGTGAGCCTGTACGAGCCGGTGCTGAGGCTGGCGATGGAAGAGATGCGCTCTACCGATACCATTCGGATCGCCGGCATCGTGGGTCCGACGGCGCAGGCGGTAAAGGAAGCGGAACTGGCGGTGAGTTGCGGTTATCATGCCGGCTTGCTGAGTTTGGCAGCCTTGCGCCAGGCCAGTGTTGCGGAGCTTGTGGAGCACACGCGCGCTGTTGCCTCGGTGATTCCGGTGTTCGGTTTCTATTTGCAACCCGCCGTGGGCGGGCGTGTTCTGCCGTATGCATTCTGGCGCGAATTCGCCGAGATCGAAAATGTTGTCGCGATCAAGATGGCGCCGTTTAATCGCTATCAAACGCTGGACGTGGTGCGCGCGGTGGCGGAATCAGGGCGCGCGGGAGACATCGCGCTCTATACCGGCAACGATGACAACATTGTGATCGACCTGCTCACGCCGTTCCAGTTCGCCGGACGGACCATGCGTATCGTGGGCGGGCTTCTGGGGCACTGGGCGGTGTGGACGCGCCGGGCGGTCGAACTCCAGGAGCGGATTCACAACGAGCCGGAGTGTCCGGGTTGGCTGACCCGGGCGATAGAGGTCACCGATTCCAATGCGGCGTTTTTCGATACGGCAAACCAGTTCGCCGGTTGTATCGCAGGCCTCCACGAAGTGCTGCGGCGCCAAGGCCTGCTGGAGGGCCGCTGGTGTCTGAATCCCTCCGAAGACCTCTCACCCGGCCAGATGGAAGAGATCGGGCGGGTTTACAGGGCCTATCCGCACCTCAACGACGATGAATTTGTGCGCCAGAATCTGGACGCCTGGCTGACGTAACGAAAGCCTGCCGCCTGGCGTCCTATACTCGATCCTGGGAGACGTGCATGCGTTTCATCTGGTTCGCGCTCCTCGCTTGCCCAGTGCTCGCCGTTGCGCAGCAAGCGGGTACGGTCTCGTCGCAGCCGGGCCAGTCGCAGCAATCCAATGCACCAGTTCAGCCTACAAGGCCCGAGGATCTTTGCTCGATCGAGGGTCAGGCCGTGAACGCTATCACTGGCGAGCCCTTGAAGAAAGCACAGATCACCATGAACAACCTGGGTGGGCACACCAATGCGATCCCGGGCGCAGTGACTGATGCCACCGGCCGGTTCGTTATCGAAAATATCGATCCGGGGCGTTACAACGTATCCGCTGACCGGAATGGCTTCGTCCGTTTCCAATACGGAGCTCGCGGGCCGGGCCGCCCGGGCACACCGCTCACGCTGAGTCCAGGCCAGCGAACTCGTGATCTCGTCTTTCGGCTGGTACCGCAAGGTGTAATCACCGGCAAAATAATGGATGAGGACGGTGAGCCCGTAGAGAGCGCGCAAATCCGCGCGCTGCGATATGCATTTGTTCGCGGTAAGAGGCAAATGACCTCACCCGGTTTCGCATCAACCGACGATCAGGGTGAATATCGCGTGTTCGGGCTCGAGCCCGGGAAGTACTACCTCAGCGCCACTTACCACCCGCACAACGGGATGGGCATTACTCAGGATCAGAAACCTGCCGCGGAATCCAACGAGGGCTATGCGCCCACGTACTATCCGGGCACAAATGATCCCACGGCCGCTAATGCCTTCCAGGTCTCGGCCGGAGCAGTCCTCGGTGGCGTCGATATTACGCTGCGAAAGACGCGAACGGTCCAGATTCGGGGGCATGTAGTCAACCCCGCGGGTGAAGGGCTGCCACAATTCGTCATCGTTCAGCTGATGCCGAAAGAAGGAGGGTTCCTGAATGCTGCCACCAGGGGCACGGTACAGCGGAAAGACGGGGCCTTCCAGATACGAGATGTGGTGCCGGGATCCTATTTCCTGACAGCGCAATGGCAGGGTGAAAGCAGCCGTCGCATGCTTCGGCAGCCAATAGAAGTTGGCAACAGCAATCTGGACAATGTCAGCCTGGTGCTAACCCCAGCCTTGTCATTGAAAGGTCAGGTGCGCGTCGACGGGACGGCCGAAGTGAATCTGACGTCCATCAACGTTTCTCTGTTACCGCAAACTCCCATGCCGATGGCAGGCGCCTACGCAAGGGCGACTGACGATGGCACGTTTACTCTCGACAGCGTAAACGCAGACAGCTACTCGGTTCTCGTGCGGGGCTTGCCTCCGGGCTTCTATGTCAAATCCATCCGGATGGGCGATATGGATGCTCTCGAATCCGGGCTGGATCTGACTCGCAGCGGCGGAGGCGTGCTCGACATTCTCGTGAATCCAAATGGCGGTGAGGTCGATGGCGCCGTTATGGACCCGCAGGCACAGTTCGCATCGGGAGCTACCGTAGTTCTGGTGCCGGATGTGAAACATCGAGACCGTTCGGAGTTATTCCAGAGGACCGCTACCGACAGTTCCGGTCACTTCAGTCTCAAAGGCATCAGCCCGGGAGAATATAAACTGTTCGCCTGGGAAGACGTGGAAAACGGCGCATATCAAGACCCGGAGTTTCTCCAGCCGTTTGAGAACCAGGGAGAGAGCGTCACCATCCGCGAAGGTAGCCGTGAGAACCGGCAGCTCAAGCTGATTCCGGCTGAGTCGACCCCTAAGAACGCAGGAAGCTGAGCAATGGCGGCGGGAGCGCAGATGCGGTTTTGTCTTGTCTCAATCACCGTATTCGCCACAGTGCTGGCCGCGCAACCAGTGACTCAGCCAAAACCGCCGTCCGCGAGGATGGAGTCCTGCTCCATTGAAGGGCAGGTCGTCAATGCGATAACCGGTGAGCCCCTGACGAAGGTGGCCATCGACGTTTGGCAGGTGGGAAACTCACCAGGCCAGCGCTACGACACCATCACCACGGCCGGGGGACGATTTGCGATGCGGGATATGGAGCCCGGCCAATACCGAATGCGGGCGAACAAGCGCGGATACGGCGCTGGAGAATACAGCACCCGTCGCCTAACGGCTGGCACGGGAACCACCCTGTCCCTCGATCCCGGGCAGCATCTCAAGGATGTTGTGCTGCGCATGTCTCCTCAGGCGGTGATCACAGGGCGCGCGCTGGATGATGATGGCGAGCCTTTGCCTAACGTCGGATTTTTTTTGTTCCGCTACACCTATAGGCGCGGAAAACGGCAACTTGAGGAGTGCGACCAGGCCAACACAAATGATCTGGGTGAGTATCGAATGTTTGGGCTGTCGCCGGGAAGATACTATCTGAGTGCCACGCCCAATGATTTCGCAGGCCGTCGTCAAGCGTATGACAACGGACGGGGGTATGCCCCAGTTTACTATCCCGGAGCCACGGATCCTGCTGGGGCGAAGGCCATCGACCTGGAAGCGGGAACGCTTCTCCGCGGGGTCGACATTACAATGATCAAAACCCGGACGGCTCGCGTGCGCGGACGTGTGGTCGACCCTACGCCTAAACAGAACGGTCAGGGTGCCGGCGTGAACCTTCGGCCGCAGGATGAGTCACGGTACATGTTTGGGGGCAATTTCTATTCTGGCGTGGATCAGCAAGGAAATTTCGAGATAAAGAGCGTGGTACCGGGGGCATACTACGCCCACGCGTACAAAAGCGTGGGCGGAAAAGCATACCAGGGGCGACAACCGATCGACGTCCGTGAGAGCGACATCGACAATCTTGTTCTGGAACTGAGTCCGCCAGGCGAACTGAAAGGCCAGTTTCGCTTTGAAGGCCGGTCAGCCGGGACCCCGGGCGAAGCACAGATCTGGTTGGAGGAGGAGCACGCAACAGCAGGTGCAACCGGGCACATGCATCCAGATGGCAGTTTCACCATCACTGATATTCAGCCCGGCCGTTACCACTTGAACATCTTCAGCCTGCCCGGTGATTATTACCTAAAATCCGCGCGCCTGGGTGATCAGGAGGTGCTGGAATCGGGCCTGGATCTTATTCACGGAATCAGCGGCACGCTCGAAATCACACTCAGCAGCAACGGCGGCCAGGTCGAAGGCGTGGTCTTGAACGCAAACGATCAGCCCGAAGCGGGCGCCACGGTCGTGATGGTGCCGGATGAGCCGCGGCGCGGCCAATCCCACCTCTACAAAGACGTTACGACCGATCAGTACGGCCGTTTCACTATCAGAAGCATCGCCCCAGGAGGATACAAGCTGTTCGCGTGGGAAGAAATCGAAGATGGAGCGTACGAGAACTCCGACTTCCTGAAAACGTTCGAGGCGCTGGGCGAGCCGCGAACCATTCGCGAGGGCAGCCGGGAAAGCGCTCAGTTGAAGCTGATCCCTGCCGAGGGAAAAAAACCGCGCCCAACTAACTAAGCTAGTGGTGGTGCTTCGTCGACGTCGATGTCGTCAGGCTCAAGGAGCAACTGACAGAGCTACCGTTCAGGCTGGCATCCACGGTGACCGTCTGGTTGCTGGTGACGCTACCGGTTAGCACGGAAAACGATGCCCTGGTGGACCCGCCCGATAAAAACACGGAGGACGGCACGATCAGGGGTGCATTATTGGCCACGCTGATCAGTACTGTCGATCCGCTGCTCGGGGCCGCGCTTGATAGCCTAACCGTACACACCCCAGATGCGTTCGGACCAAGTGTGGTGACGCTGCACGCCAGCCGGCTAACCGTTGGTGAGGCTGCTGGTGGGGGCGGTGGCGGAGGAGCTAACTGGAGGGCGAAGCTCTGCGAGATCCCGTTCAGCGTTGCGGAAAACGTTGCCGTGGTCGAGGCGCTCACTGCGGCGATTGTGGCGCTGAATGCGGCGGTCGTGGCTCCCTGGCCAACGGTCACCGACCCCGGCATACTCACGCTGGCGGTGCTACCCGATACAGCCAGACCAACACTCAGACTTCCGCTGGGCGCCGCTGCCGATGTGGTCACAGTGCACGATACGCTGCCCGGAGTCGTCAGGGGATTCGGTGAACAGGACAGCGCTTTCAATGTCACTGGCGGAGGGGGCGGTGGCGCTAACTGAAGCGCGAAGGTCTGTGAGCTCCCGTTCAGCGTTGCGGAAAACGTTGCCGTGGTCGAGGCGCTCACTGCGGCGATTGTGGCGCTAAATGCGGCGGTCGTGGCTCCCTGGGCGACACTCACCGACGCCGGCACGCTTACGCTGGCGGTGCTACCCGACACAGCCAGACCGACACTCAGACTTCCGCTGGGCGCCGCTGCCGATGTGGTCACAGTGCACGATACGCTGCCCGGAGTCGTCAGGGGATTCGGTGAACACGCCAATGCGGTCAGCGTCACTGGAGGTGGGGGCGGTGGCGCTAACTGAAGCGCGAAGCTCTGTGAGCTCCCGTTCAGCGTTGCGGAAAACGTTGCCGTGGTCGAGGCGCTCACCGCGGCGATTGTGGCGCTGAATGCGGCGGTCGTGGCTCCCTGGCCAACGGTCACCGACCCCGGCATACTCACGCTGGCGGTGCTACCCGACACAGCCAGACCGACACTCAGACTTCCGCTGGGCGCCGCTGCCGATGTGGTCACAGTGCACGATACGCTGCCCGGAGTCGTCAGAGGACTCGGCGAACAGGACAGCGCTTTCAATGTCACTGGCGGAGGGGGCGGCGGCGCCAACTGGAGGGCAAAGCTCTGTGAGCTCCCATTCAATGTTGCGACAAACGTTGCCGTGGTGGAGGCGCTCACCGCGCCGATTGTGGCGCTGAATGCGGAGGTCGTGGCTCCCTGGCCGACGGTCACCGACCCCGGCATACTCACGCTGCCGGTGCTACCCGACACAGCCAGACCGACACTCAAGCCTCCGCTGGGTGCCGCTGCCGATGTGGTCACAGTGCACGACACGCTTCCCGGAGTCGTCAGGGGATTCGGTGAACACGCCAATGCGGTCAGCGTCACTGGGGGTGGGGGCGGAGGCGCTAACTGGAGCGCGAAGCTTTGCGAGCTTCCATTCAAAGTTGCGACAAACGATGCAGTGGTGGAAGCGCTCACCGCCGCAGCCGTGGCGCTGAATGTGGCGGTCGTGGCTCCCTGGGCGATGGTAACGGCGCCCGGCTCACTTACGCCTGCGGCGCCACCCGAGACTCCCAGAGCAACACTGAGTCCTCCGCTTGGCGCTGGTGCTGATGCTGTCACCGTGCATGACGCCGTGCCTGGAGTAGTGAGTGGATTGGGCGAACAGGACAGTGCGGTCAACGTCACTGGCTGGGTGATCGTCACCGTTCCGCCAGTAGCGGTTACCGCAAGCAGATTACCTGCGGCATCAGTGCCCGAAGGATTGGTTATCTGTACGCCAGAAGACTTGTTTGTCGTGGTGGATGAAAGCGTGAAAGTGATCGTGGCAACCACGCCACTGCTCATCGTGTTCTCATTTAACCCGAAAAGCAGGCAATTGATCGATCCGGCGCCGGTGCCACACGATACGGACTTACCGGCGGCGGTTGCCACAGGTCCTGCCGCCACGCTGATGGAAGCGAAATCAATTGTCGAGTAGACGGTCGTCCATTGCATTCCCGCCGGCTGGGTTGTTCCTGGCGAGTTCAGCGTCAAATTGAGCGTAACTGTACCACCAGGCGTCGAGGTCGCGGAAGAAAGCGCCAGCGTCTCCTGTCCCCACGCGCAACCGCACATGGCCAGCAGCACAACGGCTGCCCGAACAGTTAAGCGGAACGCCAGATTGTGGCAAAAATCCGATCTTTTTTGAGTGATTCCTTGCGCAGTTTTCGCCATATAGGTCCAGTAATTAGCGACGATTTAAGTGCAGTGTTGACTGTAAAGCCTTAGGCGGGATAGATCAATATTTCAAAAGGATGGTGGAAATTGCTGGCGGGCGGTTAGCGCCGATTGTTTTCCGCGTCTGATATCCTCAACCGGACGGCTCCGGCTCGATCATCACCGGGTACACGCCCGTGAATCACGGCAGCGCGATGCGGACGGTTCGCTGCGGCAGAGCCACCAGCATGCGGCTCAGGGAATCCAGGCTCATGACCCAGAGCGGGGTGGGCTCGGCGGTGCCGTCAAGCGCTACACTCTGTTGCTGCGCGATTTCCGCGAGGGCCACGCCCTGCAGCAGAATCTCTCCGGTAGCGGCGCCGAATGCGACCTCGCGGTCGGGGTCCTTGGCGTTGAAGTCGATGCGGAAGGCGCGGTTGACGGCGTCGTCGAGTGCGGCCAGATCGGCGCTTCCACGGCTGTCCAGGTTATCCAGGGAGGTTTTGCCGGTCTCGATACCGACGCTGACTCGAACGGCAACGTCCAGACCAAACTGCCCTTGCAGCCCGCCGGCGGCACGCGCGATTCTCGAGACGCTCTCGAACGCCGATAGCACCACGTTCAGTGGAGGCTTGATGGAGCGATGAACCCAAATGGCCAGGATGGCGGGCCCGAAGTATTTTTGCGTCCACGCTCCCATGTCTTCGAGGATCGGGCGGGCTTGGTGGTGCAGCGCCGCAACAATCACCGCGAGGCGCGGTGCTCCCACACGACGCTCCAGGTCCGCATAATCCCGGATGTTGATCACGACGGTGGTGACCTGGTGCTGCTCCTCGCTGACCTGCGTATCCGGCGCGGCTGATGGCAGTTCGGCTGGCGGCGCTTGAGCGGATTGCTCGTGCGCGAAGCCGAGAGTGTACGGGCCGATGGTAATGCGATCGCCGTGACTCAACATCGTGGGGACGGAAACGCGCCGGCCGTTCACCAGGGTGCCGTTGCGGCTGTCGAGATCGTACAGGTAGCAGGAGCCGGAGTCGGTGAACTGCACCATGGCGTGCGCACGGGAAACGGACTCATTGGGCAACGCGATGGTATTGTGCGGGCTGCGCCCAATGCGGCACGGCGCGCCAGGCTCGATACTGCATTCCCGCTGCTCTTGCCCGATGCTGACGGTCAGGTGGGCCGTGGCTACGCCCCCTTTCTCATGAAGTCTATTGTAATCGGGGATTGTTGCCAGGGGTCCAAAAATTTTTGGCTAGGGTTCCAGCAAGCGCTGGCGGAGCAGAGCCCGTTCGGAATCGGCAATCCCCATGCCATTTCGCACGTAAGCGTCGAAGGAGCCGTAGGCTCTGGTGATGTCATCGAAAGTAGACTCGAGCCTCTCCGGTTTTGTGGTCATCAGCGACTGTACGGCAGAGCGGTCCGGCGGTTGCGAAAATCCGAGCATGATCTGCACATCGGCCGTGGTGCTGTCGATGCGGTCGGGGGCCAGCAGATAGGAGGTGGTAAGAAGATAATCCTGCGTCACGGCCTCACGAGGAACGCCGAGCGCGGTGAGCAGGATGGCCGCGAAGACGCCGGTCCGGTCCTTGCCAGAGCTACAGTGTTCGAGAGCGGGCAGGTCTCCAGCCGCGAGACGGCGTAGAATCGCACCGTACTGCGGGGCGTAATCGAGGGCGTACTGACCGTAGCCGCTGCGGGCGTCGAGCTGGCGCTGGAGGTCCTCGGCGGTGAAACTGGCCTTGCGCTCGCGCCCGATGGGCGCAGCAAGGAATTCCGGCGCGCGCCCCATCCAACGGGTGGGCAAGCGTGTGCGCTCGCCGACGGTGCGGACATCGCACACGAGGCGGATGCCCAATCCATCCAGGTAACCGAAATCCGAGGCGGTCAGATTCGCCAGGTGGCCCGATCGGTACACCAGGCCCCAACGAACGTAGCGGCCGTCGGAGGCGCGGTAGCCTCCGAGGTCGCGAAAGTTGGCCGCGCCTTCGAGTGGCAGCCGCCGGATCGATACCACGCGCGGCGGCCCCGAAGCCGGGCGCAGATGAAAGTAGACCCGGCTTGAACGTTCGGGAAGCGATACCTCGGCAGGTGTCTGGCGGATGATGAAAGCGGGGAGCAGCGAGTCCATTCGATCCGGCCGTGAGCTGGCGAATACCTGAACGGCTCCGGCGTCCGGAGAGGCCTGATAGTCGATCCGATATACACCGGGTCGAACTTGCTCACACGTAGGGTTTTCGATTCCGGCCACCGCCCGACCGGTGGTGAGCAGCAACAGGGCGCAAAACAAACGCATCGCGGAAGCCCGAAGCCTAGCAGACGGAAATGAACGATACATGACAATCGAGTCACAATTTCATTGCGCCAAGGCGCACGCGCCTGGACGCCGTTCATCGTGGTTTCATGTTGGGGGGGCCACAATGGTTGCTCTTAAGGGAGATTTACGCATGATGCAAGTGAAATTACTCGCTCGATTCGCAGCCCTCGGTTTGGCGAGTGCTCTGTGCTTCGCTGCGGCCGACGCGCCTGGATTCAAAGTGACAAAGAAATATCCGGTCCCTGGCGACGGAGGCTTTGACTATGTCACATTCGATGGCGCATCGAACCGGATTTACGCGTCGCATGGCACCGAAGTGAATGTGCTCGACGCCGACACCGGCAAGGTGCTGGGGAAAGTCGAAGACACGCCCGGCGTGCACGGCATCGCCATCGTGACCGATCTGCACCGCGGCTTCACCACTAACGGAGGGAACGCGACGGTCTCGGTTTTTGACACGAACACCTTCAAGACCATCAAGAAAATCTCCGTAGCCGACGATCCGGACTTCATCACTTACGATCCGAAGACCAAGCGCGTGCTGGTGTGCCATGGCGATGGCAAGGTCATTACGGCGATCGATCCCGATAAGGAGACGGTAATCGGGAAAGTGGACCTCGGCGGCGGGGCAGAGGCCGCCGTCGTGGATGGAAAGGGCAGCGGGTTCGTCAATCTGGAGGAAGAAGCCGAGGTGGTCCACTTTGATCCGCAGAGCCTGTCGGTGAAGGATAAATGGCCCATCACCGGCTGCAAGACGCCCACAGGCTTGGCCATCGACCCGGCAAACTCGCGCTTGTTCATCGCCTGCCGGAGCAAGGTGCTGGCGGTTATGGATTCCACCAACGGCAAGGTGATCACGACGCTACCGATCGGCGACCATACGGATGCGGCGGCGTTCGATGCGGACAATCAGTTAATCTTCGCGTCCAACGGTGATGGAACAGTCTCAGTGATCCGGCAGAAGAGCCCGGCCGAATACGAGTCACTGGGCAGCATCAAAACGCAACGCGGCGCCAAGACGATGGCGTATGATCCGAAGTCGAAGCGCTTGTTCCTGACAACCGCCGAGATGGAGTCCACGGCCGGGGCCAACGGTAAGGGCGGCAGGATGAGACCGAAACCGGGATCTTTTACGGTTCTGGTGGTCGAGCGGCAATAGGGGACGGGCGAGTATCCGAGATCAAGCAGGGGCGGCCCGAGAGCTTGCGCCATCTTGATTGTGGGTACGGTGGAATCCTCCCGATTTCCGATAACCCCACATATCGTTCCCGATGGTCGTCGGCTATGATCGTGTATGGATGAAACCTCTGCGTGCGGTTGCGTCGCTGCTCGTCGGAGTCGCTTTTGCCGGTCTGCAATGGGCACTGATTTTCGCGGAACACTCATCGGCCAATTCGTTCGCAATCGAACCCTACCGTGCGGCAGCAACACTCTTTGCGATGCCCGGTATGATTACCGCGATGGCGGCCGCTGGCAACGTACACGCGTTTTCAATGTGGTTGTCGTGGTGGCCAATGTCATCTTCTTCGCGCTCATCACGTGCGGGTTGATGTCCCTTTGGCACAGGTGCCGTCTCGCCATTCGTACGCGCAATCGCATGTAGGCTATCCGATCCCAGTCGGAGGTATCGGCAGAGATAAGGACTGTCGTTAACGGGATTATCGGAAACCGTCAATCGGCTCGGCCTCGATCAATCCACCGCGGCCTTTTACGAAATCGCCGGTACTTGATCCCCTTGCGCTAGAGTCTCTCGGAGGCGCGTGAGGTCCTCGCCGCTGCTCGCCGTGGGCGTGAGCCCGCATTGCACGGTAAAGTAGAACGTCGATCCCTTACCGGGCTGGCTCTCTATGCGGATATCGCCGCCCATCAGCGCCGCCAGCTTGGCACTGATGGCGAGGCCGAGACCGGCGCCGGCTTTAGAGTGCAGGATATCGGCTTGGCGAAAGGGCTCAAAGATCAGTTGCAGCTTTTCGGGCGGGACGCCGGGCCCCGTGTCGGACACCGCGAACACGATGCGCGCCGCGGATGCCTCACTGTGCGCGACGGTCACCCGAACCGCAACCTCGCCGCGCTCTGTAAACTTTATGGCGTTGCCGATCAGGTTGAGCAGCACCTGGCGCACTCTGGTGGGATCGCCGACCACGCCATCGGGCACGTCCTCGCCAATCTCCGAGCGCAGGGCCAAACTCTTCTGCTGCGCCACGGGTTGGAATGTGCGGACGGCGTGGCCCACGCATCCCCGTAAAGAAAAATGCACGGCATGCAATTCGATCCGGCCCGCTTCAATCTTGGACAGGTCCAGAATGTCATTCAGGATCGCCAGCATGTTGCGCGCCGCCGCCAGAGCGTCATTCAGGTATTCGGTCCGCTCGCTCCTGTCCGCTGTGTCCAGGGCCAGTTCGGTCATGCCGATGATGGCGTTCATGGGCGTGCGAATTTCGTGGCTCATGTTGGCCAGAAACTGGTCCTTCAAACGGCTGCTTTCGTGAGCCTGCAGCAGCAGGCGCTCAATCTGATGATTCTTCTCTTCCACCAGCGTCTTTTGCCGGCTCAATTCCTGGGTGCGCGCCTGCACTGCGGCTTCTAGTTGGAATTGGCGCTGGCGCAGCACACTCAACCGCCAATTGAGCAGATAACGGATCAGAAAACCGGCAGCCAGGCACTCCAGCGCAATCAGCCACCATTGCTGCCACCACGCAGGCAACACCGTGATCGAGAGGTGCGCGGGCAAAGATGTAGCATTCCCGGTGCGCGCCATGAACTCCAATTCGTGCGTTCCCGCCGGGACGTTGGAGAAACTGGCCACGCCATGCGGCGTCTCCACCCAGTCATCCTGAACACCGCTGAGCCGGTAGCGAAATACGCGCTGGGCCTCGTGAGAAAAGTTGAGGGCTGCCAGTCCTATTTGAAATGAACGGTACTGATACGGCAACTGAATGGAGGCAGCCGCGTCATGCGACTGCGATCCATATTGGATCCAGGTGGCAACCACCGGGAAGGAAGACTCCGCCGGCGATCTCCCCGTGGGCCGGTAATGCGATAGGCCCAGGTTGACGCCAATCCAGACGCCGCCATCGGCGTCCGCCATCATGGCGTTGCCGGAGCAATCGTTCCAAAGCAGCCCGTCTTCGGTGGTGAAATGGCGCCACTCGGAACCCTCCCGCACGTCGATACCGTTGTCTGTTGAGAGCCACTGCCGGCCGGCGGTGTCAAACACGATGGCGCTAGGATCTTCCGAATGCAGGCCGTCACGTTTGGTGTAATGTTCGATTTTCACCGTGCCGCCTGTCACAACGCGCCACAGACCAAGACTTTCTTTATACGTAAACCAGGCCGATCCGTCCGGTCCCTCATCCAGGTTTTCGAGGTCGCCCACCGGCAAGCCGTCAGAGTGCGTAAAGTCCTGCCATTTGCCATTGGCGCCGTGGTATAGGCCGCTGTGGCTCGCAATCCACTGCCCGCCGTTGCGGCCCGCTACGAAGCGGTCGATCGGCTCTCCCGTTACCGGGTTAATGGCTGGCTCGAACCGCATGGACTGCCCGGACGGTTTCCCGCGGAATCCAGGCCCGTTCCGTGTCATCGCCCACAACGTGCCGTCGGCGTCCCAATGGAGGTTGACCACCAGTGTGCTGGTCAGTCCTTCCGCGCGCCCAAACAGTGTGAGGCGACCGCTCCTGGGATCCAGCCGCCCAATCCCTCCCGGGCTCATGCCGAACCAGATCAAAGCGTTGGCATCTTCAGTAATCGCCCGCACGGGATGGCCGCTCAAACCGTCGCGAACTCCCCAGGAACGGCCCGGCCGGCCGGATTTGGTGAATTGTTGCAGACTGGTGTCGGTACCCACCCATAGGATTCCCGAGCGATCGCGGTAGATCTGCTTCACCGTACTGCCCGCGAGGCCATCACTCTCGGTCCAGTTCTCCCAGGCATCACTGCCCAACCAGCGGGCCAGTCCAGCGCCGGTCAGACCGATCCAGATGGACCCTTCGCGATCCTGGAGTGCAAGACAGGTGTCGCGGACCGCCAGGCCGTTCTGCGCGTCGATGCGTTCCCAGTGTTCGCCGTCGCCCCGCATCAGGCCAAGCCGCGTTGGGACGAGCAGGCGGCCCTGCCGGTCGACATACAGGCTCTCGACGGTGCTCGATTCCGGTATGCCTTTGATCACCGTGAATGCGCCACCGCTCGCTTGCCGGACCAGCACCGAGGTCGCGCTGCGGACCCACAGCCTTCCTTGTCCATCCTCGGCAATCGCATGCCACTGCTCTGGCGGAACGCCGGCCTCCGGGCCCAACATCTTCACTTCACCGTTCGCCAAATGGCAGAGCCGGGTGTCGCAGCCAAACCAGAGTTCGTGCCGTGCATCCACATATGCGGAGTAGACTCCGTCCTGGCCGACTCCGCGCGGAAGAACAAATTTCCGGAACTCAATGGGCTCGGGACCGGAACCCGGATGGCCGACCCACAAGCCGGTCGACGCCGCTGCGTAGACCTTTTCCCCGTCGCTGATCGCCAGGCTTTCGGGCCCGGAAAAATTGCGCATCTCGGGCGGCCCGAGCCGGCGAAACTGGCCGCCCTCACGAATCACCAACCCCTCGCGCGTAGCCACCAGAAGTTGCCCGCTCGGCGTCTCTGTCACGGCGATGATGCGCGTGGAAGGCAGCCCGCCCATGGACTGGAAGCGCTCCCCGTCATAACGAAACAGGCCGTTCATGGTGCCCAGCCACAGGAACCCGGTTCGATCCTGAAACAGGCAACTCACGGTCAGGTCCTCGAGCCCCTGCTCATGGCTGTAGTACTTGAAGCTGTATCGTTGAGCAACAATGACCTGCGGTACCAGAGAGCAGACGCAGAGAAGACCAACGCGAGGCCAGAATCGATGACCCATTAGCTGTAAGTCATTTTAGGATGAGCGCCCTAGGTATCTGTAGCTCTCCTTGGTTAGCTTTTGAGGTTAATACTCGGGCTGAATTACTGAAAATCACTGGGATTTCCGGATAACGAACGGCATACATATAAATAGAGGATTGTAAATTACTATCTCTGCCCGGTAAGATAGAGCTGTGAATGGAGGAGCTATGGAACCGATGATGCTGCTTGCGGCGCTGATGTTCGCCGTGCCCGCAGCCGGGTTCGTGGTGCTCATCAAGCGGCTAACGTCGCGCGACCGGACGAGCATGCCTCTGCCGCTGGAGGATTGGGAAAGGATTCTCTCGCCTTCGCGGTACAGGGCCATGGAGCGATTGCTGGATGACACGGATAGAGACTTCTTACACGCTCAACCGGGAGCCAACCGGTCAGTGAAGAACAAATTCCGCAAGGCGCGAGTGATCCTTTTCCGCGCCTACATGCACCAGCTCTCAGAAGATTTTCAACGCGTCTGCAAGGCCCTGAAGACCTTGATGGTCCACGCGCCGGTGGAGCGGCACGATCTTGCTGGACTGATTCTGAAGCAACAGTTCCGGTTCACCGTCACGATGATGACCACCGAAGTGAGACTGGCCCTGTACAGCTGGGGTTGGGCCGGCGTGAACGCCGAAGCACTTCTGGAGCCCTTGACCGCCGTACGCATCCAGCTGCAATCGCTGGCGGCCATCGCCGACCCATCTCTCAGCGCCGCGAGCGCCTGAGGCACAACAGGGCGTTCATCGCTTCGACAGTGTGTTTCCGCCTGTGTTGGCAATCCACACGTTGGCGCTGTCAAACGCTATGCCCGTAGGTCCGGGGCCAACCGGAAACGTACCCAGAGGCAGTCCGTCGGTCGCGCGTAGCTTGGTCACGCTATTGCCGCCTTGGTTGGTGACCCAGATATTATTGCCGTCGAAGACCACGCCCGCCGGCTCTGGGCCAACCGGGAAGGTCCCCTGCAACGTTCCGTCGCTCGCCAGCAGACGCGTTACCGTATTGCTGCCCGAGTTAGCGACCCAAATGTACATGCCATCGAACGCCACGCCCCGCGGTCCGTTGCCCACCGCGTAGGTGCCCACCGTGGTGTTGTCTATCGTCCAAATCTTGGTGATGGTGTTGCTGCCCTTGTGAGTGACCCAGATATTCACTCCGTCGAACGCCAGACCTGCCGGCGCCGCGCCCGAAGGCAATGTGATGGTGGCGAGAGTCAGCCCTGCCTGCTTCGAACTGATCTGGGCTACGCTGTCCTTCGAGGCCGATGCGGTCCAAATATTGGCGCCATCGAATGCCAGCGCCGAACTCGCGCCCGCCAGCATGTAGGAACCAAGCAACACGCCGTCGGAGGCGCGCACTTTGCGCACCGAGCCATCATGCGCGGCCACCCATAGATTGCTTCCGTCGAAAACGATGGACCCGGGCTCGGCGGCCTCGGCGCCCATATCAAACGTGCCCAGCACGGTCCCGTCCCAGGGCCGGATTTTGGTGATATGGCTGCTGCCGGCCTGCGTCACCCACAAGCTCGTTCCGTCAAAAGCCAACGCAGAAGGAGCGTTGCCCACCGTGACATCGTCGGCCATGACCGCCTGTGACCAGCGCAGCATACCGATCTGGATGGGGTTGAGCCCGACGCCAGGGTGACCCTGAGGACCGATAGGACCTGCTGGTCCAACTGAACCGGCTGGACCAGATGAACCTTGGGGACCCAGCGCTCCAACAGGTCCCGCGGGACCCATCGCACCGGCTGGACCAGCCGGACCCATCGCCCCAATTGCACCTGCCGCTCCAGCCGGACCTGTCACACCTGACGGACCTTGCGCACCCGTTGTGCCAGACTGGCCTTGGGGGCCCATCGGCCCAGGAAGACCCATTGGTCCTGGAGGTCCGGCTGGCCCTGCACATATCAGAATCAAGGTATTCGGGTCGAACGAGATTTCGGTCAACCCAGGAGGGCAATTGGGCGGGGCTTGGAATACTTGTGGCGTTGCGTGTTTTTCTGCGGCGCTAAACCCAAGAGATGAGCCGGCCATCAATACGGCGATGATGGCGGTGGGCAAAAACGTGGCGCTTCCGATCCGCATAAGATATCTCACTTACTAATGTGGCTAACCTTTACCTTAGGCTCAATAAGGAATTAACCATTGGGGGACGACAGAAGTACTAGTACAAATCAAGAATTTTCTGATGATTAAATAACATTAAGTTCAATTTGCGCTCGCGATTCCACGGCAACGGCCGAAGCATAGCCGTCCGCCAACGCCAATTCGCGCACGGAGATTTGCTCCAAGAACTTCCTATTCGCATCAAGACAATGGATTTGCGGGGCCGCATCATCGGTGAGCCCCACTTCCACCACCGCCGGCGGCACTGACAAACCCAGTCCGGCGCATTTCAACACCGCCTCTTTTATGGTCCAAAGCCGATAGAAATCGCGTAACCGCAGTGGCGCGGGCAGCTTCCGCAAGCGCTGGTGCTCACCCGTGGAATAGTAGCGGCGGGCGAGGTCGTCAATCGGGCAGTCGGCACGGACCTGCTCGATATCGACTCCTATTTCCACCGCGTCGGACACCGCCACCAGCGCGTAATCGCCGGAATGGGAAACATTGAAGAAAATCGGCGGAGTACCCGCAGGCGGCGTCAGCCGGGGCTTGGTCCAATCCGCTTCTTGGATGATGAGATCCGCGGCCGGGATCCCCGTTCGGTCGGCCAGCGCCCGCTTCAGCGTGGCACGCCCCGCGACATAACGCTGCCGGTCCTCTTCAAAACGGTAGCGGTCCGCGCGGGAACGTTCCGCCTGGCTAAGAATACCAGTCGCTCCCAGGCAATCGAATGCCCGCGTGTTGATTTTGAAGATCGTGACCGCGCAATTAATAAATCAGATCCTTTTCCGCCGTCACATGCTTCTCAAGTTCGTAACGGCGCAGGAAATAAGTGGGCTTTACGCTCGCCCGACTAAAAAGTTTCTCCGCCTGATCGTCGAAGTGCGGCGAATCGGGATGATCGCTTTCCCCCAGCGGGATCACCATCCACGACTGCGGCGGTTTTGTGAGAATGACGATCTGCGTGGAAGTCTGCCCGCCATGGCCGAGCATGATTTGGCCTTTCTTTTCGAAGCTGATGGCGCGCGGCGTTGACATTGCCGCTTGTGGCAAAGTACCGCCGCTGACGGGCCAGTTACGGACGGAGCCTTCACGGCCCACGCGGAACAGCGTCCCGTAGACCGCGCCCGGCGGGAAATCGGATCGCAATTGCAGTTCCGCCTTGCTCAGTGCCCCGCGCACGCCGTCATCGGTGAGATCCGTGGGTGGCTCGACCAGTTTGCCACGCGCGCCCAGCCCCATCTTGAAAAGGTAATACGCCAGCGCGCCGGGCGAATCGGCATCGCTGCGGCGGTTCCAGCCCAGGATGCTGTGTGCGAAATCTCCGGATGCACCGGCCTGGCGAATGCGCTCCTGCCACAGCTCCGCTTCGAACACCTCAGTTGAAAATGCGATGTTCATCGCCTGCTCGATGGTCACGTCCTTGGCTGCCGCCAGTTCGCCGAGCACCATCGCGGCTCGCTGATGCGCCTGCGTGCGATCGGCATTGTACAAGTAGGGATGCGCGGCATATTTCTCCGGCACAAGCGGCGACTCTTTCATCATGACCCACGGCGAGATGTTGCAATTCTGCATGTAGCCCTGCGGCGGGTTCTCGATCTGCACCAGGTCCTCGAAAGGATGGATGCCTTGCCACTCGCACGCCCCGGTGCCTGGCATGGGTTTCGAGGGATCGCAGCCCGCCGGCCGGATGGGCACGCGGCCGTTGCGCACATAGTAAGTGTCGCCATCCACCGTGCCGACCATGATGTTCTGCGCCATGTACTGGCGCATGGCGAGAGCTTTTTTCATCTCCGCCAAGTTGCGCGCCGTTACCATGGCCCAGCTCTCCTCCATCAGGCGGAACTCGTCGGCGTACGGAATCGCCAGCGTGTAGGCTTTACCGTTCTTGTGCGCGACGATGGGGCCGTGGTGCGTGAATTCGATAGTGACGGGTTTCCAATCGACTTTCTCGCCAACCTTCACGCCGATCTTCTCGGTCCAGCTTTGAATGGGCCGCCACTCCCCGCGGAAATGGTATTTGCCGTCCTGAATTTCCTCCTCGTAGGCGTCGGAGGTGTCCGGGCCGCCGGTAGTCATGGCAATCGAAATGTACCGGCTGTGGCCCAGAGTAGGGAACGGAACGCCGACAATCGCCGCGCCCGAATATTCCAGCTCTCCACCGTAAACGCGCATTTCATAGAAGCGGAATTCGCCGTACCAGGTAAGGTGCGGATCGATCAGCGCAATCGGCGCGTGCATGGCTGTCCGCCCGGGCGCGATGAGCCATTCGTTTGAGCCGTGATATGCGACGGGATCAGGCTCGATTCCAGCGTGCAGCAGATCGCCGCCCGCTTCACTCTCAGGCCAGCCCCAAATGATATAGCGGCCGAGCGCCACCACTTGCCAGGGCTCCATCTTGGGCGCCCAGGCGGGAACCTGCCCGGGATGCTCCGTCATGAATTTCTTCACGCCGGCCTGAAATGCTTCGATCACCGCGCGCGACTGAGCGCTGAGATCCTTGTAATGCTCCTCGGCCACACGCCGGTGCCGCCACAACCGCTGGCGGTAATCATGGCGAAACCAGCTTTCGCCGAAGACCTCCGACATAGTGCCTTCAGCCTTGCGGTAATTGCGCAGCATCTCTTCCAGCCGGTCCTCCGCCTGCGCATACCCGGAGCCGAATGCCGCCCCCACCGGGGTCGCCGCAAAGATGTGGGGCACGCCAAAATCGTCGCGCAGGATGCGGATTTCTTCCTCGCCCCAACCGCAGGTGCACGCGAGAAGAAGAAGCGTTAATCGCTGTATCGGAAGACGGGCGGGCAAGGCTGGCTTTCCTTGCGCCGATCATAGCATGCGATCGCAGCCACACTTGAAGTTGACCCGCAACCGAAACTGAACCGCCTTTTCTGGTGTCTAACCTACGATGTTCGAGCAGGCAAACTTACCCGAGCCGCGCAACGTGTTTGGCGACTGGATTGTGCGCGGGGGCATAGGGCTGGCATTCGTATATTTCGGTGCCGACAAGTTTCCGTCGGATCCCGGCTCCGAGTGGATCAAGCTGTTTCAACAGATCGGCGCCGGACAATGGTTCCGCTATTTCACAGGCGTGGTGGAGATACTGGGCGGCGTGCTTGTGTTGATCCCATCGACAACAAATATCGGCTTGGCGCTGCTCGCTTGCACCATGGCGTCCGCCGCGACTATCGTAGCATTCGTGCTCGGCCGTCCTGCCCACAGCATTGTCTCGGGCGCTTTCTTTATCGGGCTGAGCATGTACTGGATGGCTCGGCGCAGCCGCTGAGTGGTCTGTTGTGTGGCGTGACGGTTCGAGAAAAATCGATCTTTCTGGGTTGCGTCATACTTCTGCTGGCCGTAGCCATCGCAGCCAGCGTCATTCCGGTACGCCGCGCCGCGAAACTCGATCCCATGACATGCCTACGGCACGAGTAGGGATCGTTCTATCTAGCCGAGCGGTAGCCCGACCGCGCGAAAACAGAGTCGCTCCAGTCTGTGCGCCAATCGAGTTCGGTTGATTCGCTTCGCCTTAGTGTGTGCGTCGTCCACTACGCCGTGGAGGCCGCTAAACAGAAACACCGCGGTGAAGCGCGCGTCATCAATGGACCATGCCCCCGCGTCCGCACCCGCCCGAAGCAAATCGAAAAGATGATCGATGACGACATTGTCGACCAGTCCCTCCCGCGTATGAGGGCGCGACCCGTAAAACAGAATGTCGTGCAGCCGAATGGAATCCAGATAGCCAGAGACACTGGCCCTGGCCCATGCTGCAAGCTTTTCCTGCCAATCCTCATCCGGTTTTTCAGCGATGGCTGCTTTTATCCCCACCAGAAGCTCTTCGCCGTACCGGTCGCCTAGCGCGGCAAGCACGTCTTCTTTGGATGAGAAATAGAGATAGAAGGTCCCTTTGGCCACGTCGGCGCGCGATGTGATTTGCTCTATCGTCGTGGATGCAACGCCTTTTTCCAGAAACAGCCGACGGGCTGCACGCATGAGCTCATCACGCCGCTCTTCGGGCGGCTTAGTCCTGGGACGGGACTCGGATTTGGCGGGCATCGAATCAGTCTGCCTCCGCGACGGAACGCTGGTCACTGACTGTAGCATAGCGGAGCTCGTCCTCGATCACGCCGGGATCGGTTGTTGTGTTCACAATGAGCTTGTCCGCACGGCGTAATTCGGGAAAGATCCGGCTCCACAGCGCTACTACCGCCAACGTGCCTAATCCACCTAACAACGCAGCGGGCACTGTGCCGAACAGCGCGGCGGTGGCGCCCGATTCGAATTCTCCCAGCTCGCTGGAGGCGCCGATAAACACCCATTGCACGGCGCTGACTCGCCCGCGCATGGCGTCAGGAGTCGAGACCTGTACCAGTGTCTGCCGGATCACCATGCTAACCATGTCGAACCCGCCCGCCCCGACTAAGGCGGCAATCGACAGCCAAAAGTTCGTCGAGAGGGCGAAAACGACTGTGGCAAAGCCGAAGCCCGCAACGCAGGCCAGCATCAGCCTGCCGGCGCCACGCTGGATCGTGCGATGCGCCAGCACCAGGCCGACGATGGCGGCGCCGATGCCGGGCGCGCAGCGAAGGCAGCCGAGACCGGCAGGGCCAACCATGAGAATGTCCTTCGCGTAGATCGGAAGCAGAGCCGTAATTCCGCCCAAGAGAAGGGCAAACAGATCGAGCGAAATGGCGGCCAACAGCAAACGGTTCGACCGAACGTAGCGCACGCCGCCAAGAACGCTCTCATCCGTCGGGACGTTTTGCTCGGCGCCCGCTTCGTGCCGCCCATCCGCAAGGCGCCGCACTTGCGTGAGGGCGATCAGATACAGTGCCGCGGTAACCGCGAATGTGCCGCGACCACTGACGGCATAGAGCAGACCACCCAAAGCCGGACCGGCAAGGGAGCAGATCTGAAAAGCCGACGAAACCACGGCGACAGAGCGCGGAAACTCCTCCTGAGTCACCAGCCGTGGCAGCGTTGCCGACATCGCCGGAGCCGCAAAGGCTTGCGCCGCACCCAAGACAATCAGCAGCGGATAGACCAGTGGTACGTGGGATGCAGCGGTTGACAGAACACCAAACACGGCGACGCAAACGGCCTGGAGGAGCAGCGAAAATCCGATGATCCGCCGCCTGTCGAAACGGTCGGCCGCATGCCCTGCGATCAGTACCATGCCGATATTGGGCAGAAACCGCGCCAATCCGACATAAGCGAGGCTCATCGGATCATGCGTGGCGGCGTAGACATACCAGGCGGTGGCGACGTTCAACATTTGCGCACTCAGTTCATCGAGGGCGCGAATGACGAGGAACGCGCAGAGCGCGGGGTGTTGCCGCAGCAAATGTCGAAGTGGAAGCTTCCTTGATGAGTTCAATTTCGCCATCGCCAGGACCGAGCTCGTCCCTAAAACCCATATTGACTGACCGTCGGTCATTTGTCAAATTGATTTGCGCGACACCTGTGGTATATTCCCTCTACTGACCTTTTGTTCCACAGCAGGCGCATCGGCCGCCAGCGGATGGCACTCCCTGGACGATCGATAGCGCAGGAGGAAAAATGTCTTCGACAGTCACTTTTCGTAAGGGAATCGGTGTGACCGCTTGCGGCGTGGCGGCGATCGCGGGCTTGCTCTGTCCATCTCTTTGTGTCGCTGCCGATTTCGTCACGGCGGTGGTCTCCACCCGTCCGGTTGCGTATTACCGTCTTGACTCGACATCCGGAAAGAGTCAAGTTGGCGCGACACAGTACAAGGCTTCGGGCGGTGTTACGAGCGCGGATCCGGGAATCGCCGGCAGCCATTTCGTCAAACTGGACGGGCACGACGGCTACATCCTGACTACGCAAGCCGGGGGTGTCGCGTCCACCGCCAGCATCATGGCCTGGGTCAATTTGGAGGACTTGCCCTCCGAAGAGCGCCACTTTTTCTATGTGGCTGGCGAGTCGGAGAGTGGCAACGATCTGGACATCCAATTCGAGAATGACAACGTTCTTCGGTTCTATACAGCCTCCGGTGGGAATCTGGCCTATACTCCTCCGGCAACCACGCTGGTTCATCAGTGGCACATGATTGTTGCCACCGTGGACACGGCAGCGCGCACCAGAGCAATCTACTGGGATGGCAAGCTCGCCGCGTCGGACAAGGGCGGCGGCAGCTCGAACAAGAGGGGCACGTTCTCAATTGGCGCCAGCACCGTTTTCGCGGGCCGGTTTCTGAAAGGCGGAGTCGAGGAGGTGGCGCTTTGGAATCGTGCGCTTGGCGCCCGCGAGGTCGCCACGATTTACACGGCTGGTAAATCCGTGGCTCCGTCAGCAGGCTCGGCCCCAACAGGCGCATCTGCCGGGAATGCGGCCAGCGGCGCCAGCCCGTTTCCGACTACCGCTAAGGTCGAGGTTAGCGATACTGCGGGCAAGGTCAACCTGAAGCGCGAAGAGCAGATCGCGTACATGTTCTTGACGGCTATCCAACAAATCGAGGACGATTGCCAGTACAAGCACAAGAGGGCATGCGCATGGGATGAGGTCCTGGGCCGGCTCAAGTTTGACCCGAGAACGGATCCCAACTACACCTACACGCTGGCCGTTGGCGGCACAGCATGGGAAGCGCACGCCAACGCCAAAAAAACCGGCTTTGGCGGATTTTACTCTTTCTCAATCAGCTTTCCCACAACCAACGTTTTTTACAATGCTAGTGGGATCGCCTCCGTCACCAGCAGACAACTCATGGAGCGCTCGATTGAAGGCGATTCCTTCATGCGCTGAACTGGCACGCGTGGCGTGACACTGCCAAAATGCCGGATGCAACTCTCTGGATGCGTGCGCCCTGGTCGCACTAACCGATTTCAGGATGTATACTGGCTGCGCCGAGGAGCTCCCATGCGTGATCATGGCCGATTTCTAACGCCTCTTTGTTTGGCGCTTTTCTGCGCCTTATCCTCATTCGCCCAAAACAGCCCCAACAAGCTTCCCAAGCGGCTCGTCGGCGACTACGGTTATTGGAGCCGAACCCAGACCCCTCCCTACAGTGCGGACCAGATTCCCTTCAAGATGCTGACTCACATCAATCACGCCGGCGTCAGTTTCAATGCCGACGGAAGCCTCACCGTCCCCGATGGTTTCCTCGAACCTGCGCTCATCAAGAAGGCGCACACGGCGGGCGTCAAGGTGATTCTGCTGCTGGGCGGCGATTTCACCGGAATGGAGACCACCGCCGGCGGAATGAGCACGCTGGTCGAGAACCTCGAATCTTTCATCGCCCAGCACGATTACGATGGTGTGGACATCGACTGGGAGTATCCCAGCAGCACTCTGGATGAGACCACTTTCTTCAACCTGATGAGTGGGCTCCGTGAAGCTTTCCCTTCTCCCCGCTACTTCCTTTCCGCCGACGTGGCGCCGTGGGGAGGAACCGGATACGATTTCCCCCAGGTCACGCCGCTCGTCGACTACTTCAACATCATGACCTACGACTGCGCCGGACCGTGGACCGATGACGGGCAGCTCAACTCAGCCATCTTCCCCGATCCCAACAATCCCGAGCCCTATGAGTGCGAGCCCGGGGGAAGCGTCAAGGAAGCCATCGACATCTATCTGCAGTCGAATGTCCCGCTGGCCAAGATGAACATCGGCACTCCGTTCTACGGCTATTTCCACAAGAACGTAGGCACATTGTTCGGCCCGTGCACGAATTGCGGGAATACCGTTCTGTCTGAAAACTACGGAACTTTCATCAAGCAGCGAATCAACGCCAAGGGCTGGCGAACCTCGTACGATCCGTATGCCCTCGTGCCCTACATGCTGCGCACCGATGGCAAACCGGGCTACATCACCTACGACGATTCATTCTCAACCTACTACCGGGTCTGGTATACGCTGTGGCAGCGTGGCGCGGGTGGTACGTTCATGTGGTCGCTTGATGCGGATTACGACGGCACATCTCAGGATCTGTTGGACGCGATGTACAGCGCAACGCTCGCCGGCGCCACTGCCACGCCGCTTATTCCCTGAAGAGCACGCTCGGCTCGCCTGCGATCCGCCAAGCAAACATCAGGAATGAGGGCGCCGTTAAATCAATCGCCGGCTCGACGGCTGAGGCGGCGGGACAGCATCTATGCAATTATAGAGCTTTCCTCCATATATGCAAGCCCCGTCCGCAGCCCAACGGGAATGCGCGGATTGATCTCAACCGGCACCCCTAATGGCTGCCACTTCGGGGCGAATCCATGAAGATGAACACATGACGATCACGCAGGCGATCTTCGCAGCATTTACGCAGTGCCGGACGAAGTCACACTTGTCCTCACACTCCGCCGTCGTAGTCGAGAACACGCTGGGCCAAGCGCGGCAGCACTGGGGCCAGCTTTACCAGCGCAATGGTTCATCCAGGTTGCGTGCACGTGTTCTCGATGGTCAGTTGTACGTGGGCACACCCACCGTAGAGGCCATCCAACAGCAGAAGTATCGCGTGATCCTCGACTGCACGCTCCAGACATCCGATTTAAGTGCGCACGTCCACGGTTTGGAACTAGTCCGATCACCCAGAGCCAAAGGCCGGCGCGCCTACGTGCCGATCCGCTTCGTGTCGACAGAAAGGATCTCGACGGCTGACAAACTCCTGCTGACGTTCGATGCACTTGTCTTTTCGCAGACCTGTGGTATCACGCCGCCGCGCCTCGGTAAACTGATCCACGGCCAGGAATACACGACGACCACCGTGCCGCTAGCGCCGCTCTACGCCAAGGTTCAATCAATCCTAACGGCCATCTCTGTTCAACGGACCAGCCCCACGCCGCCGCCACTTGTGCTGAACAAACACTGCGCCGAATGCCGATACGCAGCCCAATGTCGAGAAATTGCGACAAAGGCGGACGACCTTAGCCTGCTCGCGAAGATAAACGAAAAGGACCGCAAGAAGTACCACGAAAGAGGCGTCTTCACGGTCACCCAGTTGTCGTACACCTTCCGGCCCCGGCGGCGACCTGTAGAGCGCAGAAAGCACGAGCACGCTTTGCAAGCTCTAGCCATTCGAAAGAATCAGATTCATGTCGTCGGCGTAGTCACGATGAAGGAGACCGGCATACCGGTCTATTTGGACGTCGAAGGTGATTCCGACCGGGATTTCTACTACTGCATCGGGCTTCGATTTGAAACGGGCGGAGAGATGGTTCAGCGCTCGTACTGGGCCGATAGCCCCGCGGACGGAGGAACGATGTGGGCCGATTGCCTATGTGCGCTGGGGGCGATCGAGGCCCCGCGGCTGGTTCACTACGGCAGTTACGAGACTACGTTCCTTCGGCAAAGGAAGAAGCGACATCCCAATCCTGAGCGCACAGCCTTGCTCGACCAACGAAGCCCGCCGCGGCCCGGCGGAATTCCCCGCCCCTCATGTTTCCTCCACAAAAAAACCGCATCCCGCCCCCTTGTGGGAGCGTCCCCGACCGCCGTATGATACCATTCCGTCCACTTGGAGGAATGTGAACATGAGGACCTTTCTGGTTATCGTGCTAGTGGCTGGCTGCGCACTCGCTCAACGCCATAAGCCGAACATCAATACCGAAACGCCCGAGGGCCAGGCGTTGCAGCAAATCGGCCAGGAATCCGACGACGCCAAAAGGTTGGCTGCGTTCGAAAAGTTCGTGCAGGACTACCCCAAGAGCGAAAACCTGGCCTGGGTCTACTCGCAGATGGAGCCGCTGTACGTGAAGGCCAACCAGCCCGACAAAGCCATCGAGACCGGCGACAAGCTGATCGCGCTCGATCCCGGCGATCTCGAAGCCGCCCTCGCTACGCTGAAGGCCTCCGAAGCCAAGAAAGATCCCGATCTGGTGAAGAAATGGTCCAACACCACCGCACAGCTCGTTGAGAAGGAACTCGCGGCGAAGAAGCCCGAAGACGAGGATGAAGACGATTGGAAAAAGCACCTGGACTACGTCAAACAGGTGGGCACGTATGCGGATTACGCCATCGACGCCGCGGCATTGCAGGCAACCGATCCGCGCAAGAAACTCGATCTCATCGAAGCTCTTTATGATCGCAATCCGCAGAGCCAGTATGTGGCACAGCTCATGCCCGCGGCCGCGCAAGCGCTCAATCAGATGAACGACGCCGACCGGTCCATTGCGTTCTCCGAAAAGGTGCTCGCCAAAGATCCGAACAACGACGATATGATGTTGATCGCGGTCAATGCCTACAGCACTAAGGGCAAGGAGCCCGATAAAGTCATTTCTTATTCCGCCAAGCTGGCGGACGTGATCGGCAGCAAGCCGAAGCCCGACGGCGTGAGCGATGCCGATTGGGAGAATCGCAAAAAGTTCATCACCGGCTTGGCGCACTACTTCCCCGGGAAGACGTACTACGGGCAGAAAAAGTGGGGACCTGCGGATAAGGAACTACGCGCCGCACTTCCCTATGTGGAGACGAACGCAGCACTGAAGCCTGAGGTTCTGTTTCTGCTCGCCGATTCCAACTACCGCCTGGAAAATGCCGCCGAGGCGCTGAAGTACTTTCAAGCCTGCGCGGCCATCAAGAGCCGTTTCCAGGCGCAAGCCGCGAAGAACGTAACCGTTATCAAGAGCCAGTACCGGGCGGTGAAGTAGAGCTTCTCGCTCCTATTTCGCCGGCTCGAACAGCTGTTCCTTGGAAGAGAACCGCTTCTCCAGTTCGGCGGCGATCTGCTTCGCCTGGCGCGTGACTGTTTCTTTGGTTTGACCCGCCGCTTTAAAATCCATTCCCGCCGTGGCGATGATCTTGCCTGCGGAATCGTGGAGCGGCACAGTCACATCGAACTCATCCTTCTCAAGCTCCACAAAGGGCTGGTTGGTCTTGATGGCCGTGAATTCGTCTTTGTCGCACTTCTCGCCAACCTCTTTTGCCTCGGTGGCGGCGATGGTTTTACAACCCTCTTGCTTCGACCGCGTTGCAGCTACTTCCAGTCCGGTGATCTCGGGGTGCGCAGCCAGAACTTCCTCCGCTGCCTTTTGCGCCGCGATCTTGTCCGCGCCCGCGCAAACCATCACCACGGTCGCCGCCAGGATTGTGGATGCCAGAACAAACTTGATACTCCGATTCGCCATAGTCCCCCTCCCCAGTCCCTCTCGGACTGGAAAGCCTTTCGACAAGCCGATTATGCTTGGCCCATCATGAACGCACGATGAACCAACCGCTAGCCTGACAGCCACTCAAGCGTGGCGAACCGCTTCCATTGGGTTAATTGTGATCCACGGCCTGGCTGAGAGATAGGCGATAGCGAGCGAAACGGCCATCATCGCTCCGCCCACCGGGAGTAACACGGTCCACTCCACCGCGCTAATGCCGTAAAACTCGTCACGAAAAAGAATCGTGCCGCCTATGCCGAGCAGACTGCCCAGGGCGACCCCCGCGCCGGCAATGATCAGGGTCTGTCGCAGTACCATCCTCAGCAGTTGCCACGGCCGCGCACCTAGCGCAACCCGAATGCCAAGTTCCTTCTTGCGCTCGCTAACGGAGTAGGAAACCGCGCCATATAAGCCGATAATCGCGAGCAACAACCCCAGCCCACTGAGTAGCCCGACACATCCGGCAGCAACACGTTGCACCAGCAGCGCCAGATCCATCCATCGCTGAAGAGTGACGGGCTGAATCATGATCTTTAGGCCTAGGCCGCGTAGGGCCTGAGCGAACGGCTTGATCCAGACGCTCGGATCACCCTTGGTCCTGGCGATGACGCTGATCTGGCCTTGGTAATTCTGGCTGAGTGAAAAGTATAGAAACGGCCGCGGCGCCTCGTCAATGTCCAGGTATTTGCCATCGCCCGCAACTCCGACCACCGTATATCTGCTCACGGGATCGCCGGTGATTACAGTTCTGCCCAGAGGATCCTTTCCCGGCCAAAACATAGCGGCCATTTTATGGTTGATTACAACAACGCCAGGACTGCCTTGGCGGTCGGCGGAGGTGAAAGTGCGGCCTGCCAGAATTGGGATGCCAAACGTGCCGAAGTAATCGCCATCCACGACCGCATAGGCCGCGGAAACCGTTTGCGCTTCGTTCGGAATCTGCACAGGAGTCTGGTCTCCGCCCAGCAGCGGCAAATTCCCGGCGAGCGCAACCGATTCGACCCCGGGCAGCGCGGCAACTGTGCGGCGCAGCGTCCCGTAAAACTCCTTTCCGCGCTTCTCGTCGTAACCCTCTGCCTGCATATACACCGTGTCCGCCACAAGGTTCCGCTCCGAAAAGCCGAGGTCCACGTGACGCAGGTTGTATAGGTTCCGCTGGCACAAGCCCATGCCCACCAGCACCAGCGTGCAAACAGCGACCTGAACGATCACCAGCGCATTCCTGCGGACGCTTTTGCGCGTTCCACCGACAACGATCTCGCCGGTGAGAATTTGCGCCAGGTTTGGGGATGATGCATACAGGGCAGGCGCCAACCCTGTCGCCAGGCCGGCAATCAGAGCGAGAAGTCCGGTGAACGCCGCAACGTTTCCGTCCAGATGAAGGTTGAGCCCGAACGAGAACGCACCCAGGCCGGGCCAGTCAACGCTCCAATCCGAAAAGCGCGCAATCACCGCCGCGGCGATCGCAAAACCCAGGACGCCGCTGGCCACCGAGAGCACCGCGCTCTCCTTCAAGAATTCGCGGATGAGGCGGCCTCGCGGAGCGCCTAGCGCCAATTTGATCGCAGCCTCTTGCCGCCGGCCTACAGCGATGGCGAGCAGGAGATTGGCGACATTAGCGCAAGCGATCAAAAGCACCAGCAGCACGAACGTCATCAGAATCGTGCCCATCAATTCCGCGTTTGGGATCAGGTCCGGCGGCAGAAGAGTCGCTCGCCTCACCACCGCCGTGCGGCCTTTATCTTCCTTCGGGTACGCACTCGCGAGTTGTCCAGAAAGAGCCGACATCTCCGCTTGCGCCGTGCGCTGGCTGACTCCCGGTTTTAGCCGAGCCATCAAAAATAGCCGCCGCACGTCACGCTGCGTGAACCAAGCCCGATCCTCATCCAATTGGGAGAGCGGCGTCAAAAGGTCGCCGTTGAGTCCGTAGAAAGATCCCGTGAATTCCTTGGGCGCAACGCCAATAATTGTGTTCCCGGCAAGCACTTTGTCGGCGATATGGCGATCCGACCCCAGGCGCTTCCAGCAGGAGTACGTCATGACGGCGATGTGTTTGTTGCTTCGGTCGTCTCCGGGCGAGAACATGCGTCCGAGGAATGGCCGGATTCCCAGCACCGCGAAGTAATTCTCCGAGACGGGCCTCATGATCACCCTGACACTGCGTCCCTCGAAATCAAGGTCGGCACTTATATTGACCGAATTGGGCGCTGCCGCCACATCCGTGAAGACGTGATTGTTGTCCCGAAAATATGCGTAATCCGGATAGGAAACCTGATCGATGGCCTTCCCTGGCGTTCGGCCATTAATCGCGACCAGGCGGTCCGGCGCCGGGGCGGCGGGAGGCAGAATCAGGATGGTGTTCGTTACGCTCAGGCCCACCACACCCAGGGCTAACGCGATGGCGAGCGAAAAAACAGCGATTGAAGCGAGCTTCCACTGCCGCCGAAATGCCCGCATAAATGGAAGGACCGGGATCATGTCGGTTCAGCCTAGCACGCCACCTGCCACGCCTCCGCTGATCTCAACGAAGCGATTGCTGTCGCACCCGTGTGATTTTCCGTCACGATTGTGACGATCGCGAATCTACGACCCTCGTTTTGCTGTGAATTCCGCCGGCTCGCCGCCCTCGCGCTCGCGCGTGAATTTGATCTCATCTCCGGAGATTTTGCCCTTGTAGATAAGCTTCACCGAGTTTCCGTTGAATTCCCTTGTCTCGGTAAACGAGATGTTGTCGCCATCGATTTTGCCATCGGCGATCTGCACATCGCCTTGGCGGCCGCTCACCGTACCCGTAAGAGTGCCACCATCCGCCTTCAAGGTAAAGGTGACCTCCCGCGTCTGCCCGTTGCGGCCCGGCACCTGACCCACCCATTTGCCACTTACATCCGCCGCAAAGGCAGCCACCGCCGCCAGCAGCAGAAACAGAATCGTAGAGGTGAAACGTGATTTTTTCATGGCTGTAAAGGTACCACAGCGTGAAAAAATGTTACACTCCCCACTGTTCGTTACGTCTTTTCAAGGGAAGGAATCGTGATGAATTGTACCCGGCGCGTGGCCTTACTGATCATTCTGGGGATAGCGTCGGTTGGTTTTGCTCAGATTTATCGCCGGGGCCAAGCCGCCCCAGGAGCCGTTGGCGACGAGCCCCTGGCGACCTTCACCGGCGCCGTCCAGGACATCGATAAGAAGGTCCTGCGGATCAAGAGCGAGGACGCCAACACCTTGCAGTTCGTTTGTGATCGGAAGACGCAGTACTTTGACGGAGACAAGAAGATCAAGATCACCGATATCAAACCCGGGGATCGTGTTTCGGTGGAAAGCAAGCGCTTCCGCAATGGGGAGTTGGAAGCGATCCATGTGCGTTTAGAGCACCCCAAAACAGAAAACGCCGGGGCGCCAAAAACATCCTGACGCCCCGGCATTTTGAAAAACTGGCGAGTTTAGCTGTCCCGCCGCTTCAGTGTGGGCCGCTCGTCTTGATCAGCCGGCGCCTTCTTGTCGTCGTCGGTGTCGATTGGACCGCTACCCGGGCTGCGGCGCAACGTCGGGCGGTTGGGGTCGTCCTTGCGATCCAGGCGGCGGTTGTGCAGCATCGCCAGGCGGTTCTTAACGTCGTTAAACTCCGAAGTGTTCACTACGTATTCCGGCTTGGCCTTCAAGATTGTTGCTATATTTTTCTGCGCCGTAGCGATGCGGTCGTCGGTCGGAGGATGCGTCGAAAACACTTTCGACATGGTCCCCGGCTTTCTCTTCTCGAGCGTTTGGATCTTCTCGAAGAAGTCAACAAACGCCGTCGGATCATAGCCGGTCTTGTACATGTACTGGAGACCTAGCATGTCCGCTTCCGCCTCGAACCCGCGCGAGAACTTCAAAAAGCCTAGAGGAATGGCCAGGCTCGCGCCCTGCATGGCCGCGTAACCGGTCCAGCCATAAGGGATAACAATTTCGGCGGCAATCATGGCGATTTGCGCAATCTCGCCACGTGTCGCCTGGCGTGTACCGTGGCGTGCGGCCACATGAGCAATTTCGTGCGCCATGACGCCGGCCAATTCAGCCTCGTTGTCGGCTTTCAGAATGAGTCCCGAGTTCACGAAGAAGAAACCTCCCGGGAGAGCGAAGGCGTTCACTTCTTCCGAATCCAGAACTTTGATCGTGAAGGGGACTTTGGCGTCGGAGTTCCGCACCAGGTTCTGGCCTACCCGGTTCACATATTCCGCAATAATCGGGTCGTCAATCAGCTTGGCTTGCCGCTCGACCTCTTGCGCCAGTTGTTTGCCAATCGCAATCTCCTTCTCGAGTGAGTAGAAGTTTACGCCGCCGCTAACATTGCGATTACCGATCTCGTCCGGATCCTTCTTTTTGTCTTCCGCAAACGAAACCGGGATCAGGAGCGCTGCCGCCAGAGACCACGCGCAGAGACGCCTCATTGGACTTCCTCCCATTTATACATTATAAGCCTGGACACACCGACCGCTTTACCTATCTTTACCTATCTTTACCTATATTGATAACGGTGGCAGGGCGAGCCCGGTTTCTCTCGCGAATGAATTATTTACAGAAGGTCTTCGCGGCGCTGGAGGGTGGGACGGTCGTCGCCATCTTTCCCGGATTCGGCGGCGTCGATCTTGCCGCTGCCGGGCGCTCTTTTAAGCGTAGGCTTGTTGGGGTCGGATTCGCGCTTCTGCTCCCGGTGCATGGCCACCAGGCGGCCTCGCATTTCGTTGAATTCAGACGTGTTGACGACGTATTCCGGCTTCTCCGGCAGGATCTCGTTGATGTTCTTCTGCGCCATCCGGATGCGATCCTCGGTCATCGGATGGGTGGCAAAAACCTTAGCCACCGCACTGGGCCGGGTTTTTTGGAGCGAGTCGATCCGCTCGAACATGTCGATCGTCGCCGTAGGATCGTACCCCGCCTTGTACATGTACTCGAGGCCTAACATGTCGGCTTCGCCTTCGAATGCGCGCGAGAAGCTCAGAAAGGTCATCGGGATGCCAAGCCCGGCCCCTTGCCGGATGGCATAGCCCGTCCACCCACCCAGAACCATCAATGGTAACGTCGCCAGGTTGGCGATTTGCGCGCGGGTTTGCTGGCGGGTCGAGTGCCGGGCGGCGGAATGCCCGATTTCGTGCGCCATGGCGCCGGCCAGTTCCGCTTCGGTCTCGGCGATCCGGATCAATCCGGAATTCACGAAGATGTAGCCGCCAGGAAGAGTGAAGGCGTTCACCGAGTCGGAATCGATGATTTTAAAGGTGATGGGAATCTTGGCATCCGAATTCCGCGCCAGGTTCTGGCCCACACGATTGACGTATTCGCTCAGGATGGGATCGTCCACCATACGGGATTGCTTCACCACCTCTACGGCCAACTGCTTGCCCATGGCCATCTCTTTCTCGATGGAGTAGAAGTTGACGTCACCCGCGACGTTGCGATCTCCGATCTCGTCGGGATCTTTCTTCTTGTCGCCGGCGAGCGAGAGGCCTGCAAACAAAGGAATTAACACGAGCGGGATCAGCCGGCGACGCATGAAGCCTCCTGGTTCAGGCTAGCATACGTGCGGCCGAGACTTTCCGTTACCGAAAAGTTTGCAAGTCTTTCGGCGACGCGGCGATATACTCGGGCTTAATTCCCTTCACTATGCGGTGGCTCGCGGTAATTCTGTTTTCTGGTTCTCTCGTGAATGCGCAGGAGCAGATTTCTGTATCAAACGCGGCCAGCATGCTCGCGGCAGGCACGACGGCTGCCGGCTCATTGGTGTTAATTGGGCTGAACCCGCAAGCGGGTGGGCCGTTCACTATTGATCCGCCGCCTTTTTTTGATCCCGGCACATGGACATTTTCCGGAAGCGGAGGCGCCGGTTCCCCGCAGTCAATTGGTGTATTGCCGTTCTTGGTACCTCTAACGCTTCCGCCGGAGATCATGGCCACGAACTTTAACGCATTGCAAACCATCAACCGGCAAACGGGCCTGGTGGTGATGTGGGACCCCACGGGTTTTGGAGAGCAAGACGTGCTGACATCCACGTTGAGCGGCAGTACAGTTCCCGGTGGGCCCAAGACAGGGCAGACGGCGGTCATCTGTAACGTGCCTGCCACGAGCGGACAACTCGCGATCCCAGCCGCAATGCTTCAAAATTTGGCGCCGAGTGCGCTGGTTGCTGTCGGAGGCGCATATATGGAGCTATCGGTTGCGCGGAGACAGGGCCACGCACAAACGTTCTCGCTTCCGCTGCCGGAGGGGAGTTCGGTACCGGCAGTGCTGCAATTTGTTTCATTCGAAACTTGGCCGGTAGCGATCCAGTGAGGCAGCGATATACTCGGGTGTTGCGTTGGCTTCCCGTAGTTCTGTTCTCCGCGTCGCTCGCAACTGCCCAGGAACAAATTGTTGTGGCGAATGCCGCCAGTATGATCGGCACTGCCACGGCAGCGCCTGGATCGATGATCTCGGTTGAGCTGATCCCCATTTTCGGTGATTTTGAGACGATCGATCCGACATCGCTGAATGTGACGATTCTGCCGAACGGGGCGAATTTCGCCGAGGAATGTGGGATCGTTCCGGCGAACACGTCTTTCGGCCAGTTCCTGAACCCGAACCAGGTGATTGCCGTGTTGCCCGCGACACTTCCATTAGGACCCGCGCAGTTGATGCTGTACCACAGCGGACTGACCGCGACGGCGCAAATTATGATCGTGCCCTCGAGTCTTGGACTGTTCCCGCCAAGTCAGGCATACCCGGTCTTGCAGATGGGCAGCGGCCAGATGCAAACGCCGAATCAACTGACACATCCGGCGCAGCCGGGAGACACCGTCACGATTTGGGCAACGGGGTTGGGTTCGGCCACGCAGGTGACGGTGGTGGTCGGTGGAAGGGCAACGACTTCTTCTTCTGCCGGGGCGGTGCCGGGACAGCCGGGAGTTGATCAGATCCAGTTCGTGGTTCCGAGCGATCCGACGATTCCGAATGACTGCTACGTGGCGGTGCAGGCACAAACTCCGGGCGCAACCAGCAATACGATTGCGATTTCCAAGACCAACGACGGAAGCGCGTGCCAGAGCACGCTGGGCTTTACTACTGCGGATTTGGCCACGCTCGATGGAGGCGGAACAGTAGGCCTGGCTCAGTTGACGATATCGGCTGAAGTCGGCGCGCCATTGTTGCGGCAAGGAGACTTCTCATCGCTGACAGGCATTTTGCAAAGATTGACGAATCCTAGCTCGCCCGGTTTTTCGCGCACGGAATCGGCCAACTTTACCCCGTTGGGAGTGAACGCGACGGGTGCCGCGGAAATCTCAGGAACCGTGGTCGCCGATGACGTATTTTACGACTGCACCGCCTCGCCACCGAGTCCATCCGCAATCGGCGAGGTGGCGTTGTTCGGCAGTTCCTACGACTTTGGAAGCAAAGTCACGCTGCAAGGTTCCGGCGGAACGCTCGCTCTGACTCCGCCGGCTCCGCTGCTCGGAGGCTTTCCTTTTCTCGGCCAGCAAACCAGCGCGCCAGTCTCCAACCCGAGCCAGCTTCCTCCGCCGCTGTTTACGCCGGGCACCTGGACATTTTCCGGAAACGGCGGAACCGGTTCCCAAGCAACACAAGTCGCAGCGCCGTTCTCCGTACAATTGACGATACCTCCGGAAATCATGGCCACGAACTTCAGCGCATTGCAAACGATCAACCGGCAGCAGGATCTGGTAGTGGCGTGGAATCCCACGGGCTTCGGGGAGCAGGATGCGGTAAGCGTGACATGGAACGATGAGCCGATCGCAATTTTTTTTCTTCCGACGGCGTTCTCCCCGCCGAAAGGGTTGCAAACGGCCATCTGCAGAACCCCAGCCACGAGGGGCCAAATAGTGATTCCGGCGGCAATGCTTCAAAATTTGACGCCGGGCAAAACGGGCGGACCGCCGACCGCATTTGTTAACCTCTCGGTCTCCCCAAGATCCGGCCGCATCCAAACTTTCTTTCTTCCGCTGTCAATGGTGCCAGGAGCTTCGATACACGGGTTGCTGCGATTTAGTTCTTCCGAAAATTGGCCGGTGATGGTGGAGTAATTGGCCGTCACGCGAGCGGATGACGCCAGCGCAGGCCGGGAAACCGGCTGTAGTCGCGATCGGCGGTGATCCATTCATTTCCGGATTCGATCGCCAGGGCCGCCAGATAGGCATCAGCTACTAGATTCCCTTTCGCCTTCACTGCCCGGCATAGCCCGGTGAAAATGTCCCAGTGCCGTGGGCCTGGTGCAACATTGACGCAATTGGGCTGATTTCGCAGCACCTCGGTAAAGCGAATTGCCGCCTCAGGCGGACTGGGAGGATCGAATATTTTGGGGTGGGTGGCGACACGCAGAAAGCCGGAAAGAACCAGATCCGACATTCCAAACGACTGGTCGGAGTTGATGCACTCCTCGAGCCAGCGCGCATAGGACTTGTGCTCGGGCGCGCTTTCGCGGAAGGCGTATACGAGTACGTTTACGTCAATCAGCAACATTGCGGCTTTCCATCAAATCCAGGATTGCCGAGGTATCATCGAGATCCACGCCAGGCCGCAACCTGCCTCCCGGGAAAGTCGGCAGGCGCACCTTACGGCGTTTCACCGGATGCTTCCGGCGCGCGAGCGTTTCACGGAGAGAGTCTTCGATGACCGCGGTCAACGTCTTTCCGCTGTCGGCAGCGTATTTCTTGGCCTCAGCCAGCAAGGGGTCGTCCAGGCGCACGGTGGTCCTCATACATCAAGACATATCGCTATGGCATCAATATGTCAAGCGGGGATCAGATGCCCTTCCGCCAGTCTTTGTCGCTGTTGCTCTTAAGCTGAATTGTCATCGAGCCGTCGGCGTTGAGCGGCTGTGCGCTCGCCCAGCGAATCGGGTGGCGGACTCCGGCTTTGGCTTCGATTTCACCGCGCAGAATGAGTTTGCGCCCGTCCATGCCGGGTGGCAGAATAAATGATGCCTGGCGAATCTTGCCTGCATGCGGATGGCCGGCATCGAGCGAGCCGCTCTGGCGAAAACTGCCGTCCTCGCTTTCGACCGTCACGCGCAGCACACCGGGGATGCCGGCAACTCCGTCGTTGGCGAATCCGATTACCAGCTCCGCAGTGCCGTAGCGTTTCCGCTGCCAGATCCACGACGGCCGCACGCGATAGCCCAGGCGGCGCTGCATGGCGCGGAAGCCGTTTGGGTAGCGTTCATTATAGTGGGCGAGATTGTCGGCTTCGGTCCACAATGCCCAGTAGTTGGCGCCGATGTCGAGCACATGCATCATGCAGTTTTCGCGCAGGTTCACGCCCGCGGCATCAACTGCGATCTTGTTGACGTCGTAGTCGCGATTGTATCCGTCCTCGAGAATCGTGGCGAGCCAGGGCGGGCGGTTCGACAGCTCCTCGATCTGGATCGGCTCTTCGACCAGAATGCTGTCGGAACGCAGCCAGCAGCCGGCGCGGACGGCCATGTCCTCCACCTCGCGATTCCCGACGTTGCTGATGTCGGGCTGAGTATTCACGGCCAGCGGCGTGCGCTTCCAGGTTTCGATCTGAAGTTTCGTCATGTTGACGAAAGTACGTTCGGCGGTACGGTAATCGGGGAACGGATTGGGCAGGTCGTTGGTGTGGCTCTCGCCCCAGAAGCCGTACTGCATCAGGTCCATCCACTCGACCAGCGGATTCGCATCGAACTCGGCGGCCATCAACTCGTTCAGCTCGCGGAAAGCTTTTAGAAATTGCGGGTGATCGTAGCGCGGCTCGACGGCATCGAAATGCTGTCCGCGGCGCTCGAGCTTGCCGATATTGGCGAGCGGCACGCGGTCGCGGAGGAAATCGGGCAGCGCGATTTTAGCCGGCTGGATTTCGGGATTAGATAACTGCACGCGAAAACCAACGCGCAGCCCGCGCTGTTTGGCAGCGTCGAAGGTGAGTTTCCAGATGGGATGCAGGTTGAGGCGGCCTGCTTGGCTTTGCACGTCGCGCCAGTCGCAGCGGATGTACAAAACGTCGACGAAGGGCAGCGACGAGATCTTCGCCACGTGCTGTTCGAGCGTTTCCTTGCCCGCGCGGGCAGCAAGCGACGGCCCGCTTTCCTCCCACGTGTAGCCGACCAGGCCGAGGCCCCAGTTGCGAATGTGCTGGTCGGAGGGCGTAGTAGTGGCGATGGTGAACCAGCCTTCATCCTGCTCGATGCCGAACGGGCCCTGGTTGAGGCGATCGGCGACGGCGGGCCCGGTGCCGAAGTCGTAGCCGTCCCAGCGGTGCGAGGGGACGTCGGCTAGGGCGAGGGCAGGGAAGGTGGAGAGAAGGGTGCGACGGGAGAGGGGCATGGATAGATTGTAGTTGACATATCCCATTCGGGCGATGCGACAGCCGGTCGGCTGATTCGAACTGCTCACGAAGTCCGCAGGGATTGCACATGTCTTTCCAGCAATCTCTGGAGCGTACGCAAGTATTTGGTGCCCTCCGAGGTTTGCAGAAAAGCAGTTTGGGTTGCCCAGTCGCTCTGCTGGTTCATCCCATATGTGGCTCCGCCCGCTGCGTTCATAAGCTCTATGAATCGCTCACTGCTCACCGGCACATCTGATCCCGGCCGGTTATGTCCGTACCAGCGGACCACATTCTGCATCACGAATCTCATTCTTGCCGCTGGCGGCGGATGAGTCAGGGTTTTCACGTGCGATGCCCGCGGGATTGGCGCTCGAATGAAGAAGAACGCCCCAACCGCGATGATAAAACAAGAGAGCAGTGCCTCCTCCTGGACCGGTTGTTTTTCTGCGTTTAGGCCGAGAAGCCTCACAGCTCGCAATCGTCCATCGCCGTTAAGCAGGTCCTCGAGGACATAAAAAACGGCGTAACCGTCGGCATCGAGCTCCAACGCCTGTCGTTCTTCACAGCCCGCGCCTCCCAGTATTTCGGCCGCAAATATAGAGTCTTCCGCTGCCTGTAGTAAATGACCATGGACGTGATGAGTGTACTCGTGCACAACGACGAACTTGAGCTGCGTTTGGAACAGAACTACGTGGAGTGGCTCGTAATGAACGCCGTCTACCCCATGACCGAGAGTATTGGTGACTAATCCCGACGTACTCAGCCGGATGCAGCAATCCCATAGCTCGTGGACTAGCTCCATGGTTACGCCGATGAAAGAGTACCCGCTGTACTGAAATGCAAGGGCGTTCGGGACTGGGGACTCGACATAGTCGAAATGGAATGGTGGATGCGCTCGGTGTTCGGAGATGTCAGTCCTTTCAGCTTGAAGTGCGCCGTTGAGCGACTGCTGGATCCCGGACAACAGTGTGCGTACAGGCGCCTCTAGGGTTTCAAGATCCTGCTTCCCCCGGTAGTTAGCGCGATCGGAAGGCCTGTTCCGGTCCTCTTGGAAAAATCGGTGGAAAAGTACTTCCGGAGGAATTGGCGAGGTGATTGCGTCGGTCACCATCCTCCCCTTTCGCCACCAGGGTACTTCGTTTCTCGAAAGCGGTCTACCACATCGAGTGCGGCTGGGGAAACTGCCGCAGGTCTGCCGCAAAAGGCGCGACAGCCCTGCGCTACATGGTCACCAGCGGCAGCTCGATGAAGCTGGTGTGATACACCCGCTGCGTGGCCTTACGGTAATCCTCGGGCTTGGCCCAAAATATACTTGGCACGAAAGTCTGCGGATTGCGGTCGTAGAGCGGGAACCATGCCGATTGAATTTGCACCATCAGGCGATGGCCGGGCAGAAAGACGTGGTTCGCGGTAGGCAGCGCCCAGCGGTAAACCTGAGGAATATCGGGCGTGATGGGCTTGGCTGTCTCCAGGCTTTCGCGATAACGGCCGCGGAAGACGTCGGCTGAGATCATGAGTTGGTAGCCGCCGAGCTCGGGCTCGCTGGATACTTCGTCGGGGTAGAGATCGATTACCTTGACGACCCAGTCGGAATCGGTGCCGCTGGTGGAGGCGACGAGATTGGCGATGGGCTGGCCGCTGATTTTCACAGGCGCCGTCAAGACATCGGAGGTGAACGCGACGACATCGGGACGGCCGGAAGCCTCGCGCTGATCGTCCACCAGCCATCGCCGCCAGGAGCTGTTGTCGATGGGGCGCGCACGGTAGGGTGCGGGCTTGGCGGGGTCAGAAATGTATTCGTCGTATGCAGCGTCATCGCTGTTTGGCGCATTAAAGCCCAGTTTGAGACCCGCAGTGAGATAGAGCGGTGTGGGCTTGACGGAGCAGCCGCTCGCGCAACCGGCGGGCCAGGCGGGCAGACGACGCCAGGTATTCGTTCCGGTTTCAAACGCCATGACGGGCGGCAGGTCGGCCTTGGGTGCGCCGTCTTTCAGATATTGATCGAGGAACGGGCGCAAAATCTCGCGGCGGAAGTAGCGGCCGGTATCGCTGCCGAATTTGATGGCGCCGAGCGAACTGCCATCGCCAATCTCGCCGCCGTGACACCACGGCCCCAAAACGAGAAACACTTTGTCATTCCCGGTGTCTTTGGGTTTGATGGCTTTGTAGACGGCGATGTCGCCGTAAATATCCTCCTGGTCCCAGAGGCTGTGCACCAGCATGACGGGAATCTTCAGCGGCTGCGCGGCGAGCACACGATCCATTGCCTGATCGCGCCAGAAGGCGTCGTAGCTGGGGTGCGCAGCGATCTTGCGAAAGAAGCCGAGCGGTTCGAGGCCGCGGCGCTGGCCCAATGCGCCGGCGGAACCGGCTCCCATGTACAGGTCGTAGTCGTCATGGTAACTGGTCCACCATTTGACTTCCGATTTGCGCGTGGCTTCCTGGTCATAAATGTAGGAGAGACTCCCCTCCTGGCGGAATGCGCCGTTGTGGAACCAGTCGTCGCCCATCCAGCCATCCACCATCGGGTTCATGGGCACGGAAACTTTGAGAGCGGGGTGCGGATTGACCAGCGCCATCAAGGGCAGAAAACCGTCGTAGGAAATTCCGAGAATCCCGACCTTGCCGTTCGATTCAGGAACATTTTTGACCAGCCAGTCGACGGTGTCGTAGGTGTCGGTTGAGTGATCCACCGGCGTCGGGTTCTGCGGCCCGTGCAGAGGGCGATTCATGATGTAGTCACCTTCGGAGCCATGCTTACCGCGGATGTCCTGTACGGCGCGGATGTAGCCGCCTTCCACGATCACGTCGGTGGCGTTGTCGTAGCCTTGCAGTATTGGGCCGAGGTGGGAGCTTTGCGCATGGCTGGTCAGTTCCTTGGCGTCATAGGGTGTGCGTGTGAGCAGGATGGGTGCGTTCCTGGCGCCTTTTGGCACGATGACGACGGTGAACAGCTTGACGCCGTCGCGCATGGGGATCATGACTTCGCGCCTCGCGTAGTCAAAGGTGTCGGTCTGCGGGGTGAACTTGGAGGGCGTCTCGCTCGGATAGTCGGGATACTGGGCGGCGGGCGCGGTGGTCTGCGCTGAGCTCGAGCAGGTGAAGGAGAAGACGCCGAGCAAAATCAACGCGTGGTTGCAGGTTTTCATAATTGTGTGGCGCGCGTAGGCTGCGCCAGTTAAGAGATCATGAAACCATGAGCCGTTCGGAAATCGCAACTTCGGTGCCGATCTGGGAGCAGTATCAGGATCAGTTCCCGGTTCGCGAGAACTTGATTTATTTGAATCATGCGGCCGTCGCGCCACTATGCAAAAAGTCAGCAGAGGCGATGCAGCAGTTTGCCGATGACGCGCGCGATTTCGGCTGCCATCACTATGACCAGTGGCTTGCCGTGTACGATGGCCTGCGGCGCGGAGCGGCGAAACTGGTGGGCGGCGAGCCGACGGACATCGCGCTCATGAAAAATACGTCGGAAGGCATCGCGACGGTGGCCATGGGATTTGACTGGCGCGCGGGCGACAAGGTCGTCGCGTTCGAGGAAGAATTTCCGGCGAACTACTATCCGTGGAAGCGGCTGGAAGCGAAGGGCGTGCGCGTCGAGTGGCTGTCGGTTTTCGATCCGCTGGAAAAAATCGACGCGGCGTGCGCGGGCGCGCGGTTGCTGGCCGTGAGTTTCGTCCAGTATTTGAGCGGCTATCGCATGGATCTGGAAGCGCTGGGCGAAATCTGCCGGCGGCGCGGGTGCTTCTTTTTCGTGGATGCGATTCAAGGGTTGGGCGCGTTTCCGTTGGATGTGCGGCGCTGCGGCATTCATGCGCTGGCCGCGGACGGACACAAGTGGCTTTTCGGGCCGGAAGGATGCGCCATCCTTTATATCAACGCGGAGATGCGCGAGCGCGTGGCACCGGTGGAGTTCGGATACACGAACGTGGCGCGCTACGCGGACTACGCGACGCGGGATATGACGCTGCGGCCCGATGCCGGGCGTTATGAGTGCGGAACGATGAACACGATCGGATGCTACGGGCTGAAAGCGGCAATCGACTTTGTGCTGGAGGTCGGTGTGGAGCGCATTACACCGGCGGTACAGGCGCTGGGGGACCGGATTGCGGAGGGTGTTGCCGCGAAGGGGTGCGAAGTGCTGGGACGGCGCACGGCGCAAACGGGCGCAGGTATCGTGAGTTTCCGTAAGCCCGGCGTGGAGAGCGGGGCGATCGTGCACCAACTGAATCAGAGGCGCATCACGGCTGCGAACCGGAGCGGATGGGTGCGGACGTCGCCGCATTTCTATGTGAGCCCGGAGGAGATTGATGAAGTGGTGGCGGCGGTGGGGTAACTGATACCCCACCATCAATCGTGGCCCGGTACCCATCGAGTCAAGCGTCGCCGTAATACAATATCGGGGCGATGCTGCTCGGCTGCGTTACCTACAACATTCTCAAAGACTGGGATCTCGAAACCATCATTCGCAACCTTGAAGAGGCGGGGTACGATGCCGTCGAGTTGCGCACGGGGCACAAGCACGGCGTTGAACCCTCGCTCACGAGCGAACAGCGGACAGAGGTCGCGGCGCGGTTTCGAAGATCAAAAGTGCGGCTGCTGAGCTACGGCTCGACGTGCGAGTTCGAATCGCCCGACGCAGATGTGCGGCGCCGTCAGGTGGAAATTGGCAAACAATGGGTGGAACTGGCGCACGATACGGGCGCGTGGGGCGTGAAAGTCCGGCCCAACGGACTGCCGGCCGGTGTGTCGATGGAGACCACGGTTCAGAATATCGCCGGCAGCCTGCGCGAACTGGGCGATTACGGGCGGCGCTACGGCGTCGAGATCTGGATGGAGGTGCATGGGCCAACCACGCAGAATCCGCCGGTTTCCGCCGCCATCATGAAAGCCACCAAGCACGACAACGTGGGAGTGTGCTGGAATTCAAACCCGACTGACGTGGTGAATGGCAGCGTGAAGGCGAGCTTCCAACTGCTGAAGCCATGGATCCGCAACGTGCACATCAACGACCTCTCGAATAACTACCCGTGGCGCGAGCTGTTCACGCTGCTGCGCGATTCGGGCTATGAGCGCTACACGCTGTGCGAGGTGGACCCGCCGAGCCAGGAGCCCGAGCGTTTTCTGCGCTACTACCGGGCCCTGTGGATTGAGTTGAACCGCACGTGTCCAAAACACGAAGAAGAATAACAACCGCGGTGCTGGCGGTGTGCAGCTTGCATGCCGCGGTACCCACTCCGAAAAGTCATTTCGGGCACGAGATTGGCGTTGATCGTGAGCTGCTCGATTGGGATAAAGTCGTTTCGTATTTTCAGGCGCTGGCGGCCGCGAGCGACCGGATTCGCGTCGAAGAACTGGGCAAGACGGTCGAAGACAGGCCCTTCATCGCCGCGACCATCGCCGAACCGGAAACGCTGCGCAATCTCGATCGCTACCGGGAGATCCAACGGCGGCTGGCCGATCCGCGCATCACATCGGAAGCGGAAGCTGAACCGCTCATCGCCGAAGGCAAGACGGTCGTCCTGCTGACCTGCTCGATTCATTCGACCGAAGTTGCTTCCACGCACACTGCAGTCGAGTTTGCGTACCAGCTCCTCACCGAGGACAAGCCACGGTTTCGCGCCATTCTGCACAACACGATTCTGCTGCTCGTGCCGTCCCTGAATCCGGATGGCGTCGATCTGGTCACGCGCTGGTACCGCCGCACGTTGGGCACGGCGTATGAAGGGACTTCTCCGCCTGAGTTGTACCACCACTACATCGGGCACGACAACAATCGGGATTGGTACATGTTCACGCAGCCGGAAACGCGGCTGACCGTGGCGAAGCTGCACAATGTCTGGCATCCGCAGATTGTTTACGACGTGCATCAGCAAGGCGAGTACACATCGCGCATTTTCATACCGCCGTGGCTCGATCCGATCGAGCCGAACGTGGACGCGATTCTGGCGCAGGAAATGAACATGGTCGGCACTGCCATGGCGGCGGACCTGACGGCGGCCGGCAAAAAGGGCGTGGCGATTCATGCGGCATACGATTTCTGGACGCCATCGCGCCATTACCAGGCATTTCACGGCGGGTTGAGGATTCTGACCGAATCGGCCAGCGTGAAATTGGCTACGCCGGTGACGATTCGCCGCGATCAGCTTGACGAAAGCGCGCTGGGCTACAACGCACGCGAAAGGAGCTGGAACTTTCTCGAACCGTGGGAGGGTGGCGCGTGGCATCTGCGCGACATCATCGACTACCAGTTGATTGCGTTCGAATCGTGCTTGTATCAGGCGGCGATTCATCGCGAGGATCTGCTGCGGAACTTCTATCGTGTCGGGCAGAGAGCCATCGCGCGAACGGAGCCGGCGGCGTTTCTGATTCCGGCCAAACAGCGCGATCCCGCCGCGACGAGGAAACTGTTGGAGACCCTGGCATCCGGCATGGTGGAAATCGGGCGGGTGGCGGATGGCAGCCATGTCATCTCGATGGCGCAGCCGTATAGCAGTTACGCGAAGGCGCTGCTCGAGCGGCAGCACTATCCCGACATGCGGCAATATCCGGGAGGCCCGCCGGTGCGGCCGTATGACGTGACGGCGCACACTCTGCCGCTGCTCATGGGCGTCGATGTAGAAGCGCTCGAAAAGGCGTATAGCGGAGAACTCACGCGTGAAGAGTTCGCGGCTGACACGCGCCCAGAAAGCTTCGCCGCGGCCGACACCGACTCTTGGCTGACCATCAACCGCATCTGGAAATCGGGCGGTGCGGTGTGGCGCGACCCGGTGACAGGCGATTTCGCGGCTTCGCAAAAAGGAGCGGACTGGAGGCAAGTTCACCGGCCACGCATCGGGTTGTACAAGAGTTTTGTTCCTGCCAACGATGAAGGCTGGACGCGATGGCTGCTGGAACAATTCGAGTTCGCGTATGCGAGCGTGGGTAATCGCGAGATTCAAGCCGGTCATCTGCGAAACCGCTTTGACGTGATCATGTTTCCCGATCAGCCGGTCAGCGATTTGAAGAATGGGTTCGCCAAGGGCGCCATGCCGGAAGAGTTCACGGGCGGCTTGGACGAGGCTGGAGCAAATGCCCTGCGCGAGTTTATGGCACAAGGTGGCACGCTGATTTTCTTGAACTGCTCAACGGCTTATGCCACCGAAGTTCTGGGAGTGAAGGCAAAGAGTATGCTGGCGGGCGTTTCGGACCGTGAATTCTATGCGCCGGGATCGCTGCTGAATGTCGTGCTCGACACGCACCATCCGCTCGCGCTGGGCCTGCCGAGGGAAATCACAATCTGGAGCGAGCACAGCCCGGCGTGGGAGGTTGACAGTGCGGCAGTCGCGCGATATCCGGATGGGCCGATTCTCGCGTCGGGATGGCTGCTAGGGGCAAAGCTGCTGGCGGGCCGAGCGGCCCTCATTGACGAGCGCCTGGGCGCCGGTCGCGTGATCCTGTTCGGCATGCGTCCGCAATACCGCGGTCAAAGTTACCAGACATTCAAACTGTTTTTCAACGCGCTGGTGGAGTAGATGCCGGCTCCGGCTCGCCCTGCGCGGTAACCTCATCGGCGGGGTTACCTGCCACCATTTGCTGCGCCAGCACTAACTGCCGCGCTTCCGGCCGCAACTCCGGCCAGCGCAGGCCAAACCATATGGAACCCGCGACCGCCACCACGCCTCCGGCCCCGACGGTGAAGGGCGCGCCCAAATGTTCCGCTACCACACCAGCCAACAGCGCGCCTAATGGCGCCATACCCATGAACATCATCGAGTAAACGGACATGACGCGGCCGCGCAAACGGTCGGGCGTCATGGACTGGATAAGCGTATTGGATGCGCCCATCTGGGTCATTAACGCGAAGCCCACCGGGATGAGCATGGCGGCGGCCAACCAAAACCAGCGCGAGAATGCGAACAGGATGAGACTCACGCCGAAGACACCGCATGCAACTGACACCCATCTGCCGAGGCCTTTCACCTCACGGCGCGCCGCCAGCGTCAGCGCACCCATGAGCGCGCCAATTCCGGAGAAGCCCATCAGAATCCCCAGACCACGCGCTCCGGAGTGGAAGATGCGATCGGCAAAAATGGGCATCAGCACCGCATAGGGCATGCTCGTGACACTCACGAGACCCAGTAACAGAAGCAGTGCGCGGATGGGTCCCGTGTGCATCACGAAGCGAAAGCCTTCGATGATATGGGTCACAGCAGATCCCCGGTGGATGCGCGTGGCTACCGGCGGAATGGTCATCATCAGCAATCCAATGATGACGGCAATGTAACTCGCGCCGTTAGCGAAGAAACACCAGCCTTCGCCAATCGCGGCAACGAGGATTCCCGCGATCGCCGGGCCGATGATGCGAGCGCCATTAAACATCGAAGAGTTGAGCGCGATGGCGTTGATCAGATCGTCACGGCCCACCATTTCGACCAGAAACGACTGGCGCGCGGGGATGTCGAATGCGTTCACAATACCGAGTAGCGCCGCCAATACGAAGATGTGCCACACCTGAATACGGCCCAGTAACGTAAGCGCGGAGAAAATGAAGGCCAGGATCATGGCCGCGGTCTGGGTAGCGATCACGGTTCGGTGGCGGCTATGCCGGTCGGCGATAAGCCCGCCCAAAGGCGAGATCAGAAAAACCGGGATCTGCCCGGCGAACCCAACCATCCCGAGCAGCGCCGAGGAGCCGGTGAGCCGGTAAACCAGCCACGATTGCGCCACATTCTGCATCCAGGTGCCAATAAGCGAGATGAGCTGGCCGGCAAAGAACAGCCGGAAGTTTCGATGGCGCAACGCACGGAGAGTGGTGGCGAGTTTCGAGGGTTCGGCCATCGTCTACAGCCTGTTATTGACATCCGGCTGGTGATCTGTAAAATTAGAGTACGGCGAATAAAAGGCGAATATCCGGGAAGCCGACATGGCTACAGCCCTCCTTCAAACTATTAATTTTAAGCTGCAAAAGCGGCCTGCGCCCGACCTGCTGCCATCAGGCATCGCAAGTTTCAATGCAATATTCGATGGCATTCCCCGTGGAAGTGTGACCGATATTTTCGGACCGGCTTCATCAGGCCGTACAAGCCTTTTATTCTCTTTGATTTCGGAGGCTACGGCACGAGAAGAATTTTGCGCCCTGGTGGATGCGAGCGATACGTTCGATCCCACGTCGGCTGCGGCGGCGGGCGTGGCGCTGGGGCGGCTGCTGTGGATTCGCTGCGGAGGCAATGCCGAGCATGCGCTCAAGGCGACGGATTTACTGTTGCAGGCAGGCGGGTTCGGGCTGGTGGCGATGGATTTGGGTGACATCGCACCGGCGACCGCACGCCGCATCTCGCTCGCGTCATGGTACAGGCTACGGCGTGCTGTGGAGAACACGCCGACGGCGCTAGTGGTGGTCGAGCGTGCGCCCAATGCCCGTGCCTGCGCACAACTTGCTGTGGAATGCGCGCGCAGCCGGGTGCGATGGTCGGGCGCGCCGGGATGCTCCCAGCTTTTGCGTGGGGTCGAGTTCGCGGCAGAGCGCCGCAAGCCATTACGGCCGGCATGCGCGGTTATGGAAGTATTCGCACTGAGGTGAGTTGTGTTCGCATGCATTCATGCTTCTGGAGAAGCCGAGCGGCTGATTGCCTGCGCCCAGAATTTCTCACCGCTTGTGGAGCAAACGGACGCCGATACGGTGACGCTGGATATCGACGGCCTCGAGCATCTGTTCGGCTCGGTTCATGATATTGCAAATGCCATCGCGCGGCGCGCGGGAATCCCCATGAATGTAGCAGTAGCAGCCAATCCGGATGCGGCGTTCCATGCGGCGCGCGGATTTTCCGGGACGAGCATTGTCCCGCAAGGCGATGAAGCCAAATTTCTGGCAAGCCTGCCGGTCGCGCTGCTCTCGCCCTCTGAAGAAATCTCGGAAACGCTGGCACGCTGGGGTGTGCGCACGTTTCGCGATCTGGCGGTGCTGCCGGACTTGGGCGTGGCGGCTCGCTTAGGCGAAGAAGGCGTGCGCTTGCAGCAGCTCGCGCGCGGAGAGCACGAACGGCCGCTGGTTCCCGTGGAAGCTCCGCAGCGCTTCGAGGAAGAAATGGAGCTGGAGTATCCCGTGGAGCTGCTCGAGCCGCTACTGTTTGTTCTGGCCAGACTTCTGGGTGATGTCTGCCGTCGGCTCGAAGATCGTGCGCTGGCCGCCATCGGATTGCGCGTGCGATTACAGCTCGAAAATGCGGGTGAGCATGAGCGCTCGATCCGGCTGCCTGTGCCCATGCACAGCCCGCGCGTGTTTTTAAAGCTGATTGAGCTGGATTTGGAGAAGCACTCGCCGGCCGCGCCTGTGGTGAGGGTCACGATCGCCGCCGAGCCTGCCAAACCGCGCACCACGCAGAACGGGCTGTTTATTCCGCTTGCGCCTGAGCCGGAGAAGCTCGAACTGACGCTGGCGCGCATTGCGGGGGTAGTTGGGGAGCAGAATGTCGGGTCGCCGGAGCTGGTGGATACGCACCGGCCGGGAGCATTTCGCATGCGGCCGTTCGGGATGAGGGAAATAGGGACAGGCAGGAATGCCTGTCCTACACAGCTTGCGTTTCGCGTGTTTCGACCGCCCATCGCAGCCAAAGTGCAGGCGGATTTTCTCTCCGCGCCGGGCATTCGCGGCAAGATTGTGCAGCAGGCAGGACCCTGGCGCACCTCCGGCGACTGGTGGACTCCAAGTCCCTGGGCGCGCGACGAGTGGGATATCGAGTTGACGGATGGCGCGCTCTACCGCATCTACTGCGACGCGCAAACCGGCCGCTGGTTCATCGAGGGCAGCTATGACTGAAGCCTACATCGAGCTGCACGCACGATCGGCTTTCAGTTTTTTGCAAGGCGCATCGCTGCCGGAAGAGCTGGCGCAGACGGCTGCGAACCTCAATTACCCCGCGATGGCGCTGGTGGATCGGGATGGTTTCTACAGCTCGCCGCGGTTTCACCTGGCGGCGAAGAAATCCGGCATTCGCGCCCATATCGGGGCGGAGATCACTTGTACGGATGGTTTTCAATATCCGCTGCTGGTGGAAAATCGCACCGGATATCAAAATCTTTGCCGGCTCGTGACGCGCATGAAGCTGCGGGCAAAGAAGGGTGAGGGAGCGGCGACGCCCGGGGAACTGGCGGAGTGTGCGAAGGGAGTTATTTGTCTCGCACCGGCGACACAGGATTTGGGGTTTGGGATTTGGGATTTGGCTAAAGCAGATCGCCTATCAGACAGATCTAATCCATCAACTAAATCCCAAATCCCAAACCCCAAATCCTGTGTCGATCCCAAATCCGCTTTCGAGCAGCTTCAGCGTATCGTGGACATTTTCGGCAGCGCCAACGTCTTCGCTGAGGTCCAGCGCCATATGAATCGTGAAGAGGAGGCGCGCAATCAGGCGCAGATTGCTGCAGCGCGCCGGCTGCGCGTGCCGATCGTGGCTACCAATGGCGTCCGGCATGCTACGCCGGCGCAGCGCGAGGCGCTGGATGCGCTCACTTGCATCCGGAATCATGTGCAGCTTGCCGCAGCGGGCAGGCTGCTCGAAATGAATAACGAACGGCATCTGAAATCCCCCGCGGAGATGGCGCGCCTGTTTGCCGATCTTCCCGACGCCATCGCCAACACACTGGAGATTTCCGCGCGTTTGCAGTTCACGCTCACCGACTTGGGCTACGAATTTCCCCGCTATCCGGTTCCACCGGGTGAAACCATGATGTCGTTTCTGAGCCAGCGGACGGATGAAGGCGCACGCCGGCGTTACGTCCCCTATCACGAAAAAGCGCAGCGGCAAATCGAGCGCGAGCTGGCGATGATCGAAAAACTGAAGCTCCCCGGCTATTTCCTCATCGTCTGGGACATTGTCGAGTTCTGCCGGAAAAACGGAATACTGGCGCAGGGACGTGGATCGGCGGCCAATAGCGCGGTTTGTTATTCGCTTGGCATTACGGCGGTGGATCCCGTGCGCATGGAGCTGCTATTCGAGCGATTTCTTTCCGAAGAACGCGGCGAATGGCCGGACATCGATATCGACCTGCCCTCAGGCGACGAGCGCGAGCGCGTCATCCAGTATGTTTACGAGAGCTACGGCAAGCTGGGCGCGGCCATGACCGCCAATGTCATCACCTATCGCGGCCGTTCGGCGGCGCGCGAGGTGGGCAAGGCGCTGGGATTCGAGGTCGCGACGCTCGACCGGCTTTCCAGCCTCGTTAGGGGTTGGGAATGGAAAGATCCGAAAGACACGCCTGAGCACCAGTTTCGTGACGCTGGTCTGGATCTTGCGAACGCGCGCATTCGCAAATTTTTCGAGCTTTACCTCGCAGTTCAGGATCTGCCGCGGCATCTTGGCCAGCATTCGGGCGGCATGGTGATCTGCCAAGGACAACTCGATTCCGTAGTGCCGCTCGAGCCCGCCACCATGCCCGGCCGCGTCGTCGTGCAGTGGGATAAAGACGATTGCGCCGACATGGGCATCATCAAAGTCGATCTGCTGGGCCTCGGCATGATGGCGGTGATCAAGGATTCACTCAACCTGATTCGCGAGCATTACGGCGAGGAGGTCGATCTCGCGCACCTGCCGGCCGATGATCCAGCGGTCTACCGCGCGTTGCAGCACGCCGACACAGTGGGCATGTTCCAGGTGGAGAGCCGCGCGCAGATGTCGTGCCTGCCTCGCCTCAGCCCGAAGAATTTTTACGACATCGTGGTAGAAGTCGCAATTATCCGGCCGGGGCCGATCGTCGGTGAAATGGTGAATCCGTATCTCGAGCGGCGCATGGGGCGTGAAGCGGTGGATTATCTCGACCCATCGCTCGAGCCCGTGCTCAAGCGCACGCTCGGCATTCCGCTATTTCAGGAACAACTGCTGCGCATGGCCATGATTGTGGCCGGATTCACGGGCGGCGAAGCGGAAGAACTGCGGCGCGCCATGGGATTCAAGCGCTCGGAAAAGCGCATGAAGGAAATTGAACTCAAACTGCGAGCCGGCATGGAGCGCAAGGGAATCAAGGCGGACGCGCAGGAACGCATCATCCGCTCCATCACGTCGTTCGCACTCTACGGATTTCCCGAATCGCATGCGGCGAGTTTTGCGCTGCTCGCCTATGCCAGCGCGTACCTGAAATGTCATTATCTGGCGGCCTTCATGGCGGCGATGTTGAACAATCAGCCCATGGGATTTTACGCCCCAGCGATTCTGCTCAACGACGCGCGCCGGCACGGACTGCGTGTGCTGCCGATCGATGTGACGAAATCGATGTGGGAGTGCACGGTGGAGGAAGAAAGTGCCAGGTGCCAGGTGTTAGGTGCCAGGGATTTGGGATTTGGGATTTGGGATTTGGCTAAAGCAGATCGCCTGTCGGCCAGATCCCATCCATCAACTAAATCCCAAATCCTAGATCCTAAATCCCGGTCTTTGGCCCTTCGCCTGGGACTGATGTACGTAAAAGGGCTGCGAGCGGAGGCGGGCCAGGCTGTCGTTCGGGAGCGCATGCGGGCGGCGTTTCGTGATATTGGTGATCTGGCGCGGCGTGTGCCGGAGCTGCGCAAGGACGAACTCAACAAGCTGGCGGATGTCGGCGCGTTGAATCCACTGGAGGCGGCGCATCGGCGTGATGCGTTATGGCAGGCGGGACATGCCGCGCAGCCTGCCGGACCTTTATTGGATGCGCTGCCCGAGCCCGATCGTGCTTCGCCGCTCGCGCAGATGACTCACGAGGAGCGGCTGAATGCCGATTTTTCTGGCACAGGGTTCACCATCGGCCGGCATCCCATGGCGTACCGGCGCGAGGAGATGAATACACTGGGTGTCACGCCCGCCCACAAGCTGCCGCACATGCGCGACGGGAATTTCGTGCGCGTAGCCGGATGCGTCATCGTGCGCCAGCGGCCCGGTACGGCGAAAGGTTTCGTGTTTCTCAGCATGGAAGACGAGACCGGCGTGATCAACGTGATCGTCACGCCTGCCATGTTCGACCGCTACAAATTTGCGCTGCTCGGCTCTTCGTTCCTGCTGATCGACGGCACTTTGCAAAATCTAGATAACGTCATTTCAGTGAAGGCAGGGCGCATAGAAGGCTTGTCGGCGCGCGTGGCCACGAAGATATCGCATGATTTTCATTAGCTTAGCGCCTACCAGCGCGCTAAATGCTGGTTGACTTGGCGCATTCGAGGAACCAAGCGACTACGTCATCGAAGACACTCGCAGACCAGGGGAGCAAAGGCACCGAAAGGCCGAGCCTTTGCAAATCACTCGCCCGGACATCGATCCGTCCGCAGATCATCGGCCAGGCTACGGACTTTGCGTTGTGCGTAAACATTGGGGCCTTCCTATCTTCGTTAAAGCGCCACCTGAACTACGATCTATCGCGCCCCCGCCATCGCCCCCGCTGCCACCTGCTCAATCGCCGCAAGCGCCCTTTCGCACGCAGCCCGGCCAGCGTCGTAGTGCGTTACCAGGCGCATCCTCTCCCCCCGGATTCCATCGATCAGCACGCCCTGCGCTTTGAGGCGTGCGCTGAATTCCGAGGTCGAAAGGCCCGTTCCGCTGGCGTCGAAAATCACGATGTTGGTCTGCACTTTCTTGGGATCGAGCGCAATCCCCGGAATTCTCGCAAGCGCTTCAGCGAGAAACCTGGCGTTGGCATGGTCGCGCGCCAGCAGCTTGGGATGCTCTTCAAGCGCGATAAGGCCTGCCGCCGCCAAAACGCCTGCCTGCCGCATTCCGCCGCCCAGGCGTTTGCGATACAACCGGCCGCGGTCGATATCTTCGCGCGCCCCTGCCAGCATCGATCCCACCGGCGCCCCCAGCGCTTTCGAAAGGCAAAACATTACAGTATCTACCGGCGCCACGATCTCGCGAACGGAGGCGCCCAGCGCTTCCGCCGCGTTAAACACGCGCGCGCCATCCATGTGGACCTTTAATCCCAACTCGTGCGCGCCATCCGCAATTTGGCGGATCACCTCCAGCGGGTACACCATTCCGCCCGCCATGTTGTGTGTGTTCTCAATTGCAATCAGTCCTGTCGGCGCCCAGTGCGGATCGAGCAGCCGGATTTCGCCGCGAATCTCGGCCCATCGCAGGATGCCATCGTCCGTATGAATCGGTCGCGCAATGCACCCGGAAAACCAGCCCATCATGGCCAACTCGTAATCCAGAACATGCGCCCGCGCGTCGCAAATCACTTCCTGCCCGTGCTGTGTATGAACCTTGACCGCGATTGTGTTGCCCATGGTCCCGGTGGGCACGAACAGCGCCGCCTCCTTACCCATGATCGCGGCTGCCCGTTCCTCCAGGCGATTGACCGTCGGATCTTCCCCGTAAACGTCGTCGCCCACTTCAGCCTCGCCCATGGCCTTTCGCATCGCCGGTGTAGGTCGGGTCACGGTATCGCTGCGCAGATCGATCATCATTTCGCGAGAAACTCCTGGAACACTTCGTTGGATAGCAAAACTCCCCGATCCGTCAGCCGCACCGCGCCGCCATGCTTCTCGAGCAATCCTTCGCGTAAGAACCGGCTGAGCGGTTGTTCATATCGCTGCCATTCTTCAGCGGTCGGAGCCACGCCTTCCGCCAGCCGCAGCCCGACGAAGAATTTCTCTTCGTCCAAATTCGCCGGCTCCGGCTCGGTCAGTGGTCCCTCATGTGCGAGGTATTCCACCACCGTCTCCGCATTCTGCCATCGCTGCTTGCCGTCAAACGAATGCGCATCGGCGCCGAATCCAACGTAAGGCTCCAGATGCCAGTATTTCAAGTTGTGCTTTGACTCCCAGCCGGGCCGAGCAAAATTCGAGATCTCGTAGCGCGGAATGCCCAGCGCTGCGAGCCGCTCGACGGCTGTCTCATACAACTCCACCGTCAGCTCTTCGGACGGAACCGCCGGTGCGCCGTAGCGCTGGCCGTTGAGCAGGATCTCGTTTCCCAAACGGCTGTCCTCGTCAATCTCAAACATGTAGACCGAAACGTGCGGCGTAGCCAGGCGCTCAATCCAGTCGAGTGACTCATCCCACGAAGCCATCGACTGGCCGGAAAGCCCGGCAATCAGGTCGATATTGATGTTATCGATACCGCTCTCGCGAAGCAGCTCGACATCGCGTGCGACAATCTCCGCGGTGTGCTTGCGCCCTGTGCGCGCGATTTCGTTCTGGATGAAACTCTGCACCCCCAGGCTCACGCGATTGATGCCACAATCTCGCCACAGGCGCACCGCGTCCGGAGTCAGCGAGCCTGGCGCGGCTTCGATCGTTGCCTCGCTCCACGGCGCTCCAGGGATCGCAGCCAGCACGCCTCTGAGCGCCTGTGCATCGATCAAACTCGGCGTGCCGCCACCGAGGTACACTGTTTCCGGCCGCCACTGCCACTCGTGCCGCTCCATCTCCGTGCGCAGTGCGGCAATATATCGCGGCTCCATCTCGCGCGGAAAAACGCCGGAAGCGAAGTTACAGTAGGTACACTTCTGGGCGCAGAACGGATACGAGATGTAAACCCCGGGCACTCCGTCCATGATAGCCGGATCAGCATAAAAAAAGCCGCCGGAAATCCCTCCCGGCGGCTCGTTAACGCTGCTGCGGTAACTGTTAATCTCCGAACGACCCGACTTCCTCCCGATCCTCGGCCTTCTTGGCGGGCGCGGCAGGCTTCAGGCCGGCGATACCGTTCAGTGGCACGAACCCGGCATCCACCTTTTCTTTCAGCACTACTTCCCGATACAGCTTCATCATGCGCGCATCGTTCTCGGCTTCTTTGCGCAGTTTCTCGTTCCGTTCGCGGATCTTCTCTTCGCGCGCCGTCTTGGCGATTCCCAGTTTGTCCAGATCGTGTTGAATGCCCGCAGCCACGGCTTCCTGATTCAGCACCAGGTGATGCTGTACCTCGGGAAGCGGTACATCGTGATTACCCGCAAAAATCTCATGCCGCCCGCGCTCTTCATACCACTTGGTGAGCGTGGCGGTCATGTGCATCTTCTCCACGATGTTGCGCCAGCCCACACCGGTGTTGTACGCGCAGAACGAGATCTCGCCTTCCTGCGTCGCGTAGGGAATGATGCACTGCTCTGTGCGCCGGAAATCGTAGTTGAACAGGTCCTGGAACCACATGCCGGCGACGAACAGGAAATTCCACCGGTCCCCGCGCCGTTTCTGAATGTCCGCCATCGTGCGATCGCCGGAAACCTTGCCGTAGTTACGGCCGGTGGCGCCGAAACACTTGTCGAACTTCGTAAGCAGATCCGTCAGTTTGAAGTGTCTGGGCGATTTGAACGGATCGTAATTCCGCAAGAGAGACAGCGCCACGCCCACTACCGAGAGGAACTTGCCGCGCGCCGCGTCATTGACACGCGCCACATCTTTTGCCAGCCGCTCGGCGTTGAGGAACGACGTCACCGGCGCCCGTTCCTTGGTTTCCTTGTCGACCATGATCGCCAAGCCCACACCGCAGTTCGGATGGCAGCCGCAGCTTAATTGCCCCCACTCGTGCTGCGGGCCATGCACCAGGTCGGCCCAGTCGGAGAACGTGCTCATGAAGGAGATGGGGAACCAATCCCTCTCCGGTTCGCCAATTCCCATCTGGTTCTTGAGATCGTGCGCCAGGTGGGAAAGCGTGTAGCGCTGTGCGTGCCGGCGATCGTCGCTGATGGCCTCATCGCGGCCCGTGAAGGATACCGGCTGGAACGAGCAGAAGGAGATCTTCTTTGGATTGTCGAGTGCGAATTCGACGATACGACCCACCTGCTCGTTGTTGATTCCGTTCAGGATCGTGGTTACCGGAACGATCTCGACGCCCGCATTATGCAGATTTTCGATGGCCTGCAATTTGACATCGAAAAGATTCCCCACCGCGCGGTGCGAATTGGCCGCGTTGCCGATGCCGTCGAATTGCAGGTAGGCATAGCGTAAGCCGGCTTCGCCCGCTTTCTTTGCAAACTCGGAGCTCTTCGCGAACTCGATACCGTTGGTCGCCGCCTGCACGCTGTTGTAACCCACGTGCCGTGAGTACTTTATCGCATCCAGGAAATAAGGCGATAGCGTCGGCTCGCCGCCCGAGAATTGCACCGACATCTGCCGTCGCGGCTTGATCGAAATGGCATTGTCGAGCATGGTCTTGATTTCTTCCCAGCTCAACTCGTGCACAAACCCGACCTGGTTGGCGTCCATGAAGCAGGGATCGCACATCATGTTGCAGCGGTTCGTGAGGTCGATGGTCAGCACCGAACCGCGCCCGTGCTTGATCGTGCTCGATCCATGGTTGTGCAGTTTCTCGTCGGCGTGCGCGCGAATATCACGGCCCGGAAAAACTTCCTCCAGGTGCTTGAAGAACGCCGTGTCGATGGCCATCACGTCCTCGAAGTGGCCGTGCACCGGGCAGTCCTTTACCATCAGGATCTTGCCGTCGCGCTCGATGACCTTGGCTTTGATTTCGCCGACTTTTTCCTTCAGCAGAATCGTGTAGTCACGCTTGCCGTCGAGGATCTCCTTGCGAATCTCGGGGATACACTTCGGACACAGCGAATCGGTCTCGCGCGGCCAACCGAGAGGAGGCTTGGTCTTCTCGTAAGACTTCAGCAGAGGCTTTTCCGACCATTTGGGGGTGAATGATGGATTCTGCTTGATCTGGTTCAGTTTATCGAAAACTGTCCACGCGGCCCCAGCCGCAACTGTCACTACTTTTTCCGCGTATTTGATCGGCTTGTGCATATTCTCTCTCTTATCTTATGCTTACAAGTGTTCACAGAGGTTCCCGTGAATGCGTACGCCTACAGTATTCGTGGCTTTCCAACGAGTATAGTCCAGCCTACCTGCCGGTACTAATGGAATGAATTAAGCAGCCTCTTTTCTTAGCTGTGTGGTGATCCCCGCCGGTTGAACGGCTACTTCCGGCATCCGGCGAATCGCGCCGATAACACCATGAATTCAGCCAGCTTATGGGCTTCTCAGCTCGTTTTTGGAACTTTCGTTACATTTCTTGTTCTGAAGCCTATTGCAAGAATAGAGTGCTATGTTAAGTTTGTGTAAACCATCTTCCCCCCGGAAGGAACGGTGACACAGCGGATTTCCAGGCATTCTGAGGCGCCCAGGAGCTTGGCCACACGGTCGCGCGACGGCGAACCGCGGGCTCTCCTAGCGGCGATTCCGGGTGAGCTACCAGATCGGTAACACTTGGGCGGAGTAGACGTGAGTCACAATGACGCAGGCAATCCATGCGGGACTGTAGCATGACTGTAGGTGACCGTACGGTGCCACAGACTTGCAAGATTCGCCATATGGTGACGAACTGATGGGAGTCCGCCCGAAGCGCCAGCATGCCGCGAGCGGGGGCATTGGGCGGCTGCTCGCCGAGGACACTACCGAGGCAATGCTGGTGATCGACGGAGAGACGCTGGCTATTCTGGACGCCAACCGCGCGGCAGCCGAGAAATACGGTTACAGTGGCGAGGAGTTGCGCCGGATGCGGCTCACGAGCCTGATCTCGTCTGAAGATCGCATGCATTTCGATGAAACGCTGCGCCGCGACGAACGAGCCGCGCCAGATTTCTTCGATATCCGGCACGTCCTCAAGAACGGGAAATCGATTGAAGTGGACATGCTGATGCACCGCATTCAATACGGCGGAAAAAAGGCCATGCTGGTGGTGCCGCAGGATGCCACTCGGCGCCACCATCTGGAAGAGCAACTCCGCCAAGCGCAGAAGATGGAAGCCGTGGGGATGTTGGCGGGGGGCATCGCGCACGATTTTAACAACCTGTTGACCATCATCAACGGCTACAGCCAGATGGTGCTGGGCAACCTGCCCGAGGGTGACGACAACCGCAACTCCGTCGAGCAGATCATGAAGGCCGGGGAGCGCGCGGCCGAGTTAACACACCAACTCCTCACCTTCAGCCGCCGCCAGGTGGTGCGGCCCAAGGTGCTGGATTTGAACACGGTGGTGACGGCGACCGCGGTCATGCTGCGCCGCCTCATTGGAGAACACATCGAGCTGCGCATCGTGGTCGGCCCGCACCTGGCAAAAATCCATGCCGACGCCGGCCAACTGCATCAAGTCATCCTCAATCTCGCGGTGAATTCACGCGATGCCATGCCGAACGGCGGCACGCTCATTCTCGAAACCCAGAATGTAGAACTTGGAGAAGCGTACGGCGGCGCGAACGCCACGATTCGGCCCGGGCATTACGTCATGCTGGCCGTCACCGACACCGGAATTGGGATGGATGAGCAGACACGCTCCCGTCTATTCGAGCCCTTTTTCACTACCAAGTCCCAGGGCCAAGGCACGGGATTGGGCCTTTCCACGGTTTACGGAATCGTCAAGCAGAGCAACTGCGAGATTGTGGTCTACAGCGAACCGGGGCACGGAACTTGCGTGAAGATTTATTTTCCCGTTGTGACGGAAGAGCCCGTGGAAGACACCTTGGAGAGCTTGCGGTCGCAGGTGTTGTCGGGCACGGAAACGATTCTGCTGGTGGAGGACGACGAGGCGGTCCGAAGACTGGTGCGCCGCACTTTGGAGAAACAGGGTTACCAGCTGCTGGTGGCGGCTAGTGGAACGGAAGCTCTGGAAATCGTCCAGGGCCACCCAGGACGAATCCACCTGGTGATCTCCGACGTCGTCATGCCACAGATGGGTGGCCGGCAACTGGCCGAGCGGCTGCAGGCTCTGCGCCCCAAAATCCGCGTGCTTTTCGTCTCCGGTTACACGGAAAACTCCATCTTGAGCAGAGGCAATCTGGTGGAGGGCGAAGCATTTCTGCAAAAGCCATTCACCCCGCTGGCTCTGGCGCGGCGCGTGCGTGAACTGTTGGACATGGCCGAGGGCGAGCTAGGCTCTCACAAGACCGAGGGCTCCACCAACTCTTAGCCAAGGTTCTCGCGATTCACTCGATTCTCGTAGACGTGTGGGGGGATTTTACTCCTACAGCAGGCCCCAGTACCAGTGAATGACGGGCGCGCCGGTGAGCGCGACGAGGATTCCGGCGAACCCGAGAAACGCACCGAAAGGCAGCTCGTAGGTGGATGCGTCCTTCTTGGTCGCGTAGATGTAAATCAATCCGACGACGGAGCCCGCAATCGATCCGACAACCAACGTCAGCAGCGCTGCGCGCAGACCCAAGAACGCCCCTACCATGGCCATCATTTTCACGTCGCCCAACCCAAGGCCTTCTTTGTGGCGGATTTTCTCGAACACCCAGCCGCCGAGGCCGAGGAAACCGGCAGGCAACACGGCGCCCGCCAAAGATTCCGCGAGCGACGCCCAGTGCGGGCTGGGATGAAACCCGGCGATCGAAAGCGCCAGGCGAGCCACCATATCATCCACCGGCACAAACCAGGCGAAGAGGAGACCAACCACGGTTCCACCGAGAGTGAGCTCATCCGGAAGAATGAGTGAGTCGAGATCCGTAAACGTCAGGCCGACCAGCAGTGCGCAGAGGACGCACAACTTGAAGGCCACGGCCGTCGGCCCGAGCGCAAGGACAATCAAAAAGAACAGCAGCCCGGTGAGAAGTTCGACGAGCGCGTAGCGGAAGGAAATGGGGGTCCCGCAATACCGGCATTTACGGCCCAGGAGAAAAAAGCTCAACACAGGGATGTTGTCGTACCACGCAATCTGCTTCTGGCATCCCGGACAGAACGAGCGCGGCTTGATAACGGAAAGATCGCGTGGCAAGCGATAGATGCAAACGTTCAAAAAGCTGCCGATGACCAAACCGTATAGAAACGCAATCAAGGAAAAGGCGATCACGCGAGCGCCTCGTAGACGGCTATGGTGTCCGTGACCATGCGCTCGATAGAGAATCGCTGCTCGACCGTGCGGCGCGCCTCAGCGGCCAGAGATTGCGCGAGCGCGCGGTCGTCATGGAGGCGGCGCACGGCAGAGGCAATGGCTTCGGGCGAATTCTCGATCAGTAAGCCCGTGCGCTCGTTCTCGACGATCTCGGGGATGCCGCCAACATTGCTGGCGATGACGGGTACGCCGGCGGCCATGGCCAGAAGGACCGCCGAGCCGAGTCCTTCGGATTCTGTGATGTAGACGAACATTCCGGCGCGCGCGAGGTCCTTCTCGAGATCGTGCGAGATGAGCGGACTCAGGCCCGCCTGTTTCATGCCCGCGAGTGCCAGACGCATGCCTTTGCGCGGGTCCTGGCTTTCGGGCACCACGATCTCCGAACCCTGCGAAACGGGCAGCATCGGCACGCCATCATACACTATGCTGATTCGCGATGGCGCGATCCCGGCGGCGAGCAAGGTCTTCCTTACGAAGTCAGAGACGGCGATGTAATGTGCGGCGCGCGTGTATTTCCAGTGCGAAACGAGATTGCGCTGAACGGCAAACGCCACGCGGCGCGAAACCACGAGACGAACGGGCGCGACCATAACGGCGGTGGTGTGCGATCGCGCATCGTGCGCGTGGGTAACGTCGGCCCCGCGGCTCGATCGGCGCACGGACAACAAATTCACGGCGTGCACCTCGATCCCGCGTCTTTGGGCTTCTTTGAATAGCGGCGCGCCATCGCGCGCGAGCAGCACACTCTCATGGCCGCGTGCCCGCAAACCTTCGACCAGGCGCAACACCTGCCACTGCCCGCCGCGCATTTCGGTTCCGGAATCAATATGAAGAATCCGCATGATCGCGGGCCACGCGTGCGTGGCCCCTACATTGAGCTCATATTGCGGGCTTTGGCGTACTTCAAGAACGTGTAGAGTGCGGCCATGTATGCGATGGTGAGGCCTTCGAGGCCGTCCTGAAAGCCGCGCTGGAAGAAGTATGTCTTGGTGAAGGTCCAGGCAGGATCGAGAATCATATTGCGCAGGTAGATTTCTTGCTTGCGGAACACCAACTCCTCGGCGGCGAGGGTGGTGTAGCGGTCCATGGTCTTGAGGTGCTCGGAGAGTGAGTCGCAGGTGTAGTGCAGCAGGTTCGCGTCCAGATGCCCCACGCGGCCGCTTACTTCGACGCTCTCGTGCACGAAATCGCCTACCCACTTAGCTTTGGCGCGATGGTAGAGGCGCACTTTGCGGTCGGGATACCAGCCGGAGTGCAGGATCCAGCGCCCCATGTATTGCGCGAGGCGCGGCACGGTGTAGGCGTCGTAACTCGGGCCTTTCTTCTTGAGCGTCCAGATCTCGCCTTCGAGCGACTCGCTCAAGGCTTCGTCGGCGTCCAAGGACAAGATCCAATCGTATGTGGCCTGGTCGGCGGCATAGTTCTTCTGCGTCGCGTAGCCGTGCCAGGGGCTCTCCACGACCCGCGCGCCAAGGTTCGAGGCCAGCTCCACCGTGCGGTCGTTCGAGCCCGAATCCACCACCACAATCTCGTCGCAGCATCGCAGGCTTTCGATGGACCTCGCGATTTTGCGCTCCTCGTTCAGCGTGATGATGGTCGCGGTGATCTTCATAGGCGGCTCAGAAACCGCCGGTGTAGGCGATGGGAGCGAGGGTGAAGCTCAGCAGAAAAATCGCCAGGGCCAGGGCGGCCAGCTTGCGACGGCGCGGGCCGAGCTCCGAGGGATCGTAGATGGCGGGATGGCGCATGCCGAAGATCAGCAGTAACACGGCCCAGAGCAACCAGCCCGGCCAGAAAAACATCGGGTAGAACAGCCCACACACGCCGACGGGAATCAGCACGGCGGTGAAGATGCGGGAAAGCAGCTTGTGACGGTCGCCGACGATCGAATAGAGAATGTGGCCGCCGTCAAGCTGGCCGATGGGCAGGAGGTTGAGGGCCGTGGCGAGAATACCGATCCACGCCGCCCGCGCCACCGGATGCAAGTAGATGTCGGCCGTCCCGACATGCGGAAAAATGGCGCGTTCGACGAGCCAGAGCAATGCCGGCGTACCGAAGATCATGCCACCCTGATGCGCGATGCCGGGAATCACTTTCGAGTACGCGAGGCCAATGGCTAACGCCGGCAGCAGGAAAACAAATCCGGCCAGCGGCCCCGCCACCCCTACGTCGAATAGCACGCGCTTGCTGAAGATCGGTTCCCGGATGCGAATGAAAGCTCCGAGCGTGCCGGTGAATGTCGGGGCGGGCAGAAAATAGGGCAGGCTGGCATCCACGTGGTAGTACATGCATGCGAGGTAATGGCCGAATTCGTGCGCCAGGAGAATGGTCAGCAGGGTAAGCGCGAACGGCAGGCCCCCTAAGAGAAATGCAGGGTTGCGCCAAAAAGTCAGAAACGTTTCGAGATCACGCTCCAGATCGAACGAGGGCAGGTTGTGCGCGAAATTGTATTGCATGCGCGCGCCGACGATTGTCGTGGAGGCCAGCGTCAGGAAAAACATCAGCGCATGCAGCCAGTAACGCGGCCGGCGCCGTGCCTGAGAGACGATCTGGGAGTGCGCGCCGTTGACCGGGGCAGGGGGATAGCAAGCCGCTGAAAAATCCTGCGGAGACACGAATGATCCGACGTTCTACTGCAGCGTCTGCAGCTCCTTGCCGGGTTTGAAACGGACGGCCTTGCCGGGAGGAATGGAAACTTCCGCGCCCGTTCGCGGATTCCGGCCGATGCCCGTCTTGCGAGGTTTGACGTTGAACACGCCGAAGCCACGCAACTCGATGCGGTCGCCATGCTCCAGCGCCTTCTTCATGGTTTCAAAAACCGTTTCGACCGCCATTTCCGCCTTGGTTTTGGTAATGCCGGTCTTGTTCACGACTTCGTTGATAATGTCGAGCTTAATCAAATCATCCTCCCGCGCAACGGACAACATCATGATAAGATTAGGCTTATCGACATGTCAAGCAAGCCCGCGCGGCGGCCTCCCGCGCGCGTCGCGAAGGACCACTTCTGCCGCACCTGCGCGCGGTTTCCAACTGGGGTCACAATTCTGACTGTTCTCGATGCCGAAGGCGTGCCGCACGGCATGACGGCCAGTTCCTTTACGTCGGTTTCGCTCGATCCGCCGCTGGTGCTGGTTTGCGTGGATCATCGCGCCACGCTCATGGAACAACTGCGGCGGTGCGAACACTTCGGGATCAACATTTTGAGTGAAGAGCAGCACGACCTTTCCACGCGTTTCGCCAGGCGGGGTGAGGGCAGGTTCAACGGGGTGGCGTGGAATGCCGGCCAGCATGGCGTACCGGTGATTCCTGGAGTACTGGCTGCCTTCGAATGCGGCATGCACAGGCTCATGGACGCGGGCGATCACGCCATTCTGATTGGCGAGGTGCTCCATGCCGAACATCAGGACGGCAGGCCGCTGGTTTATTTTGGCAGCGGATATCACAAGCTGGATGGAGCCAGTAGGGGGTAGTCCATCATGAAGCGCATTTTACTTGCTTTCCTCGTTCCGCTGCTGATGTGTGGGCAGACGGATTCCTCTCCGGCGCGGAAATTGTTTGCGGAGTTTTTCGAGGATTATCTGCGGCTTCATCCCGGCGACGCGACCCAGTTCGGCCGCACCGATTACGACGACCAATGGAGCGACTGGTCTGCCGCTGGGCGGGAACAGTGCGCCCATCTGGACGAAACTTATTTGGCACGGCTGAAGGCACTGCCCCTCGACGGCCTGCCGGAGCGTGACCGCATCAGCGCCGAGGTTCTGCGCTTCGGTCTCGAGAGAGAACTGGAAACACAGCGCCTCGGACTCGATGGTCTGCTGCGAGTATCGCAGTTGCATGGCGCGCATAACTGGGTTTTTCAAATCATTGACCTGATGCCTGCGCGAACGGTGAAGGATTACGAGAACATCATTGCGCGCATCAATGCCGTGCCGCTTTATATAGACCAGACGATTGCGCTATTCGAATCCGCTACGGAAACGGGGCTCGCGCAGCCAAAGGTCGTGGCCGACCTCGTTATCCAACAGCTTTCCGCGCAGGTTCAGCAGACGCCCGATAACTCTCCGCTCCTCGGAGCATTTCGGCGTTTTCCCACGTCGATCTCGAAGGACGAACAGGAGAGGTTGCAGAAGCAAGCGGCCGCGGCGTTTGAGCGCAGCTTTCTGCCGGCGTGGCGTAAGCTGCTGGCCTACATGACCGAGACCTACGCGCAGAAAGTGCGAGCCGCCACCGGAGTGAACACGGTGCCGGGCGGCGATCGCATTTACGCCTACCAAGTGCGGACCATGACCACCACGCGCATGACGCCGGCGGAGATCCACGAGCTCGGGTTGAAAGAGGTCGCGCGCATTGAGGCGGCGATGCAGGCCATCGCGCACGAAACAGGGTTCTCCGGCAGCCTCTCGGAATTCGAGGCGAAATTGGCGGCTGACCCGGCGCAGCATTTCCAAAGCAAAGAAGAAATGCTGGTTTACTGTCGCAACATCGCCATGCTGATGGAGCCGGAATTGCCGCGACTATTCAAGCTGCTGCCGCGAACTCCCCTTGGCGTTCGCGCAATTCCGCCCGATCGCGAAGCGGCCAACGCATCGCACTACACACTGGGAACGCCGGACGTCACGCGCCCGGGCTACTTTAACTTGCAGGCGTACCAGCCGGAGAAGCAGGTGAAGTACACAAAGACCGCGCTGGTGCTTCACGAGGCTATTCCTGGCCATCATCTGCAAGTCTCGCTCACCCAGGAGACACGCGATCTACCTGATTTCCGCAAACTCTTCGCGTTCGGGAATTCCGCGTATGCCGAGGGCTGGGCGCTTTACGCCGAGTCATTGGGCGAAGAAGTCGGAGTGGGCACGGATCCGTACAGCCGCTTCGGCCGCCTAGCCAGCGAACGTTTCCGCGCGGTGCGTTTGGTCGTCGATACTGGCCTCCATACGATGGGCTGGAGCAGGGAACAGGCTCAGCAGTACTTCCATGAGCATGCACCATCAGTGGGGTTGGACGAGATCGACCGCTACATCGCCTGGCCCGGGCAGGCGCTCGCCTACAAGATCGGCCAGTTGAAGATACGCCAACTGCGCACCATGGCGGAACAGCGCCTCGGGCCAAAATTCGACATCCGCAACTTTCACGATCTGGTTCTGCGCAACGGGGTGGTGCCACTCGAAGTGCTGGAGCAGTTCGTGACCGCTCATGTGGACGAAGCTGGGAGGCAATGAGGCGGGGAGCTAAGGAGTCCGCAGGGCGCCACTACTGCCAACCGCGGAAGCTTTCTGCATAGCAAGGCCCGAGTCACGGCGGAATCTCTTTTGAAGCCGCCGGGCGACAGGATACGCCAACTTTGCCAGGATGTGTTTCTCGTGGGAGAAGGCGAGCACTTCGTACCACACGGAATTGTCGTCACGCCACTCGACCAGAAAACGCTCCTCGCCCGCTTCCACGTGCTCAGGCAAAGTGCCGTAAGCGAAGCCGTAGCGGCGAGGTTCGTCGATCACATAGACCACCCGGCAAACATTTACCATCCAGACACCAAAACCGCCGGCCAGGATGGCTACCGTGTTGCCCGCTTTGAGCGGCAGGTTCTCACGGCACAGGTGCACCCAGGGGATCTCGAACATCCGCCACTCGCGGACAGCCTCTTTGGCCTTGTAGAACACAAGGGATCCTTCGCCCAGAAGGAACTGGCCCCGATGCACCTCAGATCCAGCCGGCAACAGCGTCCGCGTCATTCCTACGCCCTCATAGGAGAATGTGGACGCTTTTTGCCGCTCCAGAATTCGTCGAACTCCGACATCCGTCTTGGACCCTAGCAGGAACATGCGGGCCGCACTCCGAATTATCCCTCCAGTGTAGTGTTGTCTGACGTACACAGACGGGCGCGGCGGGTCATTTCCCCGCCCAGGTACTTCGGGGCTCGATTAGCCCATACACCGTGAGGAGCAACGCCTCGGGTGAGGCAGGCTTTTGGAGCGTGTCGGTTGCTCCCGCTGCCATGGCTATCTGAGGCATGTCGCCAACCATGTATCCGGATAGGGCCAGGATCGGCATGTGCGAAAACTCGGAGCGAATCTGACGCAGCACCTCTATGCCGTCCCGATCGGGAAGGGAAAGGTCGATGATCACCACGTCAAACTCGCGGCTGCGAACTTGCGCCAATGCCAGGCGGCCGTTCGCGGCGAGAGTGACATAGTAGCCAACGTCCGAGAGCACTTGTTCGAGCAGCAACCGAACGGCCGGTTCGTCATCGACGACAAGAATGCGTGGTGCGTAACCCATGTGTCCTATTGCGTGGTGTAACAAACATCAATGATGCGGGGCAAGAGAATTCCATCGAACAACACAAAAAAGAGAAAAGGCAGCCCTCAAGCAGGTCAGAGGTTTACCCCAAACATGGGACTCCGGCGCCTTCTCGCGCCGCTCGGCTCCTGTATCCTGAAAAGTAGCATCCATGACGGTCGACACTAAACGCAACCCGCTGCTCGATATTAATTTTCAAATTCCGTTCGACAGTATCTGGGCGGAACACGTCGAGCCGGCTATTGACGAACTGCTTGCCGATGCACGGGCGCGGCTCGAAGCCATCGCGCAAGAACGACGTCCACGCACATTTGAGAACACGATGCGCGCGTTCGACCAGATGACCGAGCGGCTCGATTTCGCCATGTCGGTAGTGAAACACCTGGAATCGGTGGCGACCTACCCCGAGTTGCGAGCGGCTCACAATGTCGTGCAGCCGCGAGTCAGCGCGTTCTACTCGGGCATTCCGTTGCACGAAGGACTTTGGAAGGCTGTGCAGCAGTTCGCCACCACCGATGAGGCCAAGGCGCTGGCCGGACCCAGGCGGCGTTTCCTCACCAAGACCATTCAGGATTTCCGGCGGCACGGCGCGGAACTGGATGCAGTAGGGAAGAAGCGGCTGGAAGCGCTGGACGTCGAGTTGAGCCAATTGACCACCAAGTTCGGCGAGAATGTTCTCGACTCGACGAATGAGTTCGAACTGGTGATTGCGGAGGAATCCAAACTAGCTGGTCTACCACCTAGCGCGGTTGCGGCCGCGCGAGCGAGCGCCGAAGCCAAAGGCGCCAAGGGCTGGCGGTTCACGCTGCAAGCACCCAGCTATCTCGCGCTCATGACTTATCTGGACAATGCGGCAATTCGCGAGCAGGTCTACCGCGCTTACAGCACACGCGCCACGTCAGGGGCTCATGACAACCGCGAGATTCTCGGGCGCATTCTGGAGTTGCGGCGTGAGAAGGCGAAATTGCTGGGCTTCGCGAGCTTCGCCGACCTGGTGATCGAGGACCGCATGGCGCATTCGGGCGAGCGCGCCCAGAGGTTTCTCGCCGATCTGAAGGAAAAGACCGATGGGCGGTTCCGCCAGGAAAACGAGGAGCTGGCCGCCTTTCGCCGCGAATCCGGCGCGAGTGGCGCACGTGAGCTCGAGGCCTGGGACATCGCGTACTACGCCGAGAAGCAGCGGCTGGCCCTCTACGATTTCGATGAAGAGGCGCTGCGTCCCTATTTCCCGCTGGAACATGCGGTGGACGGAATGTTTGAAACCGTCCGCAGGCTTTATGGGATCGGCGTGTCCGAGCGAACAGGCGTTCCGGTGTGGCACCCGGACGTCAAGTACTACGAAATTCGCGATCAGGACGCGAGCCTTTTGGGCGCATTCTATGCCGATTGGCATCCGCGTGAGGACAAGCGCGGCGGCGCATGGATGGACGCGTTCATCACCGGGCTGCCCACGAAGGATGGGTTCCAGCCGCACCTCGGATTGATGTGCGGCAATCTGACACCGCCAGTGGGTGGCAAGCCGGCGCTGCTCACGCACCGCGACGTGGAAACCATTTTTCACGAGTTCGGTCACTTGCTGCATCACTGCCTGAGCCGCGTCGAATTGCGGAGTCTCGCGGGAACCGCCGTGGCGTGGGATTTCGTCGAACTGCCATCGCAGATCATGGAAAACTGGTGCTGGGAGCGCGAGGCGCTCGATCTTTTCGCCCGGCACTATGAAACGGGCGATCCGATTCCGGAAGACCTGTTCCAAAAGACGAAACGCGCGCGGAATTTTCGCAGCGCCAATGCGCAAATGCGGCAGCTCGGCTTCGGATTCGTCGACCTGGCGCTGCACATCGACTACGATCCCGCCCGCGACGGCGATGTGATGGAGTACGCACGGCGCATCCTGCAACAGTTCTCCCCCGCGCCATTACCGCCGAATCATGCGACCATCGCGGGCTTCACGCACCTGTTCGCAAATCCGGTGGGCTACGGCGCCGGTTATTATTCCTACAAGTGGGCCGAAGTGCTGGACGCCGACGCCTTCACCCGCTTTCGGGAGAACGGAATCTTCAGTCGCAAAGTGGGCCTGGAATTCCGCGAAAAGATTCTAGCGCGCGGCGACAGCGAGGACCCGGCGGAGCTCTACCGGACGTTTATGGGGCGCGATCCTGATCCGAACGCGCTGCTTGAACGATCGGGTCTTCTGGCCACGCTCAACGCATGAGCCGCTTTTGGCTGGCTGCTTTGATGGCGACACTGTGCGCGTGCGGTGGTGCGCCTCCCAAGGAGCAGCCTCAGCCAGCGCCCGCGTCCGCCGCAGCCAAGCCAGTAGATGAGAGCCGGCGGTTTCCACTGGCCGACCGCGTGAGCCTCCGTTTGGCGGATGATCATATTCTGGGCAAGGACTTTCTGCCCGGAGGCAATATCGCCGAGTACCGGCGAAAAGGGAAGACCTACCAGCAGTTCCTGGTGCGTTCGACATCCGCCGAATCCGCGGCGCTGTTGATGTTCGATTTCAAGGGCCACTTGAAAGACTCCAAGTATCTCGCTCACATGGGCGGATACTTTGGAATGGACGGCGCTACCCCGGTCTACATGTTTCAAAAAGGTGTATTCCTGGCTGGCTTCGTTGGGTTGCCGGAAAAAGACGCCGACGTTTTGGCCCGTCAGTTCGCCGCGCGGCTGGATTGAGTAACTCCTTCGACGGCTTCGAAACCCTAGAGCCGATTGACTGTACATCTCCAAAGTCCGTTAGCGGTACAGTCGATATAAGTAAAGGTTAACGGTGTGTGCCCAACCAACGGCAATCTTGTTTCAATGGGCCGAATAACCCAAAACAGAATGAGACACACAAATCCTGGAGCGGTGACTTAAATGGCGAAACCACTTACGGTGACCAGCGCGCGAAGTTTGAGACTTGTTCTCCTCCTGGGTGTTACGGCGGCCGTCGCGAATCGAGTAGCCGCACAGGCTTCCGGCGGATTCCAGAGTTCTGCACCGGCAAATACCGCGGCCTCAGTCGCTCAGATTGCCTCGGCGGGAGGTTGGGACACGAGTGTCACGCTCGTCAACCTCAGCACAGTCCCCGTGGGAGCTGTGATGAATTTCTTTGACGACTCCGGGAATCCGCTCAGCCTGCCCTTCAGTTTCCCGCAGGGCGTGATCAGCCCGACAACGAACTCCACGGTTACCGGCAGCATCAACGCCAGTGGTCTGCTGCTTGCGGATACCACGGGCCTAGCTACCCAGCCGGCCCATGTCGGATGGTCGCGCTTGCAAGCTAGCGGCGATGTGGGCGGCTACGCCTTGTTCACCAACGCGCCAAATAATTGGCAGGCGGCGGTTCCGCTCCAAACGCTGAACGCCAGTTCGTATTTGCTGGCGTTCGACAACACTGGTTCATTGAGCACCGGCCTGGCTCTCGCGAATCTGTCAACCCAGACCGCGAATATCAATGCCATCATTCGCGATGATAGCGGGACAATGATCGGAACCGAGATGATCAATGTGCCGGGACAAGGGCACACCTCGTTCATGCTGAACTCGACCTACGCGGTCACCAGCGGTATCCGGGGTACGATTGAGTTCGATACACCCGCGGGCGGACAGATCAACGTGCTGGGATTGCGCGCCAATGGTTCGGCACTCACCACGGTTCCGGTGCTGGCCGAGGTAGGCGCCAACGGCGGCTCGATGGCGCACGTCACCTACAACCAGGGCTGGAACACTACATTCACGCTGGTCAATACGGGAACCTCCCCGGCGCAAGCGACCTTGAGCTTTTTTGATGATTTTGGCACACCGCTCCAGATGTCGGTGACGTTCCCGCAGACGGGCGTGGCATCTGAATCCACGACAGTCACCGAGACGCTGGCCGCTGGCGGGTCTTTAATTATAGAAACCAACGGAAACGATAACTACAAGTCGGTCTCGGGATCGGCCCTGTTGACAACCACCGGCAATGTCAGCGGCTTCGCGATCTTCCGCTACAACCCGAGCCAGCAGGAAGCAGTGGTGCCGCTAGAAACCCGCAACGCCAGTTCTTACACGGTGGTTTTCGATAATACCAATGGTGTAGCGACGGGCTTCGCGCTAGCCAATGCGTCGGACCAGGCCGTGACCCTGAATTTGATCGTCCGCGATGAGAGCGGCGCGCAGATCGCCGGCGGATCCATTAATTTGGCGGCGCATGGACATACGGCGATGGATATGTCGCAGGCCTACCCGGGAACCGCGGGAATCCGCGGCACGGCCCAGATTGCCACACTGGCCGGCAGCCAGTTCAGCGCACTCGGCATTCGCTTCACGCCGGGCCAAAATATCACGACAATTCCGGTGCTGGCAAAGTAAAGGCAGCCTTTGTGTGAATGGAGCTGGCGGAGGGATTTGAACCCCCGACCCTCTGATTACAAATCAACGATGCACGAGTAATCAATCACTTGCATGGAGTGGGACCAACGTGCACCCATTGCATTTTCAGCGACTTGAAAAAATTACATGGCAGACCATCTCACTCCATCCGTGCAGGTAGTGGGCATACCAGTGGGCATACCTAGAGAGAACCGCAATCCTGCAAAACCCAACTGCTTCGAGACGAGCTACGAAGCCCCCACCGCTTGTCCAGTCGCACACTCAGTATGCCCACAATTGGCAGGCGATGGACATGCGGTTGCCAGCCCTACGGTGTTTGACCAACCCCGTACTATAAGCCGGAAAATGGTACTTGACGCAATATCAGGGTGTAACTATACTACATGCCCATGAAAAGTCCCCTGGCTTGGTTGGCTGTCTTCGCTTTCTGGGTACTATCTGCTCATGCGAGCACAATCTCATATAGCGATAGCGGCACGTTTACCTCATCGACGCCGAGCAGCGCATTCACCGCGCCAAGCGAAACATGGGCATTCGCCTTCCAGGCGGATACCAGTCCAACGTTGCTCGAATCTGACCCGTCTGGATTCAACCTCGCGTTTTCGGATTTCACCTATTCCCTGGATGGTTCCCCCATCGCGATCACACCTACCCTTATCCGGTTCTGGAGCGCCACGGCTGGCGGTGGGTGGATGATTTGCTTCGACGGTACCTCCCCTTGCACTGACGGATTTTCGACTGGCGGCGCTGGTCCCCAGATGTACAGTGGAACTACTTCCGCACCGACTTTGCTACCGGGAGCGTTCACCTCGGATGAGTTCGCCGTTTTCGAGAGCACGACTTTGCTTTACGTACAGCCAAATACTACCGTGCAGGCCGCCGCCATCCCGGAACCCTCGACTCTGGTGACTCTTGCCGCAGCGCTTCTGCTTCTGTTACTGGGTGGGCAGCGTCTGCACTTGCGCAGTTAGGTGCTCGGCGGGGGTGCCATAAACAACCACTTTCGGCACCCTACAAAACAGCATCGGCGGGAATTGATACCACACGGTTTGCAGGCTGAATTTCCGGCATGTTTTTGGCCCCCTTCAAAACCCGCCTCACGGTCGAACGTGGCACCCCAGTCGCCTGCGAGATCTAACGGCGATAACCCCCTTGACTTAGTGTCGCACTCCAGGGGTTCACTTCAAGCATTTCTTATGGTTTCCTCATCCTTGGTTTTGTCCGCCCCACCGTCGATTTCGTTCAGTTCTTGCTCCGATAGCTCTTCGGGAGCAACGGTTTGTTCTTCCTGAATGGCTTCCAGCTTATTCTCCTCGCTCATAAATCGATCCTCCTTCTTTTGTGTTTAGTGGTGCTCAAAAGCCGCTGCTTTTTCGACGCCACTTTGCTGCTACACATACCTGCGGAATTCCCAAGCAAAATTGGCGCTCACCAGGATACTGTTTTTGCGATCGAGCTACAAGGGGGAACCCTGTACGACAACTGAAGGGATTCGTACACCTCACACGCGCCGTGATTTGCCGTTTGTTTTCCCCCGTTGGGTAGTGCCATTTTTGACTACGGTTTCCGTACAGCCGGAACGGTACGCATCCACAGCCGTCATGACGGGAATGCCGAGTTTTCCCGCAATGCTCCGCCACGACTCGCCCCGTTCCCGGAGTTGCACCACCTCATCCCGGCGAAAGACTCGCTTGGGACGGCCAACATGTTTGCCGTTGGCTTGGGCAACCCGGATTCCTGCTAGAGTGCGTTCCCGGATCAACTCCCGCTCGAATTGCGCCACCGCAGCGAGGATGTGCATCAGGAGCTTACTGGCGGGGTTGGATTCATCCGTATCCAGTCCTTGGGACGTGGCAATGAACCGCACCCCCAAGCTGGCGAGTTCCTGAATCCCGCTCACGCAATGGACGAGTGATCTGCCGAACCGATCCAGTTTCCAAACCAGCACCACATCAAACCGGCGCTGACGGGCATCGGTCATGAGCTTGTCCAATCCCGGCCTTGAAGCCTTCGCTCCGCTGATTTGATCCTGGTAGATCCCGGCAAGCTCCCACCCCCGGCGCTGCACGTACTCCGTCAATTCCCGAACTTGGATGGCGTTGTGTTGATCGGCGGTGCTCACACGAGCGTAGATGGCGGCCTTCATTTGGCACCTTCGAGCATCGTGCCAGCGACAATTACAATCAGCATGGCGATTTCAACGGGGGACAGAACCGGCGACAACGTCAGGGTTGCTACGAGACTGAACATCGCCCAATCGAACCAGCGCCACCGATCAGACATGTTTACCTCGACGCTTGCCAGCAGCCTGCCGTAGTTCCTGTTTACGCTTCTCCGCTTCAATCAGCACATCGTTTGGATCTGCGTAGCGTTTCTCCCACCGTTGCCGTAATCGTCCAAACTTGGCCCAGTCGTGCTGTTCTCGGCTGTGCATCACTTCGGCAATCTCGAAGTTCACCCAGCATCGGGTTTCTTCGATTACAACCCGGAAGTGTTTTAGGAAATCGCGGCTGAGGAATGGGAACGCCTGGAGGCTTTGGAGATCGGCCAGGACTTGCTCGAAATCCTGGTTGAGCGAATGAAGGGTTTCGTACACGCGGAGTTTCTGCGACGGTTGCATCACAGCCACCTCCGCATCAGCCGATAGAAGAACGCGTGGATGTTCCACCCCAGCAAAGTCCAACGGGTTTTCAGCGTGGGCTTAGCCATTGCTCACCCCCGCTGCTTTTTGCTGCTCCTCATCCGTGAGCCATCGCCACGTGGAACCGTCCCAGAGTGCCCGTCTCACGTAGATGGTTCCCCACAGGTAAAATCCCGTGGGTCCTTGGGCATTCTTGCGAAGCCAAGCAATCGCTTCTCGATAATCAGGCCATCGGATCATGCTGCCACCTCTGCCGATTGCGAACGCTGGATCATGAAGTCGGCTGCCTGTTGTGCCTTCGATGCTGCCGTAAAGATGGCCCGTTTGTCAGCCTTGAGAACCTTGAGCCATGACGCAATGTATTGGGCATGATCGGCACGGGGTTCGCTGCTCAGCCCCAGATGTGCCAACGTGAAAGCAGCCGTCAATTCCGCTACCAGTTCCTCAACGCTATAGGCGTTATCGCCGAAGCGCTTGCCCAATTCCCGATTGCATCGACTCGCGGCTGATGTCCAATGCCCGGTTTCATGTGCTCGGGTGCTGTAGTAATCCATCGGCGTGAAGAACGCAGCAAACGGCGGTAGGGTGATGGTGTCATCGGCGGGACTGTAAAATGCCCGATTCCCTTGATGAATCACACGGGCATTAATCCCGCGAAAAAACACCTCAGCCTGTTCAATCCGCTGCTCAATCGGCGTTTCAGCATCAGCCTTGGGCGAGTACCCGTCTACCTGTGCGGCATTGAACACGGAATATCCCCGTGTGAACAACAGCCGTGATCCAGCCTTCGGCGTATCTTCGCCATCATCGGTTTCGGCTGCATTGTTGGCGAATTTCCAGAACACAACTAGCGTTGCTTTCTCGCCCTTGCGGACTTGTGCCCCTCGATCTAACCATTGAGTGTAGGTACCCCACTCCCCACGTTCGTAGCCCTTGGCATTTGCCGCAGCCCACAGACAAACCGTGTTGATGCCCCGATACGGTTTCTTGCTCGTGACGTTGATCGGGCTGAATGCAAACTTCCCAGAGGTGTGCCAGGGCATTCTCCAGTTGCTCACCCCTGCTTCGATTGCGTTGATGATTTGGGACGTGACACGGGAGTACACGTCCGGTTTTTCGGTATGCTCGTTTGTAGGCATCGCTGAAAATCGACCTTTCGCGGTGTTTAGGGATCGGCAGGTGTTGATAGCACTTGCCGGTTCCGTTTCTTGCATCGACAGAATAATCTAGATTTAGAAAACGCGAAAGTTACTCTGGGTTACCGCAACATCGACGGGGGGATGGGTCGATCCAAAGCAGTGGTGGGGTACGCTGGCGTAGGCGCTAACGCGGGAAAGCTCACAAAAAAAACAAAAAAAATCGGGGGGTACTGAATTTCACTCCTAATTTTGTGTGAAGGGAGTCCTGCGCCGTAGCCTAATGCTCATGACTTATTGGCGACATGGAGTCCCTCCGCGAGACATGAAAAGAGGATGGAGTCAGTGATCCGCCAGTTACGCCAGATACCCGGTTTGAGGGACAAAATGATAACCCAAGTTAATACACCTCGGGTGCTATGATGCGGGTCATGGAACCTTTAGCGCTTTTGCAAATGACTCCTGGGGTCTTCCAGGTGGTAGGCACCATCAATTCGCTCGTGTTCGGCGTCTTCGTGGCCTGTGTCGTGGCGGCGGTTTTCCTTTTCAGCGTGAACAGGAAGCTGAAACGCATCTGCCAGCTCATCGAGAAGAACAGCACTCCAACGTCAGATTGATTTCATGATCTTGGCGGCCAGTTCTCGACGGGCGTCCCGGTATTTTCCCGCGCCCAGGCGGAGGCTTTTCTCGCTGGAACATGACGCAGGCTGATTTGAGAAATTGCCGGGAACGGAAAAAATTGTGGGATGGGGATTAGGTGCGGCTAGGTAACAGGATTCCTACGCGCCTATGGCGATGGGCTTGGGGCGGATGTTTATATCGGAGTTCAGTTGAAATAGCTGCTCACACAGAATACTGACCTTCTCCAGATCCCCCTCACGCACTGCCTTCGTCAATTCTGGGAACTCGCCCAGCCTACCCACGATCTTGTCGGTGTAAACGAAACGGGCGACTTCACCTACCTTAGCGGTCGGCAGTGTCAGGAACGGGCTGGTTTCCTGAAAATCGGAGCGTGTTGGATTGTTGTGGCTTGTGCCGCTGCTTACCGTGTGCCATCCCTCAATGGCAAATGACGCAAAGAAAGGTGCGATATTGCCGAGCCTCATCCTTACGTGCAAGTACCCGCGTTCCGCAAGCTGGCAACGCTACTTCAACCTGGCGACAAGAGCGCCAAGGAAAAATAGAATGAGACATCCAAACATACCGGCAATGCCAAGGATGATGCTGCCCTCGCGGGAGGGTCCCTTCAGAAAAGCGAGCCAAGGCGGAATGTAGTCGTACGCGATGCCAGAGATGAAGCATACGAGGAAGATGATACAAAGAATCCCGGTCTGGATTAGCCCCGGATACGAAGAGAGTTTGAACCGTGCTGGACACGGTGTCACGGGTTCCATTTCGCCTTCCCGACCACGAGCCAGTATACTCCCCACGCCTCTTCGTTTGGGTCTTTTGGCGAGGTCCTGAGGCCGGAAGCAAAGGACTACGTGGATGCGATGCGGGTGGGGATGCTAGAACAGCTATGAGGTGGTGCGTCCCCGCGCAGAGAGGTCAGCCCAAATCTAACCGTGTGCTGCTAGAACTTTGCAAACCTCGGGCAGGAACACTTCGTCCTCAACGGGCTTGTGCAGGCAGGCGTTGGCACCCAGGTTTTTGACGGCAGGAAGAAATGCTCCGCCCAAGAATTCCGACACTGCGAGTACCTTGACGTGCGGAAGCTCGGCACGAATTGAACAGATCAATTCAATGCCATCTTCCTCCGGCATGCTTATATCTAGAACGACCAGATCGAAGAAGCGATCTACAACAGCCTTCCAGGCTTCCCGTCCGTTTTCCGCTTCCACAACTAAATATCCGGCTTCTTCCAAAGTGCGGCGAAAGCTGCAGCGTGCGTCGGGATCATCATCTACAACGAGAATCGAGGGCACATACGGGCTGGGAGTTCTCTTCTCCGTCAATTGCCCACGACCTCAGATTGGCTCCGCGTATAGAAACGAGTGAAGGTGCTTACGGGCGATGTCGTTGTGTCGACTGTTGTCACATGTATCAGCCGCAGATGTTGGCGGTAAGAATCCTCGGCCTGATTCATTTTGACTTGAGTGGCGTGCATCGTCATGTCAAGAGGACTCAGATCTTCTGAGGCTTCCAGAGCGGCACGAAACTGACGCACCGCGTGCCAGTGTTCCAGAACTGCTTTTTTGAGCAATTGCTCTTTCTCGGTGCAGATCAGGCAATCCGACATGCGGCCTCCCAGTATCCTTTCGTTACCTGCGCCGGTGCGGTGGGGGGAAACCACGCTTCGCGGATTTGCGCAGCGGACGCATTCCTGGCTGGTGGCTTCCCCTCTACACCAAGACAAACACGCGAAGGCCAGCATCAAGGCGTGCTCATGAAATCCTGGCCATCTTCATCGACAATGAATTGCGCAGCGAGGAAAGCATTCTTGTAAATTGGCTCAGCCCTCTGTTCCTGTCCAATCCTTCCGCCTGCCCTGGTTCAACCAATTGCGCTGGCGAATGTTCTAAACAACCATGCTCCCTGACGTGCTGTTCATAAGCCAGTCGCGCACTTTTCCAGGCAGTTGCGGCAGCGATGAGATCTGTCCCAAACCCACGACCGAACGAATGGCCCACCTTTGATGAGCAACGGCATATCGGTATACCCTGCTCCTCCTGTGCCTCTATCAGGGCTTTGACCGTTTGCGCCATATATTTGAACAGCCGTTCGCGGCGTTCGCAAGGAAATTTTCTGTGAGTACTTTGGTTCATTCCGGCCCCCAGCGTTCATCACGTCAATGGTGTCATTCCTTCCGCCAAGCAGCCGCCTTCTCCTCCGAGCCTGCCCAGCGTTGGCAACTCTCAACGCAGTTCACTCGCCAAACAGAATGTGGCTGTGTGCTCAGAAACGCGGGTTGAAAATACAGGATCTTGGTCGATCTTCCAAAGCTTGTGCTAACGAATGATCTAATGGCAACTATATCTCCTGTGAGTTCGCTGATTTCAGCAGTCTGAGTGATTTGCCCCAACTCATGTGATCGCCACGTGCGTGGTTCTACGCTGATTGGGCTTGCGCATCCACCGGCAAAACCACCGGCGCTTGCCCCACCAACGTTGTCGATCACATCAAGGCGCTGAAGCGTGGGGGGGCGGATGATCCCGGCAACATGTAGTGGCAGAGCATCGAAGATGCGAAGGACAAGGATCGGTGGGAGGATTGAGCGCCCGGTGTGGGCCGATAAAGCACACTCGCCCTGTTACCGCGACCATGGGGCAAGCATGATTCACTGATCTCGTTTCTGAAGAGCGCTAGAAATGGCTTGGACAAGGGCCGTTGATTGGCTTTTGAGATCCACGATCTTTCGTTTACAAACGTCGTCAACTTCCGTTGTAACGCATCCCTCAATTTCAAGAACAGAACGGTCAAGCCTTCTGGCGCTCTCTTGAAAGTTGGTCACTGCACTTATCTCAATGTTGACCGTATTCTGGCGCGAACCAAGCAATCGTTCGGCAGGTGTTGCAAGCTTCAATCCATAGAACGCAAGGGCAGCGATGGTGACGGAGCCAGTTAGTCTAATCCTTGTCCTCTGCTTTTCATTAGTGTCGGACTTGTCGAACAAGGCCGAACTCGACTTGTACAGCAGAAGTCCGATGGCCGTCGCCGTGATGGCCCAGAGTACTGGAAGAAGTAGTGTTAACGTCTCTTGGCTCATAACACTTCTTTCGGCAGTGCTAGTCTACTTTTTGTAAGGTGCGCAGGCGCTGACTACGCTGTAAAAATAGTCGCCGAAGAGCCGCTCAATTTCCTGACAGAGCTTGTCTGTCTTGCTGCTCTCGTGTACCTTATCTTTGCTGATGGTTACTATTTCTGCAGATCCTACAATTCCACAAGTCATCTTATCTGGGCCTAAGTCTACGACGGAATCACAGTACTGAGTGACCAGCAACACTTGATAGTAACTCGATGCATCGTCGCTACCCGTCTTCGGTACTGTAGTAATTAGGGCCTCGCCTGAACTCAGGCCATTGAAGGCAATGTTTTCTCCCGAAGCCGTCAGCTTGGACACGACAGTTTTGCTAAGTCCAGCGAGATCAAGATGCTGAATCGCTATTAAGTACCACGCAAAAGAGACTACGCATGTTGGGCAGCCGACCTTCTTCCCTTCGAGTACTTTATGCAAGGCGCCCGCTGTAAAGTCTGTCGGAGATTCGAAACCGTAGATCAGCGGTGCGCCCTCCAATCCAATCTTGCATGGGGTAAGTTGTTTAGTAGGTGGTCGCTTTTTCGCACAATCTGGGAGTTTCATAGCTTGGCCAAGCAGTGCTTGCATCGCCAGGATGCAGGAGAGTGAGAAGCAAATCGCTGTTGTTGTGCTCATGCGAGCCCGATCTCTCAGGAAGAGAAGTCTAACATGAACTAAACTCAAGCGGGAAGCCGTTGGTCTTGCAGTGCTCGAACTCTCATGGAGGGCTTAACCCGAGTGCCACCCCCTCATCTGCTTCCACGCCTGCACAAGCTCCTGGATCGAACGAGCGAGGCTGTTAACCCAACCAAAGTGAGTATTAAGACAAAGGATGAAGGCTCGGGTACGGGCATATTGAGGTTGTCCATCAATGTTTCCCGAATGGAGCCGTCATAGTTCGGCACATCGATCGAACCAGAAAAGACAAACGAAAAGTAATGCCCAGGCTCGGCTGGATCTGGCTGACGTCCACGAAGGCATAAGTGCTCATTATCGGAGCGTAATGTGTTGTAAACGAAATATCCAGAGGATTAACACCCTCGGTATTCTCTATCCCATCGAAGTCCCAAGCCAAGAGATCAGGGGTCACGCCCGCCTCACCAAGCGACGCGGGCACAATGAAATATCCAGGGGGCATATCAACGGTGAGCGGCCCGTAGTATTCGCCACCGATGGTCAGCGATGACGCGTTGGGCAATCCCAGCAACAGTGAATCTATCAAATGTCCGTGATCGGCATCCACCGTGTAAGAGTAAGTGTACACGCCGCTGCTGGAATCAAACGTTGTATCCAGGCTGATGCTGTCGGCGCAAGCTGAGCCAACGAACGGCAACAGGAGCAGTACTAGTTTCTTCATTTTGGCAACCTCCAGACGGTGCATGATGGGCAGTATACACCTGACGCCCTCCGGCTGGAAAAGGCTCCCACGGGGAACCAGAGCGCATTCGGGATTATTCAAAACTTGCCTTGACAATCCGTCCGACGACCAAGGCGAAGCTGGACGCTGTTGGCCGTGATTGAGGGACGCCCGGCCTGGAAGGTGGTGGAAGATGGAATTGATGCCTACATCGGCAACCTGGCTCCAGAAGATCACAAGGCGGTGCAGGCTGTTGTCGAGAGAATCCAGGCGAAATCTGGCGCATGAAAACGAGAGAAGAAACCCGACAGTTCAAATTTCTAGAACCGCATTTGAAGTGGCTATGGCTTTTGCCGTATACTCCCCTCCATGCCAAAAGAAATGGGATACACGATCGAGGTGCCAGAGTATCGGCTTACAGTTCGACCCCACGGTGTCGGCTGGATCTGCTTGATTTATGATCGCTCAAGTGGTTCATATGTTCAGCCAATAGATCACGTCGAGCCGACTCTGGATGCAGCCAAGCTCTGGGCTTGCAGATACGCCTCACATCTCGCAGCCTTGCATATCGAACAAGCCGTTCAAGACCCATGCGAGGAGATGCTTACCCTTTGGAAGGAAGTCCTGTTGGATTCTAACTGACCTGTTACCATTGACCATGATGCCCACCACCACCCGCACCGCCCTTCTCACCCACGCCCTGATTGGCTACGAGGAGCGCAAAGCCGAGATCACCGAAGCCATCGCCAAATTGCGGAGCAGCCTGCAAGCCGCCACACCGGCACTTACCGAAGCCAAGCCCCGGCGCAAGCGCGGCACGATGTCCCCTGCCGCCAGAAAACGCATGGCCTTGATGATGAAACAGCGTTGGGCCAAAGCCAAGCGGAGTGGGAAAAAGAGCTTAAGATAGGACGATCTGGGTGCGTAGCACCCGTTGGACTGCGACGGAAAGGAGGATAGCGACATTCCAACCGTATACCTCGCAATCACTCTGGTGTTTGCCGTGATGGTTCTGTTCTCGGGCATCGGCAAAATCCGGCGTGACCCACGTCAGGTTAAAGTGGTCCACGAAACTGTCGGTGTGCCATTGGAATATTTCCCGGCGTTGGCTGGGTGCGAGTTTGCTGGCGCGGTTGGACTGGTGGTTGGAATCTGGTGGCCCCCAACAGGGATCATGGCGGGAACGGGCCTGGTGCTCTATTTCATCGGGGCCGTCGTTGCCCATCTCCGTGTCGGCGATGTCAAAGGGATCGGGCCTGCTGCATTTATGCTGGTGCTTGCCGCCGGAGTGCTGGCGGTTCGTGTAGTTACGATGTGAATTGCGAATCGATACTGGCGACAGAAGGTGGGGAGGAAGAGGTTGGGTGATGCTTCTGCATACGCCGATATTCATACGCTCACTTCAACTTCATTGCTGCGAGTAACTCGTCCCGTGCCGTCTCGAATACAGACCACAAACGACTTGCGCACCAATGTGGTGATGGCTCTGTTTGAAGCTTTGAAATAGACATATCCAACGTGAGGAACGCCATATTCTACAAACGGATCTTCATCAAGCAAGGTATCAGCATGATGCCGGGCCGCTTCTTTGTTCGGCCATCTCTCCGGACTGGCTATCTTGGGATACTTTTCAGAATGCCCATTAGCTTGAAGTTCAATCCACAGGTGTTCGACTATGGCGGCCTGTCGATGCTTGTTTTCGAGCCTCAATCGCACTTTGAATAACGTATCCTTGTCATCTGCCGCGAGGAACCCTAGTGCCGCACTGAAGTCAGCTAGGCGCTCTTCAGCGTTCGACTCCATTACGGAGTGACCCATGATGTTCGGTTCGATCAGTGGCACCTCAAGCTGCTGCGCCGTGACGGAGAGCCTGTCTTGCAGTTGCGCTATTTGCGCCTGGAGTTCATTGCACTCGGCGGTATGGCGCTGAATCGCCTCTCTATAGATCTTCCATGGAGCACGGGCGGCGTGAGGTATGACATACAGGAACAATATGAGGATAGTCGGTAACGCGGGTGCTAAAATGCGCAGGAAAGTTTGTCCCGAGGGTACAAGCTGAAAATGATCCAGCAGGAGAGCGCCAATAGTAGCGACGAAGAGAGCGATGATCGCCCATTCAAATCGCGGACGGATGTCCTTCCAGAACTGAGACAGCACGAGACGGCAATACTCGGAAAACCGCTGGCCTTGCATGTCGCCATTGTCCCACGTACCGCAACCGTATCCGCTTCTCAACAGGCGTAATGAGATCCTCGCAGCTCAACGCCTGCTTGGAAAAATCCGTGGACTTGGCCATGCCAGGAGTTCTAGCATATTCGCTTTTGTTCACCTCGCCCTCTCTGGCACGGATCACATTTTGTCGTTGTTTGTGATAATCACTTGTGATAATATGGTTTTGGCCATGGCGTTTGATTATGATTCGTGGATTAAACAAGCGAAAGATCGGCTTGCGCTCCTGTACCAGCAACGGGAGGCCATCTCGGAAGAGATTTCTAGCCTTGAGCGTGGAATCGAGGGATTCGGACCGCTGGCGAAGACCGCTTGGCTGGGTCCAGATGCCGGTATCACGGAATCCGTTAGACAGGTTCTCAGCAGTGATCCTCACCGTCTATATACGCCCGTTCAGATTCGAAATAGCCTCAACCTTAAAGGAGTTCGGCTTACCCAAAAGAATGCACTAGCGACGATTCACCAAGTCCTGTCTAGACTGGTGGCTAAGGGAGTAGTGACGGTTCAGATTGAGAGAGGCAAAAACTACTACCGCTGGATCGGAATCAATGGACAGGATGACGTGATGAAACAATCCAAGCGGAAAAAGGAATGAAGTTGTGCTCGGTACCTCAATTAGACTAAGCGCATGTTTCGATGAGTGTTATGAGCGGAAGAACTGCATCGACGGGGTAACGAGATGAAACACCGTGCTCCGCACTCCGGTGACATCTTCCACCAAGTCAAGTACTACGCGGTCGAAATCGCCGCAACTGTTGTTTTCCTGGCATGGTTGGCCAAGGCTGTATGGCATGAGCTAATGCGGTAGTAGAGTTCGCTCGCTATCGCGGCTGTTCAATTGTCGTAGCTGAGAACGTAAAGAAGGATTCCCGCATTATGTGGTTATGGCTAAACCGTAACGCACCAGCAGTGCAGGCGTTATCCGCTCTACTCGTGCTCTTGGTGACGGTGGTTCTGTGCTATCTGACTTGGCGCTACGTTCAGTTGACAAAGAAAATCTCAGAAACCTCTTTGAGGCACTTGTCAGCGAGCATTCAGCCGATAGTATTGCTAGAGATTTTCGAGTACGCTCTCATTACTGGAAACCACCCTTTAATAGTAACCGGGAAAGTTGGCGTGAAAAATCTCGGCTCCGCTCCTTTGAAAATTCGTTCTCTAAGCGTGTTGGTCCGGTTCAAATCCGCTAGTGAGTACAAACAGATGCCATATCCCGTCAAACGTGTAGACGGCTTGGTATTAGGCGGCTTGGTATTAGTCCCCGATCAGGAGAACATCCAAGAGTTCATAGCGGAAACTGACATAGACTCCAAGGATCGCGGTGAAACTACTTTAGCCCTCGGCATGGACTGTACTGATTTGGCAGGCGTGAGCGAACACTCATTTTTCTTCGATCCGAATATAGGCTTGAGGCATTTCTTTGGATTTCGGAAACCCGCTTCGTGGCGAGCACGAGCATGGAAGCGAGTCCGAAAAATTGCGGCGATGCTAAAGAGGTGGGGAGATGTTGATGACGCAATGCGGAGCTTCCCAGAGGACTTTCCGCCTGCTCCGTGAGGCTGTTCAGCATCGTTGGCACCTACACATCCTGAAACAGCCCCGCCATCGAAGTGTCCAAGGCGCGGGCAATCCGAATCAAATTTTTCAATGACGGATTCCTCCGTGCCGTCTCAATGCCACCCAAATACGTCCGGTGAATGCCAGCTTCTTCCGCCAGCCACTCCTGGGACCAGCCCTTGGCATGGCGCAACTCTCGAATCCGCACCGCCAATCGCCGGATGATTCTTTGCTCGAAAGTCAAGGCTTATCATGCGAGGCTGTAGACTATTGGTCCACAGAATATGAGTAACAACGTTATCTTCCGTCAGCATTGCTCCCGGAACGCCCCTGCCGCACAATTTAGAGTGAGGCCTTGCTTTCCCCCTCACGCCGTGACACCATCAAGCCACAAAGGAGCGCCATTTCATGAAGCGTGTGTTCGCCTGCGTCTGTCTCTTGCTGGCAATCTCGTCGATCGACCTCAAGGCACAGGAACCGCTCACCAACGACACCATCGTCAAGCTGGTCAAAGCCGGAATCTCTGATGACACCATCGTTGGCATGGTGTATCAGCAGGTGGGCAAATATGCTCTGTCGGCTGATGACGTAGCCGCACTGAAGACTGCTGGCGTTTCCGAAAGGATCATCGCCGCGATGGTTGTCAAGGGCGGACCTAGTGCGGCCAACAAAACCTCCGGCCAACCGTCCGAGCCGCATTGGAAGGACCGTGCCGAGTACGATCTCGTGCAGGCGATCATGAAAGAGCAGAATCCGAGCACGAAACTCGAACTGCTGAATAACTGGAAACGGAGATATCCCACCAGCGAGTTCGTCCAGATGCGCAACACCCTTTTCATACAGACCTACAATCAGATGCGCCAGCCGGATAAGGTGATTGTTGCAGGAAACGAAGCCCTGCAAGCCAACCCGCAGGACTTCCTCGCGATGTATCTGATGGCATTGAATGTGCAGTTGCTTCCCAAGCCGACCGCCGAAGAATTGGCTGCGGGTGAGAAAGCCGGGGATGGCATCCTGGCCAACGAATATACAGTCTTCGATCCGAGCAAGAAACCCTCAACAACCACCGATACCGCTTGGGCCGAATCCAAAACCCAAGCCGAGGTGTTGGCGCACACTACGTTGGGATGGATTGCGCTTCAAAAAAACGACGACGCCACCGCTGAAAAGGAACTGACGAAGGCTCTAACGTTGGGTCCGAATTCAAGGACGGCCAGCGGCTGGCCCGTGGACAGCGCCCAGATTTCCTCGTGGCTGGGAACGGCGATCGCCCAGGAAGCCATTCAACAGAAGAAGCCGGAGATGTATCCTCAGGCTCTGTTCCAGTTCGCACGTGCGGCATCCCTCGATCCGGCTCAAGGAGGATTGCCTCCGGCAGCGCAAAAGGGGTTTGATACGTATTTCGTCGATGCCTACACCCGGTTCCACGGTCAGGATGCGCAAGGTATAGAGCAGCTTCGGGAGCTGGCGAAAGCCCAACCATTCCCGCCTGCCGGTTTCACAATCAGCGATCGCAACCAACCCGTGCAATCAGCCGCCGGTTTCTCGTTCAAAGTCCTCCAATCGGAATCCGTTCCCTATGTCGTGCAGACCGGCGGTGGCATATCGACCAACTGCCAAATCTCTGGTTCAACGAATACCAATTTCTCCGCGACCACGATGGGGAACTCGACCTTCGGGAACGCCACCATTAATCCGAATCTGCGGATGAACTGCTCGTCTACCGACAACACCGTCAGATGGACCCACGTGCTCAACGCCATGCTCGTCGAGGCTTCAGATGGCAATGCCTACATCATCGCTTGTGATCGGGCATGGAGGTGGTCCAAGTGCAGCACTTTGCGACCCGGTGATGTGTTCCCCGCTCGGCAGACTGACAAGGGATTCGTAGTCCAGTTCCTCAACGCGAAGAGTGAGGAGAAGGAAGCTACATACAGTGTGTTGCAGGCGAAGTCCTTGCGGTAGGTAGCTGAACTGGTCATGCCCACAAAAGACGCCAAAAACACCGCCAGGACGCGGCAGCACAGTCTGGCCCTGCAATCAGTGCTGGTAGCTGTCGTTGCATTCGGCTACTTTCCAACGATCGTACTCGCACAGGCACGAGTGGATGGTGTGGCTATCGGCAAACAAATTGCGCCGACGTTAGTTCTGATAAAAGGCCAAGCCACCAACGGGAGCGCAGAAGGAAGCGGCTTCATCATCTCTTCCGATGGCAAGATCGTTACGTGCCTCCACGTCGTTGAAGGCCTTACTAAAGGTGCAGTTCGCCTCCCCAGCGGCGAAATCTTTGACGAATTCACAGTTCGAGCCTTTGACAAACGAAAAGATCTCGCGATAATTCAAATTCCGGGGGCAGATTTGCCGAAGGCTGAATTAGCCAACTCAGATGAGATTCAGCCTGGTGAGCCAGTCTACCTGTTCGGAAATCCACTGGAATTCCAAGGAACTGTCACCGCTGGAGTGGTCAGTGCGGTTCGTCTTCTGCCGGAAGGCTACAAAGTTATACAAACTGATGCAGCGGCGAACCCCGGCAATAGTGGCGGACCATTGGTCAACTCGCAAGGCAAGGTCATCGGGGTCCTGAGTTTCAAGCGTAGACAAGCAGAGAATCTAAACTTTGCCGTCCCGATCAACTACATCCGAGGAATGATGGAAACTTTGCAGAGTCCGATAACGTTGATCGAGTTGCGAACTAGGCTCGCGAACGTCAGTGATGTTTTCAAATCGGACTCACTAGCTGTTACCTGGAAGTCCATCACGACTGGGCGAATTATGAATCTTCGTTGGGACGGCGACACACTATACGTAGAACCAATCCTGTCTGATTTCGAGCGTCAACAAGGAGTCTATGAGATTGGCGAGCTTCACAAGCAGGGAACTGAATATGTCGGATACAGGCGGCTGACGTTTTCCTGTCAGTACCGAACCGGCACAGAGATACGCACACGAGTCTGCAACAAGGAGTTTTCGATCAAAATCAATTCCGTCAAGCCCAACCGTATCGATGGCCAGATCATGAGTCCTCCTGACGATGCGCTGTTCGACTGCGAATATTGTGCATATGCGCCGCTAGGGGGGAGTTGGAAACCGTTTTCGTGGATTCCGGCGGAGTAAACGATATTCCAGACAATGAATCCGAGACTGCATTCCGCGAAGAATCCGAAAAGGGTTCAGGGGTATGAAAGTGAACGCGATTCCCAGATGAAGCCAAACTGGTTTTAGCGGAATACCCAAGGCTGTTGCCGTAACTGGTGATGCGCTCGGATTGCGAGGAGCAGGCTCGATTCCTGCCTGCATCGCGTAGCGTGAAGAGAGCGCTGATCCGCCCAGACTTAGCTAGCAGCAGTATTCGCCGCAGCCAACCGGGTGTTAGCCGAAGTCCAAATCCCCGAAAGGCTCCCGCCCGAACTCACAAACAGTGCAGCCGTCGCCAAGCAAACAAACGCCAGCAACAAGGTGTACTCGATCAGGTCTTGGCCTTGGTCATCAGTAATGAATTGTCGCAACATGGCTGCGGTTCCATTCACTATTCCTGTGCGTAGTCCGCTCACGACCTAGCTAGCCGCAGTATTGGCATTCGCCAGATCAGTGTTGGCCGACGTCCAAATCCCGCCCACACTGCCCCCGGCACTGATAAACAACGCAGCCGACGCTAGACACACGAAAGCCAACAGCAGCGTGTATTCGATCAAATCCTGACCTTGTTCGTCCCGAAAGAAGTTCGTGAGTGTGTTCATTGCTATCCAACCTCCGATTACAAAAGTAATCGAACTGCATGTTCCTTTGCTAGTCCACAAAGGTTCGCGGCGGAGGTACGGCGAAAGTTAGGTGTCTCAATTGACGGCTTGGGTTTCATTTACTTGCAGATAGCCGCTAAGCCATCGATCCGGGAAAATTAACAAGTATCGTCAGGGACGAATGTTACCGAAGTAGGGACGGTGCTTAGGCCGGAGGTGGCTCTGGTGGGGCGTCACCCTGCTCGCGCCCGAATCTTGCAAGATAAGATTCAGCCTCCCTTACCGCCTCCCTATGCTCCTCCAATTCCTCTTCCGCGAACTCCGTCACTGAGCACCGGTCTTGTTCGTCCTTGCTGAGGATCATTAGCTGCATGGGTTCGGCTACTCCGCCGGGATTGGTTCTGATGGCGTGCTCAAGGCTCCAGAGAGTTGCAAATATACCCTTAGCAACATTTGGTAAGGAATCCTTCCAAAACACATGACGCAAGAACGCGAGGAAAGGATCTGCAAGCTGCTGACCGCTTCCGATGGCAATGAATGGCAAATCATCCGTCGCTTCCTCGGGAGCGCCACCGCAATCAAACTGATATAGCCGTAGTTGCTGATCTATTGGTGCTGCGATCACGGTGTGCGTGAGAGCCGAATGCCCCGCCTTTGTCGTTCCAAGAAGCTCAGCTACTTTATTGGCGTAATGGATTTCGACCAGTAAATATTCTCCGATGGCATTCCGTATGATGGTCATTGCCTCAAAAGACTGCTTGCTAGCCAATTGTCCGGAATTCCAGAGCTGCCGCATCACTCCGTTGATACGCTGCGCAAGGCCGACCGGCCCCGAAACACCTGCTATGATCGAATTCTCAATTGCCGCTAGTTTCTTAACTGGCTGCCGAACCGTAAAATGTCCGAGCGCTCCGCCGCCCAGAGTTGCCGCACCGTCGGCACCCATGACAATACCATCTGAACACTTAATTCCGATGATGAGAGTCATCTAATCGTTGAACACGCTGTTAACGCGAAACTCTGGGTACTTTGCGTAGATGGCGCGTACCAGCCCGGAAAACGATTGCCGCTGCGCCCAGCCTACTATGCTTTCGAGGTACTCAAGCAGACGTGGCGTTGCTTCACGAGCCACTGCCATCGCCCGCTCCGAACCAGGTGGAGTTATTCGATACTCAGGGTACCCCGCGCTTTTTCGCTCAATGGCGACGAGGCCGTCAGCAGCCAAACGCTCAGCATCGGAGTATACGTCTTTGCAAAATGGCCCGTAGTTGTGCGGAACAAAATTGTAGAAGGGTATCGTGATCTCGTTCGGAAGTTCTTTGCCTAACAGGAAAAGAATCTTCTGAATCTGGACCGGGGAAAGCCCGCCGGTGCCTGCACGATCCACTGCCAGTAGCGCCCAGTCCTGCCGGTTCATGTTTTGTAGCATATCACGCCCTCCCTTCGAGACTCCACCCCACTCGCCCTCTTCGATGTAATAGCCACCCGGATGTGTCGGGGACTCAGACAGCATGGATCGGATATAATCCACGAGGGGACTGGAGATTTCCCAACCGTACCGTAAGGCATCTGCAAGTGCCGCCCCTGCACCACGGTTTATCGCGATGGAGGCGAACAGATTGTCTTCCAAAGTCGAACAACTGCTAAAGAGGTGGGAGCAGGCATCCACGCTTCTGAAGGTCGAATTTTCATCGAAGTACATTTCAGTTTTCGGCGAGGGCATCATCAGAGCGGTCAAGCCCGACCAAATCCTTCTGGAGTGCAAAGGCTGCGGGTACTGCATCTTTCTAGCTGACGCTCAGTTCGAGCCACCGATCACGACTGATGGACTTCCTGAACGGCCCCGCCTGACTGAAACTGAAGTTGTGCTCAACCAACTGCAAATCTCCGTGCCGGACAACCAACGGGTTCTACTTACGGAACTACAACGGGTATAGCTGAAGGAGTTGAGGTGTAAACAGAGCCATGTTTCTCGATAAGTCACTTATATTATATCACTTAGCAGCCTCTGTTGCTGACAAAGCACTTAACTGAGTCAGTTATTTTGCGGTACGAAAAAAGCTAGATATCGGGTCACTCACACCGGTAATTTGACGGCAAAATGCGTACCTTGCCGTAAGCATTCACAATACACAACTTAGGGACCACAGATCACTTAGTCGGCCCGAACTAATTGAACCGGATTTCTATGTTATCTCCAATTTCATGCGAGACATACAAGAATAAATTGGGTTTTGACAAAAGCTCTCCGGCAAATATCTCGCATTGGGCTGCACGGAGGTGGATGGGGTGTGAGGCGGGGGGATGGAGGGCGAGACGGTTTATTTTGAAAAAACCAAAATTCGAGCAAACACGCAGCGGCTAGCTACATCTTCTTCTTCTTCTCCTGCTTCTACCGATGCCGATGCTTCCTTTACGTCGCTCATCGTTACAGTGTCGCGAGCATAAGCTACGATTCGAGTTGTGCCGGGGTACGCCAAAACAGTCGAGGCAGTCGAGGCACACATGAATCCTAAGCACTTACACCCGAGGCATCAGCCCGAGGCAAGGCGAGGCAGGCCGATGTGCCTCGATTACCTCGGTGGTGCCTCGGTCGAATGCATCGAAGAGAATCAATAACTAAATCTTTTATTATCATCAATGACTCGATTGCCTCGATCATTTCCTACCCACCTGCCTACGCTACTGCACCCGGCGCGCCTGTCTCAACTCTGGCGCTTTTGACAACCTGCCATCTGTCGCATCAACGATAACGCCGAGCCTCCGGCATTCTTTGATCCAACTCGCATAGGTTGAACTCGACTTGAGAGCCATCTTGACCATCTCCTCGCCTTCGCGATACCCGAATGTTGCCGGTGGGTCGGGCAGTTGCTTCCAGGCCAGCTCGCGGCCCGGTGTGTTTAACACCTGCGCCAGATTGCATTGCGCATCCGGCACGAGGTGGAACCGGCGATTCTCGTCCATCTGCAACAGCGAAACCTGCTGGTTGCCGTCGCCTCGCTGCCTACCGCCAAGAAAAACCGAATAATCCTCCCCCTCAGGCCGTTCCAAGCCCCAAAGACTTCCTGTGGAATTGATGAAATGCGAACTGCCCATGATGGATTCGAAAAACGCGCCAGGGTTGCGCCTGAGATCGATCGGATGTTCGAGATCGCCCTTTTTCGGATGCGCCGCAAGAATAATAGCGGCGTCGTGAGTCTTCGCAAGCTGATAGCAGAAAGTCATCAGCTCGTGTACGAGCCTCGGGTCATTGTATTCGGCACCGATTACGTGAGCCAGGTTGTCGATCACGATCAGGTCGGGTTGGTGCTCGCGTGCGGCCCGAAGCACTGTATCGCGAAACGCCTCGTTTCGAACATCTCTCGGAATATTGTGCTCAAGAAAATCATCCCGGCTGAGGATTCTGATTCGCCCGGCAATGTCGCGACCGCCAACTACAGTCCTGAGCTTCTCCTGGTACTCGCCAGAATCGTCTTCGAGCATCAGCAGTAGTGACCGCCGGGCCGTTGGTATCTCATACCCCAGGAATTCCCGCTCAGGCACCGCAAGCGCAACGCCCATGTGCGTTGTCAGGGAAGTCTTACCGTGTCGTCTTCTCGCCCCAAAACCAATCAAATCGCGCCGGTGGACGAGGTTCGTTATCAATGGTTCCTGCGGTGGAAAGGGGCGTTTCAAGAATTCCTCAGCCGACCATCCGATGAATGTGCCTTCGGTCCTGACGTGTGTATTAGCCCCGGTCACGGTCATCCCCTCGGTTGTTCCGTTGGTTTGGCTTCAAAGTTTCGGTTTTCTTCAGCAGGACTATCTTCCCGCCTTGAAAGGTGAGTTCTAGCGATCCCCAGAAACCGGTGTTCGCAAGATCCTGAACAATAATTACAGCATCGCTGGCCGAATTCATTGCTCCGTCCCCTTCCTTCCCGCCTGCACCATTCGATGCAATTCCCCAGGCTCGATCAACACTCGTCTCCCTAGCCTGATCGTCGCCAGCTTCCCCTGCCTGATCCACTGACGAAGCGTCCAGTGGCTCAATCCCACCGCTTTGGCCGCATCCCTGATTCCTATTGCTATTTCTTCCATAAAGACCCCTTTCAGCGCTTGACAACCCACGGTCAAAGCGCTACGATATTCTATAAGATATTATAGCACTTATTGGTGCTGTTGTCAAGTACGCAGGAGCCGCTCCACCCATGGACGCTTTCGAACTCGCTGAAATGACTAAGGTTCTCGATATGTCGCCGATCAAGGCTAAGAACTGGACCTCGGATCGGCCATTCAAGATCCCCGCTTCCATCCACACCTCCACCGGCACCGGCTCCCGGAACCTGTATAGCATCGAGGATGTCTACCTGATGGGTCTAGCCAACGAATTCAGTAAAACTGGCTTCGCGGCAATCGCGATTGGAAAGCTGCTCGCGGTTATCGATGCCACCAAGCTGGCGAAAATGGATTGGCTAACGGTCTACAGAACCGGAAAAGGCGAGGAAAAGAAATTCCACATGCGCGAGGGCAAAGTGCAGCCGCCGGAGGGGGTGCTGCTCTGGCAAACGGTGAACGTTGGTGGGATGGTGGAGCGGATTGACAAGGCAGTTGAACGGATGCGAAAAGCATAGGCTCAAGCGCTCGTTTTTTGGAACACCCAAAAGAACATCGCCAAACTCACCGCTGCGAATGCATAAACTAGGGTTGTTAAGAAAGCAACCATTGAAATCGCGCCATTCAAAAGGTTCCAGCCCTCCATCACGAGGCGCGCCGCCAACACAAACGCCAGCAGCGCCGTCCCTGCAAAGGCGAGTAAAGCAGCAGCTTTCAAGCCCATGCCCGTCCTACTGTGCAGCTAGGGCGAACGCCGTCGTATATGCACCCACGGCGTTAACCAGTATCGCCAAACCCGCAATCGCGTCAGCGGAACTGTCCGCACTTACTAGCGCTGTGCCCGCTTGTCCGGCAAGGCTCGGGTACTGATTCGTCAGGACAAACGATTTGTGCTCTAGCGGCCCCATTTGAAATTGATCCGTATGAAGGGTAGCTCCAGTGAAATCCCGGAAAACGAGATTCAAAGTCACGGTATTCGGGTGTGGATTCGCCAACGCAAACCCCGTCGCATTCCCGTTGGCGTTGCTGAAAGCCAGAACGAACTTTTGGGAGGTCAACGTTTCAAATGGCACCACCGCCTGTTGCCCAGTCACGTCATATGTGAACACCGCTGCGCCGCCGATATCCCCCGTCGAACTGGGATCAATCAGCGCCCAGCCTGTAGTGGTTGAGGGATTCTTGTCTCGCGCTTTCAGATCTACCTCGCCGCCGACGGGAATCATTCCGGTAAGGACTGATTGGTTACCAAGATCCTGTTGGGTATCGGTATCCTTAAAAGGAAACGCCTCCGCTGCGCCAGAATCCCCGTAGAATTTCAGTGTGTAGTTGGCCGGGGTGGTCCCCAGATTGATCAGCACAATCAGCGTGCTCCACCCCCCGCCAGCCGCCATGTGTGTTGCAACGCGATTGCCGGTGGTTGTGTCAGCGGCAAGGTCTTTGTGAATTCTCGCCACCTGTGAGTATGCTGGCATCACTACCAGCGCAAGAACTGTGAGCGCGAATAGTATCGGGTGTTTCATCCCCGTTCACCTCTTGGCGGAAGATACTCTCACAAAGTCGCGTGCGGCGCAAGCGGGTAGTCTGAGCTACACAGCCTCGAAGAATCTTATCGAAAATGGATGTCGCCAATCAGACTAATGGGGTAGATTTGCAGGCACATATATCGCAATTTATCTGGTAAAACAGTCGATTTATTTCGTGGCGGAGCTTTTTCCTGTGCGAGGCAATCGCCACTCAGAAGAGAGAAAGGGAAATTGGAAATTTACCCGCTCCTGCTGAGGTAGCAGTTTGATCTGCTACCTCGTGCAGGACTGAAATGCGGCTGGGGGAGTTTGGAAACACCGCTCGATTACCGGAGATACAGAAACTCGACGCCTTCGGTTTGTCCGGCGAAGAACCACTTCCCCAGAGCTTCGGGACTCCCGTTTGGCCGTTCTTCGAGTGTGATTACCGTGCCGTCTGTTGATTTGGCTCGATTAGCAGGTACGGTGAATATCGTCGCCACTAACTGGCGCTGATCCTCGGTGAAAATCTGGACGATGCCATGCTCCGAAGGGTTGTCGGCCAATTTGAAGACGTACTCTCCCGCCGGAAGAACTCTCCCGGTGGGCACCTCAACCGGGCCGCTCAGCTTTACCATCGTTTCCTGATTCACTTCGTCTGCCTTAGCAAGCGGCGACAGGGCAACACTGCCGAGTAAGAACACCAAGCCGAACAATTTGAATTTGCGATTCATGTTTGTCTCCTGATTTTGTGGTGAGCGGATTTACCGCCCTCACTATTCAAGACGTTTCGGATTGCCGCGAGGATTGTAAAGAGTATGTAAAGAGCCGAGAGCAGTCGCGAGGGCTACTGAGGGCTACCAGTTGTCCGTTGATCGGGTGCCCCTTGGGTGGTGTGCAACCGTTCGGCGGTCGTATCAAAATCGCCGAGGGAATTATTGCCTGCTGTCCAGCCCCGTGCAGCGTTGCGTTTGTGGGCTATTGCTTGGGCGTGTGAGCGCAAATACCTTCTGGCTTCGGCAGCTTCGACAATCCGCCGCAGCTCCACGCGCTGGTAAGGCTCGACCAATACATCATAGCCACCCTGCTCCAGAACATCGAGCCAGAGTGCGGGGTCACCCAAGCGAGAGTGAACGATTACTTCGACGTTTGGGCTACCTTGTGTGACAATCTCAAGCACCCGCCGCCAGTCTCCGTCAGGCAAAGCGGTATCAGTTACCACGACATGCACCGGTGGCTGAGTTTCAAGCATCCGCCGGGCTTCGCGGCAACTGCCGACCAGCAGTACTTCAATATCACAAGATTCAAGCGCGTCAAGCAGCGGTAGACGACGTTCCGGAGCCATGACCAGCATGGCTTTGATTTTCGCTGGCATATTGCTACCAAAGAGAAGGGGGCTGACAGGCGCGCCCCCCTGCAAAAAGGAACGATTTACGGTTCCGCCTTATGCGGCGTGTGCGGCAGCTTTGTGGACAGTGGAGGTACCAACCTCGTAGGTTTGAACCTGGGGAGTGCCCTCAATCACTTTTGCCAAGCGTTCCTGCACCTCGATGTAGGATGAGCGGTTGTAAGCATCCGCATCTTGCTTCTGATCCCACAAACTGATCCCAATAGCCTCCGATCCATTTGAAGCTACCAGGGTGATTTCACTTTGGAAGCCTTTCTGCCGTTGGAGCAGCGGCAGGATGTCTTTCTCCATCGTCCTGTTGAACTCCGCAACGGAATTAGGTTTGAGTCGTACAGTTACACTACGAGCAAACATGAATAACCTCCTCGGTTATGGTGGCTAACTAAGAGGAAGGCTTCAGAGGACCTAACTTAGTTTAGATGATCTGGAGAGCGAGCAGAGAGACCCGCTCGGTAACAAGGGTAGTCCTCTTCTACCACCCTGTCAAGGAGATACCTTAGCTCACTTATCGATATTGAGGTAAGCGACAGAGAACAATAGCTTGCAAGTCCTCGACACTAGCCGACGACTGTGGCGTTTGATACAAACCCCGTTCTGCCGGTGATTTGCATGGCGCATTTAGCGGAAGGAAATCACGAGGGCCGGACAGAGGGACAACAGAATGGGCCAGAATTGACGTTTTCGTTTGCGGATCTCTTCCGTATTTGATTGACAACGCACCACCTCAGGCGCAGAATCAAGTCGGGAAGCAATGAGGGTGCTTTCCAGTTGAAAGCCGCTTGCAGTTGGATGCGGCAAGGAGGTGGCATTATAGAACCTGACAAGAACGAGGGCGGTTGCACCTGATTCCGAAGGGCAAGCAGCAAGAAGACCAACGAACGATCAGATTAGGCGTGCGTGGATGAAATTGCCTCCGCGCCAATAGCGCTGCTAAGCGGCTGATGATCGGTGACGAGGGTCTTTGAGTCTGATGGAATCGACGGTGCGCCGCCCTTTTTCTATTTGATGGCAGCCGAACCTACTCCACGATATGGGGATGCGCCGATCGTTCATGCTCATCGAAGAGTTTCCGCCCTTCATCCAGGGCATTCTTGGCCGTGACTGCTAGCATTTCAGCTTCCCGCTTTTCTGGGTCAGTGCTGGCAAGCCGCTGATTGCGTCCGCAGGCTTCCCAGTATTTAACGACGAGATGCTCCAGCGCATCTTCAAGTTCCCTGCATCGCTGGCAACCGCGCATACCAGTAGAGTGGAGGTTCAGGATTCTTGCCCGGCATCCCCCACTCAGGCCGACTTTGCCGCCGCACCTCGTGGCGTAAAAAGCGCCAGGACCACCGCCACAAGAAACAGGGCCAATACGTCGCCCCAAAGATGTCCCATGTGCTCTGGGTTCGCCACAGACTGTACCGCCATGATTCCGCCGTGGACAACGCTGGACCACACCGTGAACCAGATGAGACTTAAGTGTGCGAGCGGGTTGCGGGAAGCAATCAACAGGAACACCCCCAGCGTCGCGTAAATTCCCAGGATCATCTGGAGGTAATCCGACTGACCCGCGTGCCATGACCAGCCCGAAGGCCAAATTATCGTGAGCGGGTAGATCCCGACTATGAAGATCAATCCCACGCTGAACAGGGCGGGTTGCAAGTACTTGACACGATCGGCATCGGTCATGTTGTGCTCCTAGATCTTGTGAAACTGCCGGAGCAATGTATCACAGCCTGATGCCGGTGGGAAGCCTAGCCGGGATTATTCTGTTGGTCCAGCGTCTGACGGGGTTTGATCCGTCTAGATCAAAACAGTTCCCATCACCTTAAAAACCTCTGCCAAGAGGACATCCTCGCTCACAGGTTTCCTGAGTGTCGAGCTTGCCCCGAGTTTTTGAACGGTGTGAAGAAATGCCCCGCTAACAAAACCCGAAACGGCGAGCACTCGTAGATGTGGAGCTTCAGCTTTGGCCAATTGAATCAGTTCTATGCCATCCATCACCGGCATGCTGATATCCATGATTAGGAGATCGAAGTGGCGATCAAGGATAGATTCCCAAGCCTCTCGCCCGTTAGCGGCTCCTGCCACGAAATAGCCTACTTCTTCGAGCGTGCGGCTAAACATCCGGCGTGTTTCGGGATCATCTTCCGCAACCAGAATGGATGGCGCGAATGGGACTGGCTTCTTTTTTTCTGTCAATTCTCTATCACAACACCAGCTTCACGGTAGGAAACGCCTCCAGGGCGGCTTCCGGTAGGCAACCCGTACCAGTCAGCGGAAGCTGCTCGGGGAGCTTTCAGTTGCCGCCCAATGCTAAGAGTGCGCCGATCCGGGTAGGATCTCAATCACCCAATGTGGGTCTCGGGGGTACCCTTTCGGGGGTGAGCCTCTGCCTGATGCTCTACAAACGCTTCGCCTGTCCGGTTCTGCTCCTGCATGAGGTTTACCAGCCGCCTTGCCAGAGCGTTGGCCAGATCATTATCTTGGCAGAGGCTCGGCATTCAGCAGTTGCAATGCTGACTGCTACTACTTGACAAACACCAAGCGATTGTAGTATAATAGTTTTACGATGAACCCCAAAAAGCCCACCGCCATTTCGCAAGCTGCCAGCATGATGGGCAAGAAAGGCGGCAAGCGAACGCTCGAACTGCACGGAGCGGAGCATTTCTCGGCTGCGAGTAAAGCGAGGAAAACATTCGGCGGGGGCTATCCAAAGGGCAGGCCGAGGAAGCCCAAGGGCAAGAAGGACGGAGGAAAGTGAAATGGCAGTCTACAAACAACCCAAGAGCAAATACTGGTGGTACAAGTTTGTTTGGAATGGCGACGTGGTTCGTGAAAGCACCAAGCAGGCGAACAAGCGAGTGGCGGAGCAAATGGAGGCAGCCCACAGAACTGCGCTGGCAAAGGGTGAGGTGGGAATCCGGGAGAGGAAGCCCGTCCCAACTTTGGCCCAGTTCGCCGATGAGAATTTTCTACCGTTCGTGCGTGCGACGAAGGCAGAGAAGCCCAGGACAATCACGTTTTATGAAACGACGGTGAAGAACCTAGAGTCGTGCGGCCAGTTGGCCAATCTCCCGCTGGATCGCATCACCTCTGAAGACTTGGGCAAATTCGCGGCAGCTCGTCAGGCAACTGGAATGCAGATTTCGACGGTTAACCGTGAACTCGCTACAGTGCGGCGAATGTTCAATTTGGCGTCGGATTGGGGCAAGGTGAGCACGAGGCTGCCCCGTGTCAGAATGAACCCCGGCGAGAATCAGCGTATGCGGGTTCTGACCGCCGAAGAGGAGCATGCCTATTTGAGGGCGGTATCGGACAACGCGCAGGGGATTCAGTACGCCTATGAGGAGGCACTCCAGGGAGTTCGTGCGGTTGTCCGTGGTGAGAAGCCGATCAAACCCGATGCGTTTCTATTACGGGACGTTGCCACAATTCTGGTTGATTGTGGTTTTAGGCCGGAGGAGTGCTATCGGTTGACGTGGGAGAACATCAGAGACGGCGGTATCAACATCCACCAAGGCAAGGGTCGAGGATCTCGGCGCAGGGTCCCCTGCACTCAGCGTGTTTGTAGCATCCTTGAGATGCGCTCTGCCGAGGCAAAAACCGAATGGGCGTTTCCTGCCAAAACGAAAAGCGGACACATTGAAAGTTCGACGCTGAAAAAACAGCACGCGGCTGCTCTGGCGGCTGCTGACGTTTCGCCTTTTGTGATTTATGATCTGCGGCACACCTGCATAACGAGGTGGGCAAAAATCTTGCCCTTGCCGGTGGTTCAGAAGCTTGCAGGCCACACGAGCGTCACCACCACGATGCGCTACGTGCACTTGAACGATGCGGATGTTCTTGCCGCGATGACGATGGCAGAGGAAGCAAAGAGTGGGCATACTTCTGGGCATACCGGGCAAAAAGCCGCCAAACAGGTTGCATCGGAAAGAGCCGAAACTCATTGATTTTATTAGGCATTGTTGGAGCTGGCGGAGGGATTTGAACCCCCGACCCTCTGATTACAAATCAGATGCTCTACCAACTGAGCTACGCCAGCTTATCAATGAGTTACGGGCTTTTTTGCGCCCTCCAAATCGATGACCTTGGGGGAAATCGTGGGGACGTGCCTCGATTCCAAGGCGTCCATCGCCTCACGCCGGGCTTGCGATCGGATGTGAGAGTAACGCCTCAGCATCGCCGTACTCATGTGACCCATGATATCAAGCATGGTGCCTTCCGGCACGCCGGCCTCTGCCATCTTCGTGCAGAACGAATGCCTGAGATCGTGGAGCCGGCAATTCACCTTCGCGGCCTTGCGGACGGATCTCCACGCCGTCTTTAGCGACGTAACCGGTCGCAAGGCATCATCGGGAGCCAGCCGGTTGCAGTGAGGGAACACGTACCAGCACGGCTGCAATGGACCAAGCTTCTGCGCACACCAAGCAGCGTGCTGACTCAGAGCAGCCCTGAGGTTCGCACTCATCGGGATTCTCCGGCCCTTGCCGGCATCGGTCTTCGAGTCGCCTACGGTGATCTCTCCAGCGCCGGTGAAGTCCACCTGAGACCAGCGAAGCACGCGGGCTTCATCACTTCGTAAGCCCGTCCAAGCGAGCGTGAACAGGAACGGATAGATCAAGCGCGATTGATTCCGCGCGGCCGTCTCGAGGATGGCTCTCTCTTCGTCCCGCTCGAGCGCGCGGCCGACATCGCGATTTTCGGCGAGCTTCTTCACACGCGGCCAAAGCGTCTTCCACGTATGACCCAGCGCAGCCGCAAGAATCTCGATCTCCAAATTGATCGTGCGGCCAGCCGGCCGATGCCCACGCGTTTTTTCGGACATGCGTTTCGCCATGTAGTCGAGCATGACGGCTCCCGTCAGGTCCGACAGCATCAGCCCACCCAGACAGCGCACCAAGTGGGCGGAACGGTTCTTCACCATCGTGACCGAATTCGCGCGGTGATTGACGCCGTACTCCCGCGCGTAATCCTTAAGCACGTCGGCAACACCGCGGATTCGATGCTGCGGTTCCACAGAGGGCAGACCCGCGTTCGCGCGCTCGAATTCCAGCCGGCGGTTCTTCTCGGCTTCAACGGCGATCGTCTTGCGCACCGATCCGCTGGACTCCCGCACGCGGCGGCCGGCATACACGAACTCGTACCACCAGACGCGCTGCACAACGCTCGCGCCGGTTTTCCGATCTTTGTAGGTGGGGCGGTAGACGGCCATGGTTTAATCTCCGGGCAACCGATACAATCGCAACCGCTGCAATTCTCTGACGAGTTCCGCTTCTTGGCCCTCATCGAGCTGCAAGCGCTCGTAGTCGATAGTGGCATGGATCTGCAGCCAAGCTCCCTTAACCGCCGGTTCAGACGGTGGATCGGACTCCGCGAGCGCCGCTTCGAGTTCATCCCCACGATCCTCCAGCAGAAGTTTCTGTCCGCCGATCGCCGCGAACACAACCTCGACTGCGCGCCTCACATCAGGGTCCTTAACTTCGATTTCCACGTTCGGCACGGGCAGCCCTCCCATCCGGGGCTTACGCCCCGTCCTCTGCGGATTGTTTTTTTCGTTCACGATTCCAAGGAAGATCTGATCCTCAACAGCGTGACGACTCGGAATATGACCTTCCGGCGCACGAAATCCAGGATTTTCCCGCACCCAGGCAAGGTTCTCATCGAGATTGTGAATCAGACCCCAATATGCGATTTCCGCGTAGATGCGCTCGCCTAGCGCATGCGGCGAGAGCTTCTTCTTGGCAGAAAGGCGGCCCGTCTCCGCTCGCAACAGACGCAGTTCCTTCCAAGCGCGGTCTCTTAGCCCTTGATACGTCTCTCCCAGAAGAACAGAGGACACAAATTCCGCATACCCTCCAGCGAGCGCAGTCTCAAATTCTTTTCCGATCCGCGCAAGTTCCTCCGGATCGGGCTCTACCCCATTTAGCTCCTCATCGTCATCGGGCATCGGTCTTCCCTTTCTTCTTCCGCTTGGACCAGCGGGCTTGCGCAGCTTGGCGGGCGCTCTCGCTGCGCTGTTCATTGCTCATGTTCTTGGCGCGTTTCCGGCCACCCTGTGCGCCGGTTTGCTTTGAAGAACTCGAAGAACTCAATCATCCACATTGTGGATGCAAACTTGCGCCGCGTCTTCCTGGCCTTCCCCAAAAGAGTGGCATATACTCAAGTATTGCACAGCGTGTACTAACGGTATTGCACAGCCTATCCCCTTAGTGATATATTCCGGTGTAATGGCGGTAGACTACAGCTCGTGGCTCGAAGCGGCAAAAGGCGAACTCCTTCGGCTTCAAGGGGAAAAGAACCGCATCCGCAACGAGCGAGCAGCTCTCGACTTCAGCGAACGAGACGTGGACAAGAGAATTGACGCAATGGCGCAAACCGTCAGCGCTCTTGCCTCCTTAGTGCCCGAAGCCGCTCCCGAACCGACTCTCATGGGAATCTTATCTGCAATCGGCAAAACGCTTGTGGACGTGGGGATCAAAGGCAGGATCTTGGCGATTTTGCAGGCGAACGCGCCAAAGCAGTTTTCCGCTGTCGAGATAAGGGCAGAGCTTGAAGCCGGCGGCTTCTATCTGGGCGATTACTCCAACGCACTCTCTACGATCTACACCACTCTGAAGCGCATGGTGGACACAGGAGAGATCAGTGAAAAACAGGTCGCCGAAGGGAAGAAGTTTCACGCGCAGAGTCTGTTGACTCCTGGGCCCCTTCCGGCGATGTTGGCTACGCTCGACATGCCCCGACTTCCGCCGCCGCAGTACGGTCGTCGGCAGCGGAAACAGGAAAAGAAATGAAACGATTCGGCGGCTTTGAGCTTCAGAGTTGTTGGGAGTCCGGTTCATTGGCGCAGAAAGGAGGTGCCTAACATGGCACGTAATTCCGCCTCGGCGTTCTGGGATCTTATCCAGAAGGCGTCGCTGTTGCTGGGCCTAATTGTCGCCATTCGGTCTCTCAGCAGCGGTAGGTGACAGGTTAGGGGATGCCTTCGTTCTCGGCATCCCCTCTCTACGCGACAAAAAGAATCATCAATCCAGGTGGTGAACGCGCGTTACCGCCGATCTGGTGGAGATCAGAAGCGCAGTGCGAGATCCAGATGATCGAGTCTGGCTTGCAAGTCCTTAAGGCTGCTTGCCTGCATCGGGCAGTCGACGCAATTCTTGTCGTCGCATTCGGTGTTCGAGCATTTCTCGCAATCGCCATCGATGCAGCTCTGACATTCGCAGCCACACTCCTCCTCCGCCGCGCGGCCGGCACGCTTCGCTTTGTCTAAAATTGCGTGCATGTCGTGACTCAATCTGCCCATTCGCTCGCGCGCAGCTCTGTTTATTGCCATCGTCGTTGATCCTCGATTGTTGGTTTGGTGGTGCGTGGTGCGCCCGCCGCCCGTGCCCTGGCACGGGTTCAGGCACTCCGCCGTGAGCGCGTCGAGTTTGTGCGCGCTCGCGGCTTGTACTACAAACTTGTTCTAGAAGAGGCCGGCGCTTCTTCCGCTACCGGGCGGGCGGCCAAAACAGGTCCCCTTGCTGGCCACCACGCGGCTCCTGATCCCACCCAAGCAGCCGGAAGACACGGCAGCTCTCGCGGATCAGCTCCAGACGGATCTTGACCCAGGGGTTTGGCTTCGGTTCGCCAAAACGGTTGCGAATCACCGCCCCGCCGGTCACCAGGATCTTAGCGTCCGCGTCGCGGATCTGATCTTGCAGGCGGCAGAAGCGCACGAGCATCGCTTGGCTGGGCCGGTCGGGAAACGCACCGCTGGCGATGCCTTCGTCCCAAATTTTCCGCGCGGCGGGTGATAGCGTGGCGATGTCATCCACGTCGCCGGCAGGTTCGAGGGCCTCTTCATCGGGCGCGGCGCGCATTGGCATAGCGGTTAACACAAAAAGCAAATCTCCAGATTCCCCGCAACGCGAAAATTTGGCTGGGCAACGGTCACGGCAGGGGCCGATCTCCCAGGATTTTACCCACCCCCCGGTCCCGCGTGGCCCTCTTCGGTCGGCTTCAGATTAACATGCACCGCAAAATGCCACGGTGTCTCCGGCGTCCCGGTGTTCCGCCCGAAAGGTGGGTTCCTACACCTATACAACACCCAGTATCCGAACCGATTCCTTATATACACGTGGATACTGGAACACTGGAACACCGGAGTGAAACTGGCTTATGGATCACGGGTTTCCGGTGTTCCAGTCGGTGTTCCAGTTCCCCCGGTGTTCCAGTTCAGAGGGCGATACCGCCACTGACGCTCGCCCCGCGCGGAGCCGCCGGCGCGCCATCGACGATGAGGGATCTTGGGGCGTGGCCCTTAGCGTCTGCGGCCGCAGAGCGGCGCGCCGTTGAGTCAGCGATCGTGCGCAGCACGGCTTCTTCCAAGGGCGGATCACAACGCTCCGCGTTAACCGCCGAGATCGTTGCGAAAATTTCGGCCGCACCATGACCCAACTGCCGAAGGCGTGCGCCAGCACGCACCAACAGCGCCTTGCGCGCGCCCCCCACGGTCTTCTGTGGAGGCTTCTTCATCCCCACCTGCTTGACATCAGGCGTTCCGTCCGCGCCGGATCTCCGTCGACTAATTCGTAAGACCCATGCGTCGTTTTGCACTGGCAATGCGCCGCGCGCGCATTCAAATAGCTCTGCGGATCTTCGTCTAGCTCGCCACCGCCATGGACATGCTGCCGCCGACAGAGCGGACAAGTGGGCACCGTCCAACGCCAGTAGCTCCGCCGGCGATCATGCACGATCGACAAAAAAGCCTGAGCCTCAGGAATGTCATCACCGAGGGAAACCGCATTCCAGAAGCGCCCGCGAAACGGGAAGGGGAATCGGAACCTCATTGCGCAGCGGCCACCTTGCCCCCCGTTGGCTTTGTCGCTAACCAGGCCTCGATATCTTTTACGCGGTAGAGGACACGCCCACCGGTCTTACCCATCGTTCCGGAAACCTTGACAAACTGCGGGCCATCACCACGCGCACGCATTCTGCGAAGCTGGTGGACAGCGACCCCGTAGAACGTTTGCACCTCGAACTCAGACAACAGGACTTTTTCCATGCCACGATCATGGATCAGCGAGCAAAAAAACATAGCAGACATAAAACGTTTCCGCTACATTCCATGGGCGAAATGTTTTTTAAGAGATCGTTACCGCGCGGTGCGCCGGCAAACTCGCCATCATTGGCGATGGGATCCGACAGCGCCATGGGGAGTGTCGTGGGCCCAGCACGCGGGCGCTGACCTTGGGGGAAATCGTGGGGACAAGGGGACAAAAACGGGCGCAAATTCATCGTGCCCGTTAGGGCGGAATAACTATCTGAAGTGTTGATACTGAAGGGGTTAGTATTACAACGGAAAGACTTGCAAAAGCGCTGCGCAGCGATTACAAATCAGATGCTCTACCAACTGAGCTACGCCAGCCGAATGGCCACCTAAGCCTGCTTTATCAGGTTAAACGGAGCAAAGGTTGAAACGCAATCCGGCTTGACGCGTTCGCTTCCCGTTTTGCGCGCGCGGTGTCCTGCTTACACCTTTGGCTGCTCGAATTTGGGAAGCAGCAAATGAATTACGAGGAAGGCGAACAGGTAGGCGAAGCCGGCGCAGAAAAACAACGGGCCGTACGCGCCGTGCGAATAATCCAGCCAATAGCCGACAACCGGCGAGACGAGCATCCCGCCGACCGCACCTCCCAATCCGCCAAGTCCCACAACGGAGCCCACGGCCGAAGACGGGAACGTATCCGAAGCCAGGGTGAACAGATTGGCCGACCAGCCCTGATGCGCTGCCGCTGCCAGAGCCACCAGACCGGCGGCCAGCCACAGGTTTCCGCCTGCGTACATGACCGCCGAGACGGGCACCACAGCCAGGGCACAGGTCATAAGAGCCGTTTTGCGCGCGCGAGTGAGCGAGTAGCCGCGCCCAAGGAGGCGGCCGGATAACCAACCTCCACCGATGGAACCCACATCCGCCGCCAGGTAGACAGCGATGAGCGGCGGACCCAGGCTGGCAAGATCGAGGCCATATCTGCGGTTGAGAAACCCCGGCAACCAGAAAAGGTAGAACCACCAGACCGGGTCCGTGAGGAACTTTCCGAGCAGGAAGGCCCACGCAGCCCGCGTGCCGAGCAAGCGCCGGTATGGAATCGCGCGCACCGATTCTTCGGAACCGTCGGATTCAATGAGCGCCAGTTCCTCCGCCGAGAGGCGCTTGTGCTCGCGCGGCTGCCGGTAGATTAAAAGCCAGGCCGCGACCCACAACAGATCCAGGAAACCCGTGACCACGAAGGAAAGGCGCCATCCAAAGTGCTGCGCAACGAATGGAACAAGTAACGGTCCGATCAGCGCGCCAAGATTAGATCCGCTATTGAAAATGCCGGTAGCCAGCGCTCGTTCCCGTTTCGGGAACCACGCGGCGACAGTCTTGATAGCCGCCGGAAAATTCCCCGCTTCGCCGATGCCCAGGACAAAGCGGGCTGCCGCAAACTGCACAGCGCTGCGCGCCAACGCGTGCGACATCGACGCCAGGCTCCAGACCAGCACCGCCAGCGTGTAGCTCAAGCGCGTGCCCACGCGGTCGATGATGCGCCCCGCCAGCGGCATCATCAAGGCATACGCGCCCTGAAAGGCAAATACCACCCAGCCGTAATCCGCCTCGTGCCATCCCAGCTCGCGGGCGAGCACCGGCTTGAGCAGGCCCAGCACCTGGCGATCGAGGTAATTGACACTCGTGGCGTAAAAAAGGAGGCCGCAAATGTACCAGCGAAAATGATGCGTCTCACCGCTCATCTGAGGCTGGTGATCGAAACCGCATCCATGGCAAGTCGTCGGGCTGACGAGTGATAGCCGATGCGCAAGCGCCTACGCTTGTTCGTGCGCCATCCTATTTGGCGGTGCCATTCAGCGCCGCAGGCATTTTTGGTATTCGTGTTTTGAGAATAATGATGTCCCCGTAACCGATCTTTAGGTTCAGCTTGTGCGGGGCGGACGAGTCATTCTCGACCCGATGGCCGATGAACCAAAATTTGCGCTTCTCATGTCCGGGGAAGTCGGAGACCACGCTGCCGAAATTGCTCTGGGCGTTGATCGTGTACCGGCCTTCCTCGGGCAGACCTAGTGTAATCTCCCCCTGACGGACCGCCACCTGGATGTCGCTCGTCAGGTTGTTCACATGCACTTCGCCAAACGTGTGATCGGCGATCAACCGGGTATTGGCTGGGACGTTGATCCGGTAATCGAGATCGAAGTCAGTGCCGCACAAAAGGCCCGAGAGGGAATGACGGCCGGGAAAGTCGGTAGTAATGATCAATTCGTCGCCATCGCGGTGCACATCGATTTGCACTCGATCCAGCTCGTTACGGGCTTTCTGAAGCTCCTGCGGAGCATGCTCCACCTTGGTGGACTTAACCGTCGTGATTTCGACGTCGGGGCGATCCCAGCCCTCCACCGCAACCTCGCCCACCGAGTTCTTGATCCTGAGCACACCACCGGCCGGGAAATCGATGTGCTCTGTTTTGCTGATCTGCACCTTTTGCCGCGGTGCGTCGTCGGCGAGCAGCAGATAACTCACGCCGAACCCGATGATTGCCAGTCTGCGTACCATGAGTGCCTATAGTGTGCGGAAGGTGCCTATTCTTGAATACTGGAGCGGGAGACGGGAATCGAACCCGCAACCAACAGCTTGGAAGAATAACCGTGGTTTGAAAATAAAGAACATATGCGCCGCTGGCGCTGAATACTGGTTACTGTAACCACTGCGTTTTCAACCGCGCTCCATTTTGCCCGACCTTAACAGAGTAAACGGAGTAACGATGAACCTGCAACTGATGCATGCGGAAGGGGAGAGGCAGCTTTTCAGCACCCGCTTTGAGCGCACAGTTCGAACGACCACCGCCGGGCGCTCTTACACCGATGCTCCTCTTGTTCTCTCCAACGCTGCCCGCAGGCTTCATCAATCGTCGGGCAGCTTGGCCACCGCTTAGGTTATTCGGCATTCACGAGAACAGGCACGGGGCCCGAACCTCGCCGCACTAAAGGGTATTCTTCAATGACCTGAGATCGCCATGGTCGGTAAGGTTCTGGCGCAGTATCAGATCACCGAAAAGCTGGGCGAGGGCGGCATGGGTGTGGTACGGAAGGCGCGGGATACCCACCTGGACCGGTTCGTCGCGCTGACGACGCTCTCCGCTGATAGGCTGGCCGACCCGGAGCGCAAGCGCCGCTTCGTATCTGCAAGGGGGCCGTTGGAAGCCCGCCACCTGCGACGCTCACTCTGCGACGGAATCTAGTTAAAGCAGTCTGATATTGTGTTCGATCGTTTTTATGAGACTGTCCATTCTGCCGCTTAGCACCTGTTCGCAGCGCTGAGCGTGTAGTCCGTGGTCTTTATCTTCACCGAGGCCTTGTTGGGTGCTGGTCTGGAGCTCTTCAAGTACGTCGGGCAGGACGCATCCATCGGACGCGCGGTTTACTTGTCGGCACACCTGGTCAACACACTCCTCATGCTCGGAGCGATTGCTCTGGCGGGGTGGTGGGGCTCCGGACATCAGGCGCCCCGGTGGAGCGATAACCGGCGGCGGGCGGCGCTCCTTGGAGTTGCGCTTTTGGCTGTTTTGGCGCTGGGCGTCAGCGGCGCCATTACAGCTTTGGGAGACACGCTGTTTCCTTCAGTTTCCCTGCGAGGCGGGTGGGTAGCCGACTTTTCGTCCACCTCGCACCCGTTCATCCGAATGCGGATCTGGCACGCCGTGATGGCAGCGGTGGCCGGAGGATGTGTCGTGGTCGTTTGCGGTTGCGATTTCGCACGAGGCTCCGCAAAGCGCTCGGGCCGCGTCGTCGGTGGTTAATTTAGTTGTGGCGCAACTCTCGGCCGGTTTTCTCAATGTCTGGCTCCTCGCTGCGGTGTGGATGCAACTCGTTCATCTGCTACTGGCAGACCTTCTCTGGATCGCGCTGGTTCTGTTCGCGGCCGCCGCACTCGAGCCGGAGGTGGCACGCGAGCGCGTCCTCGAACCTCGGTGCGATCACCGAGCCATCCCGGTCTAACCCGTTCAGGTCTTTCCATCTGGCTCAGCCGGATGCTCACCGCGTTGATGCAACCTATCAAGCCAGCCGATTTCGCGACGTGAGGAATGAGATTCAAAAGCAACCTTAGCTGGCACTCGAAGGTCGATCTGCGTACCACCAGTTATGCGATTCCGAACCTTCAGGCGCGCCCCTATTCTCTCCGCCAGTTGTTGCACATCACGCGGAATCGAATGCAGCACCTCAGAGCCGGACTTGCGGCCGTCATGTCGAATAAGAAGCCGGAATTCATTGGGCCTATAGCGAAGTTCCACTTTGACTTCCCTGGCACGCGGTTGGCGAAATGCATTGAGCAATGCATCCCTTCCAATACTGTAAAAACCTACGCGGACGCTCGGTTGCAATGGCAGGGGCCGGCCTTTCACCGTGACACAAAAGCTCACGTCTCCTTGCAATCCGAGTTCTTGCGGAATCTCAGACAGTGCGCGTTCCAGATCATGAACGCTTTCTGTCGAGCGCAGTCCTCGTAAAGTAGTACGGCCTTCCTCTACGACCAGCCCCATGGATTTCAATACACGACGGAGGGGCACGAATGCAGGCGAATCAGCCGGCAATTGATCGACTGCGATGTGGAGTTGCATGGACGTGCTGATAACACCTTGTAATAACGTATCGTGCAATATCTGAGCAACTCGCATACGCTCCGCTAGGCGTTCTTCAAAGCGGACATTCAGTCTATCCGCCATCTGATTCAGCCGGAACCGGTGAAGGGCGAATACAGAGGCTAAACACACGAGCGCACAAGCCGACAGGAACCACCATCTCCGCCAAAATGGCGGCGTACCTTCCGTGACGGCGGAAGCGATCACACCCTCGGTCGGCAATACATCCGCGGTGAGTGGCGGACGAAAGTCCGGGCCGACCAGCAGCGCGGCGTACGCCACACCGGGATGGGTCATGCTCTTCCAGGTTGAATCTGATTGAATTTTCGTAAATGGCTGGATTCCGAAAATTCTCTATACGAACTATCCCGGGTCGCTCGAAAGCGACTTGGCCCATCAGTCGCTTGATGCTACCGTTGGCCACGCGCAGGGCGACGGCACGAGGCCGACCCCCGCGGAACAGCAGCAAATCGTCAATTTCGAGATGGCGTTATTCACAGCGCAATCCTTCGGGTTCTTCACCGGACCCCTGAACGCTGCGGGCGGCAATGGGGGGCCGATACCGCTGGCCACGCTGCCGTTCTTCGTTAGCATCAACTCGAGTGTCCACGCGTTACTACCTAACGGGCCGGAACAGCCGGGTGGGCTGATGACGCCGGGCGACGGCCAGTTCACGTCCAACATCTTCAACCTCTACAATGCGTGGTCAGGACTGCCTCCCTATGACTTCCGGGCGTCGGTGGCCCGGGGGCAGGTCATCTTCAACAGCAGACCCGTCATCATCACGGGAGTAGCCGGCATCAACGACGATGTTTCCGACGGCGGACTGGTCTCTGGCGGGATTCCATCGCTTACCGGAACCTGCGGCACCTGCCACGACCCACCGAACGTAGGCAACCACTCCTTTCCTACACCCTTGAACATCGGGACCGGCGACCCCAGCTCTTCGAGCGCAGCGGTCAATATGGGCGGGCTGGATATCAGCTATCTGCCGCAGATCACGGTCTGTCAGCTAGTGGACGGTCAGCCGAGCGGCAACTGCAAGACGACTAGCGATCTCGGCCAAGCGTTGATCGACGGCAAGTTCGCTCATGTCGGCAAGATCAAGGGACCGGTCCTCCGCGGCCTCTCCGCCCGCGCCCCATACTTCCATAACGGCTCGGCTCAGACCCTGCTGGATGTCGTGCATTTTACGAGAACCGCTTTGGACTTGTCCTGAGCCCACAGGACGAGCTAGACCTGTTCAACTTCCTGAGCGTGCTCTGAGCGGATCATCCCAAGCAGGAGCCCGCCAAAGAACTGGCAATCGGACTGCGTACAGAACACGAGGTGACCCTCATCCCTCCACCTTCTCTTCAAACTGTGTGGACGTTCTGGTGGACAGTCGCAACGCGGAACCATCTGAATGTGCGGCACGAGCCGTACGTCAAATCAATATCGTACAGATTCCACAGAGAATACAACAGAGCAGGTAGCTCTTGTGTAACATGAAGTCGTGCCTCGCGTTTTGTTGGTAGCCGCGACCACCGGATATCAAACGCGCATGTTTGCGGATGCGGCGCGGCGGCTCGGATTCGATATCGCGCTGGCCACGGACCGTTGCCACGTATTGGAAGATCCTTGGGGGGACGATGCGATCCCGGTGCGCTTCGAGGATCCATACGCCTCGCGCGACATACTCGCGGCGGCGGGACCATTCGACGGAGTTGTCGCCGTTGCCGACAGGCCCACATTTCTCGCGGCGCTTACTGGCGAAGCGCTGGGCATTCTACATCATCCACCATCGGCTGTGGCGGCGTGCCGAGACAAGTTTCTGGCACGCCAGGCATTTCAAGCCGCGGGGCTCCTCGTTCCGGAGTTCTTTCGGACTCCAATCAACAGCGATCCAATTGAGATCGCGCGCCACGCAGATTTTCCATGTGTACTGAAGCCGCTTGGGTTATCTGGAAGCCGCGGTGTCATTCGTGCGAACAACGTTGAGGAGTTCGTGGACGCATTTGCGCGCGTCCGAGCGCTGTTGGAAAGCACGGACGTGGCGGCACTGCGTGAAGAGCAGAACCGTTATCTACAGGTGGAACGATTCATTGAAGGCCGCGAGTTTGCTTTGGAAGGCGTGGTCACGCGCGGTGAACTGCGCGTACTCGCGATCTTCGACAAGCCCGATCCGCTGGATGGCCCATTCTTCGAGGAAACCATCTATTTGACGCCTTCGAGGGAGGACGAAGATTCTCAAAGAGCGATGATCGAGGTTACGAGAAGGGCCGTTCGTGCTCTTGGGCTCACGCATGGACCGATCCATGCCGAAGCGCGCGTGAACGGCGAGGGCGTCTGGGTCCTAGAGGTTGCCGCACGGCCGATCGGCGGTCTCTGCGCTCGCACGTTGCGATTCGATCGCGACACATCACTCGAAGAACTGATCCTGCGGCACGCGGTGGGCCAGGATGTCTCTCGATCGCAACTCTGCGACATGGCGAGCGGTGTCATGATGATCCCGATTCCCAAGGCTGGCATTTATGAAGGTGTGGACGGTGTCAAAAGCGCGGCGAAAATTCGCGACGTAGAGGACATTGTCATCACTGCGAAAGAGGGTCAGAAGATTGTGCCTTTGCCCGAAGGGTCAAGCTATTTGGGATTCATTTTCGCGCGGGCGGAATCGCCGGATCGAATCGAGCACGCCCTCCGCAAGGCGCACGCCTGTTTGCACTTTGAGATTGCCACCGCGCTGCCCGTGGTCGGGCGCTAGCCTTTTTGTTGGGGCGGAACGTAGTCAGGCGGAAGGGCTGCGCCTTGGCCGAAGAAATACTCCTCCATCTGTTTGAGAAGAAATTCCTGCGCCTCGGGCGTTCCCAAGTTCAGCCGGTACTCGTTCATGAGCATTTTCATGTGCTCAACCCACATTTTCCAGGCTTCCTTGGAAACGTTCTCGTAGATTCTCTGGCCGAGAGGATGGCCTTCAAACGGAACCTCATCGAGCCCTGCCATCTCCTTCTGGAACTTCACGCAAAACACTTTGCGCGCGCCCGGCTCGATCTTTACCGCACTTGGAGGCCCACTGCCGCAACCACATCCCATTCAAAATCTCCTACAACTCAGAATACTACGTTCAGTCCGCTGGTTTGGCGCTGGGAGTGCCGGGCTTCCATTTCAGCACAGGACGTCGCGCGGCAGTAACTTCGTCGACGCGGCTGATGCGTGTGCTATGCGGCGCCGAGCGCACCAATTCAGGATCGGTCTCGACCTCTTGCGCGATAGAGGCCATGGCATCGGCGAAGAGGTCGAGTTCGCGCTTGCCTTCCGTTTCTGTGGGCTCGATCATGAGCGCGCCGCGCACGATGAGAGGGAAGCTTACGGTGTACGGATGAAAGCCGTAGTCGATCAATCGCTTGGCGATATCGCCGGTGCGCACACCATGCTTGGCTTGCCGATCATCACTAAACACGACCTCGTGCATGTTGGGCGCCTTGAAAGGCAGATCGTAATGCGGTTCGAGCTTTTTCCGAATATAGTTGGCGTTGAGCACAGCATCCACGGTCGCGTTTCGCAATCCGTTGCCACCGTGCGCCAGAATGTAGGCCAGCGCACGGACGATCACGCCGAAATTTCCGTAAAACGCGCGGACACGGCCGATGGAGCGCGGGCGCTTGTAGTCGAACGTCCACCTGTTGCGTAAGTGCTTGAGACGAGGTAACGGAAGGAACGGCTCCAGGATCTTTTTGACAGCAACGGGGCCGCCCCCGGGCCCGCCGCCTCCATGCGGCGTAGAGAACGTCTTGTGCAAGTTGAGGTGCATGACGTCCACGCCGAAGCGACCGGGCTGTGCGATCCCTACCAGCGCATTCATGTTCGCGCCATCCATGTAGAGCAGCGCGCCCTTCTTGTGCAGAATGTCCGCGATACTCTTGATGTTTGCCTCGAAAACACCGAGCGTGTTGGGATTGGTCACCATCAACGCGGCGACGTCCTGGTCGACGATGCGCTCGAGCTGCGCCAGGTCCACAGAGCCACAGTCGTTGGAACGAATGTTCTCGACACTGTAACCGGCGATGGCGGCGGTCGCGGGGTTAGTACCGTGGGCCGAATCCGGTATGAGCACTTTCTTGCGAGGATTGCCGCGCTTCTCGAGGAGCGCGCGGATGAGGAGGATGCCTGTCAGTTCGCCATGCGCCCCCGCGGCCGGCTGTAGGGTGACGGCGTCCATACCTGTGATCTCAGCGAGCGCCGCTTCCAGGCGCGCCATGATGTTCATCGCGCCTTGCGCCAAAGCTTCCGGCTGGTATGGATGCGCCCAGGCCAAGCCGTCGAGCCGCGCCACCAACTCATTGACGCGCGGATTGTACTTCATGGTGCAGGAGCCGAGCGGATAGAGACCGAGATCGATGGCGTAGTTCCACGTAGACAGGCGCGTGAAGTGGCGAATGGTTTCGACTTCGCTGACCTCGGGGAAACCGTCGATTTCCGAGCGCACGTTCGCCGCGCCCAGAACAGTTGCGGCGTCGACCGGCGGCACATCGAGCGGCGGCAACTGGTAACCCTTCTTGCCGGGTGAACTCTGTTCGAACAACAAGAGCTCGTTTTGTGTGATGTGAGAACGGACCTTGGCGATCATGCCGCTTGCGGAACGGGCTCGAACGCACGCCCTACCTCATCCATATGCTCGCGCCGGGTCATTTCCGTTGCGCACAGAAGCACGCAATGCTCCAACTCCGGGTACCACTTGCCCAGCGCCACGCCTCCGATGATCTTTTTCTTGAGCAATAACTGGTTAATCTCTTCGGGAGCACGGCCGTTGGTGGAGGCGACGAACTCGTTGAAGAACGGGCCAGTGAAGCGTGGCTTCAATAGGCTACTCAGGTAGTGGGCCTTGGCCAGATTCTGCTCGGCGAGCTCGCGTAATCCCTGCTTTCCGTAAACACTCATGAAGACGGTTGCCATGAGCGCGATCAGCGCCTGGTTGGTACAGATGTTGGAGGTCGCTTTCTCCCGGCGAATATGCTGCTCGCGGGTGGCGAGGGTTAGGCAGAAGGCGCGATTGCCGCGGGAATCGGTAGTTTCGCCGACCAAGCGGCCGGGCATCTGGCGAATAAAGCGTTCTTTCGTCGCAATGATGCCGGCGTATGGCCCGCCGTATGACGGCGCGATGGCGAATGATTGCAGTTCCCCTGCGACAATATCGGCGTCAACCGGCGGCTGCAGAATCCCCAAGGACACGGCCTCCGTGAAGATCACGATGAGCAGCGCACCGTGCTTGTGGGCCAGTTCGGCCACCGACCGTATATCTTCGACGATTCCGAAGAAGTTGGGCGACTGAACGATTACGGCGCCGGTCGCGTTGTCTATTTTGCGCTCGAGATCTTCCAGATCGAGAGTTCCGGAGTCGGGTAGATACCCGAACTCCTCGATGGACAATTGCCCGTGCCGACCGTAGGTGCGGAGCACTTCGCGATACTCGGGATGGACAACTCGCGATGCGAGAACACGATGCCTGCCGGTAATGCGTGCAGCCATTAGGGCTGCTTCTGGGACGGCAGTGGAGCCATCGTACATCGAGGCGTTGGCTACATCCATGCCGGTCAACTGGCAGATCATGGTCTGGAATTCGAAGATGGTAGTCAGAGTACCTTGCGAGATCTCGGCCTGGTAAGGAGTGTAAGACGTGAGGAACTCGCCGCGCGAAACAACCGTATCCACCATGACGGGACGGTAGTGCGCATAAACGCCGGCGCCCAAAAACGAAGCATATCCATTCGCATTTTCCGCGGAGCGGGCGTGAAAGTAGTCGACGATTTCGAATTCAGAGATACCGGGCGGCAGCGCCAGCGGCGCTTCGAAGCGCACATCTTCGGGAAGATGCGCGAACAGTTCTTCTGCGGACTGGAGCCCGCAGACCGCCAGCATCTCACGGCGTTCGGAGTCAGACTTCGGAAGGTAGCGCAACTAGCTCTCTGCCCCCACGTAGGTCTGATAATCGGCAGCGGAGAGCAACGTCTTCAGTTGATCGGGCGCGCTCATGCGGACTTTTACCAGCCAGGCCGCGCCGTGAGGATCCTGATTCAACTTCTCGGGCGACTGGCCCAGAGTTTCGTTTACTTCGACGACCTCGCCAGAAACGGGAGAGTATATGTCGGAGACTGCCTTCACGGACTCAACCGAGCCGAGTGACTTGCCAAGCTCGACCGAAGCACCCACTTTCGGGAGGTCGACATAGACGATATCGCCGAGCTCGTGTTGCGCGTGATCGGTAATGCCAATCACGCCGAGATCTCCCTCGACGCGCACCCACTCGTGTTCCTTCGTGTAACGGAGATTCTCCGGATACTTCATGCGGTTTTCGCTCGTTTATAGAACGGGGTCGGGACGGTTTCGGCTTCCACGGGCTGGTTGCGGACCATTACTTCAATTTTCGCACCGGGACGGGCTTCACTAACCGGCAGGTAGCATAGCCCGATGTTCTTGTTCAGGCTGGGCGCAGGCGAACCGCTAGTGACCCAGCCGGCCGGCGAACCATTCAGCCTGACTTCGTAGCCGTCACGGCCGATGCCACGTCCGCGCATTTCAAAACCTACCAGCTTGCGGCGTACACCTTGCTGTTTCTGCCTGGCGAGCGCAGCGCGCCCAATGAACTCGCCCTTGTCCAGTTTGACGATCCAGCCGAGTTCGGCTTCGTACGGCGTGATGGAGGCGTGGATTTCGTGGCCGTACAGGGCCATTTTGGCTTCCAAACGCAGAGTGTTGCGCGCGCCAAGTCCGCAGGGCTTGATGCCGAACTCGCTGCCGGCATCCAGCAACTCTCTCCAGATGCGCACAGCTTCATTCGGAGCGACGTAGATTTCGAAGCCGTCTTCGCCGGTGTAGCCGGTGCGTGCTATGCGCGCATGCGTGTGGGAAACGGTTCCATCCGTGAACCAGTAATAGCCGATCGACGACAAGCCGGCACTCGTGAGCTTCTGAAGAGTGCGCAAGGCAAGCGGCCCTTGCACGGCGATCTGCGCATAACGATCGCTCGTGAATTCGACTCGTGCGTCGAACTTGTTGGCTGCGCGGATATGTTCGAAGTCTTTTTCCTGGTTGGCTGCGTTGACACAAAGGAAGAAGTGATCGGCGGCGACTTTGTGCACCAGGATGTCGTCGACAAAACCGCCATGCTCGTAGAGCAAACCCGAGTAATGCGCCTGGCCGATTTGGAGTTTCGACACGACGTTGGTGGTAACGTAGTCGACCAGACGGGAAGCATCGGCGCCCCGGATCTCAATTTCTCCCATGTGGCTGACGTCGAACAGACCAACGGCATTGCGGACTGCCAGATGTTCATCGACGATGCCGGAGTACTGGACGGGCATCTCCCAGCCACCGAAATCCACCATGCGCGCCCCCATGGACACGTGTACATCGTGCAGCGGAGTGCGCTTGAGCGAAGCGGATTGCGCCATGGAATAACCAAGCTAACAGGGGAGGGATGGGGTGTCAAACGATGCGTAGATCAGCTGATTACAGTGTGACGGCGGGTGCTTGCCTTCTATCCGGCGGACTCGTCTCTGTCCCCGGCTTTTCCCTCAGGGCAGGCCGCTAGCCAGTAAAGCGGACCCGAATCGCCGAGGGCCTGGGTCCTGTATGAGTCGGCAGTGCGTGCGACTATCCAGTTACAATGTCGCGCAACTTCAGTTTTCCCGCTAGTAAATCTCCCACTTCGTGGCAGCCCGTGAGAAGAACACATTCATCCTGCATCACCTGCTCCGCCTCACTGGGTGTCAACGGCGGTAGGTACACAGGGCCGGAAAGTTCCCTCTGAGCCACGGATTCGCCATGGGCGTTGGCAACAAACTGGCAGCGTCCATTCCAGAATCTGATGCCGCGTACAGTGCCGTCTGGTGATTGCCGCAGGTAATCGATGAACATTCCATTTGGGTCGATCACTTTTATGATTCTTTCGGGAGGCCATTCTCTGCTGGCGCGCGCTTGTCCATTCGGGTAGGCAGCCTTCTACCGTCAACCTCTCCCTCCCGCACCAAACTGCTTGTGCTGCAAGCCGTGCCAAGCGGGTCAGCGCGAGCACTCAAGGGATCAGTTGCCGATTCACTTCTTGTGGCGCCCGTATTGGTCGCTGGTCCGGGGGTTCCCATAGCGTCCGCCTTTGTGGCTGCTTCCCTGACCACCCGGAAAGTGACCGCCGTGGCTCCTCGTGTGCTTTGTGCCGGAATATTGCGGCCCGGATGAGTTGTGGCCGATGCCGTACTTGGCGCCGGAGGCGGCCATGCCGATGACTTCCGGAGCGCCGAGATTGGCGGCGAGAAAGGCGAGGTTGGTGATCCAGACGGGGACTTTACGGCCGGAGGTGAGTCCCTGGTTTTTCCCACCTGGCTTTTCCCAAGCGTGACCCGGCTCACTGCGAGCTTTCCTGCGGGCGAATCCGCACTTCTGCACGAGCAAAACCTCCTCGGAAAACTTTTCTCCACGCGTTACAGTTTTTCCGCGCGCTTTCCGCCCTAGAAGATGAGAGAGTTCGGGATCAACCCGAGCTCGAAGGAATCGGAGGAAACTTCAATGTCGAAATACGCGAGAAACTGCAACTCTGCATACGCCGCGAGTTGCCTGATCCTGTTGAGCGGCCTGGCCATTCGAGCGACAGCCCAGAACCCCGCACCTGAACCCGACCCGTCTGATCCGGTAGCCGTTGCTTTGAAGGCGCACCCGGGCTGGGTGCAGATTCCCGGAGCCCTGATCCGCCCGGACTGCGTGCACGAGGTCCCAAACGGCGCCCTGCTACAAGAGAATGGCGATGTTTTTCTCGGTGGCGCACTTGTGGCCCACTACGATGAATGCCCGGAGGCCCCTGTCAGGACGCGCCCACTGAATCAACTTGCCGCGCAGTTTGTGGACGCGCCAGGCACAGGAAACGGCTGGGTGGAAGCGCTTCAGGAGAACGTTCCGCTGAAAAGCGGAGACAACATCGACAAGATCACGGGAAAATGGACCGTACCGAATTATCCCACGGCAAACGGCGCCCTGGTGTATATGTTCAACGGGCTGGAGCCATCCACCCAGAATCTGATCATACAGCCGGTGTTGCAATACGGAGCGACTTCGGCCGGCGGCACGATCGGCGGCAACTATTGGGTAATCGCGAGCTGGAAGGTGGGCAAAACCACGGTACATAGCACCGGTGAGACCGTCTACCCAGGAGATACGATTTTAGGCACCACCGCCATTACCAGTGTTTCGAGCGGGAAAAACTATTGGAATATTCAGGCGGTGGACACAACCACCCATAGTTCGTCGGGTTTGATCGTTTCTGAATCCGGGCACACGTGGAACTGGGCCTATGCCGGCGTTCTCGAGGCCTATAACGTAACCAGTTGTACTGAGTTCCCAGCGAGTCCGGATACGGCGTTCGTGGATACCGCGGTCTACCACGGGTATCCTTCCTTCAAATCCGTATTAACCATATGGAACGGCGCACTGTATCCTTGGGGCGGGCCTTCGTGCGGCTTTGTAGCGGTGCCCGGCGTCAATATGCTCTTTTACTAGGTGTGCAGTACAAGGCATGACCCTGACCGGGACACATCTGTACCTGTCGAAGAAGGGCAGAAACAGAGAAATCCCGGTCAGTTTTAGTCAGCAACCGCGCGAACTTCCCCCCAGAATCATCATGCCCTGCTCGTAGGAAGCTGCGGGGCTATCGAACTTTCCGATATCCCGGTATAAAAAAGGGCGGTGACCCGACTTAATCAAACAACTGGAGACGGCGATCAAGCTTGATCCAGGCCGTGTGCGCAGCCTCGATGGGTCGCTCGCGCGTGAGCCAGCATCGGGACCGCGAGAGCCTGCCGTTTTTACAGAAAGCTCAGCAGCTTGAGCGGGTCTGCGAACACGGTCTGACCAGCTCCGGAGGGCCACCGTTCTTTGCTCAAGCTCCGAAATCGCAGATCCTGTGCGCTCGATTCTTTCTCCGACATTCTGGTACGCTCGCATCGCGCCGTCGAGCCGCCGCAGAAATTCAAGGTAGTCAGGATGGTTTTGCCGCTATGCCTCGAAATCCGCCATCACTTTTCGAAGAAACGAAACAACGTGTGATGCGCGGATGAGCTGACGACGGCTATCCGGGGGTCTCTAGCAGACGGTTAATGATGGTGGACATACGCTGCCAGTCTTCGGTTTCCTCGCGGAGCTGCTTGCGACCGCTTTTGGTCAGCGAATAGTACTTGGCTTTGCGATTGTTTTCGGACACGCCCCATTCGGATTGGATCCAGCCGCGCTGCTCCAGGCGCAGCAAGGCCGGGTAGAGCGTGCCCTGATTGAGGTAGAGAACATCCTGTGAGATCTGCTGAATGCGCTGGGCGATTCCGTAACCGTGCATCGCGCCCAGGGCGTCGAGGGTTTTGAGCACCATCAGATCGAGAGTGCCCTGCAAGACTTCGGGATGGGTCTTCATGGCGATTCGCTTGGGCGGTCAACACGAGGATAGCTCAACTCGTGTTGAACATCAACAAGAGATGGCCAGCTGCGGTGCAGAACGACCGCTCCCTCTGGTCGCGGCTCGGAATCTATTGCTGTTGGGGGGCTTCGGAACTCGCCTTCGACGCGGTGGCGAGGTGCTCAAGCTCCGCGAGTTGCCCTTTCACCTGGGCCAAATCGGGCGCGTTCGGCGCGACCAGCAAGTAATTGCGTAACTGCTCAGCCGCGCCGGCATAGTCGTTCTTATGGTAAAGAATGACGCCGAGGATGTGGGCGGCTTGTGGGAAGCGGTGCGCGGTATCGAGCTTCAAAGCCTCGCGGGCGCTCGATTCCGCATCACTGAACTTTTTCAGGCGGAAGTTGGCGGCAGCGTTGTAGTAGTAAGCCTCGGGGAAATCGATGGCATCCAACCTGAGCAGGAGGCCAGTCGTATCGGCCACGTCCTCCCAGTTCTTGTCATGCAAGGCGAGACGCGCCAGGGGCAGGTACGGGCTGATCAGTTTGGGATCGGCCGCAATTGCCTGGGAGTAGGACTTGCGGGCCTCGGCGGCCTGGTTGTTCTTTTCTTGCAGACCGCCTAACTGGTACCACGCCTCGGCAAACTGCGGATAAAGCTCCACTGCCTTCGCAAATTGCTTTTGGGCTTCTTCCGTTTTGTCCTTATGCAATGCTTCGCGCGCTTTATCGTAGGCCTTGCGGGCGTCCTTCGGCGCTTGGAGAGTAGTAACGCTGATGGTGGAGCCCTCCACGTTGGACAGCCGATGGAGGATAAGAGTGCCCACGTCGGGATTATCGAGCCGGCGACGTTGGTCGAGGTTGACCGAATCGGACCGAAAACCCGCAAGGGAAGCCGTGAGGTCACAGCCAATGAGACGACGGCTGGATGTGGTGGTTGCGGAGTTGGCGCCTGAACTGTTGATCGTGTTCGGCGGGGTGCCCGATGATCCGTTTGAGCCGCCCGGCCCGCCGGTTACGGTCTCGAAGGTCGCATCCGCCGTAACCCCCTGTTCCTGCCCCAACTGGAAACTGAACCGCCCCTTGGAATCCGTGTATCCTTCGGCTTTCCGGTAGCCTGAACCGCATCTGCGTTCGATGAGGACGGGCTCCGGCGGCGCGGCGCCATCCTCCATCTGCACCTTGCCGGAAAGGTAAAGTCCTCGGCCGCCCACGTCAGGGGTTGTGTTTGTACTCGAGGTCGTGTTGCCATTGGGGTAACTGGGGCTGGTTCGGGAGCCGGCGCCTGTACCAGTGCTCATTCCTCCACCAGCGCTGTGCTGGGAGTTGGCGGGTAATGAGAACAAGAACAGCGCGGAAACCGTCAAGAGAGCAACGCACAATCCATGCCGGTGAAGCATAGGAAACCTCCCGCTTGAGTTCCTCAATTATGTCACAGGAATTCCGAAATGGAGCCGCCCATCTGCTTGAAACTCGCTACCCGCGCGGGTGTAGCGCGTCAGCGGCGCGTTCGGTAGAATGAGATCGCACAATATGAAACTGATGTTAACTGCCTTCGCGGCCGTGCCGCTCCTGTTGGTGTGTGGGTGCTCCGAATCGCCGCAGCCCGCGGAGAAAAAAGCGGTGGCGCCGCCGGAGCCTGTCAAAGGCCGGTCCGCGCTCTATTCAATGTTCAATATGGCGCGCGGATGGGCGCCTGACGTTCAGGTCTTGCAATTGCACAGCATCGATCTTCCGGATGTGAAGCGCGAGCGTGGCAAGGCGGCCGCCTGGGAGGCGACTTTCGTCTCGCAACAAACGGGGCGAAAGCGCAGCTATACGTATTCCGTTGTGGAGGCGGAAGGGAACCTGCACAAGGGAGTTTTCGCGGGGTTGGAAGAGGGCTGGTCTGGAGCACGGACCGCGACACCGTTTCTGATTGCGGCCGTGAAAACGGATTCGGATGAGGTGTACCAGACGGCGCTGGCGAAGGCGGCGGACTACGAAAAGAAGAATCCAGACAAGCCCATTGCCTTTCTGTTGGAGAAGACGGAGCAGTTTCCGGACGCGGCCTGGCGCGTGATTTGGGGCGAGAGCGTGGGCACGAGCAATTTTTCCGTTTTTGTCGACGCGTCAACCGGCAAGTATCTGCAGACAATGCGGTAGGACGCAAGTTAAGCAATGTGCGTTCTTATGATGGAGGCTGCATATGAGTAACCTGGCACTTCTGGGCGGCGCGGCGACGCGTAACCGCCCTTTCCCCGCATGGCCGCAACCGGCGCCCGGCGATCTGGCACGCCTCGAAACTGTTCTGGAAAGCCGCAATTGGGGCGGGTATCCATTTCCAAACCATCTTGCCAGTGAGTTTGCGCGGGAGTTTGCCGAATACCACGGAGCGAAGTATGGGGTCTGCTTGGTCAATGGAACGATTGCGCTGGTAGTAGCGCTTCAGGCCGCGGGACTCCAGTTCGGCGATGAGGTGATTGTGCCCGCTTACACGTGGGACGGAACTGCAGCCGCAGTTCTGTTTGCCGGGGGCGTGCCGGTATTCGCCGATGTCGATCCGGACACATACTGCTTGGACGTCGAATGCACACGGCAAGCGATCACGCCGCGGACACGGGCCATCATTCCGGTGCACCTTGCCATGAGATTCACCGAGATGGACGGGCTGCTCAAGCTGGCGGCGGAGCACAAGCTAGTGATCATCGAAGATTGCGCTCACGCCCATGGCGGCCAATACAAGGGCCGGGGCGCGGGGTCCATGGGAGACCTTGGGTGTTTCAGTTTTCAATCCAGCAAGATCATGACCGCGGGCGAGGGAGGGATCGTCATTACCTCGCGCCTGGATTGCCATGAGGTAGTGCAGTCTGTTGTCAATTGCGGGCGCGCCAGCGTGACCGATCAATACAAGAAGCGCGTGCTGGGCTCGAATTATCGCATCACGGAGTTTCAAGCGGCGATTCTACAGGGCCAGCTCGAGCAACTGCCCGAACTGGCGGCACGCAGAGTCCGCAATGCCGCTTTGCTGACCAAGCGGCTTTCGCAAATTGACGGAATCAGCCCTTTGCCGTCGCAACCAGGGCTCACGCGCGAGGCGATTTACAATTACGTATTTCGCTATCGCCGCACCGAGGTTTCGCGAGATCTCTTCGTGGCTGCTCTGGACAAAGAAGGCATTCCTTCTGACGGAAGATTCTACGAGCCGGTTTATCGCAGCGATCTGTTCCATGTGGACGCGGAAGCGTTTCCGCAACTTAAGTTAGGGCGCGACGAGGTAGTGAATTATCACAAGTGCTCTTGCCCGGTTTCGGAACGCGCGGCATACGATGAAGCCGTGTGGCTGCCTCAATTTTTGCTTCTCGGAGATGAAGCCGACGTCGAAGATATTGCGCGAGCCGTGCACAAGGTAGTGGCGAACGTCGGAGAGCTGGCAGGTGCGGACACCCAACTCGCGGGAGTGAAATCGCTCAGCCGGGCGGAGCGGCCGCGGATCGAGAAAACGCGGAATTACTGACGCGTATCTGATCCGGGCATCGAGAAGCCATGTATCTTTCGCTGAACAGTACGCTGGTGGCGGATCGCGTGCCGTGGCCCGAGTTTGCGCGGCTGGCGGTAAAAGTTGGATTCAACGGGGTGGATGTCTCGACTTCCGGTGCTATGAAGGAAGGCCTGGAGGCGACGCGATTGTTGCTCGCGCAAACCAAGTTGACGCCGGCCGTCGGCGGCTTTCCGGTAGAGTTTCGCAAAGATGACGCGACATACAAACGCGATTTGGCGAATCTAGAGAGTGCCGCACAGTTCTTGGCCGCCGTCGGATGCCCGCGGATGAATACATATCTGTTGTCGTCGTCTGAGAGACCCAAGGCGGAGCAGCGCAAAATATACAAAGACCGCCTGCGCCCGGCCGCGGACATCATGGCACGCTCCCATGTGCGACTGGGACTCGAATTTCTGGGCCCGCTGCACTTGCGCAAGATGTTCCCTTACGAATTCATCTGGCGCATGGACGAGATGCTGGAGTTTGCGAAAGAGATCGGGCCGAATGTGGGGCTGGAATTGGACTCCTGGCACTGGCATCACGCGGGTGCGACAGTAAAGGACATCATGGCGGCTGGGAAAGAGAACATCATCAATGTGCAGGTGAATGACTCGCCAGCATTACCGCCGGACAAAATTCGCGATGACGAGCGGCTGATGCCGGGCGAAGGAATCATCGATCTGGTGAGCTTTTTCCGCGCGCTCAAGGAGATCGGCTACGACGAAGGTATCAGCCCCGAAGTCTTCGGACGTGGGCTGAAAAACCTGCCGCCTGAAGAGGGCGCCCGCCTGGGCCTGGAGACCACACGCGCCATCATGCGCAAGGCAGGCGTGGCCTAGCGGGGCGCCATGCTGGAACACCTGCTCACGGAGCATCCGAATCCCGCTTCCGAGGGAATCGATGCCCTGCCCACTGGCGAGATTCTCCGCATCATCAACCATGAAGACGGCAAAGTGGCGGGGGCGGTTGCGCGTGAACTGCCAGGGATCACACAAGCTGTAGATGCAATCGTGGATGCGTTCGAGCGCGGAGGGCGCCTAGTCTACATTGGTGCGGGAACCAGTGGCCGGCTGGGCGTGCTGGATGCCGCGGAATGTCCGCCAACATTCGATGTGGCGCCGGAGATGGTACGGGGGATCATCGCCGGTGGCGAGGCCGCGCTGGCTCGCGCGACGGAGACGACAGAGGATGATCCGGCGATCGGAATACGCGATCTTAGGCAGAGCGGATTCTCGGCAAACGACGTGCTGGTTGGAATTGCGGCGAGCGGGCGCACACCTTATGTATTGGGAGCCATCGCCGAGGCGAACCAAATGGGGGCATTGACGATCGGCATCAGTTGCACGCCAGATTCAGAGCTGGCGCGGACGGTGAAAATTCCGATCGTGTTGCTGGTGGGACCCGAAGTTGTGGCAGGATCTACACGCATGAAGGCGGGGACGGCGACGAAGATGGTTCTGAACATGCTGACCACCGCCAGTTTCATCCGGCTCGGATACGTGTTTGGCAATTTGATGGTGAACGTGCAACCCAAGAACGCAAAGCTGGCAGATCGTGCGCGCAGGATCATTGCAAGCACGGCGAAGGTGTCGCACGAGCGCGCGGTGGAACTGCTGGCGGAAGCAGGCGGGAATGTCCGCGTGGCTATTGTGATGGGCCGCTTGAACGTTGACCGGGTTTGGGCGGAGCAGCGGCTGGCTGCGGCGCGGGGTCGGGTTTCGGAGGCGGTACGGGAATCAGATCATGGATAAGTTCGTAGTAAGAGGCGGATCACCCCTGCGCGGAGAGATCGCCACGAGCGGCGCCAAGAACTCAGCGCTACCGGCACTGGCGGCGACGCTGTTGACCGACGAGCCGGTGCTATTGCGCCGGATTCCGCGCGTGCGGGATGTTCGCACGATGCAGCGGCTGCTGGTGGACATCGGGGCGAAGGCCGATGTTGACGGCGAATGCGTACAAATTCAGGTGGCTGACGTACGCTCGCCGGAAGCTCCGTACGAGTTGGTGAAGACCATGCGCGCTTCGAGCCTGGTGCTGGGCCCCTTGGTGGCCCGGGCAAGCCGGGCCCGGGTGTCGCTGCCTGGAGGCTGCGCTATCGGTGCGAGGCCGATCAACTTGCATCTGGCGGGTCTGGAGCAGCTCGGCGCCAAGATTGAACAAACCCATGGATACATTGAGGCGACTGCTCCGCAAGGCCTGCGCGGGGCGGCCATACGATTCGAGCGCATTACTGTGACGGGCACCGAAGATCTGATGATGGCGGCCGTGCTGGCCCGTGGCGAAACCATCATCGAAAACGCGGCGCGCGAGCCCGAGGTAGTTGACCTGGCGGCGCTGCTGACGAAGATGGGAGCCGAAATCGCAGGAGCGGGGACTTCCACGATCCGCATTCAGGGAGTGGGACACCTGCGGGGCGCCGATCACACAATCATTCCGGACCGCATCGAAACCGGGACGTTCCTGGTTGCGGGGGCGATTACGGGCGGCGATCTTCATGTGACGGGCTGCGTGCCCGAGCACGTTGCCGCTCTGGTGATGAAGCTGCAAGCCGCCGGCGCGGACGTTGCCGAGGTGGACTCGTCAACGCTGCGTGTGCGCACCGAGGGCGGGCTCCGCTCGGCTGATGTTTCCACAGCGGAATACCCCGGATTTGCCACCGACCTGCAGGCGCAATACATGGCGCTCATGACGCAAGCGGAGGGGATTGCCATCATCACGGAAACGATTTTCGAGAACCGGTTCATGCATGCGCAGGAGTTGGCACGCATGGGAGCCAATATCCGGTTGGAAGGGAATCAGGCCATCGTAGCCGGGCGGAAGGAACTGACCGGGGCTGGAGTCATTGCCTCCGACCTTCGCGCGAGCGCATCGCTGGTGCTGGCGGCGCTCGTGGCGCATGGCGAAACGGTGATAGATCGCGTGTACCACATGGATCGCGGCTATGAGAAAATCGAGAAGAAATTGGCGGCTGTGGGCGCGCAGATCAAGCGCGTCGAATAGACTTGGAGAAAACCCTCATGGCGCACAATCCAGGATTCCTTAAACTGGTCAATGAAGCGAAATCGCGCATCCGTGAGACGGATATTGACGGCTATAAGAAGATGCGAGCCGACGGTCAGGCGCTGTTACTCATTGACACGCGGGAAGACAACGAATGGGCAGCGGGCCATGCGGCGGGCGCGGCACATCTCGCCAAGGGGATTATCGAGAGAGACATCGAGACCCAGGCTCCAGACAAGAGCAGCAGGATCGTGCTTTATTGCGGTGGTGGCTTCCGTTCGGCACTGGCGGCGGACGCACTTCAGAAGATGGGTTACAACAACGTCATTTCACTCGATGGTGGTTGGCGGGCATGGCAGCAGGCCGGGCTCCCGGTCGAGCGGTAGCATCACCACTGCAGGATAAGTTTTACGCAGCGTATCGCTACATAAACAAACACCAACTGCTCGAGCCCGCGAATCAGCTTCTCTACGGCGCCGCCCAGGAACTCGAAGCGCAGGAGCAAACCGCACAGCAGACCGCCGAGCACCCAGTAGTTGTCCAGCGTGTACGCGTTACCGCGCCAGTATGCGAGCAGAAGTCCGTAGTAGGTGAGAGGCAAATTGCTGTCGACGCGCGCCGAGAATCGCTTCACCGCGACGAGTAACGTCGCCATCATCAAGAACAACGTGACAATGTTGAACAGCGTGATCTGAAAGTACATTGAAGTCTACGGCCACGCAGCCTCAGAATACGAAACTGAGGCCAGCCATGGCTACCAAATCGTTCAGCCATCCGGATAGGTGTGCGTCCGGTGCCGGGGCGATCACCTGTGTGGGGAAACGGCTGAAATAATCCCGCACTTCGAAACGCAGCAGAACTCGTGGACTGATGGCGTACTTTATGCCACCACCGAACGTCACGACGGGCACCCACTGGCTGGTCTTGGTCAGAAGAGCAAAACTGCTAAGAGGCTGGTAGGGCGCTTCCGTGCCTACGCCACGAAAGTCTCGCATTCCACCACCGGCCAGGACGAACGGTCGAACGCGCGCCTCGCGCGAACGGGCACTCAGCAGAATATCGTAGTGAATCGAGTGGGTCTGGCCTTTAAACGTAGCCGACGTGGCGGAATCGGAAATGCGCAGATCGCTGAAGTCGACCGAGTAGCGGAGTTCTCCGCTGACCCTGGAATAGAGGGTCTGTCCCAGTAACACGCCGGTGGTAAGGCCATGAGCGAAACCCGCGGTGGCATTGCCCTGGGCGGTCGAAACCGTCACTCCGTTAGTGAATCCCCCGCCGGCCATGCCTCCAACCTCCCAGTTTTGGGCCAGGCAGGCGGGCGTCGCGATTAACAGCGCGGCAAAAAGCAAACTTGATATGATCTTCATATTTTTCTGGTAGTTGCCTCAACGAATAACTCGCACCATCACGGTGGTCGAAGCCGACCCTTGGCTAATAGTCAGCGGCACTTGCATGCCGGTCGGCGCCCATCCGGGAACGAAGGCCTTGATCTGATACACCCCCACTTGGCCGGGTGCGAGTTCGGCATAGTAGAGGGGCAGTGTGAGGCCGCTTAGTGTGACAGCGGGTTGCGCAACCGCCGCTGCAGAAAGAGAAGGTGAAGCGGCGAACCCGGTTGCGACGGGCGGCAGTGTGGTGCCAAGGCCGGTAGCGTAGATCATGATGGCTTCGCCCAGGTGAATGGGGTTGGCGGTCGTGACCAGTTGATTGGTCTTGGCCCGGAAAACGGCCGGAATTCCCGTTTGGGGGCCCGCCACGCCACTGTGGAACACACTCGGGGCGACCGGCAGGACTGTGAAATTCAAGAGATTGCTGGTTCCGCCGGGAGTGTGCAGGACCATGCTGGCGGTGCCTTCCACTTCAAACGGAAGCTGCGCGTTGATCTGTTTAGGGGACACGAAAAGCATGGGCGCGGGTGTCCCGTTGATTGCGAGGCATGATTCACCCAAGGCGGTGGGAACAGGAATCTCGTTGGTCGCGATATTAACGGGGCTCAAATGGTTACCCCAAACCGTGACTAACCCTCCCGTTGCCACCGATGCAGAGCCATCCGCGGCATTGACAACTCGCGTGAGCGTGGGAGGCGCCACCGAAGCATCGTAGTTCCATGCGATAGCCGTGAAACCGGATACGGTCAATGACACCAGGGCGCTGGCATTCGGGAGTGCTGCCAGGGTTCGTGTGAATGCAAAGCCTGGCTGGCCCGTGAGCGCCGCCTCAGCGGTAGCAGTAGGCCGCATCGCTTGCACTAGATTGGGATCTACGCGTTCGATAACACCGGACGACTGGACGCTTGGTACCACAGTGCGGATGCCGGCCTGTCCCCCGAAAACAAAGCCCGAGGAGGCTCCGCTCGACGCATCGAGATCGCCGACGGGCGCAAGGGACGAGTCGAGCAGGTGGTAGTCCACGACGTAGAGATCGTAGTCGGAGGCCGCGAAAGCCCCGGCCAATGCCAGGAAATCCTTCCTGGATGCGACGAAAGAATCCGCCGTCGAGTCGTAGAGCATCACCGTGCCGTCCGGCATGGCAGCCAGGATAGAACTGCCATTTTGCGAGGCAGCTAACACGGTATTCACGTTGATGTTGTTTTCCCACGGACCCAGCGTGGTGGGAGTGAAAGCTAGACGGCCGAGCAAGTCAACCCGATCGATGGTGTGGACCGGCCCCGCCACCCGCGAGGCCGCAAGTGTCGCGTTACCGGAGGAAGCGATGGAACGCGGATAGTGACCCGGCGGAAAAGCAATCGGCGGGAGCGGCTGGAGCGTGTTCAGATCGTAGGCGGACGCGAGTTGTGAGTTATCGTGGCCGACCAGCAGTGAGCTCTGATCAAACGTGATCGCCATCTGCGTGGGGGTGTTGTAAGTGCGCAAGGCGGCAATCTGCTGCAAGCTCGCGCCGTCGAAGACCAGCACCTGGTTCTTATCCTGCCGGAGCAGGTAGAAACGATTGCGCACAGGGTCCGTCAGAATGTCTACCAGCTTTCCTGGCACGTCCACGATGCTGCCGCGCTGTTCCGGCGCCCGATTGTTGATGAGCACCCGGATATCGGCGGGGAGATTCACAGCCGAGCGGGATGCGAGGTGCAAAGCAGCCACTACGGTGCCGCTCTGATTCGCGAAGAACTGTGGGTTGACCGTGATGTGTACGGTAGCGGGCGTCGCACCCGAAGTCGGGGCAACCGAAATACCCGGGATGCTGGCGGAGATGGTGAAATCCGTCGCGCCACCGCCCGGATCCGAGATCACAACGTCCTGGGCGGCGGCTTGACGAGTGCAGTAGTTACCAAGGAACAGCACATCCTCGCGCGAAGCAGCCAGACGGTGCGCCAGATTCAGCGAGCCAACGGGCAAGATCATGATGCCGCTGTCTGACACCGAATACATGGTGTCGCGCGCCCGATTGAGCAGCGACTTGCCGGCGAGATTTTCGGGCAGTTGCAGCTGATCGCGAATGGTGAGGTTGCCGGCGTCGGTTACCATGAGGACCGGCGGGGCTGTCGTGGCGGACGAACCGCCGCTTTGCGATTGCGCCTGCGGAATCTGGGCATAGATCAGCCCGGCCACCGAGTCAATGGCATGGCTGCCCACGTTCAGTACTCCGGAGGGATTCGAAAACTCCGAGATCAGCAGGCCCGAGGCACTGAACAGCCCCCAGCCGGCGGTGAAGTAGGAGCCATCCTGGCTGACGCTAACGACGCGCGGCCCCTGCGGAGGAGTGGCCGTATAACTGACCGAACTGATCAGGTGGTTCAGGACGTCATACCGGAAGTAAATGGTGTCGGTGAGGCCGAAGATCCAATTTCCGTCCCCTGACACGGCAACCGACGCCGTTGTGATCTGTGGTGGAAAAGTGGCCGGAGGCACGGGCAGCGTCTTTGCCGTGACACCGGCGATCGTATCGAGAACCTGGATGCTGCCGGAAAGAGGATCCAGCAGCAGGAACTCAGTACTGGTTACAACCAACGCGAGGCCATCGGCCCCAAAGGCCACACCCATCGGTGGATCGCCGAGCGTGAACATCTGTTGCCCGCCGGATGTCAGGTCGATCAGAGTCAAGGCGTTGGCCGTAGTACTGGGCGCTTGGAAATTTCCGAAGTGCGCCACCAGCAGGAAGCGCGCATCCGGTGAAAGGGCCAGAGAACCGGGATAGGGTGCTACAGACAGGGCGGTGCTGGCATGGCGCGTGGCGAGCGACACAACGTCCACGCGGCTACCGGCGAAATTCGCGGCGTAGATCACACCGCGGACCTCATCGAGGGCCAAGTCGGCGGCCTGTCCTTTCAAAGGCACGACTGTGCCGAATGTGGCGCCAAAGGCCGGCGAACCAGCTAAGAATGACGCCGCCAGAACGGCAATCGCCACGGAACTGGTGCATTGTGTACTCAAGCCGAATATCGGTTTCATGATCTCTGCAACTCCAGGCGCACAGGGCGCGGCGTATTGCGGTCCGCGCCCGTGCCTCCACGCTAGTCTTCTCTTTATTCGGCGCTTTTGCGACGCCGCAACACGATCACGCCCAAAAAAACCAGCGCAAAAATGGCACATAGCAAGCGAATCATCGAGTTATCCATTTTTCGGTTCTCCTTTCCCAGCAGATTCCTACTCCAGCCCTACATGTTGACCATCATGGGGATCAGTTCGCGCACAATGCGCACAATGACAGGCCCAACCGTAACCACAAAGAGCGACGGCAGAATACAGAAAAAGATCGGAAAGACCAGCTTGACGCCCAGCTTGGCGGCCTTTTCCTCGGCTTGCTGGCGCGTCTGCACGCGCATGAATTCGGAGTGGCCGCGCAGGCTTTGCGCTATGCTGGTGCCGAAGCGGTCGGCTTGCACCAGCACCGCCACCAGTTTTTTCACCTCGTCCACGCCGGTGCGGTCTGCCAGATTTCGCAATGCGTCCGCACGGCGCTTGCCTGCCTTCATTTCCAGGTTCATCAGACTGAACTCTTCGCTGATCTCCGGATAGGCGGACTGCAACTCCTTCGCCACCTGGATCACGGCCTGATCCAACCCGAGGCCGCTCTCGACGCACACCACCATCAGATCGAGCGCGTTGGGCAGTCCCCGCAGGATGCGTTTCTGCCGTTTGCGCGCCCGATGGCGCACGTATTCGTTGGGCCCGAAGAAGCCCACTGCCAACGACGCCGCAACGAACAGGATCTTCTTGCTCGGCTCGGCGTCCGATTTGGCCGTAACCATCAGGGCCGCCACCGGCAGCGCCACGGCTAGGATGACCTTCGACCCGTACAACATCTTGAGAGCATTGGGGCCGCGGAAGCCGGCGCGCATGAGCCGCCGTAACATCACGGTAGAGTCCTTGGGTGCGGAGGGCACAAGCGCGCCTAGCTTTTTCACCAAGTCCCGCCACGCCAGGCTGGGATGGGCCGCAGCCGCGGCAGGTTCCACGGTCGCGGCAGTTACGCGATCGATAGCCGCTTTCGGGTGGGCCCACAGTTGCAAGCCCAGCATGATCCCGACAGCCATGATCATGACGAAAATTAGGAGTGTGGCCAGCAGCATGGGTTATACCTCGATGCAAACTATCTTCTTGATCACCGCGTACCCGGCAATCTGCAAGGCGATGGCGCCGCCCATCATCAAATGTCCCGTAGGATCATGGACGAAGAACATCACGTACTGCGGGTTCACGTAAAACATCATCACCGCCACGGCGCCCGGGATGAGGGAAAGCGCCGTCCCGGTCATGCGGCCGTGCGCACTGATGGCGCGAATCCGGCCGCGCAGCTTGAATCGCTCCCGGATCAGATACGCCAGCTTGTCCAAAACCTCCGCCAGGTTGCCGCCCGTTCGTTTCTGCAGCAAGACCGCCGAAACGAAGAACTGGACGTCGAGCAGCGGCATGCGCGCCGCCAGCTTTTCAAGCGCCACATCGAGGGGCAACCCGAGGTTCTGCTCATCAAAGGTGCGCCGGAACTCGCCCGCCAGGGGTTCGTCGAACTCTTGATGCAACATCTCAAGCGAAACGGAAAAAGCATGGCCGGCGCGCATCGCCCGAGCCACGAACTCGAGACCCTCGGGAAACTGTCCTTCAAACTTTAGCAGCCGCCGGTGGCTCTTGCGCCAGACATACAGAAAGGGCACCGCGCCAGTGAGCGGGCCGGTCAGGAAACCGACACGATTGAGCGGCGCCGGCAGTAGGTACCAGGCTGCGGCAAAACCACAGAGGCAGCCGGTCAGAATGAGCCGGGCTAATCGCGTCACCGGCCAGCGCAGCCCGGCGCGTTCCAGAAGTTCTTGCAATCGAGGCCCCAACTGGAAACGCCTCAGGAGCTCCAGGACCATGCGGTCCTTTTTTCCATCTTCCGCTTGGAACAGAACCGGCGCCGCGCTCTTGCGTTTGGGCGACTTGCCCGCAGTGCCCAGCAGGCGGCTCTTGATGCTGTCCAGGTCGGCGCGTCGCATCCGGCTCTCGAACAGGAAATAACCGCCTGCGGTTGCCAGTACGACGGCGACGAAAATGAAAAGGGCCAGGATCATAGGGTTCAGATTTCGAGCGTTTGGTCGAACATCTCGGCAGAGAACCGGATCCCGGCCGCCAGCAGCTTTTCCGAGAATTTGGGGCGAATGCCAGTGGCGGCGAACCGGCCGAGCACCTTGCCATCCGGAGAGACACCGCGTTTTTCGAAAACGAAGATATCCTGTAACGTCACCATGTCGCCCTCCATGCCGGTGACCTCCGTGATATTCACCACCCGGCGAGAGCCGTCGCTTAACCGGGCCGCCTGCACCAGAACGTGAACCGCAGAAGCAACCTGCTGCCGAATGGAGACCATTTGCATGTTGGCATTGGCGAGAGAGATCATGACCTCGAGCCGGGAAACGGCGTCGCGAGGGCTGTTGGCGTGCACGGTGGTCAGCGAACCGTCATGGCCTGTATTCATGGCCTGTAGCATGTCGAGTGCTTCTTCTCCGCGCACCTCGCCTACTACGATGCGATCAGGCCGCATGCGGAGAGCGTTCACCAAAAGCTGGCGCTGACGCACGGCACCCTGGCCTTCGATGTTCGCGGGGCGGGTTTCGAGACGTGCCAGGTGAGGCTGCTTGAGCTGGAGCTCAGCCGCGTCCTCGATGGTGACGATGCGCTCCTTAGGGTTGATGAAAGCCGACAACGCGTTGAGCAGCGTGGTCTTCCCGGCGCCCGTACCGCCGGCGATGACGATGTTGAGCCGGGCCTTGACCGCCGCCTCGAGCAGTTCCATCATGCCCGCCGTAAGCGCCTGCTTCTCCACCAGATCCTTCGGCATGAGCTTGTCGGTGCCAAAGCGCCGGATGGACAGCAGCGGGCCATCCACCGCCAGCGGAGGCACAATGGCGTTGACGCGTGAGCCGTCGCTCAAACGCGCGTCCACCATGGGGTTGGACTCGTCCACACGCCGTCCAACCTGGGAAACGATCTTGTCGATGATGCGCAACAGATGCCCGTCGTCACGGAAGCAGACGGTGGTCTGTTCCAACAGGCCCCTGCGTTCCACGTACACCTGCTTGTAGCCGTTGACCAGAATGTCGGAAATCGTCGGATCCTGCAGCAACGGCTCGAGCGGACCCAGTCCGAACACTTCGTCCAACACCTCTTCGGAGATCTGCTGGCGCTCGAGTGAGCTGAGCAAGGTCGGCTCTCCGTCAATCAGAGAGATCACGGCCTGGCGCACCTCGCCGCGGACTCGCTGGTTATCGATGGTAGCCAGCGCCTCCAGATTGATCCGGTCCAGCAGCTTGCGGTGCAGCGTGAACTTCAGCTCTTGGTACTCGGGACGAAGCGCATTCTTGTTGCGCCCGGAATTGCGCAGCAGGCGCTGGTCCCAGGTCAGCTCCTGGGCCGGTTTCCCCTCAGAATGGGTAGTTAACATGGATGACTCCGTTTAGACATTGGATTTCAACGCTTTCTCCAAGGCTGGCCCGGCCGCTAGGGCAACCGATGCGCGCGGTTGGGAGCAGATGGCGCGCGCAAACTCCCATAGGGCCCGCTCCAGCGCGCAGGATCCGATCGGCTGCCCGGCACTGAGAGCTTTGTGCAACGAGAGGTAGTCATTGGGGAACGTGGCGTATACGGGCGCCCGAAAGATCTTGGCCATGGCTTCCAGCGTCACCTCATCCGCCCTGCCAGCGCGGTTTACGATGACGTGAAAATTCTCCAGGCTCAGCCCCATCTGCCCCAGCAGTGAAACCGCCTTGCGGGTGAGATGCAGGCTGGGAAGCTCGGGAGTAGTCACGAGAAACCCATGGTCAGCTTCGGGCAACATGAGCAGACTGAGGCGCTCGAATACCGAGGGCAGATCAACGATGACCCAGTCGTAGACCGGCCGCGCGCACTCCAGGATTCTCCGTAGCTTAGAGGGGTCCGGCACGCCGGTCGACAAAGTGTCGGGCGCGGGCAGCACGTCTACGCCTCCCTTGCGCTGCACCAGCGGCGCCCAGGTTTCCGCTGTAGGTTGCAGTCCGTTTTCCTCCAGTGCCCGCAGTGCTTCGGTGAGGGAAGGGACGCCTGGCAGCTTAAACAGCAACCGCATGGTGCCGCTGGCGAGGGCAAAATCAATGAGCAGAATTCGCTGCCCGGTGACTTCGTGCAGCGCGAAGGCACTGTGGGCGGCAAGCGTCGATGAACCCGACCCAGGCTTAGCACTGGCGAACACGACGAGGCGCCCGCGCCGCGTTTCCGCGCCTTGTCTGCCCGGAAGCAGGCTGGCAATTCGCGCCACGGCCTGGAGCTGCAGCTCACACGTAAATGGCACGTAAAGAAACTCCACGGCGCCTGCACGCAAGCACTCCAGCAGAGCCTCTGCTTCATTGGCGACATGCAGGGCGATGACGGGAAGTGGCGTCGCCAGGGTGGCTGCAGCCGCGATGATCGCCGTAGCCTGAGCCAGATCCGCCGTCACGTCCACCAGCAGCACGTCGGGCCGCGCCTGGCGCAGCTGCGACTCGAGCTTTGCGAGAGCCGGATACCCCGTCCACTCGGCGGCAATCTGAAATGCCCTGCTTTCCGGCAGCGCGCGCAAGAACTGTTGCGCCAGACTTCGGTTGGGCAAGATGGCAACTGCCGTCAGTGGCCTGGATGGGTGGCTCAAATTGGAGTGGTTTACATCCATCGCCGGACTCAGTGTGTGACGGCCGAGGACTTGCCAACCGGGAGTGACGGTGAAGCATGCGCCGCGTCGGACGGCTGGGATGCGGCCGGCTCGCCGGGCAGAAATTCCCGGGGCATATGCGGCAGTGGTTTAGGGTCTCCAGGGGACAACGGATTTGCACTTTCCGGCGTCACTATGACCACCAGCTCGGTCTTCGCTCTGCTGACGGAGTGGCTCTTGAACATCGCTCCAAGAATTGGGAGATGTGACAGACCTGGGATTTGCGACAGATTCTCGGTCACTCGATCATCCAGCAGTCCGGCAATGACAAAGCTTTGCCCCTCGCCGAGCTCAATGTCGGTCTCCATGCGGCGCGTGGAAAGAGCCGGCACCGTAAAGCCGTTAAATACGACGGCGTTGGCCATGTCGATGCTCGATACCTCGGGCTTGACATGCAATTTGATGGTTTTGTTGTTGGTGATCTGCGGCGTGAAGGTCAGCCGGATACCGAACTCGCGAAACTGGATGGTGATGGCGCCCGGGGCGGCGCCCGCTTGCGGAACCGGCACGGGAAACTCGCCGCCTACAAGAAAGCTGGCTTCCTTGCCATTGGTGGCGACCAGGTTTGGCTCGGCTAGAATCTGCAGTACGCCCTTGGATTCGAGGTCCTGGATGACCGCACCGAGATTCAGATCGGGACGAAAGGCGAAGATGTTCAGCGCGTCCGCCAGTGAGAAGCTGGTGCTCGAACCCGTGAGGTGGTTACCTATGGTGCCGTTGACCGCGGACGGAGTTCCGCCCGCGAACTGGTTTGTGCCGATGCTGCCCGGCGTATTGAATGCGCCAGTGGAGAGAAGGTTGATGCCGAATGAATTGGCTGCCGTGCGGTCGACTTCCGCAAATTTCACGCGCAACAGGATCTGCTTTTCGGGGTGGGCCGGAACGATCTGCAGATTGTTGACAACGGCTTTCACCTGCGGGGCGATGAGGGCCATCGCGCGTTCGGCGATGGCCGGGTTGCTCGCGTGCCCGACCAGCGCGAGAGAGTCGCGGTCGGCGCGAACGTCAATGGCTTCGTCCGGAAAGGTCTCCTTCAACAGCCGCCGGATGGGTTCCAGGTCCCGGTCCACGGTCACCGCATACATGGTGCGCTCACCGTTTTTGGACCAGATCACGAGAGAGGAAAGTCCCACCGCTTTGGCGTTGACCAGGATTTCGCGAGTGGTCACAGCGACGGCATCCACCACGTCCGGGTTGCTGATGGAAATGCGCGTGACATCGGCAGAGCGATCGAGCACCACGCTGCGGCCGATGTTCAGCGTCATCGGCACAGGCGCCAAGGAAACGGGACGGTCCTGGGCTGCCAGCGAGACGGCAATCGCCAATGCCGGCAGGCAACGGCTCCATGCCGTATGCGGGGGTTTTGCTCCAAACGTACGCTTCATAAGAGTGCTCAATTGGCTCCTTCCGGAGATTTGGTTGCGCCCACCAATTCCACTGTCCGCTGGTTTCCGCGAAATACGACCACTTCGTCGGCGACCGCGGCTGGACGCGCGGGCTGGGCGGCAGCGTGCGCCGGGGCAGCCCTGGGTCGCGCTGGCTTAGCGGCCGTTTCGGAGGGCTCGATTTTGTTCTTGCGGAAGCCGTACAGCTCCGCGGTCTCGCGACCCGTCGTTTTTTCGGTAACCTGATCGGCCCCGTTCCTCAGAACGAGCTGAATGTGGCCTTCATTGCCGGCCAGGGTTAGCGTTTCGGCTTGCTCAGGCGTGACCAGCAGGGTGACCACGGGAGTGTTAATGGCCTGTCCTCGGGACTCCGGCTGCAACGTCTGCCCGGCGGATAGCACGACGATGTTTTGTAGTGCCGTGGTAGTGATGGTGCCGTTGAAGTTCGGCGGCCTGCCGGTGACCAGCACATCGACGCGCATGCCTGGCAGCACGAAACCCGCTACTCCCACCACATCGTTGACGCGCACCGAGACGGCGCGCATCCCCAGAGGGATGATGGGCGCGAGGCCCGATCCGCTGCCGCGGGCGGCTAGACGGCCTTCGAGCACCGGCTCATCCAACAGGATGTTGCTCACCACTGGGCGGTCAATCACCTCTTCGACTTTCGAGAAACCACCGTGCGGAAACAGGTCCCCGGGTACCTTGGCGAGCTTGAGTTCCTCGCGTCTGACAGTGGCTCCTACCGGCAAAGGCTGAGCAGCCGTTACCAAATCGCGGAATTCGACCACTTTCGGCCTGTTGTGCGCCGCGCGGGCGGAGACTTGATAGAACACCGCGGAGACGACCAGCGCCAGCACGATGCTCATGGCTAAAACGGTTAAGAATCTTCGATCCATAGTTCACTCGTTGTGTTCGATTTCTATCCCCGGGCAATTTCCGCCAGCCACACACCCGCCACAATGGCCGGCGCGAAAGGTATGGCATCGGCACGCGCCATCACTCGCTTACCGGATGAGGTTTGGCGCAGCGTTAGAACCACGGCACTCGCCGTAGCCATCACTCCGCCGGCTACGGCGGCAATCCAGGCGGCGCAAAGGATCGTCCCCGGTCCGAGCAAGCTGCCAAACCCGGCCATCAACTTGACATCGCCGCCCCCCATGCCGTTCACGAAGTAAAAAACCGCGAAAACCGCGAATCCCACCGCCGCTCCCGTGGCAGCGGTTACAACACCATGCCAGCCACGTTGCACGCCGTGAACGGCAAATCCCGAGAGCAAAGCGGCTCCCGAGGTCCAGTTCGATACCCGTCGGCGTGCGAGATCCTCAACCACCGCGGCAGCCCCAACCGTAAGTGCGACAAAGCCGATCGCCGTCATAGGACCTGCTTCTCTCTTCGGCCGCTGGGCCGGCTGCTTTCCATCAACGGAGGTGCAAGGAATCCCGAAGCCAGTGCGAATTCGGCCAGCCGTTTGCCCGACGGCGACAGCCACGCGTCATGAGCGAGGTTTCGCGGCCTTCTCGTTTTGCGCCGGGCGCCGCCAGGAACTGCCGGCGGGCGCGTGGACCGTTTCGAAGTCACTCGCTTTACTCCTCGTGTATTCTTTCGGTCGAATCGGGCTTTTGGTTTAGCCCTACATGACCCCTTCGCTCCAGCAAAATAGCCTGGCGGTCGAGGTAGCGAACGCGCCAATTGGGATGTCGCATCAGCACTTGCGCCACCGGCCATTCAAGGGGAAGGAGGGCCACGTCGAAGCCAAACGCGTCGACAGTGCTTTCCCAGTTGGGGGCGGCATTCAGCAAATCGAGGTATTGGCGGCCGATCGCGGGTCCGTAAAAGTCGCTGCGGCCGTCCACGAACACACGCCCCTTGGGATAGAAGTGGTAGATGAGATAGTCGCCCCATTGATCCGACGTCAGAATCCGCGGTTGTGAGCCGACCGCGGGCGCAATCAAATCGGCGTTCCGCTGGACCGCTGTGACGGGGAATTTGTTATCCGGGAAATCCCGCGGACCGCTCCATGGGTACAGCGACAGGCTCAGCAGTATGACCGGCGGCCACAGGCTCGATCGCTGTGGCTCCGCCGAGAAATCCCGAAGACAATCGCGCAGCGTCCCGCCGATAGAACGGCCCTTGAAGCTGGCGCTCCACTCAGCCCACCATCTGCTGGCCGCCTCGGCACAGATGGGTGCGGCGACGATGGCGTACAACGGCACGTGGCGCGCCGAAACCAGCGCTGCATGTGCCCAGAACAGGATCGCAAGCAGATCGCCGGTCTGCCGTTGCCGGAGCAGAACCGGCACCAGCAGGACGCCGCCAAACAGCAGGATCTCGAACTGCAGCATGCTCTCCGAGCGAAAACGGGGCGACTGGAACTCCTCCACCGCGTCCCGGATCCAGCCCGAGGTCAGATAACTCGCCAGGTGCTGGTGCAGGCGCCAGCCGTAAGGATTGGCCAGGGTCGCGAGTGCACATGCGCCGGTGAGCAGACCGTAGCGGCGCACGGCCTCAAACCGGCGCGCTTCCGGCGGATCGAGCATCACTTTCCACGCCGCGCCTGCCGTCACCAGCGCGAGACACGCGATGGCTGCCAGAAAGCCCCCGTGCAGATTGGTCCAAACGGCCGTCCCTGGTACCAGCCACCAGACGGCACGTGTTGGCCTGCGGCGGTCGCGCTCCAGTATCCAGAGAGCCACCGTCAGTCCCAGAATGGTGAAAATGTGAGGCCGCGCCAGATAATGTACGGTCGAGGCGCCGGTCGCGAGCAGCGTAGCCACGAGAGCCACAAGTACGTTGGCACCGCGCCAAACGGCGTACCGGAACAGTAAGGTCGCTGCCAGGGATAACACCAGACCCGTGAACACCACCACGCCCTTGAGCCCCCAGAAATGGTGCAGCACGGCAAAGGTCACGTCGGAGAGCCACTCCCAGGCAAACCAGGGCTGGCTAGCTTTGCTGAAGGAGAACAGATCGCGCGTCGGCACTGAATGCGTGCGCAGAATGTATTCGCCCGTGCGGATGTGCCAACCCGTATCGCCATCCGCCAACAGCACGCTCCAACCGCTTCCGGCGGCAAAGCCCCACAGTAGGATGGCCAGGAACAGGCAATCCGAGAGCGATGGCACAAGCAGTCGCGGTGCGCGACGTATAGCGCTGGCGCTGGGATAGACGGCTGGTACAAGCATGATGGCAATGGAACGACACGCGTCCCTGACTGAGGTTGTTATCGGAGGAATTGAGGCAGCGCTTTACGACCGTGCGAACGCGGCATTGAACGCGTCCTGTAGTGTCTTGTTGGGCCGCGATTCGACCAGAGCGGACAGGCGGGTGCGGATACGATCATCGTGCCGGTACACGGCGAGCGCGGAGACGATTTCGAAACCGACCTTCTCATTGGCCGTCTCGATCCGGGAAAACAGAAACTCAAAGGCGATGTCGGTGCGCGCTAAAGCCAATCCCGCTACAAGAGCGGACCGCAATGTTCCCGCCGCGTATACGCCCCACTTATTTATGAGTGCCTCCACCGCGGCGGGCAGGTGCGATTCCCCCAGCGCGAGGGCGGCCGCCTCTACAACAGCGGCATCCGGAGAATTGAGATTCCGGGCGACGAAATCGACGGAACTCCCGGGCGCGATGGCGAGCAACGCGGTAAAGCACTCGCCCATCACGTCGACGCTCGGCTCCGGTTCGAGCGCTTTCAGACGCAACAGAGGCACGGATTCGGGCCGCCCCGACCAGCCGAGCGCGCGCACCGCGCCGACGCGAGCATCAGCCTCGCGATCCACGAGCAGGCTGACGATTTCCAGAATGGCATCCGGGTGATTCATATGCACCAGACCCATGGCACTCGCCGCGCGTAAGCCGGCCGCCGTATCGATCGGCGGGCCGAAGGAGCCTTCCATCTGCACGTGGCGGATGCCGGTGAGAAACAACGCCCCTTCGGGTGCTCCCAAAGACTCGAGTGCGCGCACGACTTCTGTCTTCGCGGAGCTACCGCGATCCGTCTTTGCGGGATCTTGCATGAAGCGGTCGAAAGCTCGAACCAGATCGGTGCGCAGGTCGTGCAGCTCGAACTCACGCGTCAGCTGAGCGGCCTTGGCAACCACCAGGTTCGACTGATGACCCAGAAAAGCTCGCAGTTCCTCTGCAGCCTCGGGTGACGGGAGCCCCCCGCGCAATCGGTGTAGTTGTTCCAAGCAGTCTTCCGTCTTCCGGGCACGCGCCAAGGTGGGGTTGCCTCCGCCAGAAATAATACCGGACAATAGAACTTCGTCAAAAAGCCATGGCCAGAGATTACAGTTTGATACCTGCCCGCGTCCCGCGCGTTGAGACGCCTTTTCGCCGGATCGTCACGCAATTTCCCGTTCCGGAGTCCATTCCCATTATCGAGACTTTATACCGCTACGAGCCGGTGGCCATGCGCGGCCAGCCACCGGTGGTTTGGGATCATGCCGAAGGCTTTCAGGTCTACGACCGCTGGGGCAACCAGTGGATCGACTGGTCCTCGGGCGTGCTCATCACCAACGCGGGCCACGCGCGCGCCGAGATGGTGCGGGCCATCGTGGAGCAGGCGGAGTCGAAGCTGCTCACGAACTACTGCTTTCCTAGCGAGATACGGGCGCGGCTGGTGGAAAAGCTTGCCTCGATACTGCCGGAGCCGTTAAAGAAGGTGTTTTTGCTAACCACCGGGTCAGAAACCGTCGAATGCGCCGTCAAATTGTGCCGCACCCATGGGATGAAGGTGGGCGGGCGATCGAAGAAAGTCATCATCTCTTATGACAAGGCGTTTCACGGACGGACGCTCGGCTCGCAGCAAGCGGGCGGAATTCCGTCGCTAAAGGAGTGGATCGGAAATCTCGATCCCGGCTTCGTGCAGGTTCCCTTCCCCGATGGTTTTCGGACGCCGGACAGCTCCTTCGACGGATTCAAGCGCGCACTGAATGAACATGGCGTGGAGCCCTCCGATGTCGCGGGCGTCATTCTTGAAACGTATCAGGGTGGCAGCGCAGCTTTTGCGCCTACGCCCTATATGCGCGAGCTTCGCGATTGGTGTACGGGCCACAAAGCGTTGCTGGTATGCGATGAGGTGCAGGCGGGCTTTGGCCGAACCGGCACCATGTGGGGCTTCGAGCACTACGGCATCGTGCCCGATCTGGCGTGCTTCGGCAAAGGAATCTCGAGCTCGCTGCCGCTGGCAGCCGTGGCCGGCCGGCCCGATGTGATGGATCTGCACCCCGCCGGCAGCATGACCTCCACTCACACCGGGAATCCCATCTGCTGCGCCGCGGCGCTCGCCTCCATCGATCTCGTGGTCAAAGAGAATCTCGGGGAGAACTCCCGCAAGGTTGGAGCGCTTCTGCATCAGAAGCTTCACGCGCTGCAGACCCGCACACCGCAAATCGGCCGGGTAGATGGAAAGGGCCTGGTTGCTGGCGTAGCCTGCGTGATTCCGGGCACCAAGGAACCGGACGCCGATCTCGCCTGGGAAGTGGTGCGCCGGTCCATCGAAAAGGGCGTGTTGATGTTCGCCCCGGTTGGATTCGGCGGAGGAACCGTGAAGATCAGCCCACCGCTTGTGATCACCGAGGCTGCCATCGAAGATAGCATGGGGGCGCTCGAGGAAGCGTTCGCCGAGGCACTCGTCGCCCACACCGCCGTCGCATAGTCCAAGAACATGAGCTACCAACCCGAAGTCACCATCGTCGGCGCCGGCATGATTGTGCACGATCAGCTTCTGCCGTCGCTCTATCAGTTGCAGCGGCTGGGCCGCATCGGCCCAATCACGGTTTGCGATGCCCGCCGGCGCGCGGTTGAGGCGCTGGCCAAGGCGGAAGATATCGTGAAGGCCTTCCCCGAGCGCTCATTTCGCGCGCTTCCCGATTCCGGCGATCCCGACAGCTTACAGCCGGACATCTCGCGCCAAGTCATTGAAGCCATGCCGCCGCGTCAAATTGTCGTGGCAGCAGTGCCGGACCAGTTGCACTATAGCGTCATCATGACGGCGCTGCGCAATAACCAGAACGTATGCACGGTCAAGCCGCTGGTCTTGCGACACGAGCAGGCGCTCGAAATTGAGCGCGAGGCGTTGGCGCGCGGCCTGGTCGTCGGGATCGAATATCACAAGCGTTTCGATGACCGCTCGCTCATGGCGCGCCGCAAATATCGAGAGGGATGGTTCGGCGAGTTCCGGCTGGGTACCGCGCGGCTGTTTGAAAAGTGGTACTACCGGCATTCGAATTTTCAGAACTGGATGACGACTGAAAACTCCGATGCCTTCACGTACATCGGCTGTCACTACGTGGACATCGTGCACTTCATCACCGGGCTGCTGCCGACGGCCATCAGCCTGTTCGGCATTCGCGATCGCTATCCCAACGGCAAAGAAGGCTTCCTCTGGACCGATGCGCGCGTGATCTGGTCGAACGGCGCGTGCCTGAATGTGCAGAACGGCCTCGGCTTTCCCGATGCCGCGCCGGGAACGAACACACAGGGCATGATGCTGTATTGCAGCGGAGCGGACATCGGCGCGTTGATCGAGCACCACGATCAGTTTCGCGGATTGAAATACAGCTATCTGCAACAGCCATCGGGCGACGGCGGCACCATCTACGCCGAGCCCAGCCCGGATTATTTTCAGTATCTGGATATGGGCGGGCCGGGCCTCGTACCGGTCGGATACGGCTATCGATCGGTCGAGCACATTATCGGGAATTGCATTCGCGTCGGCGCGGTGGGCTCGCTTGAAGCGCGCCAGAAACTGCTGCGCGAGATCGATGCCGCAGGCATCATGGCCACGCCCGCCAACAGCGCTTACAACGAATTGGTCCTCGAAGCCGGCCGCGAATCCATCCTGAACGGAGGGCGCGAAGTGCGGATCGAGCACAGGGAGAGTCCGGCGCCGGTGTAGTCGCCGATTTCCGCAACATATCGACTCAATGCGCGTTTAGTCTATCGGCTCAATCATCCCGTCAAAGGAGACAAGCTTTGAGACGTAGAACTTTTCTGAAGAATACAACTACGGCGGCACTGGCATCTCCATTAGTGTTGTCTGGCCAGGCGGCGGAGTCAAAGCGGATCGCTTTCGGCGGCATCAGAATTGAGTGCAGCACTTATGGCCATATTCTCTCCAGGATGGAAGACTTTACCGTACGCAGAGACCAGGCGCTGGCTGACGATCCGGCTTATCGCGTGCTGAAGAGTTATCCGTATCCATTTCAGCCGACTCTTCTCGCTGGTGCGGTGCCCGGAGGGCCGGTCGAACGCAAGACATACGAAGCACTCAAGGCTGAGTTTCTGCATCGAGTCAGTGCCCTGCTTCCGCTCGACGGTCTCTATCTAGCTATGCATGGAGCCATGTATGTGGAAGGCATGCAGGACGGCGACGGTGACTGGATTGCGGCCGCTCGCGAGGTGGTGGGAAAGGATTGCCTGATCACCGCGAGCTTTGATTTACATGGAAGTCTGAGTAAGCGAACCATCGACAGCCTGGATATGCTCTCCGCGTATCGAACCGCTCCGCATATTGACTATATAGAAACCACGCAACGCGCGTGCGACATGCTGGTTCATTGTCTGGATCAGCACATCCGTCCCACGATGGTTTGGGCTCCCATTCCGGTACTGATGCCGGGTGAACGCAGCAGTACTTTGTATGAGCCGGCGAAGCGGCTCTGGGCGCAGTTGCCCGCTATGAATGCGGAGCCGGGAGTGCTGGATGCGTCATTGCTGGTTGGCTATGTTTGGGCGGACGAGCCACGCGCTACCGCCAGCGCGGTCATGACCGGCACGAGACCGGATGTACTGAAGAAAGACGCGCTGTCATTGGCGCAGCAATACTGGGATGCTCGCAAGGAGTTCCAATTTGGAGTGCCGACGGGCACGCTTGCGGACTGTATTCAACAAGCACAGCGACTCAATACCAAGCCGGTGGTCTTGTCGGATTCCGGAGACAATCCAACAGCTGGAGGATCCGGCGACCGGGCGGATGCACTGGCAGAACTCGTGCGGCGGAAGGTCCAAGATGTCCTCATCGCCGGGATTGCAGACCGGCCCGCAACGGAAGCCTGCTACAAAGCTGGCGTGGGCGCAACCCTTCCACTCAAGATCGGAGGCACACTGGACCCGCAAGGAAGTCAACCCGTGGAAGTCAAAGCGAAGGTCGTCTTTGTGCTCAAGACAGACGAACTGCCGGAACGCCAGGCCGTCGTTGACGTTGGCGGCATCCAGGTGGTGCTCACTGCGAGACGCCGTCCGTTCCACGAAATCCGCGATTTCACCTCATTGGGCTTGGAGCCGACCAGCTTCAAGATTGTAGTCGTCAAGGCCGGCTACCTGGTGCCGCCGATCGCCAGGATCGCGAATCCTAATCTGATGGCGCTCACGGATGGGGCGGTGAATCAGGACATCGTGCACCTGCCGAAGAACAAGTTTCGCGTGCCGAGCTATCCATTTGAGCCGGACTTGCAGTGGAACCCGTTCGTGGTGGTATCGGCGCGATCGCCGAAACAGGTATAGGGCGAGCGTTAGATCGAGCAAAGTCCGCATAAAAAAATTATGCCCGGTTGGCGTGTGTGCGAGAATACCGGGGAGGCTTTTTCATGAAACTGCTGCGCGTGATCCTGATTTTGATTGCCGGGATGGCCCTTGTTCCTGGCAGCGTTTGTGCTCAAACGCCTAAGGCGGGCGCGAAGAAAGCGGATGCCAAGCAGGCCGATGCCACGGCGCCGGCAGCAAACCTGCTCGACATCAACAGCGCCTCGGAAGCCGATCTGAAGGCGCTCCCTGGAATCGGTGACGCCTATGCCGCCAAGATCGTCGCCGGGCGGCCGTACCGCGCCAAGAACCAGCTCGTGCAGAAAAAAGTCATCCCGCAAGCCACTTACGACAAGATCAAGGACAAGATTATCGCCAAGCAGAGCGCGGCGAAAAAATGATAGGCGGCGGTCAGTCTTTCTCTTTCCCGGAGTGGATCTGCTGCGCGAGATAGTTGTCCAGGCCTACTTCGCCGACCGCGTGCAACTGGCCCTCGAGATAATCGACGTGCTCTTCCTCGTCGATCAGGATCTGCTCGAATAGCTCACGCGATGCGTTGTCGCCCAGTTCCGTAGCTCGTTTGATCCCAGCATTCAGGCGCGGCAGCGCGTCCAGTTCGAGTTCCAGGTCGCTTTCGAGCTGCGCCTTTACGTTCGCGCCGATCTTGATGGGCCCGATGTCAGTCATGTTGGGCGTGCCTTCAAGAAACAGGATGCGCTGCATCAGTTTCTCGGCATGCACCATCTCCTCAATGGATTCCGCGCGGTCATGTTCCGCCAGCCGCTGGTAGCCCCAGTTATCACACATCTTCGAGTGCAGGAAATACTGGTTGATGGCGGTCAGCTCCGCCTTCAGCACTTCGTTCAGGAACTTCAGAATCTCGTCGTGACCTCGCATTCCAGCGATTGTAGCAGGCAAACCCAGATGTGTTACAGTGCAGGGTATTATGGCATCCCGAAGCGTCAACAAAGTGATTCTGGTGGGGCATCTCGGCAAGGACGCTGAGACAAAATTCACCCCCGGCGGCGCCGCCGTCACCAAATTCTCCATCGCCACGGGCCGGCGTTGGAAAGACCAGCAATCGGGAGAATGGAAAGAGGAGACCGACTGGCATAACGTCGTTCTTTGGCGCGCCGAAAACCTCGCCAACTACCTGCTCAAGGGGAAGCAGGTGTACGTGGAGGGCCGCCTGCACACGCGCAGCTACGACGACAAGGACGGCAAGAAGCAATACTTCACCGAAGTAGTGGCCGAAGACGTCCTCCTGCTGGGCGGACGGGGCGGAGAAGCCGGATCGGGTGGCGGCGGAGGCGAGTTTGCATCCGGACCGGTCTCCATGCCCCGCAGCGCACAACGCCCAGCCCCGGCAGCCAGCGCACCGGCAGAATCGCTCAGCCAGGAGATTACGGACGACGACGTACCGTTCTGAGGTTTCAGGTTTCAGGTATCAGCAAGTGGGTTAGCTGGCACCTTGGCCGCAATCCGGCACGTGCGGTGCTTTTCAGCCGGTTGAATGCGCCAGCAACACAGGATTTACGCCTATTAAATCAGCATGTTAGCGTTTGGTGCGAACCTTGCTTTTCCTTAGGTGAGGCGTATCTATGAGACGCACCAACGAGCCCGGCAAAAGGACAACCGTCCGAAGCTGGCATGCGTCTCCTTATGTAGGTAGCTACGCCGAGGAGGTGGCAAGATGACCACAAAGAGGTTCAATTCTCGATCGGTGCTTAGTATCGTTTGCGCGCTGCTTCTGCTCCCCGCCGGCATGCCCGTGTTCGCGCAGGATGCCGCACCGCCACCTGAGCAGCCAGCCGCGCAACTGCTCTCCCCCCAGCAACTGAATAATCTGGTCGCGCCCGTTGCGCTCTACCCCGATTCCTTGCTGAGCCAGATACTGGTGGCCGCCACTTATCCGCTCGAGGTCGCGGAAGCCGCGCAGTGGCTCCAGCAAAATCGCAATCTGCAGGGCCCGCAACTGGTGGACGCCGCGCGTCAGCAGAATTGGGATGCTAGCATCCAGGCGCTGGTGGTTTTTCCGGATGTGCTCAACCGGATGAATTCGGCGATTCGCTGGACCACCGACCTTGGGAATGCTTTTCTCTCGCAACAGGCAGATGTTATGAACGCCGTGCAGCATATGCGCGCCCAAGCCAGAGCTGCTGGCAGATTGAATTCAAACGCTCAGCAAACGGTTACGACGGAGACCCAGGGGGACAATACCGCCATTGAAATTCAACCGGTCAATCCTCAAGTCGTCTACGTGCCGGTCTACAATCCCGAGTATATTTGGGGACCGCCGTTGTGGGGTTACTATCCGCCACTTTGGTACCCTGCCTTCGGTTTTGGATTTGGCTTTGGCCCGGGCATTTACATCGGCAGCTTCTTCGGCGGCCTGGGTTGGGGCGGCTGGGGCTGGGGGCCGAATTGGTTCGGCTGCTCGATTTTCGAGCGCGGCTTCTTCTTCGGCCATTACGGCTATCACGGCTTTGCCGGCGGCGGCCGATTCGGCGGCGTTGGCGTCTGGGCGCATAACCCCGAACACCGCCTAGGGGTGGCGTACCCCAATCGCGCGGTCGCGAGCCGCTTCGGCGGTTTCTCCGGTCGAGGCGCGGCAGCTGCGGGCGGACGCTTCGGCGGCCAACGAGCCACGACGCCCGGAAGCAGCTTTGGTTACCGCGGCAACGCGGGCGCGAATGCCCGAGTCGGCGGACCAGCATCCCGTGGTGCGCAAACCGGCAATTGGAGCCACTTTAGCCAAACGCGACCCAACACGTCGCAAAGCTTCCAGCACAGCGCGCCGTCGTATCAGCGGGCAACCCCGTCTTATGGCGGTAACCACAGCTTCACTGGCGCGACGCCGAGCTATCGATCGAATCCCTCGTATGGAGGAAACTACGCGCGCTCGATGCCTAGCTATCGTTCCACGCCGAACAATGGTGGTGGCGGGTACAATTCGAGTCATTCATATAGCAGCAGAAGCTACTCGGGCGGCAATCACGGCGGTAGCGGTGGTGGCGGCGTCCACGCCAGTGGCGGTGGTGGAGGCTTTCACAGTGGTGGCGGCGGAGGCGGCTCCCACGGTGGCGGCGGCGGTGGTGGACACCATCGTTAAGTTACGCGAGGTCTGATGGCCCGGGGCGCGACGAGAGCGCACGCCGCTCGCGCCTCCAAGCTCCGGGCCAAGGGTTGTATCTCCACTGATCCTACTCCCCCTTCCCAAAGAAACTAGCTCATTAGCGGTATGGCCGAGAATCCATTCGCCGCAGTACTCTAAGCGTAAGGATGTTCTGCCGCGCGGTTTGCCTCATTTGCTCGATGGGAGTAATGACTGCGCAGAACGTGCCCTTTCGCGTGCAAACCAAGGTCGTACAGGTGCCCGTCAGCGTCGCGGACAAGAATGGCAGGAAGGTCGACGGTCTAATGGCGAGCGATTTCATCGTGCTCGACAATGGCATGCGTCAAGTGGTAACGGTCGATGACTTCTTCTCGGGTTTGGCGCCGATTTCACTGGCGATCGCAATTCAGACATCGGGAATCTCAACTCCGGCCCTGGCTAAGATCCGCCGCATCGGCAGCATGATTCAGCCCCTAGTGATCGGCCAACGAGGCGAAGCGGCTGTAGTGACTTTCGATAGCGAGATCAAATGGTTGCAGGACTTCACGTCGGATGACGATAAGATCCGCGACGCGGTGAAGAAGCTCCAACCCTCCTGGGCGGACGAAGCGAGGATGATCGATGCCATCGCCGCAGTGGCGGACCACATGAAAGAGAGGCAAGGACGCAAAGTGCTGCTGCTGATCTCCGAAAGCCGCGACCGGGGTAGCAACACCAAGTTCCAACGAGCCATGGAAGCGGTGGAGCGCCAGGGTATCGAGGTCTTCGGAGCGCACTACTCGGCGTATGCGACGGGCTTGATTGCGAAAACTAAAGACCAGCCCGACGTGCCCCCTCAACCAACTTCCGGTGACCCGGAGGATTGGGCCGACGACTCGCCTCCCGGCGTCAACCTTTTGGCTATGGGCATGGAACTCGCCCGCCTCGGCAAAGTCAAACCCATTCAGGTGCTGACGCGTGCCACTGGCGGTTCGGATTATCCATTTCTAAAGGGAAGTGGAATCGAGAACGCGATCGAGAAGCTTGGCACGGAAGTCCACAGCCAGTATATTCTTAGCTTTCCGCAACGCAGCGACACGCCCGGGATCCACGGGATTGAAGTCTCTGTGCCCGACCATGCCGATCTTCGCATCCGTTCGCGACGCACCTATTGGGTGGGCGACGCACAAGAGCCCGGCGAGTCAGCCGGCACAGCGGCAAAATAGCACCTAATCGCTACGCGCCATTGCCCACGGACCTCCCCACAGAGCCACGGCAATAAACAAGCTCGACCACTCGTCGGGATTTGTTGGCGCTCCCGGAATTCCGTAGAGCCCCAGAACTCTGGGCACATGAAGTGTCACCACCCAGATTCCGAACATCAGGCCAATGCCGATAGCGCCGGCACGCGGCAGCCAGTTGAGGCCGATGCTTAAACCGGCAGCACTGAATGCGACGCCAAAAAAAGCCGACCAGAACGTGGGCCAGGGAATCCACGCCGGGATCAGCGTGGCGATAAACGCCAACACAATGAAATGGTCCACTCCAAAGATGATTAAAGACGCGGCGAGCAGATAGCGGCTTCCGCGCGCCAGCCAATCCGGTATTGCGCCACGGCTCGGCGCGAGCCAGGCCAGACATGCAATCGATAGAGGCTCAAACAGGGTAGTGCGCAGTGAAACGTCGCCGATGTCCACGGCACTCTTCGGCGCATCGAGGATCAGCGCGCACAGAAACAGCAGCGTGCCCAACACCAGCGCTGCCATACGAACCGTGCGCTCGAACAGAAGGCCGACACCGCAGCATATCCAAATGGCGCCGAAGACATACGCCACCCAGGGGATGGCCGGCAGCCAGGGAAGCACGGAGATGAGGCCGTACTGCGGGCCAAGTGGGTGGGCGACCTGCCGGGCAATCACCCACGTCTCGACGCCAACAGCGACAATCGCGAAAGTGAACACGTATCGGCCAATGGTTACGATCATCTTCGCGTAACTCCCAGATTGCGCGATAATACGCCAGTGAGAATCATCAGCGCAACCGCGCTTCTCCCATTCCTTCTGGCCTCCGCGGACGCTCAACGCCATGCCCCCGCCTCCGGCTATCGCAACTGGCAGGTCTACGGCGGCGGTTCCGAGAACCTGCGCTATTCAAATCTTGACCAGATCAATCGCGACAATGTGGACAAACTGCAGCTCGCCTGGACTTACGACACCGGCGACGCGTTCGATGGCTCCGAGATGCAGTGCAATCCGATCATCGTTGATGGCGTGCTGTTCGCCACTACGCCCAGACTCCGCGTCATCGCGCTCGACGCAGCGGCGGGCAAGCTGCGTTGGAGCTTCGATCCTCACGAGGGTGTGAAAATCACGCATTCCATCCGCAACCGCGGCGTTACCTATTGGAGTGACAGCCACGACGCCCGCATCCTGTTTGTCTCCGGCCACTGGCTTTACGAGCTTGACGCGCGCACGGGAGCGCCGGTCACGAGTTTCGGCCAGAAGGGCCGCGTCGATCTTCGCGAGGGCCTGGGCCGCAATCCGCTTGAAGTTTCCATCTCCGCCACCACACCCGGCATCATTTATAAGGACCTGTTCATCATCAGCGGCCTGATGAGCGAAGACCTGCCCGCGCCGCCCGGCGACGTCCGCGCCTTCGACGTCCGCACTGGCAAGATCCGCTGGAGCTTTCACACCATCCCGCACCCGGGCGAATTCGGCTACGACACCTGGCCGAAAGACGCTTGGAAAACGAGCGGCGCCGCTAATAACTGGTCGGGCATGAGCATCGACGAGAAGCGCGGGCTGGTGTTCGTGCCCACTGGATCCGCTGCCTTCGATTTCTACGGCTCGAACCGCATCGGTGACGACCTGTTCGCCAACACTCTTATCGCGCTCAAAGCCGACACTGGCGAGCGCGTCTGGCATTTCCAGTCCGTTAAGCACGATCTGTGGGATCGCGACTTCCCCGCCCCGCCGAATCTTGTGACCGTGATGCGCGACGGCAAGTTGATCGATGCGGTGGCGCAGTGCACGAAATCGGCCTATGTATTCGTTTTCGAGCGCGAAACCGGCAAGCCGCTGTTTCCTATTGAGTATCGCGAGGTACCTCGTACCGAAGTGGATGGCGAAGTGACGGCTACCACTCAGCCATTTCCCGTGAAGCCGCCGCCGTTCTCGCGCCAGATCCTCACCGAAGACATGCTGACGCACCGCACTCCCGAAGCGCACCAAGCGGTGCTCAACGTTTTCCGAAAAGTGCGCAGCGCCGGCCAGTTCGTGCCGCCGAGTTTGGAAGGCACGGTGGTTTTTCCCGGATTCGATGGCGGCGCTGAATGGGGCGGACAGGCGTTCGATCCGGCTACCGGCCTGCTTTACGTGAACGCCAATGAGATGGCCTGGATTCTGCGGCTCGTTGACCGGCCGAAGATGCAAACTCACACCAGCGGCCGCCAGATCTATCTCGCCAAGTGCGCTAGTTGCCATCACAACGATCTGCGCGGCAGCCCGCCCGATTTCCCATCCCTGGTGAATATCGGGAGCCGCCTGTCGGAGCCGGAGATTCGTACCGTGGTTGTAGAAGGACGCGGCCGCATGCCCGAGTTTGACCAGTTGTCGCGCGATGAGATGGGCGCGCTCGTGCTCTTCCTGCGCGCTGGCGAAGATAAACCCGTCGAGGCGCGTGCCACTGAGAGCCCATGGCCGTTCGGCCTGAAGTACACCATCGACGGCTACAATCGATTCTTCGATCCCGACGGCTACCCTGCGATCGAGCCTCCTTGGGGTACGCTCAACGCCATCAGCCTGGATACCGGCGAAATCGTTTGGAAGATTCCGTTCGGCGAAATGCCGGAGCTGGCCGCGAAGGGCATTCGTAACACCGGCAGCGAGAACTATGGCGGCCCCGTAGTCACGGCCGGAGGCCTGCTGTTCATCGGCGCGACGGATTTTGACCGCAAGTTTCACGCCTACGACAAAGCCACGGGAAAGCTTCTCTGGGAAAGCACGCTCCCCGCGGGAGGCAACGCCACCCCGGCCACTTACGAAGTTGGCGGCCGCCAGTTCGTCGTGATCGCGGCGGGCGGCGGCAAGTCGCGCCAGCGTTCAGGTGGAAGCTACGTGGCATTTGCATTGCCCGAGCACGGGGACGCCAGGAAGTGATTTTCCTCGCCCGCGCCATCGCGGTAGCGCTCACACTCGCCTGCATGAATGCTGCGGAACCCGTCCACCGTCAGGTGGCGATAACCATTGACGATCTCCCTCTCGGCGGCGGCGACACCAGCGCATGCACTCTCGACAACGTACGGCGCATTACCGCCAAGCTGCTGCGGCCATTCGCGGAACAGAAAATTCCTGTCATCGGTTTTGTAAATGCCGGACGCTGTGAAGACCTCACACCCCTGGCGCTCCGCGAAATTCTCAATATGTGGCTCGATGCTGGCGCGGACCTCGGCAACCACACTTATTCGCATCCGGACCTCAATAACACGCCACTCGAAGAATATGAAGCGGACATCCTGCGCGGCGAGCCCGCCGTTCGCGAGGTTCTCGCCCAGCGAGGTAAGACCCTGCGTTACTTTCGCCACCCTTTTTTGCGTACGGGCATGGACCTGGCCACCAAACACGCGCTCGAAAACTTTCTGGCCGCGCACGGCTACACCATTGCCCCGGTAACATTGGACAATTCCGACTACATGTTCGCCGCGGTTTACGGTGACGCCCTCAGGCGCCACGATCTGGAGCTGGCCGGGAAAGTCAGGTCCGCCTACATCCCGTACATGGACTCAATCTTCGCTTTCTTCGAAGCGCGCTCGCGCGAGGTCGTGGGTCACGACATTCCGCAAACGCTCCTGATCCATGCGCACCAGCTCAATGCCGAATCCATGCCGGCACTTCTCCAAATGATGCGCTCCCGCGGCTACGAATTCGTGACACTCGACCGTGCGCTCGCGGACGACGGTTATCGCCTCCCCAACGAATACGCCGGCCCCGGCGGCTTTTCCTGGATTCACCGCTGGTCCATGACAAAACACATGCAGCCCAAGGGCGAGCCCGACGAGCCGACCTTCATCACCGAGGCCTATCAGAAACTGCGCTCGCGCTAGAATCGGACTTCTACTCGCACCGCAACGCCCGCATCGGGTCCACTCGAGCCGCACGCCGCGCCGGTATCCACGCCGCCGTAGCCGCGACAGCAATCATCAGCACTCCCGCCGCCATGAAACTCATCGGGTCGTTCGGCTTGATGCCATACAGCGAAGCCTGCACGTATCTCGTCAGTGCCAGCGCCGCCGGAATCCCGACAACCAGCCCTGCCGCAACCATCCACAGGCTCTCGCGGAGCACCATCCACTGCACATCCCCGCGCCCCGCTCCCAGCGCCAGCCGGATGCCGATCTCGTTCGTCCGCCGCGTCACTGCATACGCCATGACGCCGTACAATCCGATCGCTGCCAGAAGCGCCGCGATCGCTCCGAACAAGCTCACCACGCCCGCAAACATCCGCTCCGTCCCAAGCGTCGCCCTAATCTGCTCTTCCTGCGTGCGCATCTCCGCCACCGGCACGTTCCGATCGATCGCCGCCACTACCCGCTGCACTGCACCCGCAATAGCCAGCGGCGGCATCGCCGTTCGCACTTCGAACGTCATGCTCCTTACGTGGTTTGGTTCCTGTAAGTACGGCAGATACACCGTAGGCGGCGTCTTGTCTTTCAAATCGGAATACTTCGCATCCTTGCAAACACCCACGATTTCGAATACTGGTTCCATCTCCGGGTGCTTTCCGTCACCGAATTGAAAAACTCGGCCCACTGCACCTTGGCCCGCGAAATAGTTGCTGACAAATGTTTCATTGGCGACCGCAACCCGCGGTGCTTTCCACACATCCCGATCGTCCAGGTCCCGTCCCTGTACAAGGGAAATTCCCATGGACGTCAGAAAATGGCTGCCTACTCGCAGCACATTAGCCATCGGCTGCTGGCCGTTGGCCGCGTGGTATCCCGGAATCGAAACACCGTCGTTACTGTCATTGCCGGAGATCAAAGCGTTGTGCGATAGCGTCACTGCGTGAACACCCGGGATCGCTGCGACCTTCTCCCGAATTCCTTCGTACAACCCAAGAAGTTTCTCTCCCTCGTACCCGCTGCGCGTTCCATCCACTTCGAATAGCAGCAGCCGCTGCGCCTGAAAACCCGGATCAATTCTAGTTATATTCACCAGCGTTCGCACAAAGAGACCCGCGCCTGCCAATAACAGGGTTGAAAGCGCCACCTGCCCGGCGATCAACATCCGGCTCACACGCAGCCGTGAGTCGGAACCCAGGGCGCCGCCCGAACCTTCTTTCAAAGCCGGAGTAAGATCCACACGCGTCGCGCGAATTGCCGGCAGCAGGCCGAAGAATAATGCGGTAATCAGCGCCGCAGCGCCTGTGAATAGCAGCGCCCGCCAGTCGATGGGTGCATCGATTGTGTCACCCCGAGCCGCAACGCTAACGACGAACTTTGCAAGTGGCGCCGCCAGCACCAAACCCAGCCCCGCTCCCAAGCCCGCCAGGAGTAGGCTCTCGGTCAGGAGTTGCCGCATGAGTCGCGATCGACCAGCGCCGATTGAGAGCCGCACGGCTATCTCCCGCCTTCGCGCCACAGCTCGTGAAAGCAGCAGATTCGCCAAATTCGCACACGCGATCAGCAACACCAACGCGACTACGCTGCTCAATACCACCAGCCCTGGCTCTGCATGATCACGCAGTAGCTGTATTCCTCGTGAACCATCTTGCAGTACCGGCCGCCAGGGTTCTCCGTCTTTTCGGCGCTCCTCAGCCGTCACACTCGCACGCTGCATCACCGCGCCGAGTCCCGCCAACGCCTCTTGATCGCTCGCGCCCGGCCGCAATCGCCCGACGATTTGCACCCAAGCTCCATCGTTATTGTCCAGCCGATACCACTTGTCACCGGCGGCTCCGACGAGCGTCATTGGGAGATATAAATCCGGCGCATCCCCAGGACTAACTCCAACAAACGCTCTTGGAAGGATTCCAACGATCGTCATAGGCTTGCCGTTCATGAAGATCGTTCGACCCACCGCCTCGGGCTCGAGACCAAGATGCCGTTCCCAATAGCGATAGCTGATTACCACGACCGGAGCCGCCCCCGCGCGGTCGTCCTCCGGAGTCAGCATTCTTCCGCCTAGCGCTGCAACACCCAGGCCCGAGAAGAAGTTCCCAGTGACCAACTCGGCGCCGGCGTAGTGGCTCTGTGCTCCCGCGATGACGGTCACCTCGGTGCCTTCGAAACCCATGACATCCGAGAACGCGGGGACGTCGCGGACGAACTGCTCGTACACCGGGTACGGAAATGAACTCCAGCCCTTGTCGGTGCCATAGCCGTCGAAACTGCCAACCGGAGGCCTGCTGTTGGATAGCACCACCCGCAACTGCTCCGGATCTCTTACTGGCAGCGATCGCAATAGAATCGCGTCCACCACGCTGAATATCGCCGTATTCCCGCCGATCCCTATCGCGAGCGACAAAATCGCCACCAGCGTGAACCCGGGACTGCGCCGCAGCATCCGTCCCGCATACCGCAGGTCCCTCCAGAGATTCTCGACCGCGCGAAACGTCCACTGGTCCCGCAAATCTTCTTTCACCAGCGCCACATTCCCAAACTTCCGCTGCGCCCCCTCGCCTCGCATCGCCAAATGAAACGCCAGCTCATCCTCCAAATCGCGATCCAGTTGCCGCCTCTTCCACAGCGCCCGCCATCGCAACCGCAGCTTGGTCAGCACTTCGCGCATCTCACGCCTCCATCACCCGCGCCACCGCGCTGCTCAGCCGCGCCCACTCCGAAGCCTCCGCGGCCAACTGCTTCCGGCCTGTCGCCGTCAATCGGTAAAACTTCGCGCGCCGGTTATTCGTCGAGACGCCCCATTCGCTGGCCAGCATCCCGCGCAACTCCAACCTGTGCAGCGCCGGATATAGCGCGCCTTCCTCCACCCGCAGCACATCACCCGACCACGCCAGAATGTGCTCGGCCACGTCATACCCATGCAGCGGCCCGCGCGCCAATGCCTTCAGCACCAGCATGTCGAGCGTGCCTTGTAACACGCCAGTAGAGCGTTCTTTGTCTTCTCCCATAAATGCCTTATGGGAAGTATCCACCAATTCGCCCCGGACTGCAACAGGATGTTTCGGCCGGTGTAGGCGGGCCTGATACACTCTTTCACCAGGGGAAATGATGAGGGTCTCCCGTGATCAAGACTTGGGAATGGATCGTTCGATCGGGCGGCGTGACTTCCTGAACGGTATTGCCCTTGCCGTGGGCGCTGCTTTAGGGCCGCAACTGGGAGCCGGATTCGAAGCCGAACGTATCGCGGAAACGTCGCCGGACTATTACCCCCCGGCGCTTACCGGCATGCGCGGCAGTCACGAGGGCTCGTTCGAAGTGGCGCACCAGGTACGTGATGACACTTTCTGGGAGCACGCCGGCGAGCCGGAAGACACTGGGGAAACGTACGACCTGGTAGTGGTGGGCGGTGGCATCAGCGGGCTCTCGGCGGCGCACTTTTTCCGGAAAGCCGTCGGGACGCGGGCTCGCATTCTGATTCTCGACAACCACGATGACTTCGGCGGGCACGCCAAACGCAACGAGTTCCGGCAGGCCGGGCGCATGCTGCTGGGATATGGAGGCACGTACGCCATCGAAAGTCCGGCGCCGTACAGCGCGGTCGCCAAGGGGCTGATCCGCGAATTGGGCATCGACGTGGAAGGTATGCAGCACACGTATGATCGCAAGTTCTACGGGTCGCTCGGGCTGCGTCACGCGGTGTTTTTCGATAAGGAGACATTTGGCGCCGACCGCCTGGTGATGGATCCCGTGCACTCGCTCGAGTCCGAAATCGGCGAGATGCCCGACCGAGCAGACCCGTGGAAGGACTTCATGGAGTCGGCTCCGCTTTCGGAATTCGCCCGGCGCGACGTGCGCGCGATCTACGAAACCAAGGCCGACTATCTTCCCGGCCTTTCGTCCGCGGAAAAGAAGGCAAAACTTGCGCGCATCAGCTACGCGCGGTTTTTGACCGAGATTGCGCATCTCGATCCCGAAGTCGTGAAGTACCTTCAGGCGCGTACGCACGCGTACTTTGGGGCAGGCATCGATGCGGTAGCGGCGCAGGATGCGTGGGGCTTCGGCCTGCCAGGATTCGACGGCATGAAGCTGGAGCCGGGTCCCGGTCCCGGCATGAGTCGCGATTGCATTCCGAATGAGGAAGCGGAGAAGTTTTTTCTGCATTTGCCGGACGGGGGTGCTTCAATTACGCGGCGGCTCGTGCAGCGACTGATTCCAGATTTGATTCTTGGGCGCTCGGTCAAGGACGTATTGACGGCCCGCGCCAATTATGCGCGGCTCGACGAATCGCGCAATGCCGTGCGCATCCGGTTGAACAGCACCGCGGTCCGCGTGAAGCATGAAGGCGACCCGGCCAGCGCGAAGCAGGTCGAGGTTCTGTACGTCAAGCATGGCAAGCTGTTTCGCGTGCGCGCGGCGCAATGCGTGATGGCCTGCTGGAACATGGTGATTTCTTATATCTGCCCGGAACTCCCCGAAAAGCAGCGCAAGGCGCTGGAATGGGAAACCAAAGTTCCCATCGTGTACACCAACGTGCTGCTGCACAATTGGAACGCCTGGAAGAATGCAGGAGTGAGCGCGATTTACGCGCCCGGCAGTTATCACACGCATCTGAACCTCGATTTGCCGGTCAGCCTGGGCCACTATCACTGCCCCCGAAAGCCGGCGGAGCCGATCGTGGTGCACATGATGCGAACTCCCTGTAAACCGGGCCTCCCCATTCGCGACCAGCACCGTGCCGGCCGCATCGAGCTGTTCCAAACGACGTTTGAAACCTTCGAGCGGAATATCCGCGATCAACTGACGCGGGCTTTGGGAGGCGGTGGGTTCGATGCGGCGCGCGATATCGCCGCCATCACGGTGAATCGCTGGCCGCACGGCTATGCCTACGAATACAACTCGCTATTCGACAAGTTTTGGCTGGAAGGCGGCGAGATCCCCTGCGAAGTGGCGCGCAAGCCGTTCGGCCGCCTGGCCATCGCTAATGCCGATGCAGATGCCTACTCATACACGGACTGCGCGATTGATCAGGCATGGCGCGCGGTCCAGGAACTGACGGGCCCGGCGAAAGGGTAGCGGTTTCCAAATGACCATCTCCCGCCGCGAGCTGATGATTCTTTCCGGCGCCCTAGTCGGCCGCGGAATGCTCGCGGCACAGACGGCCGGCGAGCCGATTCCGTGGTACCAGAAGATGCGCCGTTGCGGCCAAGTCAACTTCAATGAGCGTGATCCCATCGAGCTGAATATCGGCGACTGGCTGGATTACTGGACGAGTCTGAAGATTGATGCACTGCTGTTGAATGCCGGAGGAATTCTCGCGTTCTATCCGACTCGCCTCCCCTATCACCATAAGAGTCAGTTCCTGGGAGATCGCGATCTCTTCGGCGATTTCGCGAAAGCTGCCAAGGCGCGCGGCATTCGCGTTGTGGCCCGCCTGGACTGCAATTACGCCTGGGAAGAGGCATGGAAAGCGCATCCGGACTGGTTCGAGCGCAGCGCGAATGGCGAACCAGTGCGCCACGATCAGTCCACGTGGCTGTATAAGACATGCATGTATTCGGCGTATTTCACCCAGCAGATGCCCGCCATCATCCGCGAGATCAACGCGCTTTATGACGTCGACGGGTTTTTCACGAACGGCTGGCCGGGAGCTGAAGGACCTTCGCCGTGCCGCTGTGAGGAGTGCCAGACGTTCGGAGAGCCCGGTACTCCCGCGTTTCGCGAACGTCATCTGGCGCGCGCGATCGAGATCTGGAAATTGTGGGATTCCACGGCCAAACAGAAAAAGTGGGACAGTGTCTACGTCGGAAACCTCGGCGGCGGCATCCGCGCATCCACTGACTTGATGCAGATCGCGAGCGTCGCCGGTTGGTTTAATGCCGACCATCAGGGCCGCACGGGCAATACGCCGATCTGGGACTGCGCACAACAGGGCCGCGTCGCGCAATCGGTCATGAAAGGCCGAACCATCACCAACGTGACCGGCGCTTACGCCAACAATCATCCGCTCTGGCGGCACACCTCGAAAGCCCCGGAAGAGGCGACCATGTGGATGGCGCAAACTACCGCGAGCGGCATGGTGCCCTGGTATCACTGGCTGGGTGGCGCGCCAAAAGATCTGCGCTGGCGCGAGACCGGCCGGCAGTTCTTCGACTGGATCGCGCAGCACGAGCGTCACTTCGTCAACCGGCGATCGATTGCCAATATTGGTGTCGTATTTTCCGAGCGCGGCAATGCATTCTACAAACCGCCCGGGGGAAGCGACCCAACCGAGTTCCTGCAAGGTCTCTACTACGCGATGCTCGAAACCAGGTATCCGTTCGACTTCGTTCACGAAGACGACCTGAGTGCCGAAACGCTCCAAAAATACTCCGCTCTCTTGCTTCCAAATGTCGCGCTGCTGAGCGATCACCAGTGCCGACAGCTCGAAGCATATGCGGCAAGCGGCGGCTCGCTGCTCGCGACTTTCGAAACCGGACTCTACGATGACCAGGGAAAACCTCGCGCCGATTTCGGCCTGGCTCGTTTGTTTGAGATGAACAAGACTGCCGGTGTTCAAGGCCCGAAGGGCAACTCGTACTACGCCCGAATTTTGCATCAGCACGAGATCCTACGAGGCTTCGAGAACACCTCCGTCCTTCCCGGCGCCGAGTTTCGCGTGCCCACCCAGGCAACTGGCGCAGACACGGTTCTAGTTGTCCTGCCGCCATACCCCGCGTTTCCGCCCGAGATGGTCTATCCTCGCTCCGAACCCGCAATGGAACCGGCGATCGTTCTGCGCGAGCATGGCCGCAGCCGGCTTGCCTACATTCCCGGCGACATCGATCGCAGCTTCTGGCGCTCCGGCGACCCCGATCTCAGCCGCTTGATCAAGAATGTTATCCGATGGCTGATCCGCGACCGCGCGCCAGTGAGCGTCGCCGGCGACGGCATAATCGAAACATTCGCCTGGGAAAACGAACCCGGATTCGCCTTGCACCTGCTCAACTACACCAATCCCAATATGCTGCGTGGCTGGTTTACTGGCACCTATCCGGTTGGTCCGCAGCTTGTGCGCGCGGAACTTCCCGAAGGAATCAACGGTGCCCGGGTGGATCTGCTGCGAGCTGGAACCTCGGTTCCGCTGAAGCGCAACGGCCGGACAGTCGAATTCACCGTCCCTGGCGTGCGCGATTACGAGGTGGCCGTCATTACCCGCTGACGCGCGGAAATCTCTGTGATATCGTTGGCTACAATGAAACCAGAACACGCGTTTTCCCGCCGCTCGTTTCTCGCCTTAACCGCTGCCGCCCCTGTGTTGTCGGCCGCCGGTAAGAACATTCCCGTTGGCTTGGAGATGTACTCGGTCCGCGATGAACTGAAGAAGGATCTGATGGGGACGGTGCGTGCGGTAGCCAAGATGGGCTACCAGGATATGGAATTCTTCGCGCCATACTACGAGTGGACCGACGAGCAGGCCAAGGACGTCCGGAAGTTGATGGACGATCTCGGCGTTACCTGCCGCTCCACGCACAATGGGCCCAAATCGTTCGAAGACGCCGGAATTCAGCGCGCCATCGACCTGAACCAGATCATCGGCAGCAAATATATCGTGCTGGCCAGCGCGGGGCGCGTCAATGGACTGGATGGCTGGAAAGAGGTCGCCGAGCGCCTCAACAAGGCCTCGGAGAAGTTACAGCCCCACGGCATGCGCACCGGCTATCACAACCATCAGGCCGAGTTTAAAGTGGCCGACGGGCAGCGTCCCATTGAAGTGCTTGCCGCCAACACCAACAAAGATGTCATGCTGCAGCTCGACGTCGGCACCTGCGTCGAGGTAGGTTCGGACCCGGTTGCGTGGATCGACAAGAATCCCGGCCGTATTCATTCCATCCACTGCAAGGAGTGGTCGCCCGAGGCCGGCTACAAGGCTTTGTTCGGCGAGGGCGTGGCGCCCTGGAAAAAGATCTTCGAAGCGGCGGAATCGACCGGCGGCGTCGAGTTCTATCTGATCGAGCAGGAAGGCAGCAGGTACCCGTCGCTCGAAACGGTAGAAAAGTGTCTGGCGACGTTTAAAAAGGTGCACGGCTAAGCTCCGCTCCCTTTGGTCGCGGCTCGGAACATCATCCGCGGCGGCGCAGACACTTTGCTGAGCCGCGCGCGCAGCAAGCGGTTTGGAGGAGATTCACTAGTGACTCGGCTCGCTTCGTTTCTACTATTGCTCACCCCGGCGGTCTGGGGCTTCGCTATCGAAGAAAACCCGCCCACGCTTGCCATCGGTGCTGCCGCGCCCGATTACGCTCTGCCTGCTGTCGACGGTAAAACTTATCACCTGGCCGATTTCGCCGGCAGCAAGGTCCTCGCCATCGTCTTCACGTGCGATCATTGCCCCACCGCCCAACTCTACGAGGACCGCATCAAGAAGCTGGCCACCGATTATCGCGATCGTGGCGTCGCCGTTGTGGCCATCCAGCCCAACGATCCGAAATCCGTTCGGCTCGACGAAATGGGCTACACCGACCTTTCCGATTCGTTCGACGAGATGAAGATTCGCGCAAAGGACAGCCACTTCGATTTTCCCTATCTTTACGACGGTGAGACGCAGGCGACGGCGCGCAAGTACGGCCCCACAGCCACCCCGCACATTTTTGTCTTCGATCAAGAGCGCAAGCTGCGCTATCAAGGCCGCGTGGACGACAGCTCGCGCGTGGCCCTGGTCAAGCGGCAGGACGCCCGGAACGCGATCGAAGCCCTTCTGGCAGGCAAGCCCGTTGCCGTCCAGAAAACTCCGACCTTCGGCTGTTCCATCAAGTGGGCGTCGAAAGAAGAGGGCCGCGCGGCCGAAATGGCCGACATCGAAAAAGAGCCCGTGAAGCTTGACCTCATCGACGCCGCCGGATTGAAAGCGCTGCGCAAGAGCGCTCCAGGAAAAGTACTGCTGGTGGATTTTTGGGCCACCTGGTGCGGCCCGTGCGTCAAGCAGTTTTCAGAATTCGAAACCATGTTTCGTATGTACCGGCACCGGCCATTCCAACTGGTGACCGTTGCCACGAATTATCCAGACGAGAAAAAGGGCGTGATGGCCGAGTTGGAACGTCAGCACGCCTCTAGCAAGAACCTGCTGTTCGGTACCACGGATAACTATGGCCTCATGGCCGCGTTCGATCCCAGTTGGAATGCGGGCGTACCGTACACCATGCTCATTCGCACAGACGGAACGGCCGTCTTCCAGCATCAAGGACCGATCGATCCTATCGAGCTGCGCCGCCTGATTCTGGCCAATATTCCCGATGATGATTACATCGGCATCAAGGCGCACTGGACCAAGCACTAGCCGCCAGCGATTCCTGTGCCAGACAAGCCGCACTTGTTCACCCCGCTCACGATTCGCGGTGTTACATTTCGTAACCGCATCACTGTCTCGCCGATGTGCCAGTACTCGAGCCATGACGGGTTCGCCAATGACTGGCACCTGGTGCACCTGGGAAGCCGCGCCGCCGGTGGTGCCGCGCTGGTCTTCACCGAAGCCACCGCGGTCGAAGCGCGCGGCCGCATCAGCCCCAGTGATCTCGGCATCTGGAAAGGCGACCACATCGGAAATCTTTCGCGCATCGTTGCGTTCGTGAAGCAACAGGGCGCGGTTCCCGGGATGCAGATCGCACACGCTGGCCGCAAAGCGAGCGTCCGCGTGCCGTGGGAAGGCGGTGCGCCCATCCCGCCAGATCAAGGCGGCTGGCAAACCGTTGCTCCGAGTGCGATTCCTTTCCGTCCCGGCGATCCCGCGCCCGCTGAGCTGAGCCGCGCCGAGATCGCCAATATCGTGGATGCTTTCGCCGCCGCCACCCGCCGGGCCCGTACAGCCGGCTTCGAGGTACTTGAAATCCACGGCGCGCACGGATATCTCATCAACGAATTCCTCTCACCGCTTTCGAATCATCGCACCGACGATTACGGCGGTTCATTCGAAAACCGCATCCGCTTTGCCCTCGAAATTGCGGAAGCCGTGCGGCGTAACTGGCCTGACGATCTGCCGCTGTTCATGCGCATCTCCGCGACTGATTGGACCGAGGGCGGATGGACCCTCGATGACTCCGTGGCGCTCGCCTCGCGTGTCCGCGATCACGGAGTCGACCTGATCGACTGCTCCTCAGGCGGAAATGTTGTCGATGCGAAGATCCAGCTCGGCCCGGGCTACCAGGTGCCGTTTGCCGAACGAATCCGGCGGGAAGCCCGGATTCTCACCGGCGCCGTGGGAATGATTACCGACGCGCGCCAGGCGGAGGAAATTCTCCAAACCGGCGGCGCGGATCTCGTCCTGATGGCTCGCGAATTCTTGCGCAACCCCTACTGGCCGCTCCACGCCGCCGCGATTCTCGGTGCCGAGGCGGCCGTACCCGTCCAGTACACCCGCGCTTTTCCGCAACCGAAGCCGCGCTGACGACGGTCCAGGAGTTATCCAGATACAATTGGTGGGGCTACCGTCATGAACACAAGACGCAGTTTTCTATTTGCTACCGCCGGCGTTCTTACCACCATGGCGAAAGCCGCGCGCCTATCTTCCAAAGAACGCGTCGACCGCGCACTCAATGGCAACCGAGCGCCCGACCGGCCGCCGTTCAGCTTCTGGCATCACTTCGGTCTCGAGAAAGAAGGGCCAGAGAGCCACGCCCGCGCCACTATCGCGTTCCACCGCCAGTTTCACACCGACCTCGTCAAGGTGATGAGTGACTTCCCGTATCCCAAGCCCACAGGCAAATGGTTCGCGCTTACGGTGCAAGAGAATCCGTTCGCTCCTCAAATTCGCGCGCTCGAATTGATTCGCGACGGCGTCGGCGGCGAGGCTTACTTTGTCGAGACGATTTTCAATCCCTGGAATGTGGCGGAGAAGCTGTCCTCACCCGAAGAAGTCCAGCGCCTGAAGCAGGAAAACCCCAAAGCGCTGGCAGATACGCTTGAAGTGATTGCGCGCTCCGAGGCGAGTCACGCGCGCAAAGCTATCTCCGCTGGCGCCTCGGGCATCTTCCTCGCCATCGCCAATGCGCAGCCGGAGTTTCTGAGTGAAGACGACTACACCAAGTGGAGTGAACCCTACGACCGCATAGTCCTGGACGCCGTGAAAGACGCGCCGCTGAACATCCTGCATCTCCACGGCGATCACGTTTATCTGAATCACTTCACCAGGCCGTGGCCGGCTCGAGCAGTCAACTACTCAGTGCACGGCACCGGCGTGCCCTTTCTCGAATTGCGCAAGAGCTACAAAGGAACGCTAGCGGGCGGCCTGGATGAGAAGAACTTTCGCACACTCGACGACAACGAGCTCAAAGCCGAATGGCGCCGCGCGCAACAGCAGGCGGGCACGCGATTCATTCTGACACCGGGATGTTCGGTGCCCAACGATTCCACCGACGCCGAACTCAACCGCCTGGTGACGGTGCTCGGCGCCTGATTATTCCGTGCGCAACGCTTGCATGGGCTCAATGGCGGCAGCGCGGCGGGCGGGCAGCAGTCCTGCGACCAAAGCGCACCCCGCTAACAAGACCACAGCGCCGCCAAGCGCCAGCGGATCGTAGCTTTTCACGCCATATAGCTGGCTCGCCAGCAACCGGCCCACCGCCAGTTCAGCCGGGATGCCTATTGCCAGCCCGATAGCAATCAGCACGAGAGCATCGCGCAGCACCATCGATAGCACTCGCCCGCGGGCCGCGCCCAGCGCCATGCGGATGCCGATCTCGCCAGTCCGCCGAGCCACCGAATACGCCGTCAGCCCGTACAACCCCACGCAAGCCAGCAGCAGCGCCAACAGTCCGAATGCCGATGTCAGCCGCGCCATGGTCCGCTCCTGGTTGAAATTCAGGCTGACCAGATCCTCGAAGGTCAAGATGTCGACTACCGTGAGATTAGCTTCGGTCTCCGCGATGGTACGACGGATGAGAGGCGCGAGGGTCGCCGGCTTTCCGGGTGCGTACACCTCGATGAAGTTGATGTAGTTCGCGCGCGCCACCTCGGGCCACTCCTTTGCTGACGCTTGCATCAAGGGCAGATAAAAGAATGGCCAGGCCGGTTCATACGCGTTCATGTGCTTGGCATCTTGGACTACACCGACGATTTCATAAGCAAATTTGTTCTTTTCTTCGCCTTGGCCGAAGTGCCTGCCGATCGGATCTTCGTTCTTGAAGTACTTGCGGACAAACGTCTCGTTCACCACTGCCACAGCACGCGACGCTGGCGTATCGCGCTCGTCGAGCAGACGTCCACGCACCAGGTGAACTCCGAGGGTCTGGAAATAGTGGGGACTCACCGTGACCCAGGACGAATAATCCCGGTCCTCTTCGCGGGCAGCAAACGGGCGGCCCTCAACAGCAATCGAGTTCTCCCAGTTGTTCCCGGTCATGGGAGCATAAAGTGACAAGGCAGCGCTCCGCACGCCGGGGATCTGTTCCAGACGTTCGCGCAGCTGCTGGTAAATCGTTGTGATCCTCGACTGTGCGTAACCGGTGAAGGCCGGGCTGACCGCTACAATTAATCGGCCGTCCGTTTCAAAGCCAAACTTCTGATGCTCGACATTGCGCAGGCTCTGGGTGAGCACGCCCGCGCCACTGAGCAGCACCAGAGACAACGCAGCTTGCAGCACCACCAGACATTTCTGCGGAAGCGTGGCGTGTGCTCCAGTAGAGCGATTACCGCCGCGTAGATCATTCAGCGGATCGGCGTGGGAAGAGATCCAGGCGGGTAGAGAGCCGAACACGATGCCGGTCACAAGCGACAGCAAAAATGCGAAACCGAGCACAGGCCAGGACGGGGCGGAGTCGATAGGCACGTATTTGGCACCGTGAAACGCCAGCAGCAGAATCGCGCGGGTTCCGGCGAACGCCACGGCAAGGCCGGCCACGCCTCCAACTAGCGCCAGCAGCACACTCTCCGTCAAGCTCTGCAGGATGAGCCGCCTGCGCGGAGCGCCGAGAGCTACACGGATGGCGTTTTGCACGCGGCTCGCGGCTCTACGCGCAAGCAGCATCGTGGCGAGGTTGGCCGCGGCGATCAGCAATACCAGGCCGGAAGCCATCATCAGCATCTTCAGTGTGTTCGACCCTTCTCGCTGCATGCTAGCAATCCCTCTGCCGCCGGCCGTTAGACGTATGCGCTGCTTCGCGATGGTTTCTTTCTGCACCTGGGTGAGCTGAGAGCCGGCTTGCGTCGTCAACCACTGCTTCAACTCCACTTCCAGCTCCGATTGCACCGCCGCCGGCTTGGCGCCGGGCCTCAGACGGCCGATGAGGTACAGCCAGTGGCTGTCCGATTTGAGCAGAGAATTTTGGCCGCGCATCAGCGGCTCGACGGCAAGGGGAATCCAGAAATCCGGAGGATCCTGGCGCAGCGTGTCGCCAAAGAACCCCGGAGGCGCGATGCCCACCACCGTCACGGGCGTGCCGTCGATGACAAACGTAGAACCGATGACCGCGGGGTCCAAGGCGTGGTGCTGTTGCCAGGTGCTGTAGCTCATCACGGCGACCGGAGGCGCCCCTGGCTTATCGTCCGCACGTCGAAGCGCGCGGCCCGCATAAGCTGCGACTCCGAACATCGTGAAATAGTCCCCAGAGACGCACTGGCCGGCAAACGGCTGCGACATCGCCTGCCCCCCGCTGCGGCGCACACTAACCACGTCGAGACCCGCCGAAAACGCCGCTATCTCGGCGAACTCCGGAGTGTGATCGCGAAGCTGCCGATAGAGCGCGTAAGAAAAGATGCTGTGACTGCCCTGATATCCCCCGATCACGCAGCAGTTGCCGCCATCCCCGATCCTGTAAAGCGACTTTGGATCGGCCACTGGCAGCGATTTCAGCATCACGGCGTGCACCAGTGTGAAGACTGCGGTGTTCGCGCCAATGCCGAGTGCCAGGGTGAGAGCGCAGACCAGCGTGAAGCCTTTGTTTTTGCGCAACTGGCGCATGGCGTAACGGACGTCTTGCCGTAGGTGGTCCAGCCACATCCAGCCGTTGGCTTCGTAAAATCGCTCCTCAATGTTCATGATGTTCCCCACAATACGGTGCGCCGCGGCATGCGCATCTTCTTCACTGAGGCCTTCGCCGCGCAGCCGGTCGGCCTCCAGCTCCAGGTGGGCTTGCAATTCCTCGGAAAACTCGCCCTGCGTCCGCTTGCGCCGCCAGAACATAGTCAACCCTCCATGGTTTCCGGTCCGAGCACACGCGCGATGGCCCCAGCCATCTTGCGCCACTGGCTGGTTTCTTGCGCCAATTGTTTGCGGCCGCTCTTAGTGAGGCTGTAAAAGCGCGCCTTGCGATTATTTGTGGAAATCCCCCACTTGGCCGAGATCCAGCCCTTGGTTTCAAGACGCTGCAATGCCGGATACAGCGCGCCGTGATCCACCAGCAGGACGTCCTCGGATTGGTCCTGGATGGCCCGCGCGATGCCTTGGCCGTGCTGGGGACCATATAACAAAGTGCGCAGAATCAGCAGGTCCAGAGTGCCCTGAAGTAGGGCAACACGGTCTTTTTCCTCTCGGGTTAGCATTTAACCCGAGTATGCGCCCGGCCCGCGCGGGATTGCAATAATTGATTTGCTTTACTTCGCTAGAAACCGACGAGCCTGATTACTCCGTCCGCAACGCCTGCATCGGCTCAATGGCGGCAGCGCGTCGCGCCGGCAGCAGTCCCGCGATCACGGCGCACCCCGATAGCAAGACCACGGCGCCACCCAGCACCAGGGGATCGTGTCCCTTAATTCCATAGAGCTGGCTCGCCAGCAACCGGCCCACCGCCAGTTCAGCCGGGATGCCGATCGCCAATCCGATAGCAATCAGCACCAGCGCATCCCGCAGCACCATGGCCAACACCTGGCTCCGTGCGGCTCCCAACGCGATTCGGATGCCGATTTCGCCCGTCCGTCGAGTCACCGAGTAAGTAGTCACGCCGTACAGCCCAATACAAGCCAGCAGCAGCGCCAGACCGCCGAAGGTGGAGGTAAGCCGCGCAATTGCCCGCTCGCCGTTAAAGCTCAGGCTGACCAGATCATCGTACGCCAGCATGTCGACCACCGTAAGATTGGGCTCAACCTGCCCGATGGTGTTCCGCACCAGAGTCCCCAGGCCTGCCGCATTCCCGGCGGCGTGCACTTCGATATCACCGATGTAATTCTCGCCAGACCGGTCCGGCCATTCCTTGGCCGAAACCTGCATCAGCGGCAAGTAGAACATGGGCTCGGCCGGCTCGGATGGATCGCGCCACTTCGCGTCCTCGACGACGCCCTCAATCTCATAGTCGAGACTGTGTTTGGGATCTCCCTGACCGAAATGCCGGCCTAACGGATTCTCATTGTTGAAGTACTTCTTGGCAAACGTCTCACTGATCACCGCCACGTGACGGGACGCCGGCGTATCGCGTTCGTCAATCCAGCGCCCGCGCATCAGGCGTATGCCGAGCGTCTCGAAGTAGTGCGGACCCACGCGGTCCCACGAGGAACTATCCCGGTCATCAAAGCGGGCAGCAAACGGGCGGCCTTCGAAAGCGATCGCATTCCCCCAGTTGTTCCCTGTCAGTGGAGCATACCCGGAAAGACTGGCGCTCTGGACGCCGGGGATCTGCTCCAGGCGTTCCTGAAGATCACGATATACTGCCGCGATTTTCTCTTGCGAGTAGCTCGTGAAAGCAGGGGATACCCTCACGATCCAGCGGTCTTTCGCCGCGAACCCGAAGCGCTGATGCTCCAGGTTGCGCAGACTTGCGGACAACAGGCCTGCGCCGCCCAACAAGACCAAAGACAGCATGGCCTGCACTACAACCAGAGACCTTTGCGGAAACGTGGCGTGCGCGCCCGTTGTGCGGTTGCCGCCGCGCAGGGCATCCACCGGATCTGCATGGGATAAGATCCAAGCGGGTAGAAGCCCGAACAGCGTGCCGGTCACCAAAGACAGCAGAAACGCGAACCCGAGCACGGGCCAGGAAGGAGCGGCATCGATCGGCACGTACTTCGCGCCGTGAAACACCAGCAACAGGATGGCGCGCGTTCCCGCGAACGCAACTGCCAGCCCGGCCACACCACCAACGAGCGCCAGTAGTACGCTTTCCGTCAGGCTTTGAGCGATGAGCCGCCGTCGTGGGGCGCCAAGCGCGACCCGCACCGCGTTCTGGACGCGGCTGGTCGCTCTCCGGCCGAGCAGCATCGTCGCCAGATTCGCGCAAGCGATCAGCAGCACGAGGCCAGAGGCCACTAGAAGCAAACGGAGGTTGTCCCCCGCATCCTGCTGCATGTGCGCAATACCTCCGCCGCCGGGCGTTAAACGAATGTGCTCCCTGGCGATGGACTTCATGTCTTCCGCGCTGAGTTTCGACCCACCCTGAGCCAGCAGCCACTGCTTCAGCTCCACGTTGAGCTCCGATTCCAGCGCCGCAGGCTGCGCGCCAGGCTTGATCCGGCCGATGATGTACAGCCAGTGGGCGCCCGCATTCTTCAATATCGAGTTCTGGCCGCGCATCGCAGGCTCAACCACGAGCGGAATCCAAAAATCAGGAGGATCCTCCCGCAGCGTATCTCCGAAGAACCCGGGAGGCGCAACGCCCACAACCGTAATCGGTGTGCCGTCGATCACAAAAACGGAACCGATCACCGCCGGATCCAAAGCATGGTGCTGCTGCCACGCACGGTAGCTCATAACGGCGACCGGCGGCGCGCCGGCCACATCGTCCGTAGGCTGAATCGCGCGGCCAGCATAAGCGGGAACTCCGAACATCGTGAAGTAGTTGCCCGAAACCAACTGGCCCACAAACGGCTCTGCAACGGCGGAGGCGCCGCCCCGGCGTACACTGATTTCGCCAGGGCGCGCCTGGAACGCCGCCATCTCAGCAAATGCGGGTGTGTGATCGCGAAGCTGCTGGTAGAGCGAGTAAGAGAAGATGCTGTGATTATGTTGATACCCGCCTATCACGCAGCAATTCTCACCATCGCCCACGCTAAAAAGCGTCTTGGGGTCGCTCACCGGCAGCGACTTCAACATCACTGCGTGAACCAGCGTGAACACCGCCGTGTTCGCTCCGATGCCCAGCGCCAGGGTGAGAACGCATACCAGCGTGAATGCCTTGCTCTTGCGCAACTGGCGCACGGCGTAACGGATGTCCTGCCACAGGTGGTCCAGCCACATCCAGCCATTGGCTTCGTAAAATCGCTCTTCAATGTTCATGATGTTCCCCAGATTACGGCGCGCAGCGCGGCGCGCGTCCTCTTCACTTAAGCCCTCGCTGCGCAGACGGTCAACCTCCAGTTCCACGTGCACGCGCAATTCTTCGGAAAAGTCGGAGTCAGTCCGTCGTCGTTTCCGAAACATTTCTACCCCTCTGTGGAAGTCGGTATGAAGCGGGGCCGTGCCGCAATTCTTCTACTCGGGTTAGCATTTAACCCGAGTATCCACATCTTTGGGTTACTTGTCAACCCATGGACCGAAACGCTAACGGCGCCTGTCCAAAATAAGATTTCCAGGGTGCACACGACGCAATTCGGGGACTGGCTTCGAAATTCCAGCGGACGCGATCATGGAGACGGTTGCCTTCCCGAGTCGGAATTTCGTTGCCTGTCCCCGAATTGCCTACACCGGCTCCTCGAGATCCTCCGCGCCGCGATTTTCATGCTAGCGATCGGCGAATCGGTCTGACGCCTACTTCATCTGAAACCGCACAATCGCCTGCCCCAGTTGGATCTCATCCCCCGGTTGCAGCCTCACGCCGCGCGCATCCCGATGCACTTCCTGGCTCAGACCATCGCGAATGATCCACAGCCCGCAATCGCCCGCGTCCTTCTTGCCGTGCTGGGACCAGCGGTCGTTGTACAGCCGGTACTCACCCGTCTTCTTGGAGTGCAGAATGTGCGCATGCTCGCGCGAGACCGTGTGGTTGTCTTCGGTGAAAACCAGGTCGTTGCGCCGCGACGGCCCGTCGGCGCGATAGACTTCGGCACTGCGGCCGATATTAGTCCTTTCCTTACTTAATAGGACTTCCGCAGCCGAGGCCGTTCCTCTCACCACTACCAGCCGGGCAGTCCGCCGCGGCGCTGCCGCAACCTCTTTTGACGGTCGCGATTCCACCGCCACCGACAGCCACGGCTCTTTTTCGCCCGGCAGATCGCCGGCGGTCTCGAACTCCACTTCCAGATCATCGGGAAATTTGTAGCTCGATCGCGCGAGACTCTTCCGGATCTCCTGCTCGAAATAGCCTTTCAGAAACTCGCTCTTCAGAAACGCCGATTCTTCCTCGCTCACGCCGCGAATGCCAACCCGAACGAAGTTGAACGGAAACATGATCCTGCCGCCTACGCGCTGGCCCTTCTTCAGAATTTCCTCGAGCACCAACAGGCGGATCTCGGCGAGTTCCGGCGCGTCCTTCGGTGCCAGCGCGGCATCAAATGGCGCCTCGAAAATCGTCTTGCCCAGTCTTTCAATCAGGTCGGAAAGGCTCATGGTTTCTGCTCAGCGGGCGCCGGCGTGGGAATGATCCCCAGATCGGCGGCAGCTTCGGCGATCTCCCGGGCGATCGGCGCCGCTAGCGTTCCGCCGTATCCTCCGTGCTCCACGATCACCGCAAATGCGATGCGCCGCGCGGGATTTCCATCGTACGGAGCGAATCCTGCGAACCAGGAATGCGGCTGCCCTTCGCCAAGCTGCGCAGTCCCCGTTTTGCCGGCGATGCTGACCCGCGCCGCTTTCATCGCGCGCCGCCCCGTTCCATCGGTCACCACGCTTCGCATAGCATCCGCCAGGAAAGTGGCAGTATCCGGCGGCACAACGGCCACAGGCGCCAGGTTCGGCGTTCCGCTCTGATCGGCGATCCAGCGTGCCGTGGGCGCCACGCCGCCACTCGCAATTGCTGCACTGACCCGTGCCATTTTGAGCGGCGTCGCCAGGATCGGCCCTTGCCCATACGCCGCGAATGGGAGCATGGCTTGCAGTTCGGCCGGATCGGCATCCGGGAATCCCAGCAGGTGCAGCGTGTCCCGCAGCGGACCTGCGCCAACACAGAAGACGCCCAGTTGCGCGAAGTAAGCGTTGCAGGAAACCGTGATGGCCCGCCGCATGTCGAGCGTGCCGTGCGCCGCATCTCCGACGTCATCTTTTATAATGCGACGCCAACCCGGGATCTGCGTTCCTCCACGGCGGCCTGCCACAGGACGGCACTGAAATGTCTTGCTCGTAAGCTGTGGATCGAGGCGTAGCGCCGCGATCGCCGTGACCAGCTTGAATGTCGACCCGGGCGGATATTCGCCGTACCGCGCGCGATCCAGCAGCTCATCCGGATTCGACGGCGTACCCGCAGCCGGTGCCGGCAAGCTCACCAGGGCGAGCACATCTCCCGATTGCGCATCCATCACCACCACCGCGCCCTTTTCGTGTTTCGCGATGCGCAGACGCCGCGCCAGAATCTCAGTGGCGCGCACTTGCAACCGAATATCAATGGACGTGCGCACAGTCCTGTCCCGGCTCCGAAGTTGGGCCATGCCGGCATTCCACGGGTGGTGCCGATAGCGAACCAGCGGCACCAGCTCCCGATAATCGCGGTAGCCTTGCAGCTTCGCGTTGGAATCATGCTCGACCAGCGACGCATTAGTCGCATGAAAATTCTCGCCCGTGCGCCAGTCTCCAAGAAAATGCGTGGTCAGCTCGGGGAACGGATAATGCCTGCTCTCCAGACGGGAACAAACGGCATCCAGCGACACGCCGAGTTTGTCGTATTGATCCCGACAGCGCTCCAGTTCTTTCCAATCGCTCGTAGCCAGCAGCACGCCGTTGCGATCATAGATGCTGCCGCGCTGGATCTCGCGGGCCATCGATGTAAGCCGCGGATTGTGCTGCGCCCGCTTCACCCCGTCACTTTCAAAAATCTGTACATCGCGAGCCAGGAAATCCTGATCGCGCACCACCTGGAAATAGGCTGCTCGCGCCAGCAGAACGAAAGCACACACACCGAAAATCGCGCCCACGTAGCGGATGGGCCTCGCGAACGGCTCACCGATCTCGGGCCGCTGCGTCTGATTCGATATCGACAGGATCACCGCGAAGAGCAAGAAGTTCGCCAGCATCGCAGTGTTGCCCGAGCTGAGAAACGGAGAGACCACGCCCGAGAGCGGAATCGCACCCAGCACGCCGCCCGAAATCAGCAGCATTTCCAGGGCAAACAAGCTGGCCATCCCGACCGTTAGAAAAACGGCGTACTCACTCGCCGCCGCGCGCGCGATCCGCAAACTCCGTCTCACCAGGAATGCGAACAGCAGCCCGATGGTCGCCACTCCCGCGAAGCCCCACTCTTCTCCAATGGCTGGAAGCACCAAGTCCGTGTGGCCCGCGGGAATCAGCGCCGGATCTCCCCAGCCCGGCCCGGATCCCCAAAGACCGCCGGTAGCCAGGGCCCATATGGAATGCACCAGTTGATCGCCGCCGGAGACATCGTTATCCCATGGCGAAAGCCACATCGAGACGCGCTCCACAACGGTCTGCGGCTGGCCGAAGTGGTAGCCGATGGTCACACCCACAACCAGAATAGTCACGCCCAACAAGGCCAGCCCGGCTTTGCCTCTCGCCACGGCGAACATCACCATGAACAGAAAACCCGTGACTAGCGCCGGGCCGAGATCTTTCAAAACGAAGAAAAGAGCCAGCGCGCAGCCCGCGCCGCACATCACTGGCAGTGCTTCGGAAAAGCGTGGGAGGTTCAGCCGTCCCAGCAGGCCCGGCGTCAGGCGTTTCTCGCGCAGCTCGCGCAGGTGTTCCCATTTGCTCGCAAAATACCCGGCCATGAACAATACCAGCAGCAGTTTGATGACTTCCACCGGTTGGAACGGACCGAGATTCACCTTCGCATCGCTGCCCGTCGGACCGGAGCCCAGCGTGATCAGCAGAACAAACAGCAGAAAGCTCGCCAGCAGCGGTGTATAGATCCACTTCGAGAATCGCTTGTAATCAAAGAACCGGAAGAGCGGCAGCAGCAGGATAGCGCAACCCAGCGCCACGCCCCATGCGAACTTGCTGAATTCCAGGGTGTCGCGCAACGGATCGCGCAGACTCACCGCCAGTATAAGCCCCATCCCGCTCAGCAGGTGCAGCGCCGGAAGAATCGCGGGGTCGCCATGAAATCCCTGGCGGCGCCAGGCCAAATGCACAACGTAGAAACCTGCCAGGTAAAGGGCTATCCAGCCGGCGAACGCCAGCCGGAATTCGCGCGGCGTGCGAACCACCAGCATGGGCTTCAGCTTCGCCACCGGGATGAGCGCCAGCCGGATTGCTCCTTTCCGCGCCTTGGCTCGCTGTTGCGTCAGTTGCTGCTGAAGCTGGTCGCGCAGCGCGTGCCATCCCGGTTCGCTTTCGATTTCCTGCCGGCTGATTCGCAACCGCGCCAATGCTCCCACATTTGGCAGCGGCCGGTGCTTCTGGATGTAGCCGGCAATCCGCTCCGCAACCATCTGCCGCTCAGCCGGATCTGAAAAAATCTGGAGAGCCGGCAAAAGTTGATCCGCCTTCGTGACCGCGTTCAGATTGAGCAATTCGCCCTGGTCCAAGCGCGCCGACAAATCTGAAAAATTCAAAGTCTTAGCGAACAGAACCAGGCCCAGCCCTGCCGAGACCATCACCGACGCGCCGATCAGCCAGGGCAATTCGCGCCGGCGCTCAACCGGCGCAACCTTTTCCCACGACCCGATTTGGATGACGGTACGCTGCTCCCAACTTTTTGTTACCGCCACGGGTGCCCTTTCCCGTAACGCTTCCGCGGGGCGCTGGCTAACTCATTCCTCGCCTGCAGCGATTGCAGCTTCGCCCGATCGAGGTCGACGCGCTCCAGGTTGGAGCCGACGTTCGAGAAGCCTTCAATAGGCTCGTAAAGATTGAAGGCGCGTTGTAGGTCGCTCTGCGCCCGTGCCGCGACCTTGGCGGACTCCGGTGACCCCGGTTTCGCCTTGTCGGCTTGCTGTAGCTCCTGCTCGGCGCGGAACAGATATCCGTCCGCCTGCTGCTCTGTCTCGCGTGGACCCGCTTTGAAGCCCAGGCGCTCGGCCACGGACAGCTCGGCTACCGCGCGGCCCACGTTTCGCAGGTTGTAGACGTAGAGTCGCGCCAAGGCGAGGTGCGGGTCCGGCGATCGCGGCAGGTCGTATGCCGCCTCATCAAAGCCCGCCTTCGCTTGCGTCACTGTCTGGCTCGTTTGCGGCTTCGCCAGTAGTGTGATGTAGCCGTTCGCAAGCGCTAGCTTGCCCCTGGCTGCCGCGTCCGAACCATCCAATTCCAACGCGTGCTGCAGGCAGACTCGCGCTTTCTGCCAATCGAAATCGTTCAGCGAAGGATCGGAACTGTCGCGATATCGCTCGATCACGTCATCCGCCGCCGCAACCGTTGCTTCGCGCAGCGGAGCCGTCAACCAACTAACTGGTGAGTAGCGGCCCAACGGAAGGTTCCGCTCGCGGAGCTGTTTGTACAGGTTCCAATCGGCGTCAATTTCCGAAACTGAGCTGTGGGTATAGTCGTGATGTCCCCTGAGTGGCCGGCTATCTGCCCAGAAGCGATAAGCGAAAGCGATCTCAATATAGAGAAGCGCGCCGATCAAAAGCCCCACGGCAACCGCTGAGATCGGAACCCATGTCTTCTTCAGATACGGCAGCGTTGCTCGCAGCCGGACTACGATCTCCGGCACGTTTTTCAATAGCGCGCGCGGCGACGTCCGGTCCTTCTCCACCGTCGGGTTCACAGCCCACGCCCGCTGCTTCTCGCTTCCCGCCTGCGTGGGGCGATCGGTGAGAAACGCTCGCAGATCCTGCTCCATCGCCGCCGCTGTTGGGTACCGATTTTCAATTTCTCCGGCCAGCGTCTTGCGGATCACGGCCTTCAGCGGCGCCGGGCAGTCGTCCGGCAGCGCGCGCGGCGGCCGCTTCGACCGGATCAGCTCTTCCAACTTTTGCGTGCTCTGCGCTTGATACGGCGGAAAGCCCGCCACCATCTCGTAGAGCGTCGCGCCCAGCGCCCAGAGATCGGAATGCGGATCCACTTGCGCGCGCCGCAGCCGCTCTGGCGAACAATAGCCCGGACTGCCCAGGTTGTGATAGGTCAGGTGGTGGGTGAACGTGATGGCCTTGGAAATGCCGAAATCCAGCAGGCGTACCTCACCCGACGGGCAGATCTGAATGTTCGCCGGCTTGATGTCTCCATGCACTACCGCGCGCTTGCGCCCGTCGATCTCGATCTGAAACGAGTGCAGCTTGTCGAGCTGATTCGCCACCTCGGCTGCGTACTCGGCGGCCCGCGCCGGCGCGATCCGTTTCTCCGCCTGCAAAATCTCCGCCAGGCTCCTGCCTTCTACGTACTGCATGGCGATGAAGTAGCAGCCGCTTCGATCGCCGGTGTCGTAAACCTCGAGGAAACGCGGATCCACTTCGTGAAGCTGCTTCTGGATTTCCGATCCTCGCCGCTCGGCTTCGAGCACGATCTGCGTCCACGGGTCAGCCGATTGCTCGACAATCTTCAGCACCGTGCGGCGGTTTTGCGCGGAATCCATCGCCAGGTAGACATCCGTCATCCCCCTGCCCAGTTTGGATAGGATCTCGTACCTGCCGAACTGCTTGGCATGCAGCATTTCGAGCCGTTGAGAAATAATACGTTACTAGTCTACGGGGGTTTCAAATCGATCGTTGGATTGAGCGGATTTAATGGCGCTCGATGAATTGGCCCAGCCGGTTGAGCAACCGCCTCCACCAACTCCTGACCTCCCGGACCTGGGTGATCGAGTTCCGCGCCCTCGATTCGCCCAGGAATTCCGGCCCAGCGACGAAGATTACGCTGATGTTGTCCTTTCCTCCCGCGAAGTTGGCAGCATCCACCAATTCCCGAGCGACCGCCACGGGATCGCCTGGATATCGCTGGACGATAGTGTTGATTTCCACTGCAGTCAGCATGTCGCTCAAGCCGTCGGTGCACAACAGCAACGCGGCGCCCGGGCGAAACGGAAAGGTCTTGATTTCAATGAACTCAGCATCCTGGGCATCGCGCGGCCGCGATCCAACGTCCCGAAATACTTCATTTCGTTTGGGATGCGCCATCGCCTCTGCCTCGGAGAGTGTACCTCGGTCCTCCAATTCGCCGACCAGCGAATGGTCCGAAGTGATCTTCCGCAGGGTCCCATTCCAAATAAGATATAGCCGGGAATCCCCCACATGTCCGACGGTGATACGATCCTCGTGTGCCACCGCCAACGTCAGAACGCAGGCCATTCCGCGCCATTCTTCGCGCTCCTCGGCCAGGCGGTAGATTTCGTTATTGGCGGCGGTGATCGCCCCGGAGACATCTCCCTCGGAATCTTGCAGATAGCGTGCAATGACATCCACGGCCGTTTGCGCCGCCATCTCGCCGGCGGCTCGCCCGCCTATCCCGTCTACCACCAGGAATATGCCAGCAGATTCGTCGGCATATACGCGATCTTCGTTCTTTTCGCGCAGTTGACCGGGGTCGCTGGCTACGCCGGTGCGGCAGCAGACGGTTGCATTCATCGGCGTGTCTCGAACGAAAGCGTTAGCACTTGAGCGACACTGATGGCCGCCCGATCTGGCACCGTTTCTTCGGTTCCTTTCTTTAACCGCTTTCCTTCCAACCACGTACCGTTGACGCTCTTATCCAGGATGTAGAACCGGCGAGTGGCGGGGTCGCGGCGCAGAACGAAATGCTCGCGAGAGACCTCGTCGTTGGTGTATAAGGCGAGATCCATGGGCTGTTCGTCGCCGCCGCGGCCCACGCGGACCTCATTCTGCGAAATCAGATAGAGTTGCGGCCCGGAGTCATCTTCGTAGCGAATCTCGGCGTACACCACCTCGGAGGTCCGCCGCGTCACAGCCGGCGAGCGAGGAGTGGTGACCGACGGTTCGCGGCCCATAAGGGTTGTCTTGGTGCCCCGGAAACCCGGCTGGGCGGTTTCATTCAGCTCGGAATGGATCTCGACATCACCGAGCGGAACCGTGCCCTCAGTGTCCGGGAGAAATTCCAGCGTCCAGTCTCTGCCGGCGATTTTGTATTCCTTTGGCTGGCGGCCAGGGCGCTTCACTCCGAGAATCTTGGGTTTAGTGTTCAGTTGCGTGACGCGGACGCCGAGGGCGCGCTTGGCATCCTCCGCGATCAGATCGAATACGCCTTCCAGCCGCGCGTAGTCGTCGGGATGGAGATACAGGCTGAAGACGCAAGGCAACAGGACGCTGTAGCCCATCTCAAACTCGCCGAACTCCATGTTGCGGATGAGTTCGTTGATGACGGCCTGGCCGCTGAGCTTGCCTTGCAGGGGCATGGTGTCTCTCTGGGCCATTGGTCCTCCCAGAGCTTCGACGTATTGTAACAGGCCAGGTTTCGATTACTTAGACAACTCCGGACCCCCGGTCGAGAACAGCCTTGACATGGAGGCAGGGCTAGACATATAAGAATTCTATGCCTAGGTTTCCAATGCCTCAAGGCGCTTTGGCGATGCTGGTTCTTCGGATACTCAGAACCGGACCGCTGCATGGGTACGCAATCGCGCGGCGCATCCGGCAGCTTTCGAATTCCGTTTTGGAGGCGGAGGAGGGTTCTCTCTATCCAACCTTGCAGCGGTTGTTAATGGAAGGCTGGGTCCGGGCGGAGTGGGGGGTCTCCGAGACCAATCGCCGCGTACGTGTGTACCAGCTCACCAAAGAGGGCCAAAAACAACTGAAGCGCGAGCTTTCGGAATACAAACACGTAACCGCCGCGATTCAAACGATTCTGCGGACAGCCTGAAGGAGAAAGAGATGGGCAGATTCTGGCGGCGCCTTCATCATTGGCTCAACCGCGACAGGCTGGAACAGGAACTTGACGACGAGATGTCTACGCATCGGGCGATGATGCCACCAGATCGCTCGGGCGCATTTGGAACCCAGTTGCGATTGCACGACGAGAGCAGGGATGTCTGGGGTGGACTCTGGGTCGACCATGTACGCCAGGACCTTGTCTATGCTCTCCGGGGATTCAGCCGCGACAGGCGCTTCGCGATGTCGGCAATCGGCGCGATCGTTCTTGCCGTGGGAGCCGCCACGGCAGTGTTCAGCGTGGTGGACCGAAGCCTCTTCCGCCCTTTGCCGTACCGGCGAGGTGATCGCCTGGTCTCAGTGGCGATGATCCTGCCGCACTTGGGGCTGAGTGGAATCATGTTCTCCGGCGCGTACCGCGATTGGCGGGCATCGCAAAGCGCCGTAGATCTCACGTCGTGGAGCGGAGTGGCGGAATGCGATCTGGGAGGGGATCGCCGCAACGGCTGAACTGCGCCCGGGCGGAAGCGACATTCTTGCCAACGCTCGGTGTCAAGCCATACATCGGCCGCAACTTTACTGCGGATGAGGATCGGGAAGGCGCGGAACCGGTGGCTCTGGTTTCTTACGGCACGTGGCGATCGAGGTTCGGAGGGGACCGAACTGTCCTTGGAAGAAGTATCGTCGTAGATGGCGAGACGACGCGGATCATTGGCGTGTTGCCGTCGAATTTTGAGACGCCTGACCTCGCTCCAGCAAGTTGCAGCCGACCGGATGGTCAGTGCGCCAGTTCAACTTTTTTGATGAGCTCACCGCCCGCCTGAGGGAAATGCCGGGAGCGGTGGCGACCGCCATCACCGATTCCATGCCTCCTGGCCCGGGTCCACGGACAGCTCCGTACGTGGCGTTGGCCAATCCGGGAGGCAACGCGACCGATCGCGGCATGGCTGGAAGCGTGAGATGGCGCTACGTGAGCGCCGATTATTTCCAGGCACTCGGTATTCCGATCCGACGTGGCCGTAGCTTTTCTGAGGCCGATCGCGCGCCGGGCCTCAGCAATATCGTGGTGAACGAGACCCTTTCGCGGCGCCTTGCGGGTAGTAGCGACCCGATTGGCAAACGCTTAGGGCGAAACACCATCATCGGGGTAGCTACGGATGCCCGAAACGCCGGCTTGGACCGGCCGGCTGAGCCCGAGTTCTACCAGGTTCGCAAGCATACCGGTGACGGCATTCCCGGCAGCGGCGATGACGCCTTGTGGCGGCGCGCGACCGCCATCGTCCGATCGAACCTCAGCGAGCGGGACACGGCGGAGTTGCTCCGGGCGGCGATCCGGCAAGTCGATCCGGCCGTTCCGGTCGAGATTGCAACCGTGGACGCTCGAGTGGACCGTTTCCTCGTCAGGCCACGCTTCCAGACCGCATTGCTATTATTGTTCGCGCTAACAGGCCTTGCCCTGGCGGGGATTGGACTATACGGTTTGATCTCCTTCCTGGTGGTGCAGCGAACACGGGAAATCGGCGTTCGGATGGCGCTGGGAGCTACGCCGGCGGAGGCCGCGAGGTTGGTGGTATCGGGTGCTGCGCGCTGGACAGTCGTGGGCGTCGCGATCGGAATCGCAGGTGCCGGGATCCTATTGCGGCTGCTCGAAGGACTGCTCTATCAAGTAGAGGTTCTGGACTTGCGAGTATTTGCCGGTGCGGTTGGAGTGCTGGTTGCGGCCGCCTTTTCAGCCGCCTGGCTACCGGCGTATCGTGCCTCGAAAATTGATACGGCCCTTGCGCTGCGGCACGAATAGGCTACTTCCGCTGGAGCAAGGGGACGCCTTCTCTGTTGGCTTTGCGGGCCAGTGGTGTTCCCGAGAACTTGGCGATGGTCACCTCCGCGCGGTACAGAACCCGGCAGCCCTTCTCCAGGTGCCCGCCGAACGCTCCCTGTGCGCCGGACATGGTCAGGTGAAGATGCGGCTCGCCATCGGCGATCACTCCGTTAATATTGAGAATTTCCAGCGGCTCCTTGACGGTCAGAAACTCGTCCTCTGGTTTCTCTCCAGTGGATTTGATGCGGTGGAATGTGCATTCGCCCAACGACCCGACAGCTGTGAGCACGGCGCCGTCGGCGATATGGTTTTCCCGAATGACTTGTTGGATTGTCTCCAGCAGCAGATCGCCGCGATCGAGACGAATACGGTAGAGTTCGGCGACCTGAGCGCCGCCGAAAATCTCGGCGCCCCCGCAAGGCAAGACGAGCAAGAGCGAAACGAGCGCTCGGATCATGACCAATCCTCCCGTCCTATATGGTCCAACACTTGTCGAGGCGGGAGTTGTCGCGGCTCACTTAGGGTTGGGGTTGTCGACTAAGGCGGCCGGTTTCAGCGGGTCGCTCACCCGGTAAATTTCTGCTCGGAAGTAGCGGGAGCCGACCTCCTCAAAATAACGCATGCAGAATTTCTTGGCGCCCTCCAGCGTTCCGTAGTAAGGAAGGGGGTCGCGGACCTCTCTTTGCCCCGCCCGATCAACGAAATAGATGTCGTGCCGTTCAAACTCTTCCATTCCAGCTCCAGGAGAAATGAACAGGCATTGCGGCCGGTAACAGGGCCGTGAGAACTCGGCGACGGCTTGCTCTGTTCTGTATTCAGAACAATACTAACGGAATCGTAAATTTCGTCAATAGTCTTTTGCTATTGTTTTTAAGGTTCTGTTCTGAATTCAGAACAGATCTGCCCTGATGAGAAATTCAAGAGTTTCCGCGACACTTTTTCGGCCGGCCGGTGTTTGGTGTAAGGTGCAACGGATTGGATACATCGTAGCCACGGCAATCTTGGCCGCTTTGCCGGGGTTCGGCCAGACCAGTGCGGCGTTATTGAACGACCATGCAGCCGCCCGATTCCTGGACCAGGCGACGTGGGGGCCTACGCCTGCATCCATCGCTGAGCTTCAGCAGATGGGCATTACAAACTGGCTAAGCGTCCAGTTCGCACTGAACACCTCCGACCTGCCAGACCAACCCATTCTCGCCGCTGATGGAAAGCCGAACGCGAATCTTGCGCCCGTGCAGGCAGCGTTCTTTCAGAATGCGGTCACGGGGCAGGACCAGCTTCGCCAGCGTGTGGCCTTCGCGCTCAGCGAGATCTGGGTGGTTTCGGCGCAGTCGGGAGTGCGCCAGGCGTATGCGTATCCACCGTACTGGCGAGTTCTTCGCGACAACGCCTTCGGCAATTACCGGGACATCATCAAAGCGGTGACGCTGAATCCCGCCATGGGCCGGTATCTGAACATGGTGAACAACAACAAAGCGAATCCGGCGAAGGGGACAGCCGCAAACGAAAACTACGCGCGCGAGTTGATGCAGTTGTTCACCCTGGGCCTCTACCAACTCAACACCGACGGCAGCCCGATGCTCGGCCAGAACCAGGTTCCGGCTCCGACTTACGATCAGAGCGTGGTGACGAACATGGCCAAGGTGCTGACTGGTTGGACCTATCCCACCGTGTCCGGCGCCACGGCACAACACGACAACACGGCGTACTTCATCGGCCAGATGTATGCCGTGGAGCACAATCACGACACCAGCGGGAAAACGATTTTCGGCAACGTGGCGATTCCAGCCGGGCAAACCGCCGAGCAGGATCTCGAATCGCTGCTGGACGCGCTGATGCAGCAAAATACTGTGGCGCCGTTTGTGAGCAAGCAACTGATTCAGCATCTGGTAACGAGCAATCCCAGCCCTGGGTACATCCAGCGGGTCTCGAACGTGTTTCTCAACGACGGTAACGGGGTTCGCGGCAACATGCAGGCGGTGATCACGGCCATCCTGACGGATGCGGAAGCCCGCGCGAATGACGACCCAACTGCCGCCGTCAATCAGAGCTTCGGGCATATGCGCGAGCCGGTTCTGTTTCTGGCAAACGTTCTACGCGGCCTGAACGCCAGCATCGGCGCAAGTAACACCATCAACCAGTACGCGAGCGAAATGGCACAGAATCTGTTCAATGCCCCGAGCGTGTTCAGCTACTTCTCGCCGCAATACCGCACGGAAAAGGGGCTGCTTGGGCCGGAGTTCCAAATCTACTCGACTGCCACAGCGGCGAATCGCGCGGATGTCGTGAACCACGCGTTGTATGGCAGTACCTTGGACGGCACTACTTCCGTCAGCCTGGCGCCGTTCACGCAAAACGCCACCAGCACGGACGCCATGCTCGATTACATCAGCTATGTCTTTTTGCATCACTCGATGTCGCCGGTGCTGACGCAGCAAGCCATGGATGCGGCCAACGCGGCTAGCGGTACGGAGGCAAAGCTCAAGGCGGCGCTCTACGTGGCGCTGACGTCAGGCGAGTATCAGATCGTTCAATAAGGAAACCAACAATGTTCACACGTCGCGGATTCATTCGCATCGGCGCAGCAACGGTCGGCTCGCTGGCCCTCCGGCCGTTCGGCGTGCTGCCTGCCATGGCGCAGAGCGGCCCCGATTACCGCGCGCTGGTCTGTGTTTTCCTGTTCGGCGGCAACGACTCCAACAACTCCGTCATTCCCATGGATGACACGAGTTACCAGGCGTACCAGTCTCTGCGCGCCGGCCTGACGCTCACGGGCGCCGATTTGACACCGACGGTCACGAGCGTCTCGGGATCGCCGTATGCGTTTCACGCCAAGCTCGCCGAAGTGTCGAGCCTGTTTGCGAATAAGGAACTCGCGGTGGTCGCAAACGTGGGATCGCTGGTACAGCCCCTGACGCGCGATCAATACCAACAGGCGCAGGCGCCCATTCCGTCGAACCTGTTTTCCCACTCCGATCAGCAACTCCAATGGCAGACATCTCTGGCGCAAGGGAACGGTTCCACGGGCTGGGCAGGCCGCGCGGCGGATTACATCGCGTCACTGAACATCAACTCAAGCGGATTTCCCACGTTTGTTTCCATGAACGGGAACAGTTTGTTGGGAACCGGCGTGAACACTCAGCCGGCTGCATTGACACCAGGGCAATCGCTGGAACTCAAGGGCTTCAACCGCACGCCGGCGTCGCAGGCCCGATTGGACGCGCTGAACAGTTTACTGACGCTCGATAGCGGCATGTCGCTCGTGCAGGCCGCCAACAACACCATGGCGAACAGCATCAGTGACGCCAAAGCGCTGGCTGGTGCGCTGGCAAAGGCCACAACGCTCAAAACTCAGTTTCCGAAAACCAACATAGGAGCCCAGTTGGAACAGGTGGCGCAGATCATTCAAGTACAGGCCGATCTGGGGATGCGCCGGCAGATATTTTTCTGCTCGCTCGGTGGCTTTGATACCCATACCAATGAGTTGGTGACGCACAACAACTTGTATCCCCAGCTAAGCCCGGCACTCGCGTCGTTCTACGAGGCGACGCAGGAACTTGGGATGGCACAGAACGTGACCACATTTACCGAATCCGATTTCAGCCGCACGTTTCAGCCAACGTCCGGCGGCGGCAGCGATCACGCGTGGGGCAGCCATCATTTTGTGCTGGGTGGCGCGGTGCAGGGCGGTCAGATTTTCGGCAAGTTTCCCACGTTTGAGTTGGGCGGGCCAGACGACGCCGACGTGCGCGGGCGCTGGATTCCGACGACGTCGATCGATCAATACGGCGCCACGCTGTGCTCCTGGTTCGGCATTCCCGATAACGCGCTGGCTAGCGTTTTTCCCAATTTCCCGAACTTTGGGTCGGTGAAGCTGGGGTTCTTGGGATAGCGGGCCGCGAATGAACGCGAATGCACGCGAATGAAAAGGGCTGACGGGTACCCCGATCCCCTCAAAGTCTGCTCGCCAAGTCTGAGTAAGCTGCCCAACCCGGCGCTGGCAAGACGCCCCCAGATTTTGGGTTCGGTTTTCTTGCGGTTACCACGAAGAATATTCTCTTCGCGCCGTGCTCCGCCGAAATCAGAGTGAAACCCTCTTTCTCAGCCGCCTTACAAACTCCGTGTGGAGTGTTCACGGTTTCAAACCTGCTGCGGTTCCACCAGACGGGCATCTGAGGCAGAGCGAAGTGGTTCAGCAAGCCGTTGGTCGTTAGGTATGCGCACACGATGACGCCTTTCCAATCCAGTCCCCGGAGGCTTGTCCATAGACGCTTCCTCAAATAGTCGAACGAATGGAAGGTGAGAAGAAAGCTTCCCCCGGGGGCAAGAACGCGATGGATTTCCCTCAGGCTGTCTCGGGTATCCATATATGGAAGCGAGACGTGACCAATCACGACATCGAATGCCTCATCGGCAAACGGCAAACGTGTTCCATCCCCAACCACGAGCTCAATACGCGGATTCTCTCGATCTGCTCGCAGTTGGGTGCCGCATTTTCCCCGCAAGGCGTCAAGTGAAAGGTCAACGCCAAAACGCAGCGGCTCTCCCTCTGTTTGCGCCTCTGCGAGCACCCAGCCTACACCGCAGCCAAAGTCCAGGATTCTGCGGGCGAGTGGTACCCGCACATTTATAGATCTCACTTTCAGACCGCCATGGAGAAAACGCCGAGTCTGCGCGTTACTTTGGAGCTAACGAAGCCAACTACCGCCGACGTACAAAACGTCCACACAATCCAAAGTAAACCGATCAGCCTGTGCCAGCAACTCCTGGTGCGGGCGCCTGTAAGCGCCGGACAATTGGGATTTCTCGACGACGCACTATACTGGGGCAATGCGCCCCGGACTTATATGTGCCAGCCTCGTCATATCACACGCTCTGATTGCCGCCCCGTCCGCTCCAACCGCAAGCGCTTATGTGCGCGTTAATCAGCTTGGTTATGAGATCGGCACGGAGGCGCGTGCTTACGTGATGGCGCCGGGTGCGGAGGATGGAGCGACGTTCACGGTCCGGAATGCCGCGGGAGAGGCTGTGGTTTCGGAACCCCTCGGCGCGAAGCTTGGTGCTTGGGGCAAGTTCACAGTTTTCGCGCTCGACTTCAAAGTGACGGCGCCGGGCAAATACACGATCTCGGTAGGTGGGCCGTTGCCAGCTTCTTCTCCGCTGTTCCGTGTGGACACGCCGGCGAAATTGTACTCACAAGCTCTGACTAATTCACTGCGCTTCTACCAGGCACAGCGCGACGGTCCCGACTTTATTGCTTCGGCCCTGCGAACGGCGCCGGCGCACCTCAATGACAAGCGGGCAACCGTCTATCTGACGCCGAATATCAGCAGCAGCGAGAGGCTGGAGGGCGACCTGAAATCAACCGGAGCCGTGATCGACGCCTCGGGCGGCTGGTTTGACGCGGGAGATTACTTGAAGTTCGTGGAGACCACCAGCTACGTAGACGCGCTAATGCTGATCGGTGTGCGCGATTTCCCGAATCAGATGGGCGCGGGCGCCTCGGATTTCACGGCCGAGGCCAGGTTCGGCCTCGACTGGCTGCGGAAAATGTGGGACGACCAAAGCAAAACGCTGTACTATCAGGTCGGCATCGGAACGGGAAATGGCACTACGATGAGCGATCACGATCCGTGGCGGCTGCCGCAGGTGGACGACGCCTTCGGCGGAAATGATCTAAAGAGCCGTTTCATCCGCCACAGGCCGGTTTTCATCGCCGGTCCGGCGGGGTCGCCCGTCAGCCCAAATCTGGCGGGACGGCTGGCGGCGGACTTCGCTCTGTGCTATCGCATCTTCCGCGCGAACGATCCGACTTACGCGAACCAGTGCCTGGCAGCGGCCGAGCACATTTTTGATCTGGCGAATACGACGCCCAAAGGCCAGTTACTCACGGCCGCGCCATTTAGCTTTTATGGAGAAAGCGAATGGCGTGACGATCTGGAGCTGGGTGCAACCGAGCTGTATTTCGCTGTTGCTGCTGCGAACAATGGTGCTCCCGCCGGACTGCCGCACACCGATGCTTCTTTTTACTTGCGTGCCGCGGCGCATTGGGCGAATGCATACTTGAACACGGCGAAGGATACCGACACGCTGAATCTCTACGACGTTGGCAGCCTGGCTCACTTCGAGCTGTATCGAGCGGTTTCGGCTGCGGGCCAGCCCAATGGCCTGGAGGTTTCGCAAGCGCGGCTTTTGGCCGCTCTCAAGTCCCAATTGGATAAGGCGGCTGCGCAGGCGGCGCAGGATCCCTTCGGTTTTGGCGCTCCGTGGAATGGCGGCGATTCGGCATCCCACGCTGGCGGACTGGCGGTGGTGGCACAAGCGTATGCGTACCTGAGCCATTCGAGTACGCATGAGCAATACTCGCGGCGCTGGGCGGCCAACATGCTGGGCGCGAACGCGTGGGGAGCGTCGTTGATCGTGGGCGACGGCTCGACTTTCCCGAATTGCATTCACCATCAGATAGCGAATCTGATCGGATCGCAGGACGGCCAGCCGCCGATTTTGCTGGGCGCCGTTGTGGAGGGTCCGGAAACGCATGGGGTCACCGGCGGTCCTGCAGGAATGCGGGCGTGCCCGGCGGACGGCAGCGACAGGTTCGGCGAGTTGAATGGAAACGGCGCTGTGTTTCTGGACCGTGCGCAATCATACGCCACCGTCGAGCCCGCCATCGACCTCACGGCGACTTCATTCCTGATGTTCGCTTGGCGAATCACCGGTGGTTCATCCGGCAATCCGTAATAAATCAAATATCGTGACCCCGCGGGCTTCTCGAACGTCCTATCAGAATGCGGGTGACGCCGGACGCAACGCTGATCTATCCCTTGGATGAGTTTTACGAGAAGGCAGGGCTGCCCCTGCCGCCGATGACTACGGTCAGTGCGTCCGAAGTTCCGGAACCCTACCGTGGTTTGTTGGTGCATCCGCGCGACATGACGCCGACGCTCGAAAACGCCTACGGGCGGAACATCCACCTGCGCGTGCTGGAACGGACGCTAGCGGGCAACGTGCTTTCACGGGAGGTGGTGCTGGTGCCAGAGGGCGGCTCCGCGCCGGTTGCGTTCGGGGTGATCAAGATCAACCTGGAACATTTTTCTGAACCCGCGCGAGCCTTGGTGCTCGAAGGACAAGAGCCGCTCGGCGCGATTCTGCGAGGCCAGGCCATCGCGCACACGAGCCACCCGAACCCGTATTTTCGGGTGACCGCCGACCCCCTGATGCGCAAAGCTCTGCACCTGGTGGAAACGTGCGTTCTCTACGGCCGCCGCAACGTGATTCTGGACGGCGCCGGGCGCACGCTGGCGCAGGTGGTGGAGATTCTGCCGCCGGCCAACGGTCTCGGGCACATTTAAAGAAACCGCTTGCTTTGCGCGCGGCTCAGCGTGGGGAGTCACCGCCATTTCTCATCGGTTCGCCTCGCGGCGCCGAGGACAAGCGTCCGAGAAACATCTCGATGAAGCGATGTGCATCCACCTGGCGGGCGACGCTTGTGGTCGCGTGGGCGTCGGGTGCCAAGCGTTCCGCGGGAGTGAATATGGTCATACCGTGAGTGAGGGGGCTGGCCGTTTCCACGTGCACGCTTCCGAGTTGCGTTTCCACCAAGTGAGGATTCAGCGTCACGGCCACAGCCAGCGGATCGTGAAGGATCGGAAATTGATCCGGATGTCCGTTCTGCCAAAGCTCGATCAACCGCACCAGGAACCGTGAAGCGGGATTATCGGCGTCGCGCAGGCGCTTCATATCCGGGGCTCCCAGCTTGCATTGCAAGGTCACGTCCAGGCCCACCGCGGTGATGGGAACGCCGGAGCTGAAGACGATTTCCGCCGCGATGCGGTCCCGCTGGATGTTGTATTCCGCGGTCAGGAGGTTGAACGCACCGCCCATGAGGACGATGCGCTCGATTTTGTCCTTGATGCGCGGCTCGCCTTTCAAGGCCAGCGCGATATTGGTCAACGGGCCGACCGGCACAAGCGTGATTTTCCGCGGCGATTGCATGAGCGTCTCGATGATCAGCTCAGATGCGCGGCGGTGGGCAGCGGACGGGAGCGTATCGGCATCGGTCAGCACCGTGAACTGAGGGGCGCGGCCGGTGTGCATTGGGTCGAGAAGCGGCTCAGGTGCGCCAGTGCCCAGAGCGACGTCGTGCCGCCCGTAAAGCCCGAGTTCCTTCCATGCCAGGCGCGACCGGCCCTCGGTATCGTCGCTGACGGTCGTGACCGCGCGGACGTCCAGCTCCGGTGATTGCAACGCGAGCGCGAGCGCCAGAGCGTCGTCGATGTCGTCGCCGATATCGGTATCGAAGATGATCGGAATGGGCTGCTGCGCCCAAGAATGCGCACCGCATAGCAACAACGCAGCAGACAGGAAAAGATTCAATAAAACTCGCATGTCGTTAGCATTCTACTCCGCAGCTTGGTGTAAAGATTTGTAAGCCATGGGTCTGGCGGGCAACGCTATTTCAGGCACGCGCATCCCTATAGATGGAAGTGGAAAAGAGGCAGGGTATGAGGACCTTATGGACAGCTAGCAAATTGGCAGCGATGGTTCTGCTCGCGGGAGCATCGCTGGCCATGGCGGACACCAAGTCCATGGCGGTGCCTGGAACCGTGAACTACGTTGAGGGCCAGGTGGCCCTGGATGGACAGAATTTGCCCGCGAAGCAGAATGGTTCGACGTTGCTCGAGACGAATCAAGTGTTGGATACGGGCCAGGGCAAGGCAGAACTGCTGCTGACGCCGGGCGTGTATTTCCGTTTGGGCGACAACAGCGAAGTGCGCATGGTGTCGCCGGGTTTGGCGGACACACGAGTCGAGCTGGTGAAAGGCTCGGCGATGCTGGAAGTCGACCAGCTTTACAAAGAGAACGATCTCTCCGTGATGATCGGTGCAACAACGACCAGGATCGACAAAGAAGGGTTGTACGATTTTCAAGCGCAGCCGGGCGATATTCGTGTGCTCGACGGGAAAGCGACGGTATACGAGGGAGACGCGCACACCAATCTGAAGAAGGGGCATGAAGTTCTGTTGGCGAACGCGGCGCTCAAATCGCAAAGCCTGAATAAGGAAGCGGTCGAGACGGACCCACTCTATCGCTGGAGCAAGTTGCGCGGCCAGTACTTAGCAGACGCAAACGTGAGCATGGCCTACTCAGTAGCAGCGTACGGCGGATGGTATGGACCAGGTTGGTATTGGGATCCATACTGGAGCTTCTACGCGTTCCTGCCGGGCAATGGATTCTTCTATAACCCGTTTGGTTGGGGCTTCTACTCGCCGGGTTTCGTGTGGGGACATCCGGGTCTGTTCGGCGGGGGACATTACCGCTACCCAGCAGTCGCCGCCCACGCTGGTGTTTTCAGAAGCACGTCAGGATTCGAACGGCACTCGGCAGCTCCAGCGGCTAGTGGATTCCGGTCCGGGGGAGCCGTCGGAATGGGCGGGTTCCACGGTGGCAGCACGGTCGGTGGCTTCCACGGTGGTGGCGGATTTGGCGGACGCCGTTAAGTCTTAGCCAATCGTTCTGCAGTGAGGGTCGTGCGACACAAGCGCGACCCTTTATTTTTGTTGCGTGCCAGTCTCCGAGGGATAGTTCTTCTCGTACCAATCCGTGTGCATGTTGGTGGGAATGTTCAGAACGCGAATGTGGGTGAAGCCCATCTCCTTCAGCGTGCTGTATGCCGGCCGGATGTTGGGGCACTTTACCATCGGGCAGCAGCCGCAGTAAATCACGACATCCGCGTTCTTCGGCAATTTTGCGACAGCCTGCCTCAGCTCTTCGAGACCTTCAGGTTTGTTTCCGGGTCCAGCTCCCACTGCGTGCAGAATGTGTTTGCTGCGATAGAGCACCGGGAACGCCACGCACACGATGGCTGGAGGCTGGGCAGACTGGATTTCTTTCGCGAGACTGGCCGGATCGAGCAAATCCGCTTTCGGCCACGGATCGGCGGCATCCTGACTAAGACAGAGAGCGGCCAGCAAAATGAGCAAGGCTGTGGGCTTGAGGAATCGCACGCATTCCAGCATATCCCATCGCCGCAAAATGTTCTTTTTAGTACGATTTGTCAAATCATAGAACGCATTTGTTTTCAATAGATTAAAAGAAAATGTTGTCACTCTCGGCAGGAGTGTGCTAATACTATGCTTCGGGGTCGAGTGGCCTCGATCCCCAAATCTGACCAATAACTTACTTACTACCTGGAGGTGGAAGCATGAAGATTCGTCCGCTCTATGACCGCATTGTGGTCAAGCGAATTGAACAGAAAGAAACGATGCAGGGTGGGCTGTACATTCCCGACTCTGCAAAAGAGAAGCCGCAGGAAGGCGAAGTCGTGGCTGTCGGCAAGGGCAAACGTCTGGAAGACGGCAAAGTAGTTCCGCTGGATGTAGCCGTGGGTGACCGCATCCTGTTTGGCAAGTACTCCGGCAGCGACATCAAGCTGGATGGCGACGAGTACATGATCATGCGCGAGGACGAAGTTCTCGGCATTTTGGAAGATCAGCCCAAGGTTGCGAAGAAGGCTAGCTAAGGAAGAAAGGAATCCATACATGGCAAAACAGATTGTCTACGCAGAAAATTCCCGGCAGGCCATTCTCCGCGGGGTGAACCAACTGGCCGATGCTGTAAAAGTCACGCTGGGCCCCAAGGGCCGCAATGTGGTTCTGGAGAAAAAGTTCGGCGGACCGAACATCACGAAAGACGGTGTGACGGTAGCCAAGGAAATCGAGCTGAAGGATCCGCTCGAGAACATGGGCGCGCAGATGGTGCGCGAAGTGGCGTCGAAGACGTCGGATGTGGCCGGTGATGGCACCACCACGGCGACGATTCTGGCGCAATCGATCTATCGCGAGGGCGTGAAAGCCGTCGCTGCTGGCGCGAACCCGATGGCTCTGAAGCGCGGCATCGAGAGGGCCGTGGAAGTGGCCGTCGAGGAAGTGAAGAAGCTGTCGAAGCCCGTTTCCGGGGAAATGATTGCGCAGGTCGGGACGATTTCAGCCAACAGCGATCACACCATCGGCAACATCATCGCCGACGCGATGAAGAAGGTTGGCAAGGACGGCGTCATTACGGTCGAGGAATCCAAGACCATGGTGACCGAGCTACAGACCGTGGACGGCATGCAGTTCGACCGCGGCTATCTCTCACCCTATTTCGTGACCGACGCCGAGCGGATGGAGTCGGTTCTCGAGGATCCGTACATCCTGATCCACGAGAAGAAGATCAGCAACATGAAAGATCTGCTGCCACTGCTCGAGCAGATCGCGCGTAGCGGCAAGCCGCTGCTGGTAATCGCCGAGGAAGTGGAGGGCGAGGCCCTGGCCACGCTGGTGGTCAACAAGCTGCGCGGCACGCTGAACGCCGTCGCTGTGAAGGCGCCGGGCTTCGGCGATCGCCGCAAAGCGATGCTCGAGGATATCGGCATCCTGACCGGCGGCAAGGCCATCATGGAAGAGACCGGTATCAAGCTCGAGGGCGTGCGCCTCGATGACCTCGGCCGCGCCAAGCGCGTGACCGTGGACAAGGACAACACGACTATCGTGGACGGCGCCGGCACCCAGAAGAGCATCGAGGGCCGCATCAAGCAGCTCCGCGCGCAGATCGACGAGACCACATCGGACTACGATCGCGAGAAGTTGCAGGAGCGGCTGGCGAAACTGGCCGGCGGCGTAGCGGTGATCAAGGTCGGCGCGGCCACCGAGACCGAGATGAAGGAGAAGAAGGCTCGCGTGGAAGACGCTCTGCATGCAACCCGCGCCGCAGTTGAGGAAGGCATCGTGCCGGGAGGCGGCGTGGCTCTGCTGCGTGCGTCGAAGGTGCTGGCTGACCTGAAGATCGCGGGCGACGAGCAGATCGGCGTGAACATCGTGCGGCGCGCCTGCGAAGAACCGTTGCGGCAGATCGTGGCCAACTCGGGCAGCGAAGGCGCCATCGTGGTGGACACGATTCGCAACAACAGCAATCCAAACTATGGATACAACGCCGCGACCGACAAGTACGAGGACCTGGTGCAGTCGGGCGTCATCGATCCGACCAAGGTGACTCGCACGGCGCTGCAGAACGCGTCGTCTATCGCGTCGCTGATGCTGACCACCGAAGCCATGATCGCGGAAATTCCCGAGAAGAAGACGGCTCCGATGCCCGGCGGACACGGCGGACCCGAGGGGATGGATTACTAAAAGCATCTTCGCCAATTCTGAAGTACGGCCGCGCTTCCGAGAGGGGGCGCGGCTTTTTTATTGGCTGGGCGTGGCGTGGTCGCGGATCTGCCGTCAAGTTACAATGGTCGCGGCCATGCCGAAAGCCCCGCTAAACAAAGGTTCCGCCGCGGTCCTTTTTGCGTTACTCACTCCTGTTTCCGCAGCCACCAATCCCGAGCTTCTCACGCACGTCTGGACGGCCCAGTGGATCTCGGTTCCCCACACCTCTGGATTCGACTACGGCGTGTATCATTTCCGGCGCACGTTCGAGCTCGCCTCTAAACCGTCATCATTTGTTGTTCACGTGACGGCCGACAACCGGTATCAGCTCTACGTCAACGGAGACCGCGTCAGCGTGGGTCCGGCCCGGGGCGACTTATATCATTGGCGCTACGAGACCGTAGACCTGGCGCCACATTTGAAGTCCGGCAGGAACGTGCTTGCGGCGGTGGTGTGGAATTACTCTTCGTCCGCGCCTGAGGCGCAGATCACGAACGAAACCGGCTTCCTGTTGCAGGGCGATGGCGCCGCCGAGCGCGTCGTTAACACCGGCAAATTGTGGAAGGGCATCGCCGACGAGGCATTTAGCGCCGCGCCGATTCCTCGCGAGGAATTGGAGGAGTATTTTGCCGTGGGTCCTGGTGACAAAATCGATGGCGCGAAATATCCGTGGGCCTGGGAGCAGCCGAACTTCGATGATTCTCACTGGCTTTCCGTGATGGTCGGCCCGCCAGGCGCGCCGCGCGACGCTCAGGATGCGCCGAGCCGCTGGATGCTTGAGCCCCGGAAGATTCCCGCCATGGAAGAAACGCCTCTGCGGCTGGCGAAAGTGCGCCAGGCGGTGGGCATCCATCCACCGGAGGAGTTTCCCGCAAAGTCCGGGCATTTGGAAATACCGGCGCACACCAAAGCGCGGCTTCTGCTGGATCAAACCTATCTGACGACCGCCTATCCTGAGCTGCGCGTCAGCCAGGGCAAAGGCTCGACGGTCTCCTTGCGTTATGCCGAGGCGCTGTTTCTGCCAAACAAGCGCGACAAGGGGAACCGCAACGAAATCGAGGGGAAACAGTTCCGGGGCTACGGCGATGTTTTCCTGCCCGATGGCGGCGCGCACCGGCTATTCCGGCCGCTCTACTGGCGAACTTATCGTTATGTCGAATTAAATATCGAGACCGCAGCCGAACCGCTCATCATTGAGGATCTGCGCGGTGTCTACACCGGCTATCCGTTCGAGCGAAAGTCACGCTTTGAGGGTGGCCCGGAAGAATTGCAGAAGATTCTTGACGTGGGCTGGCATACGGCGCGGCTGTGCGCTCACGAAACCTACATGGATTGCCCCTACTACGAGCAGTTGCAATATGTGGGTGACACCCGCGTCCAGTCGCTCGTTTCGCTCTACACCGCGGGTGACGCGCGCCTGATGCGCAATGCCATCGAGCTGATTGACTCCTCCCGCACCGCTGAAGGCGCGACGTACAGCCGCGCGCCATCGCGCCTCCAACAGTACATCCCGCCGTTTTCGCTTTGGTGGATCGGCATGGTGCACGACTACTGGATGTATCAGGACGATCCTGCCTTCGTGCGCCGCATGTTACCCGGTGTGCGCGCCGTACTCGACTTCTTCGCCGCGCGGCAGAAGGAAAACGGTTCGCTGCGCAGGGTGCCGTGGTGGAATTTCATCGACTGGACCAAGGAATGGACCGACGGCGTGCCGCCCACGCCCGCCGAAGGCAGCTCTGCGCCGCTCGATTTGCAACTTCTGCTGGCTTACCGCTGGGCCGCGGAGATGGAGGAAGCGCTGGGATCGGAAGCGGTAGCGGAAGACGATCGCGATGCCGAGGACCAGCTCCGCGATGCTGTGCGCACGCTTTATTGGTCGAACGAGCGGAAGCTGTTCGCGGATACTCCCGCCGGAAACCGATTCTCGCAACACTCAAACGTGCTGGCGATTCTGGCGGACGTGAGCACGGGCGCGGAAGCCAAGGATCTGGTCGAGCGGATTATCGCAGACAAGTCTTTGGTTCAATGCTCGATCTACTTCCGCCATTACCTGCATTCCGCGCTGAACAAGGCGGGCGCCGGCGACAGCTACCTGGACCTCCTGGGACCCTGGCGCATCATGCTGGAGCACGGCCTGACGACTTGGGCGGAAACCGAAGACCCCGCACGCTCCGATTGTCACGCATGGGGCGCCAGCCCGAACTATGAACTTTTCCGCACTGTGCTCGGCATCGACTCGTCGGCGCCGGGTTTCCGCCGTGTGCTGATCCGCCCGTTCCTGGGCAAGCTGACGCACGCCGCCGGCGTGATCCCCCATCCGAAAGGCGAGATCCGCGTAAGACTGGCACTCAATGGGAGTCAATTGAACGCTGAGGTCACATTGCCCGCAGGCACAACGGGAGAGTTTGACTGGCACGGAGTCAAGAAAGACTTGATCGCCGGCAGCAATCATCTGGTATTCTGACTCGGCCGGCTGCGCCGGGTGTACATCTCTCCGCCAACAGTCTTCGCCGCTTGAATCATCTCCGGATACAAGCCATCCACCACGGTGGTGAAGCCGATGCTGTAGTTCTCACCGTCGCCCGGGCGCCCGGTCAGGGGTTCGTCGGCGTACTTGAAGTAATGGCATCCGACGAATGTGGGATTGTCCATCACGCTGCGCACATAGTCGGTCAACATCTCCGCTCTCTTCTCTTGGTCGTGAGTCTTGACCAGACCGGTGTGGAACATGCCGCGATCGAGCGCTCCCATGTGGAATTCACCAACCATCGCGGGCTTGCCGAGTTCGCTGAGAAAGCTCCATTGCGCCGCCTCCACGCGAGGACGATAGATGTTGAAGCTCAGCACATCGCAGAACTCCGCGCACGCTTCAACGCCTTCGCGCGTATAGCCCGCGAACCGCGTGCCGAGATACAGATGGTTGGGATCGTATTTCTTAAGTGCGTCTCGCACCGTGCGAAAGTACTGCCCGGCGAAGGCTTTGACGAATGCACCCAGATCTTCGCGCATAGCGGCGCTCAAGCCACCGGCCGGCTGGAATGGTTTTTCCAGGAGCCCGGACCAATCGGCGAACTGCGCTCCCCAGGCGGCATTCAACTGCTGAACGCTGGCGTACTGTTTCCGGAGCTGCTCGATGAACGCGCGTTTGGCCGGCGACGCGGCGTCCAGCGACAATGCGCCGAGCGCAAGCCCATAACGGGTTTTGTCGTCCCGCATGCTTCCCCACGACAGTTCGTTGTCCACGAAGTAACCGATGCACCAGGGGTCGCGGTCCCACTTCTCAGCCGCTTTGCGCGCGCTGCTGTCGGCCGCTTCAGCAAAGGCGGCGTCGAAAGGATCGGACATACGCTTCCAGTAATCGGTGCCGCTGGCAACTGTGGCGAACTTGCCTTCGACATCCAGCGTCGCCGTGTAGGGCACGCGCTTGGCTTCATACAGACGCGGGTCCGACCAATTCCCAATGGTATTGAACCCCCAAGCCGGCAGCCTCTGGAGCGTGATCGCCTTCCATTTCTCGAACCAATCGGCGCCATACTTGCGTTCGAGATCGGCCGTGTAGAACTGGAATGTCCGGCCTTGCGCGAACTTGATCGCGAGCCCAACCGGTGATCCCCAACCCGAAGCGCCGTAGTGTTTCGCCAGCGGATCGCCCGCCGCCGGAAGCCACTCGAACATCTGTTCTCTGCCCAGGACCACCGTGCCGCCCTCGCCGGTGTTGACGGAATTGAAGCCGAGCGAAAAAAAAAGATGGCCGCTCGGAGTGACCAGCCACCATTTGCCATCCTGCCGCACCGTTCGGAAGTAACCTGTGGCTTCGAGTTGCGGTCCTGACGCCCAGCCACCGTATTCATCGCGTTCCGGCAGCGTGGGGTGGGCTCTCAATTCGGCCTCTTCTTTGGTCCGTTCGGCTGCAAACGCGGCCTCGTTTTTCAGTTTTCCTTTCCAATCCGCACGCGCATATTGGCCAAATGGATCGACGATCTTGTCGTAAGAGACTCCCGGCGCGAGGCGAATGTTGTCGAAAACCAAAGTCCGCGGCCTCACCGGCTTCGTCAGGAAGATGCGCACTTTCGATACCCGGCTGAGCTCAACCGGATGATGGTCCTCCGCCAACAGAGTGAAATGAGGCACCGGCGGCTCACCGCGCATTCCCATCTCGGTCGGAAGAGGCAAATTGAGCGCCAGCGCGTAGCTGCCGGATTCGTGAGCCTGCAAATCCATCGCGGTGTGAGCCAAAGTCTTGGCGCCGCCGGCGTCCTCGACCTCGACCGAGAATCCCAGCGGCTCTTCCGATGGATTCGTCACATCCAATCCAAGTGCGCCGTACGCATGCCAATCCGGTTTGACTGCCGAAGCATCCAGCTCGATCTGCGGACGCTCCACCGCTTCGAAATCCACCTGCAGCGCGTAATGGCCCTCGGTGGCGAAGTTGTGCAGCTGCATGATACGCGCATGGGAGGTCGCGATGCTCCGCAGTTCGTCGGCACGCTCGAACGACCAGACGAGCCCTGGATCTTTTTCACGTGCTGCGGCCACGTACCCGAGGCTCACGAGACAAACAATGATGGCGATACGCATGAAGGACTATCCGTGAGCGGAGTATAACACCGGCTATCATGGGAACGACATGGGTCTCGATTTCTCCCTTTTGGAAGGCGGCTATCTCCGCGATCTGCTGGATGAGCCGCGCGTTTTGGATCGCACGCTGGCCGGTCTAAAGGAATCCGCGGCGCTTGCGGAATTGGCGCGCGATCTGGAGCGCGGCAGGTTCCGCCGAGTGGTATTGACCGGGATGGGCGGATCGTACCATGCCTTGTATCCGCTGTTCTTCGCGTTGAATCGAATGGGCGTCACGACCTTGATGGTCGAAACCTCCGAGCTGATTCATTCCATGCCCGAGGTGCTCGACGCCGCCACACTGCTGGTCGTGCTCTCGCAATCCGGCCGAAGCGTGGAGGTGCTCCGGCTGCTCGAATTGCGCGGCGCCGCGCCGGTCATCGCGGTGACCAATCATGCCGACTCAGATCTGGCCACGCGTGCCGACGCCGTGGTGCTGACCCAGGCAGGCGATGAATTTTCGGTGTCCTGCAAAACCTATGTCGCATCACTTCTGGCCTTGCAGTGGCTGCGCGGTGTGCTTTGTGCGGGAGATCGAGGGCGCGTCTCAGACGAGTTACACGAAACCGCGTCTGCCGCGGAACTATATCTGAACGACTGGCGGGATCACGTCCGCGAGCTCTGGTCCGAGATGCAGGATGTGCAGCATTTGTTTCTCGCCGGACGTGGCGACTCGCTGGCCACCGCCGGAACCGGCGGGCTCATCCTGAAGGAGTCCACGAAATTTCACGCCGAGGGAATGAGCAGTGCCGCTTTCCGTCATGGACCGTTTGAAATGACCGGCCCCGGAGTCTTCGTGCTGGTCTTCGAAGGAGAACGCGCCGGCGCGTTGCTGAACAAGGGCTTGGTCGACGATGTTCGCAAAGCCGGCGGCCGGGCCACTCTGGTCGGATCGGCAGCAGAGCTTGCCGCCTGCCGTCTGCCCGCCCCCTGGACTTTGGCCACTCCCATTCTCGAAATCTTGCCGGTGCAGATGCTATCGCTGGCGCTAGCCGCCCGCGCGAACCGCGAGCCGGGCAAGTTTCACTTGATCACCAAGGTGACAACGGTGGAATAGCTTTCAGAACGAGCCCGGCCATCGCCGCGCAGAGTGAATGATGGCAATCAGCTCCGCCACGTCGTTTCTTACCCGGTACGCAACCACGTACGGAGTAATGATCAATTCCCGCGTGCCCACGACTCGGCCTTTACGGCCCATCTCCGGATGGCGCGACAGTGCGTCAATACCCGATAGTATCCGCTCGACCATGTCCACAGCCGCCGAGGGACGATCTTCGGAGACGAAGTCGTGCAGAGAATCCAGATCATGCAGCGCCGTCTGGGACCAGCGGACGGTCATTTCCGCCGTAACCGGGCGATCACCTTCTTCACGTCCTTTTCGCTCGCGAATCTGCCAGCATCCGCCTCACGTAGCCCTTGCCGTATGTGCTGAATCTGCCACCGGTGCGTTTCGACATACGTCGCCAGAGCCTCGTTCACCACGTGGCTTCGGTCACGATCCAGAGCCGTGGCAATGGCGTCAAGCGCCTCGCGCGTCTCCGGCTCGATGCGGACAGTCATGGTTTCCTTGGGCATGTATTACAGCGTAGCACGACGCAAGACATCGAATTCGCCTCGTCTGACAGTCGTTCTTCGGCGTTCAAGGTGGGGACCGAAACGGCCGGTCCGCAACCAGCATCGCACCCAATTTCCCACCCCGATCGCGCATGATCGGTGCGATACTGGCGGAGTTATGCTTCCCACCTTGAAGGTCATATCAGCTGACGAAACAGTCAAGAAACAGCGTGAGGATGCAGCGCAGCGTGTGATAGCGTGCTTCGGGAATCGGCTTCCTGATGTTCGGTTGCTGTGTTTTCTCGACGACGAAGACTGGCAAGATATCATGGTCGATACAGGGCCTACGAATCGCGGTTTCTACAAGAACCCGAGACAAGGTGGCTTGCACTACCCGCCGCACGAACTCATGGAGACCTTATTTATTGACGGCCATTTTGCATTTGATCGGCTCATCTATCTTCACGGGACCACTTGTTCGGATACGATTGGTTTGACAATGACTTTCGCGCACGAATTGCAGCACTTCGTACAGGAGTACTGCAACACGCCCGAGGTGTGGGCTCAGAATCAAGCCGCTGTAGACAGCCTCAGATCCGTACTTTCAGACTGCGAGGTCGAAACATTAGGGATCAAATGTTGGTCCGATGTACCGGTCGAACACGAAGCCAATCTTGTCTCGAAGCGGATCACTGAGGAACTGTTTGGATCGGATGCTGTGAGACGGTTCATCGACATGAAAATCGCTCAGTCGACCACCAGCCAGGACACGGCCAATTTGAACTGCATAAAGGAACTCGTTGTCACTTCCATTGCGTATGATCTGGCAAGTGAGACGAAGCTGTTATTCCGTCGCCTTAACGACATGCTTCAACACAAAGGCTTCAAAGTCGAATTGGATGGTGGTGTTGCCATTATTTCATTAGAGTACCCCTACAACGAGTAAGCAGCAGGCCGCCAGTTTTCGGCGTCGCGTACGCGATCGAAACAGATTGGAAGTCTTCACTTCGCATCCCTCCAATTCTCCCCGCCCCGATATCCGCCACCAGCGGCACGGCGAGCGGATAGACTTGCTCCATTTCCTGCTTGACCATGGCAGCCAGCTTCTGTGTCTCCTCTGGCGGTGCTTGGAAGACCAACTCGCGATGCACTTGCAGCAACAACGCCGCCTGATACTTCTCCCCGGCGACTGGCCCCGCACCGGCGCCCGAGCATCGCCGCTAACCTACTCGATCCCCGCGGCGCCACTCCCCCACCCGCATTCGCCCAACCTTCCGGCGTACCCTGAAAGCAAACACCGTGGCCGATGTGATCATCATTGGGGGTGGTCCGGCGGGCTCCTGCGCCGCGATCCGTTGCGCACAGCGGGGCCTGCACACCATCCTGCTCGAGCGCGAACTGTTCCCGCGCGACCGTCCGGGTGAATCGCTCCATCCAGGCTTCGAGATCCTGCTGGAACAGTTGGGCGTGCTGGATGCGGTCCTTGCCGCAGGCTTCCTGCGGTTCGACGGGAACTGGGTGGAATGCCAAGGCACAACTGTTTTCGAGGCGTTCAAGCCCACTAGCACCGGCGCCACTCGCGGACTCCAGGCCTGGCGGCAGGAGTTTGACGCCGTCCTGCTCCAGCGAGCCAGACAAATGGGGGTAGAGATCGTGCAGCCGGGCAGGGCGTTACGGCCGATTGTTACGGGGCCGCGTGTCGCTGGCGTCGAAACCGACTTGGGCAAATTGGAATCCACCTTTGTGATCGACGCGGCAGGCCGCGGCAATTGGCTCGCTCGCCATCTGAATCTTGAAATTCAGACCCGGTCTCCCCGCTTGATCGCGCACTTCGCTTACATGGAAGGCGAATGCCCGGCACGCGACGATAATCCCGGCTTCTTTGTCGACGCGACCGGTTGGACTTGGACGGCCCGCGTCCGTCCCGGCCTTTACAACTGGACGCGGCTCAACGTGGAAGACAATTCCATCGACCAGAATTTCTCACCCGCCGAATTCGCATCTCTGCGGCAGGTCGGCCGCGTGCAGACCGCGGATGTTACCTGGCGCCTGGTACCAGAGTGCGCCGGAGACGGCTACTTTCTGTGTGGGGACGCTGCCGCGGTCCTCGATCCCACAGCGTCCCACGGCGTCGTCAAAGCCATCATGTCCGGTGTACATGCCGCGGACCTGATCGTGCAAATCGCCCGCCGGGAAATAGCCGCGCCGGAAGCCGCGGCAGCCTTTCGGCAGTTATTCTTGACGTGGTTCGAGCATGACGTCGCGCGCCTGAAACGACAACACGCCCGCTGGTACGGCAAGCCGCGTTGAGGGCGAGGGTGCACTCCGCCGCGCTACGCGGAAGCGACCGGCAGGAATGCAAGTGCTTATTCATCGTCTCAGTCAGATTTGAGAGAAGCCGGACCGAAGCCGACTTCCAGGATTTGAAATCCCGAAGAGTCGAATCCTTCGCCACAGCCCGAGACAATGCGTAGTGGCGCGCCACTCAATGGATGATGAATGTATTCAGAAGCAACTTGATGCTACCCGGTGTACTGCTTGCGCTAATAATCGTTGCGCCCGTGCCGGGACAGACAGTTCCAAATGACGATACAGTGCTTAAGCAGATCATCATCTTTGGCCGTCATGGCGTCCGAGCACCCACACTATCTCAAGCCGATTACGCTCAGTATTCACCTAGGCCGTACCCCGACTTCGGGGTTCTCCAGCCGGGCTATTTGACAGTCCACGGGGAGCAGGCGGAAGTCCTGCTTGGCGCGTACTACCGCAGCTATCTGCTCTTCGAGGGGCTCTTGACAGGCGACTCAAGCGCGGATCTAGCGCGCTCGTATTTCCGCGCCAATTCCATTCAGCGTTCCAACCTCACCGCCACGAAGTTGGGGGCTGGGTTGTTGAATGGCATAACCGTGCCCGTACACTCCTACCCGCTTGGCACAGCCGACCCGGTTTTCGATCCCATCTTGGCCAATATGGCAGCCGTCGACCCGGTTCGCGCGGCGCACGAGGCTCAAGAGATATACAACAGTGGAACAGCGTTGGCGTCCGCCTATAGCGGCGAGTTCTCTCTCATTCGCAGCGTCCTGTTCAACTATCAAAACGGGGTGCAGCCACCGCCCCCCACGCCGCTAGGAATCACCGATCCAACCACTCAACCTATTCCTCTGGGTGCTATTACAACCCTGTTGTACACGGGCAACGTTATTGACGAGGGTGGACTTGCAGCAACCAACAGAGCGGCCGACCCGTTTGTGATGGAATACGCGAATGGCTTCCCGCTCGCCGATGTGGGTTGGGGGCAACTTTCGTTGGATACTCTTTCCCAAACAACCCGGCTCACAAACCTTACTCTGGGTATTGCACTTAGAACGCCGTACGTGGCCCAAGTGCAGAGCTCGAACGCTGCCGCGCACATACTACGTTCCATGAAGCAAGCGGTACTGGACGAAACGATTCCTGGTGCATTTGGAGACGCCACATCACGGGTGATTGCAGTGATTAGTTCTGATGCCTACGTAACCGGATTGGCCGGACTTCTTAACCTGCACTGGCAACTACCCGGCTATCAACCGGACTATTGCACTATGGGCGGCGCGCTGGTTTTCGAACTACGACAGTCGACAGTATCTGGCGAGTACCTAGTTCGCGCGTTCTACACCGCGCAAAGCTTCGACCAATTGCGCAATCTGACGCCGCTGACGCTCAGTGCACCACCGGAAACCATCCAGCTTTGGATTCCGGGCGGCAGTAAACCCGGCACGACTTTTGACGTCAGGTTTGAAATCTTTCAAAAGCTTGTGATGAATGCAATTGGGCCGCAATATGTGCAGGACCCTTCGCTGGAAGTTCCGCCTGGCGTGTTAGCCGGCGTGCCCGGGCAATAGCGCCCGGCTCACGTACGTACGCGTCGGGTAAAGCCGAGGCGGTTAACTGCCGGGAAGCGGACGTCAGAATCGGGAAAGTGCTCGTTCACAGATTTACGCACCAATGCCGCATGGGTGAGTATGTGGTGATTGCGGCGCAGAGAAGCGGCGCTGCTCCGGCAAGATTGAGGTTCGAAGGGACTCGGAGGACAAAGCGCTCATCGACGACTATGCTGTCGGAATAGCCACCGTGGGTGACGCCTCCGAGGTGCTTGTCCGGGGAGTTGTAGGTAAGGGTCAGGTTCGGGCAGAACTGCTCCAGACCAGCCTGGCACTCGGGGCAGGTGCGATCGGAATCGACCAGGCAGCCGACCCTTCCTGTCCTTCGTCAGCTTGTGTATTGTTCGTCGCTGACCTGTTCCATCCAGTCAACTGCTTTGCCGTCGAGCTGTTCCTGAATGGCGATATGGGTCATCGCCATGGTTGGAGTAGCGCCGTGCCAATGCTTTTCACCAGGCGGAATCCAGACCACGTCACCCGGCCGAATTTCCTCGATCGGGCCTCCCCAGCGCTGTGCCCGGCCACAACCAGCCATCACAATCAGAGTCTGGCCCAGCGGGTGGGTGTGCCATGCCGTCCGAGCGCCGGGCTCGAAGGTGACACTGGCGCCGAAAGCCCGCGCCGGAGCGGGCGGGTTGAATAGCGGATCAATACGAACTGTGCCCGTAAACCAATCTGCCGGTCCCTTACCGGAAGGCTGTGAACCACTTCGTTTGATTTCCATTGTCTTCAACCTTTACTGTTCGTGAATTGAATATTAGCGGCCGGTCATCGCCTCCAGCTTTTCGGGATAGCGAGCCCCTTGCACCGTGATCTTTGACGCGGCGGCATCGATCTCTCGCAGATCGTCGGGTGTGAGTTCCACTGAGAGTGCCCCGATGTTCTCTTCCAGGCGCGCCAGCTTCGTGGTTCCGGGGATGGGAGCAATCCACGGCTTTTGCGCCAGCAGCCAGGCGAGCGCGATCTGAGCAGGTGTCGCCTTCTTTCGTTTCGCGATGCTCGCAAGCAGATCGATCAGGGCCTGATTCACTTTGAGAGCCTCCGGCGTGAAGCGAGGCAGGGTGCTGCGGAAATCGGAACTGTCGAACTTCGCGTTTTCGTCGATTTTCCCCGTGAGATAGCCCTTGCCCAACGGGCTGTACGGGACCAGCCCAATTCCGAGTTCCTCGAGGGTCGGTATGACTTCCGCTTCTGGGCGCCGCCACCACAGCGAGTATTCGTTTTGGAGCGCAGTGACCGGCTGGACTGCGTGTGCGCGCCGGATCGTCTGCACTCCAGCTTCAGACATGCCAAAATGCTTCACCTTGCCCTCCTGAATCAGGTCCTTCACCGCCCCCGCTACGTCTTCGATTGGCACGTTCGGGTCAACGCGATGCTGATAGTACAAGTCGATGACATCCACCTTGAGCCGCTTGAGCGAGCCCTCGGCGGCCTGCTTGATGTGCTCCGGCCGGCTATTCAGGCCTGCCGCTCCGGGCCGGTTATCGCTGCCACTCAGATCGAACCCGAATTTCGTGGCGATCGCCACTTGCCTGCGGAAGGGAGCGAGGGCTTCGCCCACTAGTTCTTCGTTTGTGAACGGGCCGTAGACCTCGGCGGTGTCGAAGAACGTGATGCCGCGTTCGACGGCCGCCCGGAGAAGAGCAGTCATCTCCTGCTTGTCTTTGGGCGGGCCGTAGGAAAAGCTCATTCCCATGCAGCCGAGCCCGAGGGCTGAAACTTCCAGGCCGGTCTTTCCAAGTTTGCGCTTTTGCATTGTTTCTCCTTCGGAACTGTTTCTCTCATCTCCAGGTTAAAGTCGAGCGCCCCGGAAGCGGTATCCTGATCCTTCCGATTTATTGCCTATTCCTCTTGCAGTGTTGATCTACGGACAGAGCCAGCGGTTATCCTAGAGTAGAGGAGAGCGTATGAAAAAGCCCAATGGAGCGGCGTCTCTGTTACGTGATCAAACACACGAATTGCGGGCGGAGCTGGCTCACAAGATTGCCTTGTTCATTGGCTCCGCAGAGAACCGGGCAACGGAGATTCCCGGGCTGTCGCTCCGCCGGCGCACCGCCCCCACCGCTCCATGCTCAACCACCTACGAGCCGGGCGTGACCGTGATCGCCCAAGGGCGAAAGCGAGTAGAACTCGGCCGAAACATTTTCATCTACGATGCGTCGCGATTCCTGCTGACATCGGTCGATTTGCCGGTCGTCAGCCGGGTGATCGAGGCAAGTGAAAAGATGCCCTGCCTGGCGTTATCGCTCAAACTCGAAATGCCCGTGGTCCGAGAGCTTCTCAGCCGGGAAGAGATTCAAGTGGCTGAAGCGCCGCCTGACAGTCCAGGCATGGCGACCGGCGAAACTACGGTGGAATTCCTTGGTGCATGCTGCCGGCTCGTGGACCTGCTGGACACGCCGCAGGACATTCCTTTTCTCAGCGGCCTGATTCAACGCGAAATCATCTACCGAATCCTTCGCAGCGCGGAGGGAGCACGCCTTCAAGCCATTGCGACGGTAGGAGAGCAGAGCAACCGGACGGCAAAAGCGATCGCCTGGATCAAGGCGAACTATGCCAAGCCGCTACAGGTGGAAGATCTCGCAGAAATCGCGGGCATGGGCGTGTCCACGCTGCACCATCATTTCCGGGTGCTCACGGCCATGAGCCCTCTTCAGTATCAGAAACAGCTACGGTTGCAGGCAGCGCGCGGCCGCATGCTCATGGATGGTCTCGACGCCGCAAGTGCGGCCTTCGAGGTCGGATACGAAAGCGCCAGCCAATTCAACCGCGAATACAGCCGTTTCTTTGGCCAACCTCCGATGCGGGATATTCGGACCCTTCGCTCGCCAAGCGCTCCACCGTTGGAGTCGGTCAGCAATCAGTAAAACGCTGTCTGATCGTCAGTTCCGGGTGAGTCGTCGATCCGGAAGTAATCCACACGGCCGTTTTAGTCGCCAAACCGCGGATTGAGTGAAGAAGACGTTGGTTGCTGGTCGAACGTTCCTCAGCCTACGTCGTTCGTCCAGACCGCTTCCGTCTGGCCGCCTGCCTGTCCCGCTTCAGGCCCTCCCGTGCGAGACGCTTCGCAGTCCGAACCTCAGCCGCAACCAGGGACGCCTTCTTCGCGCGCGCCGAGCGTTCCTCCGGCGTCATGTCCTTGCGGACGCCTTGCCGCCTTGCCGGCCGAACATGCGCGCGATCTCCGTAATGGCCGCTCGAACGTCTGGCGGTATCTTCATCCATTCGATGGTACACCTGACGGGGTATGGTGAATGGCGAAGGTCGTGGATGCTTCGATTCCAAACCTGCAACGTCACACTCTCCGCATAAGTGAACCAAGCGGCGGGATTGGTACCAGAACGCCGTTTCAAGATCGCCCTGGCACAAGTCACCATAGACGACGTTCCGTCAACTTGGATTGCTTCCGAGTGCGGACGATTAGGGGGGCATTGCCACCAACAGGTCCGCGGCACCGCGAAACGCAGTCACGAATTGAGTTTTGATGACCAACACCGGTCAGCCCGAAGTCGACCTTTAATAGATGCTTCCAGCCGGAGGGACGTACGGCAGGCGACCCTAACTTGTGCCCGCTATCGATCTGGAAACGGCGATCGAGGAGATCATGCGATGACGCATCAATGAATAGGGCGTTATCCGTCAGGTGACCGCGTCTTGGCCAACCAATCCGATGGCTCGTGATCCTGGAGCCATTCGGGAACTTCATTCGGCAAGTCGGAAAATCACAGCATGGTTGATCTACTCGGCGCGCAGCGCTTCCGAGCGGACCCCGAATAACATTGAACGTAGCAGCGTTGCCGCACCGAGCGAACCCAGCAGACCCAGCACAACGCCGGTCGCCACCAGCCGCCAGGCCTCGCCCACGATCAACCGGTATACCGTTCCAGGCCGCGCACCCAACGCCATGCGAAGGCCGATTTCGCGAGTCCTCCCGCCAACCGAGTACGCCACAACGCCATAGAGCCCCACGATGCCGAGCAGCAGCGCGGCGCCCGCAAACACCCCGACCAGCCACGCGGCGGAACGGTGAAGATATGCCGACGGCGATTGATTCATCCTCTCCGTCATCGTCTCGCCGGCAGAAACCGTGATGAATGGGTCGATTCGATGGATCGCCTCGGACACCTGGGACCCTCCAACACTGATCGTCGTGGCCGTGGTGCTCACGGTATTCGCGCTGCTGGCCAGCTGCAATCGCCGATGGAGATTGTCGGAGTTGTGGAGGACATCAAGGAGGGCCCTCTCGAAGGCGCAAACTGGGCGGCGGTTTACGTTCCCAAATGCGTGCCTTCTTTGTGGCCGGTGTCCGGAAGCCAGCGCCATGGGCAAAAATCGACCTGCTGAATCCCACGCTCGCCTTTCGTCCATCCATCTTCGCCGGTGCTTAGCACCCGCAGATGGCCCTGCGCATCGAGAAGGCCTTCGGCCCCGACATGGACTATCTGCTCCAAATGCAGCTCGCGTACGACGTAGCCAAGACCCGCGAGCATGCCAGGGACATCGTTGTGAAGCGATACGCTCCGGCGTAGAGACGCGCACCTATGGGCATGAAGATGCGAGATCTGAGCCAGTGTGCACAAGCAGTGGATCTGTCGCAAACGAGTTGAGTAGGGTTTGGTACGGTGAACGAGTGAAGAATAAACGGCCAGCACTGTTTCGTGGTCGACACTTTCAAGACGCAATCATCGCTCGCTGGGTTCTACGCTGTGCGCCAATTCTGAGTCAACGGATTCGCCGTGAGATGCGCAGGCCGAACCGCTCCTGGCGGGTAGATGAGACGTATGTTCGAGTGGCAGGCAGGTGGACGTATTTGTATCGGGCCGTCGATTCGCAGGGAAACACGATTGATTTTATGCTGTCACCCCATCAGTGATCTGACGGCGGAGAAGCAGTTTCAGCAGCTTGCGCTGTGGCGAACCTGGGGAGGTCCGGCACGAGTGATTAACGTGGATGGCCATCCAGCCTATGCCCGCGCGATCGCGGAACTGAGGAGCCTAGACGAGTTCGGGCGGCGCTGTCGATGCCGACCCTCTCCTTATTGGAACCACGTTATCGAGCAGGACCATCGTTTTATCAAGAAGCGCATCTCTGCGAGCCTTGGATTCCGTTCGGTGGAGGGCGCGCCATAGACGATTGCTGGCTACGAGGCGATGCACGCGATACGAAAGGGACAAGTCCGATGGCTTGCCAAGGGGAATGTTGTCGGTCAGGTCCAATTCATCCAACGGATCCTCGGCATAGCTGCCTGATCACAGGTCTCTCCGATTTCACCCCTAACTCTCCACGCCGTTTGCGACAGATCCTTCCTCCCGTCCTTTCCGTAGAAGACCCGGTGAGAATGCTGAGATCATCGCCCGTCGGCGGATTCACGGTAGTCCGGCGTGTGGTTCCAGCCGCGGCGCCAACTGCACTCCCCAGGCGAGAGGACAATACTGCCTCGCGAGCACGAGAACAGAGGCTCTGCGACAAAATGAACAACCGAAAGGGCCATGAGCAAATGTGAGCAGATTTATAAAGATGTGTCTGTTATGGTTACGGCGTCGCCGCGACCATATGAAGGCGCCCGGGAGTCCGAGCGCCACGCCAATAGAGGGATAGCGTTGAGGACTGCTATTTCAATGCGCAAAGATTCGGCCATGCTATGAGCGTGTCGCGCCGGAGCCCTACGAAGTCCAATATCGGGGCTGTTGTCCTGGTGTTTGCGGTCGTCGCGGCGCTGTATTTCGCACGCGACATTCTGATTCCGCTGGCATTCGCCTTGGTTCTGACATTCCTGTTGACGCCGGCGGTTGCGTTATTGGAAAAGTTACACATGGGGCGGGTTCTGCCCGTTATCCTGGCAGTCTTAGTATCGATGGCGGCGGCAGGCTGGATTACCTGGATCATAGCGAATCAGCTTGTTGATGTCGCGAGCCAGTTGCCTACGTATCGGCAAACCATCCATGTAAAGATTGAGGCACTTCGCAACCGTGGAAAGGGACCATTAGGCCGGGCCGCCGACAGCGCGGAAGACATTGGAAAGGAACTTTCCAGTCCCGACGCTCCAGCGATTGCCTCCACGCCTCCGATGCGGAATCAAAAAGACCGAAACGTACCCAAGATCCCACCGCCTCCCGTGCCCGTGCAGATCGTCCAGACTCGGACAAACGGATTGTCCGAGATTCCCGATCTGCTGAAGCCGTTTCTTGCGCCCCTTGGGCGCGCAGGTATGGTCCTCATTTTTGCAATTTTCATGCTGCTCAAGAGAGAGGACCTGAGGAATCGTCTTCTCCGGCTTGTCGGGCTCGGCCAGATGAATATGATGACGCAAGCGCTGGACGACGCCGCGCATCGTGTCAGCCGATATTTATTGATGCAGTTTTTGGTCGACGCCGGTTTTGGGACCTTGTTTGGGATCGGACTTTATTTCATTGGCGTGCCTAATCCCGTGTTGTGGGGAGTTTTGGCAGGCATCTTGCGCATTGTGCCCTACGTCGGAACGCTTGTCGCAGCCGCCATGCCGATCATACTTTCACTCGCGGTTTTCAATGGGTGGCTGCCACCATTGCTCGTCTTTTCGCTGTTCGCCGGCCTCGAACTGATCATTAGCAACTTCGTCGAGCCCTTGCTATACGGCGTGCATACGGGGATTTCTTCGCTAGCACTATTGGTAACGGCTGTTTTCTGGACTGTCCTTTGGGGCCCCGCAGGCCTCATCTTGTCTACACCACTCACAGTCTGCGTTGTTGTCCTCGGCCGCTATTTTCCTCAACTCTCGTTCTTGCACATATTGCTGGGGGATGACGAGGCTCTCGACGCTGAAGCTCAACTCTACCAGCGGTTGCTAGCCATGGATCAATCAGAAGCGCGGACCATTGTCGAGTCTTTTCTGAAGGGAAGGCCTTTGATCGAGTTATACGATTCGGTCCTGATACCTGCCTTAAGCCTGGCTGAGCAGGACCGGCATAACGGGACACTTGACGCCACACATGAGGACTTTCTCTTTCTGAGCATCAACGAAATGATGGCCGAGTTTGCCGAGTACCAGCCGGTGCTCGGTTCGCCGGAGAAAGAAGGCGACGATCGAGGACCAGGCCCGACTGGGGATTTCAATACCCGGATACTCTGTCTGCCGGCACTGGATCAGGCTGATGAGATAACGGCCGCGATGTTGGCGCAACTCTTGGAGCAGAAAGGCTACGTGGCCCTATCCTTTCCCCACGGCACCTCGCCCCTAGAGATGGTCGCATTGCTCAATCCAAGACCGCATGATCTGATCTGTATCTCCGCGTTACCTCCTTACGCATTTTCGCCCGCGCGCACGATCTGCAAGCAAGTCCGGGGACGCTTTCCTGGAATCATGGTTGTTGTCTGTGTCTGGGGATTCACAGGCGATACAGAGAAGGCCAAGGCCCGCTTTGAACGAAATCAACCGGATCGACTGTTAACGAGCTTGGCGCAGGCCCTGGAACAAATTGAGGAGCTGGTTAGTCTGAAAAATAGTGTTTCCGCCGAACTACAATCGGAAACCGGTGCGTAGTCGTGCGCGGCCGGTCTAAGGTGTACGAGTTGCCCGTTAAGAGGATGCCGGGCCGACAAGCCCGGCATCTTTCTAGCAAAGCGCTTCCTGCCTCACCTCGCCAACAGCATGTTAGACCTTTTATTGGCCTCTGGCTACGCAGGTCGTCAAAGTGCCCTAACTTAGCAGACACACCGTTGATCGTCTGTTCAAGAGTGATCACAGTTATTGGCGAACTATTCAGTTAAGGCGAGGGCCCGATATCGCCGTGGAGTAGCGACAGCAGATCCCGCACTTCCCATGTGGAGATTCTGCACCGTTGCGCTCCAACATTGGTGGGATGGCGTACGCACTCGAAAACACGGAGGTGCCGTGGCGATCACAGCCAACTAGCGATCTTGTGTGCCGACCGGTTCTCGAAGAAACGTGTCACGAATAAGCCGTCCGTGAGCAGTTTTGCACAGACTGGGGCCGCCAGGCCCGCTAGTATACAGGCTGGAGCAGAACGACACCACACAAAGTAACGGACAATGAGAACACTATTGGTCGGGCTTGTTTTAGGTGTCGCCGCCGTATTCGTTGGAGTTTACTTCTACTTCAGCCTGGGCTATGCGCCGGTAGCCACAGCAGCGCCACCGATGCCGTTTGAAGAGAAAATGGCGAACATGGCTTTGCATGCCCGGATTGCGAAAGAAGCGCCATCCAACGTGCCTCTTCCAGCCGATGAAGCGATTCTGGTTGCCGGCGCTCTACTCTATCGGGAGCATTGTGCGGTATGCCACGGCTTGAAGGGGCAAGCCGAGACCGCGATCGCAAGAGGCATGTTTCCAAAACCCCCGCAGCTCTTTCAGGGACACGGCGTGACAGATGATCCTGTTGGCGAGACTTACTGGAAGGCAAAGAACGGCATCCGGCTCACCGGCATGCCCGGGTACGGTTCATCATTGAGTGACCAACAGCTTTGGCAGGTGAGCTTGCTGCTGGCTCATGCCGGCAAATTGCCGCCGGGCGCTGAAAAGGAGCTCAACGCTTCACCGACCATAAGCCAGTCTGCGCAGAACTGATGTTTCCTGACCCACAAAAGCCGCGTGCTATTTAGAATGCGCGCTGGAGGCGGAAAAGTGACAGATACGAGAGTTCAAATGGTACTTCGTCAGGCTGTCGGCATTGTTTGGATACTGCTCCTGCTCCCTGTTAGTGCACTTGTGGTTGCGCAAGACCAGCCGCCACCGCCCGAGCAAGCGACGCCCGAGCAGGCTGGCCCTCCCGCGCAAGCGCTGTCTCCAGATCAGTTAGCCAATCTGGTAGCGCCCATCGCGCTTTATCCCGATTCCTTACTCAGCCAGGTCTTGGTCGCCGCCACTTATCCGCTTGAAATCGTAGAGGCGGCGCAGTGGCTGCAGCAGAATCGCAACCTCCGAGGGCCACAACTGGTGGAGGCTGCGCGCCAGCAAAATTGGGATGCCAGTATCCAGGCGTTGGTGGTCTTCCCGGATGTGCTTACGCGGTTGAACTCAGACATTCGCTGGACTACCGATCTGGGGAACGCATTTCTCGCTCAACAAGCCGACGTCATGAATGCTGTGCAGCGGCTGCGAGCCCAGGCTAGCCAGGCGGGCAGATTGCAGTCGAACTCTCAGGTGAACGTCACGACCCAGACGCAAGATGGGCAGCCGGCGATTGAAATTCAACCTGCCGACCCGCAGGTAGTCTACGTGCCGATCTACAATCCTGCATACATGTGGGGACCGCCCGCCTATGGTTTTTATCCGCCGCTTTTTTATCCGGGAATCGGTTTTGGATTCGGGTTCGGCCCGGGTATTTACATCGGAAGCTTCTTCGGTGGCCTTGGATGGGGCGGTTGGGGCTGGGGGCCGAATTGGTTCGGCGGCTCGATCTATATGAACAACAATTTTTTCCACCGCTACGGTTTCAACGACTTCCACGGTGGCGGCTCGTTCCAAGGCAGGAGTGCTTGGGCGCACGATCCTGGTCACCGGTTGGGCGTTCCTTACTCCAATAGTGCGGTGTCCAATCGTTTCCGCGGAGGTGGCAGTGCGCGCGGGGGAGCCAGCGTTGGACAGAGATATACCACATCGCGGGGACCGTCAGTCAATAGGGCGAATCCTGGCGGCAACCTCGCGAACCGTGGAAATTTAGGTGCAAATGTTCAGCAGTCGAGGGCGGCTCCCCAACAACACGGCGCTCCGGCCGAACGGTTTGGCAGCCGGAGCTTCCAGCCGCGAGGTTCTGGCGGGAGCCACAGCGCGTTCGGTGGAGTCCAGCCGCGCGCCCAAGCCCGGCAACAGAGCGATCATGGCTACTCCAGCCTGGGAGCGCAGCGAACGCAATCTTCTCGTGGTGGAGGAGCGTCGGCCCCACGAATGTCCGCGCCATCTCGCGGTGGCGGCGGGAGGCGATAGGAGATGACCATGAAAACGCTCACCGTCATTCTCGGAGCCTTGATAGTCTGGCTTCCGGCAATTTCATTCGGGCAGACACCAAAGACTTTCGATTCGGCTGACGCTGCCGCCCGGGCCCTAATACAGGCGGCGGAAAAGGACGACGCGGCTGGCCTTTCCGGCTTATTCGGACCGGCTGGTAAAGACGTCCTCACTTCAGGCGATGCGGAACAGGACAAGAAAGAACGCGCCGAATTTGCGCGCCTCGCGCATGACAAAAATCAACTGGAACCCGACGAGATGAACGCGGCCGTGATGATTCTGTCTATCGGTTCGGAGGACTGGCCGTTTCCCGTTCCCATCGTCCGGAGCAAAGACAAATGGAGCTTCGATGCCTCGCAGGGCGCCGTCGAGATCCGCGCGCGGCGTATCGGCGTAAACGAACTGGATGCCATCGAAATCTGCGCCGGTTATGTCGAAGCGCAGACGGAATACGCAGCCCAGGATCGCGACAACCACAAAATGCTGGCGTACGCGCAGCGCATCGTGAGCGCCAAGGGACTGCACGACGGCCTCTACTGGGAAGGGAATTCCGAATCCCTTGTCCCCAAAGGATTCGCCGAAGCGGCGGTGGAAACTGGGCACACAACCGCGGCAATGCTCAAGCCTTACCACGGCTATTACTTCCGGGTGCTCAAGGCCCAAGGACCGAATGCGGAGGGAGGCCAGCACAACTACCTGGTGAAAGACTCGATGATCGGCGGCTTTGGGCTGGTTGCGTTTCCCGCTCACTACGGGACCTCCGGGATTCACACCTTCATCGTCAACCACGATGGCGTCATCTACGAGAAGGATCTAGGAAGTCCCGCAACCAGCACCGCCACGACTGTGACACGCTACGATCCTGATAAATCCTGGACGCGAGTGGAATAGACTTGCCGCAGGAGAGTGGTCAACCGCGCCGTGACTGAGTCAAAACGCTGCTTTAAGTCGACTGACGTTTTGTACGTGTCTGTTGGGCTACGCCCACACCAGATCGTTCCAGGCTGATTCGGCGGCGGCGATGTTGATGGACACCCGGAATGGCATCAGGTAACGCTGCCGAGACAGCAGTCTCGATCCTCGCGGGGCCACCAGCACGAACGGACGGGCCGGCGATTCCCGCGAAGTCGAAGAACCATAACATTCGTATTTCCCCAGCTGTCCTCGACGCCGCCGGGAAGGACGGCGAAGAGCTGCTCCAATCTTTGCGGACGACCACTGGGGGCCTGACGCAAACGGAGGCCGAGGAGCGCGCGCGCACGGCGGGTCCGAATGAAGTGGCGCAGGAACGCCGGCAAGGCTGGCCAGTGCGCCTGCTGAAAATTATCCGCAACCCGCTAGTCATCCTGCTGGCGACCTTATCGGCAGTCTCGTACGCTACGGGCGACGCGCGCGCTGGAACTGTGATGGCGGGCATGGTAGTGCTCAGCGTCGCACTGCGCTTCATCCAGGAGGCCCGGGCGGACGCGGCTGCGGCGAAGCTCAAGGCCATGATCCACGTGACCGCCACCGTCATTCGGGATGGAGCCGCGAGGGAGATGCCACTCCGTGACCTGGTGCCCGGGGACATCATCAAGCTGTCCGCGGGCGACATGATCCCGGGCGACGTGCGGGTGCTCTCTTGCAAAGACCTCTTCGTTAGCGAGGGGAGCCTCACCGGGGAGTCGCTCCCTGTCGAGAAGTTCCCCGACCCTGAAACCAAGGTTGTCAGCTCACCGACTGAGCTTAAGAACACCTGCTTCATGGGCACAAGTGTCCAAAGCGGCACGGCGACAGCAGTCGTGGCTGCGACGGGGATCCACACCTATCTTGGCAGCATGGCCGGCTCGATCACCGAAGCCCAGGCGCCGACAAGTTTTGATAAGGGTCTCAGCCGCTTCACATGGCTCATGATCCAGCTCATGGCGGTTATGGTGCCGCTGGTCTTCCTCATCAACGGGTTCACAAAGCACGATTGGAAGGGCGCCTTCTTCTTCGCGATGGCCGTGGCCGTGGGCCTCACGCCCGAGATGCTGCCCATGATTGTCTCCGTCTGCCTTGCCAAGGGCGCGCTCGCCATGAGCCGTAAGAAGGTGATCGTCAAGCGCCTCAATGCCATCCAGAACTTCGGGGGAATGGATGTCTTGTGCACTGACAAGACGGGCACTCTCACCGAGGACCGCGTCGTCCTCATGCGGCATTGCAACGTTGCTGGCAGGGAAACTGAGGAAGTGCTCCTGGACGGCTACCTGATTAGCTACTTCCAGACGGGCCTCAAGAACCTCCTCGACCTGGCCATCCTGGATAGCTCCGACTTCCACGGGAAAACTTTGGTTGAAAAGTACAAGAAGCTGGACGAAATCCCTTTCGACTTCACGCGGCGCATGATGTCCGTGCTGGTGGAGGGTCCCGATGGCAAGGCAATCCTACTCACCAAGGGGGCTCCGGAAGAGGTCTTCCAACAGTGCTCTCAGTTCGAGCTGGACGGGAAAGTGTCGCCGATGGACCCCAGCCTGATGGTCGGGCTCAAGGAACAGTACGAGAGCCTCAGCAACGACGGCTTCCGGGTGCTGGCGGTGGCAAAGAAGGAACTGCCGGGGAAGCAGGCCTGTTCAAAGGACGATGAGCGCGACCTCGTCCTCAAAGGGTATGTCGCGTTTCTGGATCCGCCCAAGAACACCGCGGGACGTGCCATCGAAGCTCTTCACAAGAATGGGGTGGCAGTAAAAATCCTCACTGGGGACAACCAGCTCATCAGCCGGAAGGTTTGCAAGGACGTGGGCCTCTCGGCTGATCCGATGCTCCTCGGCGGCGATGTGGAGAAAATGTCCGACGCCGAACTGGCCGATGCGGCAGAGAAGACCACGCTCTTCGCCCGTCTCTCTCCCTCACACAAGCAGCGGGTCATCCGCGCTCTCAGGAGCAAGGGACATGTCGTCGGATTCATGGGTGACGGAATCAACGATGCCCCCGCCCTGCGAGCCGCGGACATCGGCATCTCGGTGGACACGGCCACCGACATCGCCAAGGAATCAGCGGATCTGATCCTGCTTGAGAAGGACCTCATGGTGCTGGAAGGGGGTGTGATCGAGGGCCGGAAGGTCTTCGCGAACATCCTCAAGTACATCCGGATGGGGGCGAGTTCCAACTTCGGCAATATGTTCAGCGTGCTGGGCGCCAGTGCCTTTCTCCCTTTCATTCCGATGGCTCCGATCCAGGTATTGACCAACAACTTGCTCTACGATTTCTCGCAAGTACCGATCCCAATAGACGCCGTGGACGAAGAGCAAGTGGCGGCGGCCGTGGAACATCGGTGAGATCACGCGGTTCATCCTTTACATCGGCCCCATCAGCTCCATCTTCGACTACACCACTTTCTTCGTGATGCTCTGGGTCTTCAAGTGCTGGGACCCATCCCGCGCGCCCATATTTCAGACGGGCTGGTTCGTCGAGTCGCTGATGACGCAAACGCTGATCATCCACGTCATTCGCACAAATAAGATTCCCTTCATACAAAGCCGTGCGAGTTGGCCACTGACGGTCACCACGCTATCCATCATGGCCCTGGGGATGTGGTTGCCGTATTCCCCGTTGGCGCCTTCGCTGGGCCTCACAAGCCTGCCACGGACATACTGGCCGATCCTGATGCTGACGCTCCTTAGCTATATGGGCCTTACCCAGATGATCAAAGTCTGGTTGCTACGGAATAAATGGATCTAGCGACTGCCGAAGCAAAGTCGTCGAGTAGCAGATGAGGCTTATTTCGCTCAAGGAGATCGCGACTCTATTCACAATTACGATTCATAATTGGCAGGAGGATAGAGCGCCACGGCTAGGGGCCGCCCTGGCCTACTATATGGCCCTGTCGTTGGCGCCGGCTTTGCTGATTCTCCTCTCTATTTCTGGGTTTGCATTCGGCACTAACGCCGCTGAGGGCCACCTGGTCTCGCAGATCCAAAGCTTAGTGGGAGTCGAAGGTGCCAAGGTAATTCACGCCTTGCTCAAAGGGACGCACCAGCCTTCGAGTGGGATCACAGCTACCGTGCTTGCATTAGTTACCTTATTCTTCAGCGCCACCGCCGTAGTCAGCGAGCTGAAGGATGCGCTGAACACGATCTGGAAAGTTCCTGAAGACACGACTTGCAGCCGCGTCCGGAGCATGTTGAATGTGGTGACAGAGCGGCTTCTTTCATTCGTGCTCGTACTTGGCGCCGGCTTGTTCTTACTAGCCTCGCTGATTGTCAATGTATGGATTTCTGCCGCGGACCAGTTCCTGACCTCAGTCGCAGCTCCGCCACGTGCCCTAATTCAGACCGCCGATTGGGTGGTCTCCTTGACGGTCATCACGGTTTTGTTCGCTTTCATTTTTAAAGTTCTGCCTAAGGTGCCTATGAAATGGGAGGATGTGACCGTCGGCGCGGTCTTCACGTCGCTGCTGTTCACTGCTGGAAAGTCGTTGTTAGGAGTGTATCTCGGCAAGGCGAGTTTCACGGATACCTACGGAGCAGCGAGTTCGCTGGTAATCGTGCTTGTGTGGGTCTACTATTCCGCGCAAGTTTTTTATCTAGGTGCTGAATTCACCCGGGCGTATGCTTGTCATCGCGAACAAATGTCCACCGGTTTGTCTGGCGGGGCCTGAGATGAAGTTCGCGTTTTGTCGAGATCGTGGCCGAGGACACTGAGGCACGGCAATGGAGTTACACTTCTCTGTTGATATCGGCGGAGGCGAGAATGGGCTTCAGCAAATACTCAGATAACTCCTGGCCCGATAGTTGTGCGTTTTCTTTTGTAAGTTTGCCGAGGATCCACGAACCGTGCTGGCCTTCTTTATCGAGTTCGATGGTGATAGTCGACTGCTGCTTTGGAAAATCCGGGTGTACCGAGACTTTGAGGCCGCTGTTGGCTAAGGTGAGGACGAGCCGCTTACTATGCATTCCAGGGAGGTAAACCTGGCATTGGAAAGGCCCTTGGCACATGCATACCGCGGTCTGTCCGGCGCGCTTCTTGTGCTGATTGAACTCATTCACATCGCTCGAAATCGAGGAAACTAGGGCGCTCCAAGCGCTAAGCGCGCCCGGGCTTTGCTTGTTCAAACGCTCTGTCCGGCCGACTTTGGTCCCCCCCACGCTGCTCTTGACTGGAACCGGGCCTCTGTCTTTCTCCATACCCGCGAACATTTCATCAATCCATTTCATATGGTTCCGCTCCCTAGCAAGTTGCTGGTGATTGTACATGACCTTAAGGAAAGAGCCCTCAAAGCGAAGGCCCATTGTTACGAACATTGGATCCGCGATTCGCTGTTGTTTCGGCTTCATCGGTCCCCGTTCATGCCCAGACTGGCAACCTCTAAAGGCGGCTAGCTTTGTAACTGTCGCGCTCAGACGCGCTCATTGCGCGCGACCATTCGTCGGCCTGCTTTTCGGCCTCCGCTTTCGCCACTCCATACCGCTCCTGAATTCGCCCGACCAACTGATCCTTCTTGCCGGCGATGGCGTCCCAGTCATTGTCGGTCAGTTTACCCCAGCGCTCGCGAGCAGAGCCGGTGAAGCGCTTCCACTTACCTTCGATTTGGTCCCAATTCACGTTATCTCCTTCTTCCGGCCGTCCGGTATGACTTACCTGTGGCACGTTTACCGCCGTTTGAATGAGAGAAATTTCCAGGGCTAGACCGCCGCGAGTCGCATCATCCGGTCTCTTCTATCAGCTAAATATGCATTCCAAGAGACAATGTTTGCACCCACGCGTGCTATCGCACTAGTAACTCCGCAAGACAGTGGCCGAGACGGAGGCCGGGGAGGGCGGCGGAACACTGTCTAACGGCGGACTGGCCACCTGCGTGCACACTGCATAAGCGACCTTGAAGGAGAAGATTACTATGCAGTTTGTTCGAACTACCAGTACCGCTGCCCTGCTTCTGTTTTTCGGGATGATTGTCCCCTGCGTACGCGCAGCACGAAAAGGAAAACGAAAAAGAGGCCAAGCCTGAAAAGCAGGCCGCACAAGAGCAGCGCCCGCAACAGCCGCAGGCCCAACGTTCCGAGCAGGGCCAGCAACAACAACCGCAACGTACGCGGCAGCAGGCAGTCGCGTGGCAGCAGCATGGCGGCTGGCAGGGGCATAGTACATGGCAGCCGGATCGTGCTCAACACTGGGATCGCGATCATCGCACCTGGGCGCAGCGTGGAGGCTATGGCGGTTACTACATTCCTGAAGCCCAATTCGATCTCGATTTCGGGATGGGATTGGGTTCCGGATGCACGGCCTCCCCGCGATCTACATGGGGTATCCACGCTTCTCGTATGGCGGCTTTTCGTTTCTGCTCGTGGATCCCTACCCGGAGTCCTGGGCAGAAAACTGGTACGACACCGATGACCTTTACATTGGTTATGACAACGGGTACTACCTTTACGATCGCAGGTATCCGAGCATGGCACTCGCGATCACCGTCGCGCTGTAGCTGAGCAGCGAGCGTTTGCGTAGTCTTGTTAATCCGGGCCTCCGGTAGCGCGCCAGGCGATGCAGGGATGTTTCCGAGTCCGCTGCGACTCGGAAAGCCGGTGGGCCACGTGTGGAAGTTTGTCCGGTCGGTTCAAGGTTCAAGGACGCCAAGCATGCCCGTACACCAAAGGGAAAGACACCGCGCCGGACGCGTCGGCTGGCTTCGCGCGGCGGTGTTGGGCGCGAACGACGGAATCCTTTCGACGGCCAGTCTGGTGCTCGGTGTAGCAGCCGCGCACGCAACTCACAGCAACGTTCTGGTCGCTGGCGTCGCCGGCCTGGTCGCCGGGGCGATGTCGATGGCAGCAGGTGAATATGTTTCGGTGCACTCACAGGCAGACACCGAACAGGCCGATCTCAAGCTGGAACGCAGGGAACTGAAGACGGACGACGAGGGCGAGCACAAGGAACTGGCGGCCATTTACGTCGCTCGCGGGCTCGACGCCACGCTCGCCAAACAGGTTGCCAAACAACTGATGGCTCATGATGCCCTAGGCGCGCACGCCCGCGACGAACTCGGCATCTCCCCCGCCCTCAGGGCGCGTCCGATTCAGGCTGCGTTGGCATCGGCGGGCAGCTTCGCCGCGGGAGCGGTCATGCCTCTGATGGTCACAGCCATCGCCCCGGCAGGGGGGCTGATTCCCGTTGTCTCTGGAACTTCCCTCTTGTTCCTCGCACTTCTGGGAGGATTGGCAGCACGCGCTGGGGGAGCAGGTGTGACGCTGGGCGCTGTGCGCGTCACGTTTTGGGGTGCTCTAGCTATGGCACTGACCGCAGGCGTCGGGGCACTGTTCGGAACCGCCGCAACAGGAACTTGAGAATCTCGGACTGCTCGATGACTCCACCAATTTCCGCTAAGGATGCCCCGCACTCGACCGGCCTCACGACCGATGAAGCCCGCCGGCGGCTCGAGAAATTCGGTCCAAACGCAATTCCCAACACGGCTCAGCATCCACTGCGCAGAGCACTGACCAAGTTCTGGGCGCCAGTTCCATGGATGCTCGAGGCCGCGATCGTGCTCGAAATTGTCCTCGGCAAGTACGTCGAGGCTGCGATTATCGCGGTTCTGCTCGCCTTCAACGCCGCTCTCGGGTTCTTCCAGGAAGGGCGCACTCAGGCAACTCTGGCCGCGCTGAAATCGCGGCTCGCGCTGAAGGCGGCGGTCCTTCGTGATAATGTTTGGGCGACCGTGCCCGCTGCCGGACTCGTGCCTGGCGATATTGTGAAACTATCGCTCGGCGGCGTGGTCGCCGCCGACGTGCGGCTGACCGAGGGATCCGTATTGCTCGACCAGTCCATGCTGACCGGCGAATCCGTTCCGATCGAAGCTGGCGCCGGATTTGAAACTTATGCGGGAGCGCTGGTGCGGCGCGGTGAAGCGGTTGCAGAGGTCACGGCGACCGGAGCGCACACAAAGTTTGGACGCACTGCGGAACTGGTTCGCACCGCGCACGTCGAAAGTTCCCAGCAGAAGGCCGTTCTACGCGTGGTGCGCAATCTCGCCATGTGCAATGGCGTCATCATCGTGCTGTTGGTGGCGTACGCCTACGCTCTCAAGCTCGCGATTGATGAGATCATTCCCCTGGTGCTCACCGCGGTTCTGGCGTCGATCCCAGTAGCGCTTCCACTTACTTTCACGCTTGCGGCGGCACTCGGCGCGCGGGCTCTGGCACACCTGGGCGTTCTTCCGACGCGGCTCTCAGCCGTGGATGAAGCGGCGAGCATCGACGTGCTGTGCGCGGATAAGACCGGCACGCTGACACAAAACGAACTGACGGTTACCGCTGTCCATGCCATGGCTGGCTTTGACGAGTCGCACGTGTTGGGATGGGCGGCCCTGGCGAGTTCGGACGGCGGGCAAGATCCGGTAGACGCGGCCATCCGGGCTGCCGCTGGAAAAAAAGTAGCCGCCGATCTGCCGAAACTGATCAAGTTCGTTCCGTTCGATCCTGGGACGAAGATGTCGGAGGCGACTGCCGCCGATCTGGGCGGCACTTCGGTTCGGATAGTCAAAGGGGCCTTTGCCGCAGTTGCCGGCCTTACGCAATCAGCTCCTGATGCATCCAAGACGGCGAGCAAACTTGAAGCGCAGGGCTTTCGCGTTCTGGCCGTTGCGGTGGGTCCACCAGCCGCGCTGAAACTTGCCGGAATCATCGCTCTCAGCGATCCGCCTCGAACGGATTCAGCGGCTCTTATTGCGGAACTGCACACGTTGGGCGTTCGCACGGTGATGGTGACGGGCGATGCCCCGGCGACGGCCGCGATCGTGGCTCACGCGGTAGGTCTCGATGGAGCGGTGTGTCCGCCCGGGCCCATCCCCGATGGCGTACGCTCCGAGGATTTCGCTGTCTTCGCAGGCGTTCTTCCGGAGGGAAAATACAACCTCGTCAAGGCGTTTCAGAATAGCGGCCACACCGTTGGGATGTGCGGGGATGGCGCCAACGACGCGCCGGCGCTGCGCCAGGCACAGATGGGAATCGCGGTATCAACGGCGACTGATGTTGCCAAGTCAGCGGCCGGTATCGTCCTGACCAAGCCAGGGCTCGGCGGCATCGTCTCGTCGGTAAAGGAAGGCCGCGTGACGTTCCAGCGGATCCTGACTTATACGCTAAATTCGGTCACCAAGAAAATTGTCCAGGTGCTCTTCCTGGCGGTAGGTCTGGTAATAACCGGGCACGCGATCCTTACGCCAATCTTGATGGTCATCATAATGCTCACCGGCGACCTCCTCGGCATGTCCTTGACGACAGACAACGTGCGACCATCCCCGATGCCCAATGTCTGGAGAATCGGCAAATTGACGATCGCGGGTGTTTTCATGGGAATCTCCGAGCTGGTCTTTTGCACCGCCGTCCTGGCCGTTGCCAAATTTCGCCTGGGTCTTGGAATCGAAATGCTTCGAACTCTCGCTTTCGTAGCCATCGTGTTCGGCAATCAAGCAACCACCTATACGAATCGAGAACGGCAGCACATGGGGTCCTCTCGTCCGAGCCGATGGCTCGTCGGATCGTCTGTTGTTGATCTGCTGATCGCTTCAACGCTGGCGATCTGCGGAATCGCCATGAATCCTCTGCCCATATTCGTGGTGGGAGGAATACTCGTGGCGGCAGCAGTCTTTGCGTTCATCGTAGACGTTGCCAAAGTCCCGGTGTTTAAGCGGCTCAGGATCGTATAGGTATTGATTCATCCGAGCGTTGAGGAGGTTACTCACACTTTGGGCCGATGTTTGGTTCAAAAAGTGCTCTCAGAATATATCATGCGAACGAATTGGCTATCGCTTCTCGTCTTGCTCCCGTGCTTGCCTGCGCAGGCGGCCGACGCCTGTAATCCGGCGGATCTGGTTGGGCCGTATGCGTTTCAATTGACGGGCTTGACGGACATTTCCGGGACGCCAAAACCGACTGCCAGCCTGGGCCGGATCGCCTTTGACGGGCACGGGAGCCTGAGCGGGACAGCGTCTGCCACCTTCGCCGGACTACTTCTGGGAAACCCGGTGACCGGGAGCTACGTGGCGAAATCGGATTGTTCGGTGATCTGGAAGCTGCAGGACGATTCCGGCGCGTTCCAGAATTTCAGCGGGACGTCTTCGACCGATGGAACCAGGATGCAATTCAAACAGACCGACCCCGGTGGAGCCCAGCACGGAATCATGCAGAAAACATCCGACAACTGCTCGGCGGCGGATCTCCGGACGAAGTATTACTTCACGGTCTCCGGCAGCACCACACCGATGCTACCCGGCGAACTCTCGGTCACGGTGTCCGCCAAGGGATCGCTCGATACGATCGAGAACGGCAGCTTCGAGGTCGAGAGCGACTGTTCGGTACGGTTCGACTGGACGCTTCCTGCTCAGGATGGGCAGGTCGCCGAGCCTTTGCCAATGACCATGCGTGGATTTCTGGTCAACGGCGGCAAGGAGATCCTCGCCTTCCAGACTGATCCGGGCGCGATGGTGGCCGCGCGCTTCAGTGCCGATACAAAGTAACATCCGTAGACGACGTGCGAAAATAAAACCCATGAAGAAGCATGACGATGAAGGAATCCGAACGTACAGCACCGTTTCGAACGAAGAGAAGGGCGTGGGTACGGGTTCAGCTGGTCAGTCTGGGGACACTCAGGGATTGTCCCACCTCGCGGAGGCCGCCTCAGAGAGCGTCGGGGAACTGGCCGAGGAGGGGCAATCCTTCGAGGCCGAAGTGATCAGCGGCGTGGAAGACGCACCGGACGCAGACGTGGCTGAAGTCCACACGAAACAAGTCCCAGAGGACGATGTGCCTTCGGAGTACTTGGAGAGAGATTAATCCGCGAGCATTCCACCGCCAGTCATCGAAAACTTCCATTTCGATTTTGTATTCGCGGCGGCGTTCGCGAGATGAGTGTCCTTTATCGCAGCTACAGCAACTGACACTAAGACAACCAGAAGCGGAAGCGTTCGAGTCCTCTCCGCCGTCACGTGGACTGGACCGAGATCCCCGCCTTTTTCTCTGGTCGTGTAGGTGAAGCCTTGATACGCAAAGGCCATGATCCCGAACGGCAATGAGAATGATGGCGAACACTGTACTTACTTTCATCTTGCTTGGCCTTTCGATTCATCAGGGCCGGCGGCACATCCAAATCCGGCCCTGAGTTGAGCGGCATTCAGGGTTTACTTAGCAGCGATTGGCGATCCGATCTCACTGCCAATGATTTCACCGGAGACAACCAGATGCAGCCGTGCTACCGGAGCCCCGCAAAAGCCGCCGAGTGGGTTGAGGTAGTTGTAGGTCTTACATACCTTAATTCATCGCGCAGATTTGTGACCAAAGCAGAATGCCTTGTGAAACACAAGCTAGAAATACGGAGCTTCCGGTACGGCGGCTATTGGTTCGGACTTGCTGAGCCGTGGCCGGAAGGTTGGTACTACACTGACAACGTTTACCTTGACTACGCCGATGGCGGGTATTACCTGTACAACCCGTACTATCCGGGCGTTCGCCTTGAGATCATCGTCGTGCTCTAACCAGTTTTCCAATCCAGCTTATAGGGGTCCGGCTCCTTCACGCGTCAGACTTCTGTATGCGGCGATCCGGACGTAGATAAAGCAGGATCGCTATATTTAGCAGGAACACGGTTAAATGCAACCGGTTGGGCAGTTGCATGAGTTTGAACATTTCCCACGGCAGATATAACGCACCGGAAAGCAATGCGAACCATTCTGCCCACACACGCCTGTTCCATAGCCCCCACGCCTCTGTAAACGGCACGCCGGCGTATACGACCGAGGCGGAAAAAATCACCCAAAGGCCCGCATCTGTCATACGTGTAGCCGCGTTGATAAATGCGTGCGACGGCCGGTGAATCGGGATTGATATGCAAGTGCAGGAGAAGACTCTCCGCCGCCGCTTCCACATCTTTGTGTAGGAGACCCAAAATCCCCAATCCTAGGAGCAGAACAATCACGCCCTTCACCGCTTCGAACGTGGCCAACGCGCGCAGACCCCCGACACTGGCCCGTTCGTCAACCGCTTGCGGATGCGGCCGGCGTCGCCCAACTCGTGAAATCGGCATGCTTGATTGTTGGGATAAATCCCGGCGGGGGTCGCGCGCTTCTTGGAAGTGCCCGCTCAAGATGCGGTTCGGGCGGAAGCCATCTCGCGTCGCAAACGAAAGCTGCTGAACAATTCAGGACCCCCCTTCAACCGTGAGGCGCCGACGGTTGCTGTGATAGGCTTGCGTTTTCATGGCTCACAGCGGATTTGATCTTCTTGCAGCCGCCCGTCAGGAGATGATCGACGAGGGCTTCCAACCTGAATTCCCTCCGGAGGTTGCCAACCAGTTGGATGCGCTCAAGTCCCGTGCGGCATCCGGCACGGACGCCGGCGTGCGCGACCTGCGCTCTCTGTTGTGGTCTTCCATCGATAACGACACCTCCCGGGACTTGGACCAGGGCGAAGCCGCCGAGCGCGTCAGCGCCGGAATTCGCATTCTCATCGCGATCGCCGATGTCGATTCCGACGTACCGATTGGGTCGCCGATCGACAAACATGCCGCTGCACAGACGACCAGTGTATACACGGGCATTCAAACTTTTTCGATGTTGCCGGAGCAACTATCGACGGATCTGACTTCGCTGAACCAGGACGCCGACCGGTTAGCGGTAGTGGTGGACATGGTCGTTGCCCCCGACGGCTCGATTACTTCCGGCGGCATTTACCGCGCGCTGGTGCGAAATCAGGCGCAGCTGACATACAACGGAGTCGGACCGTGGCTGGAAGGAACTTCGGCCGCTCCTCCGAAAGTTGCTGCCTCCGCTGATCTGGCAGCGCAATTGAAGCTGCAGGATGAGGCGGCGCGGATCCTGTTCGAAGAACGACAGCGGTTGGGGGCATTGAACATCGACCGCGTGGAGGCAGAGGCGATCATTGCTGACGGTCAGGTCCAGGGGGTCAATACTCGCAAGAAAAATCGCGCCAGCGAACTCATTGAGAATTTCATGGTCGCCGCGAATGGCGTGATGGCGCGAACCCTCATGAACGCCGGCGTCTCGTCCATCCGGCGCGTGGTCAGAACACCCGAGCGCTGGCAGCGCATTGTCGAGCTCGCGGCGCGCTATGGCGACAAACTGCCGCCGGAACCCGATTCGGGAGCGCTCAATCTCTTCCTTCAGAAAAGAAAAACCGCCGACGCAGTGCACTACGCGGATGTCTCCCTGGCGGTGATCAAGCTGATGGGGCCGGGCGAGTATGTACTGTCACGCCCGGGCGATAAGGATCAGGCGCACTTCGCATTGGCCGCCCATGACTACACCCATTCCACCGCTCCCAACCGCCGCTTCGCCGATACGGTAACGCAGCGGCTGATCAAGTCCGTCCTTTCCAAGCAGCCGCCGCCGTATTCGGACCCGCAACTGGATTCCATTGCGCGGAACTGCACGCTCAAGGAGGATGCGGCGCGCAAAGTGGAACGGGTGATGAATAAGCGCATTGCGGCCGTGGCGCTCCAGCCTCGGATCGGCGAGAACTTCGCCGCGGTTGTGACGGGCGTCACGCCGAAAGGTGTTTTCGTGCGTGTATCAGGCCCGCCCGCGGAAGGACTTCTGGTGCGTGGTCAGCAGGGAGTGGATGTGGGTGATCAACTTCAGGTAAAACTGTTGAGCACAGACCCACAGCGCGGGTATCTGGATTTTGCGAGGTAGCAGCTACCGTTGGCCGGATGCCACTCGAACAGGCTCCGGATTCAGCAAGCCACCCGGATCTTCGATCACCCCCATTACAGAATGTTAACGGAGCGCGATTTCGATATCGCACCGCACTTTTTTTGGGTACAGGTAAAACAGTTGTGAGCGATATTGAACAGACACGACACCGCCGGGAATGCTTGAATCGTTGCGTGGCCGAAACTGACGCAGCAGATTGCCTTGGCCCGGAAGTTGATTGACAGCAAGGGAATTCATGCACCGTGATACAAATGAGCGAATGGAAGGAATCCGATCCAGGGTTCTAGCGGGACTGGCGTCAATATCTGAGCTGAAAGGTCAACTCGCGGGTAAGGCGGACAAGTATGTGAACCGTTACTTCAACAGACGTTGACCGCGTTCGACGACCTAGAGGCATCGTTTGTTGGAATCCTTAAAACCGACCGAACGCCGCCGCGAACCGTTGCCGAGGAATCAAGAGTGCTTGACCATGCCGAGTTTGTGTTGGAGCGGATCGCGGTACCTCAATTGAAAGCCATTCAGGACATGGTCGCAAAGTTCGGTCCGAAGATTCTATCAACGGGATAGCCGGGCAATCGCTTCAGCCACACCGACCCTGCCATCCATTCATGAGTTAGGTGCCCTTGGCCGCTTCGGCGGCGCCGCGAGGACCACTCCTCCGGCAGGATTGTTGTCCTCGGGGCGTTGCCAGTTCGGTGGTCATGAGGAAAAGGCCGCCGGAAAGGAGATGCCTGATGACCGCCTCCCGTTCGGACGCACTCGTGATTTTCGGTGTGACGGGCGATCTCGCCCACAAGATGATCTTCCCGGCACTCTATGCGATGGTGAAGCGAGGTACTCTCAAGGTCTCGGTAATCGGCGTCGCGCTCCCGAATTGGAGTTTGGCGCGTCTGCGCAAACGCGTGACGGATAGCATAAAGCGATCGGGCCGAATCGATAACCAGCGTGCCCTCCACCATCTGCTGTCCCTGCTCAGTTACGTCAGCGGGGATTATAAAGACCCCAACACTTTCACAGCGATAAAGAAGGCGCTGCATAAGGCTCGGCGCCCGGCGTACTACCTGGCTATCCCGCCCTCGCTCTTCGAGACGGTGATCAAAGGACTCGGTGCCGCGAACTTGGCCGAGAATGCGCGCGTCATTGTCGAAAAGCCGTTCGGACGTGACCTGGCCTCCGCGCAGGAGCTCAACCAGGTCGCGCGGACGGTGTTCCCGGAAGACTCGATTTTCCGCATTGACCATTTCCTCGGGAAGGAGGCGATCATGAATATCCTCTATTTCCGTTTCGCCAATTCGTTCCTGGAGCCGATCTGGAACCGCAACTACGTGGCCAGCATCCAGGTCACCCTATCCGAGGATTTCGGTGTGGAGGGGCGCGGTGCATTTTACGAAAGCGCCGGCTGTCTTCGCGACGTGATCGAGAACCACCTCTTTCAGATCGTCGCCCTACTTGCCATGGAGCCGCCGTCTGGCAGGGACTTTGGGGCCGTGCACAGCGAGAAAGCTAAGGTCTTTCAAGCCATGCGCCCCCTAACGCGCGATGACCTGGTGCGCGGCCAGTACGGTGGCTACCGGAAGGAGCCAGGCGTGGCGAAGAACTCCGACGTCGAGACCTTCTGCGCCCTGCGGCTTTTCATCGACTCATGGCGCTGGGAGGGAGTGCCGTGGTACCTGCGCTCCGGCAAATACCTGGCGGATACCGCGACTGAGGTGCTGGTAGAACTGAAGCCGCCGCCCCAGAGGCTTTTCGCCGACTCAGCGCCAACGGCCGGCCGGGCCAACTACCTGCGCTTCCGGCTCTCCCCCAACTCGGCCGTCGCCCTCGCCGCTCGCGTCAAGGTCGCAGGGAAGGAGTTCGTCGGGGACCAGCGAGAGCTCTACCTGTTCGAAGAACGGCCTGGAGAGGAAGCGCCCTACGAGCGGCTTCTGAGCGACGCCATGGCTGGCGATGGAGCGCTCTTCACTCGTGAGGACGCGGTGGAGGCCGCCTGGGTTGTGGTCGATCCGGTCCTGAAGACGCACAACCGAGTGCGCCCTTACAGGCGCCACAGCTGGGGGCCGAAAAAGGCGGACGCGATTATCGCTTCAAACGGCTGTTGGCACAATCCAAAATCCAAGGAGGCATCCGAATGACGAGCATGCCTCAGACCTGCCCCTGGAGCCGCCGGCGCGCTTGGCGCCAATCATCTCCGCTAGTCTCCTGTCCCAATGGTTCGTGACAACCTGCGCTAACGGCTCGTGCATTCGGCGGCGCGGTTCCTGCTTCAACTGCTGCAGTTTCGCGCGCATCCGTTTGCCCGCCGTCTTGCGCCATACGATGAAGCGCCCCTTCTTGCATCCACAGTAGTGAGTGAACCCCAAGAAGTCGAAGGTCTCCGGTTTTCCCTCTCCACGCTTTCGCCGGTTCGATTCAGCCAGACGCCCGCACTCGATCAGTCGCGTTTTGTCTGGATGCACTTCCAGTCCGAATTTCGCCAGCCGCTCCCGGAACTCGCCCAGAAACCGCTCCGCGTCTTCGCGGTACTTGAAACCTGCAACCAGATCGTCGGCGTAGCGAGCGACAACCACTTCGCCCTTCGCCCATTGCTTCCGCCAGACCTCTACCCATTGATCAAAGACGTAATGCAGGTAGATGTTCGCCAGCAACGGTGAAATCACCGCTCCCTGCGGAGTTCCTACCTTTGACTCTGACCATGCGCCTTCCTCGCTCACCCCCGCCTTCAGCCATTTATGGATGAGACGGTGG